>JAESFX010000011.1_pt1:247500-740266 | contig 740266 bp, 685 predicted proteins | sample 9269501 | NCBI WGS metagenome assembly JAESFX01 (sample SAMN14515570, study PRJNA621655) | algae metagenome | isolation source: Desmonostoc geniculatum HA4340-LM1 and co-occurring heterotrophs from cave... | place: USA: Maniniholo cave, Kauai, Hawaii | collected 2009-07-28
GGCTACCGAACTCGTGGTCCGCTCGATCGCCAACGAAGCGGATCGCGCACAGATCCGCCCATCGTTCGCACCCGAGGGCCTCGATCTCTCGAGAGGCGATCGAGGCCAAAGCGGGGCATTGACGGCCTACACCACGGTTTTGCCGAAAACGAGCGCGGAAGGCGACGAAGGGGATCTCGAGACCAACGAGAACCAACTGGTGAAGATCAAACTCGGCCGTGGAGAGACTTTGACGAAGCTGCTGGTCCGAATGGGAGCGGATACATGGCAAGCACGCGACATGGTGGAGGCCGCCCGCGCCATTTTGCCGGAGTCCGCGATCACGCCGGGGCATGAGATCGAGCTGACCCTGGCGCCGTCTTTGTCCGGAACGCACAAGCACGACCCGATCCGCTACACGGTAACCGGAACGGATGGCGCTCACCGTGTGACGGTCGAGCGGACCGCGGCGGGCGAGTTCGTGGCATCCCAGGACCCGACGCCATCAAGGCGCTCACCAGGGGGCTCTTCGGAGAGTCAATCAATCAGCCTTTACAATAGTTTGTATCATGGCGCTCTGGCACAGGGAATTCCGAGCGAGACCGTTCAAACGATCCTCAGAGTGCATGCCTACGAGGCCGACTTTCGCCGCCGTGCGCGAGGCAGCGACGCGTTCGAGGCCTTTTTCGACATCCGCGAGGAGGACAAGGGCGCCGACGGGACGCTCGGAGAGCTGCTCCTCACGTCCATGACGATCGCAGGCACGACGCAGCGCTTCTATCGCTTCAAGGACACAGACGGCAGTGTCGACTACTACGACGCGAATGGCCAAAACTCGCGGCGGTTCCTGCTGCGCAAGCCGGTACGCAGCGACGATGTCCGGCTGACATCCGGGTTCGGCATCCGGTTCCATCCGCTCCTCAACCAACGCAAGCTTCACGCGGGTGTGGACTGGGCGGGCCCCGTCGGAACGCCGATCATCGCTGCGGGCAATGGGACTGTGGAAGAAGCTGGATACAAAGGGCAGTACGGAAACTACGTGCGCATCCGGCATGCGAATGGCTACCAGACAGCCTATGGCCATATGCGTAACATCGCGACCGGCATTAGCGCAGGCACCAGGGTCCGGCAGGGTCAGGTGATCGGTTATCTCGGGTCGACCGGGCTCTCCTCGGGGCCGCACCTCCATTATGAGGTTCTCGTCGGCAATCGTTGGGTCGATCCGCTCTCGATCCAAGTGCCGCGGGAAAAGCGCCTTTCGGGCCGCCAGCTCGCCACGTTCCAGCGCGAGCGCGTGCGGATCGACGAGCTGATGCGCGCGCCACCCGTCCGCGTGAGCAACCTCGACCATCGCCGATAGCGGCAAGCATCGCGTCGGCCTGGTGATGACAGGCGCCGTGCTGCCAGCTAGCTTCCCGCCAAACGTCAGGCGGAGAGCCATGTCGAAGCGAAAATCGATCGGAATCATCGGTGCCGGGGCTGCAGGCCTCTGCGGCGCCAAGCACATGCTCGAGGAAGACGGTGTCGACGTGACCGTCTACGAGATCGGCAGCAATGTCGGGGGCATGTGGGTCTATCAGAACGACAACGGACGGTCGTCGGCCTACAAGACGCTACACATCAACACGGCACGCGATCTCACCAATTTCTCGGACTTCCGCTTCGATACGTCTGTGCCACCATTCCCGTCGCACTGGGACATGGCGCGCTACCTGAAAGACTATGCCGATCATTTCGGCGTCACCGAGCGCGTCCGCTTCAATACGAGGATCACGAGCGTTCGACCGGCCGACGACTATTCTGCCACCGCTCCGAAATGGCGCCTCGAGACGGAGAAGGGGGAGGTCGTCAAGCACGACTGCGTGATGCTTGCGACAGGGCATCTGACCAAACCACTCGAGGTCGACGCGTTCAAGGACGGTTTTAAAGGCGACTATCTTCATTCGCATTATTATCGTGAGCCGGCACAGTTCGTTGGAAAACGCGTTTGCGTCGTTGGGGTGGGTAACAGCGCGCTCGATATCGCGAGCGATCTGGCGATGACGTCTGACAAGGTCGTACTGGTCGCGCGCTCGAGCGCCCTCATCATTCCGAAGCTGGTGTTCGGTCGGCCGTTCTGGGACGCGGTCAAGCCATTCTACAAGCCGTGGGTTCCAGCTTGGGTTCGCACCCGCGTGCTCAAGTCCCTGGTCTACATGGTGCAGGGAGATATGAGCAGCCTCGGTTTTCCCGCGACGGCCAAGCGCGTGCATGCGACCTCGAACGCCAACATCGTCAATCACATCAAATATAAGCGCGTCCTCGTCGAAAACGGCATCGAGCGCATTGATGGGAAACGGATCACATTCTCTGGTGGGCGCAGCGAAGAGTTCGACACGCTGATCGCCGCGACGGGGTACGTGATCGATCTCGATTTTCTCGACAAACGTGTCGTCGAGGAGCGCGACAACGGTCTGGATCTCTATATGCGCATGGTGCCGCCGGATTGGCGCGGGCTCTATTTCCTAGCGTACTTCAATTCGGACACGGCGCTGAACTGGATCTGCGAGGGGCAGGTGCGGTGGATCCGAGAGCACGAGATGGGACGTGCCAAGTTGCCCGACGTGGCGGACATGCAGCGCAGCATTGCGGCCCGCAATGCCTGGGTCCGCCAGCAGTTCAAGGACACGCCGCGGCACGCCATCGAGGTGGAGCATCTGCCGTATTTCGGCGAGCTGAAGCGTACGTTGGCGCAGGCGCAACGGCGGGCTGGCCTTAAGGTGCGCGACGTCGGGGTCGCGGCGGTCAACTCGCTGCCGCATCGCGCTATGGCATCGCACTGAGGCGTGTCTCGCCCGAGGGAGGACGCTACGTGCGGGTGCTTTTCATCCACCAGAACTTTCCGGCGCAGTTCCGGCACGTGGCCCAGGCGCTGGCCCAGCGCAAAGGCGTCGAGGTGATTGCGCTGACCGACACCTCCAACAAGCAGAACCTGGCCTCGGTCAAGACGGGGCGCTACGTTACGCCGAAGCCTCCCCCGGAAGGTCTGACACGCGCCGCGAGCACCCTCGTCAACAGATTCCAGCGCGCCGAGGCGGTGGCCGTCGGCTTGATCGAGCTCAAACGGCGGGGCTTCAGGCCGGACGTCGTCGTCGGCCATCCCGGTTGGGGCGAGCTGATGCTCGTGAAGGAGATCTTCCCGGCGACGGCGATGATCTCACATGCGGAGTTCTATTACTCGGCGGAGGGCGGCGACGTCGGCTTCGATCCCGAGTTCCCCGACGTGACGGACGCGCTTCGGGTCACGCTCAAGTCCAAGAACGTCCCCATGGTTACGGCGCTTCTCGACAGCGACGTGGCAGTGGCCCCGACTGCATGGCAAGCGAGCCGCTTTCCGGCGGAGTTCAGGGGCAAGATCGAGACGATACACGAGGGTATCCGGAGCGATGTCGTTCGGCCTATCCCGCAGGCGACGTTCTCCCGTGGCATCGGCGATCGCACTTTCAGTTCCGGCGACGAGGTGATCACCTTCGTCAACCGCAATCTCGAGCCGATCCGCGGGGTTCACATCTTCCTGCGAGCCTTGCCGGCCATCCTCGCCGCGCGCCCCAATGCGCACGCCGTCATTGTGGGTGGCGAGGGTGTCTCCTATGGGGCGGCCGCGCCGCAAGGGGAGACCTGGAAGGCTCGCTTCCTGGCCGAGGTGCAGGATCGCCTTCCAATGGAGCGCGTGCACTTCGTAGGCAACATCCCCTACGCGGAGTTCGTGGCGCTGATGCAGGTCAGTCGGCTGCACGTCTATGCCACCTACCCGTTCGTGCTGTCGTGGTCGATGCTGGAAGCCATGAGCGCGGGCGCGCTGGTGCTCGGGTCGGCGACACCGCCGGTGACGGAGATGATCGAGCACGGGAGGAACGGCTTGCTGTTTGACTTCTTCGACGTCGACGGCCTTGCATCAAGCGCGATCGATGCGCTCGCGCATCCCGGTCGGTATAGGGATTTGCGCGAAGCTGCTCGCCGGATGATCGTCGATCGGTATGACCTCGCCACGCGTTGCCAGCCGGACTGGCTGGCTCTGATCGACCGGGCCGCCGGTGCACGGCTGGCGGTGCAAACGTGACCCGAACGGACCGCATGCATACAGTGACAAGGATCGTGAGCGGTACCTTGGCGCTGGTGGTCGGCCCTTCGGGGGCTGGCAAGGACACACTGATAGATACGGCACGGGCCGAACTTGCCACCGACGAGAGCTTCTACTTTGCGCGCCGCGTCGTGACACGCCAGAGCCACGACGCAAGCGAGCAGCACGATGCGATGACGCCGGAGGCATTCGATCGGGCCGAGGTTGAGGGTGCGTTTCTGCTTTCGTGGCGGGCGCACGGCCTCGGGTATGCCATTCCCGACGCGGCGCGTCAGGCGCTGCGGGCTTCGCGGGTCGTGGTGGCCAACGTCTCACGCGGCTCGATCGCGGATGCCGAACAGCTGGTCGAGCGTGTCGTCGTATTGCATGTGACGGCGCCGGTCTCCGTGCTAGCACAACGCATCGCAAATCGAGGTCGCGAGCCTTTCGAGGCGATCGCGTCCCGACTTCAAAGGCAAGCGCCGCTGACGGCCAACCGAGCCAGGATCATCGACATCGTCAACGACGGCACGATCGAGGATGCGGCGCGGCTTTTCACGGATGCGCTCCGGTCGCTGCAGGCGCCTTCAGAGGACAGCGCGCGATGATGTGAAAGCGCGCGTCGCGATCCGGCTGGCGATAGACCGCGAGAGCGTCGATGGTCATCGACCCGGATGACACGACCTGGACGTAGGTCGCCCCCAGGACCTCGGAAATGCGGGTGCGCTCCGCGTCGTCCGAGATCGGACCCGTGAGTGTCATGTGGAACCGGAACTCGTCGAGGACGTAAGGGTAACCGAAGCGATCCAGGTACTCGATCTGGCGAGGCGTAAGGGGCGACCTCAGGCGACGCGCGCGATCAGCGGCGGACAGGGGCGCGCGGAGATGGTCGAGGCGCTCGACCGTGATGGCAGCCAAGCTCTGAAGGGTGGCGGAGGGCTCGGTTGGCACCAGCGCAATGAAGCGGCCAATCGAGCGCACAACCAGCCCTGACAGCGTGACCGGCGAGAGCGTGGCCGCGAGCGCTTCGACGTCTGCAAGGAGAGCCGTCTCGCTGGAAGATGGCGCAAGCTCGAACGGTGCCTTGAGCGTCGCGTGAAATCCGTAGCGACGCGGGTCATCGGTCATGATCGACCATCGATCGGCGGAGAAGCCGGCCGTCTCAATGAACGAAACGTCTCTGCCCGAGGCAGCGTCATAACCGATGACGCCCGAGCCAAAGCACCAGAGTGGCGAGATGGCCTCGGGTGCCGCGTAGATGGCGTAACGGGGCATCTCACATCACCTGGCGTCCCGTGACCCACAGGGCGCGCACAACCGGCGTTTCGGCGACGTTGCGGAAGCGCAGGACGTCGGCGCGAAGCCCCGGCGCGAGGCGGCCACGATCGTTCAAATCCAGGCTATCGGCGATGGCCCACGTCACCATGCCGATAGCGGCAGGGAGGCTGATCCCGTGCCGCTCGTTCAAGCTATGCACGGCCTGCAGAAGGCTCGCCGGAACATAATCGGACGAGAGGCCATCGAGGATGCCGGCCTCGGCAAGCTCGGAGACAGACACGCCGCCTGAGTGGGAGCCGCCGCGCACGACGTTCGGCGCGCCGGCAATGGTGGTAAGTCCGCGCTGCTTGGCCGCCGCGGCAGCCTCGACCGTGGTCGGGAACTCCGAGATCACGACGCCGTCGGCAAGCCCTTCGTCGACGTGCTCCGGGGTCGTATCGTCGTGGGACGCCAGCGGGATGCCGCGCGCGCGGAACATATCAACGACGATCGGGCGCATGCGAGGCACGTTGGCGGCTGAAATCATGCGAGCTTCAACGTGGGCCTGCCACTCCGCCTCGGTCTTTCCGCTTTTGCCCAAGACATAAGCCTTGTGGCTCTTGGTGTCGCGCCACTGCCGCTGCCCTGGCGTGTGGTCCATCAGCGAGCCGAGCGCGACGAGCGGATGATCCATGTGCGGGGCGATGGCGTCCACGACATCGTCGCCCGTCAGCTCGCAGCGCAGATGCAGCTTGTGGTCGATGCGGAAGACGCGCTCGTGCATGCCGTCCTTGATGGCATTGACGAGTTTCTCGAATGTGCTGCGCCGCGAGACCGAGTCCCCGGAGTCGTAGCCGGCGCACACCGCGTCGTAGACCGTCGTCACGCCAGCGGCGGCCATCTGTGCATCGTGGGCAAGGGCCGCCGACAGCGCATTCGGCCAGAGGACGCCGGGCCGGGGGACGATGTGCTTCTCGAGGTTGTCGGTGTGCATCTCGATAAGGCCCGGAGAGACATAGTCACCCTCGGCGTCGATCGCGCCAGGAACCCGGCTGCGGCCGGAGTCGACAGATCGAATGCCCTCGGGTCCAAAGGTGATGGTCCCGTCGACGACCTCGTGGTCGAGGATCAGTCGGGCGTTGGTGAGGATCGTCTCCATGGGGTGCTCGCTCATGTCAGTTCCACTGGATGCGCTCAGACGGACGCCGGCGCACGGGGCAGGTCGCGGGCCTCGTATTTGTCGAGGAATGCCTCGGGGCTCAAGTCGCGCACGTCGCGATTGGCGCGGCGGATCTCCTCATCGGGCCAATCCCACCAGCCGAGGCGCTCGATCCGGTCGGCGATGTCCTCGGAGAAGCGTCGTCGAACCGGGCGGGCGGGGACACCGGCAACGATCGTATAAGGCGGCACATCGCGCGTGACGACGGCGCCGGCAGCCAGCACCGCGCCATTGCCGACCGTGATGCCGGAAAGAACGGTGACGGCGTGACCGATCCAGACGTCATTGCCGATAGTGCAACGTGCAGCGCGGCGTTGCGCGAAAAAGGCGTGGTCGCGGGTCTCACCGGGCCAATAGTACTCGGGCACGTAGGAGAACCGATGCTGACTGATGCGATCCATCGGATGGTCCGGCGGTCCGATACGGGTCATGGCCGCGATGGCGACGAACTTTCCGATCGTCGTATCGGCGACGGCCACGTATTCTTGAAGGTAGCTGTAGTCGCCGATGATCGAATACTCGGCCTGCACGGCCTTGTGGATCTCGACCCATTCGCCGACGACGACCTCGCGAAGCTTTGCGGACGGTTCGATTTTCGACGTCCTCGGGATCTTCGGCGCGTTGGCGGCGGAGCTCATGCCGCAATTCCTTTCGGAGTGAAGGCGGTGACATCGATCAGGCGGGTGGCGACGCGGCTGCGGACGGCCTCGTCGTGGAAAATGCCGACGATGGCCGAGCCGCTGGCCCGGGCGTCGTTGACGAGGCCGACGACGACCTCGCGATTGGCTGCGTCGAGCGACGCCGTCGGCTCATCCAGCAGCAGAACGGGCGCCGGATCGACGAGACTGCGGGCGATGTTGACGCGCTGCTGCTCGCCGCCTGAGAAGGTTTGTGGCGGCAAGTTCCAAAGGCTTTCGGGGAGGTTCATGCGGGCGAGCATGTCGCGGGCGCGACGAGTTGCATCTCCCTCATCGACACCGCGGGCGAGCAAGGGATCGCGGACCAGATCAAGCGTCGAGATGCGCGGGATGACACGCAGGAACTGCGAGACCCATCCGAGAGTGCGGCGACGCACTTCGAGGACTGCCCGGGGCGCAGCCGACACGAGGTCGACGAATTGGCCGTCGTGGCGAACGAGTACGCGACCGGACGACGGACGGTAGTTGCCATAAAGGATGCGCAGGAGCGTGGATTTACCGGCGCCCGAGGGACCGGCGAGCACGACCGCCTCGCCGGCATCGACCGACAGCGAGACGTTGTCGAGCACGGGAAGCCGAATGCCGGACTGGTTGTGGAGGACGAAGGTCTTCGAGACGTCCTCGACGCGGATCATGGAGGTCATGCGGCGAGCACCGAAGCGGTCAGGAGTTGCGTGTAGGCGTGTTGCGGGTCGTCGAGCACCTGGTCGGTCAAGCCTTCTTCGACGACGCGGCCGTTGCGCATGACCATCAGTCGGTCGGTCAACAGGCGTGCGACGGCCAGATCGTGGGTGACGATGATGGCAGCGAGGCCGAGGTCGCGCACGAGAGCGCGCAGAAGATCGAGGAGGCGGGCCTGCACCGAGACATCGAGCCCGCCGGTCGGCTCGTCCATGTAGACGAGGCGCGGTCCCGAGACGAGCACGCGCGCGATCTGCAGGCGTTGCTGCATGCCCCCCGAGAACTGGCTCGGACGGTCGTCGATGCGGGCCGGATCGATCTCAACGCGAGCGAGCCAATCGAGGGCTGCCTCACGAATGGAGCCGTAGTGCCGGTCGCCGCGGTCCATCAGGCGCTCGCCGATATTGCCGCCCGCCGAGACGGCCATGCGCAAGCCATCGCGCGGGTTCTGGTGGACGATGCCCCATGCCGTGCGCATCAGGCCGCGTCGGCGCTGTTCGTCGAGCGCGAAGGTGTCGGGAATCGGACCCGCGTGGTCAGCGAACGCGACGCTGCCGGCGGTGGGGCGGTCGAGGCCCGAAAGGCATCGGAGAAGCGTGGATTTGCCCGAGCCGGACTCACCGACGACACCGAGCACCTCGCCGGGCCAGAGCGAGAACGAGACGTTTTCGCAGCCAACGCGCTCGCCGTAGAAGCGGCTGACGTGGGAGGCGGTGAGGAGAGGTGAAGGAGACGTGAGCGGAGATGAGTGAGAGATGAGTGCCGCTTGTGACATTTCGTTATCCTCACTCCCCATCCCGCGCCAGGGCGCGGCCGGCATCGGTGCCGAGGAGCCGCCCGCGGTGGCCGGCGTCGCGGCGGCCTTCGCAGTAGTGCGTATCGGAGCAGACGAACATGCGGCCGCCCTGGTCGTCGGTGATGACCTCGTCGAGGTAGCTGTCAGGAGCGCCGCACAGCGCGCACGGCTCGTCCCATTTCTGGACCTCGAAAGGGTGATCCTCGAAATCGAGACTCTTGACCTCCGTCCAGGGCGGGATGGCGTAGATGCGTTTCTCGCGTCCGGCGCCGAAGAGCTGCAAGGCGGCGCTCATGTGCATCTTCGGATTGTCGAACTTGGGGATCGGACTCGGACTCATGACGTAGCGGCCGTTGACGAGCACGGGATAGGAGTAGGTCGTCGCGACATGGCCGAAGCGCGCGATATCCTCATAGAGTCGCACGTACATGGGACCGTAGTCGCCCCAGGCGTGCATCTTGCGCGTCTCGGCCTCGGAGGACTCGAGCTTCCTGAGCGGCTCGGGCTGCGGGACCTGGTAGACGAGAATCTGACCAGCTGCGAGCGGCGCCTCTGGGATGCGATGGCGGGTTTGAATGATGCTCGCCTCGGCCGTGGCCTCCGTGGTCGCAACACCAGCCACGCGAGCGAAGAAGCGACGGATCGAGACGGCGTTGGTCGTGTCGTCGGCGCCCTGGTCGATGACCTTGAGCGTGTCTTCGGGGCCGATGACGGCGGCCGTCACCTGGATGCCGCCGGTGCCCCAGCCGCGCGCCAGTGGCATCTCGCGCGATCCGAACGGAACCTGATAACCGGGGACCGCGACCGCCTTGAGCAGCGCGCGACGGACCATGCGTTTGGTCGCCTCGTCGAGGTAGGCGAAGTTATAGGCCTCGTCGCGCGGTGAACCTGATGGAGTGACCGTTTTTTGCATCGGGGCCGATCCTATTCGGCTGCCTTGGGCAGAACGCCCGATTCGACGGCCTCGCGGGCGATGCGCTCTTCGAGCTCGCGGCGGAGACGACGGATCAATTCCAGTTCGCCCTGGAAATCGACGTAGTGCGGCAGCTTCAAGTGCTCGACGAAGCCAGCGGCTTCGACGTTGTCGGAGTGGTAGAGCACGAACTCGTCCTGCTGCGCGGGATAGGACGCCGCCTCGCCGAGCTCTCGGCCCTTCAAGGCGCGATCGACGATCGACATCGACATGGCCTTTCGCTCGGCGTGGCCGAAGGCGAGGCCATAGCCGCGCGTGAACTGCGGCGCGACGTGCTTCGAGCCCTTGAACTGATTGACCATCTGGCACTCGGTGACGGTCAGATCGCCGATATCGACGGCGAAGCCCAATTCCTCGGGCACGAACTCCACGGGCACCTCGCCCATGCGGATTTCACCGGCGAAGGGATGGTTGCCGCCAAAGCCGCGCTGGACCGAGTAGGCGAGGCCGAGCAGGAAGCCTTCATCGCCACGAGCCAACGCCTGCAGCCGCACGTCGCGATCGGCCGGAAACTCGACGGGATCGCGGGTGAGATCGAAGGGGCGTGGGTCGCCATCGGGCGGCGTCTCGGGCTCCATGAGGCCTTCGGCGCCGAGAATGTCGGGAACGCGGGGCATCCGTGTATCGGGTGCCACATCGGACGGCATCGCGGACGGTGGTGCGTCCGAGGTACCGGTGAGACCAAAATCGAAGAGGCGATGCGTATAGTCGTATGTGGGGCCAAGAACCTGACCACCGGGGAGATCCTTGTAGGTCGCCGAAACACGCCGGCGAATGGCCATGGCGGCAGTGTCGAGCGGCTGGGAGGAGCCCAAGCGCGGCAAAGTGGTGCGATAGGCACGCATCAGGAATGCGGCTTCGATGGCATCGCCCTGGGCCTGTTTCAGCGCAAGCGCCGCCAGATCGGCGTCGGCCAGGGAACCTTCGTTCATGACGCGCGCCACGGCGAGGCTCATCTGCTCGCGGATCTGCGCGGTCGAGACTTCGGGTACACTCGTGTCGCCGCGACGCATCTCGGCAACGAGGTCGTGGGTTGCGAGAATTGCGGCCTCGCCGCCTTTTACCGCGACGTACATCAGCAAGCCTCCGCGGCGCGTGCGATCCGTGTCGAGCGCGGAATGCACATGATCTCATTTCCTGCCGCGAGGATCAGGTCCACGCCGAGCGGATAGCGGGCGTTGTTGGCCGCGACCTTCTGCCAGAATCCGAGATCGAGACCCGCGAGCTCGACGGTGCGGGTGCCCTGAATACCGGGCCCGGAAAGCGTCACGCGCGGGCCACCTTCGAAGCCAGCACAGGCGACGACAAGCGTTGCCGAGCGATCCGGGTAGCGATCGTCACCGGGGTTGAAGGCGCCGAGATCGAGATCGGCGGAGGCTCCATCGACGAGCGCAAAGGTGGCAGCAGACGGCGCCTCGACGAGGGGCGCCCCGCAATGGAAGCGCAGGTAGGTCGCGGCAGAGGCGAAGCACGGCGCAAGCCAGACCGGCGTCTCGTGATCGACCAGAGTGAGGAGAACCAGCATGGCGGCAGCCGACACGCCGGTCGGCGACTCGACGTCTTCGCCCAAGCGATGAACCGAGCCGGGTTCGCTCATGGCGGCCAGGATCTGGCGGAAGCAGCGCTGGCTGGCGAGGACCGGCTCGTCGAAGCCCTTTCCCAGTTGCGGTTGAGACGACATGGATTGCATCAGTCGTGCCCCCGAACGAGGGTGAAGAAATCGACCTTGGTGGCAGCAGCCTTGCGCAGCGCCAGTTGCCGGGCCTCCGTCTGTGCGCGAGCGAGGGCGGCGATATCATCGTGTAGCCCGGCGTCGCTCGACGATTGCAACAGAGCGTCCAACACGGCCGACACGAGGGCCTTGGGACGGTCGGTGCCCAGCGCATAGGCGAACCCCATCGTGCCATCTGCGAGGCGCACGACGCATCGGGTCATGGTTGCCTCGCCCATATTGAAGCGACGCCCCGTGCCACCCGCCCGCGCCTCGACCATGACTGTTCCCGTCTCGGCGGGTTTCAGCACGACATGATCCGGCAGGCCACCGAGACGCGCCACGATTTCATCGAGTTCGGTTTTCCGAGCACGAGCCAGGACGGCCATCCATGACTTGCGCTCAGAGTCAGGTGAATGATCAGGTGTTTTGTTCTCGTCGCTCACGTCCACCCCGCGGGCCCAGTGATCGAACAATGTCTAGACATTAAGTCGACCGGGATTTATTGTCTAGACATCTTCGATGACACCACAGTGACGTCGGCATGCCAGCCCAGAGACCGCCCCATCAGAGCGCAGACGAGCCGAGTTCCGAGACCGCGAGCGCTTCGGCCGGAACGCGCTGGTCTCGGATCGCGAGCGACATCGCGGGTGCGATCGAGAAGGGCCAGCATGCCGATGGCTCGACCCTGCCGTCAGCTGCTGCACTGGCGGAGCGCTATGGCGTCAACCGACACACGGCGCGGCAAGCCTTGCGGCACCTCCAGGATCTCGGGCTGGTCACTGTGGAGCGGGGGCGCGGCAGCATCGTGCGCGGGCACCGTTTCCCCTATCGGCTGGGGCGACGGGTCAGCTTCCGGGCCAACTTCGGTGCGGCGGGCATCGATGCCGGAGGCGAGGTCCTCGAGAGCGGCTTGACGGAGGCAGATGCGGACGTGGCGCAGCTGTTGCGACTCGAGATCGGGGCCCGCATCTGGGAAATTCGCACCCTGAGTCGCGCGGCAGGCGTGGCGGTGTCGACGAGTGTGCATCGGCTCGGCGCTGCGTCGTTTCCGAAGTTCGATGAGCGCATCCTGGCCGCACGTGCATCGGTGACCGCAGCATTCACCAGCTACGGTATCGCGGACTACGTGCGACTTTCGACGAGGCTGACGGCGCGGGCGGCGACACGGATCGAGTCGCGGGTGCTCGGCATCGGACGCGATGCTCCAGTCATGCAATCCTTCGCGGTGGACGGCCTCGAGGACGGGACGCCACTGCAAGTGGTCGTCGGTGCGTTCGCCGGCGACAAGGTGGAGATGGTTCTGGATCGAAGCTCCTGACGCGGCCGGCGCATCGCGAGCGTCCTGCAATCATGTAGCCCGGCGGCCGATGATGGCGAAGCGCAGGCGCGTTGAGATCACATCGATGATCGCTACCGCCGCGAGAATCAAAAGCACCAGGAACGCGACGTGCTGCCACTCGAGGATGCGGATCTGCTCGGCGAGATGCAGGCCGATGCCGCCGGCGCCGACAATACCGATGATGGTGGCGGAGCGCGTATTCGACTCGAAGAAGTAGAGCACCTGGCTAATGAGGACCGGAGTCACCTGGGGCAAGATCCCATAGCGCACTGCATGCGCATGGGTCCCGCCCGTCGACTTCACGCCCTCGACCGGCTTGTTGTCCGCATTCTCGATGGCCTCGGAGAACAGCTTGCCGAAAACGGCGAGATCAGCGGTCATGATGGCGAGGATACCGGCAAAGGGACCGAGGCCGACCACATTGATCCAAATGAGCGCCCAGATGAGTGTATCGACGCCTCGGATCGTATCGAAAGACCGGCGCGCGAAGAACTGTATGATGCGGCTGGTCATCACGTTGCGGGCGGCAAGAAGGCTCAGCGGAAGCGCGATGATCGCCGCCAGTAGCGTGCCGAGGAAGGCGATCGAGAGCGTCTCGGCCATTGCCCACAGATAGGACCTGAGCTTTTCCTCGGTGCCGTACTGCGGCGGCCACATCAGCTTGACGAAGGAGCCAAGCTGATCGAGGCCATTCCAGATGCGCAGCCACGAAAACTCGAGGACGACCAATCCCCACAGAAACAGGCCGGCAAGCGCCGCAGCGATGGCGGCCGTCAGCGCTCGCGCGCGCCAATTCGGCGCCAGAATCGCCGCATGGCGGCGCCTTACGCCGTCGAGATCGGCAAAAAGCGCACCCTTGTCGGCGCCACCGTTCATGGCGCTCGGCGCAAGGCGGGTCATGAGCGTTGCTCCAGGCCGATCAGGTAGTGGCGCAAACGCTCCGTCGCCATGTCGATGATCATCACCGTCGCCACGATCAACAGAAGCATCGCGCTCACGTCCGAGTAGTAGAACTTGCGCACCGCCTCGAGCAGGTCCTGGCCGATCCCGCCTGCGCCGACGAAGCCCATGATGGCCGCGCCACGAACGTTGATCTCGAAGCGAAGCAGCGTATAGCTTGCGAAGTTGGACATCACCTGCGGCAGTGCCGCAAAGCGCATGGTCTCGATCCATGTAGCGCCCGCCGCCTTGACGCCGTCGAGCGGATTCATATCGATGTTCTCGACCACCTCGTAGAACTGCTTGCCGAGCGCGCCCGTCGTGTGAATAGCAATGGCAAGCACGCCCGGCACGGGGCCGAGACCGAAGGCGATGACGAAGATCAGCGCGAACACGAGTTCGGGCACGGTGCGGCAGAACTCGAAATAGCGCCGCGTCACGAACAGCACCCATCCGGCGGGCGTGACGTTGCGCGCGGCGAAGAAGCACAACGAAAATCCGCCCGCGAGCCCGAGGATCGTGCCGACGTAGGCTATCAGCAGCGTCTCGCCGAGCTTGCGCAGCCAGTATCCCAGCCCCCAATACCACTCGGCGAGATCCGCCCCGAGCGTCGCCCACCGCAGCGTCGGCATGATTTCGGCGATGTAGGCCGGAAACCGCCAGATGTTACGGGCCAACTTGGCGAGATCGACTTCTCCGACCCGTGCCGCGACAGCGATCAGGAGGACGAGCACAACGAGCCCGAGCAGCGTTTGCGCGCGCTTGGCCCGCTGCGCGGCCCGATAGTGCGCCTGATGCAGCACCACGCGTTCGGTCGAGATCGTGACCATCGAGGGAGGCAATGGATAACCTTCCACTGGTTAGAGCCGCGCGCGCGCGGGCTTCGCACGTAGACCCGGGACGATCCGCCCCGAGCCAGTTGCTTCTCACACAGGCGCGCGCACTACTGCTTCTGGCGCCTCAGGCGATCGACGAATTTCGTCAGCTCTACGACCGGCTCATATTCACTATGAGAGGTCGGCTCCCATATCCGGCTCTTGCCGTCGGTCAGCTTCTTGAAGCCATCGGGATCCTTCTTGTCGAAGGCGAACATTACGTCGCGAATTGACTTCTTGAGTTCCTCGGGCATATCGGACTGATAGGCGAGTGGCGAGTTCACGATCTTGTCGGACGTGAAGATGATGCGGAAGTCGTCGTACTTGATCTTCTTGCCGCCGACCTCCATGCCCTTGCGCTCCATGCGATGCAGGTTCGATTCGTCCTTGTCATTCCACCAGTTCCAAGCACCATCAACCGTGCCCTGAACAAGGCCGATCACCGCATTCTCGTGGCTGCCGGTATAAACGACTTTAGAGAAGTACTTCTCAGGCTCGATGCCCAGCTTATCCATGGCGAAGCGCGGCACGTTGTTGCCCGAAGCCGAATTTGGATCGACAAGCCCGAGGTTCTTGCCCTTCAGGTCCTCGAGCTTCTGGAAGGGGCTGTCCTTCCGCACGTAGAGCACGGCGTGGTAGCCCTTGCCGCCGTCCGCGTTGACCATGATGCCGAACGGCTCGACCTTGGCACCGACGAGATGTGCTCGCGCATAGGACGTCGGTCCGTACTGGGCGATATGGATCTGTCCCGCCTTCTGCCCTTCGATGACAGCGGCGTAGTCCTGCGCGATGCGCAGCTTGACCGGCACGCCAAGCTCCTTCGACATGTACGCCATGAGCGGTCCGTACCGGTCCGTCATGCCCGAGGCATTCTCGTCCGGCACGGCGGCGAACGTAAGCTCAGGGTATTTGTCCTTCCAGGCCAGCGCCGGGATGGCCTGCGCGAACGAAAACGCTGCGGCAACGACGGCGCCGCCCACCAATTGACGTCTTGAGAGCATGAACGATCCCCTTGTCATCCGGCCATGTTTTCCAATCGCGCACGGGCCGTCATGCGCGCAAACCTTCAGCTACCGTCTGCCTTGCTCGCTTAGGCTGCACAGACGATCTATTTCGCTTTCTTGCGCATACGGTCGACGAACTCGACGAGTTCAATCATGACTTTGTAGTCGTCGGCTTTGACGGCCGCGTAGCCTGTCGCCTTGCCGTCGGAGAGCCGCAGGAAGGCGTCCCGGCCTTTCACTGGTGCATCCATCAGCGCCTGCCTGATCGCCGCTTTCATCCCGGCCGGTGCGCCGGCAATCACGACGGTTGGAGATCCTGGAATGAGGTCGGACTTGAAGACGATCCGGAAATCCTCCGGCTTCACCATCTTCTTGGCGGCCATGCGCTGCAGGTTGGACTCGATCTCCGTGTTCCACCAGTTGAACGCGCCATCGCACGTGCCCTGCTGGAGCGCGATCACCGCATTCTCATGGCTGCCCGAATAGACCACCTTCGCAAAGAAGTTCTCGGGATCGATGCCGCGCTTGTCCATGGCATGGCGCGGCACGTTGTTGCCGGATGCCGAGTTGGGATCGACAAGACAAAGATTGCGGCCTTTCAGATCGTCGAGCTTCTGCGCCGCATCGTTTGCCCGCACGTAAAGCACGGAGTAATAGCCGACCACGCCCTCCGAATTGACAGCCGTGACCATCGGCTCGACGCCACCCTTCGTCACGATCTGGGCGCGGGCGTAGGCCGAGGGTCCGAGGTGCGCGTAGTGCACCTGCTCGGTCCGAAGACCTTCGATGACGGCTGCGTAATCGTTGACGACGCGCAGTTTGACCGGAACGCCGAGTTCCTTGGTCATATAGGCCATCATCGGCTCGTAGCGCTGGAGCACGCCGTCGGCGTTCTCGGCGGGCACAACGGCGAACGTCAGCTCAGGGTAGGTCTTGCGCCAATCGGCGCGTGCCGTACCGGCTAGGACCGACAACGCCAGCATGCCTGTGGCGGCGATCGTTCTCGCGAAGCGCATCGGGTGTTTCCAGTCTTGTGGATTTCACTGTCGGAGCCGGCCGCGTGACCTTCGAGTCAAGCTGTGGCAGCATGGGCAACCAACCCCGCGTCATGCGTCTCGATCCGCTGCTCCCGATCCATCACCTCGTCAGCCTCGAGACCGTAGAGATTGCGTGCGACGTCGGCCGTCAGAGCCTCCGGCGCGCCATCGAAGACGACGGCACCCGCCGACATGCCAATCAGGCGGCCGCAATACTCACGGGCGAGGTCGAGGTCGTGCAGGTTGCAGATAACGGTGATGCCGTAGTGCTTGTTGATGCGCAGAAGTGCATCCATCACGATCCTGGTGTTGCGCGGATCGAGCGATGCGATCGGCTCGTCGGCGAGCACCAGATCCGGCTCCTGTACCAGGGCGCGGCAGATCGCGACCCGCTGCTGCTGGCCGCCGGAGAGCGTCTCGGCGCGCTGCGCGGCCAGCATCGGAATGTCGAACTGTTCGAGAGCGGCGAGCGACATCGCGCGATCGTCGGCCGGCCAGAAACCGGCGAGAGCGCGCGCCGTCGAGACATGGGCGACGCGGCCCATCAAAACGTTTGTCAGGACGTCGAGGCGGCCAACGAGATTGAATTGCTGAAAGATCATTGCGGAGCGCCGGCGCCAATCCCGAAGGGCGGCGCCCCGGAGGCGCGTGACGTCGACGCCATTGAACGAGATCGACCCCTCTGACGGGTCGATCAGGCGATTGATCATGCGCAGGAGCGTCGATTTGCCGGCCCCGGAACGGCCGATGATCCCAACGAGCTGACCACTTTCGATGGTCAGCGTCACGTCCTTTACGGCTCGGTTCGAACCGAACTTGCGAGTTACGCTTTTGAGCTCAAGCATTCAGGCCTCCGACCGCGTCAGAGGCTCAATAGCGGATCACCATGACAGTGGCGCAACAGTCGGAGGGACCGAGCTGTCAGCAGCCTTTCGCATTGAAATCCACGGCAATCCCCTGTGCTTGCGAGACTTATGCCGAGATTACTGCGATGCAATTGCGGTCGCGCCCGCGTAGCCGGCACGGCCGCAAACGTAAGTCGTGGACGATAGTCGTCAGCCGACCGGCACGGTTGCCTGCATGGACGGGCGCTCGGACATGCGCTTGGCGAAAGCCGCGAGTTTCGGGTGGTCCTTGCGCCAGTCGACGTGGCCGTAGCGGAAATCGAACCAGCCGAGAGCGCACGCGACCGCGATCTGGCCAACGGTGAGCGGGCCGGTCAGCTGGGCGGCATACGTGGTTTCAAGCGCGTCGATGGCGGCCATGATCTTGCCCATCTGCCCGTCGATCCACTCCTGCCAGCGCTTGTCCTCGGGGCGCAGCGCACCTTCGTAGCGAAGCAAAATGCCGGCATCGAGGAAGCCGTCAGCCAGGGCTTCCAGCGTCATGCAGTCGAAGCGACCCTTGGCATCGGCCGGGATGAGCGGAGGGGATTTCAGGCTGTCGATGTAGGCACAGATGACCGGGCTGTCGAACAGGGCACGCCCGTCGTCGGTGATGAGGCATGGAACCTTGGCCAAGGGGTTCTTGGTCGGCAGGGCACCCTCGCGCTTGATGGGACTGGCGCTGGTCGGCATCTTTTCGATCTGGCCGTCGAGGCCCTTCTCGATGGCCGTGACCATGACCTTGCGCACATAAGGGGAGGTCGGCGAGTGGAACAGCTTCATTGGGGTGTCGATCCTGTGTGGCGGGAACGGCACTTTGGCGGGGCGCCGTGCCCATGGCAACCTTTCCGGCGCCCAGGCGGGCCGGATTAACCACGGACCACGCCTTCAGTTGCCCGGAGACAGATAATCCCGTGTTCACAATACCGACCGCCACATTGACGCTGCGGCAGGGCGCCAATGGACGCATAGATTTGTGAGTGATACCGAGCGTTTGGACTAGAAGCACGCTTGTCGTGCCACTCGCTCGTGGGCACTGACCGGAACGGGCCGTGCCGAGAGACGCGCAGTGAGACTCGGAGGGTTCGATGACCGCCACCCATAGCCACACCCAAGGCCTCGGCGAGCAGGAGAGCATCTGGTTCAAGCTGACGGCGCTGCATCGGGGGGACAATCCCAATCCGATGAAGGTTTTGCAGCAGCTTACCGAGCGGCATGGCGGCATCATCACCGTCAACATGGGCAACGAGCGCGTGGTGTTCCTCTCGGAGCCCGAGCATTTCAAGCGCGTGCTGGTGACCAAGGTCGACGACTACATCAAATATTTCGACGGGCTGAAGCCGATCTTCGGCAAGTCCATGATCACGCACGACGGCGCGCTCTGGCAGAAGATTCGCATGCCACAACAGCCGGCATTCCATCCGGACATGTTCGCCGAGTACATCCCGTACTTCCTGACTGCCATTCGAAGCAAGATGGACAATTGGGCCGAACTGGCCCGCAGCGGCGAGCCCGTCGAGATGGTCGAGCAAACGTGGACGCTGGCTGCCGACATGATCTGCAAGGCGCTGTTCGATCGCGAGATGCCGTTCAATCCGCACGTCGTGTTCAAGTACGTCAAGACGTATACGGACGTGATGAACCACAAGTCGGTGCGCCTGAAAAAGGTATCGGGCGCCGAGTTCGAGATCACCGAGGAGGCGACGGCCAAGGCCATGGAAGTTTGGGCTTCCGTGCCGCCGAGCGTGATGGCCGCCGATCCCCGCGAGCATCGGGAAAGAACACTGCTCCGAATGATCCAGGATGCCGTGGCCGATCCGAGCCTGCCCGAGTTCGACGAGCAGCAGGCCATCGACGAGCTCAAGCAGTACCTTTGGGCAGGCACGGAAACGACTGCGCTCACGCTGGCGTGGGCCCTTTACGAGACATCACAGCGTCCGGAAATCGCGGAGCGCATTCGCCGCGAGGGCGACGAGGTTTATGGTAACGCCGGTCGCGAGCCGACTGCAGCCGATTATTCGGCGCTCGCCTATACGCGAGCCGTGATCCAAGAGACGATGCGGATGTATCCGCCAATCTGGGGCCTCATCCGCGTTGCGGCCAAGGACGACGTGATCGGCGACAAAGAGATCAAGGCCGGCGACCGGATCGCGCTGTTCGCGTACGGCACGCACCATTCGCCAAAGTATTGGGAAGAGCCCGAGGCATTCCGACCCGAGCGTTTCATGGGCGAGGCGGCGAAGAAGCGCAAACCGTACGTCTACATCCCGTTTGGCGGCGGCAAACGGTCCTGCATCGGGGGAGCCATGAGCCAGGTCGAAAATACACTGGCGCTGTCCATGCTGCTGCGACGCTTCCGCCCCGAGTATGTCGGCAATCGCTATGCGCCTGCAGGCCAACACCCCGGCATCAATGCCACGGTGACATTGACGCCGAGGGGTGGACTCAACTTCCGAATTCGCGAATTGAGCTGAACGGCGTTGCTCAACTCAGGAAACCGAAGAGATTGAGCAGCACGATGAGGGTAAGGGGCACACCCAAGAGCCAAAGAACGATACTTTTCATGGTCCAGCCTTCCTCATTACATTGACGCGAGAAACCGAAACACGGACGAGCGGAACCGTTCGCCAAGAATGGCGTCGTTGATGCTCTTCCGATCGGGGCTTGTCTAACTGCCCGCGACCAAAGGAGAGGCGATCGCCTAACCCCGGTCGGCGGACTTGGAGCAGAAACACTTCACCGCACGCGTGGTTCCACGGCGATCGCGGCGCTTGCCGAACGGGCAATCAACCCGGTACCGGCCGCGCAGAGACGGGAAACGCCAAAGCTTTGGCCGGGCACGGGATGTGGCCACACTTATCCACGGTGCCGCTCAGATCATGTATTCTCGCTAAGCTCTCGAAATACTGTCCGTGCGGTGCGAGTGGCCGTCTCAGGCGATCATGTGGCCGACACAGGCCTCGCGCTGTCGCGGACCTGGGTGCGGTGCATGAGGCGGCGCAGGCTCGGGTCCAGCGTGTTCCTGCGGTGCAGCGTGCAGCGATTGTCCCAAATGACGAGATCGCCTTGTTTCCACTCCTGCGCCCACACGAACGGACCACTTTCGACGTGGGCCCAGAGTTCGTCCAGCAACACGTCGCTTTCGGCGTCGGAGAGGCCAACGACCCAGGCATTCGGGCGACGGCCCAGGTAAAGCGACGTGCGACCCGTCTCGGGATGCCGCACGGCGAGCGGATGCACCGCGCCCGGGCGATCCTGATTGGAGTAGCGCTCGTCGAAGCCTTGCCGGAGCTGGCCGGACGAGTTGCGTGTCGCATCGTGTTTGCACGAGAGGCCCTTGATCCGGGACTTGAGCCCGTCAGGCAACGTCTCGTAGGCCGAATAGAGGTTATAGAAGAAGGTTTCGCCGCCCACCGGAGGTGTCTCGACGCCGTAGAGCAGGCTCGCCTTGGGGGGAAGGTCGTTATAGCTCATGTCCTGATGCCAAACGAGTTCCGAGTTGCCGAGGCCGCCGATGGCCTTTCCCTGGACGACGATATTGGAGATGACGGCGATTTCCGGGCGCTGACGCGAGAACGGACTGTCCTTGGCGCCGATGGGGGCCATGTCGAGGTCGCCGAAGCGGCGGGAGAATTCAACAAGACGATCATCATCGAGTGTCTGGCCGCGGAAGCGCAGCACGAGATGATCGTTCCAGGCCTTGTAGACGGCCCGAAAGGTCGCCTGGTCCATGTCGGAGGAGAGATCCAGACCGCGGATGTCGGCGCCAAGCGCGCCGCCGGTCGGTACGACGTCGATCAGGGACGATGCAATACGGCTCGCCATAGGGTCCTCCTCAGTAATCTAAAGGTGCGCGCCTTCTTCTGTGACGAAGCGTTCGCTCCCTGCGAAGTTGGCACAGGATAGACCCATAGCGCGAACGTGCGGAAGGGGTAGGATTAGACGAGCACGCATGCGCGGTACGGACAGGAGACAAGACCGATGGCCAACGACGCCCTGACCAACTCACCGATCGAAGCGACCTATCGGGCACTCACCCGGCGATCGGCCGAGCTCGATCTCAGATCCCGCAAGGTGATCCCAGCCGGTCTGACCCACGACAGCCGCACGTTGGTGCCCTATCCGATCCATGTCGAGCGGGCGCAGGGTCCTCGCAAATGGGATGCCGATGGCAACGAGCTCGTCGACTATTTCGGCGGCCATGGGGCTCTCATTCTGGGTCACGCGCATCCGGCCCTCGTGGAAGCCGTGACACGGCAGATTTCGCGCGGGACGCATTGGGGGGCCTGCCACGAGCTGGAGGTGCAGTGGGCCGAGTTGATCAACCGGCTGTTGCCATGCGCCCAGCGCGTTCGGTTCACGGCGTCCGGGACGGAGGCGACGCATCTCGCCATGCGACTCATGCGGGCCTTCACGGGCAAGCCGCGGATCGTGCGTTTCATCGGACATTTCCACGGCTGGCACGACCAGGTGGCCGCAGGCTCCAACAGTCACTTCGACGGCGGGACACCCGCGGGCGTCCTCGGCGGGATAACCGAAGCGACGATCCTGATGTCGGCCGACGAGATCGAGCCGGTCGAAGCGCTGCTGGCGGATCGCGACGACATCGCCGGCGTGATGATCGAGCCGTCCGGCGCGGGCTGGGGGCAGGTGCCGTTGAAGCCGGATTTCCTAGCACGGCTCAGGGCGGCGACCGCGAAGTCGGGCGCGCTTTTGATGTTCGACGAAGTGGTCACCGGATTTCGCTGGTCGAAAGGCGGAGCGCAAGGCCGGTACGGAATCACGCCAGATATCGCATCTCTGGCGAAGATCGTCGCCGGTGGACTTCCGGGCGGCGCGGTGGCCGGGCGGGCCGACATCCTCGATCAGCTCGACAGTGCAGCCGCGAAAAACGCAGGGCGTGAAAAAATTGGGCACCAGGGCACCTACAATGCCAATCCGCTGGCGGCCGCGGCGGCCATCGCAACGCTCTCGCTGATCGAGCGCGAGGACATCTGCGAGCGGGCCGAGCGGACGGCGGGACAGATCCGTGACGGGATGCGGCGGATCGTGATCGAGGAAGGCGTGCCTTGGGGAATCTACGGCGAGGCCTCGACGTTCCAGATTTTCCAGAACCCGAAAGGCGTCGCGCTCGATCCGGCGACGTTCGATCCGGTCAAGCTCGGCTTTGCCGGTCTCAAAGGCGTCAAGGACGCGAGCCTCGCGCATCGCCTCAGGATCGCCATGATCAGCAACGGCGTCGACATCATGGGCTCTCCGGGCGGGCTCGTATCCGCCGTGCACGGTCCGATGGAAGTGACGCGCACGCTCGAGGCGTTCGCCAAGTCGGTCAAAGCGATGAAATCCGAGGGCGACATTCGCGGCTGAACCGGTCTGGTCGCACTTGCGTAGCCAGCTACCCAAGGCGCATTCTTAGAGAAACGGCAGAACGAGACAGAGGACAACGCCATGGACTTCAAGGGCAAGGTTGCGCTGGTGACCGGCGCGGCGAACGGGATCGGGCGGGCAACAGCGCTCGGGTTCGCCAGCTACGGCGCCAAGGTGGTGCTCGTCGATCGCGACGGATCTGGCGCGGCGGCAGCGGCTGGCGCCATCAAGCAGCAGGGCGGCGAGGCCATCTCGGTGCAGGCCGACGTGACCAAGGGCGCGGACGTGGCGAACTACGTGAAGGCCGCGTTGGAAGCCTATGGGCGGATCGACTGCTTCCATAACAACGCCGGCATCGAAGGCCTCGTTAAGCCGATCCACGAGTACGACGAAGAGGTCTACGACCAGCTGATGGCCGTCAACGTCAAGGGCGTCTTTCTCGGGCTCAAGCACATCGTTCCGGCGATGATCAAACAGCGCAGCGGCGCGATCGTGAATACCGCTTCCATCGCCGGATTGATGGGATCGCCGAACATGTCACCCTACGTCGCCTCGAAGCATGCCGTGATCGGCTTCACCAAGGCCGTCTCGGGAGAGGTGGCGGGCTATGGCATCCGCGTGAACGCGGTGTGTCCCGGCCCGGTCGAGACGCGCATGATCCAGTCTGTCACCGAGCAGGTCAGCCCGGGCGATGCCGCCGGCGCTGCCCAGCGCTACAAGGGTGCCATCCCGATCGGGCGGTTCTCGACAGCGGACGAGATCGCCAACATGGTGCACTTCCTGTGCTCGGACATGGCGTCGGGTATCACGGGCGCGCATTTCGCGGTCGATGGCGGGCGTACGGCGACGGCCGGCGCGGTGACCGTGGTCGGCAAGGGTTGATCAGAGAGCACGCAACCAGCGGAGGACGAGATATGCCGATCGAGCGCATGGACCATTTCACGATCGTGACCAAGGACGCCGCCGCCACGGCGAAATTCTATGGTGAAATGCTCGGTTTCGAACCGGGGCCGCGGCCGAACTTCATGTTCCCCGGCGAGTGGCTCTACAGCGGCGGAAAAGCCGTGCTGCATGTGATCCAGAAGCCGGAGATCCCCGAAGGAGCCGGCGTACTCGACCACATGGCGTTCTGGGGCACGGACCTCGCCGGCTACATCGCCAAGCTGAAGGCACGCGGGCTAAGCTACGACCTCCGACGGTTGCCCGAAGGCGGGCCAGGCGCGGGCGTCTGGCAGTTGTTCTTCCTCGATCCGAACGGCGCCAAGGTCGAGATCGACCTGCCGGCAAGCGAGGTGAAGCCCGAGGGAGCCTGAGCAGCCAATCCGCTGGTATGCACGAGTTGGCGCCGAGCTTCGTCTCGGCCCAGCTACCTCGCCGGCCGCAGCAGGTGCTTGGCGATATTCAGCAGGTGAATCTGGCTGGTGCCTTCGTAGATGCGGGCGTCGCGGTAGAAGCGCTCGATGCCGCGCCCCTTGACGTAACCCTGGCCGCCGAAGATCTGCACGACACGGTCGGCGACACGGCAGCACATCTCGGTCGCGTAGTACTTGCACAGCGAGACGTCCATGGTGACGTCCTCGTCGCGATCGCGCTTCCTTGCCGTCTCGAGGATCAGCGCACGGGCGGCCTCGATCTCGACCTTGCACTCGGCGAGCATGGCCTGAACGAGCTGGAACTCCCCGATCGGGCGGCCGGACTGTTGGCGTTCGCGTGCGTAGGCAACAGCCTCGTCGAGCATGCGGATCGCCGGTCCGGTCGAGAGTGCCGCCAGATTCACCCGCTGCTTGTTCAGGCACTTCATTACCGTGCGGAAGCCTTCACCTGGGACGCCGCCGACGATGGCAGATCCAGGAACCCGGCAATCGTTCAGATAGACCTCGCCAATCGGCGCACCTTCCTGGCCCATTTTAGCGGTCGAGCCGGACGTCGTGAGGCCCGGCGTGTCGCGCTCGATCAGGAATGCCGAGACTCCTGATGCACCCCGGGTCGAGGCGTCGGTTCGCGCGAACACCGTGAACAGGCCCGCGATCGGGGCCAGCGTGATGTAGCGTTTGGCGCCATTGATCACATAGTCGCCGTTCGACTGTTCTACGGCGCGCGACTGGAGGGCGGTCGCATCGGACCCCGCCATCTCCTCGGTCAACGCGAGGCAGCCAATCAGCTCACCCGTCGCCAACCGCGGCAGGTACCGGCGCTTCTGCTCTTCGGTTCCATCGCGGATCAGACACTCGGAGCCTATGCCAGCGTTCTGGGCGCCGACGACGCGATAGGCGACCGAGCACTGGGTCAGTTCCATGAACGCGAGTGCCAGCTCTTCGGTCGTGAGGCCGCTGCCGCCGTACTCTTCAGGGATGCTCCAACCGAAGGTGCCGAGCTTGCGCATCTCGGCGACGAGGTCGGGGCCGACGAGATCCTCGCGCTCAACGCGATCCTCGTTGGGGATCGCGACCTCACGCACGAAGCGGCGGGTGCGGGCAAGCATATCGTCGAGGCGGGCGGTGTCGCGGATCATGAGGCGCGCTTTCGCTTGGAAGGCCGAGCAATGTTCGCCAGCGTATCGACACTCATCGGAGCTGCCTACTGTGGACCCATCCGGACCGCATCCAACCCTGCACTGGCAGTGCGCATCGCCAAAGCCCGTCAGGGAAGCCATTCGACGAGCGACCCCAAGTGCTCTTTTGAGGGTTATCGATTGAGGCTGATCGCAGCGTCGGCTAGCATGATGATGAGCGGTGTGGGGATGCCGTTCGATCTAGTAGCCTCAGGCCGAGTGGCGGCGCCTGCAATCGAGCGAGTGTGTGAGTGTGAGGTCTCGACGAGCCTGCGCCAGACCCGGCGCGCTTAACGGTGATGCGGCGATGACAGTGGCGCGGACTTGGTCCTGCGTCCGGACAGGAGGGATGCCATGAAGCCCTTCCTGCAACCTGCAACGCCACAATCGAATGACACGGACTTCGGTCGCCAAGTCCACGGCGAGAGGCTGTCGCTGACCGAGGCTCTTCGAAAGCATACCCGCCATATGGCCCGCGCAGAGGCGTTCCGCTATCAGCTCGGAATGGGCATGATCGGCTTTTTCGGCGGTCTCCTCGTCGTGGTGCCGGTGGTCGTCTGGATGTTGCCGAGGCAGCCGCTGGAGCCGGGGCAGGCCGACACCTCGGTGAGTGGTTTTGCAGAGGCCAGCAGCGGCGGGATACCGAACCTGCCGTCGTTGAAGAGTGTTCCGACTGCTGCGGGTCGAGGGGCTGCTGCACGCACGAGCACGACGCAGCAGGGCACCGGACACACCTCGGATTCAGTCTCGGAGGTGGAACGCCAGATCGAGACTGCGCGACATCTGATCCGGGCCGACAACATCCCAGCGGCGCGTCGGCTGCTGGACCGCCCCGAACTCGAGACGTCCGGCCAAGCCCTTTTCATGCTGGCCGAAACCTACGACCCCAACGTATTGGCGGCTCTGGGCGCGACAGGTGTCGTTGCAGAGTCCCAGATGGCGCGGCGTTATTATGAGGCCGCGCTCGCGGAGGGTGTCGAGGCCGCGGCTCTCAGACTCGAGGCGCTGGAATAGCAATCAGCGCGGATCCAGCCCTGCTGCCACGCGGGGTCAGCGGCGGCCCTTTGTGTCGCGCGGCGGCTCCGTCATGCGGTCCGCGCCGGCCAGTCGGCTGGCCGTCTCCTCGGTCAACGCCGGACGTTCGCCATGGTGGTGGTGGCCGTGGCCATGATGGTGGTCATGGTCATGTTCGTGGTCGTGCCCGCAGCCGCAGGCCTCATCGTGGGCGTGATGATGGTCGTGGCCGCCGTCATCTTGGCGTGCGCCGATCAGGGTCGCGGCCAGCTTTCTTTCAATCAATGCCGCCTCGTTGCGCGGCGAACCCTTGTCCTCGATGGCCATCGCCATGATCTCGGCAGCTAGCATTATATCTTCGGGTCGACCGAAGTAGTGGCGGCGCAGCCGACCCGCGCGATCGAAGATCAATAGCGTGGGCGTGCCCTGCATCTGGTAGGCCGACATCGTGCGCGGCGGCAGGCCGTCGCCCGCGGGTTCGTCGATGGCCACCGGAAACGGCAGCTTGAACTCCGACACGAAGACTTCGAGTGCCTCTGGCGTCATCACATGTTGATGCTCGAAGACCGAGTGCAGCCCGATGATCGCGACCTGCTCGGAGTTGAATTGCGCGTGAAGTCGCTTGGCTTGCGGGATGGCGTGCTCAACGCAACCGGGGCAGAGCATCTGGAAGGCGATCACAACGACGACCCGGCCATTGAGCTGCCCGAGTGACAAGGGCTCGGCCGTATTCAACCAACCGGCGACTGCGAGCTCCGGCGGTTTCTCGGGATCGAACATTTCGCGGCCTTTCGCGTCGACTGACGCCTCCAGAAGCGGGGCCGACCAAAGTTAGCCGCCCCTCCGTGCAAGGGCAAAGAGATCGTCAACGCGGGCACATTTTTCACTTTTTCGGCGGCGGGCGATTGACGAGCCAAAGCCCCGCGACGACGAGCGACAATCCAGCCATCAGGTTGCGGCTGAGCACCTCGCCGAGCAGCAGATGCGCGGCGAAGACGCCGAACACGGGCGTCAACAGCAGGAAGGCCATCACGCGCGAGGCCGGGTACCGAAGGTAGAGCCAGTTCGTGGAGGTGAAGACGAAGAAGCCGACGAAGACGACTGTGAAGGCGAACGCGCCCCAATGGAGCGGCGTCGGGTCGGTCAAGCCCGGTTCCCCCAGGACCAACGACAGCGCAATGAGCATCGGCGCGGACAGCAGGAGCTGCACGAACGTGACGCGCTCCGGCGGCTCGTGTTTCAAGGCGCTGGCACGTATGACGAGCGTCAGGCCGCCCCAAGCCAGTGCGCCCGCAAGGCACAGGAGATCACCGATCAGCGATGATGCGGAAGACGCGACGGGATCACGCCCGAGCACGATGCTGGCGACGCCCGCAAAGGCCAATAAAAGCCCGGCGATCTTAGCCACGGTGAGCCGATCGCCCGGGATCAGAAAGTGGGCCCCCAGCGCCACGACGAACGGCGAGGTATAGAGCAGGATCACCGCATGCGCTGCTGTCGTAAGCTGTAGACCCGGATAGAGGAACGCGAACTCGAGCGCGAACAGAAAACTGACGAGCAGTGACGGCCAGAACGTGCGATCGAAGGCCAGAAGGCGTGTGCCGCGCGCCGCGGCGAGGAGCCCTAGCAGGGCAGCGGCTCCGGCCGAGCGCAATCCCGCCTGCATCAGCGGCGATATACCCGCGTTGGCGACCTTGATCGCGACCTGGCCCACGGCAAGGCAGGCACACATGACGAGCAGCAGCGACACCGCGAAGGCGTCGAGCGCGTCCTTGCGAACTGGGCCGTCGGTATCGGCGCGCAGTGGACCGCCGGCGCGCGGCGGCGCACCGCTTGGCGAAGCATTCTGCAAGGCGCTGCCTTTCTGTGGCTCAGGCCGGACGGCGAGCGATCGCGATCAGTTCGTCGAGGGTGAACCCTCTCTTGCCGTCGTCGTTGGTGGGCTTGAGAAAGGCCCTCAGCGCGGGGCTGGCCTGATCGAGCATGCTGGCCAGCCGCGGCACCGCCTCGGCTGGCACGTTCATGGTCTTGACCCAGGACTGGAAGTCCATGCCCTTGGGAGCGTGCTCGTGGTGGACGAGTTTCAGGCCGACCTTGGCCATCAGGCTCAGCCATTCGGCGGTATCGAGTGCGCGGCCGTGGCTCGGGTCGCGAAGCTTCTCGAAAGCGTTGTAGGCGGCTGCCGCCTCCTTCAGCTCGACGGCCGAGAAACCCGGGGTCGTCTCGGCGTCGGGCGAGACGTTATCGACGAGTGCAAATGTGCCGCCGGGCTTCAGGACGCGGTTCACCTCGCCCAGGAATTTCTCGATGCTGGGAAAGTGATGGGGGGCAATGCGGCAGGTTACCAAATCGAAGGACCTGTCGGGAAAGGGCAGCGCCTCGGCATCGGCGAGGGCCGTCTCCATGTTGGCAATTCCCTTCTCGGCCGCGAGCTTTTTCACCTGCTCGAGCATCTCGGGCGTAAGGTCGCTGGCGACGACCTTGGCGACGTGAGGTGCGAAAACGGCGGCCGTGTGGCCGGCACCGGTCGCGACGTCTAGGGCGATCCAGTCCTGCCTTGGCGACACCAGCTCGACGAGGCGTGCGAGACTCGCCCCTTTGGCGTGTACGGTCGAGGTCAGGTAGGCGGCGGCGTTGGCGCCGAACTGCTGCTGGACGAGCTCCTTCGACATCTCCGGACCTTTCGTTAACGGTTGGGCAACGCTGACGGCCAAAATCTCTGGTCCCTACGCGTCGATTTCGCAGTTTCATAGCATGCCAATGGCAGGCTCGCAGCATGGGCACCGTGAACGATCTGCCCCTCTGGATGAGGGACGCCGTCAACAGGGAGTTCCCGGGGGAGCGCATCCTCTGGGCCGGGCGGCCGAGTGCTACTCGAACATTTCTCGTCTCGCTCTTGATCTGGCTGTTTGCCATTCCCTGGACGGCCTTCTCGCTCGGCTGGGTATGGATGGCGTTCGGCGGCTGGCGGTCAGGCAAGTTGCCGAAGGATGGCATGGAGACCATCTTCGGCGTTGTTGTCCCGCTTTTCGGACTGCCGTTCGTTCTTGTCGGCCTTGGTCTTATGGCGTTACCTTTTTTGGCGTGGCTCTCAGCACGGCGGACGGCACACGTGGTCAGCGACAATCGGCTCGTTACTCTGAGGATCGGGCGCAAGCTCAAGGTAAAGTCCTATGTGCTCGCTGCCGTCGCGCGCACGGAGCGTACCGAATGGCGGGACGGATCTGGCACGCTGAAAGTGGTCGCCGGCTACTTCCGCGATAGCGAAGATTGCACCAAGGAGCAGATCGAGATGCTCTACGGCATCCCTGAGGTGCGGAAGGTGGAGCGTCTGCTTATGGCGCAGATGGTCCGGGACCGGCGCGCGGTTTAAGGCTTGCCGCATGATCGACGACGCGCAACGAGCACACATTCTGGCCCGTCTCCAAGCGGCTAAGGCGGAAGAGACCGTGCGCATTCTCTACGCGGCGGAATACGGGTGCGCGCAAGGATGCGTGGACGGGCTCCGTGGGCGTCAGCGGAACCTTTTAGCCGGCACGGGCCCCAGTCGCACCGATGCGTTTGCGAACCTGCGGCAGGACTTCGCGCCCGACCAGATCGATGCCGGCTAGGATCTCGTCCTGCGACATGCCTGGCCAGCTCATCCGCATGGCAAGATGCGTCATCCCGGCCTCGTGCTGTGCAACCAACGCCTCGACCACCTGCTCAGGCGTGCCCACGCCGAAACGGCTCTTGGCGAGGCCGCGCAGCTGGTCCTCCGGACTCTGGTCCTGGTCCATCTTGAGGCCGGGCAAGCCCCACGCGGCGTAGGCGGCGTACTTCTCGATGAGGAAAGGTGCAGCCCTGCGGAGTGCCGTCTCCTCGTCCTTGGCGCAGGAGACCTCATAGATCCTCGACATCAGCTTGCTCGGCGGCAGGCCTGCTTCGGCCCGCGCCTCGGCGAACATCGCCACCTCCTTCGCGACGCCTTCGATGCGAGTCACCGGTACGGAGGTCCAGCCATCGCCGATACGGGCGGCGCGCTTGATGCCGGCCTCGACCTGGGAGGCGATCACGATAGGTGGCCGCGGTGACTGCATCGGGCGCGGACGGATGCTGAGGCCGTCGAAGCTCCAGTGGCGGCCCTTGAAGGTGACCTTGTCCTCGGTCCACAAGCGGCGGATGATCTCGACGCCTTCCTCCAGGCGCGAGACCCGCTCCTTCATGGGCACCTTGTACATGGCGAACTCTTCCTCGCGGTAGCCGAGGCCGACGCCGAGGATGAACCGGCCACCTGAGACAACGTCGAGGAAGGCGCCGATCTCGGCGAGTTCGATCGGATTGTGCAGGGGCAGCAGGATGATGTTGGTGCCGATCTCGAGGCCCTCGGCCTCGGGGGCCAGCCGATGCAGCATCGAGAGGAGGGGGAAGTAGTGATAGCCGTCGGTGATATGGTGCTCACCACTCCAGATAGAGTCGTAGCCGCGCTGGCGGATCAGGCGCACCTGCTCGACCATCTCCGTGAGGCGCCGCCCCGGATCGTCACCGGCGGGATGCTGCGCGTTGAGATAGACACCGATCTTCATGGCAATGCCCTCCTGATCGGCTCAAGCTCGGCCGAGAGGACGGCGCCGTCAAGCAGCGTCGACACCGAACGGCGACACCGGTGAAGCCTGATCACGCGAGCGCCGCGCGAACCTCGGCGCGGATCTTGTCGATAGTGAAGGGCTTGGTCACGAGCCGCGCGCCTTTGGCGGCAAGAGAGGCGGCGTGATCCAACCCGTCGGGGTAGGCCGACATCAGGACTAAACGCATGCCCGGGAATTGCGCCGAGGCGCGGCGGGCCAGTTCGATGCCGTCGAGACCCGGCATCTGGACATCGGTAACGAGGAGATCGAAACCGCCCGGCTGGACGAGGGCAAGAGCCTCGCTGCCATCCTCCGCCGTGACGACCGTATGTCCCTCGATCTGGAGCGCCCGCCGCACCAGATCGAGGGAGCCTTTGTCATCGTCGGCGAGAAGTATGCGTGCCATCGGGACCCCCTGGAGCCTTGCGCGTCGTTAACGGCCGAGATCAGAGCGTGCGATCAATCACCCGCAACCCGGCCCACGAACGGAAGTTCGCGGTAGCGATTTGCGAGGTCCATGCCGTAGCCCACGACGAACACGGGCGGGCATTCGAAAGCGATGAAGTCCGCCTCGATCGCCACGGCGCGACGAACGGGCTTGTTCAGCAGTACGCACGTGAGGAGCCGACGCGCGCCTCGGGCTGCGACGAGATCCTTGGCATAGGCGAGCGTTCGGCCAGTATCGAGAATGTCGTCGACCAGCAGCACGTCGCGATCGGCGACATCGAGCTCCATGTCGCGAAGGATGTCGACGCTGCCGGCGGAGCGAGTGGCACGCCGGTAGCTGGACAGCGTCAGAAAATCGACCTCCGGCGTGAGGCCCGCGGCATGCAATCCACGCAGCAAGTCGGCCGAGAAGACGAAGCTGCCGGTCAGGATCGGTACGACCAGTGGATTGTGCAGGCCGACCGCTGCGATCTCGCGGCAAAGCTCGGCGATGCGATCGGCAATGACGTCCGGCGGAAACAGGACCTCCACGGCCGCATCCATCGTCCCTGCTTCAGTCATTTGGGCCTATCTCCCCGTCACGACACCGCACCCGGCACGCCGAAACCGATCGGCAATCGAATCACCCTATCAGACGGGGACCGACCGACGAAATCATGGCATTGGCGAGATTTCCGCGCGTTGATGGAAGACTGCGGATCAGCCACCGCTCCCGCACTGAAGCCGCTTCGAAGAAGCCGCGCACGACCAACCCAAACCTGTCCGAGCCGAGGTTATCCACTCTTATCGGCGCCACATTGCTCCGCGATTGATCGACGAACGGCAATTTCGCATATAGCCGAGGATGACGCTTCTTGTCGGCGCGGGGACGGGAGCAACCTTGATCAGGCTGCAAAACGTGGGACTGAAGTACGGTCGTGGGCGCGAGGTGCTACACGATGTGACGTTCCATGTGCGTGCGGGCTCGTTCCACTTTCTCACGGGGCCCTCGGGAGCAGGAAAATCCTCGCTGCTCCGCATGATGTTCCTCTCGCAGGTGCCGACACGCGGACAGTTCACGCTGTTCTCGCAAGACGTGACCCGCATCGATGCTGCGGCTCGGGCTCAGTTGCGGCGGCGGATCGGCATCGTGTTCCAGGATTTCAGGCTGCTCGACCATCTGACGACCTGGCAGAACGTGGCCCTCCCACTCAGAGTGGTCGGAAAGCGCGAGGCGGACTATCGCGAGGACGTTACCGATCTGCTGCAATGGGTCGGGCTCGGCGACCGGATGGACGATTATCCGTCAGTGCTTTCCGGCGGCGAGAAGCAGCGTGCCGCGATCGCCCGAGCCGTGATCGGCAAACCCGAACTTCTCCTTGCTGACGAGCCCACAGGGAACGTCGATCCCCAGATGGCGCGCCGGTTGCTGCGCCTTTTCATCGAGCTCAACCGCCTGGGGACATCGGTGATCATCGCCACTCACGACCATCAACTGATGCGCCAGTTCAAGGCGCCGCGACTGGAGCTCCACGACGGCCATGTCAGGATCGTATGACAGGCCGCCGCCTGGGGGCCCAAACGCACCGCTGCCGCCCCCCACGACGCCGCGGTCCCGCCCGCGTGAGGCGCATTTCAGCCATCCGGCAACGGCTCCGCATCCGGTCGAGCACGGCACGCCGGTACGCCCGACACAAGGCGACAGTCGATGGAGCGAGCCGGTCGACGCGCGAACCGAGCGGCCCGCATCGGACGACAGCTTCGATCCGGAGCTGAGGGCGGATAGTGCTCCTCAGCGTCGCGGACGGACCCGGGCAGGGAACGGCTCTGCGGTCGTGCCGGCCGGCTCGGTTACAAGCCGATCGCTCACCTTGGTCGTGGCGATCATGTGCTTCCTGGCCTGCCTGACCGCTGGTTGCGTGTACATGGTCAACCAGTCGGCCTCGGCCTGGCTACGTGACATCGCCAGCGAAGTCACGGTCCAGATCGAGCCGCGCGAACGAGGCGACATCGAGAAGTCTGTCCGAGACGCGGCTGCATTTCTGGCGAAACAGCCCGGCATTCGCATGGTCAAACCACTCACACACGACGAGTCGGCAGCACTGGTGGAACCCTGGCTCGGCAAAAGCGATGCGCTCAAGGCGTTGCCTATTCCTCGCATGATCGCCATCGAGATCGACCAATCGGCCGCTCCCGATCTCGACGCGCTCGGCGCCCGAATTCGTGCGGAACTGCCGGGCGCGACCCTCGACGACCATCGGCACTGGCAGCAGCAGATCCGGACGGTGACGCGATCTCTGGCACTCGGCGGGCTCGGCATCCTGATGCTGGTCGGCGCCGCTACCACGGCGATCATCGTCTCGGCGACCCGGAGTTCGATGCTGTCCAATCGCGAGATCGTCGAGGTGCTCCATCTGGTCGGGGCGACGGACCGCTACATCGCGCGGGAGTTCGAGCGACATTTCCTGCGGCTCGGTGTGCGGGCGGGACTGGTCGGTGCCGGCTTCGCCATGATGGTCTTTCTGCTGATGCCGATGGGGATGGAGCTGCTCGGCGGCAATGTGGTGACCATGGCCGAGATGCGACGGCTGTTCGGTGCAGGCGTCCTCGATCTGCCCGGCTATGGCGTGCTGGTCGTCGTCGTGGTCGTCATCGCAGCGCTCTGCATGCTGACTTCGCGCTTCGGTGTCTACAGCATCCTCGAGACCCAGCGCTGATCCATCCAGTTCCCAATTGAAAAGGGGCCGGCGAGAACGCCGACCCCAGGGGGACAGGAGACGGTTGCATCGGGGGAGGGGAGCGCCTCCTGTCGAACCCTTAACGCGCGAGAGAGATGCTTCGATCACCAACCTCGCGGTCGGGATGGCGCTCGTTCGCGCCGTCGGGACGGCCAAACACGGCCTGCAACATCGTCCAGAACGCTTTGGACCTTTCACGCCGGCCGCGCTGCATTGCCGCCTCGATGATCTCCGGGCTCACGGCCGAGGTACCGGTCAACGGGTTCAGGCTCTGATTGCTCTTGCTGCTCATGGCTCGATCATCCTCATCTGGAACTCCACGCTTGGCTCTTCGGCCTCGGTCGGGAGCGCTCTGGTCATCTCAACCCGGGTGGAAGACTTGCTCTGCCCGTTTCGATGGTTGAGAGATATGTTGCATTTAACCGCCGGACAACCGATTATTCCTCCACTGCTTCATTAGGAAACCTCAATCATCCATGGCACGCCCCCTGCCTCCTCTGAACGCCTTGCGCGCCTTCGAAGCGACGGCCCGGCACCTGTCGTTCACGCTCGCGGCGGAGGAGCTGTCGGTCACGCCCGCTGCTCTCAGCCACCAGATCAAGGGTCTCGAGGACTTCCTCGGGCAGCGGCTTTTCCTGCGGAAAGTGCGGGCCATCGAGCTGACGCCAGCAGGACTTGCCCTCTATCCGGGGCTGCATGCGGCCTTCCTACAGATTCGGCAGACGGTCGAGCTGGTGGATCGTGCTCCCAACGACAAGGTGCTGGTGGTATCAGCGCCGCCCGGATTTACCGCGAAGTGGCTGGCACCTCGGCTCTATCGTTTCCTCACAGCGAATCCGGGGATCGACGCTCGTATCTCTGCCACGCAAGCTCTCGCCAACTTCACGACCGACGGTATCGACGTCGCGATCCGCAACAGCCGCACCGAGACGCGGGGCCTGTGGAGCCGGCGCCTGCTCGGGATCACGCTGCTACCGGTCGGCAGCCCGCGCCTCGTGGCCGAACACCGGATCACTGTGCCCGCGGACCTCGCCAAGGTTCCGTTGATCCACGACGACATGCTCGGCTCGCTCACTGGCCTACCCTCGTGGGGAGATTGGCTGGCGGCGGCGGGCGTTGAGGGCATCAACCTGGCGCGAGGTTTGCGGTTTTCGAGCCCGGATCACGCGCTCGAAGCCGCCGTAGAAGGCGCCGGCGTCCTGCTAGCTCACAAAGCGCTGGCGCACGATGATCTCAGGACGGGGCGGCTGGTCGCGCCATTCGCGCTGGAACTCGAGACCGAGCGTGCGTTCCAGCTAACGTGTCCCGAGTCGCATCTGCGCCGGCCGGCGGTGAAAGCCTTTGCGGAATGGATCTCGCAGGAGGTGGACAAGATGTGCAGCGAGAAGTGTCAGCCCGAGGGTTGAACGGGACTGCGATGCAGGACCACGTGTGATCTCAGACCGCGTCCAGGGCATTGCGAAGATGGCGCGGCCAACGGCGTGGCAGCACGAAGATCGCGTCGAGGCCGACCTCGTGGTCGCGATAAGCGGGATTGCGGTCCAGCCAGTAGTCGGCCGCGCGGGCAATTCGACCGGCCTGGAGCGGCGTCAGGGACGCTTCTGCATCGGCAAGAGTCGCTCGACGCTTGACCTCGACGAAGGCCAGGCGCTTGCCACGGGTTGCGATCAAGTCGACCTCGCCGAACGGGTTGCGGTGGCGACGAGCCAAGATTCGATAGCCTTTGGCGGTCAGCAGAATGGCTGCGATCCACTCCGCGGAGACCCCTTTGCGAAGGCGCGAGCGGCGCTCTCCGGTTTCTTCTCCGTTACGCGCGGCCCTGCGGCTCACGGCATCCGCCCCTTCAGCTTGAGGCCGATGTCGTAAGCGCGTGAGCGCGGGACGCTGAAGCGTCCAGCTACCGCTTTGACCGCTTCCTTGAGGCCCATTTCCGGAACCAGGGCGGCCAGGGCCGCCTCGATCTCAACGTCTGTCGCCTCGTGGCTGGTCGGGGGAGCAACGAGAATGACGATCTCGCCCCTCGCCGGCTCCTCGGCAGCCCAGGCAGCGAGCTCGGCCGCGGTGCCGCGACGAACCTCCTCGAACCGCTTGGTCAGCTCGCGCGCAACAGCGACCTGACGCCCGCCGCCGAGGACCTCGACGATATCGGCCATCGAGGCCGCCAGCCGGTTCGGGGCCTCGAACAGAACGAGTGTGGCGGGGATCGCGCCCAACTCCGCCAGTCGCGTGCGGCGCTGGCCTTCGCGCGATGGCAGGAAGCCCGCGAAATGGAACTGGTCGGTGGGCAAGCCGGCCAGCGTGACGGCGTTCATGACCGAGGACGCACCCGGCAGGCTCGTGACCGAATGGCCCGCTTCGATGCAATCGCGGACGAGCCTGAAGCCCGGATCAGAAACGAGTGGCGTGCCTGCATCCGAAATGAGCGCGACGACCCGCCCCTCTGCCAGTTTCGCCAGGATGCGAGGGCGCTCGGCATCGGCGTTGTGCTCGTGGTAGGCGCGCAGCGGCCGATCGATCGCGAAATGTGCCAAGAGCGTTCGACTGTGGCGCGTATCCTCACAGCAAATGACGTCGGCCCGCGAGAGGACGGCGAGGGCACGCAAGGTGATGTCGCCCAAGTTGCCGATCGGTGTCGCCACCACATACAGACCGCCGGACAGCGGCTCGGCGAGACGGCGCTGCAACTCCGCGACGACGCGGGTCGCAAGCCGTTCCCCCGGCTCGCTTCGATCGAAGTCGGATCGGTCCGACGCGGCTGGGTTCGTTTCTCTATCGGTCATCATCAGAGGCTACATGGCCGGCTGCCCGCTGTCGCGCGTCTGCAATGCCCGCCGTCACACGAATGGCAGCGTCCTTCCCGAAATGGCGATTCTGCCACCCTTATGCCACTGCCGACCCGGGAAAACGCTCTGATGGAGTGCATTCGGCGCTCGACGTAGGGTGATTCGGGTGACTATCGAACATAAGCTTGCGCGTCACGAAACGGGAATGGTGCCCTTGAGACACAAGGACAGGATACACCAGGGCTCGACCCGGCGTCAGGCCCTCGCCCAGCTTGCGGGAGGGGTTGCCGCCTTGGGATCCGCGGGGATACTCGGGGCCTGCGCGGCAGGGTCGGATGGAGGCCTCGGCGCCACGTCCGCACTCCCGGCGAAGCCTGCCGACGGCCCGGGCACGGGACGAACGTCGGCTGAGCAGGCCATGGTCAAGGCGGCGCTGCTGCTCCCGCTCGGTGGCAGCATCCAGATGTCGATGGTGGCCAAGGCCCTTCAACAGGCAGCCGAGCTTTCACTCTTCGAGCGCAATACGCCGACGTTCCAACTTGTAGTTCGCGACGACAAGGGCACACCGCAAGGTGCAGCCGAGGCTGCCATGACGGCCATCGCGGACGGCTGCGAGATTATCCTCGGCCCGCTGCTGGGATCGTCCGTCGCCGCAGTTGCGCCGATCGCCCGCCAAGCGCAAGTGCCGGTGATCGCGTTCTCTAACGACCCGACGAACGGGGGCCGCGGGATTCATCTTCTGAGCTTTTTCGCGACGGCAGAGACGACCCGGGCCGTCGGACACGCCCTGGCTTCCGGTCGCCGCCACTTCGCAGCTCTCATTCCGGACGACATCCACGGGCGCGACATGGCAGCGGCCTTCCGGCGCGCCGTCGAAGCCGGAGGCGGACGGGTCGCGACGGTCGAGCATTACCCAGCTGACCTGAGCGGGATGATGGAGCCGTCGCAAAGGGTCATGTCAGCGATCGGAGGCTCGCACGACAACGGACAGGCGATCGATGCACTGTTCCTGCCTTCATCCGGAGACAACGTCCCGCGGCTGGCGGCTATGCTTCGTCAACACGACTTCGATACTTCGAGGGTCAAGCTGATCGTCTCGAGCGGGTGGGACAATCCGGCTGCGCTCCGGGAGCCGAAAGCCGCCGGCGCGTGGCTTGCCGCACCCGATCCGGGCGGGTGGCGCGAGTTCTCTGCACGGTTCGCGAAAACCTACAGCGCGATGCCGCCGCGCCTAGCCAGCCTCGCATACGATGCCGTGACGGTCGCAATCGCCTTCGCTACGCAACCCCAGGGCCAGCGTTACGTGTCAGCCAATCTCATGCGCGATCAAGGGTTCTCGGGGGTCGACGGACTCTTCCGGCTGACTGCCGCTGGACCGATCGAGCGCAGCTTCGCGATGTTCGAGATCCAAGAGCAGGGGATCGTGACCATCGATCCCGCTAGGGGCTTCACACCGGCTTTCATCGGAGCAGCGTCAGAACCGATCGCGGCCGTTCCCCTGGCCAGAGGCTGACCTTCTGGTCATCAGACTGCCGCAACCACCGGGGTGCTGCGACAGATCGCACCCGAAGTCATCTATCATTTGCAGGCGACCGTTGACTTAAGCAACGCCATCCAAGACATTCCGCCGAAACCTTGAGCTTTACGGAAAGAACCGCCTCGATGGTCCAGCTGACGCTGCCCCGAAACTCGACGATTGCCACCGGCAAGACCTGGAACCGGCCCGAGGGGAAGGGCGACTGGAAAGAGTTCAAGATCTATCGCTGGAACCCCGACGACGAGGGTGGTCCCCGTACGGACACCTATCATGTCGATCGGACTCAATGTGGTCCGATGGTGCTCGACGCCCTGATCAAGATCAAGAACGAGATCGATCCGACGCTGACCTTCCGGAGGTCATGCCGCGAAGGCATCTGCGGTTCGTGCTCTATGAATATCGACGGCACGAACACGCTCGCCTGCCTCAAGGCGATCGAGGACGTCAAAGGCGTCGTGAAGATCTACCCGTTGCCGCACATGCAGGTCGTCAAGGACCTGGTGCCCGACATGACGAATTTCTATGCCCAGCATCGCTCGATCGAACCGTGGTTGCAGACCACGACCTCGACGCCCCCGAACGAGTGGAAGCAGGCGAGAGAGGATCGCGAGAAACTCGACGGCCTCTACGAATGCATCCTGTGCGCCTGCTGCTCCACCGCTTGTCCGAGCTACTGGTGGAACCAGGATCGCTATCTAGGCCCAGCCGTTCTGTTGCAAGCGTATCGTTGGGTGATCGATTCACGCGACGAGGCCACGGGCGATCGCCTCGACAATCTCGAGGATCCATTCCGGCTGTATCGCTGCCACACAATTCTTAATTGCGCCAAGGCGTGCCCGAAAGGGCTCAATCCGGCCAAAGCGATTGCTGAATTGAAGAAGCTGATGGTCGAGCGGCGCGTCTGAAGTGACGCGCGAGGGATCGGCGGCGCACGCCCCTCCATACAGACAGGCTCGGCTCGGTACTCCGAACCTTCGGAAGCCGCCTGCCTGGTCGCCAAAACGATTGCGGCCGGCACCCGCATCAGCGCGGAGTGCCAGCCGGGTCATCGGGCTCGGGAAAGTGGCGCGCTCAGCGCGCCTTTCCCTGGCCTACGCGAGTTGAATTACTTCTTCACCGCAGCCTTGCGAGCGCGGGGGGCCTTCACAGCGGCCTTGCGGGGAGCGGCCTTCTTCGCCACGACCTTCTTGGTGGTCTTGGCGGTCGAGGCGCGAGCCTTCGTGGTCTTCGGAGCCTTCGCGACCTTGGTCGCCTTGACGGCGCGGCGAGCGGTGCCCGAGCGCTTCGTGCTGGCGGCAGCCTTGACCGTCTTGCGGGCCGAGGTGCGGGCCTTCGTGGACTTCGTCTTGGAGGACTTCGCGATAGCAGCCATTGTCTTTCTCCTTCGTTTTCCCAGAAGCAAGGCTGATCTGTCTGCCCGGACGAATCAGCGTCCCTTGCTGATACCAAGCTGCGCCTACAAGGTTAACGAGGGGTAAACATTCGTGCCATTTCATGCGCCTAGATCGTTTTTTTCGACTCTTTGAGCGAAAAAAATCGCCCAACCCCATGAAAATGCTCTCATCAATACGCAACCGCACTCGAATCGGCGGTGATATCGGCCTTGATGCCGTTTGATTCTCGAATTTTTCGGAACGGCGCGCTGCGCTGCGATCTCGGCGGCGCGTTCGCTCGGTGCTTTCGCCTACCGTCTTCGCGGAGGCAACGTCCGAGTTCCATCCGATCGCCCTGGCCGCCGCACGGCTGATGTCGTTGTTCGAAGTGGCGGTGGCGCGTTCGTGGGCTTTCAGAAAAAAAGAAGACCGGAGCGCTTTCGCGGCCTCCGGTCTCGATGCGCACTGTCGGCGCATGTCGAGCTGTTCGTTTTGGAAGGAGCGACCCCGGTGCCCGACCGGGGGCGCAATTTCCTACACGGGCCGCTCTGGCCTTACTTCTTCTTCGCGGCCGGCTTCTTGGCAGGAGCCTTCTTAGCCGGCGCCGCTGCCTTTTTTGCAGGAGCCTTCTTTGCTGCAGCCTTGGCCATTCTCATTCTCCCTCTTTCAGAGCGTTGACGCCCGAATCAGCTCGGACTCAAAAAATATGCGCACGTTCCAGACAAATGTTGACTGATAAAAATAATTCTGCCTTGCCATCGACGTGAAATCAAGACCGACTGTTGCGTCAAAACCTCAAATTTTTTGCTTTTCGCATAACCCTTCGCCCGCATCGGCAATCGACACGCACCACAGGCGCGCATCGGCGCTGCCATCTTCGCATCGTCGGTCTTCAACACGCCTGTAAGAGACGCCGGCGATCCTGCGATGTGCCATGCCGGAACCAGTTGGCACTGGAGCACAGTCCAGAACCCGCGCACGGTCTGCCAAGCGGGGCATAGGGACGCCTAACCGTGTCGTCTGGACCGACCGTCCCGAATGTGTAAAGTCGCCAGCAAGCAATCGAAGGTCACCAAGGGACGTCCGGAGATGACAGGGCCAAGCGACAGCACGGGCATCGCGAGCGGAAATCTGATGCGCGGCAAGCGCGGATTGGTCATGGGCGTGGCCAACAACCGCTCGATCGCCTGGGGCATCTCGCAGGCCTGTGCCGCTCAAGGCGCGGAGCTTGCCTTTACCTACCAGGGCGACGCACTCAAGAAGCGCGTGGAGCCTTTGGCGGCCGAACTCGGGTCGCGGATCGTGCTGCCGTGCGACGTGACCGATGCGGCCTCTATGGATGCCGTCTTCTCCACGCTCGAGAAGGAATGGGGTCGGCTCGACTTCCTGGTCCACGCGATCGCCTTCTCGGACAAGAACGAGCTGGACGGCCGCTACGTCGACACCTCCGAGAAGAACTTCTCCCAGACCATGCTCATCTCCTGCTACTCGTTCACAGCGCTCGCGCAACGGGCCGAGAAGCTGATGAAGGGTGGCGGCTCAATGGTAACGCTCACCTATTACGGCGCCGAGAAGGTCATGCCGCATTATAATGTGATGGGCGTCGCCAAGGCCGCACTCGAGGCGAGCGTCCGCTATCTGGCAGCCGATCTCGGCAAGCAGAACATCCGGGTAAACGCCATCTCGGCCGGACCGATCAAGACGCTCGCCGCCTCGGGCATCTCGGACTTCCGCTACATCCTAAAATGGAACGAGTACAATTCAGCTCTGCGGCGGACGGTCACCATCGAGGAGGTCGGTGGGTCGGCACTTTACCTGCTGTCCGACCTCGGCCGAGCGGTGACCGGCGAAGTGCATCATGTGGATGCGGGCTATCACGTCCAGGGCATGAAGAACGAGGACGCCCCCGACATCACTGTCGCCAAGGGCGATTGACTGCCCCCATGCCGCCGCCCCCCGAGCCACCAACCATACCGGACGAGGAACTCCACGAGACCTTCGTTCGTGCATCGGGTCCGGGTGGACAGAACGTCAACAAGGTTTCGACGGCGGTGGAGCTGCGCTTCGACGTGCGGCACTCGCCCAGCCTGCCGCCTTCCATTCGTGCCCGATTGGTGCGTCTGGCCGGACGGCGGCTGACAAAGGACGGCGTCCTTGTCATCCGCGCCGACCGCTTCCGGACCCAGGAGTTGAACCGGGCCGACGCCAGGGAACGGCTTGCGGAACTGATCGAAGAAGCGGCCAAGGTGCAGAAGCCGCGGATCAAGACACGGCCGACAAAGGCCTCGAAAGAGCGCCGGATCGAAGGCAAGACGCGACGCAGCGTCGTCAAGAAAGCGCGGGGCAAGGTCGGGGACTGGTAGCCTCGGGCCTATGGGCGCAAGGCCGTCGCGGCCGCCTTGGCTGGAGGGCCCTCTCCAGGAAACAGAGCCGTCAGGCGAGCAGGATCGATACGGCCATCCTGCAGGCAGTCGTCACGATGGATGCCGGCCACGATGAAGAGCGCGTCAACGCCGGCACCGGCGGCGGCGGCAAGGTCGGTCCGGATCGAGTCGCCGATCGCGAGTACCTGGGCGCGGTCGATGCTCTGATTGCGCAGCCTCGCGGCCTCGGCCAGCGCCGTCTCATAGGCGATGGGGAATGGCTTGCCGGCCCAGAAGACGTCGCCGCCCATCGCCTCGTAAAGGGCCCCGATGGCGCCCGCACACGGCAGCAGATCCGGACCGACGTGAACCACGAGGTCCGGATTGGCGCAGATGAGAGGCAGTGACCTGCTGCGAGCCTGGTCCAGCACGGCGCGATAGTGCTCCGCGGTCTCGCGGCGATCGTCGACGAGGCCGGTGCATGCGAGGGCTTCAGCTTCGGCGACCCCGACCGAGGAGCCGGGCAACGCCTCGAAGAAGGCCCGGTCGCGGCGGACGGGGCCGATGTGATGGAGGCTTTGCCAGCCTTGCGCGCGAACGTGGCCGAGAGCGAGATCGCCGGATGACACGATCGCATCCCACGCTTCACGCACGACACCCTTGTCGTCTAGGACGCGGGCGACGTTCGACGATGGTGTCGGTGCGTTCGAGACGAGAATGACCGTGCCACCGCGGGCGCGGAACGCGGTCAGGGCTTCGTTCGCCTCCTGGAAGGCCTTCTGTCCGTCATGGATCACGCCCCATATGTCACACAGCAACACCTCGTAGGCGTCGAGCATCGGGCCGCAGCTCTCGACGATTTCAGGGGGGGAAGGCATGAATCTGACTCCTGTCTCACGAGACCCGCGCTTATCCGCCTTGCCCAGGATCGCCGCAGCGACCAATATCGGGGCCTGATTTTTTCCGGAGGCGTCCGTTCATAGCATGCAAGCCTTCTCCTACGAGAGACCACGGACCGTCGAGGACGCATCTCGCCTCCTTGCTGGAGGACGCGCCCGGGCTCTGGCCGGGGGAACAGATCTTATCCCCCAGCTGAGAGAGGGCCGGCGAGAAGCCGGGACGATCGTCGATCTAAAGCAGATCGGCGAATTGGGCGCGATCGTCCGAACCCCTGACAAGGGCTGGCGCATCGGCGCAGCGGTAAGCGTCCGCAAGCTCGGCGCGGATGGCGATCTCGCACGCGATTACCCTGGTTTGATCGAGGCGGCGCAGCTCATTGGCAGCCTGCAAGTCCAGTCCCGGGCGACGCTCGGCGGGAATCTGTGCAACGGGGCGCCCTCGGCGGATGCCGTGCCGCTGCTGATGTCGATCGAGGCTCGGGTCGAAATCGCCGGTAAGGGTGGGCGGCGCACAGTGAGCATGGACAGCCTGCCGCTCGGTCCCGGCAAAATCGCTCTGGCGCCGGACGAGCTTCTCGTTGCGATCATGCTGCCAGCTCGGCCAACACGCTCTGCTGCTCGGTATCTCCGCTTCACACCGCGCCGGGAGATGGACATCGCCATCGCAGGCGCGGGCGTGGCGGTAACACTCGGGGCGGGTGGCGAGATCGCGAGCGCCCGCATCACTTTAGCCTCGGTGGCGCCAGTTCCTCTCCGGGCTACGAGAGCCGAAGCGCGCCTGGTTGGCGAGCGGCCAACTGCCGCTCTGCTCGCGGAAGCGGGGCAGATCGCGGCGGGCGAAGCAAAGCCGATCTCGGATACGCGTGCCTCCGCCGACTATCGCCGCGAGCTGGTGGCTGTGCTGACGCGGAGGGCGCTCGACGCCTGTGTTGCAGAGGCGTCCATCGGAGGCCCGACACCATGAAGACGGTCGTCTACTGCGAAGTGAACGGTGAGCCGCGCGAGGCGTTGGCCGATCCACGCGACACGCTGCTCGTTCTGTTGCGCGACCGCCTTGGGCTCACCGGGACGAAAGAAGGCTGCAGCAACGGCAACTGCGGTTCATGTACCGTGCTGCTGGACGACGCGCCGGTCTGCGCCTGCCTCGTTCTGGCGGGCGAGGCCGAGGGGGCGCAGATCACGACCATCGAGGGGGTGGCCGACGGCAACACGCTGCATCCGGTGCAGAAGGCGCTGATCGAGCACGGTGGGACGCAGTGCGGCTTCTGTACGCCGGGCATCGTGATTTCTGCGGTCGCCATGCTTGCCGAAAATCCGCGGCCGAGCGACGGCCAGATCCGCCATGCCATCGCCGGCAACATCTGCCGCTGCACGGGCTATGACAAGATCGTCGCGGCTATAGCCGCCGCGGCGTCCGAAATGCAGGCCGGAGCCAAGCGATGAGCGACGAGGCCGTGATTCCGCTGCGCGTCGTCGGACAACGCCTGCCCCGGATAGATGCCGGAGAGCGCGTTACCGGGCGTGCGATCTATCCCGCTGACCTAATGCGTCCGGGAATGCTGGTGGGAGCCATCAAACGGAGCCCGCACGCTCATGCCACAATAAAGAGTATCGACCTATCGAAGGCGCTGGCACTGAAGGGTGTCAAGGCGGTGGTATCGGGGGCCGATTTCCCCGAGATCCGGCCTAACACGATCATTCCATTCGGCGAGACGGGCGCTGACCTGTGGGTCTCAGCTCTGATCGTCATGGCGCGCGCCAAGGTTCTGTGGGTCGGCCATCCCGTGGCTGCGGTTGCCGCTGTCGACGAGCACATCGCGGCCGAGGCACTGCGCCTGATCGAGGTCACCTATGACGTGCTTCCGGCGGTCGTGTCGTTCGACGCAGCGATGGCAAAGGGCGCGTCCGTCCTGCACCCTCAGCATACGACGAAGGGCTTCGAAACCGGAGCCGCCATCCCGCCGAACATCGGCAGCCGGACGCTGCTGGAGCGGGGCGACGCTGGTCTAGCGCTCGCCCAATCCGCCGCGACGGCTTCGATTGCGGTCAAGGTCGATACCGGCCACCAAGGCTACATCGAGCCGCATGCCTGCGTGGCCGAGGCGGACCCGCAAGGCAATGTGACCGTCTGGGCGTCGACGCAAGGCGCCCACCAGACGGAGATCCAGACAGCTGGAATTCTCGGACTTCCACAATCCAAGTTGAAGGTGGTTCCCCTCGAATTGGGCGGCGGCTTCGGCGGCAAGATCACCGTGCATCTCGAGCCTGTGGCGGCTCGTCTGGCGCAGATGACGGGGCGGCCGGTCAAAATGGTCATGAGCCGGGCGGAGGTTCTGGCAGGCGGATCGGGACCGCCCGCTGCGGCAGATGTTATGGTCGAGGTGGGAGCAGAGGCCGACGGCCGGCTCAAGGCCATTACGGGACGCTATCTTCTCGATACGGGCGGCATTCCCGGCACGCCGACGACGCTGGTCATGCAAGCATCGGCAGCGTGCTACCAGACCGAGACCCTGCGCCTCGAAGGCATGGACGTCGTCACGTCTAAGCCACGCACCGAGGCCTATCGCGGGCCCGGCGGCATCCAGGCCGCCTTCGCCGTCGAGCAGGCGATGGACGAACTTGCGATCAAGCTTGGCATGGATGCCGCTGCATTCCGTCAAAGGAACGCCGCCGTGACGGGTAGCCTGATGCCGGCTGGCACACCGTTCCCCTCGATCGGGCTGACTACGATCCTCGAGCGGGTGGCCGCGCATTCGTGCTGGCAAGATCCATTGCCCCCGGGCAAGCATCCGCGTGGGCGTGGACTGGCGCTTGGCTATTGGCGCGGCACGTCGATGACGTCGGCGGCGCAGCTCACCGTTGCGGGAGACGGCCGCATCTCGGTGTCGATGGGCACTGTGGACATCTCCGGTACACGAACCACGATGGCGCAGGTCGCGGCCGAGGAGATGGGCCTGTCGATCGACGACGTGCACGTGACGATGGGTGACACCAAATCATCGGCCTACTCGGACGCGGCTGCAGGAAGTCGGGTCGGGCGCACCATGGCCGCAGCCGTGGTGGATGCGTGCCGCGATGCGCTCGGACAGCTGAAGCGGCGGGCGGCCGAAAGACTGCAAGCTCCCGAAGGTGATGTGACATACGAGCGTGGTGTGTTCCGGGGCGGCGGCGGCATTGCGGCGTCGATCACCCTCGGCGAGCTCATGCGGCAAACGCTCACGGACGGCGCCATCATCGGCCGCGGCGTCTCGACCAAGCTGCCGTTCGGCGTCGAGGTCGGCGCGCACGTCGTCGATGTGGAGGTCGATCCGGATACGGGGCAGGTCACGGTGCTCCGCTACACGGCCTTCCAGGATGTCGGCCGGGCGCTCAACCCCACAGCGGTCGAAGGACAGATGCAGGGCAGCGTCGTGCAGGGACTCGGGTGGGCACTGACCGAGGCCATCGACTACGACGCGGATGGCCGGGTGCGGAACGCGAGCCTGCTGGATTTCCGTCTTCCGACCGCGCTCGACGTGCCGCCGATCGAGTGCGTGATCATCGAGACACCGGTGCCGGGCGTGCCGTACGGGCTGCGTGGCGTCGGAGAAATGCCGATCGTGCCGGTGGCAGGCGCGGTCGCCAATGCCATTCGGCGCGCCATCGGTGTGCGCGTCACCGCGATGCCGATGACACCGGAGCGCGTGCTGTCGGCGATCAAGACGAAGGCCGGTACGTCGGCTTGACGAGGCCTCAGGCTTTGACCGCCTCGCCCTCGATTTCGACGACAAAGTCCGGGCTCGCCAGTGCTGCCACCTGGACATAGGTGGCAGCAGGCGCGCATCCAGCGAGGGCGGCCTCCCGCGCGCGCCGGAATTCCATCAGTGCCGGCTGGGTCACGTAGATCGTCACCTTGACGACGTGCGACGGTGCGAATCCCGCGTGGGCCACGACCGCCAGAAAGTTGTCCCACGCCTGGCGCATCTGCCCCTCGAGCCCCTCGACAGTGCTGCCGTCCGGACGCACGCCAACTTGGCCGGAAATGACGAGCCGCTCGCCGGCCAGCGGATGGACGATCCCTTGCGAATAATTCGATGCCGGCGCGGGAAAGCTTGGGGGGTTGATCTTGCGGAGCATGATTAGATCCTCGACCTGAGCGGGCACCAGCTCCCTTTCCTCAATCTCGTGAGATGTGGAGCACGCGTTAGTGCGCGCTTAACCATGCCCGTAGCATAGTGCCGCCGTCCAGTCTCGTACCGCGTGTGTCCCAGCGTTCGTCAGGTTGCGTCCCGTGAAAGGCGTCCCCGTATGCAGTCCCGTCGTATGTCGCGTCGCACCGCCGGTGCGTCCGCTCGCGTCCGCGTGTCACTCGCCGTAGTAGCACTCGCGGCACTTTCAGGTGGCTGTGCTGCCACCACGCCCGGCCCCTCCTATGTCGCCGGTCCCGTCACCGCCTTCCCAGGCGATCTTCCTCCAATCCCGCCGCAGCAGCCGCAGACGCGCGTCGAGATCGAGGCCGATGGATTGCCTGCCCAGTTGGCCCCGCGCAATCCACGTCCTCAGCAGGACGACCCGAGCCAGCCGTGGAGTCCGAACTACGGAGCGGCTCGCGCAGCCATCGCCGAGGCGGTTCCCGTCGCTCCGAAGGCCCCCAACGCCCAAGTCGCGTCGGTCTCGGTCGTGACCACGCGGGCGGCGTCCAACCTCGATGCCGACGACATCATCCGGCGCGCCATCGCCGAGCATGAAATGCGGCAGCGCTGACGCTGCCGGACGAGCGTCCACGTTGACGAGCGCCAACGCGCTCCCGCACACTCCGGCTCGGACAACCGAGCCCGGAGGCCTGCCCGATGGACATTTATCCCGACTTCATCGACTCGTCAGATCTTCTGCACGACGGCGCAGCCCTGCGCGTCCGCCTGGAGCGGGATGGCTACCTTTTCATTCGCGGCCTGTTGCCGTCCGAGACAATCCGGGCCGTGCGCTCGCGGCTGCTGACGAAAGCTGCGGCCGGGGGATGGCTCGACCCGGCAACGCCCATCGAGGCCGGGATCGCAAACCGATCAGCGGCCTGTAAGGATCCGGAAGAACTCTACATGCGCGTTTTCCGCGGGTTATGGGCGGACGAAGCGTTGCATCGCCTGCGCATTCAACCCCGCGTGCTCGATCTGTTTTCACGCATCTTCGGCGAGCCGGCGCTGGCGCACCCGATGTTCGTTCAGCGCAACATCTTCCCGCAGTCGGGCGATTTCGATTTCACGACCGGGGTCCATCAGGACCGCGTGCACATCGGCGGCGCGACCAGCTATGCGCTCTGGATGCCGCTCGGCGATTGTCCGCGAGAGAAGGGTGCACTCGCAGTGGCGGCGAGTTCGCATACCCAGGGCATTCTCGACACCAAGGTGGGTAGCGGTGCCGGCGGCATGGACATCGCCGTGCCCATTCCCGGGACGTGGGCGACGGGCGCCTTCAAGGCCGGCGATGCGCTGATCTTCCAGGACGTGACCGTACACAAAGCGCTGCCCAACCGGACGAACGAGATCCGGATGTCGTTCGATGCACGCTACCAACCCGTCAGCCAGCCGGTCGCCGACACGAACATGGTGCCTTACTCGGGCTGTGGCACGTGGGAGGAGGTCTATGCGGGCTGGTCAAGCAACGAGGGGCAGTATTACTGGGCGGACTTGAAGCTCGACGTCATTCCTCTCGACCGCAGCCATTACGAGCGCCGCGATGCGCAAGCGTTCGAGATGGCCGAGAGAGGCGACAAGGCCGCGCGCGATGCCATCCTGCGCATCATCCAACGCGACAAGAACGCTGAAAAGAGGGCCAGGGCGGAAAGGCTGCTGGAGACGCTGGACGGGGGCTGAGACATGCGGGCGCGGCGGGTGGTCTTGAGCCCGGTCCTGGGCCGTGCAACCCTTCCCTCGACACTCCTACTTCCACCCACGGGAACCGCATGGCCGACGATATCATCTTCAGTGCGCCGAAACTCACCGCCGCCATTCAAGCGATCGTCGCCAAAGGCGGCTCGAACGCGCGGGAGTCAAAGCTCGTCGCCGAGAATCTGGTCGAGGCCAACCTTAAGGGCCATGACAGCCACGGCGTCGGCATGATCCCACGCTACATCCAGTCACTGGTGGAGGGTGGGCTCGCGGTCAATCAGGCGCCGAAGATCGTCCTCGACACCGGGCCGCTGGTCCGGCTCGACGGGCAAGCCGGCTACGGGCAGGTGATCGGCCACGACACCATGAACATCGCCATCGAGCGGGCGAAAAAGCACGGGCTTTGCGCCGTCGGCTTGCATCACGCGCACCATATCGGCCGCATCGGCGCCTGGGCCGAGATGGCGGTGGCGGCGGGTCTCGTCTCGATGCACTTCGTCAACGTCGTGTCGCGGCCGATAGTGGCGGCCTGGGGTGGTGGAGATGGCCGCTTCGGCACCAACCCGATCTGCATCGGCGTGCCGCGGAAAGGCAAGGACCCGATCGTGCTCGACTTCGCAACGAGCCGGATCGCGCAGGGTAAGACGCGCGTCGCGCACAACAAGGGCGTGACGTTGCCGCCCGGCACGATCATCGACAACGAGGGACGGCCGACGACAGACCCGCGCTATACGGTCGTGCCGCCATTCGGGGCCATTCTCACCTTCGGAGAGCACAAGGGCTACGGGCTCGCGTTGATCGCCGAGTTGCTCGGCGGGGCGCTGACCGGCGGTGACACCATGCGGAAGGCCTACGACGGGCAAACGCAGGGGGTCTACAACGGCATGCTGACCATCGTGCTCGACCCGGAGAAACTCGGCACGTCGGAGCATTTCCAGAGTGAGATCGACGCTTTCACGGGCTGGGTGCAATCAGGACCGGTGGCACAGGGCTTCGACAAGGTCCGGCTTGCCGGCGATCCGGAGCGCGAGTGGAAAGCCAAGCGCCTGAAGGACGGCATCCCGGTCGATCCGACGACGTGGGGCGACATCATCGCCGCGGGCGCCAAGGTCGGCCTCGCGAAGGCCGAGATCGAGAAAATCGCGGGCGTCTAAGGCGGCTCGGGCCGTGCCGTCAGTTTTCGTCGTCATGCCGAGGCTGAAGCACGTCCCGATCTCTGCCGTGACTTCCCGCCTGCGCGGGTGATGCTGGAGAGTAGAACGGGGCACGTCATGGCTGGCGCATTGGAAGGCATCACGGTCGTCGATGTGAGCACGGGGCCGGCTGCCGCGCTCTGCACTATGTTTCTCTCCGATCACGGCGCCAAGGTCGTGAGGGTCGTCGAAAAGGACATTCCCGACTTTCGTGACGGAGGGTTCGTCGTTTGGGACCGCGGCAAGTCGGCGGTGCGGCTCGATCTCGACACGAGCGATGGGGCCAGCGCGCTTCGGGACATGATTGCGGCGGCGGATGTGCTGGTCGAGGACTTCGCGCCGTCGTCACCGCGGCAAGCGCTGGTGGGACGCGACAAGCTCAAGGCACTCAATCCGCGCCTCGTCGCCTGCTCGATCACAGCCTATGGAAAGGTCGGGCGATGGAAGGACGAGCCGCCGATCGAGGATCTGGTGCTGGCGCGCACGGGCCTGCTCGGCAGCCTTCCCGGCTTCCGTCCGGCGCCGGTACATACCGTTCATCCGTTGCCGAGCGTCGGCGCAGCGCTTCTCGCCTGCAATGGCATCGCTGCGGCGCTGCTGGCGCGCGAGGACACTGGCCGCGGTCGCGCCGTGGCGACCTCGTTGATGGCTGGCGCCTGCCTCTACATGACCAAGGCGGATGGCGAAAAAATCAAGCGGCATGTCTTCCAGTCGCATCCCGCCGGAAGCGCGCCATTCTACAGCCTGTACGAGTGCGCTGACGGCAAGTGGATCCAGCTCGGCTGCGTGCACGAGGCTTTCATCTCGATCGCCGCCGAACTGTTCGGGCTGACGGCGCTGATCAACGAGCCGAGGATGGTGTCCGGGCGCGCGCCGCTGACGCCGGCCGACGACGAGGAGATGCGGGCAGCCGTCGCCGCGGCCATCAAACGAAAGCCGCAAGCGGATTGGGCGAAGCTGTTCGAGGAGGCCGACGTTCCGTTCGCCCCAGCGCGGTTGACCGAAGAAGGCTTCGACGATCCGCAAGTGCAGCACAATCGCATGGTGGTGACATTGGAGGATCCAGCCGTCGGATCCGCGGTGCAGATGGGTGTGCCCGTCGACATGACGGGAACGCCGGGCGCAATCCAAGGACCACGGCAAGCGCCGGTCGCCGCATCGCAGGCGGTCACCAGCGCGAAGCGAAGCCCCCTCACCCCAACCCTCGCTCCCAGAGGGGAAGGGGAGTTGGACCCGCCGCCGCTGCAGGGCGTGCGCATCCTCGAGATCACCAACCTGATCGCAGGACCGACGGCGGGGCGCATCCTCGCCGATCTCGGGGCCGACATGATCAAGCTCGAGCCGCCGGCGGGCGACATCTCGCGGCCGATCGGACGCACCTACTTCTTCGCGCTCAACTTCAACAAGCGGTCGATCTGTGTCGACACGTCGAAGGAAGCGGGCCGCAAGATCGTGCAGGCGATCGCCGCAAAATGCGACGTGCTGCTGGCCAATCTCAGGCCCAAGGCCACGGAGCGCATGGGGATCGGCCTCGCAATCAATCCACGCCTGATCGAGACCCACCTGACGGGCTATGGCTATACTGGGCCCTACTCGAAGCGGCCGGGTATCGATCCTCTGGCGCAGGCTTACATGGGCATGTCGCGGGCGCAGGGAGGACCGGAGAACCCACCCGTATTTCCTGCCCAGCTTGCGCCGACCGACTACACCAATGGCGCCATGGGCGCATTCGGGACCATACTTGCGCTGTTTGTTAGGAAGCGCACAGGGCAGGTCCAGAACGTCTACGGCAACCTGCTCTCGGCGGGCATTCTGCTCTCGTCGGCATGGTTCACCAAATACAAGAGCAGGCCGATCCGCCAGCTCGCCGATAAGGAGCAAATGGGCCTCGGGCCGTTCCACCGGCTCTACAAGCTCGCCGACGGCTGGATCTACGTGGTGGCCGAGACCGAGGCCGAACAGAGGGCGCTCTGCAGCATCGCACCGGTGGCATGGCCGGTGCCATCAGACTTGACTCCCCCCGCTGGCGGGCATCCGAACGAGGGGCGAACGGCGCGCGCCCTGGAAGCGGCTTTCGCCAATCGATCCGTCACCGAGACGATGACCGCGCTGAGGGCAGCCGGCGTTCCGGCCGCAGAGGCTCCCCTCGGACACGCAGAGATTTTTCTCGAGGACCCGCACGTGGTTGCGAACGACATGGTGGCCGTGCGTCAGCATCCCACGGGTGGACGCCTCAGGGTGCTATGGCGTTCGGTCGTGTTCTCAGATACGGCGCCGACACAGGGGCGCGTCACACCTTTGCTCGGCGAGCATACGGCCGAGGTGCTGCGCGAGGCGGGGTTCAAACCTGCCGAGATCGAGGCGCTCGAAGCCGAGGGCGTCGTGAAGACGGAACAGGGCAAGCCTCGGCAAGGTTGAAGCTGCGAATGTGCCCGCTGCCCGAGCAGGTGCATCAAGCTCCAGCCTGTGGAGGTTCGGGATGCGTCCACGAAAAGCCAACGCTCTTCCCAGGGTCGTCAAATTGCTCGCGATCAATGGCGCGATTGGCGCCGCCATCGGGTGCGCATCGGCAGCGGGGATGCTGCTGACCGACACCGGCGGCATGGCGACTCTGATCTCGCAAAGCGGCTCCTATGCGGCTGCCGGAGTGCTCCTGTTTGGTGGGTTCGGGCTCACTTTCGGGAGCCTTGCCATGGCGAGCGCAGTCATGCTTTTGCCGCGGAAGTGAATCTCGGTTGCGATCCGGCACTGCTCCTTGCACGCGTCTGTCAATCGAGAAGGCCAGTTACTCGCGGAAGCCAGAGCGCGATGCCAGGGAAGGCAATGCACAAGAGCAAGCCCACGATCTGCAAAATCACGAAAGGTGTCATGGCCCGGTAAATGTGACTCATGGTGATACCCGGTGGCACGGTCCCTCGCATGTAGAAGAGCGTGGCTCCGAACGGAGGGGTCATGAAGGCCGTTTGCAGATTGACTGCGACCAGCGTCGCGAACCACGCCATGAAGTACGCGTTGTTGCCGATGTGGTCAGAGAAATCGAACTTGGCGAGAATAGGCGCAAAGATCGGCAAGACGATCAGGCAGATCTCGATCCACTCGAATGGGAATCCGAGCAGGAAAATCAAAATCATCACGAACGTCATCATCTCCCATTTCGTATCGATCCCAAAATATCCAAGCGTCGAGATCATGGCGTCGTCGCCGCCGAGCTTGCGGAAGACATAGGAAAAACAGGTCGCACCTAGGAATATCAGGAAGACCATCGCGTTCGATCGGCAGGCCGACTGAATGGCCTCGTTCATCATCCGAAACGACAACTGGTTGTTCAGCCATGCGATGAACATGGCGCCCAGAACGCCGACCCCCGCGCTCTCGGTGGCTGTGGCCCACCCGGCAAAGATTGAACCAAGTACGATGAACATCAGCATGGTCATCGGGAAGAGGCCCGTCCACATCACGCGCCAGAACTCCCTGCTGTTCTGGGGACCATAATCCGCAGGCATTTTTGGTGCTTTGGCAGGCTGCGTTATGGCGACGTACAGGATGTAGAGGAGGTAGAGCCCGGACAAGAGAAAGCCCGGCATCGTCGCTGCCGCGAAGAGCGCTCCGGAGGACGTTTGCAGCATCTCGGCCATTACGACGATCATGATCGCCGGCGGGATGAGAATACCTAGTGTTCCGGCCGACGCTATTGTGCCGATCGCCAGTTCTTTGTCGTAGCCGGCGTCAAGCATCGGCTTCAGCGCGATAACAGACAAAAGCACGACAGCAGCGCCGACGACGCCAATCGGCGCGGCCAGAATGGTGCCCATCACCATGACGGAGACAGCTAGGCCGCCTGGGACCCGCTTCAGCAGGATCTCGGTCGCCATGAGCATGTCCTTGGCCGAGCCCGAGCGCTCAAGGATCGTGCCCATGAAGATGAAGCTCGGGATGGAAACAAGGGTCGAGTCCATCGCGACGCCGCCCCACATGCGGAGGATAACGTTCGACAGGCTGGAGAACTGGAAAACGCCGAGCAGGGAACCAACTGCCGCGAAGAACAGGCCCATGCCACCCATGACCCAGGCGACGGGGTAGCCGCAGAAGATGACGAAGAACATCGCCACGAACATGATGATTGCGAGATGGTCAGTGATCCATTCGAGCATGCGACGGGCCTTTCCTCAGACGTCCAATTCGGCATGACCGATCTGAAGACCGGTTTCCTCCTGACTGCGCCTTCCAAAGAGGAAGACGATCAGGCGGAGCCAGACACTGAGGAGGCCGAGGAAAAGGAGCCAAAGACCGATATAGAAGACACCCTTGATCAACCAGCGGTAGTCGAGACCGTTGGGGTTCTCGGAATTTTCGCCTTGGTAATAGGAGGTCAGGAAGAAGTCGGTGCCGTGCTGCAGAATGACGAGCATGAAGGGAAGGGCGAATATGATGCACCCCCAGAACTCGATCCACGCCTTGGTCCGATAGCGCAGGGTCTCGGTGTAGCTATCGACGCGCGGATGGGCATTGATCGTGCAGTTGTAGCCCATCCACATCGAAAAGATCGCCGTGTGGACATGCCATTCCAGCTCTTGGAACTTGGTGAGCGGGATAGGAATGCCGAACTTGCGGCAAAAGACGTCCATGCAGGTAATTCCTGCCAGGACGACCAAGAGCCAGCCGGATATCGCCGCCACCTTCTCGAGCATCAGCCTGATGCCGTCGGAAATCGCAATCAACTGAGCCAAGGTGTGCTTCCCCGTGAGCTGCGTCATGTCGGTTTCGCGCTGCTGCAGCGACCGCGGTGGCGGCAGTATCCTTGGATGCCCGCGGCAGAGCGAGTAAAGTTCTCGATGCAGTGAGTCATGATCGCATGTCGCGACCGCAGACCGAAGTCCGAACGGCTCGTCCCGCTGGTATCACCAGCACAGTTCCTAAGCCCGAAAGAAGCCCGTCATGCCAAAGCTCGACGAAAGCCGCCCTTTCATTCCCGTCCGTATCGGGGTCCTCACGGTCTCCGACACGCGAACACTCGACGATGACAAATCGGGCACGACGTTGGTCGGCCTGATTACGGAGGCGGGGCATCAAGTCGCCGAGCGTGCCATCGTCAGGGACGACGTCGCGCAAATCCGGGCCAAAGTTCAAGCGTGGATTGCCGACCCGATGATCGATGTGGTGATCTCGACCGGCGGGACAGGGTTCACCGGGCGCGACGTCACGCCGGAAGCGGTACAGCCGCTGTTCGAGAAAACGATCGATGGTTTCTCGACCGTCTTCCACATGATCTCGTTCCAGAAGATCGAGACCTCGACGATCCAGTCGCGTGCGTGCGGTGGCGTGGCCAACGGCACCTATATCTTTTGCCTGCCCGGCTCACCCGGAGCCTGCAAAGATGGCTGGAACGGCATCCTCAAGTGGCAGCTCGACAATCGCCACCGGCCCTGCAACTTCGTGGAGATCATGCCGCGCCTTGAAGAGCACCGGCGCGGATGAGGGGTACCAAGGCCCGCTCCGGCAAAAAGGCAGGAACGTAGGCCAACTCTCGGACGTTTCTCTGTCCTACGACGGAGGACGAAAAACATCATGGCGACGAACGACAACGCTCCAACCAGTGACAGGCAGAAGAAGATCGACCGAAAAAATGGCGAGCGAGATCTCGACAAAGCGCTCGAAGACACGTTCCCGGCGAGCGATCCGGTGACAGTGGGTCGGTCGACGGGCGACGAGGAGCCGACTGCCCCAATCGGACGCAAAACTCCATTGCTCGATGTCGAATTAATCAAGCGGTTGGCGCGTAAGCTCAAGCGTCCAGCGAACCCGTGAGCAGATGTGAGGCCTAGGACGTTCGCGTGTCAGGCACGGGTGACGTTGCGCGCATCCAGAACGGGTGCGAGAGCCTTGTCGCCCAAAGCCATGTCATAGGCTGCGAGCAGGCTTGCGCGTTCCGTCTCCCACCGAAGGAGGGCTTGCGCCCTCTCGCGACCGGCAACCGCGAGCTTGGTGCGCAATCCGGCGTCGTCCAAGAGCTTTGCGAGCTGGTTGGACAGGCTCACCGGGCAATTGTCTTTGGCATAGAGAGCGGTATCAGCGGAGATCTTGCGTCCTTCATCCAAATCATAGCTGACGAACGGGATGCCCAAAGACATGTATTCGAAGTGCTTATTCATCGAAATCTTGTCGTTGTAACAGTTCTTCGGGTCCGGGATCGCCCCGACATCGAAGGTTGAGAGGGCCCGCAGAAGCGGTTCGCCAGACATGAAGCCAGTGAACGTGATGAAGTCGTCGAGGCCTTTTGCCGTCGCCTGAGCCTTCAGGCCTTCAAGTGCCGTGCCGGAGCCGACGATCACGCATTGGACGTCTCGGCGGCCGGCGGCGTTGACGAGATTATCCATCGCATCGACGAGCAAATCGACACCGTCTTGATTGCCCATTATCCCGACGTACCCGACGACATGCGCTCGACCATTGCGCAGCTCTGCCTTCGGCTCAAGGCGGCGGAAACGCGAGACATCCGGGATCGAGCGCACGACGAACACGCGATCGGCCCGCATCCCCCCACGATCAATGGCGATCTGTTTGAATGTTTCGTTGGTCGCGATCGAGACATCCGCTGTGCGGAACGTCCACCTCTCGAATTTCAGCAGTAGTTTATGGAAGAAGCCCTGCTTCCCGAACTTGGCCTCGTAAAGCTCGGGATTGATGTCATGGTGATCAAAAACGAAGCGGGTTCCGAGCAGTACCTTGAAGATCCCAGCGATCAGGAAGATCGTATCCGGCGGATTACAGGCTTGTATGACTTGGAAACCGACCTTGAAGTAGGCACGCCAGGCGAGGACGAACTCCCAGAACAGCGCCCATGAATACTCGATCAAGTAGCCGAGGGCGCCGTCGGCCTCCAAAGGTAGCGGGTGGCGAAAAATGTGGATGCCATCGAGTTGCTCGTAGCCGGCCCTGTAGAGGCCTCCGGTCGGGCAGACCACCGAGACCGTGTAGCCGGCGTCACGCAGCGTCGTTGCTTCCTGCCAGACCCGACGATCGAGCGGCACGGTCAAATTCTCAACGATGATCAGAACGCCGGTCTTCGCCACGCTTATTCTCCACTCGCACGCGGAGCACGGGCACCAGATGGTGTCGCCCTCGATGCCTGCCCCCACGGCGACGATGCCCCCAAATCGTAAAAAGAGCGTCGGCAAGACTGAATAATACTGCGGCCCGCAGTGTTTCATTCTGAGACAATATTCAGTTCGTCTTCAGATTTGCTTGACCGCGGATGTAGGGTGTGTAGCAATGGCCGCGGCCTTAACGGTTCATTAAGTAGTCGTATTACGTCGAGGAGTTCGGCCATGGTCGGTCACAGGCTTCGCCCTACTGCAGAACCCCGGATCGATTTGAATACGGTGCGCGAGACGCTCGCCTATATGCATGCCGACATGGACGGCTCCCAGCGATTGGCCAGGGTCCACGAGGCGCTCGGGCGGGTATTGGAAGAGATCGCGACGGTCGAGCCCGCACGGACGGGCGATACTGCCAGCAATGTCGTCGAGCTTACCGCAGGCTGGCCTCGGTTCGTGCGGTGGTCGCCGGAGTGACGGCCGTGGTCAACTCACCTCACGGGTGAGTGAGCGCCATCTTTCATCAGCCAGCGGTGACACCAAATCTCCTGCCATACGTGGCGTGCCGAACATCGCGGCGTTCGCTCCGTTCGTGCAAAAAATGAGGAGATCCGTCATGCGCATGGTCTTCGCAGTCGGCGTACTGTGTGCGGCTCTGCTGCTGGCGGTTACGGCCGCCGTTCAAGCGGCGGCACTCTGACAGCCTGGCTGGGACATCGTGTCGGAACGCGCCGGCGGCGGCGCAATCCATGTGATGTTCGTTAGACTTTTACTGGAACGCAATGAGCTTGGCGGCGTCGGTCAACACGAAGAGCCTGCCGCCGGCAACAATCGGGGCGATATAGCTCGGGCCGCCGATAGTGTGCTGTGCGCTTACCTTGCCGGTCGCTGCATCAGCGCCGACGAGCTGGCCCTTGTTCGACGTGAGCCAGAGGCGGTTGCCCGCGAGGACAGGACCTGACCACGTGCTGGTGCCGGGCAGGCGTGTCGTCCAGAGCACCTTTCCGTCGGCACGGGTGATGGCCATGAGCTGCCCGCCTGTATCGACGACGAACAGGGTGTCGCCGGCAATGGCGGGAGCCTGGATGCCGGGCACGGTCAGGGACCAGAGCCGCTGCCCATCCCGCAGGGTCGTCGCTACCATGCGGCCTGAATGCCCGACGGCGAAAACAGCGCCGGCATCGACCACCGGACGGGCTGCATCCGTCATAGATCCGAGCGAAGACGCGACGCGGGTTCGCGCAAGCGACTCCGTCCAGGCTGGCTGGCCGTCGGCTATGCGAAGCGCTACCACCTCGCCGGACGGGTATGGCATGACGACGATGTCGCCAGCCACGGCAGGGCTGGCATTTGTCAGGAGCGCGGCCTTCTCGATCAAGCCTTGATGCGCCCAAAGCTCAGTTCCATCGGCGGCCGCCAGTGCTCTCGCCATGCCGTCGGCAGAGACAACGAAGATCCGACCACCCGAAGTCGTCGGAGAAGAGCGGATCGGAGACGAGAGGTTCTTTTCCCAGAGCTTCTTGCCGTTCTGCCCATCGAGAGCGACGACGAAGCCAAAGCCGGTTGCGGCGAATATACGGCCGCCATCCGCTGCCAAACCGCCTCCATACCCTTTGTAGTCCTTCTCGTTGGCCGGGGTAATGGAAGCTCGCCACGCCACGCCTCCACCCTGCGAAAATGCAGTAATTCGCCCGCGCGTATCGAGGACGTAGATGCGACCGTCGGCCACGATCGGGCTCGCCGTCAGCTTGCCGTATGAGCTCGAGCCGGTGCCGGCATCAGCCGTCCAGATCTGGCGCAGGGTGGCCCCGAGGGCTACGTGCCCCGACGCGTTGTGCGGCGTGCCTCCGGGTTGCGTCCATGTCTCATTCGATTGAGCCGGCGGGAGCACGATCGGGCGCTCGGCAGGCGCAACGTCGAGGCCAGCGCGACCTTCTGTGAGGCTGACAGGGATCCGCTTGCCTGGGAGAGGAACCTCCTTCTCGGCAAAGGGATTGAGGTCCGATAGCTTAGGGATTTGCGGCTCGCCACCCGCGCATCCGGCGAGAAGCAGCGCTGACACTACGGCACAGCCCAGCACGAGCCGGCCGGGATAAACCCCAAGCCGTCTCGTCATCGCTTCACCAGACTGCATTGGACCGATCCCCATTCCGTCCCCTAGTTCTTCGCGGCGGGCTCCCCGTTCTTGCCCTTCGCGTCCGGTGCCGCCGGTGCCGGACCCGGCACCGCGCCCTTTGCAGCGGCTCGATCCGTCAGCACGGCCAACATTTCCTGCGCTCTGCGGCTCAAACCACCCGTCGTTGCACGATCGCCGAGGATCTGCTCGAAGAGCTTCGTCGCCTCTTCGGACTGCCCCGCCTTCAGCGCGGCAAGCCCCAAGATTTCGCGTGCCTGAGCGCGCCAAGCCCGCTGATCGCCAACGAGTGGTGTCAAGCGATTCTTCATCTCCGTCCAGTCGGCTTGGTCCAATCTCAACACCGCAGCTTGCAGCGCGGCGAAATCACGCAACAGCTCATCAGCGGCGCTGTCGACCGACAAAGCCTCGTAGGCGGAGAGTGCTTCGGCCGTGCGTCCGGCCTTGGCGTGCTCGCCGGCGATACGCACCCGCGCCAGTGCGCCGTAACCGGCCGGCCCGTCCTTGGCGATCGCCGCGAAGGCTGCCATGGCCTCGTCCGTCTTCCGCTCGGTGGCAAGGCGGGACGCCTCCTCGAACCTGGCGCCGGTGCGCTGCTCCGCCGCGATTTGCCGGGCCTCGTTCCATTTGTATGCTGCCACACCGCCAATGAGCAGCACCACGCCGGCGATGATAACTGTGCCGAAGCGCTCCCATAGCTTCGTCAATCGCTCGCGGCGGATCTCTTCATTCACCTCGCGCAGGAAGCTGTCGTTACGGTCGACCATCGTCGCGTGCGTCTCCTCAGGCGGGCCGGCTCGTCTCGCGGCGGCAACAGTGATGCAGAGTGCGACCTATAACGCGGCGACCACGCGAACGAAAGCGGGACGGCCGGCCCGAACGCTCGGACGCGGCATCGATCGACGGTGCAGCTTCTTTCGGGCGGAAACGTGGTAGCCGGGTTTAAGGGATGACGCTCACGCCGATCAACGCCGGGTGGCCCCATTTCGCAAATGCGGCGTAGAGAACCATTCCGCCGACGATCGCGATGACGTCGTTGACCACGGAGCCGGACTTGACTTTCACGGAGCCGGCCGCCTCGCGACGCTTCAAGGTGATCCGGTCATATACGGCCCACGCAAGCAGCCCGAGAAACAGCAGCAGAGACGCGAGATCTCCGCGCACGAAGAGGTGCGCCAGCGCCCAGAACTTGACCGCTGTGATCATCGGGTGACGGATCAAAGCTGCGATGCGGCCCGGCAGATAAGTCGCAATCAATAGCGGAAAAACGGGCAACATCAGTGCCAACGTGGCATGCCGTCCCCACGCGGGCGGATGCCAGAGCTGGGGGTTCTTGCCCGGGTTCAATTGGACCTTGTGATAGCCGTAGACGATCAACGCAAAGCCGATGAGGGAGACGATCGAGAACACGCCCTTATAGGGCCCCTCACCGAATCGGGCGACGATCTCCCGGCGAAAATCCGTTGCGGTCGGCACGATATGGATGCCGATGAAGATGACAAGGCCCAAGAGCAAGAGCAGCACGCGTTCCCCCTTCCAATCGTGATGATGACGGCGCGCGACCATTGTAGCCGCGGGCGTCGATGAAAACACGCTGGAATAGAGCGGGGCAATCAACCGGCGCGAATAAGGTCCCACGCGGCGTTGATGCGCTTGATGCGCTCCTCGCGGATACGGCGATCGAGCTCATCTTCCGCGAGATCCGGATGCCAGTTCTGCCGGAGCGCGTCGACGACTTTCTTGACCACTGCCGGGGCCGCGCGAGGATTGATGCCGAGAAATGCGCACGCCTCGTCCACCGTCTCGGGGGTCCTCTCAGGCTCGCCGATAGTCTCGATCGCACGCTGATGCTCAATGCGGGCCAAGGTGCGGACGCGTTCGAGATCAAGGATGGCGTGGGCGTAGATGGGGTGCACGAGATCAAGGCGACCCTGATCGAGCGCGGCAGCCAATTCCGAGCCGTCGAGGCGTTGCGAAATGGCATCGATGTCGGCGATCAAAACGTCGCGAAGGGCGCCGTCCGGGACGTGGTCGGCAATCATTTGCCGCACAAGCTCCAACAGAGCCTCGGCTGTCGTTTGCATCTCGATCACGGCATCCCATTCCGACGGGACGCGCGGCGCCGGGACGGAAGCGAGCACCGAGGCGAGCTCGCTGACATGATCCGCGGCCTCGGCCGAAAGTCCTGCACGAGGCAGAGGCGGCGGCGGGACAGGCACGGTTGCAGATGGTGCTGAAGCGGCGATGCCATATGCATCGGGAAGGCCGCCCGCGCGCGAGGCGAGGCCGAACGGAAGGCGCACGACGACGTGCTGGCGCGCGGCGACCGCCGTCGCCGACAGCAACAGCGCCACCAAGCCGATCAGGGCAAGCCACGCATGCTGCCCGGTGCCGAAGGCAAACGGACTCCACCACGGATTTGCCTCGGTCTCCAACCCCACGACGACGGTTGCCGACCAACCTTGCCCCATGGGCTGCTTGAAGGGCGCGGCGGCGGGGGGGACCGGCTCCGTAGCCTGAGCCGGCGACGTCGCCGGAACGGAAAGCGTCGGTCGTGGCGCGGCGACTGGCGCCTCACTCGAGGCTGCCCCCACTGCGTCGAAGCGCCACCCTGCGGCCGGGGCCGGCGCAAAACCTTCAGGCAGCGTCAATGGCAGCCGACGATCTTTGGCGGGACCTTCCGGCCAATAGTGCAGCGTCATCCGGCCGTCGCTGAGCGTTGCGCGCCATGGCTGGCCGCGGACTGCGGCCGCCGCGGCGTCGATCCACTGCACAACGTTGCCGTCGCATTCCAAGGCAAAGCGATGAATCTCGAGCGTCCGGCAGGTCGAAGCGGACGGGCCACTGCAGACACGCAAGGTTTGCGAGTCGCGCTTGCCGAGGATGCGATAGGTCCGCTCGGCGGAACTCTCCAGAATGACGTGGCTGGACGAGACCCGACACGCATAGGCCATGGAGACTGCCTCGCCAGGAGCGCCAGAGGCTGGCCCCATAACGGCGCCCGTTGCCGCGAGCGCCGCTAGAAGCGTGCCCGAAGCAAACCGCATGATCGGTCGCGGGCGAGCCATGCAGGGCATTAACCCGACACGGTCGCATTCTGACTCAAAGGCAATGCAGGCTTGTCGCGCCAAAAGCGCGTCCCCCGTTCTCACGATCAATGCTGCCCCCAGCACGAAGGTCTCTCCACGCGACCTCGCCAGATGCGAAGGTCGAGTCCGGATTTGGCAGATTTGAGGCCCTGGCGTGTCCGATCCGAGACGCACGCCCCGTTCACCGCCAACTTCGGCGACGAACCGATGCGCTATGGCTCGCGCGCCTCGCCGCTTTACCGCAAATAGAGCGTGTTGACCCAGCCGACCTGATCGCGCCAAGCCACGCGGCACCATGAGCCCTCGCAGTCCCCCAGTTCACGGACGCGGCAGGCGTCGCTTGGAATCGCGCCGATCGGTGCATGACCTACCCCCGGGCCGCTGCGGATGCGCAGCGTATCCCACGCCGTGACGCCGACGACGCACGCCTCGTCGCCGCTGCGCGTCAGAGGAGTGATCGGGAAGGCGGGCCCCACTGCCAACCGAAACAGGCCGCCAAATAACCCGTAGCCGCGATGTGGGACCGGCTCCCGGATAAACGGGCGCGTCGCCATCCTTCGCGTCGCAGGCGCGGACGCAACGAGTGATCGGCGCTTTGGTCTCTTGCGAGTTGCGACGCGCTGCGGCGTGGCGCGTGCGGACTTCTCGTTGCTTCGTTCCGTCGCTTCGTAGACGCCAATATAGCGGGTGTCGATCCAGCCCCGGACATCGCCGCGCGCCATCTCGCACCAGCCGGATTCGCAACGGCCGGCCTGGCTCAGACCACAATCATCGCGGCGCAAAGTAGCCACGATCGGTTTGTCCAAACCCGGGCCAGAGCGAACATTGAGGGCGTTTCCAGAAACACCATGCACGCATAGCAGGCGACCTGCTGTTGCACTTTTTGACGGCTCTTCGGCCATGGCCCACGGCGCTCGCAGCACGCATACGCTCATACCTAGCCCGACCAAGGTCGTGCAGACGATGGTCCTGCAGACTCTCCACACATTCATCACGCGAGCCCCTCGCTTTACCCGAGCCCCAACTCGTCAATCGGGGGCACCATCGGGCAGTGCGAGATGTCTGCAAAGGCCCTGTGATGTCGCCAGCGGACATTCGATCGGACGTGTTACCCGCGCGACGCGCTAATGCTCGGAGGCCTAGAGAAGGTCGAATTGCCCACCGGGTCCCACCGGGCGCTTGAAAAGATCCGTGCGTAGTCCTGCGCTCCGTCGATCCAGCCCTAGGCGCTGCATGGTCAGACGAAAGCGGCCGGCGATCTGATCGGCGTATGGTCCACTGCCTCGCTGACGGTGGCCGAAAGCCGCGACGTAGTCCCGACCACCGTGCATCGACCTCAGAAGAGAGATGACGCGGTTGGCGCGGCCTGGATGATCCGTCTCGAGCCACTCTCGGAAGAGGGATTTGAGTTCGAGCGGCAGACGCAGGAGAACATAGCCAGCCTGCTTCGCGCCGGCCTCCGCCGCCGCTTCGAGAACGGCCTCGATCTCACTGTCGTTGAGAGCCGGAATGACGGGGGCCATCATCACCGTCACCGGAACGCCGGCCTCGGTGAGGCGGCGGATGGCCTCGATGCGCCGAGGCGGCGTGGCCGCTCTCGGCTCCATGCTGCGGGCCAGCTCACGATCCAATGTGGTGACTGAAATCGCGACCTTGACCAGCCGCCGCTCTGCCATGCGGGAGAGAATATCGAGATCCCGCAGTACACCGGCCGACTTGGTGACGATGCCCACCGGATGCGACGTGCGATCGAGCACCTCGAGGATCGATCGCGTGACCCTCAACTGGCGCTCGACGGGCTGGTAGGGATCGGTCACTGCACCCAGAGCTATCGTGCGGGGCGCGTAAGAGGGGCTTGCCAGCTCGGCTTCGAGAAGGTCGGCGGCGTTCGTCTTGGCATAGATACGCGTCTCGAAATCGAGACCGGCGGAATGACCGAGATAGCAATGGGTCGGCCGGGCGTAGCAATAGATGCAACCGTGCTCGCAGCCTCGATACGGATTTATCGAACGATCGAACGACAGGTCGGGACTGTCGTTGGTCGATATGATGCTTTTTGCAACTTCGGTGCGCACCTCGGTTTGCCAAGGTCCCAACTCGGCAAGGGATTCCCAGCCATCGTCGAACTCGGCGCGACTCTGCCGTTCGAAACGCCCCGATGCATTGGATCTGGCGCCTCTACCACGGCGGCGCTCCTCGGAGATGCGCGGTTGACCGGTGTCGCATCCTTCGGCCAGCGATTGATGGGCGTCGTTGGGTGAGGCTTCGAAGCTCGACATGCGGACACCTCTCGGCTCGGCGACATGACCGCAAGCTAGCCCAGCAATCGAAACATAACAAGAACAAAAAACAAACTTGCGAGAACGCGCTTGCCATGATCCGGGGCGTATGGCAGTTAACCGCGACCTTCGATGTCGTCAGGTGAGCGGTAGGCTCGTTGATGATTGACGAGGCGAGCTGCTGCCGTAGCTCAGTGGTAGAGCACTCCCTTGGTAGATTTGCCTCTCCGCCCGGAAACGGACGGATGAAAACCGCTCAAATTCGGGGAAACCGTCCAGCTCGGCTGACGGCAATCCCGAGCCAAACCCGATCGAACTCGGTCGGGAAGGTGTAGAGGCCAGACGGGCGGCATCTAACGGACGCGAACCGCACTCGCCGGTGGCGTCCCACGATGAAGGGATGGTCCAGCGCACGAACGCTTTGGCCGCATCGAGCGGCAAGGCGGGCATGAAAATGCCGGTGTGACGAAGGGAGAGGTCGTGAGTTCAATCCTCACTGGCAGCACCATTTTTTCGCTCACGCCGCGCGGCGGCTCCGCGAGGGCGACGCTTGAGCCGGGTCACGTTGCTCCCTGATCGCCTTCGGCGATGAGAGAATTCAAACAAATCTCTCTCCTCCAGCACTATTCTCGATCTCTAGCGCATGTTCGCTTAGGTCACGTATCGCCGGCGCAGTGATCGGCGCGTCGTGCGGATTGATCGTCGAGCAAAGCAGTCACGCGGTTATCGACAGATCTGCACGAGCAGACGTCGACTCGGGTCGGGGCATGCGCCGGCTGGAGTCACTCGATTGGTGGGTGTCCCCTTGCTTCCCGAGACGGGTTAAGATCCCGGCCCGCCAATCGCGCAAGAGCGCTTGTTGTGGCCGGGGACGCAGCGGAGGGGCGTGCGCTAGATCCGCTATCTCAACGAATCCCCCAGTAGATCGCGTGCCACGACGTGGCGTTGGACCTCGTTCGGGCCTTCGCCGACGCGGCGAATGCGGAGTTCGCGGTACCAGCGCTCGAAAGGGAAGTCCTTAGTCATGCCATAGCCGCCGAAGATCTGCATGGAGCGGTCGACGACGCGGCCAGCGGCCTCGGACGCGACGAGCTTTGCAAGCCCAGCTTCCATGCGGAACGGCTCGCCGGCGTCGCACTTGGCGGCGGCGGCGAGGCACATGAGCGTGGACTGCCTGAGGTCGATCTCGTTGTCGACGAGCATCCACTGGATGGCCTGACGCGAGGCGAGCTTGGCGCCGAAAGTCTCGCGCTGCTTGGCGTAGTCGAGGGCCAGCTCGTGAGCCTTGTAGGCGGGAGCAAGGCACTGGGCGGCGTAGGGGATGCGCTGACGCGAGAGGCGCTCGTTGGCGATGGCGAAGCCCTTGTTCAGCTCGCCGAGGATGGCCGTATCCGGCACCTTCATGTCCTCGAAGCCGAGCTCCGTCGCGTAATGCGAGGAGCGAAGGGTGTGGACGATGCGGCGGACGTGGAAGCCGGGGTTCGACGTCTCGACGATGAAGCAGGTGACGCCGCCGCGGCCCTTCTCGGGGTCGGTGCGGGCGAAGACGAGGCCGAAGTCGGCCTTGTCGGCGCCGGAGATGAAGACCTTCGAGCCGTTGATGGTCCAGCCCTCGTTGGTCTTCACGGCGCGGGTGCGGATGGCACGGGCGGGGTCCGAGCCGCCGGAGGGCTCAGTGAGGCCGAAGAAGGCTTTCTTCTCGCCGCGCAGCATCGGGTAGAGGTAGGCTTCCTTCTGCTCGGGCGTCGCCTCGTAGAGCTGGGCGAGCCCGGCCGCGCCGAAGACGCCGTAGCAGGGCACGTAGAGGCCGGCGCGGTGCTGCCCCATCTCGATGGCGAGAAGGACACGCGTCGTCATGTCAATGCCGGGGCCGCCGAACTCGGCCGGGATGTCGAGGCCGTAGAGGCCCATGCCCTTGACCTTGGCGACGAGGCGCTCGCGATCCTCGGGAGGCAGCTCGCTGGCGTCGGGATCGAGTTTGTCCTCCAGCGGCACGATTTCCTCACGCACGAAGCGGCGCACCTGGGCGATGATGGCTTTCTGCTCTTCCGAGGGCTCGAGATTCATAGAAATTGTCCTGTGTGCGCGATGTCAGAGCGGGCTGAGGCGGCCTAGGGTGGGCAGCGGCTTGCCGACGTTGCCGGAGGGAACGCCGCCGTGGTCGTGGACGTGGAGCATCAATAGCTCCTGGTAGCGGGTGGTGTACTGCTGGTTGATCTCGACGCGGAACTGGGTGGCGCCGGCCGGCAGGTCAGCCATGGCCTTCTCAATCTCGCTCCTGACACCAAACAGCGAGCGTCCGCCGGCGAAGCCGATGAAGACGACCTCGCCCTTGGCGTCGGCGAGCTGGAAGACGCCCAGTTGGCCGGGCAACTTCTTCACGTTCTCCGGCGTCAGCGGCACCCACGCCTTAGTCATGCGGATGGCCATGTCGGCTCCTTCTCAAACTCGGCGATGCACCAACACATCCGGGTTGACGACATTCGTCGGCGTACCCGCAGCGTAGGCGATGATCTGGTCGAAGATATCGGTGAACTGGATCTCGTACTCGTCGCGCGTGACATAGCCGACATGCGGCGTCGCGACGACATTCTCCATCGCCAGCAGCGGGTGCGCCGGGTCGCGCAGCGGCTCGGTCTCGTAGACATCGACGGCGGCCATACCAGGGCGGCCAGCCTTCAATGCCTGGACGAGCGCGTCCGGGGCAACGAGGCCCGCGCGGCTGGTGTTGACCAGCAGGGACGTCGGTTTCATGAGGGCGAGATCGGCAGCCGTGACGATGTGGCGGGTGTCCGGAACGAGGCGCATGTGCAGCGAGAGGACGTCCGACGTGGCAAAGAATTCCTCTCGCGAGGCGGCGACTTTCCAACCCGCGGCCACGGCTTTGTCGCGAGAGGCCTCGCGCGCCCAGAACTGCACGTCCATGCCGAAGGCCCGGCCGTATTCAGCCACGGCGCGTCCGATGCGGCCATATCCGTAAAGCCCAAGCATCTTGCCGCGGACGGAGTGAAAGACGCCGGTCTGCCAGACGCCGCGCTTCAAGGCAGCCGCCTGCTGTGGAATGTGGCGCATGGCGGAAAGGACGAGGCCCCATGTCAGTTCCGCGGTGGCGAACGACGGCGTGTCCGGGTGCTGGCCTGATGAGACGACGATGCCGAGCCGCGTGCAGTCGGCGATGTCGATGTGCGGAAAGACGCTGCGCTGGCTGATGAGACGCAGCTTCGGCAGCCGCTCGAGCAAAGCCTTGCGGATCTGAGTGCGCTCGCGAATCAGCACCAGCACCTCGGTGTCCGCGAGACGCTCGGCTAGCGCATCGACGTCCTGGACGTGGTCGTTCCAAACGGTGACATCGTGGCCGGCCAGCATGGCGAAGCACGGCAGCGTGCGAATGGTGTCGAAGTAGTCGTCGAGAACGGTGATTTTCATCGATTGCGGCCGTCCCTCGGGCATTCAGACATCTTGGAGCTCCATCAGCTCGACGGTTGCGCCGGACCGCAGCAGGAGCGGCACCGCCTCGATCCGCCGCTTGTCCTGGCGGAAGCGCTCGAGACCGTCACGCGAGTCAAATCGCAGAACGTGCAGCTCGATCGTACCATCCGCTTTGCGCAGGCGGCGCTCCAGCGTGCCACCATACTCGCCGAGGATGGGCAGCACGCGGGCCTCGTAGGCCTGAAAGTCGGACACGCCAGACGCTGGGACACGCGCGATCAATGCAAGGACGAGGTCGGGCAAGCCTCACACTCCCTTGAACACGGCCTTCCGCTTTTCCAGTCGAGCACGCATGCCTTCCTGGCCATCCTGCGACGTGCGCGCCTTGTCGACGAGCAGATCAATGTCTTCGTGGGGGATGTTGTCGCGAAACTGCATCTCCCGGGTGATCAGCGCCTTCATGGCCTTGAGCGAAAGCGGCGCGTTGTCAGCGAGACGCTGGATGATCTTCTGGGCGGTCGCCTCGAGGTCGGCCGGTTCGGCGACGTGCGAGATGAGGCCGAGATTGTGGAACTCCGCGGCCGGCAGCGGATCGCCGAGCAGCAGTATCTTCTTGGCGATGACGGGATTGGCGACCTCAAGGATCTTCTTGGCCAGAAACCAGCTCGGGGCGAGGCCGACCTGAGCGAGCGACATGCCGAAGCGGGCGGCCTTGGAGGCAACGACGATATCGCAATGCAGAGCCAGTTCGTTGCCGCCGGCAATGGCGTCGCCCTGGACTATGCCGACGACGGGCAAGGGGTACATCTCGATGGCGTGCAGCATGTGCTCGATGCCGCTCTCGCCCTGCGGGTTGTTGCGGCGCCACTTGAGGTCGAGACCTGCGCAGAACACGGGACCGGCGCCCCGGACGACGGCGACGCGCTCCTCCGGGCCGGGCGGCGTCTCGAAGGCGGCCTGAACGAGCTTCATCGTGTCGCCATCAAGGGCGTTGCGCTTCTCAGGCCTGTTCAGGAGCACGGTGCGCACCGCGCCCTCGACCTTCATTTCGACGACTGCCATGGGGGACTCCTCCGTTGCGCCTTCAGATGCCCACATGGCATCCGGCGCGTGCCTCGTTGCGCCTTCAGATGCCCACATGGCATCCGGCGCGTGCCTCGTTGCGCCTTCAGATGCCCACATGGCATCCGGCGCGTGCCTGATTGTTCGGCGACATCATAGGCACAGGGGCGGGCGACGGGGCAACTGCTCCCAAATCACTCGAATGGCGCGAGCACGGCCTGCCCCTTCTTGGTGAGGCTCTTTCTGACTAGGCGATAGGACTGTGCCAGCCGATGGCGCAGCTCGTCCTCCGGTGTCTCGAATGGCAGGTTGATCCACGAGCGGTGGAAGTAGGGCGCCTTCACGCCGACGCCCGCCTCGATCAGCATCTGCGCTGTCTCGATGCTGTCGGTCTTGACCGAGACGCCCGGCGTAATCGCGCCGATGCAGGCGAACATCTTGCCGCCGACCTTCCAGGCATCATGCCCGCCGCCCCAAGGGTCGGAAACCTCGGCACCGGGGAAGCCCTCGCAGATTGCGTTGATCAACTGCCGCTCCATGACATCCAACTCCTGTCAATCGCGATAGATCGCCACCTCGGGCTCCACCGATCCACGTGCGACGCCCCGGTACATGCCGGTGGTCGAAAAACGCATGGAGACGTGGCCGGCGGCATCGACGGCGATGAGGCCGCCGGTGCCGTGATTGGCGGGGACGGTGATGGTCGCGACCTCGTTGACGGCGGCGTCGAGGCTGAGGCCCTTGTATTTCATCAGTGCGGCGACCTCGTGGGCGGCGCAACAGCGCATGAAAGCCTCGCCTAGACCGGTGCCGGAGACGGCGCAGGTGGCGTTATCGGCCCAGGTGCCGGCGCCGATGATCGGGCTATCGCCGACGCGGCCCCACTGCTTGTTGGTGACGCCACCGGTCGAAGTAGCCGCGGCGAGATTGCCGTGGCCATCGAGGGCGACCGCGCCGACGGTGCCGAACTTCTTGTCGTCGGTCGCGGCTCGCGTGGCTCCGTCGTGGTCGAGATCAATGCGGCCTGCGGCGCGGGCGCGCTCGAGCTGCGCCCAGCGCTCGGGCGTGTGGAAGTAAGCGGGCTCGACGGCTTCGAGGCCCTGCTCGGCGGCGAATGCTTCCGCGCCAGGGCCGATCAGCATGACGTGGCGGGAGCGAGTCATGACGGCGTGGGCGGCGCGAATAGGGTTGCGTATGCAGGTGACACCGGCGACCGCGCCGGCCGCTCGCGTGGCGCCGTCCATGATCGACGCGTCGAGTTCGTTGCGACCGTCCGAAGTGAAGACTGCGCCACGGCCGGCGTTGAAGAGAGGGCAATCCTCGAGCGAGACGACAGCGGCGATGACTGCGTCGATGGCGGTTCCGCCAGCGTTGAGGACCTGCTGGCCAGCGCGGAGCGAGTCCGAAAGCGCGTCCCGGTAGGCTCGCTCCTTCTCGGGCGTCATGGTGGCGGGGTCGATGGTACCGGCGCCGCCATGGATAACGAGAACGGGTTCGCGAAGTGCCGAGATGACGGCCATGTGTCCTGTCTCCGTGTGTCCGGGCCATCATCGGCACGGCAACTGCGATTGTCGAGGCGGCCGGGAGCATCTCGGGCATTAACCCCAATGCCCGGAGCGTGGGTGCAGGCCGGCGTAGACCTGCCGCTCCGGGGCAGGCATGATCGGGAAAACGAACCGGAGGAACGCAGCATGGCGACGGCATTCGAGGAGGTGATGGCGGCGCGGGGCAAAGGCATGCCGACCGAAGGCGAGGTCTCGATCACCGGCACTGATCCGGTGTTCTCGACGCGCTTCCGGATTGGTGAGGTGTGCGCGGCCGTGCTGGGTGGCGTCGGCGTGGCTGCCAACGACATCTGGGAGCTGAGGACCGGACGCAGGCAGAAGGCCTCGATCAACGTCCGGCACGCGGCAGCGGCGCTGAAAAGCTCCTCCTACCTGCAGCGCCCGGACAGCGGCGGCGTGTTTCGCGACGTCGTCAATCCCGACCACGAGTTCATGCGCAGCATTACGCAGCCATGGCCGACCAAGGACGGTCGCTTCGTGCTGACGCATTTCGGCTTGCCGAACCTCAAGGCGCGCATGTCGAGGCTGCTCGGACTCAGCGAACCGACGCCGGAGAGCGTGGCCGCGGCAGTGGCGAAATGGAACGCACTCGACCTCGAGCAGGCGATCGACGAGAACCGAGTTTGCGGCGGTATGGTGCGCACGTACGCCGAGTGGCTGGGAACGCCGCACGGGCAAGTACTGGCCGGCAAGCCGATCGTCGAGGTGATCAAAATCAGTGACAGTGATCCTATTCCCTTTGCGCCTTCGGTTGCCCACCAGCAACCGGCGCGTCTTCCCTTTGCGCCTTCGGTTGCCCACCAGCAACCGGCGCGTCCGCTCAGTGGCATTCGCGTGCTGGATCTCACGCGCATTCTGGCCGGCCCGGTCTGCGCGCGGACGCTCGCCGAGAACGGCGCCGAGGTGCTGATGGTAACCGCCGAGCGGCTACCGCAAATTCCAGAGCACGTGATCGACACGAGCCACGGCAAGCGCAGTTGCTTCCTCGATCTTTCGACGCCGGAGGGGGCAGCGCGGCTCAAGGCGCTTGTGAAGGACGCTGACGTCTTCAGCCAGGGCTACCGTCCGGGAATGATCGGCAAGCTCGGCTTCGGACCGGAAGAGCTGGCGGCGATACGGCCGGGGATCATCTACACGACCATCAGCTGCTACGGCGCCGACGGTCCGTTCAGCCATCGCGGCGGCTGGGAGCAAGTAGCGCAGACGATGACGGGGATTTGCCACGACAACAATCCGGCTCGGCCTCATCTGCTGCCGGCGGCGGCGTGCGATTACACAACAGGCTATCTTGGCGCCTATGGCGTGATGCTGGCGCTGGCACGGCGGGCACGAGAGGGCGGCAGCTATCACGTGCGCGTTTCGCTCTGCCAGTCAGGCATGTTCATCCATCGCCAGGGTAAGGTCGACTACCAACAGCCCAACCTGGAGCTTTCGCCGGCGGAGCTGGACGAGATCCGCATCGAAAGCAAGCCGCCGCACATTGGGCCGCTGCGGCATCTCGGGCCCGTGCTGCTGATGTCGGAGACGCCGCCGCGATGGATCCGCCCGACGCCGAAGCTCGGTGGGGACAAGGCGGAATGGCCGGTGTCGGGTGGCGTCCAGGCGGCAGCCGAGTAGCCTTCGAGACGGCGTACGGATGCACTGGAAAAAACCGAGCCCGCTGCAAAGACGGCGAGCCGATAGGGAAGAACGCCTGATGACAATGCACGAGGCGCCATGAGCGGAATTGCCGCCCTGGCGCCTTTCCGAACGCGAAGCTTTCGCTTCCAGTGGCCGGCCGATCTCTTCACGGCCTGGGCGCTGGAGATGGAGACGCTTATTCTCGGCTGGTACGTTCTGGTCGAGACGGGCTCGGTGGTCCTGCTCACGGTCTTCGGGTCGCTGCAGTTCGTAGGTACGTTGATCTCGCCGGTGCTCGGCATGCTCGGCGACCGGCTGGGCTTGCGCAATGTTCTTGCGGTCATGCGCTTCTGCTACGCGGTGTTTGCATCGATCATCCTCGCGCTGGCTTTGACCGGTCAGCTCAGCCCGATGCTCGTCCTTGTGGTGGCCGCCATGTCGGGCATGGTGCGGCCTTCGGACATCGGACTGCGCAGCGCGCTCGTCGGTGCGACCGTCCCCCCCGGCCACCTGGTCGCGGCGATGGGGATCTCGAGGACCACGCAGGATTCGGCGCGGGTCGGCGGAGCACTGGCCGGCGCGGCGTTCATGGCCTCGTTCGGGATGGCGACGGCCTACATGTTCATCACCGGCATCTACTTGATCGGCGCGTTGCTGACGCTGCTCGTCGACCGCCGTCCGATTGTGCACACCGTCGCCGTCGCGGACGTTCCTGCACTCGCACAACCGTCACCGTGGCGCGATCTCAAGGAAGGGCTCGCCTATGTCTGGCGGACCCCCCAACTGCTGGCTGCGATGAGCCTCGCCGCTCTCGTGAATCTAACGGCATTCCCCCTCACTGGCGGACTGATGCCCTACATCGCACGGGACGTTTTTCACCTAGATCAGAAGGGCCTCGGATTGCTGGTCGCGAGTTTTGCTTCTGGCGCGCTCATCGGCTCGGTAACGCTGAGCATTCTCGGAGCGCGGGTCCGTCCTGCGCGTACCATGATGGCGACGTGCATCGTCTGGTATCTGTGTCTGATCGGCTTCGTGCTGTCGACCAGCCTGCCGGTGGCGATGGGATTGCTGCTCCTCGCCGGAATTGCACAGAGCCTCAGCATGGTTACGCTGGCCATCATCCTGCTCAGGACGTCCGAAGAGCGGTTCCGGGGGCGCATCATGGGCGTGCGTATGCTCGCGATCTACACGTTGCCGCTTGGGCTGCTCATCGCAGGCGCCATGATTCCACAGATCGGCTATCACGCAACGGCGATCATCTTCGTCGTCACGGGATTGCTGCTGACGCTGGAGATCGCCGTGAGGTGGCGAGCCGACCTGATCGCAAAGGACGCGGTCGGGAACACTTGAAGGACGGTTCCTGTCGACCAAACGTGATTCATGAGAGCTGATATGAGCGACGCACTTCCAACCGCAACGCGGGTTTCCGATCCCGGCATTCGCAAGCTCTACAGCCAAGAGAGCCGATGGCAGGCGTGGCTCGACGTCGAAGTGGCGCTGGCCAGGGCGCAGGAAGAGCTCGGGATCATCCCCAAGGGAGCCGTAGAGGCGATCGCAAAGGGTGCACGTCTCGAGCTGATGGACCGCGCGCGCATCGACGAGGGCTTCCAACGGACCGGGCACACACTCGTGCCGCTGGTGTGGGAACTCGGCCGCGTGGTGGGCGAGCCGCACGGTGGGTGGGTGCACTGGGGCGCAACCACGCAGAACATCACGCAGACCGGCGACCTCCTGGTGCTGCGACAGGCGCACCGGATCTTCCTACGCCAGATCGGCGAGGTTCTTTCGGCGATGGCCGAGTTGGCGGAACGTGGCGCGGAGATGGCCTTGCCCGGCCGGACACATGGCCAGCATGCGGTGCCGGCTACGTTCGGCTACAAGGTGGCCGTCTGGATCGACGAATTGGCGCGGCACGTGGAGCGTCTCGAGCAAGCAGCACCTCGTCTGTTCGTTGCGATGCTGGGTGGCGGCGCGGGTACGTTCGCGTCGCTGGGCAAGGACGGTCCGCCGGTGCAGGCCGGAATCGGAAAGCACCTCGGCTTCGGCACGATGAAGGTGCCTTCGCGGGCGCTCGGGGATCATCTTGCGGAGAACATCTGCATCCTGGCGCTGTTGGCCGCGACCTCAGCCAAGATCGGGCGCGAGATCTACACGCTGATGAAGACCGAGTTCGGCGAGGTGGAGGAGCCGGTGCCGCCGGGGACCGTCGGCTCGTCTACGATGCCACAGAAGCGCAACCCGAAGCTCTGCCAGGATATCATTGCGCTGGCGGCGGATGTGCGAATGCAGGTGCCGCTGGCGCTCGAGGCGATGCAGACCGAGCATGAGGCGGACCGCACGATGACGCTGATGATGGACGCGGCCGAGGCTCGTGCCTGCATCGCGACGGGCGACATGCTTGGGCGGCTGACGGAGGTACTGCGGGGCCTGGTACTCGATCCGGAGCGGATGCGCCGCAATCTCGACCTCGGCGGCGGATTGATCATGGCCGAGGCCGTGATGCTGGAACTCGGCCGGACGCTCGGACGGCAGCACGCGCACGACATCGTCTACGACGGGGCGCAGGCGGCCTTCGTCGAAGGACGTGCGTTCTCCGAGGTCCTTGCAGCGGATGCGCGGGTGACGACGTATCTCAAGCCGGACGGCATTCGCAAGCTGCTCGATCCAGTGGCTTATACGGGACTGTGCGCGGAGATGGCCCGCGACGGGGCGAAGTCGGCGAGGGCGCTGGCCGCCCGACTTCGCGACGTGCGATAAGCAGCCGCAACAGAACCGCAGCACAGCCAGGACAACCGGCATGACGACAAATGCGGGGGCCAAGCGCCACTACGAGGATATCGTGGTGGGTGCCCCATTCGAGTATGGCGGGTATCGGGTCACCAAGAGCGAAATCTTCGAGTTCGCTCATGCCTACGATCCGCAGCCGCATCACATCGACGAGGAGGCGGCGATGCTGTCGCTCGTGAAGGGGCTCTGTGCCTCCGGCTGGCACTCGTGCGCGATGTTCATGCGCATGTTCTACGACGGAGTCCTGGCCGACTCGGCGTCGATGGGCGGCCCGGCGATCGACGAGGTGAAATGGATGAAGCCGATCCGGCCCGATCATGTACTCAAGGCGCGCTCGACGTGCGTCGATAAGCGGGTGATGCGTTCGCGGCCTGCTGTCGGGATCTGCAAGATGAAGCACGAGATCTTCAATCAGCACGACGAGCTGATGATGACCATGGAGAACTCGTTTTTCATCGCGGTGCGCAATCCGGCGCCAGCCACCGGCACGGAGGTCCAGCGATGAGCACATACTTCGAGGATCTCGAGGCAGGACGAGTGACGGAACTCGGCAGCTTCACCTTCACGGCCGAGAGCATCAAGGACTTCGCGGCGAAGTACGATCCGCAGCCGTTTCACCTCGACGAGGAGGCAGCGAAGGCGTCAATTTTCGGGGCGCTTTGTGCCTCGGGGTGGCAAACGGCGGCAGTGTATACGGGCATGAACATCAGGGCTCGCTTGGCGCGGGAAGCACAAGCGCGGGCGCGCGGCGAGGAGATCGCTCGGTGGGGGCCGTCGCCCGGGTTCAAGGACCTAAAATGGCCAAAGCCGGTGTTCGCCGACGACACGATCAGCTACCGGCAGACGATCGCCGAGCTGACCAACTTCAAGAACCGACCCGAGCGGGGCATGCTGGTCACACTCGGTGAAGGATTCAACCAGAAGGGTGAGCTGGTTTTCCAAGTGACGGGCCAGATCCTCGTGCCGCGGCGAGTTCCACTGGATGCGCCTCAGTCAGGAGCCGCGCGATGAAAGTGACGCGCATCCGCACGATCCCCGCGAACGTGCCTCTCGAGCGGCCGATCCTGGCAGGCGGCTGGGAGATCAAGTCCGCGGGTCTCCTCGCGGTTTTGGTGGAAACCGACAAGGGCGTGGTGGGAGAAGGACTGGCATTCACGCTCAATGGCCGCCGCATGGGCATGCTCGTCGAGGGCGTGGAGTCGCTTGCACCCTTGGCGATCGGGCTCGACCCACATTTCACCGGCGCCTTCATGGAGCGAGCGCTCAAAGACACCCTGTTCTTTGGGCATCAGAGTCCGCTCATCATGTCGATGGCCGCGATCGAGACGGCGCTGTGGGACATTCGCGCGAAAGAGGCCGGACTGCCGATGCACAAGCTGCTCGGTGCCGTGCGTGAGCGCGTCCCTGTCTATTGGAGCGGCGGCCTCTGGCTGACGATGAACATCGACGAGTTGCAACGCGAGGCCGCGGACAAGGTGCGCGCGGGCTACGGGGCGATGAAGCTGCGTATTGCTCGCGGCGACGACCGGATGACGGCCGATCGCGTGAAGGCGGTGCGAACGGCGATAGGGCCGGACATCAAGCTGATGGTGGATGCCAACCAGACACTCGACGTGGCCGGAGCGATCCGTCTATCTCGGCTGCTCGCTGAATACGATCTCACCTGGTTCGAGGAGCCCATTCCCTATTACGACCATCGCGGCGAGGCGGAAATCCGGTCGGCAAGCCCGATCCCGCTCGCGAGCGGCGAATCCGAATATCTGGCTCGGGGCATGGCGACCATGGCCGAGATTGGGTGTTGCCAGACGCTGATGCCGGACCTGCAGCGGATGGGCGGGATTGGCGAGTTCATCAAGGGCGCGCACATGGCGGAGCGTCACGGGGTTGCTGTGTCGTCGCATCTCTTCAGCGAGATGAGCCTGCCGATCCTTGCCGCGCTCGACAATGCCACCTTCCTCGAGGTGATGCCGTGGTTCGAGCCGGCCTATCAGGATCGGTTGAGGATCGAGGACGGCTTTGCGCATGTGTCGGACCGCCCGGGCCATGGCTGCCGGCTCGACATCGCGGCGCTCGAGCAGATGCGGATGTAGCTCGTCAGACCGCCATCTCGCTCGCGGCGCCTTCAACGAGGCGAACGATGTCGCTCATGATGGCGTTCAATTCGAAATCCTTCGGCGTGTAGACGGCTGCAACGCCGAGACCCTTCAAAGTCGCTGCGTCGGTTGGAGGAATGATGCCGCCGACCACGACCGGCACGTCGTGCAGGCCCTCGGCACGCATCCGTTCCATGACATCGCGGACGAGGGGAACGTGTGAGCCTGAGAGAATGGACAATCCGACGACGTGGACGCTCTCGTCCAAGGCGGCACGGACGATTTGGGACGGTGTGAGGCGGATCCCCTCGTAGACCACCTCCATGCCGCAGTCGCGCGCGCGGACCGCGATCTGCTCGGCGCCATTGGAATGCCCGTCCAGCCCAGGCTTACCGACGAGAATCTTGACGGGTCGGCCCAGCTTCTCGGAGACGGTCTCGACGCGCTTGCGCACACCCATCACACCGTCACCGGAGGAGGGGCGAGCCTGCGCGACGCCGGTCGGAGCGCGGTACTCGCCGAACACGCGCCGGAGTGTGGCGCCCCATTCGCCGGTCGTGACGCCAGCCTTGGCGCACGCGATCGACGGCTCCATGACATCGAGACCGTCCCTGGCGGCATGCTCCAGAGCGGCGAGTGTGGAATGGACCACGGCATCGTCGCGACGAGCACGCCAAGCCTCGAGATTATCGATCGCCTCGCGCTCCACGCCTTCATCGACGGTCAGAATGGCACCCTCACCCGTCGAGAGCGGCGAGGTCTCCGTCTCGATCCAGCGATTGACGCCGACGACGACCTGCTCGCCGGTCTCGATCCTGCGCAGGCGATCGGTGTTGCTCTCGACGAGACGGCGCTTCATGTAGTCGATGGCGGCGACGGCACCGCCCATTCGATCGATGTTGGCCAACTCGGCCTTGGCCTCGGTCTTCAGTGCCTCGACCTTGGCGGCGATCGCTTTCGAACCGTCAAAAATGTCGGGGTAGTCGAGCAGGTCGGTCTCGTAGGCGAGAACTTGCTGCATTCGCAGAGACCACTGCTGATCCCAGGGACGAGGCAGGCCCAGCGCCTCGTTCCATGCGGGAAGCTGGACGGCACGGGCTCGGGCATCCTTCGAGAGTGTCACAGCCAGCATCTCCAGCAGGATGCGGTAGACGTTGTTCTCGGCCTGCTGCTCGGTGAGGCCGAGCGAGTTGACCTGAACACCGTAGCGGAAGCGGCGGAGGCGGGCATCCTCCACCCCGTAGCGGGTGGCGCAGATCTCGTCCCACAACTCGGTGAAAGCGCGCATCTTGCAGATCTCGGTGATGAACTTGAGACCGGCGTTGACGAAGAACGAGATGCGGCCAACCACCTGCGGAAAATCAGCCGCTGCGACAGCGCCCGAGGCCTTCACCGTGTCGAGTACGGCCATGGCCGTGGCGAGCGCGTATGCCAATTCCTGGACCGGCGTCGCGCCCGCCTCCTGCAAATGGTAGGAGCAGACGTTCGTCGGGTTCCACTTCGGGATCTCCCGGTAAGAGAAAACGATCGTGTCCTTGATCAGGCGGAGCGAAGGCTCCGGCGGGAACACGTAAGTGCCTCGTGAAAGATATTCCTTGATGATGTCGTTCTGGATGGTGCCCGTCAGCTTCGCCCGCGGAATGCCTTGCTCGTCGGCAACGGCCACATAGAGCGCGAGCAGCCAGGCTGCCGTGGCGTTGATGGTCATCGACGTGTTCATGCGGTCGAGGGGAATCTGGTCGAGGAGCGTGCGCATATCGCCGAGATGCGCCACCGGCACGCCGACCTTGCCGACCTCGCCGCGGGAGAGCACGTGGTCCGGATCGTAGCCGGTCTGAGTCGGCAGATCGAAGGCGATGGAGAGACCGGTCTGCCCCTTTGCGAGATTGGTTCGGTAAAGCTCGTTCGATTTGGCCGCCGTGGAATGGCCCGAGTAGGTGCGGAAGATCCAGGGCTGTTCGCGCTTAGGCGCGGTGGCATTAGCGGTCATCGAGGCTCGCTCCTGGAAGCCAGCACGCAGTCGCGAGCCGGGCATGATGCTGCGTTGCAGTATGGCGACTTTTTCGCAACGCCACAATCAGTGACAAACGGCCGCTTCAGGCCCTTCATTGAGGCCTTTACGAATTTTTCCGTTTACAGATGTTAGCCTTCGGTTGCTCCGGAATATGTTGCGTTGCCGTCTTGTGCACTGCGGTGCAATGTGGTGCAGTGCGCAAATCGAATTGCCCGGAGATGAGCGATGTCGAACTCTGCTGCCGCCAGGAAAGACTCGTCCGGCTCAGTGGCCGGCCTTGCCGCAAAGGACCTTTACGAGATTGGTGAAATTCCACCGCTCGGTCACGTCCCCAAGTCCATGTATGCCTGGGCGATACGTCGCGAGCGACATGGCGAGCCCGACACGGCGATGCAGGTCGAGGTCGTGCCGACGTGGGAGCTCGACAGCCACGACGTGCTCGTCCTCGTGATGGCGGCGGGCGTCAACTACAACGGCGTATGGGCTGCTCTCGGCACGCCGATATCGCCGTTCGACGGCCACAAGGCGCCGTTCCACGTCGCGGGCTCGGACGCTGCCGGCATCGTCTGGGCGGTGGGCTCCAAGGTTAAGCGCTGGAAAGTCGGCGACGAGGTCGTCATCCATTGCAACCAGGACGATGGCGACGACGAAGAGTGCAACGGCGGCGACCCGATGTTCTCGCCCTCGCAGCGAATCTGGGGCTACGAGACGCCCGATGGCTCGTTCTCGCAATTCACGCGCGTGCAGGACCGGCAGTTGATGGAGCGGCCCAAGCACCTGACGTGGGAGGAAAGCGCCTGTTACACGCTGACGCTCGCGACCGCCTACCGCATGCTGTTCGGGCATCGCCCGCACATCCTGCGTCCCGGTCACAACGTGCTCGTGTGGGGCGCGTCCGGCGGGCTCGGTTCATTCGCGATCCAGCTGTGCGCCACGGCCGGTGCCAATGCCATCGGCGTCGTGTCCGAGGACGACAAGCGCGATTTCGTCATGCAGCTCGGCGCCAAGGGCGTGATCAACCGCAAGAAATTCAACTGCTGGGGACAGCTGCCGCCGGTCGGCAGCGCAGAAGAGAAGGCCTGGATCGGCGAGGCACGAAAGTTCGGAAAGGCGATCTGGGACATCACCGGAAAGGGCGTCAACGTCGACTTCGTGTTCGAGCATCCGGGCGAGTCGACGTTCCCACTGTCCGTGTTGCTGGTGAAACGCGGGGGCATGGTGGTGATCTGCGCCGGCACGACGGGCTACAACCTGACGATGGACGCGCGGTACCTCTGGATGCACCAGAAGCGCGTGCAAGGCAGCCATTTTGCCAACCTTCTGCAAGCCGCGCAGGCCAACAAGCTCGTCGTCGAACGGCGGATCGATCCGTGCATGTCGCAAGTCTTCGGCTGGGACCAGATCCCGAAGGCGCACATGCGAATGCTGAAGAACCAGCACAAACCCGGCAACATGGCGGTGCTGGTCAATGCGCCGACAACGGGTCTGCGCACCTACGAGGACGTGCTCGAGGTGTCGAAGGCCCGGTTCGGGTGAGGAGAGGAGCCCGACCCGGTGCTCGGGTCAGGTGCATCATGGGGTCTGGGTGGAAGAGCCGTCCCGTGGGTCCCATTTTCCCCATCATGGCCGGAAGTATGCCAGTGAGCGGCACGCTGGGGGATAACTTTTCACGTGTGAGCGACCAGAATCCCTCCGCGTGCGCGCACATAATGTTCAGCGACGTCCAGCGGCACCTTTGCGAACAGCACGATCCGCCCCCGCTCGTAGAGATACGGTGCCAGGGCCCACGAGGGATCGGCGGGGCCATCGAGCACCGCGTCGCCGCCGATTTCGACCGACCGGTAGTGTTTGGCATTGTCGATCTGCGGCTCGCAGTGATGATAGCGCGACGCCTGAATAGACAGCGTCCCTCCGTCGCCAAGCCGCGCCATCTCGCGGACATCGTCCTTCAGATGGGTGCCATTCGTGATCGCGAGCCATTTCGCGACGGAAACCACGGCTTTGCTGGTCATTCGCCCGGCTTTCCACCCGGCCAGACGGGCGCCTGCGCCAGCTGCGGCCAGCCGGCGGGGGCCTCGGCGCTCTTCCGGTTCTCATCGACGCTGCGGCCGGCTTTCCATTCCGCCGCAACATAGCGATTGCCCGTCACGCCGCTTCCCGCTTCCGAGCAAAGCCAGAGGATCGGCCCGCACATGGCCGACGGTGGAATGAGGTCGGTGCGCTTCAGCCCCGACGCCTCCGGCACCATGGCCGTATCGGCAGGGCCGCCGGGAACGACGACGTTGACCGTGATGCCATCGGCCTCGAATTCCTGCGCGTGACCGGCCGACATGCTCTCGAGCGCGGCCTTGGAGGGACCGTAGGGGTGGAACCTCCCGCGCAGCATGGTGAACATGCTCGTCGTCACGTTGATGATCCGGCCGAACTTGCGCGCCTTCATGCCGGGCACCACTGCGCGCGTCAGATACCAGGCGCCGTTTACGTTGACGCGGAACATCTGATCCCAGAGCTCGGGTCGGATCTCCTCGATGCCGACGAGGTTCGTGAAGTGATCATCGCGGATCAGCCCCATGCCGAGGGCGCCGTTGTTGATCAGGATGTCGATTTTGCCGAAGGCATTCTCGGTGTCGGCGACAGCCTTCTCGCAGGCCTTCTGGATGGAAATGTCGAGTTCGATCGTGGACAACGCGTTGGCGGCGTTCGGATTGGCTTCGCGAAGTGCGGCGAGCCCGGCCTTGCTGATGTCGGCGGCCATGACCTGGGCGCCTGCATCGAGCAGGCCAGCGATGATGGCGCGTGCGAGACCTCCGGCCCCTCCCGTGACCAACGCGACTTTTCCGTCCAGTGGCTTGATCGTCATCTCGGCGTTTCCTGTCGATCTGGCTCGTTCGAAAGCAACTTGAATGGATGTCGGGTCGCGCAATGTGAGCTGCCGCCCCGGCATGCGATTTCAGACCCGGCTCGGCAGATGCTGCTGGAACCAGGCCACCGTCTCGCCCATGACCTCGTCAAAGGCGCGGCCAGCATAGACCTCGTAATGGCCCCAGCCCTTCAGTGTGACCAGCTTCTTGGGCTCACCCGCCTTGGCGTAGAGCGCCTGGGATTCGTCCGGTGGGACGAGTCGGTCGTCGTCCGTCGTGATGAGAAGCAGCGGGCGCGGGGCGATCTTGTCGACGATCCATTCCGGGTGGAACTGCATGGTCTCGTCGATGTACTCGAGCGGGATGGTACCGACGGCATTCGGGTTGTTCTTGCGGGCGGCGGCCGCAAGTCCGGCCGACTGGCGATCCGGCAGAAGCACCTGCTCGCGGGCCACATACTCCGATTTACCAGTGAGTGCGCGGGCTTCCCGATCCTTTTTCGAAGCGGCAAGAAGGTCGACCCACTCGTCAGGGCGGCGCACGGAGCGCATCCAGCGGGCGCCGTTGCCGATGCCGACACAAGAGACCACGCACTTGACGCGAGGGTCGATGGCAGCGGTCCAGACGACGGTGGCACCGCCGTAGCTCGTGCCGTAGATGCCAAGTCGATCCTCGTCGACGCTGCGCTGCAGGCCGAGGAACGTCATTGCGGCCTGGACGTCGGCGACGCGGCTCAGTGGGGCAAGCCGGCTGCGGGTGCCCTCGCTCTCCCCCCAGCCCTTGTAATCGAACGTGAGGACGACATAGCCGGCTTCGTTCAAAACGCGGGCATTGTCGGGGAGGTAGAGATCCTTCACGCCCGTGTAGCCGTGGCAGAGCACGATGCCGGCACGCTTCTCGCCCTTCGGCATATTGTCCGGCAGGTAGAGGTCGCCGGAGAGCTTGTGGCCTTCACTGTAGAAACTGATCGGCTGCTTCATGGCGGTTGCTCCAAACATTGTCGGCGCTCAATTCGTCTTACCCTCGACGAAGGCCTTCACAAGGACGTGGGCGATGGCGTGCTTGCCGGGGGCGGTGAGTTTCTCTGGATGAGTGCCCTCGAGCATGCTCAGGGCCTCGGCGCGAGAGAACCAGCGGGCGTCTACGAGTTCGTTCTTGTCGACGATCAACTCCGTAGTCTCGGCATGTGCGATGCACCCCATCATCAGGGAATGGGGGAAAGGCCAGGGCTGACTGCGGAAATATTCGACGCGGCCGACGACGATGCCCGTCTCCTCGAGGACCTCGCGTCGGACGGCGTGCTCGATATCCTCACCGGGCTCGAGGAAGCCGGCCAGCGTCGAGTACATGCCGGGGGCGTAGCGGTGCTCGTGTGCCAGGATACAGCGCTCGCCGTCGGTGACCAGCATGATGACGACCGGATCGGTGCGTGGGAACCAGTCGAGACCGCAGCCCCAGCACTTGCGCCGCCAGCCGCCGTCCTTGACCAACGTGGTCGAGCCGCACTTGCCGCAGCATCTTGATGTCTCGTGCCATTGCGCCAGTCCGCGCGCCTTGCCGGCGAGGGATTGCTCCTCGGGCGACAGCGAACCTTGCATCGCGAGTGTGCGCAGGTCGACCGCCGGGCGGAGCATCTCCGACGCGCCGGCGATCGCGCGCGTTTGATGCTCGGTCATGGCGATGGCGAAATGGGGGGTGGCATCGTGGCGCGACATGCCCAGAAAGAGGGCATTGTCCTCGGGCAGACGCAGGCGCGTGACCTCGGCGCGGGATAGCCACCTGAGCGTGCTGGTCCGGTCCGCCCCCGGCATGACGACGGGCTTCAGGTCCAAAAGGACGAGGAATACGGCGCGGTCGGACCCGCGTTGGGCATCGAGCCAAGCCTTATCGGAGCGCTTTGCGCTCATGCGATCCAGCAATGCGGTGGCGGCCAGCGTCGGCATCGCGTCTCTCTCCCCGAAGTTGTGGTGCCCGAACTATAGGCAGGCTCGGCGCGCCACGTCACGTAGGTGTACGAGGGCCATCAATCATACCGGCATTCGAAGCGTGCGGGTGCTCACGCGGCGATTGACCGAGGATTGCCGTTGTGCTGATTGCGGGTCGTTGTTGAATAAAAAGGGAGGTTGACACATGAAGTCCACCAACAGACGCATCCTGACGTCCGTCATGACGTTCGGCACTGCACTGACGATGGCAGGTTCAGCGTTTGCACAGCAGACGACGCTCAAGATGCAGGCCTCGTGGCCGGCGTCGCTCACGCTCTACGAGAACTTTACCCAGTTCGCCAAGCGCACCGAGGAACTCACAGCGGGCCGCGTCAAGATCGAGACGATGCCGGCTGGCCAGGTCGTGCCGGCCTTCGAGGTGCTCGACGCCTCGCACAAGAAGGTCATCGACGGCCACCATTCGTGGGCCGGCTATTGGACGGGCAAGAACAAGGCAGCGGTTCTCTTCTCGGGTGGTCCCGGCGGCCCACTCGGTATGGACCATATGGACTACATGTCCTGGATGTGGCACGGCGGCGGTCTGGATCTCTACAACAAGTTCTATCAGGACACGCTCAAGCTGAACGTGGTGGTCTTGAACATTCTGCCTTCGGCGCCGCAAGCGCTCGGCTGGTTTAAGAAAGAGATCACGTCGCTCGCCGATTTCAAGGGTCAGAAGTGCCGCCAGACGGGCATCGCTGCCGAAATCTTCAACGAGATGGGCATGCGCACGGTCAACATGCCGGGTGGCGAGATCATGCCGGCCGCCGAGCGTGGCACGATCGACTGCGCCGAGTGGGTCGGTGGCGTCGAGGACCTTCGCTTCGGCTTCCAGACGATCTGGAAATATCACTACGCGCCCTCGCTGCATGAGAACGTCTCGGTCGGCGAACTCGTCATCAACCGCGACGTCTGGAACTCGATGGCCAAGCTCGACCAGGAGATCATCAAGGCAGCGGCCACCGAGACCATGTTCACTTGGTGGGGCAAGTGGCAGCGGCAGAACGCCGAGGCTCTCGAGGAATTCCGCACCAAGCATGGCGTCAACGTCAAAGAGACGCCACCTGAGATTCACAAAGAGTTCCTGATTGCCTGGGACAAGATCGCCGAGCGTGAGTCGGCCAAGAATCCGGTCTTCAAGGAAGTCTGGGAAAGCCAGAAGAAGTGGGCCTCTGTTTCGGTGCCCGCCAAACGCTTCTATTACCCGGCCTACAGCCTCGCGGCTGATCACTATTGGGCGAAGAAGTAGAACGGCGACTTCGACGGGTCGGGAGCACCCTAGGAGCTGCCCGAATTGTCGCCAGTCGTGCGCTACCGTCGACTACAGAGGGCATCGGGGCTTCGGCTCCGGTGCCCTCAACTTTTTAGGCGCCGGCCTCTCTCCAATCCATTTCGAACGATAGGCGTCGTCGAGCGAGTCGAAGAACACCGCGATTATTCAACGCATCGGTAATTTTACCCTGACGCTTCGTTTGCCCAATTGACCGGACATGTCAGCTGTGCTGACTCCGAGCACCAATTGAAATTCGGAGGAAACTGGATGTTCGGTTTGAAGAAGCTCGGGCTCGCGCCCGCGCTTGCGGTCGGCCTAGGGCTGGCTATGAGCGTACCCGCAGCCGCTCAGCAGAAGATCCTCAAGATCCAGGCCTCTTGGCCGCTATCGTCAACGCAGTACGATAACCTCGTCGATCTCGCGAAGCGGATGGATCAGGTGACGTCGGGTCGCGTCAAGATCGAGCCGATGCCGGCCGGCCAAGTCGTGCCACCGTTCGAGGTTCTCGACGCTACGCACAAGAAGGTCATCGATGGCGCGCACAGCTGGCCCGGCTACTGGGTTGGCAAGAACAAGGCCGCGATCCTGTTTTCGGGCGGCCCAGGCGGGCCCTGGGGCATGGATCACATCGACTTCCTGGGTTGGATGTGGCACGGCGGCGGCTTGGACATGTTCCACAAGTTCTACCGCGAGACTCTGAAGCTGAACGTCATTGCATTCCCGGTGCTGACTGCCAGCCCGCAGGCGGTCGGCTGGTTCAAGAAGCCGATCGAATCGCTCGCCGACTTCAAAGGTCAGAAGTGCCGCCAGACCGGCATCGCTGCTGAGATCTATAGCGAAATGGGCATGCGCACGGTGAATATGCCAGGCGGAGAAATCATGCCGGCAGCCGAGCGCGGAACGATCGACTGCGCCGAGTGGGTTGGCGGTATCGAAGACTTGCGCTTCGGCTTCCACACACTGTGGAAGTACCACTACGCGCCGTCGCTGCACGAGTCGGTGTCGTTCGCAGAACTCCAGATCAACACGGAAGTGTGGGAGTCGCTGCTACCGGCCGACCGCGAGGCCTTCAAGGCCGTGATCACGGAGCAGCTCTTCTTCTGGTGGACGCGCTGGCAGAGCCAGAACGCCGACGCCGTTGCCGAGTTTCGGGACAAGCACAAGATCAACCTGCTCAACCCGCCGGCTGAACTAGCCAAAGAGTTCCTGGCAGCTTGGGACCGTGTCGCCGCTCGCGAGTCCGAGAAGAACCCGGTCTTCAAAGCCGTCGTGGAGTCGCAGAAGAAGTATGCCGAGCGCGTGGTGCCGATGCGTCGTTTCTACTTCCCGAACTACTCGGTTGCTGCCGACCACTACTGGCCGACTAAGTAAGGTCGTTTCGAGATGCAATACCGGTTCGCGTGCACATCGCATGCGGACCGTCGCTGGCATTAAGGCTGCGACGACAAGGTACGCTCGGTCGCATCGCCAAGTTCATCGAATGTCTGGACAATGCGCTCCGGCCGTCCCATCGATGCGATGGATCGACCGATCTCAATCTCCGCGGGGAGAAAACGTGGCAGAAACAAAAGCCGTTCCATCGCCGTTTTATCTGGGCGTGATACGAACCATCGACTGGATCACCGAACACATGGGCGTTACGCTCGCGTGCTTCCTGGTGCCGCTTCTCATTCTCCCTAATGTTTACGAAGTCATCAGTCGCTACGCGCTCTCGGATCCGACAGTCTGGGCGCTCGACGTGACGACGATGGTGTTCGGGGCGCTGTTCATGCTGGGTAGTGCGTATGCCCTGCTGAAGGGCGCGCATGTGCGGACCGACATGCTGTGGGACGGCTTCTCCGACAAGACAAAAGGCACCATCGACAGCGTCGCCTTCATCGCCTTCTTCCTGCCGACGATGGCGATCCTCACGTGGTCGAGCTGGGATGATTTCCTCTACTCGATGGACATCAACGAGAAGTCGAACTCCGGCGCGTGGCAACCGATCATCTGGCCCCTTCGCGCTGTCATCCCGCTCGCGTGCGCTATGCTGTTTCTACAGGGCGTTTCCGAGCTTCTGAAGAGCCTCTGGGCCGCGCGCACGGGCGAATTCCTCGTCAAACACGAGAAGATCGAGGTCTGACCAGATGAGCCCCAACGAAATCCTCGGCGCCATCATGCTGTTCGGCATGGTGGCCGTGATCTTCATCGGTTTCCCAATCTCCTTCACTCTGCTGTTCCTCGCCCTCGTCTTCGGCGGCGTCGGTCTCGGTTGGGGGCAGACCTTCGATCTTGCATACCTGCAGATCTGGGGCACGATGAAGGACGAGATCCTTCCCGCCGTTCCCCTGTTCATCTTCATGGGCTACATGACCGAGCAGGCGGGTCTCATGGAGCGCCTGTTCGGGGCGCTTCGAAGCCTATTGGCTCCGGTACGCGGCTCTCTCTACCTAGCTGTGATCCTCACGGCGACCATCTTCGCCATGGCGACGGGTATCGTCGGCGCGGCTGTGACCGTGCTCGGCATCATGGCCGGACCGATGATGATCAAGGCCGGATACGATGGTCGTCTGTCGGCCGGTGCAATTGCTGCCGGCGGTACTCTGGGCGTTTTGATTCCGCCGAGCGTGATGCTCGTTGTGATGGGCCCGACGATGGGTATTCCCGTCAACTTGCTCTATACGGCAGCCATTGGACCCGGCATCGTCCTGGCAGGCTGCTACATCATCTATACGCTTGGTCGGAGCCTCATCAATCCGAAGCTCGGCCCAGCAATGACGATGGAGGAGCGCCGAGAAGCCTACGAGGCGATGACCACCGAGAAGGTCGGCGCACCCGTCGTGGCTCTGGGATTCCTGTGCGTCACCGTTATGGCTGCCCTGATCGCCTACGCCGTCACCGGATCGATCGTCGCCAAAGCGCCGCTGCTGACGTGGGGCATACCCGCAGCGATTCTTGCGGCCATCGCGGGTTACGCCTACCTCGTCAGTCCCTATTTCCGCGCAGTCATGCTCGGCATCGCGCCGCTGAGCGCCCTGATCGGGTTCACGCTCGGCACGATCCTCGGTGGTCTCGCGACACCGACGGAAGCAGCGTCTTGCGGCGCGTTCGGCGCAACGCTGCTGGCTCTTCTCTACGGCCGTCTCGACTTCAAGAACTTCAAGAATGCCTGCGTGGGCACACTCACTACGTCTGCGATGGTGCTGTTCCTGGCGGTTGCCTCGAACGTCTTCGGTGCCGTGTTCACGAAGCTGGGTACTTCCAGTGTGATCACCAATGCACTCGTCGATCTACCACTCGGCGACATGTGGAAGCTGGCACTGATCATGGTGCTCATCTTCATCCTGGGATGGCCGTTCGAATGGCCGGCGATCATCCTGGTTTTCCTGCCGATCTTCCTGCCCGTCGTGGAGAAGCTGAAGATCGAAGGACTGACCAAGCTCGAACTGCTGATCTGGTTCGGCACACTCGTTGCGGTCAACCTTCAGACGGCGTTCCTCAGTCCACCGGTGGCAATGTCGGCCTACTACTTGCGGAACGTCGTGCCGCAATGGTCGCTCTCGATGATCTATCGGGGAATGGCCGACTACATGGTGATCCAGGTCGTCGTGCTGATGGGGCTGTTCTTCTTCCCGGATATCGCGCTCTGGCTGGTGCGCACGCTGAGATAATCCTGCCTGTCAGGATCGACACGATCGACGGCCGTCCTTCGGGGCGGCCGTCTTCTTTTTGTCGCTCAGCGACGACGGGCGTTGCGGGACGGCGCCCAGTCCCTTAAGTAGGTCGCGGGAGGTTGGCAGCGGACGCGTCCCTCGCCAACCGGGTCAGGTCCGGAAGGAAGCAGCCCTAACGATCAGGACTCGGGTCGCCGTCCAACCTCTCATTTGCATGGCGCAAGTTTCCATGGCGCAGGCCGACACCGCTGCACGGAGCCGACGGGCTTGCGCGGGAAACTCGGGTGGCATGAGGTTTTCCTGGCGCAACCCGACACCGCCTCGCGGAGCCGGAGGGCTTGCGCGGAAGGTCGAGGAATGAGCGACAGCGAAGGCACATCGGAGACATCTGGCCTGGGTCTGTTCGGGGGACCACCGGAAACCGGCACACCGGCTTATGTGGTGCTCGCCCGCAAATACCGGCCGCAGACGTTCGAAGATCTAATCGGCCAGGACGCGATGGTGACGACGCTTCGTAATGCGTTCGCCACGGAGCGTATCGCGCAGGCTTACATGCTGACCGGCGTGCGGGGGGTCGGCAAGACGACCACAGCCCGCATCCTTGCAAGAGCGCTGAATTACACGGGTTCGGATGGCATCGACCGGCCGTCGATCGACTTGTCCGTTCCAGGCCGGCACTGCCGCGAGATCATCGAGAGCCGGCACCCGGATGTGATCGAGATGGACGCGGCGTCGAACACCGGCGTCGACAACATGCGCGAGATCATCGAGAACGCGCGCTACAAGCCGATGGTGGCCCGCTACAAGGTGTTCATCATCGACGAGGTCCACATGCTTTCAAAGGGCGCGTTCAACGCCCTGCTGAAGACACTCGAGGAACCGCCACCGCACGTGAAGTTCATCTTCGCGACGACCGAGATCCGGAAGGTTCCCGTCACCGTGCTGTCGCGCTGCCAACGCTTCGACCTGAGGCGTGTGGACGTGCCGCTGCTTTCGGCTCATTTCAAGAGAATTGTCGCGAATGAAGGCGCTTCGGCCGAAGACGGGGCATTGGCGCTGATCGCCCGGGCGGCGGAAGGCTCGGTGCGAGACGGACTCTCGGTTCTCGACCAGGCGATCGCCATGAGTTCGGGCACGGTGACCGAGGTGGGCGTCAGGTCCATGCTGGGCCTCGCCGATCGGGGGCGGCTGTTCGACCTCCTGGAGATGCTGTTCAACGGCGATGCGGCGGGCGCCCTTGCGGCCATCGAGTCGCTGCATCGCGACGGTGCTGATCCGATCCAGACACTGGGCGATCTCGGAGCGGCCGTGCACATCGCGACACGCGTGCGGGTGGCCGGCGCGGATTCGGCCGGCGAGGGCCTGTCGGCCGAAGAAAAGCGACGGTCGGTGGACTTGGCTGGAAAGGTCTCGACGGCGGCGCTTTCGCGAGCCTGGTCGATGCTTCTCAAGGGCCTGGACGATGCCGGGCGCGCGCCTAATGCGCTCTCGGCGGCTGAAATGGTGCTCATCCGGATAGCGCATGCGGCAGACCTGCCATCACCGGAGGACATCATTCGCACGCTGGGGGGCGGAACACCTAAGCGGCGTGGATCGGAACGCGATCATGCCGCCAGACCGGCGCCAGACCCCGACGTGCGCGGCACCGTCAATGCCCGACCGCAGGAGACCACACCTCGGTCGTTTCCCGCTGACGAGCCGCCACCCCCGTCCAGCCTCGAAGATTACGGCACGATCGGTGACGAGCCCGATCCATTCGACCCAGAGGTCGCCGACGAAGACCATCCCGAGGCCGTGCCGGCGACGGCATTCCATCTCGACGATCCCCGCTCGTTCGAGAGCGTCGTAGATGTTGCGGCAAGGCGCAGAGATGCCCGGCTCAAGGTTCATCTCGAAGAGCATGTGAGCCTCGTCAAATTCGACGCTGCGGGCTCGATCGAGCTGGCGCTGCTGCCAGGCGCTCCGCCGGAGATCGCCAACGAGCTTCGAGAAAAACTCAACAAATGGACCGGGCGACGATGGATGGTGGCGCTTTCTCGAACCAAGGGTGAGCCGACGCTGGGCGAAGTGCGCCGTCAACGTGAGGCCGCCGAGCTGGAAGCGTTAAAAAAGCACGGTGCACTCGCCGCTCTGCTCGAACACTTCCCGGATGCGAAGATCACAGCCGTGCGCCCGATTGTCGTGCAAAGCGACGACGACGAGCAGGCGGCAGGCTAGTTCAACGCATCTGACGTGCTGTACGCAAGCGGTGGGTCCCGCCACGCACCGTCGAATGCCGAAAAGCGACACGCGATCCATAGAGTTGCCAGTGGTCCTTTCGGTTCCGGCATACCGTCTCAGTCAGGCTGCGACGGGAGGTCAATGTCAGACGGACCAGCGGCTAGGGCCAAATTGGCAGGCAAAACGGGTAGGCAAGGAGCGGGATGAATGAAAAGATCTCATGAAGCTGATGGCCCAGGCCGGGCAGATTCAGCAGAAGATGCAGAAAATGCAGGAAGAACTGGCCGCCCTTGAAATCGAGGGCCAGTCGGGTGGCGGGCTCGTCAAGGTCATCCTGAATGGCAAGGGCGAGATGCGAAGCGTGCGTATCGACGCGAACCTGATGAAGCCGGGCGAGGCGGAGATCGTCGAGGACCTCATTCTCGCGGCGCATCAGGATGCACGAGCCAAGGTCGAGGCGTCCATGCAGGAGCGGATGCAAGAGGTGACCGGCGGCCTGCCGCTGCCGCCGGGGATGAAGCTGTTCTGAATCCAGCCGCTGATCACTCTGCCCCGGTGCCGGACAGGCCCCGGGTGACAAAGCGATTGAGACGCTCGACGAATACGGCTGGCTCCTGCGGCAACTCGCCATCGAGGATGCGAGCCTGGTCGAGCAATAGGCCGGCGAGGTCACGCACGTCGTCGGAGCGACCGCGAGCGGCGCTGTCGGCGACGGCTGCAACGAGCCCATGCGCCGCGTTGATCTCGAGGACGGGCTTCAGGCCGAGGCCCTGGTCTCGCTGCTGCAGGAGCCGCTCGAGCGCGAGGTCCGGCCCGGCACCGGGCGCCACGAGGCAGGCGGCAGACGACACGAGGCGATTCGAGACGCGCACGTCACTGACAGCCTCGCCGAGCGCCGTCTTCAACGCAGCGACGAGAGCGCCGGTATCGCCCGTTGGCGTCTCCGGGCTCTTGCCTTCGAGGTAAGGGATGGCGGACAAGTCGGCCTCTCCCTGGGTCAGGGATTTAAGCGGCTTGTCGTCGAATTTCTGGCCACGAGTCGTCCAGAAGCTGTCGACATGGTCGTCAAGAAGGAGCACCTCGACTCCACGCGCGAGCGCGGCCTCGAGCTGGGGGCTCGCCTTCAGGCGCTCGAGATTGCTGCCGGCGAGATAATAGATTTCGGTCTGGCCCGGGCGCATGGCCGCGACGTAGTCCTTCAAAGAGCGCAGCCCCGTGCCTATCGTCGAGTGAAACCGCGCAAGTCCCAGAAGCTGATCGCGCCGTTCGAAGTCCTCGTAGATGCCTTCCTTGAGGACGGCTCCGAAGGTCTCCCAAACCTTTGCGTAGCGCTCGGGCTCCTTCTCGGCGAGCGCGACGAGCTCGGTCAGCACCCGCCCGGTCAACGCCTTGCGGATCTGGGCGACCTGCGGATTGTTCTGGAGCATCTCGCGGCTGATGTTCAGCGGCACATCCTCGCTGTCGACGACACCGCGTATAAAACGCAGATAGCTCGGCAACAACTCGGCCTCGTCCGTGATGAAGACGCGCCGGACGTAGAGCTTGACGCGGCCTTTTCGCTCGACGTCGAACAGGTCGAAGGGTCGCTCGCCCGGCACGAAGAGGAGGACGGCGTAGGACTGGCGCCCTTCGGCCTTGTAGTGGATCGTCAAAGCGGGATCGCCGACTTGGTGGGTCATGCCGCGGTAGGCTTCGGCGTAGGACTCCGTTGTCACCTCGGATTTGGAGCGCTGCCATAATGCGCTGGCGGTGTTGAGCTGGCGCCGCTCTGCGCTTTCGCCGATCAACTCGACCGGGAAGAGGATGTGGTCCGAGTAGGTCTTGACGATGCGCTCGATCTCGTAAGGCTCGAGATAAGAGTCGGACTCAGGCTTGAGATGGAGCGTCACCCGGGTACCGCGCGGAAGGCTCGCGGCTTCGGCTTCCGTCGCGGGGCGCACGGCAAAGCCGCTGGTACCGTCAGAGGACCAGACGAAAGCGGTGGTCGAGCCCGCGCGACGGCTCAGGACCTCGATCCGATCAGCGACCATGAAAGCCGAGTAGAAGCCGACACCGAATTGCCCGATGAGGCCGCTACTCGCGCCTTGCGGCTCGGCTGCGAGGCGGTCGAGGAAGGCGCGCGTGCCGGACCGAGCGATCGTGCCCAGATTATCGATGAGCTCGGCCTCGCTCATTCCAATGCCATTGTCGGCGATCGTAAGTTGGCGAGCCGGCTTGTCGATGGACAAGGTGACGGCGAGGCGCTGGTCCTCGGCCATCAGCTCGGGCGCGGCGATCGCCTCATAACGCAGCTTGTCGCAAGCGTCGGAGGCGTTCGAGATCAGCTCGCGCAGAAAAATGTCCTTCTCGGTGTAGACAGAGTGGACCATCAAATGGAGAAGGCGGGAGACCTCGGCCTGGAAGGCATGCTGGCCCGCGCCGGCCGGCGCGCGCGGCTCCGTTTCCGAACGAACGTCTGAAGACATGAGAGGCGCAGCTCCATGCTGGGAAAACGACGACCGTCACTTACTGCCTGGAGTGGGGTGCATCAAGGGCCGGTCATCGAACCGATGGCCGGCGGGGAGCCGGCTGGGCCAAGACGATAGTGCGTCGAAGAGATCGACACCATCGAACGTTGTGTTGCCTCTGGGACCGGCCCCCGCAGTTAGCTCCGGGGGGCTGGGGGGCTGTGAGTTCCAGAGCCTGCCGACGAGGACCGGACCCAGAGGCAACACGCTCAATATTGTCGCTGTTTGCGGCGGGGCAAGGTCCGGATCTTGTCGAAATGAGGGTATCGGCCGATCGGCTTTCAGACAGAGATAGCCGCGCAACGAGGCCAGCTGAGTCCAAGGAAAAAAGCGGCGCAAAAAAATCGGCTCGATCCTGGGAGAGAGCCTCGGAGGGGCTTGGGGGGCAAGGTTTCCGAGACCGGGGCAGGATCGAGCCGTCTTCGATGATCATGATTTTACTCAGCATTGCGGCTGCTGCTTGATCGGATCATGGCGCTTTCGTGAAATTTGTTGCGCCTTGTTTCAAGCACGGGAGCCGAAGGTTGGAAGTCGACATGCTCTCGCGGTATCGCAGCGGCGATCTCGGTGGTTGCGTCCCGTCGCGCCTGGCGTAATCTCGCTACGATGAAGCTGCGAGCCGGAGGCGCCTTTGAGTGACAGCGAGCCGATAGCTTTTCGCCCCAAGAGCGGGGCGAGCCTGCAAGGCGGGGTCCCAACCCGCCGGGAGCCGCCCGTCACGGCCTTCGACCGGCGCGAGCTTGCCGACATTCTAGCCGTGTACGGCCGCAAGGTTGCCGCGGGCGAGTGGCGCGATTACGCGATGGATTTCGGGCGTGAAACGGCAGTGTTCTCGGTCTATCGGCGAGCCAGCGAATGGCCGCTCTATCGGATCGAGAAGAACCCGAAGAACGCCCGCAAGCAGGGCGCCTACAGCGTGATCACCGCCACCGGTCTGATCCTGAAGCGCGGCCACGAGTTGAAGCGCGTGCTCGAAGTGCTCGAGAAGCGAGCGCTGTACGTGGTTGAGAGCTGAGCACGGTTGCCAATCCCGCGCGCGGCCTCACGGCTCATTGCAGCGGGCCGGGCGGACGAGCATCACCAGCCCCGAGTGCGCGCTGCATGAGCACGCTGTCAAGCCAGCGGTCGTGCTTCCAACCCAGCGAATGGATAACGCCGCAGAAGGTGAAGCCCAGCGACCGGTGGAGGGCGATGGAGGGTTGATTGGCCGAGTCGCCGATGACAGCGATCATCTGGCGAAAGCCGCGCTCCGTGCACCTGTCGATCAATGCCGATAGAAGTGCCCTACCCGCGCCCGTGCGCTGTGTGTCGGCTGCGACATAGACCGAGTTTTCGACGGTGAAGCGGTATCCCGGGCGGGTGCGATAGGCGCTGGCGTAGGCGTAGCCAATGACGCGGCCACCAAGCTCGGCCACCAGATACGGATAGCCGCCCGCAAGGATCGCCTCAAAGCGACGGCGCATCTCCGAGTCGTCCGGGGGATCGTATTCCCAGCTTGCGAGACCATCCGCGACGGCCGGCTGGTAGATGGCGGCGATGGCAGGAACATCGGCCGCCGTGGCAGGGCGTATGGTCGGCTTGTCCATCGTGCGGCGGCACTCCAGCTGGTAGCTTGGCGGACCAAGACTACCGTAACGGCGAAGCGAAGCGCCAGGGGTCGGCATGCCGCGACCACCAGAAATGCAAAGGGCCCCGCATCTCTGCGGGGCCCCGATCATTGCGTGACCTGCGGAGTCTTTACTCGCGACTGCCGAAGAGCGAGAGCAGCAGCTGGAACATGTTGACGAAGTCGAGGAACAGGGACAGGGCACCCCAGACCGCCGCCTTCGACATGGCCGCCGCGTCGCCGAGCATCATGTAGTACTCGTCCTTGATGCGCTGCGTGTCGTAAGCGGTGAAGCCAGCGAACACGAGCACGCCGATCACCGAGATGGCGAACTGCAGAGCCGAGGACTGGAAGAAGATGTTCGCGAGACCGGCGAGAATGATGCCGACGAGGCCCATGAACAGGAACGAGCCCCAACCCGACAAATCACGCTTCGTCGTGTAGCCCCACAGGCTTAGGGCCGCGAACGACAGCGACGTGATCGCGAACACCTGGCCGATCGAGCCGATCTTGTACTGGATGAACGCCGTCGAGCCGCCGATGCCGATCAGCGCGACGAGGGCCCAGTACGCGAGTTGCGTCCCGGCCGTGCCGAGGCGATGCGCGGTGAACATCAGCACGAGAAGAAGACCAATCGGGGCCAGCTTGATGCCGAGTATCCAGCCCGAGGAGAAGAGCGCCGCACCGAACTGTGTCAACTCAACGCCGTTGCGCAGCTTCGCAACAGTCAGCGCGGGATCGGTAGACACCGACATCGCGTACACCATGTAGGCCAATACGGCCGAGAGGCCGATGCCCGCCGCCAAATAGTTGTACACGCGCAGCATGTGCGCGCGCAGACCCTCGTCAATTCCGACTGCGGTGCCGGCACGCGACGCCGGCGCGCCGTGGACGTACCTGTTGTCGATCTGTGCCATGGATTCCCTTTAAGCCCTTTGTTACCCTGCCTCGGACGCATCTGCGGCCAGGTCAGACGGATAGCCAAACGGCAGCCCGGCGCACGCCGGCCGCCCACTCGCAATATGTTCCGGGCGCGTGTCGTTTTCAAGAAGCTCCCAAACTAAATTCCGAGTTGTCAGCTCAGTAAAACTACTCATATTCCGAGGGTTACTCCCCTCGCAAGTGCGGCACGGGGCGGGCGGAAAGTACCCGTGCGGTGCCGGCCAGCCCCATCGCGACGACGAGGGCGATGGAGAGGAAGAGGGCCTGCGCGACTGGCATCCAGGAGAAGACGAACTCGACACGTATCAGAAAAGTCAAGGCAGCCCAGGCTCCTAACGCGCCGACGCCGAGCGCGACTACCGCCGTCAGGGTCGCCAGGATGAGATACTCGGTCAAGTGCATGGTCAAGATCTGGCGACGTGTGCCGCCCAAGGCCTTCAAAATGACGGCAAGTCGAATGCGCTGGCGCTGCGCTGTCGCGAGGGCGCCCGCCAAAACCAGAGCACCGGCCACAAGAGTGACGCCACCAGCGACGCGGACCGCCGTCATAACCTTGGCGAACACCGAGTTGAAGGCATCGATGGCGTCCTTCACGCGAATCACGGTGACGGCCGGGTGTGCCTTGCCGATCTCTCGCGCCAGCGCGGCCTCATCCGCCAAAGAAACCGACGAGGGCAGCGTGACCGTAGCCAAAAGGTTGTGAGGGGCGCCTTTCAACACGTTGGGCGAAAAGACGAGCACGAAATTGATGCCGAGGCTCTCCCAGTGGACCTCGCGAAGGTTGGCAATCCGCGCGCTGACGTCGCGCCCGAGCACATTGACGGTGACGGTATCACCGATCGACAGACCGAGGTGGCGGGCGAGCTCCGCCTCGAACGAGACCAGCGGCTCGCCAGCATAGTCGGGAGACCACCATTGTCCGGCAACGACCTTCGAGCCTTGGGGGACCTCGGCTGCATAGGACAGGCCCCGGTCACCGCGCAAAACCCACTGAGCCTCAGGAGGGGCCTTGATGCTCTCGACCTTGCGCCCTGCCAGCGCCACCAACCGACCGCGCAACATCGGCGCCTCTGCCAGTCGGGCCTCGGGGTTGGCACGCGAAATGGTGCTCTCCAGCTGCGTCATTTCCGATTGCGGAATGTCGAGAAGGAAATAGTTCGGCGAGTTCCTCGGGAGGCGGGTCTCGAGTTCACCCACGATCGAAGAATCGATCAGCGCGACCGCAGAAAGCAGCGACAAGCCCGCTCCGAGCGACAGTACGACAGAGCGCGTCAAGCCTCCGGGCGCGCCGAGATTGCCGAGCGCCAGAGACACCTCGGGCAAGGCAGGCCGAGGAATTCGTCTTGCGGCCCACGCGATCGCCGCACCAAGGGCTGGAAAAACCACGAAAACCGCAAGGACGCCGAGAAGGAACCAGACGGCCACCATGCGGCGGTCCGATGTCAGTATGGCGAGCGACGCGACGGCGAGCGCCACCAGCACGGTCGCTGCAATAATCGGCCATGGAGGCCATGCCTCGGACGGTGAAACGTCCTCGCGAAAAAGTGCTGCGGCTCGGATCTCGCCGGCCCGACCGAGCGGCCATAGGGCAAACAGAAGGGATACGAGAAGGCCGTACGCGGCCGCAAGGGCCAGACTGCCGAAACCGACTTTCATCTCGACGCGGACAGGCAGGGCTCCCGCGATCGATCGATCGATCACGCCGGGCACAAGGACGCCGACCAGCAAGCCGATGGCCGTGCCGACGAGGGCCAGGGTCAGAATCTGCGCGAGATGGAGCGAGAAGATCTGGCGGCTGGAGGCACCCAGGCTCTTCATCGCCGCGATCACCTTGCGTCGGCGGTCGATGTACGCCTTCACGGCATTGGCAACCCCGACGCCGCCGATCATGAGCGACGCTAGGCCGATCAGGGTGAGGAACTGGCGGAGCTGCTCCAAAGTGCGGCTGATGGCCGGCGATGGATTGCGGCGATCGGCGACGGCGAACCCGCCCTCCGGCAGCCCGGCCCTGACAGCCTCGCGAAAGGCCAACAAGGACGCCCTGTCCGTGCCGCCATCGAGGCTCAAGGCGTAGCGCCAGCGAACAAGGCCACCAGGTTCCGCAAGGCCGCTCTTCGCCAATGTTTCCAGAGATACGAAGACACGCGGTCCCATCGTGAAGCGATCGGCAATCTTGTCGGGCTCATTTTCGATGAGCGCCCGCACCTCGATCTCCGTTCGTCCCAATTGCAGCCGATCACCGAGCTTGACGCCCAGGCGCTCCAAGAGGATCGGATCCACGATGGCACCCTCACCTGAGCCCAGCATATCCGACGTGAAGACCGCGCCTTTCACGGCGAGCTTTCCAACCAGGGGATAGGCGCGGTCGACGCCTTTCACCTCGACGAGCGCCTGATCATTTCCATCGAGACGGCGCGCCATGGAGCGCAGCGTTGCGGTTTCGGAGACGCGGCCGCGCGCGGCCATCCAGTCCCGCTCTTCGGGCGTCGCCTGGCGATGAGGACGTGCCATGGTGACGTCACCGCCGAGGAGCACCTCGCCCTGACGCTCGAAGCTGGCGCGCAGGCCGTCCGAGAGCGTGCCGACACCGGCTATGACGGCAACGCCCAATGCTATGCACGCAACGAGTATGCCGAAGCCGCGCCAGCTCCGGGCCAACTCGGACAAGGCCAATGCGAGTATACGGCTTTGCGGCCACCATGAACGGGCCGGTGGCGGCGCCAGATCGACGTCGACGCTCATACGCACGCTCCGACTGGCGATGCCCCCTCGCCCATCACAGCCGGGCTCGCCAGGCTGCCGACGGCATCCGACACGATGAGGCCGTCTGCCATCCGAACAACGCGCTCGCAACGGTCGGCGAGGCGCTCGTCGTGGGTGACCAGCACCAGCGTGGTGCCATGCTTGCGACCAAGTGCGAACATCAGCTCGATGACTTGGCGACCGGTGGCGCCATCGAGATTTCCGGTCGGTTCATCGGCGAGGAGCAGGCGCGGCTCAGTGACGAGGGCGCGGGCTAGCGCCACACGCTGCTGCTCGCCGCCTGACAATTGTGCGGGATAATGCTCGAAACGTTGCGCGAGGCCGACTTCCGCCAGCGCGACGCGCGCCTTATCGCGGGCGTTGCCCGCCCCGCGGAACTCCAGGGGAAGCGCCACATTCTCGAGCGCGGTCATGGTCGGAACGAGATGGAATGACTGAAAAACGATGCCGATCGTCTGGCTGCGGATACGTGCCAGCGCGTCCTCGTCCAATCCAGACAGGGAGTGCCCGGCCACGACGATTTCGCCCCCGGTCGCGCGTTCCAGCCCGCCGATCAGCATCAGCAGTGAGGTCTTGCCGGAACCTGATGGCCCGACGATCGCGACCGACTGTCCGGGCGGAACCTCCATCGAGATACCTTTCAGGATCTCGACATCGCCAGCACGGCTCGAGAGGGTCAGGTCGACACGGGTGAGTGCGACGACGGGGGCAACCGAAGGATCGTGACCAGGCAAATCAAAGGCTCCCTCTGGTCCGTGAAGGACCGCTCAATCGATCGTTGGACCCGGGCGAGGTCTTGCCGCATTCCCCCGCGATGCTCATTTCAAGTCACGAACGCACACTCGGTGCATCGCGAACGGCGTCAAACCTAACTTCACGACAGGGACAGGGACGTGTGCCTATGATACTGCGGCTTTCAGGCCAAATGGTGCTCCTGGCTCTCATCGTCAACGTGGCGATCGGCCTCGTTCCGTCGACACTTGCTGCTACGCCCGATCGCCCGGTGCGGATCGTCGCCCTCGGCGACAGCCTAACCGCGGGTTACGGCCTCGGACCCGATGAGGCGCTGCCGGCCGTGATCGAGCGACTCATGAAGGCGACGGGAAAGACGGTCGAGATCCAGAACGCAGGCGTTTCAGGAGATACTACGGGAGGCGGGCTGGCCCGACTCGACTGGGCGGTTCCGGAGGGTACCGATGGCGTGATCGTGGCGCTCGGCGCGAATGACATGCTGACGGGCCAAAGTATCGAGCGAGCCCAAAGGAACATAGATGCCATCCTCGAGCGGCTGAAAGCTCGAAAACTTCCGGTTCTCCTCGCCGGCATGCGCGCCAGCCGAAGTCTCGGCGACGACTACGCGAACGCGTTCGACAAAATCTATGAAAATCTGGCGCAGAAGCACGGCGTGCTGCTCTATCCGTTCTTGCTGGAGGGTGTGGTGCTGGATCCGAAACTCAATCAACCGGACGGCATTCATCCGACGGCCGAGGGCGTTCGCCGGATCGCAGAGCGCATGCTACCGTTTGTCGAGAAACTCACAGAGATCGCCACGAAAAGCAGTATCAGCGCGGCGAAGTAGTTCCATATCGCGCAAATAGCCGGGGATCGACGCGACATGCCGAGACTCTTCGTCGGCCTTGAGCTGCCCGAGATGGTGCGCATGCGCCTGGGTCTCGTTCGAGGCCCTCTGCCCGGGGCGAAATGGATCGAGCCCGACGACCTGCACCTCACGCTGCGTTTCGTGGGTGATGTGGACAACCCGCAAGCCGACGAGCTGGTCGGTTTTCTGGACGGGATCGAGGTGGCCCCGTTCGAAATCATGATTCGGGAAGTCGGCGCCTTCGGGGGCCGCGATCCACGCGTGATCTGGGCGGGCGTCGAGGCCGGGCCGGAGCTGGACGCCCTGCAGCGGGCAGTCGAGCGGGCCTGCCGGTCGGCGGGTGTCGCGCCGGAGCCACGCTCATTCAAGGCGCATATCACGCTTGCGCGATTGAAAGGGGCCAGCCCGGATGTCGTGGCGCGCTTCCTTGGTTCGCGGGGGAGCCTGGCGATCGGCCCGATTACGGTCGACCGGTTCCTGCTCTATTCGTCGCGCCCGCGCGTCGGTGGCGGCCCATACGTCGTGGAGAACGAATTCCCGCTGGTGTGACACGTTCACGAACGGCGGCGGCGCCCTTCTACGAGAATGTGCCCGACGACGGCTACAAGCACGATCGCACCGCCGGTCAGCGCAAGCGCCTCTGGACGCTCGCCAACGGCGAGCCACACCCAGGTCGGCGACATGGGGACGTCGAGTGCCATCAGCAGCGCGGCGTGGGCCGACGGTACGCGCGCGATGCCGATCGTCGTCAGGATGAGGCCCAGGCCTTGCTGCGTGAAGCCGAACAGGGCAAACGTCGCCAGCTCGCTCGTCGTCAGAGACCATTGCGTAACGAACGGGGCCGCGCCCGCACAGCCGATCAGGGCTCCGATTGCGCCGGTCGGCACCATCGAGACCGTAGCGTGCTTCCTGACCAGGACCGTCTTGACCGCAAACGACAGCGTCATGAGCACCGCAAGCGCATCACCGAACAAGCCTGATGCCGATAGCCGAAACGAGCTGCCGACGACGAGCGCGGCGCCGGTCAGCGCCAATGCCGAGAACGCCAAAGTCGACGCCGTAGGTCGCTCGCGGATCAAAAGCCAGGCGATCGCCGCAGTCATGAACGGGCTGATGCCGAAGATGATCGAGTTGTTGGCGACCGTCGTGTACTGCAGCGAGGCGATGAAGCAGCCCATCGATGCTGCGTTCAGGAACGAGATGGCAACCCCGGCCCGCCCCACGGACCGGAAGGCGGCGAGGGTTCGCGGACCCTCGCGCCAGGCGACGTAAAGGATCACGATCAGCGCGGTGAAGATGCCGCGCCAGAATAGGGTGGTCGCTGCGTCCTTGCCCAGGATGCGCACGAAAAGGCCCGCACTCGAGAATGCCACGGTGCCCGCCACCAGCAGCATGACGCCCGAAGCATAAGTGGCGCTTTCGGCGCGCCTAGCGCTTTCAACGGCATCGGTGCTCAAAGGGGTTGCACTCCTCAGTGGCGCTGACGACGCCTGCCTGTGACGCCCCGGTTTCGCGTGCGTCGCGCCTCGCGCTTCTGCCCGGATAACCGGCCGTCGGGCGGGCACACTGGCAGAGACGGATTACCGACGCCATCGGTATGGTTCGCGATGCAGCATGTTCAATGCGACTGACGCGGCGCACCCGTGAGGCTATGGTTTGTGGTCGAAAGCTGCCCGCCGCCGGAGATCCGCTATGAATCGCGCACCGTCCAACCCCGTCGCACTCGTCACGGGGGCCGCATCCGGCATTGGGGCCGCGACCGTGCGAAAGATCGCCAGCGGCTGTGATGGGCTTGCGTTGCATACGCGCGGGACGACTTCCGCGAGCCGGGAACGGTTGTCCGCTGTAGCAAAGGCTGCGCGGGACGCCGGAGCAGAGGTGCTGGAGCTTTACGGCGACCTCGCAGAGGCAGGCTCGGCCCTCCACCTCGTCCAGGAGACCATCAGGCGGTTCGGCAGGCTCGACCACGTGGTTGCGAACGCCGGCTTCGCCGACCGGCGAAGCACAGCGGATATCACGCGTGCCGATCTCGATCGCTCGTTGGCGACGATGGCCGGGGCGTTCCTGGAGCTCGCCCAAGGTGCGCGCGATGCGCTGACGCGATCGCCACAGGGACGCGTCGTCTATCTATCCTCGTTCGTGGCGCATCGCTACGCGCAAGGGTCGTTGTTTCCGGTGTCGGCAGCGGCCAAAGCGGCAGGCGAGGCCCTCATGCGCACTCTAGCGGCCGAACTCGCCGTGTCAGGTGTGACGGTGAACGCGGTGGTGCCAGGCTATACGAGGAAGGATGGGGGGCACACGGCACTCGGCGCCGATGCGTGGAAGGCCGCAGCCGCCGCGACGCCCCTCGGACGGATCGCCGAGCCGGACGACATCGCAGCGCTGATCGCCTTCCTTCTCTCGCCTGAAGCGCGCCACATCACGGGGCAAGCGATCGCGGTCGACGGCGGGTTATCGCTCGGCTGAACCCACTGCTGACGACAGATGGACCTTTCTGTTCGCGCTACATCATGCAGCCCATGCCTGTCAGAATATCAGCAGCTTTCTTCTTTTGATCGTCCGTCATTGCCCCGTACAGAGTCGCGAGCGCGGGCTTCATCTCTTTCAGGGCAGCCAGCCGTGCCTCCATCGTCGTGACATGCGTGTCGAGGCGCTCGACAGGCGACTTCTCCTGCTCCATGGATTGGCGCATGGTCGCGTGCATGGCCTGCATATTCTCGAGATTCTTGCGGAGTGCAGCCGCGTAGGCATCCCATGCCGTTTTTTGCGCGTCCGTGATGCCTAATTCCGCCCTCAAGAACGCGAGCCGACCGTCGGCATAGGTTCCGCCATCACCTCCTCCGAACATGGGGCAACCACCGCCCATCATGCCGTAGCCCATCCCGCGTTGCATACCTCCGTGGCCCATTCCCCAGCCCATTCCCCAACCCGGCCCCTTGCCGTCTCGCATCATGCCAGGGCCCATCATGCCAGGACCTTGCTGGGCGAGTGCCGTCGTCCCGCCGGCAAGCACCGCGACCATCAGGGCCGCGCTCAGAAACGGATGCAAGGTCACCATTTGCCGATTCCTTCCATAGTGAGGTCATTGACGGACAAATGCGATTGCCGCCGAGGCAGCATGGTCTTGTCCCGAGCGCGAACTTTTGACCGCGGTCAATGAGTCAGGGGCCGGGACTGCAATTGGCGGCCACGCATGTTGACCATCGGGACCAACGCGCCAACTCTGTCCGAGTTCCTACTTACTGGCGGACAAGGGAGATCCTCGATGAGGCTCAAAGGAAAGAGTGCCCTCGTGACCGGAGCCGGCGGGGGACTCGGCGGTGCGATCGCGCGGCGTTTCGCGGACGAAGGCGCAGCGGTGCTGTGCACGGACCGGGATCTCGCCAAGGCGCAAGTGACAGCCAAGGCCATCACCGCAGCCGGTGGGATGGCGATCTCTTTCCGTGCGGACGTGGCCGTAGCGGCCGAGTGCGAGGCGCAGGTCGAGGAAGCCGTGCGACGCCACGGGCGGATCGACATCCTGGTCAACAACGCCGGGATCGGCATGCACAAGCTGGCGCTCGACACCAGCCTGGAGGATTGGGAGCGCGTCATGCGCATCAATCTGACAGGCTCGTTCCTGACGGCGAAGGCTGCAGCGAAGCACATGGTCGCCCAGGGCGGCGGGCGGATCGTACAAATCGGATCGATCTCAGGGCAGCGCGGCAACATGGGTGGTATCGCCTACGGCGCCTCTAAGGCGGCCGTTATGCACGTGTGCAAGGTGCTGGCGGTGGAGCTTTCGAGCAAGGGGGTGATGGTGAATGCGATCGCGCCCGGCCCGATCGAGACGGGGATCAGCGTGCACGGGCCGTCGCGGAAGCAGAATTACCTGAGCCGCATTCCGACGGGGGCCTACGGCACGGTCGAGGCGGTCGCTAACGCGGCGCTCTATCTCGCATCCGACGAGAGCCAGTGGGTGACTGGGCACGTGCTCAACGTCGATGGCGGCTACGGCGCGGCCGGGCTGGCGTACGATCCGAGTGAGATCGGGTAGATCTCGCGCAGGACGGATTGCCAAGGCAATTAGGGCCGGACGCTCACCCACCCGCGCCCCCTCCTATGAAGGGGAGGGGGAAGGGGCGGAGAGATATGAGGTTCCTGGTATTCGGCTGTTGCTAATGGGCTGGAGCCGCTCAGAAAAACGCCTGGAGCCCCGTAATTGCGCGGCCGAGGATCAGGGCGTGGACGTCGTGGGTGCCCTCGTAGGTGTTGACCGTCTCGAGGTTCGCGGCGTGGCGCATCACATGGTACTCGATCTGGATGCCGTTGCCGCCGTGCATGTCGCGGGCGGTACGGGCAATGTCGAGCGCCTTGCCGCAATTGTTTCGCTTGACGATCGAGATCGCTTCGATGCCGAGCTTGCCTTCGTCGAAAAGGCGGCCGACTCGCAGAGCGCCCTGCAGACCGAGCGAGATCTCGGTCATCATATCGGCGAGCTTCTTCTGGACGAGCTGCGTATTCGCCAGCGGCCGGCCGAACTGCTTGCGGTCCAGGGTGTACTGGCGAGCGCGGTGGAAGCAGTCCTCGGCTGCGCCCATGGCCCCCCAGGCGATGCCGTAGCGGGCACGGTTCAGACAGCCGAATGGGCCGGCGAGGCCTTGAACGTTGGGGAGTATGTGGTCCTCGGACACCTCGACGCCGTCCATGACGATTTCGCCGGTGATGGAGCAGCGTAGAGAGAGCTTGCCGCCAACTTTCGGCGCCGAGAGACCTTTCATGCCTTTCTCGAGAATGAAGCCCTTGATGCCGCCGCCGTGCGCCTCGGACTTCGCCCAGACGACGAAGACATCGGCGATGGGGGCGTTCGAGATCCACATCTTTGAGCCGGTGAGGCGGTAGCCGCCGTCGATCTTCTCGGCGCGTGTCGTCATGCCGCCGGGGTCGGAACCGGCGTCTGGTTCAGTCAGGCCGAAACAGCCGATCCACTCGCCGCTCGCGAGCTTCGGCAGATACTTCAACCGCTGCTCTTCCGAGCCGTACGCATAAATTGGATGCATGACGAGGCTCGACTGCACGCTCATCATGGAGCGGTAGCCGCTATCGATGCGCTCGACCTCGCGTGCGACGAGACCGTAGGAGACGTAATTGGCGCCGGCGCAGCCATATTTGTCCGGGATGGTGACCCCGAGGAGGCCGAGCGCGCCCATTTCGCGGAAGATTCCCGGGTCGGTCTTCTCTTCGAGGTAGGATTGGATCACACGGGGGGCGAGCTTCTCCTGGCAGTAGTCGCGGGCGGTGTCGCGGATCGCGCGCTCGTCTTCGGTGAGCTGGTCATCGAGGAGGAACGGGTCCTCCCACTGGAACGCAACCCTGTCGCCCTTCGCCGGTGCCTTGTCCTGCATGTTGCCTGCTCGCTTGTTGGCCGGCAGGCCCGCGCCTGAGCGCTGCCGGATTCATGGGGTCTGCGGGGTTCCTACTGCGCGATGAAGCCGCCGTCGACGACGATCTCTGCCCCCGAGATGTAGGAGGCCTCGTCGGAGGCCAGGAACAGGTTGGCGTTGGCGACCTCGTCGACCTCGCCGAAGCGGCCCATCGGTATGGCCTTGAGGACACGCGCCCTGACCTCGGGATCGGCGCTCATCTGCGATGTGCGCATCGGCGGCATGACGCCCGGGTGGACCGAATTGACGCGAATGTTGTCGCGACCAAACTGGACCGCGGCTGCCTTCGACATGGTGCGAACCGCGCCCTTGGCGGCGTTGTAGCCCATGTGCACGAAACTCTGGCCAGCGATGCCGGAGATCGAGGAAATGTTGACGATGGAGCCCTTCTTAGCCTTCTGCATCTCGGGGATGACGGCCCGCATGCCGAGGAAGACGCCCTTGGCATTGATCTCCATCTGCTGATCCCAAGTCTTCATCGAGAAGCGGTCGGGATCGGAGCCTGAGACACCGGCGTTGTTGATCAGGATGTCGACCTTGCCATGCGCCTTCAGCGTATCCGCGACGACACGCTCCCAGTCGGCCTCCTTGGAAACATCGAGGTGCATGAAGGTGGCGCGGTTGCCGATCTCGCGGGCGACCATCTGGCCGTCGGCGTCGTTCATATCCGTCAGAATGACGAACGCGCCCTCGCGCGCGAAGATGCGGGCCGTGGCAGCCCCCATCCCGGACGCTGCGCCGGTCACAATCGCCACCTTGTCCTTCAGTCGCATGTGGTTTCCTCCGATTTCGAAAGGCTTGTTATTTGATGAGCCGGATGAGGTCCTTGAACGCGGGGTCATCGCCGCGCTCGAGCCATTCGAAGGCGATCATCTCGTGGGTGACGATGGCGGCCCCCGCAGCGCGGAATCTCTCAACGGCCAGATCGCGCACTCTGGCATCCCGCGACCCGACAGCATCGGCGACGACGAGGACATTGCAATTTTCCGATCGGAGATCGAGAACGGTCTGGCCGACGCAGACGTGCGCTTCCATACCGGCCACGACGATCTGGTCACGGCCGCTGCGACACAGATGTTCGATCCGAGCGCGGATCGCATCGTCGCGCCAACAGGAGAAGGCGATTTTCTCGAAGCAGGGCGTCTTGTTGCCGGCCGCATCACGCAGCGATGCAACGGTCGCGCCGAGGCCCTTTGGATAGTGCTCGGTCAGCGTGACGGGCACTTCGAGCCGTCGAGCGTAGCGGACCAGCCGCTCGCAATTGGCCACCACCGTCTCGCTGTCGACGACGTGCGGCGCCAGTTTTTCCTGGACGTCAATGACGAGCAACTGCGCGCGATGGCGCTCCGCAAGCATAGGGTGGCTCCGTTCTGGACCCCGACCCTAGCCGTTATCGCACTCGCAGGGCAAACAGATCGCACGGGCGCATCGACGAACAAGTCTGTGCACCCGCGCGGTCAGTTCGCGTCCCGCAGGTGTCAGTTGTGCTCGGCGTGGCGCAGAGCGATCTCGGCCGCCTGGACTGGATCGGCGCCTTGCCCGACGCGAGCTAAATACTCGTTTCGCGCGCGCAAACCCTCACCGACCGCGCCAAACACATCCGCCAGAAGTCGCTTGGTGGAGCCCGCAAATCCTTCGGCTGAGTTGACGGCGTGCGAACTTGAAGCTGCTTTGGTTGCCATTGATCAATCTCATCTCTGAGGCGGTGGCTATTTCGCCATCCCGTGGGGCGATTCGTGTCGCCTTGCTCGTGGACTGAACATGAGTCCGGAAGGCAGATTCCGCAACGCACAATGGAACAAACTAGGCATGCCGTTCTTGCATAGCTCTCTCAATGATTTGTTTTTACAAAGACAATATCGTTCAATGCTCATGCCTGGGCGAGGCTCATGATCAGGGTTTCGCGAGTGCGAAGACACGGCACAAAACAGGACGAACCAATCGGGCCCGATGGCGGACATGCTTGGCTCGCTTTATCTCGGCCCCGAACCGGACTAAGGGCTGGGCGTGCACCGCAGCAGAAGGCGCTGCGGGAGCCGCTATAGCCAAGGGTGGTTCCATGCGGGTACTCGTCACCGGCGCCGCCGGCTTCATCGGTTATCACACGGCGAAAGCACTCGTGGCGCGCGGCGACGAGGTCATCGGCCTCGACAACGTCAACGACTATTACGACGTCCGCCTGAAGGAAGCTCGGCTGGCGCAATTGACGCCATCGAAGACGTTTCGGCTCGAACGCGTCGATCTTGCGGACCGGGCCGGCATGGAGCGGGTTTTCCGGCAGGCCAAGCCGGAGCGGGTCGTACACCTCGCGGCACAGGCAGGGGTTCGCTACGGGGCAACCAACCCCCATGCCTATGCGGATTCGAACCTCACCGGCTTCCTCAACGTCCTCGAAGGCTGCCGGCGTGGGGGCGTCGAGAATCTAGTCTATGCGTCTTCGTCGTCGGTCTACGGGGCCAATACGACGATGCCGTTCGCGGTCAACCAGGCGGTGGATCATCCAGTCAGTCTCTACGCCGCAACCAAGAAGGCCAACGAGCTGATGGCGCACTCGTATGCGCATCTCTATCGCCTGCCGGTGACCGGGCTCAGGTTTTTCACAGTCTACGGGCCATGGGGGCGGCCCGACATGTCGCCCATCCTGTTCGCGTCGCGGATCGCGGCAGGGCAGCCCATCGACGTGTTCAACCATGGTCGGCACCGGCGGGACTTCACGTACATCGACGATATCGTGGAAGGCGTGGTGCGCGTCCTCGACCGGGCCGCTGAGCCGGACCCACTTTGGAGCGGTGCGAAGCCCGATCCGGCGAGTTCGAGCGCACCTTATCGACTCTACAATATCGGCAACAACCAGCCGGTCGAGCTGATGCATTTCATCGCCTGCCTCGAGAAGGAGCTGGGGCGAACGGCACAGAAGCGCTTCCTGCCGATGCAGCCCGGCGATGTGCCGGATACTTATGCCGACATCGAGGCCTTGGCGGCGGATGTCGGATTCAGGCCGTCGACGCCGATCGAGGTCGGCATCGAACGGTTCGTCGCGTGGTTCAAGGGCTACTACGGGCACAACTGACGATGCCGGTCGACGCGGGTCGACGTCGATGTCCCGCACGGAAACGGGCTGACCGGCGGCGCACCACGGTTCGATCAGCACGAATATCGCACGCCGACCCACTGTGTCGTCCTCATTGTCGTGGCGGGGGCGGCAGCGGTCGCGGCGCAAGCGACACCTCACACTGAACCGTCCTTAAGATGCGCTTCGACCTGTCATTTTACGTTCACACACGCGCAATAGGCAGATCTCTCCTGCTCTGCCGCACGGCTCATCCACGAGGGGGTCCATCTTGTCCACGTCCGATCTCGAGCACCTGCCGATCTCGCAGCAGTACGAGCAATCCGAGAACAATGGCTCCAATCACTCCGCCAACCCGACGCTCGGCGACGTCATCGCAGCGCGCCTGTCGCGCCGCGACCTGATGAAGGGCCTGCTCGGCGTTTCCGCAATCACGGCGACCGTGTCGCCGCTGGCGTTGATGGCGGCGAGTGAGGCGCGCGCGCAGGGTGGCAACACAACGCCGAGCTTCAATTTCAAGGAAGTCGTCGCCGGCTCCGACGAGAACCACTATGTCGCCGAAGGTTACGACGCCGACGTGTTGATCCGTTGGGGGGACAAAGTGGCAGCCGACGCACCGGCGTTCGATCCGACCAAGCAGACGGCCGACGCTCAGGCCGGGCAGTTCGGCTACAACAACGACTATCTCGGCTACATCCCGTTGAATGGACGCTCGGACCACGGCCTGCTGGTGGTCAATCACGAGTACACCAACGAGGAGTTGATGTTCCCTGGGCTCGGTCGCCAAGACCGCGACGCGAAATTCGCCGGCATGACAAAGAATCTCGCCGACATCGAGATCATGGCGCACGGCGGCTCGGTCCTCGAGGTGAAGCGCGAAGCAGGCAAGTGGAAGGTCGTCGATGGCTCGAAGTACGCCCGCCGCATCACCGCGTCGACCGAGATGCGCGTTTCGGGTCCGGCCGCCGGCCACGACAAGATGAAGACCAAGGCCGACCCGACCGGCACCAAGGTGCTCGGCATGCTCAACAACTGCGCGGGCGCGACCACGCCGTGGGGCACGTGGCTGACCTGCGAAGAGAACTTCAACGGCTATTTCTGGTCGAAGAAGGCTGGCGAAGAAGGCCCTGACGCGAAGGCGCTGAAGCGTTACGGCGCGCCCGGCGAGTGGCTCAACTGGGGCACTTACTACGATCGCTTCGACTACGCCAAAGAGCCCAACGAGGTGAACCGCTTCGGCTGGGTGGTCGAGATCGATCCGATGGATCCGAACTCGGTGCCGGTGAAGCGCTCGGCGATGGGCCGCTTCAAGCATGAAGGCGCCGCCAACGTGATCAATTCGGACGGCCGATTCGTCGTCTACCAGGGCGACGACGAGCGGTTCGACTACGTCTACAAGTTCGTCACCGAGGGCAAGGTCGACACCGCCAACCCGGCCGCCAACAAGGACATCCTCGACAAGGGCACGCTCTACGCCGCCAGGTACAACGCTGACGGCACTGGCGAGTGGCTAACACTCGTGCATGGCCAGGGCAAGCTGACGGCCGAGAACGGGTTCGCTAACCAGGGCGACGTCGTGATCTTTGCGCGCCTCGCTGCCGATTTGCTCGGCGCCACCAAGATGGACCGCCCGGAGGACGTCGAGGCCAACAAGAAGACCGGCAAGGTCTATGTCGCGCTGACCAACAACTCCCGCCGCAAGGTCGGCGAAGAGGACGCAGCAAACCCTCGTGCCGACAACAGGTTCGGCCACATCATCGAGATGATTCCCGAGGGTGGCGACCATGCCTCGACCCGCTTCAACTGGGAGATGCTGGTGAAGTGTGGCGACCCGTCAGTCGCAAGCGTGGGCGCCACCTTCAACCCGGCGACGTCCAAGGACGGCTGGTTCGGCATGCCCGACCAGATCGCCATCGATGCCGAGGGCCGGCTATGGATCGGCACCGACGGCATGAACCTGAAGGTGACCGGGCGCACGGACGGCCTCTACGCCGTCGAGACGGAAGGGCCTGCACGCGCCACCTCGAAGCTGTTCTTCCGCTGCCCGGTCGGCGCCGAGTTGTGTGGCCCCGAGACGACGCCGGATCTGGAGACCTTCTTCGTCGCCGTCCAGCATCCAGGCGACGAGGCCGGCGCCACATTCGAAAAGCCGGCGACGCGCTGGCCGGACTTCAAGGACGGCATGCCGCCACGCCCGTCGATCGTCGCTATCACCCGGAAGGGCGGCGGGAAGATCGCGGTGTGAAAAGGGCGTGACGACTGACGCACCTCCTTCACTCCACCTGCTCACGTTCGAACGATGGCGCATCGGGCATAAAAACGTTTGCGATGCGGGAAACATCCGCGGGGTCGCCGGTGGTCAGGAGGCGGAGGTGGGCGTGACCGCTGTTCTGGCCGGCGTAGCGGGGGTGGCGGGTGAGGTAGTCCTCTAGGCTATCGGCGACGACTTCGGGCTGGGAGAGGAGGCGGGTGAACCGGGGCAGGTGGCGACGGAAGAGGTGCTCGACCAGGGGATAGTGGGTGCAGCCGAGGATGGCGCGATGGGGTGGTTCGCCGCCGGTCTGAGCATCGAGGGCGGCGACGGCGGTGGCGACAATCCGTTCGAGCTCGGCTTCGGGGCGGCCGGCCTCGATGGCGCCGGCAAGATCCGGGCAAGCCTGCTGCACCACCGTGATGCGCGGGCAGCGCTTTCGGATCTCCTCGGGGTAGACGCCGGACGAGATGGTGCGCGTGGTGCCGAACACGGCGATGACGTCGCTATTGTACTTCTGCGGGTATTGCGGGGTGGTGACGCCCCACGGCGTCTGCGTGGCGGCCTCGACCGTGGGGGCTGCGATGCCAAGGATATTGTGCGTGCCGGCGTAAGGGCTGACCGGCAGCCACTCGCGCTGAAGGGGGCGGGCCGCAACGCAGGTGGCCGTGTTGCACGCGAGGACCACGAGGCGGCAGCCGAGGCCGAACAGCGTCTCGCAGGAGTGGCGGGTGAGATCGATCACGTCGCCGGCCGGACGATTGCCGTAGGGGGCGTTGCCGTGATCGCCGAGGTAGACGAAGGATTGTGTGGGGAAACGGCGAAGCAGCGCTCCGAGCACCGTCAGCCCGCCGTGCCCGGAATCGAAGACGCCGATCATGCCCGTCTGCTCCGCTCGTGTTGAACGGCAATACGCATACGGAGCCGTCTTGGTGGTGTTGTGGCGCGGGGAGCTATTCCCCGGCACCGGCAACGGACTCGTCAGCGCTACTCGGCGGCCTGGTTGGACCCCTGCGCCTGCTGCGCCTCCTGCTCTTTCAGCATCTCGAGCGAGGGCATGGACACGGCATTGTAGCCGCAATCGACGTAGTGGATCTCGCCTGTGACCGCGCCGGAAAGATCGGAGAGCAGGTAGAGCGCGGCGCCGCCGACCTCGTCGAGGGTGGGCGTGCGCTTCAGGGGTGATGTTTCGCCCTGGTAATTGAAGATGATGCGCGCATCCGAGATGCCGGCCCCTGCGAGCGTGCGCATGGGGCCCGCCGATAGGGCATTGACGCGGATGCCCTGGGGACCGAAGTCGGCCGCGAGATAGCGGACGGAGGCCTCGAGCGCGGCCTTGGCGACACCCATCACGTTGTAGGAGGGCACGACGCGCTGCGAGCCGCCGTAAGTGAGGGTCAGCATCGAGCCGCCCTTCTTCATCAGCGGTGCGGCGCGCTTGGCGACCTCGGTGAAGGAGAAGCACGAGATCACCATGGTGTTGGTGAAGTTCTCGCGGGAGGTATCGGAATAGCGACCCTGCAGCTCGCGGCGGTCGGAAAAGGCCAGCGCGTGGACGATGAAATCGAGGCCGCCCCAGGATTTCTCGATCTCGGCGAAGACGTTGTCGACGCTGGCGAGGTCTGCCACGTCGCACGAGACGATGACGTCCGAACCGACCGACTCAGCCAGCGGAACGGCACGGCGGCCGAACTGCTCGCCCTGGTAAGTGAACGCGAGCTTGGCGCCGTGAAGCGCACACGTTTTCGCGATGCCCCAAGCGATCGACCGCTCGTTGGCGACGCCCATGACGAGGCCCCGCTTGCCTGCGAGGAGCGGCCCAGGCTGAATGCTATCCGACTGGTTCATGCGCGTTCCCGATCTGGCTCGTTCGTGCCGTCCAACAACTTGGAGCCAGGCAGTGCCCGACCCCTCGAGCCGAATGCCGGCCCACTTCCCCTTGCCCCAATGCTCCATGACGTCGCGACCCATCTCGGCCATCTGGCCGGCCAAGCCGCGCTAGGCGTCACGGGAGGCGAATTCGACCCCTTGCCTCAGCCGTCGCGGCGGAAAACGAGGGTTGCATTAGTTCCTCCGAAACCGAAGCTATTCGATAGTACACAGTTAAGCTCGCGATCGATCCGTGTCCGGGCAATCGGCACGTCAGCGAAGGCAGGGTCCAGCTCGTCGATGTTGGCGCTTTCGGCGACGAAGCCGTTGCCCATCATGAGAAGCGAGAAGATCGCCTCCTGGACGCCGATCGCTCCTAGTGAGTGGCCGGTCAGCGACTTGGTAGACGAAATGGGCGGAACGGCATTTTTGAACACCGTTCTAATTGCATCGATCTCCTTGGCGTCGCCGACCGGGGTACCGGTGCCGTGCGGATTGATGTAGTCGACGGGTAGGCCGACGCCCTTGCCATCGAAACCCGCTAGCGCCTGCTGCATGCAGCGTATGGCGCCTTCTCCAGACGGGGCGACCATGTCGAAGCCGTCGGAGGTGGCGCCATAGCCGACGACCTCGCCGTAGATCCGCGCGCCGCGCGCCTTGGCCCGCTCACGCTCCTCGAGGATCAGAACGCCGGCTCCTCCCGCAATGACGAAGCCATCGCGGTCCTTATCGTAGGCGCGACTGGCCCTGGCGGGCGTATCGTTGAAGCGCGAGGACATGGCGCCCATGGCGTCAAACAGCGACGAAAGCGTCCAGTCGAGTTCCTCGCAACCGCCCGCGAACATCAAATCCTGCTTGCCCCACTGGATCAGCTCAGTGGCATTGCCGATGCAATGGGCGCTGGTGGCACAGGCTGAGGAGAGCGAGTAGTTCGTGCCCTTGACCTGGAACGCCGTTGCAAGCACGCCCGATGGACCCGAGCACATCGCTTTTGGTACTTCGAAGGGGCCGACACGCTTGGGGCTCTTATTGGCGCGTGTGGTATCGGCAGCCGCGACAATGGCGACCGTGGATGGTCCGCCAGAGCCCATGATGATGCCGGTTCGTTCATTGGAAATGTCGGCAGCTTCGAGACCGGCATCGCGGATCGCTTGATCCATGGCAATGTAATTCCAGCCCATACCCGCGTTCATGAAGCGCTTCGCCTTGCGGGGAACGCCAGTTTCCCAGTCTAGCTGAGGCTCCCCATGCACCTGGCATCGGAAACCGAGTTCTGCATATTTATCTGCGCGGGTTATGCCGGAACGACCCTCCCGCAGCGACGACAGAACCTCCTGCGTGCTGTTGCCGATGGACGAAACCACGCCCATTCCGGTGACCACGACCCGTCTCATTTGCCGGCACCCCTCCCGAATTCACTGCTGGTGGTCTAGTCTGTCTCGTCGCTTGCTGCTCAGATCGGCGCCCCCTGGCCCTCGGCGGAGTCTCTTGCCGGCGAGTTGCTCAGCGCATTCCGTCGCACCCGGCGCTGACACCTACGCACAGCCGGGACACGCCGGAGCCGAACTCACGCGTCGGCCGCAGCCGGCCCAGCACCGGCCTCGAACAAGCCCACCTTCATGTCCGTCGCCTGGTAAATGACCTGTCCGTCGGCCTTCACGAGGCCATCGGCGATCGCCAGCTTCAGTCGCCGCAGGATAACCCGCTTCAAGTCGACCACATACTCAATCCGCTGCACCGTGGGCAACACCATGCCGGTGAATTTGACCTCGCCGACGCCCAGCGCACGGCCGCGCCCCGGAGCGCCCATCCAACCAAGGAAGAAGCCTGTCAGCTGCCACAGCGCATCAAGACCCAGGCAACCCGGCATCACCGGATCCCCTTTGAAATGGCATGCGAAAAACCAATCGCAAGCTGGGTTTCCTGCAATTTTCAGCTCAGCCGTGACTTGACCCTTGCCGTGCGCGCCCCCGGTTTCACTGATGGAGCCGATACGCTCGAACATCAGCATCGGGGGGAGCGGCAGCTGCGCATTACCGGGTCCGAACAGCTCGCCCCGACCGCAGCTCAGGAGATCCTCGTACTCGAAGCTCGAACGTCGTTCCGCCATTCCGTGCTCCCCGCAGGCCTGCAATTCGCCGATGTCCTGCCGCGATAACGGCGAGCCCGACGTCACTGGCGTGTTCCGACGCCACCTCTGTCGGCGTTGGTCGCACACCCCTTCCCCTGTCCACAAGGCAGCATTCATGGCTCGGCTCAGAGTGGCCTTGCCAATATGTTGCCCCTCGAACTCAACGAGCGTAATATTGGGAGCTTGTCAATGGACCAATCGCTGAGGCATCATGCCTGAGCGAGATTTGCTGCGGCTCAGGATCGAGACGTCGATCTTCGCGGATGGAGCGACCACTGTGGAAGGCCCACCGGACGCAATCAGGACGGAGGCGGGTATTCGGGCCTTGCTGGCAGCAGCAGGGCTGCGGCCTACGCGTCAGCGCCTTCTTCTGGCTTCACTCCTGTTCGGTCAAGGCGACCGTCATGTGACGGCCGAGAGCCTGCACAGCGAGGTTGCGGGTCTTGGCGAGCATGTCTCACTGGCGACGGTGTACAATGCGCTGCACCAGTTCAAGGGCGCCGGGCTCCTGCGTGAATTGGCGCTCGAAGGGTCGAAGGCTTACTTCGATACCAATACGTCCAACCACAACCACTTCTATCTTGAGAACGAAGGCCGGCTGATGGACATCTCCGGCGTTCGCGTGGAGGGGCTACCCGAGCCGCCCGAGGGCCATCGGATCAGCCACATCGACGTCGTGATCCGACTGGTGAAGACCTGATCGCGCGTCGTTCCTTGATCCGCCGACCCGGTTCAAGTGCCCGCTTCAACCTGTGGAGCGGGCGGGTAACGTCGGGCTGCCTCAAATTACACGCTGCTTGCGCAGTGCGGCCAACTCCGCGTCCGACTTGGCGAGGAGCCCCTTATAGATCTCGTCATTGTGCGAGCCGAGGGGCGGTCCCGCAAACGCGATCCGGCCCGGCGTCCCTTCGAGGCGGGGTATGACAGCCGGCATGACGACCGGCCCCAGGTCCCGGTCTTCGATCGTCGCGAGATTGTCGCGCGCCTTGAAGTGCGGGTCGCTTGAGATGTCGGCTGCGGTATATATGCCCCCGAATGGCACGTTGGCACCGACGAGTCGCTTCTCGATGTCTGCGAAATCGTGGCGGCTGATCCACTGGGCCAGTAGCGCCTCGAGTTCGTCCGCGCGTGCGATCCGTTCCCTGCTCGTCTTGTAACGGGGATCCTCGGCCAGCTCGGGTCGGTCGATGGCAGCGGCCAGGCGCGGCCAAACGCCATCGCCGCCGGCCGCGATCTGCACATAGCGACCATCGCGCGTCTGGAAGGTGCCAGCCGGCGCGAAAGTCGGGTTGCGATTACCGATGCGCTCGCGAATGGCCCCTGAACGGGCAAACTCAACCATCATATCCGAGGTGATGCGGAACGGCGCCTCATAGAGGGCAAGATCAATAAGCTGCCCCTTTCCGGTACCACCGCCATTCGCGTCGCGCCCATAAAGCGCGAACATTGTCGCGAGAGCCGCGAACGTGCCGGTATTGTAGTCGGCGGTCGGAAATGCCGGTCGTACGGGAAACCGGTCCGGAAATCCTGTCGGGTACATATAGCCCGAGAATCCGAGCGCAATTCGATCGTATCCCGCCCGCTTGGCGTAGGGACCTTTCTGGCCGTAGCCGGAAACCCGAGTCATGATCAGCCGTGGGTTGATGGCGTGCACTGCATCCCAGCCCAGGCTCCACTTCTCGAGCGTGCCGGGGGTGAAGTTTTCGACCAGCACGTCCACCTTAGCGATCAGCTCGCGGAGCACAGCTTGTCCGGCTTCCTGCCTTAGGTCGAGCGTGATCGACTTCTTGTTGCGGCCTTCAACCAGCCAATTCCCAGAGCGAGCCGCCGTACCGTCGCTCTCGGGGCTGCCGCGCAGTGCGTCACCGCGTCCCGGCTGCTCGACCTTAATGATCTCGGCGCCGAAATCGCCGAGCATCGTCGCCGCGAACGGACCAGCGATCAGCGTCCCGATATCGAGGACGCGGACGCCTGACAGGGGCAGACCGCTCTCCGTGGCACTCTCTGTGCTGGTGGTCATCGGCCCCAAAGCTCCTTGGAGATGATCCTGGCACCCTCAGCGGCCGCAGCGAGCTTCAGCCACACCACCTCCTCAGCCACGTACTCGCGTCCCGCGAACGTGCCAAAGCCACAGTCCGTACCGGCGATGATCCGCTCCTTGTCACCAACCGAAGCAACTGCCTCCCTCAAACGCCGCGCAACGACTTGCGGGTGCTCTACGAAATTCGTCGTCGTATCGAGCACGCCGGGAACGAGCAGCATGTGGGACGGCAAGGGGTTCGACTTCAACGCCTCGTACTCGTGCTGGTGGCGAGGATTGGCAAATTCGATGGAGAGGGCGCCGACGTTGGCGCGATAGAGTTCGGGCAGAATGGTGGACATGGCAATGTCGTAAATGTGCGGCGCATCATTGTTGCCCCAGCAGACATGCAGACGCACGCGGTCTCGGGGAATGCCTTCCAGCCCCTTGTTGATCGCCGCGATATGCAGCGCGAGCTGCTCAAGGAAGCCGCGCTCGTCGAGCTTCGCGAAAAAGCGGTGACGCTCCATGGCAAGGTCGGGACTATCGATCTGCAGCACATGCCCGGCCTCGTGAATGGCGCGGTACTCGTGCGAGAGGGCCTCGGCCAGTGCCATAAGGTAGGCTTCGTGGCTGTCGTAATGCTGGTTGATCATGGTCGTTGCCACGATGCCCGGGGACGGCGCCGTCATGAACGTCTCGGCGAATCCCGTCCCGAGCATCTTCAATCGCTCGGCGTCCTCGCGGATCGGCGTCGCGTCGACGTATCGTACCTCGGCAATTGCGGCCGGCGCGTTGGAGAGCTTTGCCGAGTGGGGGAAGCGTGCCGCCATCTGCCGAACGTAGCCGGGAAACTCATTCTGGTCGCGCGCGGGCGGACGCTTCGATTCACCACCAAAGCCACACATGCAGCGCGGTACGTAGGTCTGAAAGCCGACCCGGGACTGCTCACCGTCATTGCCGATGTCGACGCCGGCCTTGACCTGACTTGCAATGACGTACTCGGTTGCGGCCTGGATCAGCCTGGCGAGTTCGGCCTTGTCGATGGCCTGACCATCCTCCTGGCGGATCAGCATGTCCGCCAACTTCTCGTTTCGCGGCAGACTGCCGACGTGCGTTGTCAGAATCCGGTCAATGCTTGCGAGCATGGCGTTCCCTCTGCAGTGTCGCTGGCCTGCGTTGCAAAGGATAATGCACCCGACATGGGCATTCGCAAAGGTGACAGGCCCTCAAGCGTGCGTCGAATCCTTCTCGAGCACATAGCCTGCGCCCCGCACCGTTCTGATAGGGTCGGTCTCGTTGCCACGGATCAGCGCCTTGCGAAGGCGGCCAACGTGCACATCCACCGTCCGCTCGTCGATTTCGCCGTCCCTCCCCCATACCGCATCGAGCAATTGCGGCCGTGAGAGCACGCGTCCGGCGCTCTCCAGAAAGACTTCGAGGAGCCGGTATTCGGTCGGTCCCAACCGTACCTCACGCCCGCCACGTGTCACGCGATGGGCATTGCGGTCGAGCCGGACCGTTCCGACCTGGATCTCGTTGGCGATGCGTTCAGGCGAGGAACGGCGCAGCAAAGCCTCTACCCGGGCCGACAGCTCTGCCACCGAGAACGGCTTCACCACGTAGTCGTCGGCCCCCGTTGTGAGGCCGCGAATGCGATCCGCTTCCTCGCCGCGGGCCGTAAGCATGATGACCGGCAGGCCCTTGATCTCGGGCTTGGCACGGATACGGCGGCATACCTCAATTCCCGAGACGCCGTCAGGCAGCATCCAGTCGAGGAGCACGAGGTCCACCATTTCTTCGTCGAGAGAGATCATCGCCTCGTCGCCCGAACGCGCGACGCGGCAATCGTACCCCTGGCTCGTCAGATTATACTCGAGGAGAGCAATCAAGGCTTCGTCGTCCTCGACGATCAGTAGCCGCGGTGCCATACGGAAGGTGCTCCCAGCTCGTCGCTCACGGAGTGTCGATCATCGTGACGCTGGTTTTGTCGCCCTTAGGACGGTCATCCTCCAGAGGCTTGCCACGAACCATGTAGTGAACGGTCTCGGCGATATTCGTGGCGTGGTCACCGATGCGCTCAATGTTCTTCGCGCCGAACAGCAAGTGCGTACACAGTCCGATGTTGCGCGGATCTTCCATCATGTACGTGAGCAGTTCGCGGAAGACGGAGTTGTAGAGCGCATCGAGATCGGCGTCGGAGTTCCAGACCTTCATGGCCTTGACGTCATCACGCGTCATGTACGCATCGAGCACATTCTTGAGGCTCGCCGTCGCCAGCTCCGTCATGTGGCGCAGGCCGAGGATCAGGGACTGCGGCCGTGTCTCCGGCGCGATGGCCAGCGCGCGTTTGGCCACGTTCTTCGCGAGATCGCCAATACGCTCCAGGTCTCCGGCAACTTTCAGCGTCGACACGATGGTTCTCAGGTCCTGAGCCATCGGCTGCCGGCGAGCGATCATGCTGATCGCCAACTCCTCGATCTCCTTCTGCATGAGATCGATGGCGCGGTCGCTGGCGATCGCTTCCGAGGCAAGCCGAGGGTCGCGACGCTCGAGTGACGCGAAGGCATTGCCGAGCAACTGCTCGACGAGGCCACCCATGTGGCTGATCTTCTGGTCGAGCTGCGAAAGCTCGGCCTCGTAGGACTTTACGGTATGCTCCATGTGTCACCCCAATAGCCGCACGCTGCTCGGCAAGCGTGCCGACACGGCAGTTCTAGCGAACTGTGACAACCGAAATATGACACTTCAGTTCGTTGCAATACTTACATTATTCTCGATCATCGACGGGTAACTCCACCGTGAACACGGAACCGACGCCGAGCGCAGAGGAAATCGTCAGCTTGCCCCGGTGACGCGCCAGGATGTGCTTGACGATAGCCAGCCCCAGCCCCGTGCCGCCTTTCTCGCGGCTGGATTTCTCATCCACTCTGTAAAAACGCTCCGTCAGTCTCGGCAGATGCGCCTCGGCAATTCCCGGTCCGTCGTCCGCGATGGCGATCCGAATCTGTCGGCGCTCGTCGTCCGCGAACGATACCCGCACCGTGACTGCGCCGCCGTGTCGACCGTATTTGATAGCGTTCTGCAGGATGTTCACGAGAACTTGCACGATCTCGTCCCGGTCACCGCGGACGAGGCATGGATCGCCGGGGCCATCCACCTGGATCGTCGTCTCCACAGCGGCGGCGATCGGCTCGAGCGACTCGACAACCTCGGACAGCACCTCGTTGACATCGACATGGCCGGTCGGAACGATATGGGCGCGCATTTCAAGACGGGCCAGCGACAGCAGATCATCGAGGATGCGGCTCATCCGCTGCGCTTCGCTGGACATGATGCCGAGAAACCGCTCCCGGGCCACCACGTCGTTCTTCGCTGCGCCTTGCAGCGTCTCGATGAACCCGCGCAGCGCGGCCAAAGGAGTTCGCAGCTCGTGACTGGCGTGCGCTATGAAATCGGCGCGCATCTGGGCGAGCCGCTCGCGCTCGGAAACATCGTGCAGGACAATGATGATTGCCGAGAGATCGCCGCCATCGTTCTCCAGTGACGATACCGTCGCGTCCAGTCGCCGCTCCACGGGCATGCGCTCGTGAAGCCTCACGCTGCGAGGCTCCTGATACTGGACGACGTGATCGATCGTCTCGGTCAGCTCTGGCGAGCGACTGGCGAGCGCGATCACGGCACCGATCCTCATGGACGGGAAGATATCGAGGGCCGCTCTGTTGGCATGCAAGACGATGTGATCCCGGTCGACGGCGATCACCGGGTCAGGCAGGGCATCGATCACTCGGGCCCACGGCGCATCCGCACGAAACGGGCGCACCCTGGGGTCCCGGCGCATCGGCGGGAGGTGCCGCGCCCTGTCCACAGACTCGTCGAGCGGCCCGCTAGCCGGGAATTTGACGAAAGCAACGCCAGCGGCGGCACCGATTGCTCCTGCGATGGCGGCCGGAAAGCCCGCTGCGAGATACGCGATGACGATGAACGCCGCGATCGCCACCACGGCACCCGAAAGCATGGGTTGCAGGCGGATCTGCCGGCCGAATCTCCGCAGCTCGTCCATCAGCGCGGTAGCCATCGACGCCCCGTCTCCTCAAGACTTCGTCGAGCCGCCGGAGGGCGCGCTCCCGTCTCCCAGAGCCAAGTGCCTAAGCCACGCCGCCCGACGCGTCGAGCGCCATCGACCGTCGCGCGGCTTCACCGGCTCCCGATCGCGACAAGACCTCATCAATAGAACAGCAGGATGACGGTACACCCGATGGCCAGTCCTGCCATGGCGGCACTGGCTCGCCAGCCGAGCAGCCATGCACCCACGGCAGCCGGTAGCGATGACCACGGCAATCCGTAGAGCCAGCGGAGCCACCAACCTGCGAGGAAACCGACCAGCAAAGCGAAGGCTTCGCTGCGCGCCGGGGCCGGCGCGCCCGCAGCCGCAGCACCATCGCCTGAGGGCCAGATCGAGAATGGCGCGAACTGCTGCAGAATGGTGGTCAGGGATGACCCGCCACCCGCCGAGAGCGCGAGTGCTGCGCCCAGCAATCCGACGGCGATGAAGGTCAGGGTCAGCAGCATTCGGCCGGCGGCCATGATCCCACTTCCTCGCTACCAAAGTGAAACGGCGCGTCTCCATGACGGCGCGCGACACGTGCCCAAGCAGCAGGGCTCGATGAGCGGCAGCGGCCGACTCCGGGCATTGAATCCCGACAAGGCAAATTTCTGGTTAAGGCGGTGTCCCTTGGTGCTCGGCCGTGCCATGGCCCGTCACGGATACCGACTAAGCGCGGTCAGCCGGCGTGCCTACCATCCCCTGAAGGCGTCTCGACGCCAGTCCTCGCCAGCCGGTCTCTCGCGCACCGGACGTTCGGGTGCTGGCCGAGGCGCGTTCTGGGCCTCCGGAATGGCCACCGCAATGCGTGGGGGCGGCGGAACTACGGGCAGAACCCTTTGCTCCCACGCGGGTGCTACAGCCGACCGCTGGCGCACCGGTATGCCCGCCGCTGCGATACTGCGCGACGGCACACCCACCCGTTGATCGTAGTCGGCGATTGTGACCTGGCCGTGCTGTGGCACCAGATGAACGACGCGATAGCCGCCGGCCTTGAGATCGGACAGCAGCGCGCCGAGGGCGCCCGCAGTCGAGGGCTGAATATCGTGGAACAGTATAATCCCGCGTCCCTTGGACTTGAGCTGCCCCATCACGTTGCGGATGACGACGGTCGGGCTCCGGGTCCGAAAGTCGTAGGAATCGACATCGATCGAGAGCATCGCCGTATTGCGCCGCTTTAGGTGTGCAATCGCGTGCTGGGGATCGCTCAGGTAGGGAAACCGGAAGAACGGAGCCGCCGGCCCTCCGAGTGCCTTTTGAATGGCGCTGATGCCGAGCTCGATCTCGGCCACGGCACCGTCCGGGGACTTCTGCTTGAGATTGGGGTGCGACCAAGTGTGGGTGGCAACCGTATGCCCCTGGCGCGCCACTTCGCGCACCAGATCCGAATAGCCCATGGCCCGCTGACCGACCATGAAGAACGTGGCCTTGGCGCAGTGCTGCGCCAGAATATCGAGGATCACCGGAGTCAACTGTCTGTGCGGCCCGTCGTCGAACGTCAGCACGACCTCACCGGGCTTCAGGAGTTCGGGACCGGGGTATTGCAGGTGACCGAGCTTCGGCCCGCCGGTCGTGTCGATCTGCAGGTGGCGCGACGTACCAATCGCACCTGGGGCGCATTGTGCAAACGCATGGCCGGCCGAGAGCGCCATAACAGCGGCACTCGCAAGCCGCAGCAAAGTTGAGCTGCGCATCCCCATCCCCATTCGTCGTTCTTCGTCGCCACCGCGCTTGCGACGGCCCCCAGGGCGGCTCACCGGAAGACGAGACGCAATCTTCGACGCGAACCAACCCGGTGGGAAAATACTGGAAAAAGATTGTGGCGACATGCGACATGCTGCGGATTGGCCCGACGACTGGTTCCAGCGCCCGCGAAGTCCGTGTATCGAGATACTTCGCGGCAATTTGCCGTCATTACGGAGAGCGCTCCGGTCCCGAGCGTGCCCGGCAACGATCACCCCAGCCGCATCATCCCCCAGGATCTCGGACGTCATGCAGCAGCCGATTCCCGAGGACGAGATCGAGGACAACCCGGGGACGCGCCCTGACGTGGTCGCGGCGGTGCGCGAATTCTTGCAGGGCGGTTCCGTCGAGCTACTGCGACGAATCACGGACACCCTGAAGGCGCCCGATTTCGCGGACTTGATCGAACTGCTGGAGCCCGCTGAACGCGTGCATCTGATCGACACGCTGGGCCCCGCTTTCAATCCAGAGGTGTTCTCGGAACTCGATCCGAGCGTTCGCGATCAGCTTTCCGAAGATCTTCCGAACGAGCTGTTGGCTCGCATCGTGACTGATCTCGACACCGACGACGCCGCCTATGTCATCGCCAGCCTCGAGAAGGAGGACCAACAAGAAATCCTCTCGCAGATGCCCTCGAGCGACCGTGCGGCGCTCGAGCGCAACCTCGAATATCCGGAGGAAACGGCCGGCCGTCTCATGCAGACGGATTTTGTCGCCGTGCCTCAGTTCTGGACGGTTGGCCAAGTCATCGACCATATGCGCGAGGCCGAGGAACTCCCCGAGACGTTCTCCGACATTTTCGTGGTCGACCCCGCGTACCGGGTCCTTGGCAGCGTCGATCTCTCGCGTCTGCTGCGAACGAAGCGGCACATCAATATCGGCTCCATCATGGACGCCGACCGCCACGTCGTCCTCGCAACGTCCGATCAGGAGGAGATGGCCCGGCAGTTCGAGCGCTACGACTTGAAATCGGCACCTGTCGTCGACGCCAATGACCGCCTTGTCGGCGTGGTCACCGTGGACGACGTCGTGGAGGTGATTTCAGAGGAGACGGAAGAGGATTATCGTCGTCTGTCCGGCGTCGGTGACGAAAGCCTCGCCGATACGGTTATTCCGACCGTGAAAAGCCGCTTTCTATGGCTCTTCATCAATCTCGGGACCGCCTTGCTCGCGTCCTCGGTCATCCAACTTTTCGACGCCTCGATCAATCAGATGGTCGCATTGGCCGTGCTCATGCCAATCGTCGCGTCGATGGGTGGCAATGCCGCTACGCAGACCATGACCGTCGCCGTTCGTGCCCTCGGAACGCGCGATCTCGGTCCTGCCAACATGATGCGGGTGATACTTCGCGAATCATGGGTGGGTCTCATCAACGGACTGGTTTTCGGGTTGCTGATGGGAACCGTCGTCCTGATATGGTTCGGTTTGGGGACGCTTGGCCTGGTGATCGCCGCGGCCATGATCTGCAATCTCATGGCAGCAGCACTCGCAGGCATACTGATTCCATTGACGCTCGAGCGATGGGGCTTCGACCCGGCCGTGTCCTCCGGCGTGTTCGTTACGACGGTGACCGACGTCGTCGGCTTCTTCGCATTTCTCGGTCTGGCAACGCTCTTTCTGCTCTAAGGACCCGTCATGCGATTAGAGGTGAGACCATTGCAGCGGCGCGATCATCCGGAGTGGCTCGCGTTGTTCAACGACTATGTGGCGTTCTACAAGGCTGACGTACCTGCATCAGTGATCGATCTCACGTGGTCACGACTGATGGGTGACGACGAGAGTATGACTGGGATCGGAGCGACGGTTGATCAGCAACTGGTCGGCATGGCCCTTATCGTGTTCCACCGCTCGACGTGGTCGGCAACCGGATACTGCTATCTGGAAGATCTCTATGTCGCTCCCCGCGCTCGAGGACAGGGCGTCGGTCGGGCTCTGATCGAAGCCGTGTATTCGGCCGCCGATGCGCGTGGAGCTACCCGGACCTATTGGGTGACCGAAGACGATAACGCGATCGCTCGCCGGCTCTATGATGGGATGGCACAACGTGCGCCCTTCGTGCAGTACAGGCGACGTTGAGGATTTCTCTGAGCTTGTGAAGCAACTCGCTATTGTCCGTAGCGATAAAGCCCCATGCCGTTCAGGTGCAGCCATCGCTTGGCTTCTTCGAGACGCGGCATCGTCTGCTTGACCAGACGCCAGAAGCGAGGTCCGTGGTTCATCTCAGCCAGATGCGCCACCTCGTGCGCCGCCACGTAGTCGAGCACCAGCGGCGGTGCCAGAATCAGCCGCCACGAGAACGAGAGCTGACCGTCGCTCGTGCATGAGCCCCAGCGGCTCTTCTGGTCACGCACCGCGATCCGCCGCGCCGTCAGCGAGAGGCGATCGGCGTGAACCTCGACTCGCTCCTCGAGATCGCGCTTCGCCTCGCTCATCAGCCAATCGCGCAGCCGGCGCGCGCCATGTTCTTCGGCGCCGAATACGATGAGGCGCGGGGTGCCGACGGTGCCACCGGTTTCCACCTCGACAACGCCCCGCCCCGGCTTCCGCCCGGCCAAGCACACTTGGTGAGCAACTCCGCGAAGGGGGATGATGGAGCCGTCCGCAAACGGAACGGCGTCGGGAACGCCTTCGAGCCGCGCTTTCACCCAGTCGAGGCTCTTGGCCAGGAATCGATCCGCCTCGCGCACATCCGTATATCGGGGGATCGTCAGCACCACCGCGCGGGCCGAATGGCTGACGCGAAGCGTAAGACGTCGCGCCGTTGGGTGGCGGCGGATTTCCACTGGAGCCGGAAGGCCGTGGACTTTCAGAAGCTGCACCGGCGGCGTCTTGGCTCGGGACCGCGACATGGTGAACCTCGGAACCGTTATCGGGAAAGGCGACCGACGCGACCCACTGGCCGGGCCTTGCGGGCGCCCCATCCTGGCGGCACCCGAACGCGAGATGCGCAGTCGTTTAAGGCGACGCTGCGGCAGCGATTTCGCTAACGCACAACTAGCACCCATTCGTCATCCGAAGCGAGCACTCGTTGCCTCGTCGAGCAACAGTGCATGTCGCACGTTGCGATCACGCCACGCGACGAATTGTGCGTTGAATGATGTGCCGTCGGATCAAGTCGCGGATCCGGTTCGCGGGATACGTCAGCTCTTTGGAGTCGCCGCCAACGCTCCGAAGGGCACCGCAGGTCCTCCTTGCGAGCCGAAGCTGTCGGCCGAGCCGAAATTGAACGCCGCCGCCGAGGGTTCCGCCGCCGTCTCGAACGGCGGGGACGCGGCCGCCCTCCGGTCGATCGGAGGCATCATGATGCCGCGCGCCGTACGTCCGTCGTAGAGGCGGGTGAATTCGGCGATGCGAGGGGCGATCTCGCGCCGGAAGCGGCTGCCGTTGAAGATTCCGTAATGCCCGACCTTGGGACACTCGAAGTGCGATTTGCGCTCGGAAGGAATTCCGGTGCACAGGTCTTGAGCCGCACGACACTGGCCGATGCCGGTAATGTCGTCCTTCTCGCCTTCGACCGTCATCAAGGATACACGCCGGATACGACCGAGATCGACGCGCCGGTTGCGATGCATCATCTCGCCCTTGGGCATGTGATGATTGACGAACACCGTGTCGACGGTCTGCAGGAAGAACTCTGCCGTGAGGTCCATTACGGCGAGGTATTCGTCGTAGAATTCGCGGTGCTTCTCCGCGCTATCGCCGTCGCCTGCCACGAGATGCTGGAACAGCTCCTTGTGCGCCATCAGATGCCGGTCGAGGTTCATGGTCATGAACCCGGAGAGCTGAAGGAAACCCGGATAGACCTTGCGTCCATGTCCTGCACCAGGCCACGGCACGCTGGTAATGACGTTCCGGCGAAACCAGTCGGTGCCGCGCTTCTCGGCGAGCTGGTTGACGACCGTAGGCGAGACCCGCGTGTCGATCGGACCGCCCGCCAGGATCAGGGATTGAGGAACGTGCGGATCCCCGTCCGCCTCCATGAGTGCCGTCGCGGCCAGCACCGGCACCGACGGCTGGCAGACGGCAAACACGTGGACGTCTCCACGGAAATGACGGAACACGTCGCGCATAACAGAGATGTAAGTGTCCAAGTCGAACTCTCCGGCGGCAGCCGGAACGTTGCGGGCATCCTGCCAGTCGGTGATGTAGACCTCGTGGTCAGGCAGGAATGCTTCGACGGTGCCGCGCAACAAGGTGGCGTAATGCCCGGACATCGGCGCGACCAACAGCAGGCGAGGATCGCGCGCCCGACGTTCATCTGGCACGTCACGCCGGAAATGGATCACGCGGCAAAAGGGATGGCGCCACACCACTTCCTCGTGCACGCCGGTCCGAACGCCGTCGACAGCCGTTTGGGTCAGGCCGAACTCGGGCTTGTCATAGCGACGCGTGGTTCGCTCGAAGACTTCCAGTGCGGCCGCTGCGTGGCGGCCGATGCTCGTATGCGTCAAAGGATTGAAGGGATTGCTCAGCATCAATCGGCAGGAGTCCGCCGCAACCCGAGCCGGCCGCACAGCAGCGTGACCCAGCTCATACCAGTGGTAGAGCATCGAGACGTTCCCCCAATCAGCCCCGCCCTGTCACCAGGGCACGTCGACCGGGCCCGCGGCGTCTGAAGACGCTCTTCCGGTTACCGATCGAAGTCTTGTCGCATTTTCCCCGGAGAGCAGCTTGCAGCGATTCGACGGTTGGTTAAAGCCGCGTCTTTCTCACAAAAGCTTCGCCAGGCGCGCTGCAATCGCATCGGGCGTAGATGTGTGGGAGAAGTGCGCCACGTAGCGTCCGTCCGGTCCCATCAGATACATCAGCGCCGAATGATCGTAAGTGAAGCCTGCGGTCGTTTTTTCGTCGACGACCTTCTTATAATAGACGCGATAAGCCTTCGCCGCCGCTGCGATCTCCTCTGCCGAGCCCGTCAATCCGACAAGGCGCGGGTGGAAGCTCGCCACGTAAAGTGCGAGTTGTTCCGGCGTATCCCGCTCGTGATCGACCGAAACGAAAACCGGCACGATCCGATCCGCCTTGGCGCCCAGCTGCTCGAGCGCCGCCGACATCACCTGAAGTCCCGAGGGGCAGATGTCGGGGCAGTACGTGAAGCCGAACATGATCAGCATATGCTTGCCGCGAAAATCGGCATCGGTGACCCGGCGGCCTTTGTGATCGGTTAGCTGGAACGGACCGCCCACGAGAGCCTGGCCAACGGAGAGGTCTTTCGGCAGCAGCGCCTCTCGAGCCGAGGGCAACGCCAACAACGCGACGAGGCCACCCAGCGCGAACGCCAACACAGCGATGATAACGAGACGAGGACGCATTGGCGTGGTCCGTAACATTCGATCCAGCGGCTCTTGTCCATCCGGCAAAACCCGGACCCACCCCGCCTTGGGTGCGCAGGGGACGGTGGCGTGGCCAAACCGTAGATAGGCGAGGTCATGCGCGAATGCGACGAGCATATCGCCACCCCTCGCTGGCTCATCAATCCGCTTATTCCTTCTCGGACCTTGCGGTGAGAGTGGCGTCCGCTACAAGAGGTCGCAGTCATCAAGGAGCGGGACTGGGCCGGAGCTCGAGCGATGCGCGTTCAATCGATTGCCACCAGCCTTCAAGGCGGCTTCGGCGTGATCTCACGTCTGAGCGGTCAGGAGGACAGCCGGCTGCGCATGCAGACCATCATTCGGCTCCGATGGTTCGGCGTCGGCGGACAGCTCGTAACCGTCGCGTTCGTCTACTGGCTGTTGGGCTATGACTTCCCGGTCGGCTGGTGTCTCGCGCTCGTCTCAATGTCGGCTTGGCTCAACGTCTATTTGCGTATCGCCTATCCCGCGCGGCATCGCCTAAGCCGATCGTTCGCGACGGCCCTGCTCGCCTGGGACATTTTCGAACTCGCTGCCCTGCTTTTCTTGACTGGCGGTCTGCAGAATCCGTTCGCGTTTCTGCTCGTCGCCCCTGTTACGGTCTCTGCCGCTACCCTTCCGGCACGCAATACCGTGTTACTGGGCGCCATAGCGCTCGCTTCGTCGGTCGTGCTCGTCGGCTGGCATCTGCCATTACCGTGGACTCCCGAGGATCCTGTCAGCCTCCCCGTCCTGTATAAGCTCGGCATGCTGGCGTCGATCGCCGCCGGAATGGCGTTCCTGGCTCTCTACGCGGCGCGCCTCTCCAAAGAGGCTCGTCTCATGTCGGAAGCTCTGGCGGCAACCGAGCACGTGCTCGCGCGCGAGCAAAAGTTGCATGCGCTCGACGGGTTGGCCGCAGCGGCGGCACATGAACTGGGCACCCCGCTCGCGACCATCGCCCTCGTTACAAAGGAACTCGAGCGTAGCAGCGTGCAATGGCCGGAACTGAGCGAAGACATCACCTTGCTCCGGACCCAGGCCGAGCGCTGCCGGGATATTCTCCGCAAGCTCACCCGCAGCCCGACCGAACAGGATCCCCACCACGTCAGCCTTCCCGTCACCCAGTTGCTACAGGAAGCGGCCGGTCCGTATTCCTCGTCTCAGGTGCGCATCCGCATTTCGGCCGCCCCGCGCGACGGAGCTGGGAGCGCCGACCGGCGCGAGCCCATCGGTGAGCGTCGGCCGGGCCTGATCTACGGCATCGGCAACATCATCGAGAATGCCGTCGATTTCGCGGGCTCGGCCGTCGACGTAGCCGCCGTTTGGGACGAGCGCGAGATCGAGATGACGATCACCGACGACGGCCCTGGCTTTGCACCCGACATTATCGATACGTTGGGCGAGCCCTACGTCACGACTCGTGGAACGGGCCAGAGGCTTGGTCGGTCCGGAAAAGAGGCCTCGGGGCTGGGACTCGGTTTCTTCATCGCCAAGACTCTACTCGAACGATCCGGTGCGCGTGTCACACTCGAGAACCGCCTGCCGCCAGAGCACGGCGCCATCGTTCGGATCACGTGGGGGCGCGGTAGCTTCGACTTGCCAGAGACGCGAACAGGCACAGCTCATTGGCCCGAGCAGCGGCCACATGCTGCCGAGTGACGCGACGCCGATCTGCTGATCACCGGAGGTGGCATCAACTGCAAGTCGTGGACTAACGGGCGCGACGGCCCGCCTTGTTCGGAACCTTCCGGGCCGTCGTGGTCGCTGCGGCTTTGATCCTCCGAGCACTCTCACCCTTTCCAGCGGTGGCCTGCCGCCGAGGCGCTTCCTCGACCGCGATCTTCGCTGTGGTCCGACGCGTCTTGGCAGCTGATGCCTTCTTAGAGGCAGCGCTTGCCCCCACCGGTCCTGCGGTTCCCTTCCGTTTCGCGAGCAGGGCCGATGCCTCGGCCCGCAGAAGGGCGTTCAGCCGCTTCTGCATCTCTTTCGGGCTGACCTTTTCGACGCGAGTCTGGATCGACCAGACGTGACCAAACGGATCCTCGATCTGACCGGTCCTATCACCGTAAAACTGATCGGCCACCGGCCGGCGCACTTTGGCGCCTGCCTTAACCGCCTTAGCCACCAGCCGGTCAACATCGTCGACATACACTGTCATGACGACACTCGTTCCCCTGAGCGCCTGGGGACCGACCGCCTTCGCTTCCGGAAACTCGTCAGACAACATCACGACGGCGCCGCCCATCACCAGCTCGGCGTGCCCGACCTTGCCTGCCATTTTCAGGCGAAAGCGTTCCTCGGCACCAAAAACCTTCTTGTAGAACCTGATCGCGCTTGCCGCATCGCGCACCCGCAGGTAGGGCATGACCGCCTGATAGCCCCTCGGGACACCACTCTTCGCGTTCACCATAGCGTCGCCATCCCTTGCCACCGTCAGCCCGCCGTTCGCGGCATACCTGCGTCAAGTCTACAACCGGTCTCGCTCGGCCGATGACGTGAGTTCACGCATAACCTTAACCGGTCGAACGGACAGCGTATGATGTCTGTTCGATCGAACGACGCCTTGAGGCTGGCCGCCAACTTTCAAGTGAGCGTCACGGGCCGGCTCAACTACCCCTGGCTCCAGCTGATGAGAGACGCGCCGCGCATGCATGCAACACAGCCCGGCGACGCGGAACACAGAAGCAACATCCTCTCGGCCTTGAAATGGATGACGGTCGCGCTTTTCGCCTTTTCCGCGATCGGCGTTGCCGCGCGTGAGGCGGGTCGAGGCATGGGCGCGCTCGACATCATGTTCTACCGCAGTTGGCTCGGCGTCTCGATCCTGGCGATCGTCCAATACGGCTCCGGCAAAAGCGTGATCGACCTGCGCACGACGCAGATGCCGCTGCTGTGCCTACGCAGCTTCATCCACTTCATCGCGCAATACGCTTGGCTCGTAGCGGTGACTCTGATCCCCCTCGCCGAACTCTTCGCGATCGAATTCACGGCGCCGCTCTGGACTGCGCTGCTAGCGCCGCTCTTTTTGAAGGAGCGGTTGACGGGCACGCGCCTGCTCGCTGCCGCGCTGGGGTTCGTCGGCATCCTGATCGTGGTGTCACCCGGCAGCCTGACAATTGGTCCGGGGACGATCTATGCTTTCGTGGCAGCGGTCGGCTTCGCGCTGCACTACCTGATGACCAAGCAGCTCACGCGGCGCGACAGCGCATTTCTCCTGCTCTTCTATACACACGTGATCCAGGGCGTGATGGCCATCGCTCTCACCATCACGTCGCTCAAAGTCCCTGATCCCGTCACCGCGCTCTGGATCGTGGCGCTCACGGTAATCGGTCTCGTGGCGCACTACGCATTGGCCCGCGCCTTTGCGCTGGCGGACGCGATCGTGGTCGCGCCACTGGATTTCCTGAGGTTGCCGTTGATCGCCGTCGTCGGCGTCGTGCTCTACGACGAGCGATTGGCGCCGGCGCTGATCGCTGGCGCCGCCGTGATCGTTGCCGCCAACGCCATCAACATCTGGGGCGAGCGTCGGCGGCGTAGCTGATTTTGGAGCGCGCGGCTCCACGTGGAGCCGACACGCGTCACTCAAGAACTCAACTCACGTTCGCTCGATGACCATGGCGATGCCTTGGCCGACGCCGATGCACATCGAAATGAGCGCGTACTTGCCGCCCGTGCGCTCGAGCTGGCGAACGGCAGTGATCGCGATGCGCGAGCCGGAGGCCCCAAGGGGGTGACCGACAGCGATGGCGCCGCCGTTCGGGTTCAACCGCTTGTCATCCGCCGAAATGTCGAGTCCCTTGCAGCAGGCCAGCACCTGCGCCGCAAACGCCTCGTTGATCTCGATCACGTCCATGTCCTTGAGATCGAGGCCGGCGCGTTCGAGTGCCTTCTTGGCCGCGGGAACGGGACCAAAGCCCATGATGCGTGGAGCCACGCCCGCCACTGCCGTCGAGATGATGCGCGCGCGCGGCTTGGCGCCCGCCTTATCGCCCGCGTCGCGGCTCGCCACGATCAGTGCGGCGGCGCCGTCGTTGATGCCCGATGCGTTGCCGGCCGTGGTCACGCCGTCCTTGAAGATGGGCCTCAGCTTGGCGAGGCCCGCCATGTCCGTCTGTGGCCGGGGATGCTCGTCGGCGCCGATCGAGCCCGGCTCGCCACCACGCTTGGCGGGCGGAATGCTCACAGCGAGGATCTCGTCCTTGAAGAACCCGGCAGCCCGAGCAGCCTCATACTTCTGCTGCGAGGCGAGGGCGTAGACGTCGCAGGCCTCACGCGTCACCTGGAACTCGCGGGCGAGGTTGTCAGCCGTCTGAGGCATGGTGTCGTCGCCGAAATCGCTCTCGATGCGCGGGTTAGGGAAGCGGGCGCCGAGAGAGGCGACATAGGACTCGATCCGCTTCGGGAAGGCCCCCTCGGTTCGGCCGACGACGAAAGGTGCGCGCGTCATGCTCTCGACGCCTCCGGCGACCACGACGTCAGCCTCGCCGCAGGTGATGGCGTGGGCGGCCGAGATCAGGGCGTTCATGCCCGAACCGCAGAGGCGGTTCACGGTGCTGGCCGGGACCTCGATCGGGAGGCCTGCGAGCAGCATGGCGTGGCGGCCGACGTTACGGCTGTCCTCGCCAGCCTGGGAGACGCAGCCGATGTTGACGTCGTCGATGGACGCCGGGGCGAAGCCCGAGCGGGTGACGACGGTCTTGATGACGTCGCCCAGCATGTTGTCGGGGCGCACGCCCGAAAGCGCACCGTCCTGGCGGCCGAAGGGAGTGCGAATACCGTCGTAGATGTAGGCTTCGAGCATGGGGGTCTCCTTCCCGTGAAGGCCGCCCTCTTCAGGCGAGGCGGCTGGTTGGATTATCCTTCAGGCTGCCCACGCTGAGCGCGTGGGGACAAGCTCGCCGCCCGCCGCTGTGGGCGGGCGGCGGCACATTCCTACCCCCTGAACTTATTCTTCGGCACGAACCCGGACGGCTCGGCCTTGCGTCGGTCGCGCACCCAGACTTCGCGATTGGGGTGCATGCCGCCACCCCGCGTCGCGGGCACCGCCATGTGGCGCGCGCGCTGCAACAGGCGGGTATCGGCAATGCCGCAGTTGGGATGAACGCCACCATTGTCGGCAACCGCTTTGTCCCAGACGGCTTTGCGCTTTGCGAAGGTCTGGGGATTGGTCAGCGCCGGACAGTTCAACTCGTTCTTGTTGAGGTCGATCTGGATCTCGTCACCGTCCTCGACGAACGCGATCGGGCCGCCGAGGGCAGCTTCCGGTCCGACATGACCGATGACGAGACCGACGGAACCGCCGGAGAACCGCCCGTCGGTCATCAGGCCGACCACAATGCCGCGCTCGCGGCACAGCGTCGTGATGCGCGAGGTCGGGTCGAGAAACTCCGGCATGCCCGGCGCGCCGCTCGGTCCCTCGTAGCGCACGATCACCATGTCGTTGTTGAGAAACCGCTCCGGGGTCGTCTCGAGTGCCGTCAGCAGCGCTTGCTCGCTTTCGAACACGCACGCGCGGCCCCGAAACGTGTTGTCCTCGAGGCCGCCTTCGACGCCCGCGAGTTTCAGGATGGCCGAGAAGTCGGGCGAGAGGTTGCCGCCGAGCACGCGCAGGCCGCCGGTTGCCTTGTAGGGCTTGGCGATGGGGTAGATCACCTTGCCGTCGGCGCTCTTTGTACCAAGACGCTGGACCTGTTGGCTGAGCGTCTCGCCAGTGCACGTCATGACTTCGCCGTTGAGCAGGCCCGCCTCCAGCAATTCGCGCACGATCACCTGCACGCCGCCGACCCGGTCGATGTCGACCATGGAGTATTTGCCGTAGGGGCGTGCGTCGGTGAGCACCGGCACGACATTCTGCGAGAGGTGATTGAACTCCTCGGGAGTCATGACCTCCTTCCAGAAATCGGCGAAGCCTGCCGCCCGCGCGATCTCCGGAGCATGCAGGACGACGTTGGTCGAGCCGCCGATGGCCATGGCGACGATCATGGCGTTGCGCAGCGAATCCCGCCCGACGATGTCGCGCGGCTTGAGGTCCTTGGCGATCAGGTTCGAGAGCAGCGTCACGAGTTCGGCCGCGAACTCCTTCACGCGGCGCGGATCGTCGGACGGCGGCGCAACCATGTGCAGCGGCTGCATGCCGACGACGCCGATGAACGTCTGCATGGTGTTATAGGTGAACATGCCACCGCAGCTGCCGTAGCCGGGGCACGCATGGCAGGCGATGTGATGGCGATGTGCGGCATCGGGATGGCCGGCCACCTGGTAGGCGCTGACGATGTCGAGCGGCTCGCCCGTGTTAGGGTCCTTGCCGGGATGGATCGGCCCGTCCGACATGATGATCGATGGCTGATTGTGCTCGAGCAGCGCGGCGAGTGTGCCGACCGGCGGCTTGTCGCAGGCCACCACGGCAATGGTGCCGGCGAGGCCGGTGGCGCTCAGATGCTCGCTCAATGCGTCGTGCGTGACTTCGCGTCCGATCAGCGAGTAGCGCATTTCGCGGGTGCCGTTGCGCACTCCGTCCGAGGTCGCAATCGTGTACTCGGGCTGCACGAGGCGCAACTGGAGCTGGCCGGGGCCTTTGCCGATGCGGCTTTTCAGGGCCTCGTGGATGGCGTCGACCTTGGACATCACGCCGAGGTAGCATTGGCTGTCGCCCTTGGTGCCGACCACGCCCACCGAGGGCTCGTGAATGAGATCCGGATCGGTGCCGAGCTCACGGGCGAGACCGATAGTCTGGGTCGAGCGGCCCGGATGGCGGTCGATGAGGACGATTCTCGAGTTCTTCAAGGGAGGGTTCCTTCCATCAACGGCGATCTCGGCTAGGAGCGTGGCGCTCCGCCGGGGACTGGGATTGTGGCGTTATATGGCCGGGAACGCGGGGCGGAAGCAAGGGCCGGGAGCGCGCAGGATGGGGCGCCAGAGGTAGCCAGGTCGCGGGGATGCTGTTGCCCGAGATGGCAAAGAGCTTCGATCCGGAACCGGCCTTGGTAAAGGCTTAGAAGGCCGGGATCATCTCGATCAGAGGGCCATCCGTCCTCCGTCGTTTCGCGTTCCGGGGCACGACGCGGGCCAGCGTCGGGGACACGGCCACGACCTCGCGCGAGATATCGATCATCGAGCGGGCAGCTTCTTGGCAATGAACTCCACGAGGATGTCCCTAAATCGTGTTCAAACCTAAGCTGGTACAAGAATTCCTTTACGCTGGATCGCGGGCGCTCGGAGGCTGTAGGTTCGCGCCGAAGCCCGGCCGTTAGAGTGGGCGACGAAATCGGGAGAGAGCGACTTGGGCGAGGGAGCCGGCACGAGACTGGCGCGGATTTTGCGCGACGCGCCAACCGCGACCTCGAATGTGCGTGGTATCCTGTTCATGACCACGGCCTGCGCGTCTTTTGCGTGCGGCGATACGATCATGAAGCTCTCATCGGGCGCTGTGCCGACCAGCGAGCTGCTGTTTCTTCGGGGTTGCTTCGTCACCCTGGGCGGATTTCTCGTGGCTTACTGGCTGGGCGCTTTGTCGCTCCTGCATCGGGCGCTGTCGGGCGCGATGGCGATCAGGGCGGCCGGCGACGTTACCGGCGCGTGGAGCTTCCAGATGGCACTCGCGCGGATGCCTTACGCCGACCTCAGCGCCGTGGGGCAGTTGACGCCGCTGGCGATCACGGCAGCCTCGGCGCTTTTTCTCGGAGAGAAAGTGGGCTGGCGTCGCTGGACGGCGACGATGGTTGGGTTGGCAGGCGTGCTGCTGATCATCCGTCCGGGCTCGAGTGCGTTCAACTGGTGGGCGCTGGCCGGGATTCTCTCGGTTCTGGGCTCGACGGTGCGGGATCTCGGCACGCGCTACGTCGACCGCAGCGTGCCGCCGGCGATTATCATGATGCTGTCGGCAGCGGCGACGACGATCACCAGCCTGATTGTTGCGCCATTTGCCGGGTGGAGCGCACCTTCGGTGGGGCTGGTGGCGGTGATGGCGCTCTCCGCGATGTTCTCGCTGGTCGGCCAGATGTGTGTGATCATCTCGGTGAGATCGGCCGACATCTCGGCGGTGGCACCCTTCCGGTACACGATCATCCTGTTCGCCATAGCCTCGGGCGTCCTGGTGTTCGGACATTTCCCGGACGCACTGACGCTCACCGGAACGACGATCGTGGTGGCAGCCGGCCTTTATACGTTCTATCGCGAGCAGTCGCTCAGGCGGCTCGCCGACCGGCCGCGGCCGTGACACACGTCCCTCGCCGCTAACGCCACCGGAGCATCATGAGCAGAAATCTTCTCGGCATCGGGGCGGTCATCGGCGCAGGCGCGGCGATGATGTCGGCTGATGCACTGGCCAAGGTGGCCGTGGCCGAGACGACGCTCGGACAGACGATCGCCGGACGCGGCCTCGTCGCGTGCCTGATCCTGACGGCGGCAGGCCTGTTGCAAGGGCAGATCCGGTGGCATCCGGGCCTGCTCTCGGCGCCGGTCGTCGTGCGCATTCTGGCCGAGGTGGGCGCTGGCATCTCGATGGTGGGCGCGCTCGGTTTCATGCCGATCGCCAACGCGACGGCGATCCTGCAATTCATTCCGCTGGTGACGACGATGGCGGCGGCGCTGCTGTTTGCCGAGCAGGTGGGCTGGCGGCGTTGGATGGCAGGCCTCGCCGGTTTCGCGGGCGTGCTGTTGATCCTTCAGCCGGGCGCGGCCGGGTTCACATGGTGGTCCCTACTCGCGGTCTCGGCGATGCTGTGCATGTCGACCCGAGACCTTGCCACGAGCCGCATCGACCGCAGCGTGCCGACACTGCTTGTCGGCGCGGTTTCGGCCGGGGCGGTTTCTCTCGCCGGATGCGGTCTCGCGACACTGACGGGATGGGCGCCGACCACACCGCGCAGCATCGCTTTCACCGTGGCGGCCGGCGTGGCGCTTTCCGCCGGATTCATCTGCCTCGTGGTGGGCATGCGCAATGCGGAGATGTCGGCGATCGCGCCGTTCCGCTACTTCACGCTGCTGTGGGCTATCCTGATGGGCTATTTCGCGTGGGGTGAGGTGCCCAATACGGTGGCTTGGGTGGGCATCGCGGTCGTGGTCGCGGCCGGGCTCTACGCCTTCGGTCGCGAACGCAAGCTCATCCAACAACGCATGCGTGAGCAGGCCAGACAGCGGGAGCCAGCTCGGGCATGACGGCAATTCCAATTGCCAGCGCCAGCTCAGGCAATTTCGCCGCGATCGCAGCGATGATCGGCTCGCAGGCCGTGTTCACGGTCAACGATGCGCTGATGAAACTTGCGGCGCGCGAGGTGCCGGGTGGTCAGGCTATCTTCATCCGGGGGCTGTTCACGATTGTGCTGGCGCTCACGCTAGCGGTCGCGATGGGCAGCCTGAAGGCATGGCCTTCGCGGAAAGACTGGCCGCTGATCGGTCTGCGCAACGTCGGCGAGGTCGGTGCGACGCTGCTCTACCTGACTGCGCTCTTCAACATGCCGATCGCCGACGCGACGGCCATTCTGCAGTTCCTGCCATTGGCGATCACGGCCGGTGCGGCTCTCTTTCTCGGGGAGCGGGTCGGCTGGCGGCGGTGGCTCGCCACCTCGGTCGGCTTCGCTGGCGTCCTGTTGATCATCCGGCCCGGCACGCCGTCTTTCACTGGATGGTCTCTCGTGGCGCTCGCCTCGCTGGCGGCCATCGTTCTGCGCGATCTCACGACGCGGCGCATCGACCGTGGGGTGCCGACAGCGCTGTTGACGCTGATTTCCAGCTTGTCCGTGACCTTGGCAGCCTCGACATACGCCCTCGTAGAGCCATGGCACCTGCCGACCGCGAAGGGTATGGCGATGGCCGGCGGAGCGGCGTTCTTCGTGCTGGCCGGGTACTATCTGATCATCGAGGCGATGCGCCGAGGCGATGTGGCCGTCGTCGCTCCGTTCCGCTATTCGGTTATGCTTTGGGCGATCATCGCGGGCGTGCTGCTGTTCGGTGAAGTGCCCGACCCGATTGCGCTGATGGGCACGGCGCTGGTCATCTTGGCCGGCCTCTACACATTCTTCCGCGAGCGCCAGCTCGCCCGGCAAAAGGGCGTGGCATGACCGACAACGTCAAAGGTATTCTGGCGATTCTGTTCTCCGCCGCCGGCTTTATCGTCAATGACGCCATCGTCAAGGTGATCACGGAGGAGTTACCCAACGGCCAAATCATCTTCATGCGCGGTCTCGCGGCGACAGCACTGCTCGCCGTGCTCACGACCGCAACGCGATCCTGGCGGCCGCTTCACGTCCTCCTGGCTCCGGCCATGCTCGTGCGCCTCGTGGCGGCGGCGTTCTCGACCTTGTTCGTCGTGGCCGCGCTGCGCCATCTTCCGCTCTCGACAGTCAACGCCATTTTGCAGGTCTCGCCGCTGGTCGTGACGGCCGGGGCCGCACTGCTGCTGGGGGCCCATGTCGGCTGGCGGCGCTGGTGCGCGTCGCTCGTGGGTTTCGGTGGCGTTCTCCTGATCATCAAGCCGGGCACGGGCGCTTTCGGCGCTGAAATCTGGCTGGCGCTCGCGTGTCTGCTGGCGTCTGCGACACGGGATCTGACAACCCGGTTCATCGATCACTCGACGCCGTCGATGCTGGTGACGTTTGCCGCATCGGCCGTTGTGATGCTAGCCGGATTGGGACTTCTGCCGTTCGAGACGTGGATCGTTCCCTCACCGCGCGCCACGGGACTGATCCTGGTGACGGCGGGCTGCTTGTTCGTCGCCTACCATTTCGGCGTGATCGCCATGCGGACGGGCGAAATCCCTGTGGTGGCGCCGTTCCGCTACGCATCGATCCTCGGCGCGCTGGCGCTCGGGTACGGCATCTGGGGACATGTGCCCGACAGCATATCGTTGATCGGCATGGCGCTCGTTGTTGGGGCGGGGCTCTACCTGCTCTATCGGGAACGCTCGATCGCGCGCGCGGCGCGGGCGGCGCCAGCTTCTGCAGCCGACAACCAGCAGCCGAAGGCGACGTCATGAAGAACGCGATGAAGGAGAAAATCGCCGGCGGCGCCGCTGCGCTCGGCGTCTCGCTGATGTTCTCATCGCCGCAGCTCGTCGAGATGCTGGCCTATGCGGGCTTCGACTGGGTGTTGCTCGACTGCGAGCACGGGTCACTCTCGCTGGCGGACGTCGAGGTGATGTGCATGGCGGCCGATGCTGCCGGCATCACGCCGATCGCCCGCCCGCGGAGCAACTCGACGGCCGACATCCAGTCGGTCATGGACCGCGGCGCGAAGGGGGTGCAGGTGCCGCACGTCAATTCGCGTGCCGATGCCGAGCGGGCGATGGCGGCAGTCAAGTTCGGTCCGGGTGCGGGGCGCGGGCTCGCCGCAGGGACGCGACCGGATCGGTGGGGCCTTGGGGCGCGCATGCCGGATTTCGTCACGGCGCAGAATGCCGGGTCCCTCGTCTGCGTGCAGATCGAAGACCGTGAGGCGGTCGCGAACATCGATGACATCCTGAGCGTCGAAGGCATCGACGTGTTTTTCATCGGCCCTTCGGATCTGTCGCAGTCATTGGGCTTTCCCGGCAATGCGAAGGCGGCGCCCGTTGCGAAAGTGATCGACGAGACGCTGGCCAAGATCGTTGCCGCAGGAAAGGTGCCGGGCATGCCGGCGACGGCGGATGCGCTGCCGGAGGTGGTGGGGAAAGGTTGCCGGTACGTCTACAACCATCTGCCGCGCATTCTGGGCGCGGGGGCGAGCGCTTATCTCGGCAAGGTGAAGGGCTAACAGCGCAAACACGAGTTGCGATCTGCCGGCAGCGCGCGCGACACTGACCGACGACACACGCAACATCCGAGACGGGGTCGGCCATGGCCATCATCGATGCGCAAATTCATCTCTGGCGGAAGGGGACGGCAACGCCCCCGCACCTCGGACGACCGTATCTGGTTGAGGAAGCAATCCGCGACATGGACGCGGCGGGTGTAGACGGCGCGATCCTGCACCCACCGGCAAGCTGGGACCCGGATTCCAACGAGCAGGCGATCGAGGCCGTGGAGGCCTATCCGAAGCGTTTCCGTATCCTCGGCAATCCGCCGCTCGACCGCCCTGACAGTCCGCAGCTGATTGCGAGCTGGAAGTCGCGGCCGGGGATGCTCGGCTATCGGTTCTATTTCAACAAACCGAACAACAAGACGTGGCCGACCGATGGAAGTATCGACTGGCTGTGGCCGACTGCAGAGAAGGCGGGTACGCCGCTGGCGCTGCTGGCGGGCGACTGGCTGCCACTGCTCGGGACGATCGCGGACCGGCATCCGGGTTTGAAACTCATCGTCGATCACATGGGGGCGCTGCGCGGCGCGAAAGGCGATGCGGCCTTCCCGGCGATGGACGACCTGGTCAAGCTGGCGAAATACCCAAACGTCGCCGTGAAGCTGACGGGCGGGCCGTTCTATGCGGACGACGCTTATCCGTTCCGAAGCCTGCACCCGCACTACCGGCGCATGTACGACGCATTCGGGCCGCGGCGGCTGTTCTGGGGCACCGACATCACCAAGATGCCGTGCTCGTGGCGCCAGTGCGTGACGCATTTCCAGGAGATCGACTGGATCCCGGAGGCCGACAAGCGGCTCATCATGGGCGAGGCGATCTGTGATTGGCTGGGGTGGGAGAGGTAGGGGAGCCCAGAGCCGACAAGACGCCACATGCGCTAGTCGGAGCAGCTCCTCTCGGCGGTGGAAGGGCCCCGGATCTCCACGCACCTTGCGGCGCGCTTCGTCCGGGGACACGATCGCGGATCCGGGCCCGCTGATCACCACCTCAGAGCTTGAAGGGCACGACCGTCTGCTGCTGGGTGCCGAGGCCCTCGATCGAGAGCTTCATGACGTCGCCGGCCTTGAGGAAGAGCGGCGGCTTCATGCCGAGGCCAACGCCGGGAGGAGTGCCGGTGGTGACGACGTCGCCGGGCTCGAGCACCATGAACTGCGAGACGTAGTGCAGGATGAAGTCGCACTTGAAGATCATGGTCTTGGTGGAGCCGGTCTGCATCCGCTTGCCGTTGAGATCGAGCGACATCGGCAGGTTGTTGACGTCCTTGACCTCGTCGCGCGTGACGAGCCAGGGGCCGAGCGGGCCGAACGTCTCGGCGCATTTGCCCTTCATCCACTGGCCGCCGCGCTCGATCTGGAAGTGACGCTCGGATACGTCATTGCAGATGGTGTAGCCGGCGATGTGGCTCTGTGCATCCTTCAGCTCGACGTAGCGCGAGCGCTTCCCGACGACGAAGGCGATTTCGAGTTCCCAGTCGAGCTTGGTCGAGCCGCGGGGGATCATGACGTTGTCGTTGGGGCCGCAGATGCAGTTGGTCAGCTTGTAGAAGATGATCGGCTCGGTCGGCACGGGCTGTCCGGCCTCGGCGGCATGGTCGGCGTAGTTGAGGCCGATCGCCATGAAGTTGCGGACGTTGCCGACCGGCGCGCCGATGCGCGAGCCAGCGGGGGCCTCGGGCAGCGTCGATGGGTCGATGGCCTTCAGCGTGGCAATGGCGGCGTCGGACAGGACGTTACCGTCGATGTCCTTCACGTGGGCCGAAAGATCGCGGATCTTACCCTGGGCGTCGACAAGACCGGGTTTCTCGGCGCCAGCGGGGCCGAAGCGGCAGAGTTTCATAGGTGAGCGCTCCTCGACGATTGTGATTGATTTCGGGGCCCAATCGGTAGGACGGGGGCGGCGACGTGGCAAGTGCGATGCGCGGACCGGGTCAGACGGCTGCGGCCGGACGGTGCCCGAGCTTGCGGCCGGTGAGGAGTGCGAAGCAGGCGGCAGTGGTTACGCCGGCCGCGATAGCGAGGCCAGGGCCGTAGCCGCCAAAGGCGTCGCGTAGCAGGCCGAACAGTGCCGGTCCCGTGGCCGAGGTGAGCTGGATCACGGTTGCAGCAGTGCCGTAGGTCGCACCAAAGGCCTCGGCGCCGAACTCGCGGCGTACGACCACCGGGCCGAGCGTGGTGATATGGCCGATGCCGTAGCCGTAGACGAGGCTGGCGCCGACGAGGACGGCCGTCGTCGGCCATGCGGCGAGCGCCAAAAGGGCGCCGGTCTGCACCAACATGATGCTCATGGCCAGGAAGCGGACGTCCACCCGATCGACGATGCGGGCGAGGATCAGTCGGCCGATGAAGGCGGTAACACCGGTCGCGCTGACGAGAAGACCTGCGCCGGCTATGCCGAGCAATGGACTGGCGAGCGCCACGTGATGAGTGATGAAGCCGATCTGGACCGTCAGCGCGAGTGCAAAGCCGGCAGCGGCCGTCCAGAGCAGGACGCGCGGGCGGCCGTTGGCGACCATCGGAGACGGGCGCCGGACCGGCTCGCCCGGGGTCGCAACGGCCATCGGCTCGCCGTCGCGGGCGAGGCCGAGATCTGCGGGGCCGCGGTATCGAAGGACACCCAACACCAGCGGCAACAGAATGAAAACGGCGGCCAGGCCCGCCGCGATCAGGCCACGCTCCAAGCCGAGGCGTTGCAGCGCGAGCAGTAGGAGCGGCACGCCGACTATCGCGCCGACGCTAGCGCCCATGATGGCCAGCGTCATGGATCGACCCTGATGGCGCTCGAACCAGGGCGCGACGGTGGCCGAGATGCCCGTGGTCGAGAGCGTGGACCAGCCGATGCCGATGAGGGCGAAGCACGGGTAGAGCTGCCAAGGCGCTCGCACCTGTCCAATCAGTGCGACGCCAAGGCCGAGGCAGAACGTGCCGATGGTTAGCACAGGGCGCGGGCCGTAGCGGTCGATGCAGCGGCCGACGAGGCGCTGGACGGAGGCGCTGACGAGGAAGAACAGCGTGATCGCGAACGACACCTCGGCGACGGGCCAGCCGTGCGCGGTAGTGACCGCCTGCAAGTAGACGCTGGCGCCGAACAGGCCCAACGCCCAGGTGACGGCGGCGATGACGAAACACGCCGCGACGACGCGCCAGCCGTAGAACATTGTAGGTGAGGCTCGCGTCTTGAACATGCGCGCCACTCCCCTGTATCGCCTAGTTTGCTCGAATGGGCGTCGGGCCAACGAAATCCGGTATCAGGCGACGCGCGATGTCGTCGGTGGCGCCGGTCGCCATCAGATAGCCGAGCGCGACCGCGATCAGCGCGAGGGCGAACCAGAAGATCGGCCGCTGCCGGCGCCATAGCAACGCCCACGCGACGATGACGAGCGGCAGCCCGAGTATGACGGCGCCGTAGAGCTTGGGTGTCATGCTGGATCGCCTTCCTTGCCGTGCCCTACGCTGACGCGCTCGTCGAACACGAAGCATTCGCCCTGCCAGCGGCTCGAATCGGCGGGCACCTCGGCCAGATAGCGCAGGATACCGCCTTCAAGATGGTAGACTTCGGGGAACCCGTGGGCGAGCAGATAAGCGGATGCCTTCTCGCACCGGATGCCGCCAGTGCAGAACATGGCGATCTTCCGGTCGCGCGCGGGATCGAGCGAACGCTCGACCCACTCAGGGAAATCACCGAAGCTGCGCGTGCCCGGATCGACGGCGCCGGGGAAGGTGCCGGCCGCCACCTCGAAGGCATTGCGTGTATCGATCAGCAGGACCTCAGGGTCCGCGATCAACGTGTTCCAATCGACGGGCGCGACGTAGGTTCCGACACGCTGCGTCGGATCGGCCTCTGGACGGCCGAAGGTGAGGATCTCCGGTTTCACCTTGATCTTCAGGCGCTGAAACGGCGGGCGGTCAGCCGCAGCGTCCTTGGTCTCGAGATCGGCGAAACGCGTATCCGACCGCAGCCAGGCCAGAAGCTCTGCCACGGCAGGCGGCTCGGCGGCGATGGTGCCGTTGATGCCTTCGCGGGCGACGAGGATGGTCCCATTTATCGCGAGCGCCGAGGCGCGGGCCTGCAACTCGGCGCACAGTGCAGCCGGATCGGCAACGACGACGAATTTGTAGAAGGCTGAAACGAGAAGTGGCATGGGCAGATCGCGGCTTGGGTAGCGGCTCGGGGCCCGAGCCGGTCGCTGACGCCCTATAGCATCTTGCGCTTGACGCAAGCCACTGCACACCGACTCTGCGCCGGGTGCCCGCCGAAGGGCACGGTCGTGCCACCGATCCTTCGCCCACTGCGGGGTAGCCCACAGCCTCGACAGGACCGGCATGCGAGAGAGTGCCACACCGCGAGCCGCCTGTGGGCCCGCAAAACAGCCTCTCTCCCGCGAAGCACGACTATCGACGAACCCGTCGGCGATCGCACCCGGCGCAGGACCCCGTAAGTGGCCCTTCCACACCCGCGTTCAAGTGGCGTGCGGCAGAATTTTTCGTGCCGGTGCGCGATGCCGCGAAGATAGAGGCAGCCGCGGGCGGGTCGAAACGGAAAATTCAAGGCGGCGATGCGTGGGTAGGGGTGCCATCTGAGGTGACGCGGGTGCGGGCGGAACACGCGACGGAATGCGCGGTTAGGCCAGAACTGGCAGCAAACAGGACCATTCCATGGCACTCAAGGCGTTCGCGTTCAATTGCTCCCTCAAGGCGTCCAGCAACACGGAGCCCTCCTCGACCGACAAACTCCTGGGCGAGATCGCTGACGAATTGAAGGCCTACGGCGCGTCGATGACGGTGGTTCGGGCCGTGGACCACGACATCAAGCCGGGCGTGTCCTCGGACGAGGGCGAAGGCGACGCCTGGCCGAAACTTCGCGAGCAGCTTCTCGATGCCGACATTCTGGTGATCGGCACTCCGATCTGGCTGGGCCAGCCGTCGAGCGTGGCCAAGCGCGTGCTCGAGCGCATGGACGCGTTTCTCGGCGAGACGGACGACTCCGGACGAATGCCCAGCTACGGCAAGGTTGCGGTCGTGGCCGTGGTCGGCAACGAGGATGGCGCGCACCACGTGACCGCGGAGCTGCTGCAGGCGTTGAACGACGTGGGGTTCACCATTGCCGCCAGCGCTTCGACCTATTGGGTCGGCGAGGCGATGCAAAAGAAGAACTACGTCGATCTGGGCAAGACGCCGAAGGCGATGGCGAGCACCACCAAGCTCGCCGTGAGCAACGCGGTGCACCTCGCCCAATTGCTCAAGTCAAAAACGTATCCCGGATCAGCCGACTGATCACGCGTGGCGAGCCCCTCGTCCGGCTGCAGTGTCAAGGGCTCCTTCCGTAAGCTGACCCGCTGTTCGCCAGCTCACCCCGCCCCGCCGCCTTCCGTCGCGAGCCAGGCGGCGCAGCAGGCTTTGGCGAGTTCGCGGACGCGGAGGATGTAGCTCTGGCGCTCGGTGACGCTGATCACGCCGCGGGCGTCGAGCAGATTGAAGATGTGGCTCGCCTTGATGCACTGGTCGTAGGCGGGCAGCGCCATAAGGTGGCGGGAACCCATCATTGCGTTTGCGGCTCGTTGGGCGTCAGTGTGGGGTGCCAAACTCGGCATCATTTCGTTGGCCCATCCCTTCTCCAACAGCGACTGGCACTCGGCCTCGGCGTCCTTGAAGTGCTGGAGGAGCATGTCGGTGTTTGCGTGCTCGAAGTTGTAGCGGGAATACTCCTGCTCGGCCTGCTGGAAGACGTCGTTGTAGGTGAGCTTTCGCTCGTCGTGGCGGCCGTTGAAGTTCAAGTCCCAGACCCGGTCGACGCCCTGCACGTACATGGCGAGGCGCTCGAGGCCGTAGGTGATCTCGCCCGAGACCGGCCGGCAGTCGAAGCCGCCGACCTGCTGGAAGTAGGTGAACTGCGTCACCTCCATGCCGTTGCACCAGACCTCCCAGCCGAGGCCCCAGGCGCCGAGCGTCGGGCTTTCCCAGTCGTCCTCGACGAAGCGGATGTCGTTGAGGCGGGTGTCGATGCCGATGGCGTCGAGGCTTTGCAGGTAGAGATCAAGAATGTCCGGCGGGGACGGCTTCATGATCACCTGGAACTGGTAGTAGTGCTGCATCCGGTTCGGGTTTTCGCCGTAGCGGCCGTCCTTGGGGCGGCGCGACGGCTGGACATAGGCCGCGTTCCAGGGCTTGGGGCCCAACGCGCGCAGCGTCGTTGCCGGATGGAAGGTGCCGGCGCCGACCTCCATGTCGTAGGGCTGAAGAATGACGCAGCCCTGCGCGCCCCAGAACCGCTGGAGCGTCAGGATCAGGTCCTGGAACGACTCTTTCGGGCGCAACTCGCCATGTACGGGTGCGGAAGACGTGGGGCGCATCGCGGTCTTGGTCGGCATTGGTGTTCCTTCGAGCAAAGGCTCGTGCTGGCGGCGCACTATACGTAAAACGGCCATGTCGTCATCCGAGAAGAGGGACGACGGAGGGGGATGTATGGACGTGCTCGGCTGGCTTTGGTGGCTTGTCGCGAGCGCCCTGGGGCTGCTCTGGTCGGTCGCCTGGTTCCTGCTCGGCGGGTGGGTGTCGACGCTCGCGCAGATCGGCGTGATCGTGCTTGTGGTCTTCGGATACAAGTACGGCTGGCGACGTGCGCCAAGCGAAGTACTGGCGCGCCTAGGCGGCTTTGGGCGGTTTACGTGGGGGTGGATCCGGGCGCGCGAGCCCGGAGCGCCAGATCCACGGTCAGAACTGGCGCAGAGCGCGGCACGCGAGCGGCGCGTTCGCCGCAGGAGGGGACGACGTCAACCGGGCGATGTCCGGATCAACGTCTCGACCTGCCTTACTCTGCTGATGCTCGGCGGACTTTGGCTCGTCGCGGTGGCTCTGTGAGCGCCAGGGCAGGCTACGGGGTCAGCTCGCAACGCATGACGACGGCGTCGTCAGCCGGGCTATCGCTCCGCGCATAGTAGCCCTTGCGGCGACCGGTTTCAGCGAAGCCGTTTCGTGTGTAAAGCGCCATCGCTGGTTCGTTAGAGGCGGCCACCTCCAGAAACAAGGCGCGTGCGCCGCCACGCGCTGCGCCGCGCTTGATTCCCTGAACGAGCCGGTTGGCAACGCCTTGGCGGCGCCACGTCGGATCGACACCGAGGGTGAGAATTTCAGCTTCGTCGGCCGCGATCTGGGCCAGCGCGAAGCCACCCATCGTCGGTGGCACCCCGTGGCGGGCGACAAGGGCGATGGAGCCGGGGTGGGCAAGCAAGCGCGTGACTGCTGCCGCGTCCCAACCGGACTCGAAGATCGACGTATGCAGTTGCGAGATCGGCCCGGCATGCTCAGGCAACCCCCAGAGCAAACTCAGTTGTCGAAGGTCCAGCGCGCCGCGGGCTGGAAGTTGCGAATCGTCGCCCTTGCTCATGGAGTCCTCGCCAGCCGCTTGTCCACCTGAGGCTTGGCGTCAGGTGGACGGATGTATATGGGATCTACACTGTCCAGCGGCGTCAAGGAAGATGCCAGCCAGGCAAGATCCCCCGCGTGCGGCTCGAGTTCCGTGCACGCAACCTCGATGGTTGGATCTGCTTCGAGCACAGCGGAGGCGCCAGATCCGGCCACTCGGGCGCCATGCGCCAGGGCGAGAGCTGCACCGGCTGCAGCCGTCATCTCCTCCGGCTCGGAGATCGGGGAAAGCGCGCACGAGGCGAACAGTTGCCCGTAAAGGCGGCCCCTGCGCGCATCGATGGCGACGAGTAGCGGACGAGGGGCGAGTTTGGGCTCGGCGACCTCGAAGACGCGATGGGCCATGACGGCAAGGCTGGACAGCCCGACGACCTCAACACCTGCCGCCAGACGCAATCCGCGCGCGGCGGCAACGCCTGTGCGGACACCCGTGAACGATCCGGGGCCAAGCGTTATGGCCACGCGCGCCAGATCGCGAAAGGCAAGGCCGGCGCGGGCCATCTGCGCCTCGATCAGCGGGGCCAGTCGTTCCGCATGGCCGGAGCTTCGCTCCTCATAGGCCTCGATGACACAATACCGTCCATCGTAGGCGCGACCGACGGCGACCGACAAGGCACCCAGGCACGTATCGATGGCGAGGACGTTCATCAGGCTCCTTTCGCGAACGAACCAGACCCGCCTGCGAGCCAGCCGGCCGGTTCGCTGAGGTCACCTTCAACGCACGGCGACGACTTCTAGCGGAGCCGGCCGCCGTGCGCGTTGTGGTCAAAGGATCTTAGCGATCTCGTCGAAGGCAAAGCGCGGCGAGCGCTCGAACAACCCGGCCGGGTCACCATAGCCGAAATTGCATACGAAGTTGGATTTGACGCGGCCGTCGGGGAAGAACTCCTTGTCGACGCCGGCATTGTCGAAGCCCGACATCGGGCCACAATCCAGGCCGAGCGAGCGGGCCGCGAACATAAGATAGGCGCCCTGCAGCGAGCCATTTCGCATGACTGTCGCCTGGATGACCTCAGGCTTGCCCTCGAACCAGGTGCGCGCGGTCTGATTGTGCGGAAAGAGGCGCGGCAAATGCTCGTAGAACTGCATGTCATGACCGATGATGGCGCAGACCGGTGCCGACATCGATTTCGCCCGGTTCTGCTCCGACAGGAACGGGGCGATCCGCTGCTTGGCATCGTCAGACTTGAGGAAAATGACGCGAGCCGGCAAGCAGTTCGCGCTCGTCGGGCCCATTTTCATCAAGTCGACAATTTCGCGGAGCAGAGCGTCAGGCACGTCCTTTTTCTGCCAAGCATTGTGGCTGCGGGCTTCGGTAAAGAGCTGCTTGAGGGCTGCCTCGCCAAGTCGATCGGTCATGCCTGGTCTCCTGATCCTCGATGCCTCGATAGATGCCATGAAAAACCCTGCTCCGGGCGGAGCAGGGTGGTGGAACATCCGGCCGTGCCGCAATCTTATCAGACAGCGCGAACCTCGACGACCTCCGGACAGAAGTGCTGAAGCAGGCGCTCAATTCCACCCTGGAGCGTTGCCGTCGACGACGGGCAGCCGGAGCATGCGCCGCGCATGTGGAGATAGACGATACCTTCGCGGAACCCATGGAACACGATATCGCCTCCATCATTGGCGACTGCGGGGCGCACGCGGGTCTCGAGCAACTCCTTGATCGTGGCGACGGTCTCGGCGTCCTCAGGGGCATAGTCCTCGGTGGCCTCGTCATCGTAGCGGTCGCTGCCCTCGACCACCGGCGCACCCGACATGAAGTGCTCCATGATGGCGCCAAGCACTGCGGGCTTGAGGTGCTGCCACTCGATGTCCCCCTTCGTCACCGAGATGAAGTCCGAGCCGAGGAATACTCCGGAAACGCCATCTATGCCGAAAAGGCGACTTGCGAGCGGGGAACCCACTGCCTCGGCCGGATCGCGGAAGTCGACCGTACCGTCTCCGAGGACGGCCTTGCCGGGAATGAACTTGACGGTGGCCGGATTCGGCGTCGCCTCGGTCTGGATGAACATGGGTGGCCTCGCTGTGCTCGTGATCTGGCCTCGTGGCGGACTCGGTCGGCGTGATTCCGCCGTTACCCGAGTCCCCGAGTTGGAATTCTTCTAATATATAGGTGGCCCGGGGTCAAAGAGCGAGCGACACCGTCCCGCCTCCGGGCTCGGCCCTTGCCAGCAAACCAGACGACCGCGGTGCAACCCAGCGCGACCGGGGGCGTTAAATGGTGACCGTGATACCCGGCACCGCCGAGGGCCGCATGAGCCACACCTACCCCGTCTATCGAGACCTTGCCGGCCAGGTTGCACTGGTAACCGGAGCATCCTCAGGCCTCGGCAAGGCGATAGCCATCGCGCTCGGGAAATCCGGCGTCCGCGTCGTCCTCAACCATCCGCCATCAGCCAATTCGCGCGAGCGAGCGATGGCCGCGGTCGCCGAGATCGAGACGGCGGGCGGCGAAGCGGTGGCGATGGCTGGAGATGTTTCGAAAGAAGTGGAGGTCGACAGCCTCATGTCCGAAGCGGTGGCGCGGTTCGGAACGCTGCATCTCGTCGTTGCGAATGCCGGGATCGAGCGTGCGTCCCCAATCGAGACCATGTCGCTGGCCAACTGGCAGTCCGTCATCGACGTCAACCTGACGGGCGCGTTCCTGACGGCGCGCGGCGCGGTACGTGAATTCTTGCGCCGCGGGGCGCCCGACGCCAACTCCGCAGCGCTCGGAAAGATCGTTTTCACCAGTTCGGTACACGAGACCATCCCTTGGGCTCAGCAGTCCAACTATGCGGCTTCGAAGGGTGGGGTCGCACTCTTGATGCGCTCGTTGGCGCAAGAGCTGGCTTCACGCAAGATTCGCGTCAACTCGGTGGCTCCGGGTGCCATCAAGACCCCGATCAATACCGATGCATGGGCGACCGAAGAAGCGCGAACCAAGCTGCTCGAGCTCATACCGTATGGACGCATCGGAGTGCCCGAGGACATCGCCGGGGCCGTCCTGTGGTTGCTGTCAGACGCCTCGGATTATGTGAACGGCACCAGCCTCGTCGTCGATGGGGGGATGCTTCTTTATCCTTCGTTTCGGGGCGGAGGCTGACTCCACAGTCTTGATATCGATCAGTGACGCCCGGGCAGGCCCGAGTGTCGGCACGGGTGAGTGAAGCACCATGGCGACCCACATCGAAGACTACGGCCTGATCGGCAACATGATCTCGGCCGCGCTGGTGAGCCGCGACGGCTCGATCGATTGGCTGTGCTTGCCGCGCTTCGACTCCGGCCCTTGCTTCGCCGCCCTGCTCGGCACGCCGGACAACGGGCATTGGTCGTTGGCGCCATCATCGCCATTCGTTTCAAGCCGCAAGTACATCGCCAATACCGCCGTGCTCGAGACGCGCTTCGAGACCAGCCAGGGCACGGTCACCGTGACGGATTTCATGCCGTTCACGACCGATGAGCAGAAAGTCGATCTGGTGCGCATCGTACGCGGCATTGAAGGTACCGTCGCCATGACGACCGAGCTGGTGTTGCGATTCAACTACGGGCAGGCGGTGCCGTGGGTGAGGCGTCGCGATTATGGATTGAGTGCCGTCGCCGGTCCCGACGCTGTCGAATTGCATACGGCCGTTCCGTTGGAGGGGCACGGCATGACGTCGGTGGCCAACTTTACCGTACGGGCCGGCGATGCGGTGCCGTTTACGCTCTCGTATCATCCCTCGCACAAGACGCCGCAGTTCGTCCGTGACAGCGCAGAGAGTCAGGACCAGACCGTCTCCTGGTGGCGGGAATGGACGAAGCGCGGCCGATACGTGTCCGACAACGCGCGGTGGTCGGAAGCGGTCATGCGCTCGGTGATCACCTTGAAATTGCTGATCTACCAACCGACGGGAGGTATCATCGCGGCGCCGACGACGTCGCTGCCGGAAGCCATCGGCGGGACGCGGAATTGGGATTATCGCTACTGCTGGCTGCGAGATTCCGCGCGGACGTTCTATGCGCTCATCAATGCCGGCCACCGGGAGGAAGCGGTGGCATGGCGCACTTGGCTACTGCGCACCGTGGCCGGGCACCCGCAGCAATTGCAGATCATGTACGGCATGGCGGGCGAACGGTGGTTGCCCGAGGTCGAGGTGCCGTGGCTCGCCGGCTACGAAAACAGTCGACCTGTTCGCGTCGGCAACGGCGCAATGGGGCAGGTGCAGCACGATGTCTACGGTGAGGTGATGGAGACGCTGCATGCCGCACGGGAGGCCGAGGTCAGCAAGCACGAGGATGCCTGGACGATGCAGCAGGTCATGCTCAAGACACTGCTGTCGACCTGGCGCAACCCCGATCACGGCATCTGGGAGGTGCGAGGGCCGCCCCGACATTTCACTCATTCGAACCTGATGTCTTGGGTGGCGTTCGATCGCGCGGTAAAAAGCGTCGAGCAGTTCGGGCTCGACGGGCCTGTCGCGGCATGGCGCGCTGCGCGCGACGATATCCGTGCCGACATCCTGGCCCATGGCTTCGATGCCGAAAAAGGCAGCTTCGTGCAACATTACGGAGGGAAGGCACTGGATGCGGCGCTGCTGCTCATTCCCCAGGTGGGTTTCCTGCCAGCCGACGACGTGCGGGTGACGGGCACGATCGCAGCCGTCGAGCGGGAGTTGAAGAGCGACGGTCTCGTGCTGCGGTATCTACCGGCGCAGGTCGACGACGGTGTCGGCGGCGGCGAGGGAGCCTTCCTCGCGTGTTCGTTCTGGCTGGCGGACGCCTACCTCATGTGTGGCCGTGACGCAGAGGCTCACGATCTCTTCAACGAGCTTCTCGGTTATCGCAACGATCTAGGGCTGCTCGCGGAAGAGTATGATCCCGTCCGCAAACGGCTCGTCGGTAATTTTCCGCAGGCCTTCTCGCACATCGGGCTGGTCAACACGGCCTGCAACCTTGCAAGGCCGACACGTGGCACCACTCGGCAACTTACCGAGCGCCAAGCGCTAACGGGCCGGTAGCTGACGTCTTCGGCGCCGATCTGACGCGCTCCGACGCGGGTCTCACGCCATCGCTTTGAGGTCGTCGAGCGACAGATTGCCTGGCACGATTACGATCGGGATGGGGAAGTTGCCAGCCAGCTTGCCGGTGGCAAGCGACGAGACGAGGGGACCCGGGCCGCCTTTGTCGACCGAGGCACCGAGGATCATGATGGCGATGTCCTCGTCCTCGTCGATCAACTTCACGATCTCCTCGGGACGCTTGCCGGACCGGACGACCTCCTCCGTGGGGATGGTCTCGAAGCCGGCCTTGTCGAGCTTGCGACGATTCAGGCGGAAGAGAGCCTTGGCTTTCGCCGTCTCCTCCTCGACTTGCATCGCCTTTACGCCGGCCCACTGGGTGAAGTCCGTCGGCTCGATCACGTAAAGCAATACGATCTGGCCACCCGTGTGCCCGATACGACTTGCCGCGAAGTAGAGCGCGCGCTCAACCTCGGGTGTCTCGTCGACAATCACCAGGAACTTACGCCGGTGACCTTGCTCGAAGACTCTGCGCTGCTTGACCATAGCTCATGTTGCCATGCGCGAGCGAACCCTACAACCGGGCTGGCTCGCAATGCGAAAACTCTCAAATCGTCGCACGTTTTCAGGTCGTTGGTCTTATTTCCTCACGATCGGACGAAGCCGACGATGTCCTTCACCTCAGCCATGATCGGCGCGGCGATGGCTCTGGCGCGCCGAGATCCATCGGCCAGGATGCGATCGATTTCGGCCGGGTCGGCATAAAGGCGGCTCATCTCGGCGGTGATCGGGGCGAGCTTGGCGACAGCGACGTCGGCGAGTGCCTTCTTGAATGTCGAGAACTGCCCCCCGCCGAACTCCCGAAGCGTCGCCTCCTGGGTGGTCCCGGCAAGGGCGGCATAAATTCCAGACAGGTTGTCCGCCTCTGGCCGACCCTCGAGGCCCGGCGTCTCCGACGGCAGCGCGTCGGGATCTGTCTTGGCGCGCTGAATCTTGCGCGCGATCGTATCGGCGTCGTCGGTGAGGTTGATGCGAGAGAGGTCCGAAGGGTCGGACTTCGACATCTTCTTGGTGCCGTCACGCAAGCTCATGACGCGTGTTGCCGGGCCAAGAATCATGGGCTCGGGCTGGGGAAAGAAGACACCATCCGCGTAGCCCTTGGCCACGATCGACTCGCGCCAATCGTTGTTGAACTTCTGGGCAATGTCGCGAGACAGTTCGAGATGCTGTTTCTGGTCCTCGCCGACGGGCACATGCGTGCCGCGATAGACGAGAATGTCGGCCGCCATGAGGTTCGGATAGGCGTAGAGGCCCACCGAGGCGTTCTCGCGGTCCTTGCCGGCTTTCTCCTTGAATTGCGTCATGCGATTGAGCCAGCCCAGGCGGGCGACGCAATTAAAGATCCAGGCCAGCTCAGCGTGCTCGTGCACCTGGCTCTGATTGAAGATGATGCTGGTCTTGGGATCGATGCCGCACGCAATATATGCGGCCGCGGCACGCCGGATGGATTGGCGCAGTTCGTTTGGCTCGAGCCAGTCGGCCGTGATGGCGTGCAGGTCGACGACGCAATAAATGCATTCGTGCGTCTTCTGCATCGCAACCCAATTGATTAACGCCCCCAGATAGTTACCGAGGTGCAGGCTGCCGGTGGGCTGCATGCCGGAGAAAACTCGTGGGCGAAGGGCGATCATCGTTCAGGCTCCCGTTGGCGCGCGCGCGTTATCGCGCGGCGGTGAGCCCGGTGCAAGGGTGGCGTCCCTGGGCAACACTGCGGCAGTCCGCGACTCTCGCACATATTGTCGAGGGCCAGGCCCCGTGGCCAACTCGTCCGGGGAATAGGGACTGAAAGGGGACAGACTCATGAAGACCATCATTGCAATGGCTGCATCCGTGGCGATCGCGACCTCGACGCTGGGCGGCGTGCCGGAAGCTGCTGCGGCACAGTGCGTCGACAAGGGTGGGCGAGGCACGGGCTCCAGCGTTCCGGACGCAAAGTTCCAGGCCTGGGAGGCCGTTCTGCAGGCTACCGACTGGGGTATGTGGGCGGTCTGGATCGGCTCCGGCGCCCAGGTCGGCAAGGCCGCTTCCGGCTACAAAGTATCCAACTATCGCGAGAAGTGTGGAAGCGGAGGGGCGCTCGGCAAGGAGTGCATCATCCGCGCGAAACTTTGCAAGTGAGGTCCTCCCCGGCGCCGCGCGGCCGAAAACCGAGTGGCGCCTTGCCGCAAGCAGCGCGACATTTCTTGCCATCGACGGTAAACTGCGGCCATTCGCGGTCAACCTCCTTCGAAAGGGAGTACCCCCATGGCCCTCGAGGAACGCGCCAGCGTCTGTACGCTCGACTGTCCCGATACCTGCAGCCTGACGGTCACGATCGAGGGCGACAGAATAACGAAAGTGCGCGGCTCGGAGGCTCTGCCGCTGACGGCCGGCGCGATCTGTAACAAGGTGGCGCATCACACGGTCGGCTTCGTGCATGGGCCGCAACGACTGACGCATCCGATGCGCCGCGTGGGGCCGAAGGCATCTGGGCACTTCGAACAAATTTCGTGGGAAGCCGCGCTCGACCTCATTCACGAGCGAGTGTCGGACGTCATCGCCAAGCACGGTCGTGAAGCGGTAATGCCGCTCAATTACGCGGGACCGCACGGCATGCTGGCCATGGAGAGCATGTCGCTGCGCTTCTTCCACAAGCTCGGCGCTTCGCTTCTCTACCGGCGCTCGATGTGCGGGGCGGTCAGGACGGAAGCCTGGACGGGTACCTATGGCACCGTGCCCGGGATCGGGCCGGAAGCGGCGAGCGAGGCGAAACTCAACGTCGTGTGGGGCAACAACGCGACGGTCGCGAACCTGCACCTCGTGCGCAACATCCGACAGGCGATGCGCAAGGGCGGGCGGCTGGTGGTCGTCGACCCGCTCAGGACCAAGATCGCAGAGCAAGCCGATCTGCACGTCGCGCTTCGACCGGGAACGGACGTGGTGCTCGGCTTTGCATTGGCGGCGGAACTCGAGCGCATCTGCGCGCACGATGCCGCGTTCATCTCGGCCAACGTACACGGCTACGCCGAGTTCATGGCTCAAGCGCGAGCGTGGACGATCGACCAGGCAGCAGAGGTGTGCGGGATCGAGGGCGACGCCATCCGGACGCTCGCCCAATGGATGGCCGAGGCCGACCCGCTGGTCGTTTCGCTCGGTAACGGGCTGGAACGCGGACGGAACGGCGGCAGCGGCATTCGGGCCGCGATCGCGCTGCCGGCGCTACTGGGCAAGCTGGACGCGCGCAATGGGCTGGTCCTCGGTGCCGGCAACGCGTTCCCGAAAACGCCGGCCAAGCTGCTGAGGCCCGACCTGCTGCCTGGACCGACGCGCACGCTGGACATCATGGACGTGGGCCGGCACTTGGCCGAAGACGACGTCGAGCCCCCGCTCCGGGCACTGTTCATCTACAATCACAACCCGGTCGTCGTGCATGCGGACCAAAACCGGATGCGGCGTGGCCTGATGCGTGATGACGTGTTCCTGGTCGGCATCGAGGTCGTCAACACGGAGACCATGGCGCTTTGTGACGTCGTGTTGCCGGCAGCGACGCACTTCGAGCAGGACGACATCTACGGCGCCTATGGCCATCACTGGCTGCAGCGCGCGGAAGCGGTCATCCCGCCAGTCGGCGAGGCATTGCCGAACACGGAGATCTTCCGGCGGCTCGCGGCACGGTTCGGCTTCGACGACGACTGCTTCAAGGCTTCCGACAAGATGCTGATGGACGAAGCGATCGATGCCAACCATCCGGCACTCAAGGGAAGGCGACCGAGTGAGATTTCGACGCGGGAAGCATTGCGGATGACGACGGCGGACGGGCGGGCACTGGCGCTTTATGCCACGCACAAGCCCGCGACGCCGACCAGCAAGGTGGAGCTGGTTTCGGACGTGCTCGCGGAGCGCTGGGGCCCCGACGCGCGCGTGCCACGGTTCCGGCCTCGCGACACACGTTTTCCCCTGATGTTGATTTCTCCCGCATCGGACGCTCGGGTGTCTTCGACGCTGTTGGGGTCGGGCGGCACGGCGGCCGAAGTTCCACCGCTGCTGATGAACCCCGCTGATGCTGCGGCGCGGAAGCTCGGCGGTGTGGCACGCGTGCGCGTCTGGAACGATCTCGGCGAGGTCGTGCTGCCGCTCCTAGTTACGGACGCTGTCCCTCCTGGCGTGGTCGCCTCGGAGAAAGGCGCCTGGATCGCCACCAGCTCTAACGGGCAGACGATCAGCGCGCTCGTGTCGACGACGCTGAGGGCCGATCTCGCAAAGGGCGCCTGCTACAACGACGTCGGTGTGGAGGTGGCGGCCGCGTAAGCCTCAAGGAACCCGTGGTACGGTGCCTGGGTCATTGAGCAGACGGTGGACGAAAATGCAGCCGTTGCCTGGCTGATGGAAATGCCGATAGGCAGCAGCGGCAAACCTGGCAGGATTCATAGCCTCGACGAGGTCGTTGAACATCGCGTCGATGAAGACGTCCTCGCCGGCAAATCGTGCGAGGTAGGCGTCGCGGGAATGCTGAGAAAGCGTGCCGAGTTGGATGACGGCCGCGATGTACTCGTAGATGGTATGGCTCGGCGGAACCTTCAGGTTCTGATGCACGATGGCGTGCGTGACCTCGTGCACAATGAGACTGCGATGCAGGTCGTCCAGAGGGAGCGACCGCAGGACACTCATCGGCTCGTCGTCGGGAATGTTTGCGACAAGCTTCTCCGTGGCCGACCGCCCCAGGATCGAGGCTACGTCGGGATTGGACCGGAAACGACCGAAGATGCAGCTGCCGTAGTCGTCGCGGATATCGGTGACGAAGCGGATGGTGTAGGGATTCGAAGCCGCCAGATTGCAGCGGCCAAGCTCACTCTCGGCCGAGATCGCGGCCTCGCAGACGCGAGCGACTTCTGCGGGAGGGACGGCCTCGAGCACTGCCCGCGTGCCGTGGCAACGTGAGCCAGATGCCGAAGCGAGGTCCGCGCTCAGCGCCATCGTGATGGCGGCGAGGGCGAATTTGAGGACCAAGGACGCAGTCGCCATCGCCGCACCTTTGCAGCTTTCAGAGCGAGCTGCTTGATGTGCCGCAAACGAGGCTTCGTTCCTCAAACGTGCGGCGCCGATAGCGGGAGCCGGGCGCCGGTGGGTTCTCGGGGGCCCCGGCGAAGCATTGGGCGATGGACATCCACCGACTCGCGGTGTCGCCAGTGACGACGAGTTCGGTGTCGGCAACGTTCCGGACCTGGGTCACGACCTGACAAAACTCTAGCGCAGATCCCGCGACTCTGCCTGCGGTCGAACCCTCGTGCCACTGCCATATGGCGCCTGAGGGCGCGGTGAGGCAGACATGCGGCGCTGCAGGAGGCACCGGTTCGCCGCGATTGACGAAGGTCCAGCCGAATGTTCGCACGCCGATGACGGCGATGTTCTCGAGTCGATCGGTCGGCGCGCGGTCGAGGCCCAGCACATCGTAGATATCGTGACCGTGGGCCCAGACTTCCATCTGGCGAGCGGTGACGAACATGCGGACGCCCATGTCAGGGCCGGCCCATTTCAGACGGGCATCGGGCCCCAGTTCAGAGAGACGGATTGCAAGCTGCTCTGCTGTTGAACACCACGCCTCGAGAAGACGTGCGCCGTTGAGATGGCCGAACAGTTGACGGGCCTCTGCGTGCAACGTGACGCCGGCGGCGCGTTTCCTGCGTCGTTCGGCAACGAGCGAATCGAACTCATCGGGGCGCTCGGCGCTCGTCAGCGCCATATGATCGCCCTGGTGGAGATGCCGGACGAGGTCGGCAATGGTGTAAGTCTTGAACTGCGTGGGCGTATCCCAGACGGCTTCGGACAGTGGCGCCAGGATCGAGGCGAGTTCGGCCACCTCGGTGCGAAAATCGTCGATCTGCTGCATGGGCGCTGGCATCCCTGCCGTTGACTGTCGCGCCATGTTGGGCATGGACAGGCGCCGCGGGCAAGGCTCAGCGCTCAATTACCGCCGCCTCCGTCACCGCCGCCGTCACTGCTGTCTGAACTGCTGCCTCCCCAGCTCCAGCCTGATCCGCCGGAAACGGCGCTCGCGCCGGGTGCGGCCGACGCCATCATGCGGCCCGCTAGGCGCGAAAAGGGCAAGCTCTGGAGCCAGACCTTGCCAGGGCCGGTCAGCTTGGCAAAGAAGAAGCCTTCTCCACCGAACACCATCGATTTGATCGAGCCGGCGCGGACGATGTCAATCTCGACCGACGGGGTCATCGCTGCCAAGCATCCCGTGTCGACATGCAGTTCCTCGCCGTGGGCGAGTTCCCGCTCGATGACCGTACCGCCACCGTGCACGAACACCCAGCCCGTGCCCTCCAAGCGCTGCATGATGAAGCCCTGGCCGCCGAAGACGCCCACTCCAATTTTGCTCTGGAAGTGGATGCCTATAGAGACCCCCTTGGCCGCGCACAGGAAGGCATCACGCTGCGCGATCAGCGCGCCGCCCATTGCGGACAGTTGAAACGGCATGATTGATCCGGGATACGGTGCCGCAAAAGCGATCCGCGCCTTGCCATGACCCTCATGCGTGAACACGGTCATGAACAGGCTTTCGCCCGTGAGCAGCCGCTTGCCAGCCGCCGCCATCCTGCCCAGAAATCCGGCCTCCGGAGCAGAGCCGTCGCCGAAAACCGTGTCCATGCGAATGGCCGGCGGCTTGAACATCATGGCGCCGGCCTCGGCGATGGCACTCTCGCCGGGGTCGAGCTCGACCTCGACAAACTGCATGTCGCGGCCCTTGATCTCGTAACTGATGTCGTCGGCTACGGCGGAGCGCCTGCCTCCGACGCTGGGGACCGAACTCACCAGGAGACCTCCTTGATAGGCGCGGCAATGTCAGGACAAGACGGCCGCGCCGGAAACCCTACGCAGTGTCGCGACAGGCGCGCAGGCGGTCCAGCCCTGGATCAACGCTTAGCGGACTTCGCGTGCTCAGCCGCCATGGCCTGGCGGATGACGGCGTCGGGATCGACTGCAGCCGCTTTAGGGGCAGCTTTCGAGGCGGCCTTGGATGCCTTCGCGGGGGCAGCTGCCTGCTCGATCGGCAGGGCCTTGTCCCAGCTGGCGGGCTTGATCGACGCCGCATTCGCGGCCGCGACCGTCTGCACCGCACCCGTGCCATCTTCGGCACCCTTGCCTTGCAGCCCGACCACGAGCGCCAAGTTCTGCTGCACGCGGGGGTCGGACGTGCCGGTGCTTGCGGCTTGACGCAGAAGCGCCTCGCCGCGGGCGGCCTGTCCATCCATGGTGTAGGCCATGGCCAGGTTGTTCATGAGCGAGGCCTGCTCGGGCGCGAGAGTCCGTGCCTTCTCAAAGAACTCGATCGACTCCTTGAAGCGTCCCTGCTTCGCAAGCACGGTGCCGCGCGCCGATAGGATGCGCCAGTCAGGCTTGGCTGGGTCGTCCGCGCGCTGCAGCAACTGCTCTGCGGTCGAGATCTGACCCAACTCGAGCGAAAGGCGACCGTACTCGGAGAGGAAATCCTTGTCGTCCGGGGCATAGGTGTAGCTCGACTGCATCACCGACAGCGCCTGCGCCTTGCGCCCGAGCGCTTTCAAGTTGCGAGCATAGGCAATGGCGGCCTTGGGATCGCGCGGGTTCTTGCCGTGTTGCTCGCCCCAGTAGGTCGTCGCCTTCTCGAGTTCGGCCTCCGGCCTTTCGCCGGCACTCGCGGTGGCGATGTCCACCGCTTTCGGCTTTTCGCTGGCGAGGCTGAGATCCAGATCACTGCCAGACTGTGCGCAGGCGCCAAGCAAAAGAGTGACCGAGATCACCGCCGCCGTGGCGGCAGAGCGTGCCATGCCATGCACCATCGAGGCCTCGCCGACGAACTTGCCCATCCGACTACTCTCCAATGACGCAGCGGCTTCGCTGCGCGAATCGATCCGTTCCCTGCCGCTACATTCCGACACAGCGGTCAACAAATGCTTAAGTGTTGTCGAAGGGGACACAGTGGTGCGAACCCGTTGTCAGCGCTGTGCCACCGCGCTAGAGCCCGTCGACAGCCTCTCTCCTGCCCGCCCCATTGCCAGCCGCGGATATCCCATGACCGAGATGCACCGAGCACTGGACCAAACCGCCCTCGACGCCGTGCTCGTTCCGGCGGCAGCCGGCGGCGGCTCACCGACGCGACCGATTTTTCTCGTGCGACCTCGCGATCTCGAAGCTGGTCATGGGCTGCCGGCCCTGGAACCGAGGCACAGGACATGGCTGAAGGCCGTGGGCTTCAAGGGCGCGGTACGTCGGCACGCTCTACTTCCCTCGGCCGACGGGACGATCGCTGGGGCCGTCCTCGGTCTCGGGGACGGCAACGACTTGGCGCCGAGCGAACCGGTCGAGACACTCATGGGACTACTGCCCTCTGTCCTCCCGGCCGGTGACTGGCATCTGGCAACGCCCACGAAGGACGACAATCTTGCGACGCTGGCCTGGGCGCTCGGGGCTTATCGTTTCCGGCGGTACAAGTCCGCCAACGGCGATGCGATACCTCGTCTCGTACTGCCGGAAGGCGTCGAGCGCGCTCGGATCGCGGCGATGGCCGAGGCGATGTGGCTCGGTCGGGACATGATCAATACACCAGCCTCGGATATGGGACCGGAGGAGATCGAAGCGGCGGCGCTTCGCATCGCTCGCCACCACGGGGCTAGTGCCCTATCGATCGTCGGCGACGACCTGCTCCGACAGAACTTTCCGCTGATCCATGCGGTTGGGCGGGCGAGTCCGCGGGCGCCGCGTTTAATCGACATAACGGCCGGACGCGCGGATGCACCGAAGGTGACCATTGTCGGCAAGGGGATCGCGTTCGATACGGGTGGGCTCGATATCAAACCATCGAGCGCGATGCTCCTGATGAAGAAGGACATGGGTGGCGCCGCCTCGGCGCTGGCGCTGGCGCACATGATCCTGGCGACGGGGCTTGACGTCCGATTACGCCTGATCATCGCTGCCGCGGAGAACAGCATCGCGGGAAATGCCTTCCGGCCGGGTGATGTGATCCGCAGCAGGGCCGGCAAAACGGTCGAGATCGGCAACACAGATGCCGAAGGACGGCTCGTGCTCGCGGACGCATTGGCGCTGGCCGACGAGGAAGCACCCGACCATGTCTTCACGTTCGCGACGCTGACGGGGGCTGCGCGCGTCGCGCTCGGGCCGGAAATCATGCCGTTCTACTGCGACGATGCGGAACTGGCGGGCAGCTTGACTGCTGCAGGCGACGCGGTCGGCGACGCGGTTTGGCGGATGCCGCTTCGGACGCCCTACGAGGGATGGCTCGATAGCCAGGTCGCCGACATGAACAATGTCGCGGAGGGCGGATTTGCCGGCTCGATCGTCGGCGCGATGTTTCTCAAGAGATTCGTGCCGCACGCGCGTCATTTCGCCCACTTCGACATCTATGGCTGGCGGCCACAGGCAAAGGCTCTCGGTCCGCGCGGCGGCGAGGCGCACGCGGCGCGAGCGGTTTTCGAGGCCTTGTCGCGCACCTACGCTCGGCGGACCGGTTGAGGATCAGCTCATGGCGTCCAGCGATAGCAGTTCACGGCCTGATCGACGCACACACGCCTGGCGGGACGACATCGCGGCGGAGGCGTTGCGCGGCATCGTCGATGCGCCGAGGTTCGTCGCGGGCACGTCCGGACGCGTCTGCCAACCGATCCTGTCGCTTCGCAAGCGCCCTGATTCAACTGCACCTCTGGAGACGGAGGCCCTGTTCGGCGAGCGCATGAGCGTCCTCGACGTCAAAGACGGATGGGCGTGGGTGCAATCGGGGCGCGACAGCTACGTCGGCTACGTGCAGGCCGACGGCATTTCCTTCCACTTGGCGGAGCCGTCGCACCGGGTTCAGGCGCTCGGCACATTCGTCTATCCCGAGACCAACATCAAAGCGCCACCGACGATGCATCTGCCGCTCGGCGCCGAGGTCGCGGTTGTGCGTTCGGAGGCGCAATTCGCGGAACTCGCGTCCGGTGGCTTCGTGGTGACTCGGCACATCGTGGAACGGACGCGACATGCGCGCGATTTCGTCGACGTTGCTGAGCGTTTCATCGGAACGCCCTACCTTTGGGGTGGGAGAACACGGATCGGACTCGACTGCTCCGGCCTCCTGCAAATCGCACTGGAAGCGGCCGGCATTGCGGCGCCGCGCGACAGCGACATGCAAGAGGCGGCGCTCGGCTCGGCCGTGCTCGTACCTCAGAGCCTGGAAGGGCTGGAGCGGGGCGACCTGGTATTCTGGCCGGGGCATGTCGGCATCATGGTCGACAGCGTGATGCTGCTGCATGCCAATGCGCACCACATGGCCGTGGCCGTCGAACCGCTCAGCGTCGCAAGCGAACGCGTCCGGCGGACCGAGAGCCGGATCTCCGCGATCAAGAGGCTGCCTGGACTGTCAGCCCTCGCGTAGTCGGCGGCTTCAGAACAGTTTCGACAAATGGGCGTGCCACGCGTTGATCAGCTCGGTCTGGCTTTTGGCAAATTGCCAACCCATCGTGGCCGCCGGGGCGAGCATGCGGACCACGATGGCGCGCGCTTCGCTGGACCCGAGGTGCTGGTTGCGTCCTTCCAGATAGGAAATGCGGAGAATTGCGACCGCCGCGTCCAGGCGGTGCTCGAGTGTACGACCGTGGGCTTCCGGTCGCGATTGGTCGTGGATGCCAACGGCGCTCGCCTCCGCCTCAGCGAGTTCGAGATTGCGAAGCAGGCGCTGGCGCATGACCAACGTCTCCTCCTCGACGGCGCGCTGCACCTTGGATTTGAGCAACAGCCAGGGCGGCAGGAACCCGACGACGATGAGCGCCGCGGTGATGCACAATCCAACGTAATCTGTGATCTCGCCGCCCGTGTACCAGATGTAGGCCCCCGTCACGATGGTGAAGGCGAACACGATGCTGGCGCCTTGGGCACTCATCTGCAGGAACGGCTTGTACTGGCGGTCGTGCAGGACGATCTCGATTGGCGCCCGAAAGGGGTGGTTGCTGACGACCCACCACGTCTTGACCAGAAAGCCAATCAGCACGATCCAAATGAATGCGTTGAGGAACCACTCGACCGACCAGATGCCCCACATCAGGTAGTCGATCGGCAGGACGACGGCGCCGCCGGCGCGGTGGTAGCGGTCACTGAAGAGGTAGAGGAAATCGAGCGCTACGAACGGCAGACAGATCATCAGCGCCGTGAAAGCCCCGGGAAAGCCGAGGATTCCGCCAACCAGGCTCCGGACCTGATGATCCGGAACGGCGAGATGCGCGACGCCCCGCTGAAAGCCGCGTGCGTAGACATGGACGAAGAGACGGACGGCGATGATGTGGGCCGCGAAGTAGAGCGGCTGGAAATGCCACTCGCGAGAGGCGAGGAACTGCGGAATGTTTGGTGTCAGGGCCAAGCCGGCCAGCCAGATGCCAACCGCCAAAACCACAGACAGCGCGATGGTCCCCGAGATCCGCCGCGGCAGCACCCGATCAATCGGCCAACGAACCTGTTCCGCGAACTCATGAGCAGAGCCACGCCGCAGGCTACCACCGAGCCCCCAATCGCCGAGGTCATGGCGCTCTAGAAGCGTCTCGGACGCCGCTATGGGCACGCGTGCGACCCGACGCCGTGCGCGAAGACGCGTCGCCAGGACGGTCAGCAAGGTCATGGCGAAGAGCACGGCAATGCCGGACAGCGCCGCGACTCGCGCTGCGCGATCGTCTCTCAGCACCGCTTCCAACTCGCGCAGCGCCGTAGCAATGAACTCGCGCCAACTCATACGCCCTTATCGCACGGCCGAGCTCGGTCGCGTGTTGCGGGAGGGCAGCAGTGACCGGCAAAAAGTCGTTAGAAACAACCGTGGCGGGAAGCCGGGCCTCCCGCCACACTCAAGGTTCGCAGCTAAGGTCGAGTGCCGGCTCAGGCGGCTTTGATGTTGGAGCGCTTGACGTGGTCGAGGTTGGCGCCCTCGATGCGGATCAGCTTGGTGGGAAGCTGGCGGTTCGGCGAGTGCACGACGCCGATGTCGTAGAATTTCACGTCACCCGGGTTCATGGCGTAGGTGCGCACCGCCTCGACCAACGAGGGCCGGTCGCCTTCGCCTTTGGTGGTGATCTTCCAGTCCGTCATCATGGTCTGACCGACCGCCTGACCGTAGATCGCCCAGCTATTGCCGTGGTCGTGCGGCTTGCCCTCGGCCTTGTCCTCGTGAACGTGGCCACAGATGCAGAAGCCGGTGTCGGGATCCTCGTAGAGCACCTTGCGCGGCTTGCACTGCTCGGCCGTCAGGTGCTTGGCGACAAAGTCCTGGTCCTTGCAGGCCTTGGAGACGAGGGCGCAGACCTTTTCGCGGCCAGCGGAGCTTGGATCAGCCTTGAGCGTGGCCTTGATGTCGGCGGCGAGCTGCTCGAGCGTGTAGGACATGGGCGTTTCTCCGTAGTGCCGGGATCGGGCGCTGGCATTCTGCCCGGACGTCGCGGCGCAGAATATGATGCTACGGCAGCTATTCGGCAGGTCAGACGGCGGTCTGTCAAGGGAGGCGGCGGAATGGTGTCTCGACGCGGCGAGGCCCGGTAGCGAGGAACGTGGACGCTTGCCGTCAGTGCGCAATTGCCAAGCCGGGCGCTCACGGTGGGATGGATCGCGGGGACAAGCCCCGCGATGACATTTCTCGGCGCTAAGCCGCGATGGCCTTTCGCGCCGCGGCGACGGCTTCGAGATGGGCGATCTGGTCGCCGGCGAAGCGGAGGACGAGGTGGTGGGCACCGGCCTTGGCGTAGCCGCTGAGGTATTCGGCGACATCGGAAGCGCGGCCGGCAAAGCATTCCTGGCGCTTCTTCAGGGCGACGGCTGGCGCGCCGTAGTAGGTCTCGAGGTAGCGGTCGAGGCGGGCGCCGGCGGCGGCGACATCGTCGTCGAGAGAGAGCGTCAGGTACATCGAGCCGGTGAGCTTGGCGGGGTCGCGACCGGCGTCACTGGCAATGCGCTGGACCTCGTTCCAGTGCCCGCGCCAAGCCTCGGGGTTGCCCTCGTTGGGCATCCAGCCGTCGAAGAATTTTCCGCAGCGCTCGAGGGCGGCGGGGAGTGTTCCCGCGCTCCAGAGGAGGGGTCCGCCAGGGCGGTGCGGCATCGGGCCGACGGTGGCCTTGTCGAGCTTCCAAAGGCCGTCCCAGGTGACCGGCTCGCCGGACCACAATGCGCGGGCGAGGCGGAGGCCCTCCATCATGCGGCCAACGCGCTTCTCGAACGGCACGCCCGCGGCCTCGAACTCGGCGCGGATCGAGGGCACATCGCGGGCGATGCCGACGCCGAGGACGAGCCGGCCCTCCGAGATGCGGTCGATGGTGGCCGCCTGATGGGCGAGCAGCACGGGGTTGCGCAGCGCCGGGAGCAACACCGCCGTGCCGACGAGGACGCGAGGCACACGGGCGGCGACGGCGGCGAGCATGGCGAGCGGCTCGTGACGCGGGCGCGCCGTGAGGCTGTCGCCGATCCAGATGCCGTCGAAACCGAGCAATTCGGCGCGCGACGCGAGGCTCAGCATCCCCGCCGTCTCGTTGCGGCCGGACATGATCATCTCGCGGGTGGGCAGCAGATAGCCGAGCTCGAGGGGCATATTTGGGCTCCGGGGCGATGGGGCTAGGGCGGTCAAGGCGAGTGAAGCAGAGATGGGGCAGGTGGGGAATGGGTAGCGTGGGACGAGGAGGCAGTTGCCGACGACAAAGGCCGGTGGCCGCGCAGTCTCGCCTCCTCCGAACGCCTCGCCTTTTTCGTGTTTTTATACAGAAGACGTCGTTGCGGTCGGTCGGCCTACTGCACCGCAGCAACGTCGCCATGGGCCATTTGCTGCCGCCCGAAGGCAAGGATGATTCGAGGGCGCGTGCTTTCGGGTGAGCGAGCAGGCAGGGTTGGAACAGTCCGCTCCAGCGCATCGGTACTCTTGGCCTCGCGGTTTTAGCCGCTATAGCGGCTTGTTCTCGCGTTCGAGTTCCTTGCGGATCAGGGGTGGGCCAATAGCGACTGACTAATCACGCCGGTTATTGATGGCAGGCCACGCTCATTGGCTTGCTCAAGCCGCAAATCTGTACCTTGTTCGTTCGGCTCCACTTCTTCACGAACGTTGTAAAAGGGGCTGTAAACGTCGCCGCGAGATACGAAGAGCCGTTGACTTGTGTATCGCTCTCAACACCAACGCGCGAATTAATCGCGACGATTAATCGGCTGCCGGCCACGCTCGCATTGTTTTTCAAGTGATATACGCTGCCGCCGCTGTCGCCGGGGCAGACGATAGCCGGCGCATTTTCATCTAGGTTCGACTTCGTGAGCATGTCGTTGGGTTGCGCCGCGTTGTACCCGGGCAGCGCAGCAATACTGGCGAGCCCGATGCGGAAGATGCCGTCGTTGCCGCCCGACATGTTCTCCTGAGTGCAGCCATAACCAGCAAGCAGCACTTTACCGCCCACCTTCATGTTGGCACCGTTGAGGTCGAGACGCTCGGGCGTTACTCCGGCGATCTCGTTGTCAAGAAGGCAGAGGGCATAGTCTGCCGATTTGTCGCCATCGCCATCCTTCCATTCTTCGTGATGCGTGCACTTGCCTTTGAACACCGTTTCGCTGATCTTGATTCTTACGGAGCCGCCATTTCGGACGCAATGCGCAGCCGTAAGAAGAACTCTCGGTCCGATCAGCGTGGCCGTGCAGCGGCCAATACCGCTGGATTGGTAGAACGACGCAGGAAATTCAGCGGGCTTCGCTGGTTTGCCGTTGATTATCTTGGGTCTGGCCGGCTGCGGCAGTTGGCTGACTTGCTTGAGATCGAGATCGCCGCGGTTGCGTACGAAATGCGCACGGTCAGCATTCGCGCTCAACGGAAAGCTGGACAGAGCGATGATCATCGCTATTGGAGAAATGATATGATTGCGCATGGCTGCCTCACTCGGTAACAATGATCGCAGTGGTCGCTGCTATGTTTAGGGAAGCAATTGACGAACGGTTCGCCCATTTGACGCAGAAAAGCTGCAAACCGATGCCGTGTCCCGACGTGCCGCCAACTGAAGCGGCGCCCGCTGACCATTGGCCAACCACACGGAGTCAAGAAGTCAGTTCTGCTATCTCATACTGGGTTTGCTGGAACACGGATGAGGTCGCGCCGGTTTACTAACGGTCGGAGCGAAACGATTTCACCGGCATCATCAAAAATAATATCAAAGATTTGGACGGTAGCTTGGCCATTTTCTCCGGCAACAGATTTCTGCGCCGTGGGCAAAACCTTATCAGCAATAGTCTGAAAGAGCTTTAGAATATCCGTTGAATCAAGCAAGCTCTTGACGTTTGTGACACCGCAATCCTTGTCAAACGTGATCGCAGTGTCGTTTTTCGCGAGAAACGCACCGAACTGTACTGCATAGGCCTTGCTGGGGTTCTTGACGTAAGTGACCGAAACGGTTGATCCCGATACGACTAGTAAAGGTTTGCATTCATAATAGACGAATCCGCGCGGATCCTCACCTGGTAAGACGCGCGTAGCGGTTGTGTATGCACATCCTGCCAGCACGGGTACGATGACTACAGTGGACGTTAGGAGAAAGCGCTTAAGCATGGCTACGCTCCGCTATGAACTGAAAAAGTATAAAGACTGGACTGAAAAAGCCTGTCCATGCGGCCATAGCCTGTGATCGCGGCTTTTGCCACGATGTTGCTCCAGAGGTACAATTGGCTGACATATGTCAGCACCTGCGCTTCGGAGAGCGTCGAGACCTGTCGCCGTCCAGGAGTTCGTCGCGAAGCTTCGAGTTGAAGCTCTCACAATGGCCGTTCTCCCCACGGACCGGCAATCCCTCTCGGCAGCTCGTGCCCCGGCGGGATGCTGCAGAGCAAACGCCGAAGCAGCGCTCGGCTTGGGGCTTGATTGCAACACGAGTATGGAGAGCAGGTACTAGGTCGGTTTCGGGTCACTCTGAAAGATAACGTGCACTGACCATGCTGCGCTCGCTCACGTCTTTCCTCCGCATCTCCACCGTCATGCCCGCGGAGGCGGGCACCCACGATAGGTCTCGGATTGCGCTCATCCCGACGTGGGTCCCCGCCTTCGCGGGGATGACGGTACGTTGGAGGGATGGATCGCGAACGGTCAACGCCGTTCTATCCGCGACGTCAACCCTCACCCCCACTCCCAAAATACCCCTCGATAAACCGCTCGTAGATGTCCGCCAGTTTGACGAGATCGGCGACGGGGCAGCGCTCGTCGATGGCGTGAATGGTTTCGTTGACGAGGCCGAACTCGATGACCGGGCAATACGCCTGGATGAATCGGGCATCGGAGGTGCCGCCGTTGGTGGTCAGCGCGGGGCTGCGGCCGGTGAGGTCGGCAACGGCGCGGCGCATGGTTTCGACGAGGGGGCCGGGCTTGGTCAGGAAGACGTCGCCGGTGCCGGAAAAGGTGACGTCGTAGCGGGCTGATACGTCCTTGGCCGCAAGCTCGAGCTGCTCGCGGACCCACGCCTCGACCTTAGGACGGCGCCACAAGTCGTTGTAGCGGATGTTGAACTTGGCGCGCGCCTCACGCGGGATGACGTTAGTCGCGGTGTTCGGTGCCGAGATGACGGTGACCTGAAGGCTCGAGGCCTCGAAGTCCGGCGTGCCTGTGTCGAGCGGTGTCGACGACAGACGATCGATAAGGCGGGCGAGCTTCGGGATCGGGTTCTCGGCCATGTGCGGGTAAGCCGAGTGACCCTGCTTGCCGTGGACGATCAACTCGCCCGAAAGTGAGCCACGGCGGCCGATCTTGATCTCGTCGCCCAGCGCCGACGGGTTCGACGGCTCGCCGACGACGCACGCGTCGATCCGCTCGCCGTTGTCGCGCATCCAGTCGAGCACCTTCATGGTGCCGTTGATGGAAGGGCCTTCCTCATCGCCGGTGATCAGAAACGAGATCGAGAAATCGGGCTTGTGGCCATGCTTTGCGATGTAGCGGAGCGCCGCGGCGGCGAAGCAGGCGATGGCGCCCTTCATGTCGACGGCGCCGCGGCCATAGAGCACGCCGTCGTGGATCTCGGCGCCGAAGGGAGGACGCGTCCAGGCCGTCGCGTCGCCCACCGGGACGACATCGGTGTGGCCGGCGAAGCAGAGGTTCGGCTGGCCTCGGCCAAAGCGGGCGTAAAGGTTCTCGACGTCGGGCGTGCCGGGCTCGGTCATGGTCATGCGGTGGCAGGAGAAGCCGGCAGGGCGGAGGACGTCTTCGAGCAGCGTGAGTGCGCCGCCTTCCTCCGGCGTGACCGAGGGGCAGCGGACAAGCGCCTGGGTCAAGGCGACGGGGTCGTGCAAGGGCGCTGACATGATGGGCTCGGAATTGGCTGGAACTGGAGGGAGTTGCGGCACTCTGGCAGGTCGGTGAGGCGGAGGCCAGAGGCGATGCTGCACGCTGTTCACGAACATCTCACCGTCATGTTTCTGGCATGTGATACGATGCGACGGCATGTATATTCGCACGATACTTCACATCAGCGGAGCGCCGATCATGACCTCACGCCGCACATTTCTTGGACTTGCCGCATCTGCCGCAATGGCCATCACGGCGACGACGGCCCTTTCCGGATTGACGTCAGACCCGGCCGCTGCCCAGGCGTCGCCGGTTTACCTGAGCCGCGGCCTCGCCGTCGGCGGGTACGATCCGGTCGCGTATTTCACCGAGAACAAGCCGGTGCAGGGTAATCCGGCGAACACGCTAGACCATGGCGGTGCGAAGTATCAGTTTGCCAGCGAGGCCAACCGCGAGGCCTTCAAGAAGGAGCCCGAGAAGTACGCGCCCCAGTACGGCGGTTATTGCGCGTGGGCCGTCTCGCAGGGCTACACCGCGCACGGCGATCCGAACGCGTGGACGATAAACAATGGCAAGCTGTTCCTCAATTACAACCAGAGCATTCGCGCAACGTGGGCACAGGACATTCCTGGCAACGTGACGAAGGGCGACGCCAACTGGCCCAAGATCGTCGGCAAGAAGTAGTGCCGCCGCAGCATGGTTGCACCGCGCAACTCGCCGTCGCAGACTTCCGGTAACGCCGTGCCGGAGGTCTGCCGATGACCATGCTCCCCGAATACGAGATCCATGCCATTCGCTACGCCACGCGCGATGCGCTGCGGCGCGAGCACTTCATCGGCGGCGATCCTCACGAGTCGCCCATGCCGATGGACTATTTCGTGTGGGTCATCACGGGGCCGGCCGGCGCCATCGTCATGGACCTTGGCTTTACCGCCGAGATGGCGAAGGCGCGCAAGCGCACGTTCCTGCGCTGTCCGATCGAGAGCCTGAAGCTGGTGGGTGTCGATGCCCGCGACGTCGACGACGTGATCGTCAGCCATATGCACTACGATCACGCCGGCAATCTCGGCGCGTTTCCCAAGGCGCGCTTCCATATCCAAGCGCGCGAGATGGCGTATGCCACCGGCAAATACATGCGCTACTCGAAGCCCGGGCACAGCTATCACGTCGAGGACGTAGTCGACATGGTGCGCCTGAACTTCAAAGGCCGTGTCGAGATGCACGAAGGCATGGTCGAGATCGCGCCGGGTATCACGCTGCATCCCGCGCCCGGGCATGCGGACGGCCTTCAAGTCGCGCGCGTTCACACCAAGCGTGGGTGGGTCGTCCTCGCTTCCGATGCGACGCACTACTACGAACACATCATGAAGGACCGCCTCTTCATGACGGCGTTTCACATCGGCGAGATGCTGGACAGCTACAGGGTGGTGCGAAAGCTGGCGCCGTCGGCACGCCACATCATTCCCGGTCACGACCCGCACGTCATGAAGGAGTACGAGCCGCCCAGCCCCAAGCTGGCCGGGGCCGTCGTGCGCCTCGATGTGGCACCGACCGGTCCTGAACCGGCTTTCCCGGAGAGCCACTAATCGCCCGTCGCGTTCCGTGTCCGGCCACGCTCTACTTATCACCGCGCGGCTTGAAGGCTTCGCCCAGGGTCGAGGTCACAGCTTCGATCGCCGCCGCGCGCGCTTTCAGGTCCGTGCCAACCTCGACCTTGCCATCGCCGCGCGCTGAAAGACCTACTCCGCTCAGCGTCCGCCTCGGCGTATCGGGCGCGTCAAAGCCGTGCACGGCCCCCTGATACTCGATCAGCTTGATATGCGGCCGCTTTGCGAGTTCCCGGCAGGGCTCGGGCGGCGTCCAATCGTCGGCATCGCCGATCAGGATCGTCAACGGCATCCTGACACCGTAGTCCGCGCGCTCGGCATAAACCCGGCAACCGGGGTAGAAGGCAATCGCTGCGCGAAACGAGGCACGGGATGCCTCACCTGGTCCCTTGTCGACCGCGGACAGGACAGAGCTGCCTCCGTGAGACCAACCGAGCAGCGCCAGGCGCGTGTTGTCGACGAACGGCTGTCGAGAGAGCCAAGCCGCAGCCGCATTGGCATCCATCGCGCGATGCCGCGGCCGGATGGGCCGGTCCGCGCCGGCGATGGTGCAGATCTGCCGCAAGCCGCGGGGATTGAAGCTGTCCGGGAAGAGAACCGCATAGCCGAGTCGGACCAGATGATCGGCCCAGGCCGTCTCGCGAGCGTTCATGCGCCCGTCTACACGGAAGAGTCCGCCGCAGCCGTGCATCGCCACGATGGCGGGGACGGGCTTGTCGGTATTGGGTCTGCGAAGATAAGCCTTGATTGCTGCTGCCCGGGGACCGGGCACGTCAATCTCGACACTCTCGAAGCCGGAAGGAACGGGCTGCGCCTGCGCGCAGGTCGTGCTCGCAAGAAGCAGGGCGCCGACACAAAGAGCGATCGCCCTGTGGCTAGCCCGTATCACGGCCTTCTCCTGCATGGGGGTCCTGGGCGACGGTCCCACACAAGCAGCAGAAAAGCAAAACGCCGGACCCTGAGGCCCGGCGTCTGTATCCGTATCGTGCGCTCAACGTCAGTTCAGCTTGCCTTTGAGTTCCCGGATCGATTGCTCGACCAGGCCGCCGGCTACGGCGCCTTGCACACGGGTAGCAAGCACCTTCTCGGCAGCTGCGGTAGCGGCGTCGATTACGGCCCCGCGCACCTCGTTGAGCGCTTGAGCCTCCGAGCGCGCGATCTTCTCCTCGGCCATCCGCGAGCGGCGCTCGATCGACTCCTTCAGAGCCTTCTCGGACTGCTCCTTGATCGCCATTGCCTCGCGCTCGGCGTTCTCGATGATCGCCTTGGCCTCGTCATCGGCCCGCCGCTGCTTTTGCTGGTAATCCGCAAGCAGATCCTGGGCCTCTTCGCGCAGGCGGCGTGCTTGATCCAATTCCTTGCGGATCGCCTCGGCTCGCTGGTCGAGGCTTTCCGTGATCATCGCCGGGACCTTCATGTAGAGCAGAAGGCCAATGAACATGAAGAAGGCGACCGCAACCCAGAATTCGGCGCTCATGACGGACCCTTCGTTAGGCTGGTGTGAGTGGACGCGGGCCGGTCACGGCGTGGCGGACATCATCCGAGCTCACTTGGTGCCCAATGAGTCGTTCGACTATGGCACTCGCCGTATCCGCGGCCAGCTGGTCGACGTTGGCAAGTGCCCTGGATTTCGTATTCGCAATTTGCGCCTCGGTCTCGGCGAGCCTTGCTGCATTCGCCTCGTCTACGCGCCGACGCTCGCGATCCGTTTCGGACGCAACCTTGTCGCGCATGCCCTTGGCCATAGCTTGCGCTTTGCCGCGGGCGTCCGAGAGCGACTTTTCGTACGCGGCGAGCGCCGCGTCGGTTTCGGCCTTGAGCCGCTCGGCTTCCGCGAGATCACGCTGAATGCGCTCGCGTCGCTCAGCGAGCACAGATGCCACGCGAGGCAGCGCCGTGCGCGACATGACCAGATAGAGGAGACCAAACGTGATCGCCAGCCATATGAGTTGTGGCGCGAACGTACTGGCGTCAAACGGCGGGAATTTCGATCCCGCCGCGCCCTCGGCAGCCGTCAGAACGACGGTGCTGGTGCCGGTCAGAACGTCTGCCGTCGGCCCTGGTCCAGGGGATGCCATGGCTCCTCGCTCAATCTCTGGTCTGCGTGGCGGTCGACTGACCGTTTCATAAAGGGCAATGCCGCCACACGCGCGAGTCCGCGCGGCGGCGACAAATGCCTTTTGCGTCGTCAAGGCGGCTCGACGTCAGTGCGCGGTGCGCCGCAGTCGCCAGTCCGCCTCTGTGTCGATCAGAGAACGAACAGGATCAGCAGCGCCACCAGCAGCGAGAAGATGCCGAGAGCTTCCGTCAGGGCGAAGCCAAGAAGGAGCGTGCCGCGCTGGCTGTCGGCTGCCGACGGATTGCGCAGAGCGCCAGCCAGGAACTGGCCGAACAGGTTGCCGAGGCCAAGGGCGGTGCCAGCCATGCCGAGGCAGGCGAGACCGGCGCCCAGAGCTTTGCCAATGATAGGATCCATGGAACTCTCCCGTTGTGGATTGGTGGTGAGGGCTAAGGCGTTCACGAGTGCTAGTGATGGGCACCGTGTACGGCGTCGTTCAGGTAGACGGACGTGAGAACCGCGAAGACGTAGGCCTGCAGCACGGCCACAAGCACCTCGAGCGCGGTCAGAGCGATCGTGAGTAGCAACGGCAGCGGCGAGATAATCCCCCACGCACCGGCCGCCAGCAGCGACGCGACGAAGCCTGCGAAGATCTTGAGCGCGATATGACCGGCGAGCATGTTGGCAAAGAGACGAACCGAGAGGGTCAGGGGCCTCGCCAGGAACGAAATGACCTCGATCGGTATCATGAGGGGAAGAAGGATAGGTGGCACGTCCGGGACGAACAGCTTCAGGAACCCGGCGCCATGCTGCATCACACCGTAGACGATCACGATGCCGATCACGAGAAGGGCGAGCGCTGCCGTCACGACGAGTTGGCTGGTCACCGTGTACCCGCCCGGCAGCATTCCGAGCAAATTGCACAACAGCACGAACATGAATAGCGAGAAGACGAGCGGGAAGAACTTCATCCCTTCCTCGCCTATATTGTCTCGCACGGTCGACGCTACGAACTCGTAGGTCAACTCGGCCATCGACTGAAGTCTACCGGGTACCAGGGCCCGGTGGCGCATGGCGAAGTACATGAATCCGGACGCCAGCGCGACGGCTGCGACCATGAACGCCGAGGCGTTCGTGAACGACGCGTCGATACCGGCGAAATCCAGTGGCACCAGCGTCTTGACGTTGAATTGCTCGATTGGACCAGCCACGTCGCGCTATCCCCGGCTTCCAGCCTCAACTTCTCCCATCCCGCTCGTCCTCGACGGACGGCGGGGGCGGCGCCTTCTGCTGCATGGCGACGCGGATGATATGGATCATTCCGGAAGCCGTGCCGAGAAGAAAAAACAACAAGAACAGCCATGGCTTTGTGCCAAGCCAGCTGTCGAGCAACCAACCCAGCCCACCGCCGACGATCACCCCACCAACGAGTTCCGTCGAGAGGCGCATCGCTTGGCCCATCGCCTCGCCGCGGCCTTTGCCGTGACCAACCGATGAACGCCCCGCCACCGGCTGCCGCGCCTCGTCGAGCTTGCGTCCAAGCTCTCCGGAGCGCCGCTCCAGCACGGCCCGCTCCTCGGGCGTCAACTCGCCACGAGGCCCCTGATCGGGCTTGCCGTCGACAGGCATGGGATCTCTCGCCGGTGTAACGATCGCCGAGGCCAGGATAGCCCCCTGCGCGGCGGTAACATGAGCGCCGCGGACCATAGTGAGGGGGCTTGGGGGTGTCAACAAAGGGCCAAAGTCTTCCGGGCCGCAAGCAGGAGTGGCGAATGCGCGCACGTAGTTCCACCGGTGTCGGTCGATCGGCCCAGTGATGGTTTGAAAGTTGGTAAATTATTAGGTGAACGCGGAGTAGTTTCAGCGGGTCTTCAGACCATTGCGGGGGCAATCGTGCTAGATATGTCATTCGACGATTGGATTATTTTGTCATGCCTAGTCGCACTGGCCGGCATGATCGGCGGTATGGAAGCGGCTCAATCGCGTGGTCTGGGTCGTCCTCTGGTTGGAGCGATGCTGCTGACCGTCACCGGCATGATCACCTTGATGATGACCTCTGATATGAAGGATAGCGTCCTTTTCGGTGGCTGGACAGAGAACGGCTCGCACACAAAGACCTCCCGCAAATCCCGCTCTACAGTCGATGACGATGCGGGCCGCAGGGCCGGCAAAGACGCCTCGGGACCGGGCGACGGCGACGGCGGCGACGGCAAAGAAATCAAGCTCGCGCTGAACGCCATGCTGGAGACGGACGAGGGGAGCGGCCCGCGCGCCGGTGCTGCCTCGGGTCCTGGCCGTCGCGGCGGTGGGGGCGGCCGGAACGGATCGTCTTCGTCGGCAGAGTCAAGTGGCGGCGATGGGCGGGCGGCTCCTCTGATCGAGGAGGCGATGGCCAACCCGCCTGGGCCAAAGTACCCGGACGATTGTCCACATTGCCCCGACCTGATCCTTGTCCCTCCCGGCAAACTGATCATCGGTCCCGGCCCTGACGAACCCGGTGCACCGATCGAAGACGGCACGTTGCGCGAGATCAGGATCACCAACCCGTTCCTGATCGGCCGCTTCGAGGTGACCGTCGAGGAGTTCCACGCCTTCGTAAAAGCAAAGTCCTATCGCTCATCGATCACCTGCGTTGGCGACGGCGCGATGCGCATTGGCCGCGACTACACCAACCCGGGCTTCGAGCAGACCACTGCGCATCCCGTGGTCTGCGTCTCTTGGCTTGACGCCCAGGCTTATATTCGCTGGCTCGTCGAAACGACGGGACGACGCTACCGTCTACCAAGCGAGAACGAGTGGGAGTACGCGGCACGTTCGGCCAAGCGGGCGGCGGGTGACAAATTCGTCTCTGGACCGGAGATCCTCGAAAGCGAAGCCAATTTCGGGCTCCTGCGCCCGGGCACGCGGTCAGTCGGGAAGTACCTGCCCAACAAGCTCGGCCTGTTCGACGTGGCGGGTAATGCCTGGGAGATGGTCGAGGATTGCTTTGACGTTGACGTCAGCCGGCTTCCGAAGGACGAAAAGCCACATTTGGTCCCTGACTGCACCCTGCGCGTGATGCGAGGTGGCGCGTGGTACAATCGTCCTGGCTATCTGCGTCTCTCGACGCGGTGGGCGAACCCGCAAGCGGCAGCCGGAAATGGCGTCGGTTTCCGCATTGCCCGCGACCTCGATCCTGACGAGCCGGCAGCTCAGCCGTTCGAGATCGCCGTACCGAAACCCAACCCTCTGTCCCCAGAAACGAGGCAGGGCGAGGTTTCTCGGCGCTGAAACAGGTCCAGAGCGTTCGGTTTGAGAGCACATCCGACGCGGCTCTTGCCATGCGGTGCTTCGAATGGAGAATGTGGCTCGACGTTGCCACGTTCGAGGAAGGCGCCCCATGCAAGTTGGAATTCTCTACACCTCTCACCCCGATCCGAAGACCGAGCCGTATCCGCACCAGAAGGTGCACGAGCGCGTGACCCGCGAGATCCTGGAGATCGAGCAACTCGGCTTCGACAGCATCTGGATTGCCGAGCATCACTTTTCCAATCGCTACGGCATCATGCCCGACCCGTTCAGCTATCTGGCCTATCTCGCCGCGAGAACCAGCGTGATCAAGCTGTGCGCGGGCGTCATGGTCGTGCCACTGCACCATCCCCTACGGATCGTCGAGAACGCCGCCTTCGTCGACATTCTGTCCAACGGGCGCTTCCAGCTGGGTCTGGGCTCGGGATATCGGCCCTACGAGTTCGACGGCCTCGGCGTCTCCTACGAGGAGCGTCGCCAGATTCAGACCGAGGCGATCCCGCTCATCCTCGACGGCTTCCACAAGAAGCGTGTCACGGCCAAGGGCAAATACTTCAACTTCGATGTTTCCGACGAATGGGAAATCTTTCCGCAGCCGCTCCAGCAGCCGCATCCGCCAATGTACATGGGGGCAGGAACCAACGAATCGATCGCGACAGCGGCGCGTTACGGATTCGGCCTCATGCAATCCACATTGCCGAGCGTCGGCGTCATCGGCGAGCATATCCGGCACTACCGCCGCCACATGAAGGATGCTCCGGCGCTGCTGCAGAAGAACCCGGCCTTCGGTGATGTCGACGTGGCCCGCATGACCTTCGTTGCCCCGACCGATGCCAAGGCGAAGGAGTTGAGTGAGGACGGGATCACGCACCACATGAAGAGCTTCATGGCGGGCGGATCGAAAACCGGGGGCTATCTAGGCGATGTTTCAGATAAGAGCGGCTCGGAACAATTCGCCTACGACAACCTCATGAAGGGCACGATCCTGCATGGATCGCCGGACACGGTGTTGCGCAAAATCGAGGCGTTCAAAGCCGTCGGTACGACCTCACTGATGCTGCACTATCCGCCTTACTACGGGCAGGAGCGAACGCTGGAGATGGTGCGCCTGTTTGCCAAGGAGGTGTTGCCTCACGTGCAGAGCATGTCAGCTCCGCGCCTGACAGCGGCAGAATAGTCTGTTTCCATTGGGGCGTGGGCACGCAGGCGTTCTGCCTGCGCCTCTTGGGTTATCGCCATTACGATCGTTTCTGAAAAACCTGGAGGCTGTCAAACAATCCCGCCAACTCGATTGTTCCTTCAGCGACGAGGGCACCCGAAATGCGATGTGCCACGTCGTAGGCGTAGGAGCCGGTGTAGAGCAGCACCCGTCCACCCGGCCGAAGCCTCGATACCACCAGGCGCACCATCTCGTCGTCCGTGAGTGCGCCATAGGCGTCGTTCTTCTCGGTCCTGAACTCGCCTACATGGAATAGCGAGGCGATGTCGAGATCAGGCAGCAACCGGGCGTCGAGTTGATAGATGTCGCCGAACAGGACCTTATAGGTTCGCCCCACATCGGGTCGCTCGATGATCAGCTGCTCATAGAAATCATGCTCGCGCGGCGAGGCCGTTATCCCGAGTACAGTATTCCCAGCGCCGGCTTCATGGCACGAAAGCCCCACGAGGTGGTGCTCGCCCGTTCCGAAATGGAAGATGGTTTTCCCTCGGATACCTTCGTTCGAAAGATACTTGACGAAGTGCACATCGCAAGGGCACTGCGCCTCATCGAGATACCAGCCGATCTCGTAGTAGTTCAGCTTCGCCAATGCATTCTCCCATTCAAACCGCAAGCGGTTGCAGCACTCTCACCTCTGACGCGTCGCCTTGCTTATCGAATTCGTAGCGCGCCAGCCTGGAGGCTGACGCCCGCGGTCGTTGGCTGAGGCTCACCAGCGTAACGCTCCCCAGTCTGTCCATGATGCGCGCTTCGATACTGGTCTGCGCCGCCTCGTCCAAAGCCGCCATTGCATCGTCCAGGATGACCACGCTCGGTCGGTGAATGAAAACTCTCGCTACGCAGAGGCGCTGACGTTCGCCGTTGCCGAGCACCTGATCCCAACGCTCCGTCCGATCGAGCCGCTCGACGAGATGGGACAACCCAACGTCCGCCAGTGCTTGCGTGAGGTCAGACGGGCTCACGACGGCGCCGGTGGCTGGATAAAGCAACGCGTTACGGAGCGTGCCCATCGGCATGTAGGGCTTCTGCGGCACCACCATGACGTGGGCTGCGACCGGCAGCTCGATGCGTCCGCTCCCCCAAGGCCAGAGACCCGCAATGGCCCGCACCAACGACGACTTGCCGGCGCTGGTGCTGCCGAAAATGTGCGCCCGCTCGCCCGGTGCGAAGCTGAGGCTGCCGGCCGCGACCAGCGATCGTCCGTGGGTATCGGTCACGTCGAGCCCCTTGATTCTGAGCAGGTCATCTTGGGAGGTGACCATCTCGATCCGGCGGCCGCCGAGTGCGTCGAGGCGCGCATCGAGTCCGTCGCAGGCATCGACGATGTCGATCACCCGCCGCGCGGAGGCGAACCACTCTGAAATCCGCGAGTAGTTGTCGACGATCCACGAGATGGCGAGTTGCACCTGCACGAACGCAGCACCGAGCTGGACCACTTGCCCGAGCGTCAGCTCGCCGGCGAAATACTTCGGCGCCGCGAACAACAGCGGGACGATTGGAATCATTGGCCCCGATGCATTGGTAACCCAGGTGATGCGCCCGTGCTGCCGCACAATTTCGAGCCAGCGCGTCACGACGTTGCCATAGAGGCCCTTCAGCGACCGCTCTTCTGCCGACCCACCGCCAGCGAGCGCCACGCTCTCGGCATTCTCTCGCACCCGCATCAGGGCGAATCGGAACTCGCCCTCCGCAGCATTCTTCCGCGCCACCGCGCCGACCAGAGCCCGTCCGATCCAAAGCATCAAACCCGAGGCGCACACGCCATAGATCAGTGCCAATAGAACCATGTAGGCCGGGATCGTTACCGCCGTGCTGCCGATCTGGAGCGTGTAGCTGCCGCCCACCGTCCACAGAATCGCGATAAACGCGGCCGCCCCGATGATCGCCGAGAACGCTCCGATCACGATGTCGACCAAGGGCTCGGTTGCCCACCGCGTGTCGTCCGAGATGCGGTACTCGGGATTGTCTGGCTCGGTATGCGTGGTCGCGAGCTGATAGAACCGGTTGCGCCCGACCCACAGGCCAATGAGACGCTCCACCAACCAAGCCCGCCAGCGCACCTGCAGCGCTTCGCGCGTCAACACGATGCCGACGCCGATCGCGGCCATGGCGGCTATGATGCCGAGAAATACCAGAACGGCCCAGGCTGCGGTCTCGGCGTCCTTGCGCTCAAGCGCGTCGAAGAACCATCGCTGCCAGCGATTGAGACCGACCGTGACGGCCGTCGACAACAACAGGCACACACCGAGGCCGATCGTCAGCAGCCATGCGCGAGGTGCCGTCGCACCGCGCCAGAACCCGCCGGCGAGCCGCAGGAAAGCCCCCGCAACCCGCGGGTCGAGATGGTAGGCCTGCATGCGACGGTTCCCTCCGCAGACCCGCAACCGCCGCTGCAGCGACGTTCACGTTCCCTCAAGCTTCAACAGAGTATTATTACGGCACAATAAAGTGTGCGAAAAATGTTTCTGTCGTCCATCACACTCCGCCGCGTCAATTCGCGGGCCAGGCCGGGAATGCTGGCGTGGAGACGCTCCCCATGGCAAGGGTGGCACTCGCAGAGGGAGCCTCTCATGACTGCGCCCACGACATCATACCCCACTACGGGACACGCCACCGCCGATGCCTACCTGGCGCAAGGCTACGACACAGTCGTCGGCATGTCGTCCCGCTTCGCAGCGGGCGTCTGCGGGCGTCTGCTCGCGATCCAGGCGGAGTTGGGCGTCACTGGTCACTTCGCCGAGATCGGTGCCTTCGAAGGCCGATTCCTGATTGCCATGGCGCACGGTCTCGGCAAGGGGGAGAAGGCCCTCGGCATGGATATCTTCGACTGGCCCAACCCCGAGGTAAAGGACCGCTTCGAGGCCAACTGCGCCAAACACGGCATCGGCCCCGATCGGCGCATCACGTGGAAAGTCAATAGTGGAACCACTACGCCAGCAGAGGTGCTGGCAAAGGTCGGCGGCGGCCCGATCCGCATGTTCCACGTCGATGGTGAGCATTCTCGCGCCGCTTTGACGAAGGATCTCGAACTGGCCACCGCCTGCATTGCGCCCGGTGGCCTCATCGTCCTCGACGACATGCTGCACCCAGGCTACCCGACCCTCATGGTGGCCGTGCAGGATTATCTAGAGCGCCACCCCGAGATGGTCGTCCTGGCCATCATCGACCGCGAGACCATCGTTGCTGCGACTAAGTTCGTCCTTTGCCGAGCCGATTGGTTCAAGCGCTACGAGGACCGCATGCTCGAGGCCTTCAAGCCGTGGATCTGGCCTCTCGGCGCCGACTTCGAGCCCCACTGGTGCCTGGTGCTCTCGCTGGACACGCGGCTCGCGGCGATCGTGTAGGGCCGGCTTTTCCTTGCTCCGGCGCCCAACGGTTGCGATGCTGGCGCTGCCATATCATATATGTCAGTATAGCTGACCTTTCGGGTGCCGAGGTGTGTCGCGCAGCGACTTGCCGCAGGTCCGGTGCCTTTACCGAGTGAGCCCCTAGAGCGAGGCGACGAGACCATGGTCAAGAGCAGCCCCAGCCTCGAGGACAAGTTCGACCTCGCCGAGACCCATCAGATCCTGAACGGCTCCCAGGCGATTGTCCGCCTGATGCTGATGCAGAAGGAGCGGGACCGTAAAGCCGGCCTGAATACAGGCGGCTATTGCACCGGCTACCGCGGCAGCCCGATCGCCGGCCTCGAAGGGGCCATGATCCGCTCGCGCAAGATGCTTGCGAAGAACGACATCGTGTTCAATCCGGGCGTGAATGAGGATTTGGCTGCTACGGCCTTGTGGGGCTCTCAGCAGGCCGAACTGCGGGGCGACGGCAAGTATGACGGCGTGTTCGGCGTCTGGTACGGCAAGGGTCCCGGCGTTGACCGCACTGGCGACGTCTTCCGCCACGCCAACCATGCAGGCACCTCCAAGAACGGAGGCGTTATCGCCCTACTCGGCGACGACCACACCTGCGAAAGCTCGACCTCGGCGCATCAGTCCGAGTTCGCAATGGTCGACTACATGATCCCGGTGCTCAATCCGGCCGGCGTGCAGGAGATGCTGGACTTCGGCATGATTGGCTTCGCGCTGTCGCGCTATGCCGGCGTTTGGGTCGGCATGAAGTGCGTAAAGGACAACTTCGAGTCGACGGCCACCGTCGACGGACGCCTCGATCGCGTCGCCATCAAGCTCCCGGACGACTTCACCATGCCGCCTGGTGGCGTCAACATCCGCGTCGGCGATCAGGCGCTCGACAAGGAAGCACGGCTCCACGACATCAAAATTCCGGCCGTTCTAGCGTTCGCTCGGGCCAACAAGCTGGATCGCATCGTGACCAGCGGCGGCAACGCGCCCCGGATCGGCATCGTCACCACGGGCAAGAGCTATCTCGACGTGCGCGGCGGCCTCGACAATCTCGGCATCGACGAGGTGAAAGCGAACGAGCTCGGCATCCGCCTCTACAAGGTCGGCATGGTCTGGCCGCTCGAGCCGGAGGGGCTGCGCGAGTTCGCCAAGGGCCTCGACTTGATCATTGTCGTCGAGGAAAAACGCGCCCTGCTCGAGACCCAAGTCAAAGAGCTTTTGTATAATGCCGATCCGCGTCCCGTGATCATCGGCAAGCACGACGAGTCCGGCGACCAGACGCATTTCCTGTTCCAAGCCAAAGGCGCGCTCGAGCCTGCCGATATCGCCGTCGCCGTGGGCGAGCGCCTGATCCGGTTCCAGATCGGCGGCGAGGACATGAAGGCCCGCGTCGGCTACCTCAAGCAGATGAAGGGCAATAAGCCGCTCACGGCCGAGGCCGCGGTTCGCGTTCCCTATTTCTGCCCTGGCTGCCCTCACAATTCGTCGACCGTCGTGCCCGAAGGCTCGCGCGCCTACGCCGGCATCGGCTGCCACTACATGGCGCAATGGATGGACCGGCAGACGGAAGGCTGGACCCAGATGGGCGGCGAAGGCGCCAACTGGATCGGCGAGGCGCCGTTCTCCAAGCGCCCGCACGTGTTCCAGAACCTCGGTGACGGCACCTATCTGCATTCCGGATCGCTTTCAATCCGCGCCTCCGTGGCAGCGGGTGTCAATGTCACGTACAAAATTCTCTACAACGACGCGGTTGCCATGACGGGTGGCCAATCGCTCGACGGTGGCGCCACGGTGGGCCAATTCGCGGCCCAAATCCTGGGCGAGGGGGTCAAGAAACTCGTCGTCGTCACCGACGAGCCGGACAAGTACCCGCAAGGTTTCCTGCCGGCCGGCACCGAGGTCTTCCACCGCCGCGACCTACAGTCCGTCCAGCTCGATTTGTCCAAGATCGAGGGGGTGACGGCGCTCGTCTACGACCAAACCTGTGCCGCCGAGAAACGCCGCCGCCGCAAGCGCGGCACGTTCCCCGATCCTGTCAAGCGCGCTTTCATCAACGAGGCGGTTTGCGAGGGCTGCGGCGACTGCGGCAAGAAATCGAACTGCGTTGCGATCGTTCCACTCGAGACCGAGCTTGGCACCAAGCGCGCCATCGACCAATCCACCTGCAACAAGGACTTCTCCTGCGTCAACGGGTTCTGCCCGAGCTTCGTGACCGTGCATGGCGCGGTTCCGCGAAAGAAAGCCGGCCTTGCCACGCAGTCGAGCATCGCGCCGATGCTGGCGAGCCTGCCCGAGCCAACCCAGCCAGCGCTCGATAAGCCCTACACGATGCTGGTCACCGGCGTCGGCGGCACCGGCGTCGTCACGATTTCGGCGGTGCTCGGCCAGGCCGCGTATCTCGACGGCAAGGGCTTCGGTGCCATCGACATGACCGGCCTCGCCCAGAAGGGCGGAGCCGTCGCATGCCACATGAAGGTTGCGCGCAACTCTGACGACATCCACGCCATCCGCGCCAGCGTCGCCTCGACGGACCTCGTCATCGGCTGCGATCTCGTCGTCACGGCGTCGAACAAAGTGCTCGAGACCGTCAAGCCCGACCACACAACCGTCGTGCTCTCCACCTACGAGATGCCGGTCGCCGACTTCGCCCGTAACCCAGACCTGAAGCTCCCGGCTGGCGACCTCAAGCGTGCCGTCGAAGAGCGCGTCCGCAAGGGCGCCCTGCATGCGCTCGACGCACATACCTATGCCGTCGAGCTGTTCGCCGACTCGATCGCCTCGAACATGTTCATGCTCGGCTACGCTTACCAGCTGGGCACCGTCCCCGTGTCGTCGGCTTCAATCGAGAAGGCGATCGAACTCAACGGTGCGGCCATCGAGATGAACCGCAACGCCTTCCGTTTCGGTCGCCTTGCCGCCCATGATCGGGCTGCGCTCGACCGTCTCGTCAAGCCCAAGTCCGAGAAAGCCACGCCCACGCTCGACGACGTGATCGCACGGCGAACCGACCATCTGGTTGGCTATCAGGATCTGGCCCTCGCGGACCGCTATCGCAAGCGCGTGGAGCGCATCGCTGCACTCGAGAAGGACAAGACGCCCGGTCGTTCCGGCCTCGCGGAAGCCGTGGCGCGCGGGTACTTCAAACTGCTCTCCTACAAGGACGAGTACGAGGTCGCTCGACTCTATACGGATGGTCGCTTCGAGAAGGCTGTCACCGAGGCGTTCGATGGCAACCACCGGATCGAGTTCCATCTCGCGCCGCCGCTGCTCTCATGGTTCAACCGGGACAAGATCACGGGAGAGCCGCGAAAGATGACGTTCGGTCCGTGGATGTTGCCGGTGTTTCGCACGCTTGCCAAAGGCAAGTCGCTGCGTGGTGGCTGGCTCGACGTGTTCGGCTACACGGCCGAGCGCCGCCTCGAGCGGAAAATGATCGCCGACTACGAGGCTAATCTCGACGAGATCGAGCGCCGCCTGTCTGCCGAAAATCACAGGGCCGCCGTCGCACTTGCTACTTTACCGGAAGAGATTCGCGGCTTCGGCCACGTCAAGCATCGCAACTACGAGGCGGCCACGAAGAAGCGCGAAACCTTGCTTTCCATGCTCCGCGACCCGAAGACAGCCTCCACGCTCAAAGCGGCAGAGTGAACCGTTACTGCGTCCGCCGCCCCAAGGGGAGGGCGGACGCCTAACCGTTCGAGTTGCGGTAGGACGCCGGCTTAGGCTCAGAGCTTCAATTCACATTCCTCAGCACTAGATCCTCATGCCACTTCGGGCATCGTGAAAGCCGGAAGAGGAGCGTTGCCATCGTAACGCTCGATGGCAACGAGGCAGGTGTGGGCCGCGCACCCGCCCGAGAACGCAGAAGCTGGAATGTCCAGTGTGAGCACGTTGGCGTTGCCGGCAATGCAGAGCGGGCCCTCGGCCGTTTCGATCGGTGTCCACCACGCGCCTGTCGGCAGAATTGCGACGCCGGGCCGGATGTCAGCCGTGACGCGAACGCCGGCGAGGCAGCGGCCGCGAGCATTCCGAACAAGAGCCGTATCGCCGTCCTTCAGACCCAGGCGGCGGGCATCGTCGGGGCTGAGCAGCATGGCCTCGCGCCCCGACTGCTTCTCGCCCTGGCTGACGCGGCCCCAGTCGAGTTGGCTATGCAGGCGGCCATTCGGCTGCGCCGAGAGGAGATGGAACGGGTAGCTTCCGCGCTTCGCCGCTCCAAGCCATTCTGGCGGCTCCATCCAGGTCGGATGTGGCGGGCAGTCGGGGTAGGCACAAGCCTCCAGCGTCCGGCTGTAAAGCACGAGCTTTCCGGTTTCCGTCTTCAATGGATTGGCGTCTGGATCGGCGCGAAATCCGGCCAGCGCCGGCTCATGCGGCAACTGCGGAACCTCCACATGACCCGTCTCCCAGAAGGTGTCGAAGTCGGGCATCGAGCCGCCCTTGGCCACGATTCCGGCGCGGGTCGTGTCGTACATGTGCCGGAGCCACCCCATCTCGTCGCGGCCTTCGGTGAAGCCCTGCTCCACGCCCAGGCGACTGGCCAGCGCCTGTAGAATCTCGAAGTCGGAACGCGCGTCGGCATGGGTTGCCACGCACTTCTTCATCGCGAAGACCATGTCGGCGCGACGGCCGCCGGAAATATCGTTTCTCTCGAGCGTCGTCGTGGCTGGGAAAACGATGTCGGCGCGCTTGGCTGTGGCGGTCCACACGATGTCCTGGGCGATGATCGTCTCTGGTACGGCCCATGCCTCTGAGAGGCGGCCGAGGTCCTGATGATGGTGGAAGGGATTGCCGCCGGCCCAGTAGACGAGGCGGATATCGGGATAGACGTGAGCCTTGCCCTCGTAGGTGAAGGGAGCGCCCGGGTTCAGCAGCATGTCTGCGATGCGCGCGACAGGAATGAAACTCGTGTTCGGTCGCTTGCCATGCGACAGCCCGGCGATCGGCGCCAGCGGGTAGGACATGTTCTGGTTGCCGATCGAGCCAACGCCAAATCCGGCACCGCCACCGGCGTGGCCCCACTGCCCGGCGACGGCAGCCAAAGCAGCTGCGGCCCACCATGTCTGCTCGCCATGCACTGCGCGTTGCAAGGAGTAGCTGACTGTCACGAACGCGCGCTTCTCCACCATCTCGGAGGCCAGAGCGCGAATTCGGTCGGCATCGAGCCCCGTGATCCCAGCGGCCCACTCGGCCGTCTTGGCGGTGCCGTCCGAATGCCCGCGAAGATAGTCAAGAAACTCGTTCGAGCCACTGCAGCAACGAGTGAGAAAATCCTTGTCTTCTCGACCGGCATTGACGATCTCGGCGGCCAGGGCGATCAGCAATGCCGTATCCGTGTTCGGGGCAATCGGCCACCACTCGGCGCCGACCCAATCCGGGATGTCGTCGCGGCGCGGGGACACCAGCACTATACGTGCGCCACGTTCCTTCAGGCGAGCCAACCTCTGGCCGAGCGTGTGGCGACCCGCGCCGCCCGAGTCGCACTGCTCCGTGCGCGGCGTGAGTGCCCCGCAGACAATCACCAGATCTGCGTGCTCCGAGACCAGCTCGAAAGAGTTCGGGTGACCATAGCCATCGCCGCCCATGATATGGCGTACGATCACCTGGCCGGCGCCGACGCTGTATGTATCGACGTGCGCCGTATAGCCGCCCACGAGATTGAAGAAGCGCTTCACGACGCTCTGGGCGTGATGCAGACGGCCCGCGCTGGTCCAGCCATAAGAGCCGGCGAAAATCGAGTCGTTGCCGTGACTGTCGATGACGCGACGGATCTCATCGGCGGCCAGATCGAGGGCTGTGGTCCAGTCCACGGGTACGAACCGCTCGGACCCTCGTCCGCGACGATAGGCGCGGCTCGCATCCAACTGCGAAGTCAGGCTGCCGTTCGAGGTCCGGGCCGCGAGCCACCCTTCGCGGACATACGGACGGTCGATCCGCACCTTGGGGTCCATCAGATCGGGTATCGCCGCCAGCATATGCGACGGCGCAGGATCGCCCGCCCAAGGCTCCGCACCGATTACGCGGCCATTCTCGACCAGGGCCGTGAAGGGTCCCCAGTGGGCGCAGTGTGAGATGCGCTCGATCATTGGCAGTATCCTCGAGACTTCGATGAGAGTTGGGTAGCTTGAAGCTGGCCTAGCAGGCTCATACGACGTTGACGAGCGTGTCGCCGCGCGAGAGGCGCCGGATATTGTCGACCATGGTCTCCTGCCGGCGCCGAATAGTGCCGTGGGTCCAGCCGGACATGTGCGGGGTCAGCACGCAGTTGTCCAACTCGTGAAATGGGAGGCGCCCAGGATGGGGACCTGGAGACGATGGCGTGGGATAGACGTACCAAGTGTCGATCACAGCACCGCCGATCCGCTTCTCCGCCAACGCCTCGTATAGCGCCGTTTCGTCGATCACGGGACCACGCCCCACGTTCAGGATGACCCCGTGCGGTTGCATGGCGGCCAGCGCGTCGCGCCCGACGAAGCCTTCAGTGGCGGCGTTGTGTGGCAAAGTCACGAGGACGTAATCGGCGGAGGCCATGAAACCGGCCAACTCGGGAAGCGGAAAATAGCGGTCGACGAGAGGTCCGGTTGCAACGGCCGATCGGTTGGCCGTGTGTACGGTCATGCCGAAGGCTTTGGCGCGTACGGCGACGGCCTTGCCGATATGGCCAAAGCCGAGAATGCCGAGCGTGGCGTCACCCAACTCGGTGCGAAGTGCCGACCTTGCCGAAGCCCAATAGGTCCACTTTCCCTGCCGCAAATCCCTGTCGGCATCAGGTATCGGAACGTGACGCAGCAGCAGTGCCGTCATTACATACTCGGCGATGGCAGGATCATGCCCGAAGCAGCAGCAGAGCGGCGTGCCGGGCGGGAGGCGGGTCCGGTCGATGGCGTCGACGCCAGCTGCGGGCGCATGATAAAGGCGCACGCCATCCGGGCTCGGATGCGATGCGTCGAGGCGAATTCCGACGATGACTTCGGCCGAACGGAAGGCGTGTCTATCCGCTGCGGTTTCCGGCAGATCGGGAACGCACAGCACCTCATGGCCCGCGCCCAGCAGGGCGGCGAAGCCGGGCTCGAACGTTGCCGCGTTGGTGCCGTGGAAGACTATTCGCATGTGGCCTCGAACGGAGAGCCGGGGCGGTATACATCTCCGCCCCGGCCACCCTTCATTTCACGCTGGAGAATGCCGTCGGCGTCAGGATGTCGCTCGAGACGTTGGCGACGATGGGACCGCCGTTTTCCGGCTTCTCGGTCGCTGCCCGCTTTTCGATCCATTCAGGATCCGCCTGGAAGGCAGCAAACTTCTTCTCGCGCTCGGCGAGGCTATCCCACACCAGGAAGTAGGTGAGGCGATGATTGTGACTGCCGATGACGGTGGTCCAGAAGCCGGCCTGCTTGATGCCGTGGCGCTCCCAGATCTTGAGCGTGGTGTTCTGGAAGCGATTGAGCAGGGCCGGCAGGCGGCCGGGGCAGCAGTCGTAGATTCTAAGCTCGTAAAGCATGGGCGTCCTCACCGGTTCGTTCACGGGTAGAGGCCTGATCCAAGCATGGGACCGGCACTGCGGCAACGCTGGACTGCTCAAATGTGGTCAGGCGACAGACACGCACTCAGGCGCTCGTCAAGACGCCGGACAACGAATCATCGTCTCGTCAAGCATGTCAGCCATGCATTTTTGCATGACTGCTCGGCGTGCGATGGGTATGTCCGGACATTGTAAGTCTCTGCCGCGGCGGTTAGTCTCAAGATCCAATCAGAAAAGTCAGTCGGGAACGAAACGCCATGTGGATCATCGTCAAGACTCGCAAGGGCAAAAACAGCTTCCTTACGGAGGCCGGCGATTGGAGTAAGAACCGAGACAACGCAGAACGCTTCGATCATTTCGACTTCGCGGTGACAGTGCGCGATCGCGCCGTACCGCCGAGCGAACGTCGGGGCGTGGGCGTCATCAGCCTGAATTGATCGCAGGATCATCATTTAAGGGCCAGGGCCGCACAGCCAACGCTGTGCGGCCCTTTCGTTGGGATCGCTGCAACCGCCCACGATTTCCATGTTGCGCTTTTTTCTCTATCCACGGAGAGGTTCGAGCATAGAGGCATTGTCCGACGGACACTTCTGTGGAGCACGCAGCATGACCGTCATCTACGTCGACGCCGACGCGTGCCCGGTGAAGGAGGAGGCCGTTCGCGTCGCCCAGCGTCACGGGCTCACAATAAACTTCGTGTCGAACGCCTGGATGCGGCTACCGGATGGACCGAACGTCAATCGCGTCCTTGTTCCTGAAGGACCGGACGCCGCCGACGACTGGATCGCAACGCGCATCAGCAAGAGCGATGTGGCCGTCACCGCCGACATTCCGTTGGCGTCGCGTTGTCTGAAGGCCGGCGCCCGCGTCGTGGGCCCGACCGGCAAACCCTTCACCGGCTCGACCATCGGCATGGCCCTTGCCATGCGCGAGCTTCAGCAGCACTTGCGAGAGACCGGCGAAAGCCGCGGCTTCAACGCTTCTTTCACGCGCGCCGACCGTTCGCGATTTCTCCAGGCCCTCGAGGAGGCCATCCAGGCCATCAAGCGGGAGGGCTCGCGGTGATCTGCCGACTGATGAATTGTCGCAATCGGGTGCCTAGGTCTTCGGTTCGAGCTTTTTCGCCTTAGACATCGAAAATCCGACCGTAACCGCCGATGGGCACTCTGGCGCCCGAGAGGCGGAGACAATGCCACAGGCTGACCTGATTGGCTGCGAGGACGGGACGCTTCAGGTCCTGCTCCAGGACATCGATGATGCCGACGCAACGGAAGCCGGTACCGGCGATGTAAATGCCATCGGCATCCGCTGGGCAAGTGGCACGAATCTGGGCGTAAAGGGGCTCGATCTCCTGCTCGAAGCCCATCCCTTCCGGGTATAGCTGGGAAAAGGGAACATCGCGCCATTTGCGGCCGGGGTCGTAGCGCAGGTGGGCTGCGGGCGAAACCCCATGAGAGGTGTAGTAGGCGACGCCGGCTTCGACCGTTGCATCGTTGAACCAGGCTGGGAAGACGACGAAGGGCCGCTTTAAGTTCATCGAGCGCATCGCGGCGAGACTGTCGAGACCATTCGTCGTGGCAACCGTGCCAGCGGCCAGGACAGTGGTCATGGCGCCGACCACGGCCTCGTCCCAGCCTGCGCCACCGAGAATACTCGACGAGCTGTGTCCGATGACGGCAGCCGAAAGGCGCATGCCCGCGAACTGGCGGCAGCCGCGGATCACGTCGTCCTCGAGGTCGACGCCGCTGCGGTCGGCGCGCCACTTGGCCCACGGCGCGCGGGCGGTAACCCGGGCAACATGGACCGATACGCCGGAAGCGGGTGGCACCATGGCCCACCACTCGGCCTCCGGCACGGCCTCGTTGCCGACGATGAACATACCGATGCGGGCTCGCCAACCCCAATTGTCGGCCTGACGCGTCATGGTCTACTCCTCACTAGATCACGGTAGCTCGGCGCCGCGAGCTTGTTGTGATCGAAACCGACCCTTTGCTCGCGGATATTCACGCCCGTCCCACCCTGGATACGCCGGCTCGAGTGGATGGGCTACCGATAGCCATCGCACAATGCACAGGGTCCACCGCGTGGCTGGATTCAGCCGCGGACAGTTGGCGCAACAAAAAAGGGAGTGGGAATTATTCGGTCAGAGCGGCTCATCGGCTCCAATCGGCAAGCTAATCAGTAAGGTCGGCGAGCCTTTCAAGCCCTGCGCGATCCACTATCAGGAGACCACCTGACGCGTCCGGAACAATCAGATCTAGACGATTCAAAAATACAAGATGGGCAGCCAGTTCGTCCATGCTGAGGCCGAGCCAACCGGCCACAGTTCCGCATGTCATGTCGTCTGCAATGACTTTATGCGAGAACCCATGGTCCGCGTTGTTCTGGGCAAGATACACCAGGAACGACGCCACGCGAGCCACCGGACTTCTAGAGGCGGCCGCTACGATACTCTCGCGTCGGGCGACGAAGGCTTCGTACGCGGGATCGAACTCGGAATATGCAGCTCGATGGTCACCGAGTGCCGACGTGGTCATACCGCCCTCGCTCGCTTCGGATGGGAGTCCGATGCCAACTCCAATAACTCAATGCCAAGTTATTGGTTCCAGATGACGTCGGCTCGGAGCCGAAACGAGGTCCTCTGCCTGAGGTTGCCTCATGCTTCACGCGTAACTCTGGAAAACCGCTCGATCGCCGTCGGGCAAGCGTTGGGAGGCACTATCGACGCAAAGGTCCTGAACCCGTAGCCGCAAGCAGCGTTTACCCGACGCGGCGACAATGGAGACGTGCGTTGGCAGGATTCCTGAAGGCGATGCAGCCCCGGCGGTTACCGTCGCGGACGAACAGGCGCGGCGGCTTGCTGGCGCTCGCGGGAATGGCGATGGCGGGCACTGCGTTGCTCGCCCGGCACCATGCAAAGCGAGCGGAACTCGACCATCCGCCACTGGGTCGGTTCGTGACCGCGGGCGGCACGCGCCTCCACTACATCGATCGTGGCGCCGGCAGGCCCGTGGTGTTTCTGCATGGCAACGGCGCCATGGTCGAGGACCTGATAATCAGCGGGGTGATCGACAAAACCGCTGGCCACTATAGAGCCGTCGCGTTCGATCGGCCCGGCTTCGGACACAGTGACCGGCCACGCGGACGCGAATGGTCAGCTACCGACCAGGCCGCCGTCCTGTCTGATGCTTTTCGCTTGCTCGACATCGAAAAGCCCATTGTCGTCGGTCACTCCTGGGGAACACTCGTTGCGCTTGCGTTGGCCCTTGACCACCCAGACCAGGTGGCCGGCTTGGTTCTGATTTCCGGCTACTATTACCCCACGCCGCGTGCCGACGTGGTGTTGTTCGCCCCTCCGGCTATTCCAGTAATCGGCGAGGTCATCAGCCACACCGTAGCGCCCTTGATCGGTGAGATCATGGCACCGCGAGTCATCAAAGACTTGTTCTCCCCTCAGGACGTGCCGCCTCAGTTTACCGCGTCGTTTCCCGTTTCACTCACTTTGCGTCCCTCGCAAATTCAAGCTTTCGCCGAGGACTCTGCGCATATGATTGCGGCTGCCGAGCAGCTCAGCCCCCGCTACCCCTGCCTTCAATCGCGAACAGTCATCCTGGCGGGCGACGCCGACAAAATCGTCAGCCACCGGCAGGCTCAGCATCTACACACTGAAGTTGCGGACAGTCGGCTCGACGTCGTGGCGGGCGGGTCCCACATGGTGCATCACATCGCTCCCGAGCGGGTCATCGCTGCCATTGACAGCATTGCAGCGGAGCTTCCTCAATGGGAACGATAGGCCGAATGAACGACACGAAAGGCGACCCGGCAAGGCGCGGGCGCGATGCGGACACGCCAGCAGACTTTCCGGCGCAAGGCTGGAAAGACATCGCTTGGCGCGTCTACGGTGGAGTGCAAGAGGACCGCGTTCTGCTGGTTGCAGCTGGTGTAACGTTCTATGGGCTCCTAGCGCTGTTTCCGGCTATCGCTGCGCTGGTCTCGCTCTACGGATTGTTTGCAGATGCCGCGACCATCAACGGACATTTCCAGCTTTTGTCCGGCTTTCTGCCGGGAGGCGCGCTCGAAATCGTTGGCGATCAGGTCAAGCGTATCGCGGCGCAGAGCCAGGGCACGCTCGGGCTCGCATTTCTGGTCACACTCGTCCTGTCTATCTGGGGCGCCAATTCCGGCACCAAATCAATCTTCGACGCTCTCAATATTATTTACAAAGAACGCGAGAAGCGCAGCTTCATCAAGCTGACGCTCTGGTCTCTCGCTTTTACCGCCAGTGCGATCATCCTGGCTCTGGTCGCCCTCGCGAGCGTTGTCGCAGTACCGATCGCCCTTGGGCTTTTGGGGGTACCGAACGAAACCGCCCCTGGACTTCTCGCCATGTTGCGCTGGCCACTGCTGTATCTGATTATCTTGATTGCCCTCGCCTGCCTCTACCGCTATGGGCCGAGCCGCACGCATCCGCAATGGCGGTGGGTGACATCGGGCAGCGCCATAGCAGGCGGACTCTGGATCGTCGGCTCGCTGGCGTTCTCATGGTATGTGGCCAATTTCGGCAATTACAACGCGACCTACGGATCTCTGGGCGCCATTATCGGCTTCATGATCTGGATGTGGCTCTCGACGGTCGTCGTGCTGCTCGGGGCGGAGATCAACGCCGAAATGGAGCATCAGACGACCAGAGACACGACCAAGGGCCACGGCAAACCGATTGGCGATCGCGGAGCGCGCATGGCCGACGAGATCGGCACGGCGAGCGACTGACCCGAAGCAGCCGGCAGCGGACATTCGACGGGACTCGTTGGACGACCTTGGAGAGACGCAATCAGCGCTTGATTGCCGTGATGTCCTCGAGGCTGGGAAACAGCAAGGCCCGGCAACGATCGAGGCCAGCGCGGCGGTTCTCATAATTCGAGGTTGCAATCTTCATCTGCGATTCCTTCTCGAGCAGGGATGCCGTCGACTCGTTCTTCTGACTGTGGAGTTGACGGGACCGTTCAAGGGATTTCGCCGCGTAATCGGCCCAGGCCTTCATCGCCTCGACTTCGTCCGGCCCTTTGTCACAGCCGGCCTCCCAGCCGCGGCGGAACGTGGCGTACAGCTGCTCTACCGGGATATCCAATCCCCCGAAATGCCGAGCCATTTGACTCATCGCATCGTATTCCGCACTGACGTAGCCGAGATTTTTTTCTGCCACGATGAGCTGCTTCCGGTTCCAGGTGTCTTTGAGCCGAGCGATCTCGACTTCGATCGGCGGTATGGCGCGCCTCCGAAACAGCTCCTCTTTCTGCTTCAAAAGTTGTTGGTCGCGTTCCAGCTGCGCCTTGACCGTATCCACCTGAATTCTGGCCATCATGATCTGGTAACCGTAGGAGCGGCCGTAGTCGACGAACATCATGACGGCGAGTTGGCGATCGCTGACGGGTGCGCTCTTCTCCGACGCCAAAGCGTAGAGGCTCGGCAAAAACATTGCCCCCAAGGCACCGAGTAGAGCTGCGCCTAGTGTTCTCATCTTTGAAATCCTCAACACGTCGCCGGCGGGGAACGCCTCGGGCAGTCTGATTGCATGATGAGGTGCTGCGTCCTGATGTGTCGTCAATGACCGAACAGCCTGACAACGCCACCCCCGCCATGCACATTGATCGTCTGTCCGCTCACCCAACTGGATGCCGGAGAGCAGAGCCAGAGCATAGCGTTGGCGCAGTCTTCGGGACGACCCGGCCTCCCCGTAAGGGTATCGGGGCTCATCATTCGCTTCTGGGTCGCCTCGTCAATGCCAGCCGAGGCATAGCCCTCCGTAATCACGGTTCCTATCAGGATCGAGTTCACGCGCACCTTTTTGGCAAGCGCGTGCGCCATGCTCACCATGAGCTGATTGAGTGCAGCCTTGGCAGTCCCATACGCGAGTATGTCGTAGGCTGGCACCGCAGACGAAAACGATCCGGAGTTCGTGATGGTGGCGTTCTTTGCCTTGAAAAGATATGGCGCGCAGGCACAGCTCATTCGGTAGGCGCTGATCGTGTTGAGCTTGTACGAGTCAATCATCTGCTGCTCTGTGACAGCGAGCGGGTCCGGATTAACGCCGCCCCAACCGACGTTGTTGATCAGGGTGGAGATCCCACCGAACGCCTCTGCCGTGGCCGTGACACATGCCTGAATGTCGAACTCAGCGGTCACGTCACACTTTGTGCCTATGACCTGGCTGCCCGTAGCGGCTCCGATCTCAGCCGCCGTCGCCTTGGCCTTGTCGCCATTGAGGTCGGCGATCATGACTTTAGCCCCGGCACCAGCCAGTGTCTTAGCGATAGCTGCGCCGATGTTCTGGGCACCGCCCGTAATCAGAACCGAATGGCCATCCATTCGGAACTCGGCAAAGGGATCGAACGACATTCCGCTCTCCTGAGAATTCGAGGCAATCGAGATCAGTCGAGTTCCTGCACGCCACCGCCGCTGACCGTCAGCACCTGACCGCTCACCCAGCTTGAGGCAGGAGCGCAGAGAAAGAGAGCGGCATTGGCAATATCGGCGGGCTCGCCCAATCGGCCGAGCGGGGTATGCTTCAACATCTGTTTCTCGATAACAGGCGAGAGCACAGTGGCCAGCGCATCAGTCTTGATGGCTCCGGGTGCGATACAGTTCACACGGATTCCGCGCGGCCCGAGGTCGAATGCCATGTTGCGGGTCAAGTGATTGACTGCGGCCTTGGACGAGCCATAAGCGCTCATGCGGATGTTCTTGTTCTCGCCGGACATCGAGCTGATGTTGACAATGGCGCCGCCACCAGACCTCTCCATGTGAGGCGCGCAAAGCTGGCTCAAGCGGAACACCGAATATACGTTGAGCTGATACTGCCAGACAAAGTCACCGATGGGCATTTCGAATGGCTTGGGCCCACCACCACCGGCATTATTGACGAGGATCGTCACCTTTCCGAATGCCGTTGCGGTCTTCTCGACGAGCGCAGCGAGGTCGTCCTCCACGGTTACGTTGCAGGCTAGTCCGATAGCCCTTCCTCCCGCACTGGCGATTTCACGAGCGACGGCCTCGGCTGTCTCGGGCTTGAGATCGCTGACCGCGATAGCAGCACCGGCTTCTGCGAAGCGCAACGCGATCCCGCGCCCGATCCCCGCCCCGGCCCCCGTTACGATGGCCACTTGCCCGCTCAACCCGAAAAGCTGCGACAAATCCAAGTCTGCCTCCACGAAACTGCCGTCCAGACAACGTTTTGACTGCGCGACGTGGATGCAACGGGTAAACTAAGTGCGGTCGAAGCGGCAACTCGACGATTCCCCAAAATGGGGCGCGGCAGGGCGACGGCCCGCTGGATCAAATCACGACAGCCGGAAGGGTCTATGGTGTTGTGGAGAACACGCGCGCCATGCGGGCCAAGTAGTCGAAACTGATCTCAGTGAGAGGATGAAGGTCATGAGCCGCCTTTCGTGTGGCTCGCACGTAACCCTTTGCATCGCGCTCGACCCAACCCTTCTCCATGAGCTGGTTCACCTTCCGCCGAACGGTTTCCCGGGGGATGCCGCTGAACTGCGCGATGGAAAGTACATTGAGGGCTTCCGGCTCAGTCGGCGTGCGGTTCACATCAAGAAGATCGCCGTAAGTGAGGTCGGCGGACGCCTTCGAGGCGGCAAAGGACCGATCGCCGATGACGGCGAGGACCAGAAACATGTCAAGATCGCCACCGAAATGCTGCCGGCACTGAATGAGGAAGCGCGTCAAGGTCTCGACGTGACGAGGCCAGATCGCTCCGAAGTTCGCGCGAATATATTCCTCGTCGAACCTGTTCATAATTGATCTCATCCTAGACAGGCAACCCGCACAAGGTAGACTCCGACTGCGTGGTTGCAGACGGCGAACCATCCGATCCCGCGGCAGAGGCAGAATGTCGAAGCTAGGCGGGTTATCTGTCAATCCGGTAGAGCATGCAGTTTCATTCCCGCTTCCGGTTCTTGTCGAGGATCGCGATGAGGATACGCACACGATGCTCGTGGCGCACAATTGGCAATGGATCGACCTACAGGACTTGATTACCTCCGAGCTCAGTACATTCCGGGATGTTGCCGACCAGCGTTTCACATGCTCGGGTCCGGCGCTGACCTTACCGTCAGATCTCGACCTTTCGCTCGGGCTCGCGATCCACGAGATGACGACCAACTCAGTCAAATGCGGCGCGCTCTCCGTTGCAGCCGGCCACGTGAACATCGCATGGTCCGTCAGCCCGGTCGACGACGACCAGGTTCTTGTCGCCCTCGAGTTCGAATGGATCGAGCGCAATGGTCCCGAGGTTTGCGAACCGGGCCGCGAAGGATTCGCGTCAAAGCTGATGCAACGCTTGTTTGCAGCCCAGTGCGGCGGGTACTCCAAGCTCGAGTACCATCGATCGGGACTTGCGTTCCATGCCGCGATCCGCTTACCCGCAGCATCCGATCCAGCGCCGCTTGAGAGCCGAATCCCATTGAAAGCGGCTCGCTCTTGAGGTGCACCGGGCCGCCACAGGCTTCAGTTTACGGCATCGGGATCCCGCGTTCCACAGCTCGCCGAGCTCGGCGTCGATGCGGGTCGCCTGGCCGAGAGTGCCGCGAAGGCCGCGACGTGTTTGCTTGAGCTCCGCTCAAGCATTACCGGGATCCTCGCCGGACTATGTTGGTTCTGATGGTGAAAAAATGACTTGGCGCGCCGGGCAGGATGAAACTGCGAACTCGTATGTGATTGAAATATCATCCTGATCTCAACGGTGGTTGCGGGGGGCTGCGACAGCTTTGGCAGTCATGGCCTCAGATTAAGTTTCCAGCCTAGCTGGTGTGGGTAAGTTGCGCCCTGCAGGGGAGGCGATCAAACCTGATGGATCAGAGACGTAGCTTTCCCGAACCTAAAAAAAGTACGCACTGCCACGGATACTCTTTCAGGGCGTTCTCCCAAACCTTTGCGTCGCTGTCGCTACTGCCGATGCGGTTTCGCGGCAGACGGCATTGGCTGACTAGAACCTGTACCTCGATTAGTCCCACCGTCTCAAACGCAAGTAATCATGAGTCGACACCTCATACTTGCTCGAGTGAGGTAAGAGTGGGCTCAGCCTCGAGGGGCGCCGCTCTCGAGAGCCATCGACGGGCGGTGCCCGGTAGCCGATCGTCAGTCCTTGATTTCGACCGCCTGATAGACTTGGCCATTCATCGGCCGGTCGTCGCTTGCCCAGCTTACGACCCTCAGCATCCAAGACCTGTCGCGCAGCCCGAGCATCACCATGCCGGATGTTGACCGAAAGCGAGGACCGGGCTTGTCATTCGGCGGCTCGGACAGCATCCGGAATAATGAGTGCTTCGAGAAGTCTCTGACGTGCATTGCGAATAGGGGGGGGCCGGCCCGGTGCAGATCGGTCGCGTCGGTGATCGTCAAGAGATTGCCGTCTCGGCGCACATGGAGTCGGTGCCTGACGGGCTGTGCGCCCGCCTGTTGAAGCAGGCGGCAAGCCGCGCAAATGGTCGTCGGCATCATGAATAGCGCGAAGTGAGGCTCTCGTGCACACGGGTTTCGATAGGTGCGCGCAGCGCCGGGCGCATGGTGCATTGAGTGACTCGATACCTGATACGATGGCACGCTGGTCATGGCAGCCTCCTTGCACGGTAACCACGCGATCCGATCGCCCGAGATCCGATCCGGCACTTTCGGCCCTCACGGCGACGATCTCCGATCTCCCTCATAGGGGGTCATCGTGATGCGACCGTTAGCTGCAAGTTAACGCTGAGTTGACGGTGTCTCGGCAGACTGTGGGCTCCTGATTGGACGCGGGACCGACGTTAGGAGTCTGCGATGCACGGTTATAACCCACTGAAGGGGAGTATATTTTCCAGTCTTCCGAGATCCGCCACCCAGGGTGTGTTCGGCCTTCGGCATCTGTTTCATCCGATTGGCCAGCCGCTAGATCCATCGGACCGATTCAAGGGGGCCGGCAGCTTCCCAACGACCGCGGCCGCGATCCCTGCGGCAGCCCCACCTGCCGGTGGCGCACGCATGGCGAGCGCCCTGATGCCTTCGCTCGGATCTGCTCTGCGCAAGCTCGAAGCCCGGATTCAGCGTGGTCACAACGAGCTTTGGACAGATCGGCTGGCGTCCGACCCGGGTGGTCCCGTGCCGGCTTTCAATTGGGAGAACCCGTCAATTCCGGCCGGGTACACCTACCTGCTGCAGTTCATCGCGCACGATACTGTGGCGAGCGCCGCTGCGTGCGTGGCCAGCCAAGGTGCCCGGGCCGTGCTTGAAAACATGCGTCGCCGTCCACTCGCTCTCGACACGCTCTATGGCGGCGGCCCGGACGTAGACGTAGCCGCGTTCGAGTTCGGAACCGAGCACCGGGACTCACGCGGGCGTGTGCCGCGCACTCACCTCAGGGTCGGGCCCTGGCGCAGGCCGGTGGATGCGCCAACCACGTCGGACTGCCCGTTTCGCGACCTCGCGCGGGCCAAGGCGGATCCTGGGGAGGATGACGGGCTGTCGCCGCCACATGTGAGAAACTGGCTGACCGAAGTGATGGTCGCCGATCGTCGCAACGACGCACACGCCCTCATCTCGCAACTCACGGTGTTATTCCACCTGCTGCACAACGAGGTCATGCGTCGGCTGGAGCAACGTCCGATCGGGATCGTGGGCTGCTCGGTGCCAGAGCGTGCCTACCGCCGCTTCCTCTGCGCGAGGCTTGCGGTGACACTCATCTATCGCAATATCATCGAGAAGGATGTGCTGACACTCGTCCTGCATCCTCAGGTGCATGCCCGATACGCGAGCCCAGACGCCACACTGCTCGACCCGACGCCCGGCATTCCGCTGGAATTCACGCATGGGGCGTTCCGCTTCGGTCACGCGATGGTGCGAGAGACCTATAAGGTCAACAGCGAGATAGCGCTTCCGATGGAGCGTGCCTTGCTGCAAAGCTCGACCCGCTCGCCCGGCTTTCTGCCGGTGACCGACCAGTGGCTCGTCGACTGGTCGCGCTTCTTTGCGACCGGCACGCTCGATCCGAACCTGAGCCGCAGGATCGGGCCTGACTACGCGCCGCCCTTGCGCAGCACCGCCCTGCTCGGCGATCGCGATCCGGATGATCACACGGCCCTTCCCGCACGCGATCTGATGGGGGCCAGCTTTGCCGGGCTATGGTCGGTGCCAAAGCTCTACGCCAAGCTGCAGAACCTTGTTGCAGGACAGGCGATCGCGCCCCTTCTTCCCCCCTTCGAGGCGTGGCAGACCTTGCTCCGCCAGTGGCTGACGAAGCCTCTGTCGTCCGACATCACGGATACCTTCAAGCCCGATGAGGTCGAGGCCATTGTCGCCGACCCGCCGATGCCATTCTTCGTGATGTTCGAAGCGGCACACTCGGTCGCGTCCGGTGCGCCTGCACTCGGCGGTGGCGGCCGGTATCTCGGACCATTCGGATCGATCATCACGGCCGAAGCGATGTTCGGCGCCTTGCGGCTAAGTCCCCTCGGCCTCGAAGGTTCCGGCACCGTCGCGCAACAGATCGCGAAAGCGTGTGGCGAATTGCTCGGCGACGGCGATGCGCTGGCCGATGTGCCCGAGATTGCCTCGATGCCGGCGTTGCTCGCCTTCATGGGGGACAACGGCGCGTTCTCCGGCCCCGAATGAGCCGATCCCGGTTCGTGTCACGCAAAAGAGAAGGAAATCAGCAGATGGCACTCGAATTGTTCTCGGTCTCCGACTATCGCAAGTGGGGCTATCTCGTGAAGGCGTGGGCGACGGGAAGGCCCGTTCCGGGCTCAGGCGGAGCGGCACCTGCGAAGCCGGCGACCCTCGCGGAGCTGGAGCAGCAATGCACTGCGATTGGCCTCTCGATCAACATTCCGTCGTACCTGACGAATATCAGGGTGCTCGACGGTGCAAAGGATACGCTGACGATACGTCTGCCAGCCAAGGAGTTGGTCGAGGCAGCGGAGCAGGAGATTGCGGGCTCCGCCGAGTACAAGTTGCCAATTTTTTACGACGACATTTACGGCCACCCGCCTCTCCCCATGGAACAGCAGCGCAAGCTCGACCTGCAGGCTGAGCGGATCGGCGACTACGCGGTGGGGATGTGCATGTAGTCAATCTATGCTGGAGACATGGTCACGATGTCTTCGTAGCCGATACCTCCCGTTGGCGCGCCGATGTCGTGAAGTGCATTGCGAAGGCGTAACCAATCATTCTTATCGCTGAACGGGAAGGCATGGAGGAACCAATGTGTCACTGCCTCGCGGGACCATTGGTGCCTTCCATGCCATTGCTGCTGCGATGCTAGGTACATCTGTGTAAGTGCTTCTTCCGCAGCTTGCCATGAGCCAACGCTGTGAAAAATTGCTGCTTTCCACCCTGGTAGCGCCGGTGAATTCGGTGCCTTTTCTGCAATCTTTGCGGCTTCGTCATACGCTCCACATAGGTATAGGACGCGGACGCGGTACCCAATGTGCGCTCCAGTTGGAGAAAGCGCTCTTTGAAGCGCCCTGTCGGAGACAACTGTTGCTGCTTGGTGATCACCGCAGAAGCAATAACCGAGCGATGATGAAGTCAACGTCCATGGATCGCTGTCGTTCAGTTCGTTGGCAATCCCAAAGTGCACCACAGCTTGCACATGTTGATGCGCCATCAAATGGGCCCACCCCAAAGCTAGATGACCACGGGAATCACCAGGGTCAAGGCGAACAGCTTCCTTCGCTAATGCCAGTGCCTCATCGCGACGCCTCTGCTCGCGCAATACGCCGTAGTGAGTTATGTGAATGCTATTTTGTAGCTGGGCTAAACTAGAGTAGGCTGGACCGAAGCTGGGCGTCGTCGCGATCGAGTCCCTGAACATCTGCTCGGCGGCATGCCAGTCCGAGGACTGAAAGCTCAACATTGTCGATTGACCTCTGAGCCACAAATCATAGGCGGGAAGGTCCGCTGCTGAACGCCTCGCGATCGTTGCCAGCCGGCCCGCGGAAATGTGCACGTTGAGGGCTGAGGCCATGCGCTGGACTACGGACTGCTGCGAAGCCCACCATCCCTTGGGAGAGATGTCGAGTTTCTCGCTCCAGAGGTAGGAGCCGCTCGCGGGATCCCGCAGTGTCAACACCAGCCGGACGCCGGACTCGGTCAGATAGGCGCCGCCGTCGAGTACGACCTCGTGGTCCGGTGGAACGCCGGGCGACTGCGGGCCGGCCGGCGCATCTCGAACCACCCATTCGCGGAAGCGCACGAGGCTCGCGATCAACTCGCGCCTGAACTCCTGGACGAGGTATCGACTGTCCAGCGGGACCGCCGCCGCGTCGAACGTACCGAGCGTCACGGTAAGGCGGGATGCCGACGTCGCCTGTCGCGATCCAGCAAGCAAGATCGGCGCCGGCCGCAGCGCACCCGGGCTCGATGAGGGAGTGTCGCTACCCTCCTGCGCCAGCTTGATTTTGGCGATCAGCTCTTTGGTGACGGGCAGCGGCTCCTCGCCGAACTCCTCTGTGAGCACGTCCCAAAGGCGCTTATAGGTTCCGAGCGCGCCGCCGATGTCGCCTTCGGCGTAGCGGATGCGGATCAGCGTCCGCGCCGCCTCCTCATGCGTCGGGTCGAGATTGATGATGGCTCGCGCCAGCGCTTCTTGGCGGCTCTGCGGGACGTTCTCATCGCGCATGGCCGTTTCCAGGTCGCGCAGCACGCGATCCTGCAGCGCCTGCCGCTTCGGCAGAAGCCAGCTTCGAAAGGCGGGATCCAGATCCTCGAAGCCGGCAAGCAACTGCTCGAACAGTCTCTCGCGCTCGAGGAGAAGACGATGCGGGCGGCCGGCGCGCGCCTCGGCGAGAACGGCCTTGACATCGACGTCGAGGCCTTCGGGCCGCAGCCCGATCTGCAGCTTGTCGGTCAGCATGCCCTCGTAGCCGGCGGCGTGGAACGCCCCCCTGATCTCGTGCAGCGTGGTGCGCAGAGATCCACGAGCCTTTTCCTCCTCGGAGTCGCTCCAGAGCAGTCCGACGAGCCGCTCGCGGGCTTCACGCGGACGGTCGGAAAGGGCCAAGTAGCCGACCACTGCCCGCGACTTGCGGTTGCCGAGCAGGATCTCGGAGGTTCCGATCTTGACGGCAAAATTGCCGAAGACCTCGATCGCGAGTTGGGCAGCACGACGCTCGGTGCGCGCGGTTGCTCCGGCTTCGACACTCCGAATAGCGCGTTTGACAGCCACGACCCCGTCACCAGCTCATCGATCCCGCGAAATGCTACACGCGGTATCGGAGCGTGGCCAGCCCCCCGACGGTGACTTCGGTCAAGTCAGCGGTGTGCCGCCGGTGAATTGGTTGCCGCCGCCGGTCCGGGCGATTGCATCGCAAAGGCGGGTCGTCGTAAGGCTCGAGGGTAGTGCCTGCAATTGCGGCGCGACTGCTTTGACCACCGGGATACCGTATTCAGCGCGTGTCAGATCGACAATCATGCTTTCGATGCCCGCGGTGGCCAGGGCTGCGCTTAGGCACTCGAGCTGCTGGGCATCAGACTGCGGCAACGGCTCGGGATCCACATGCCGCTGGGGCATGCCTACAGGGTGCAGCAGCACGCAGCACTGCGCATCGATCGTATCAGCGCGCCGCAGGTGGCGGCGGTCGAGCTCGCCGAGTGCGTGGTCATTTGTCTGCCCTCGCTTCGCCGCGGCCAGCATAAGTCCGATCTCGAGCTGACAGAGCTCCACCATGGCGGACCGAACCGCATCGACCAGCGTCAGGCGTGCGGCCAACCCGCAGACGAACCCTTTGGCGGTCGGATCGACGGAAACCGCGGCCACGACCGGAATGCCGAGGTCGCTGGTGATATCGAGGCACCAGCTCGTTCGGCCGGGCGCGCCTTGACGCAGGAACCTCGCAAGTCGCGCAGCCTCCGCCAGGCCGTCTGATTCCGCACTCAAGGGCCGCGCCCGCTGACCGCCGACCCACCAAAGTGCAGCTGCATCCCGCTCGACGAGCTCCAGCAGCGCGCGCGTGGCGGCGGCTTCCGGGCTCGCCCCCGCGGCCGCCCCGGAGCTGAGCGCGGCGTCGCGATCCCGGAGCGCCCCTTCGGTCGCTCGCCGCAGTACCCAGTCGGAGGGGACGAGGCTGCTTGTGGCAGTGCCCAGGTGTCGAGCTGCGGTCCAGTCCGCCATGTCCGATGGGCTGGCGCTCTTCGACCGGCGCTGCTGCACGACGAGATCCGCGAAAGGCGGAAGGAGACTGTCGGTGACATCGTCGATCCGACGCGGTGTGACGTCGTCTGCCCTCTCGTACTGAGACAGCCTCTCCACCGCTTCCCCGAGGCAAGCGGCAAAGGCATCCTCGAGGCTTTCGCCGGCACCCGCAAAGCTGACTTTGGCAGGGACGGACTCCGCAGGCGACGCATCGTGCGGGCTGCTCGCGAGCGCGCCGACAAACCGGAGACCGGGCGCCCAAGGCGAGCGCAGCAGGAACATGCGATCCATGCGCGAGGCCGCCTGCGCGATCAGCTCGCCGTGCCGGACCGCAACAGCCTCGAGGAGCGCTTTCCCCTGTGGTGAGCCAAGATCGATATCGTGCAGCTCCGGCGTGAGCACCTGTGCGCCCCTAGTGAAAATGCTGGCGACTACCACGCTCCGTTGTATTGGAACAGTCAATCAGCAGCGGGAAATGTCGTTCTCGGTTGCGTGACACGAGCAAATTGAGCGGACCCACGCCGCACGTGCCCGGTAGGCCTACCTATTCTGGAGTGCCCCTGGGGAGATCCACTCGGCATTGAGTTTTAGGGGCTCTCACTTCCGTCATCCGGTCGATTGATCCTTCCATTTCAACGATCCTCCACTTCTCCGGCCAGTCATGGCCGCTGTTGCAGGTTCTGCGCCGCCGGACGGCCTGTGTGGACGAGACGGTATCGCCCTCGGCCGCTTACCGATTTTCCCAGAAGTGGAACGAGCGGACGCTCATGCAGATGTCGACCGCAGCATGGCACGATGAAAAGAAGCGCGGCCAGTGCGCCGTAGATCCATTCACGCGGCCTTGGCGGCGCGTCTCCTGCGGGCCGCACCAGGAAGGCGACCAGACGAGGGTCGCCCCGGAGCCGAGGAGGCCGGCGCTGGCAGCACCCCAGCGCCAGACGGTCATGGCCAGCACCACGAGGCCGATCGGCGCAGAAGCCAGAAGTGCGCTCATCGAGCCCCCCCCTCAAGTCAGAGAGGGGCGATGGGCAATCTTCTCGACCGAGATCTCTTACAGGGCGCGACCGTTCTCTGCGAAAGTGCTGATGTTAGAGATGGTCGTCTCAGCGATGTTTAGCAGCGCCTCGGCGGTGAAGAAGGTTTGGTGGCCCGTGATCACTACGTTGGGGAAGGTCAGCAGACGCGCCAACGCGTCGGCGGCGGTGAAGTGGTCAGAGACATCTCGAATAACGGGTCCGCCTCTTCCTCATAGACGTCCAAGCCGAGGCTGCCGACGGTTCCTTCCTTCAGGCCGCGGATCACTGCGCGGGTATCGAACACCGCTCCTCGGCTGTTGTTGATCAGCATCATGCCTCGCTTCATCTGGCCGAGACAACTCGTGTCGACCAGATGATGCGTGTCAGGCGTGAGCGCACAGTGCAGAGTGACAATGTCGGAAGTGGCGAACAGCTCCGTGCGGTGAGCTTCCCGAGACAGGGGTTGCACTTCGTTCCGGACACATAGGCTACACTTTCGGTCCTTTGCGGAGGACGCATCGGTGCCGTGGAAGGAGTGTAACGTGGAAGACGAGCGTCTTCGATTCGTCGCCCGCCGCCTCGACGGTGAGGCCATGGCGGCCCTCGAGCCCGTTGCAAACCCCTTCGAGGTCCGCAATGTGTTACCCATGTCTCAGGAATAAACCGTAACCGATGTGTCCGGAACGGACCGAAACGGTATGGCGCGCCGTACTGAATAAAAGTGCGAACACCTATGTGATTGAAGTTGCGGCGTAACGTTTCGAGGGCATCTTTGGATCGGTCGTTCCAAGTGTTCGTAACCGCCTCAACCGGACTGAGGTGCGTGCCGGGCGTCACGATCGCCCAATCTTCGCCGAACGCGATGTAGCATGTATCTCGGGGGGCGGCTTGACACGTTGGCCGGGCCGTTGTCGGTGCCCGCCCGCTGGAGACGACCTCAACAGGCTCGCGAACAGACTTGCTCGCCGCAATGCATGCTTTCCCTCGCAGGGACGGCGGATGGCGTGAGAACGCCGCACTCGCGATCGCTGAGAGCAGAGAAAGCCGTCATTGGGGAACGGCCACCATCCGCCCCGTGATCATCCAAGCGACGCGGTCGGTCCACCTTCGACAGCGGACATCTCTCTGCTCGCGGTTTGGACACACGAAATCCAGCGTGCTCCCATCAATCGTCGCAATGACCCGGGACCGACGGTCATTGCTCCGACGTTGAGGGCCAACACGAGACATAAATCACACCAAACGGCTTACGCCGAAGCGGACATCACCGTTGTTGCTGTGCGGACCGTCGCAATGAATTTCTTGACGGCCTCGGACCTGTTGCTCTTCAGGACCGCCAGTCCCAAGAACGCCTTTGGTTGATGGGGGCCTCTCACATGGCGATAGACAACACCGTCCATTCTTAGTGCCCTGAGGCTTTCGGGAATCAGAACCACGCCCATTTCCGCTGCAACAAGTCCGAGGGCCGACGTGATCCGAGGGGCCTGTTGGCCCAGGCTCGGACTATACCCGGCGCTACGGCAAGCCGCGATCGTCTCGTCGTGGAGCCCAGTCCCAGGCGGGCCAATAAAAATAAAGGGCTCATTGCGGAGTTCTTTGAGGGCAATCGGCTGATTGGGCGGGGTCCGTTTGGCAAGGACATGGTGACTTGCTAGAGCCAAGAGCATCGGCTCATTGAGCAACGGAAGGGTTGTGAGGTCGCTAGCGGCAATGCTGGAATTGCGGACAAACGCCAAGTCAATTCGCTGACTAAGCAAACCAGTCGTGACTTCGTTGCTGAGCCCTTCTTCGAGCGTCAGCATGACCAGTGGATAGGCCTTGCGAAAGTTGCGGATCGCGCGCGGCACGACCTTGTTGAATGGCGCCGTCGGAGCGATCGCCACGCAAAGGTTTCCGATCTCACCCCGGGCTGTCTGCCGCGCCCGCTGCACAGCCCGTTCGACGCGATCCAGAATGTCTCGTCCATCTACGAGCAACTCTCGGCCAGCCGCCGTCAACTCAACGCCTCGTGGCTGACGCCGAAACAGCTGGGCTCCGACACCGGCTTCTATGGCTTTGATCTGAGCGCTGAGCGGCGGTTGCTGCATGCCGAGACGCTCGGCTGCACGTGTGATGTGCCCCTCCTCCGCAACGGTGACGAAATAGCGAAGCTGCTTTAGGTCCATGGCATACGCTCATCGTATGGATTTTACGGTTTTAATAGGATGGCTCATATGTGCAGCGTTGGCTACCGATGAAGACAGCAATCACCCATCGTGGGAGCCGACCATGAATCGACGCGAGTTTATGCCTGTCTTCGCCAGCGCTGCGACTGCACCGATGTGGGCCTTGTCTGCATCGGCTGCCTCTAATTATCCGACAAGGCCTGTGCGGGTAATGGTCGGCTTCCCTGCCGGAGGGCCCGTAGACATCGCCGGGAGACTTGTCGGCGAATGGCTGACTGAGCGCCTGAAACAACCGTTCGCCGTCGATAACAAGCCTGGCGACAGCGGGAATGTCGCCACCCGCGAGGTGGTTCGCGCAACTGCGGACGGCTACACGCTTTTGATCTTTGGCCCCGTCAACACAATCAACACGACGCTCTTTAGCGGGCTCGATTTTGACTTTGGGCAGGACATTCTGCCGATAGCCGGTCTCTACCGGGTGCCATTGCTCATCGAGGTTAATCTTAGCATGCCGGTCAAGACTGCACCGGAGTTGCTCAGCTTTGCTCGCGAAAATCCGGGCAGGCTAAGGGTTGGCTACGCCGGAAAGGGGACGCCCCAACACATCGGCATCGAACTCCTGAAGTGGATGGCAAAGGTGGACATGAAGCTGGTGGCATTTGCCGGGTCCGCGCCAGCGCTGCAAGCTCTGCAAGCAGGCGAGGTGGACGCGATGTTCGATCCGATCCCGTCGTCAATCGGCCTTGTGCGTGAAGGCAAGCTTCGGGCACTAGCGGTCACGACGCCCCAACGCTCGCTCGCTTTGCCCGACGTGCCTTCGATGAGCGAGTACCTACCGGGTTACGAGGCTGGCTCTTGGTTCGGGATTGGAGCGCCGCGCGGGACGCCTGCAGAGGTGGTTGCAAAGCTTGAAGCAATGGTGACCGAAGGGCTGGCGCAAGCCAACATCAAACAGAAGATCGAGACACTCGGAGGCACACCGCTCGTCCTGTCCCAACAACCACTCGCTCAATTCATCTCGGCGGAAACCGAACGCTTCAGGGAAGTGATCAAGGCAGCCGGCATCAGCCGCTAATGTCCGCTGCCGAGCGAAGCAGCGACGGTCGAGATGGGTCATTCACGTTCTCCCCCAATGGCTTGATCGACGCAGTGCAGAGTTTGCGGACATCGCGACGACCCCATCATCGGCGAGTCGACCAGCGATTTGCCTCGGCCGCACGACACCCGATAGCAGACACGTGGCTGTCGTCGCCGAGGGCACGTCGTAAGGCTTGAGATGAGGTCGATCGGGCGGTCGTCCTCCACCAACCGTCGCGATCGCGTAGCAGAGGGCCGATCGTCAGCTTTGCCGCGGCCGCAAGTGCGTTGAGTTCTTTGCTCACTCGATGAGTGGCTCAGCAAACTATTGTCGCTTAGGTGTCCGACCCGTATCCGCTCAGGACCGGATCAACTTCGAGTTCATGGGCGAGAAAGTCGATCATGGCGCGGACGCGAAGCGGGACGTAACGGCGCGACGGATAGACGGCATTGAGGGGCAAAAGCTTGGGCTCGTAGGACTTGAGCAGCACTTTAACGGCGCCACGTGCGATCTCGTCGGAAAAGGCGAAGGCAGGGATGACCGCGATGCCGAGCCCGGCGAGCAGGCCTTCGCGCACCGCTTCGGAATTGTCGACGCGAAAGCGGCCCGAAACATCCACGGACAGCGGACCGTCGCTACTCTCGAAGTGCCACCTATTGCCGGTCGCGAGCCGCGTATAGACGATGCAGTCGTGGCGCTTCAGATCGTCGGGTGTCCGGGGCACGCCGTTGGCCTTGAGATAAGCTGGTGACGCGACTGTCACACGCCTCACGATACCGATCTTGCGGGCCACAAGACTTTGATCGGTGATCTCGCCGACGCGGATCGCCAGATCGATGCCATGCTCCACGAGATCGACGAAGCCGTCACTCATGGCAAGATCGACGTCGACCTCTGGGTATCGTGCGAGGAAACGCGCTAGCCGAGGCACGATGTGGCGACGCCCGAGCACGACCGGGACGGCGAGCCGGAGCGTGCCTGTCGGTTTCGCCTGTCTGCGCCCGACCGCGTTTTCGGCTTCGCCCACGGCTTCGAGAGCGCGCAACGCGTGTTCGTAAAAGGCGCGGCCGTCATCCGTCAGTGTCAAGGCCCGCGTGGTGCGCGTGAGCAGGCGGGCACCGAGATGCTCCTCCAGCGCCGCGACCTGCCGGCTGATGGTCGGCTGCGTCGTGTTCTGTTCGGTCGCGACGGCGGTGAAGCTGCCGCATTCGACAACACGTACGAACGTCCGCATCGGTCCAAGAACGTCCATCACGCATCCATACGCTCACTGCATGAATGATATGAAAATTGGCCCTGTTATGCAATGGGTCCGATCGGGGCATGTCTCGTTCCAGAGGCGAGGACGATCGCCCCGCAGGCCCGAGGAGAGCGACATGACGCTGCAAGCCGAACTCGACGCGTTCAAGGCAACCTGGACCGATCGCGTCGGCGCGGACGTGGCCCGGATGATGGCCGACGACAACGCGGCGTTGCGGCCGCAGGCCGAAAAGGCCCGGAAGGCCGGCGATCGCATCCCCGTGCTCACGCTCCCCGACCACCTGGGGCGTCCCGTCGAACTCGCGGCGCTGGCCGCCGAAGGGCCACTCGTGATCACGTTCTATCGGGGCGGCTGGTGCCCGTACTGCAACCTCGAACTGCGCGCCTACCAGAAACAGCTCGAAGAGATCACCCGGCTCGGCGGGCGACTCATCGCCGTCACGCCCGAGACGCCCGACAGTGCGCTGACGACGGCCGAGAAGAACGACATCGCGTTCACGGTGCTGTCCGACGAGCACGGCAATCTTGCCGATGCGCTCGGTATTCGCTTCGAACTCTCCGAGGCCGTGAAGGCCTACTTCGTGCGCGCCGGCCATGACCTGCCGGCGCGAAACGGCGAAGACCGCTGGTCGCTGCCGATGCCGGCCACCTATGTCGTCGAGAAGGGCGGTCGCATCGCGCTCGCCTTCGTCGATCCCGATTATCGCAAGCGCCTGGAGCCGAGCGAGGCCATCGCTGTGCTGGCGAAGATGGCCGAGCCTCGTGAAGCCTGAACTCGTCTCGCGAACATCAACGGAGTGACGGTCATGATCCACTGCAGCCCCAGCACGCGCCGCCTCGAGCCGACGCAGATCTTCACACTCGCCGCGGCAGCGCCGGGGTTGGTCTCCGTAACGGACGGGACGCTCTGGCTGACGCGCGGTGATGATGTGGATATCATCCTCGCCATCGGTGGCTGTGCCGAGATCGAAGCTGGCGGCCCCGCAGGCGCAATGGGCCTCGCCACGCTCTCGACCACCACGACGTCCGCTCTGGACGCCAACTCGTTCGCCCGCGCGACCTGATCATCCAGCGGGCCCGTCGCGGAGACACCGACATGGGTCACAGATTTGCCGAGATCGCCTTTACCCCGAATGTGAAGGCGGCCCAGGATCAGAACGGCAGCCGCCGAAGCAACGCCCGCTTCGAAGGCGGCGAGCCGCTGCGGCATCGACTGGGTGATCGCGAAGCGCAGTTCATTGCCGCCCGCGACAGCTTCTACATGGCAACGGTGAGCGAGACCGGCTGGCCCTACATCCAGCATCGCGGTGGGCCGGCAGGTTTTCTGCGGGCGCTCGATGAGAAGACCATCGGCTTCGCCGATTTCAGTGGCAACCGGCAGTACATCAGTGTCGGCAATCTGGCCGGCAACGATCGGGTGTCATTGTTCCTGATCGACTACGCCAACAAGGCTCGCCTGAAGATCCTGGGGCATGCGCGCGTGGTTCCGCCCGACGATGCCGAAACGATGGGCAAGCTCGCCGCGGACGGCGTGGACGCGCGCATCGAGCGCGGCTTTCTTATCGGTATCGAAGCCTTCGATTGGAACTGCTCCCAGAACATCACCGAACGCTACACGCTCGCCGATGTCGAGCACGCGACGGCCGCGCTGCGCGCCCGCATCGCGGAGCTGGAAGCCAAGCTGCACCAAGCCACGCAGCCTTGATCGACGTCCGCGGCCGGCGTCGAGAGACGAGGTCGGGCCATTGTCCGGAGATGTCCGAATTGCTCGCCGGTCGACATGTCGGTCCAGCAGCCGATCGCGCGGAAGCATCACCAGAATTGGCGACGCGCCCGACCGCTTCGTTGATGGCAATCGATCCGGTACGGGGATCGAACACTCATACGCCATCCGTATCGATATCATGCTCCGGCGCTCACTTATCGCGCGGCTGCCGGCGAGACACACTCGCCATAACAGCAACGATCCGAAACGGAGACGATCATGAGCGCGAGTGTCATCCCATCACCGAAGCCGCCGTCGCTGGCCTTGGGCTTTGTCTTCGGTTTGGCCATGGCGCTCGGCGCCGCGACGTCGTTTGCCATGGCGCGGGCTGGTGCGCTGCGGGGGCTAGCGCCGGAAGACATAATCCTGGCCCGCGCGACAGTGGCGGGCCTGATCATGCTGCCGTTCCTTGTCAAGTGGGGCCTGCCGACGCTGGCAGGCATCGGCTGGCGGCGTGGATTGTTGCTGCTGCTGACTGGCGGACCCTTGTTCGCGTTCCTCCAGACCGGCGGCTATACCTTCGCTCCGCTTGCTCATGGCGCGGTGATCGCCCCGTCGACCGTCACCATCTTGAGCACGCTCGGCGCGGTCGCCTTTCTCGGCGAGCGGCTGACGATGTGGCACGTGATCGGCGGACTGACTGTGATCGCCGGCGTCATCCTCGTGAGCTGGCACGGCTTGGCCGGCAGCACCGTGACCGACACCACATGGATCGGCGACCTCATGTTCGTCACGTCCAGCGTGCTCTGGGCCGTCTTCACGCTCCTCATGCGCAAGTGGCGGATCGACCCCATCCGGGCAACTGCCGTGGTCGCCGTCCTGACGGCGGTCGTGGTCCTGCCGGGCTACTTCGCCTATCGGGGCTTGGACCGCCTGATGTCGCTGCCCGCCGACGCGCTGCTGGCGCAGGGCATCGCGCAAGGCCTGGTCCAGGGCGTCCTCACATTGCTCGCCTACAGCAAGGCGATCGCCATCCTTGGTGTGAGCCGCGCCGTGCTCTTCCCCGCCATCGTCCCCGCGATTTCGATCGTGATCGGGATCCCGCTCGTCGGCGAATGGCCGGACACCATGCAGATTGCCGGAGTGAGCCTCGTGACCGTCGGCATCCTCGCGGCTGTCGGGCTCATCGGCCGTATCTTCGAAGCGTTGCGCCGGTCGCCCCGCCCGCCCCGGCTTTGCGAGGCATAGGGCCCGACCGCGATGGTCACGTCGTCGGCGGAGCATGCGAATTGCAGATTTGCGCTCGACTTGGCTGCCGGAGCGCAAAGATCATCGGAAATGGCAGCCGTTACTGACAGGAGGACAAGACATGCCCTTGAAGGAAAAACTGGACTCCATCCGGGAGGCGTCGTCGAAGCGCATACCGCCCGAGCGCCAAGCCATCATGCATCGGGCAACGGCCGAGTTGAGAGCCTCCGGCATCCTCGATCGGATCGTGAAGGTCGGGCAACCGATGCCGGCGTTCTCGGGTCTATCCCACGATGGCCGAACCATCGGCTCTACGGACCTGCTCGCGCGCGGACCGCTCGTTCTCTCATTTTTCCGCGGACATTGGTGACCATACTGCCGCACAGAGCTGGACGCTCTGCAGGAAATCTACTCCGACGTGCGCACTGCTGGTGGCGAGATCGTTGTCTTTTCGCCTGAGAAGCCGGACATCTCGAAGGGCCTCGTCGACAAGCAGAAGCTCGGCTTTCCGATCGTGTCCGATCGGGGGCTAGCGATTGCGCGTTCGTTTGGCCTCGCCTTCACGCTCCCCGACGACCTCCGGGCCGTCTATCAGGGCTTCGGTATCGATCTGCCGAAGAATACCGGTCACGCCATGTGGGAATTGCCCGTCCCATCGCGGTTCGTGATCGATCGGCAAGGCATTGTAAGGGCCGTCGACGCCGATCCCGACTACACGGTTCGGCCCGAGGCGACCCAGACGCTGGCGACCGTTCAAGCCATCGCATGAGAAACGCGCTGGCCGGCCGGGATTACGATCCGGTCGGCCAGCGAGAGATGGAAAGGCGGTTGCTTCGTGGCGGGCCGCCTGCGCAAGGCACGACAACGGTGACGCGGGCCGACCACCGACGAACGACAGTCGATGCATCTGATGGAATCTCATGTGGAGCATCGACTCTGCTGCACGTAACTGGGTTCGCGCCGACCTCGGGGCGCCTCTCCCTATGACACGTCATGGACGCAAACAGTTCAAGGGCTTGATGGCTGCGAAGCAGAGGAAGCAGCCATTGCTGGCTGGGCAGCGTTACGCATCTCCAGGGTGTCGTTCGACGTCCGCTATGATTCCCAGAACGACGAGGTTGATGATCGGAGCCTAGCATCTAAAGCGAAGCGTGTACCAAGCGTCTAATCAGCCGGAAAAGCTCGGCCTGATAGACAGCGTCGTGCAACGCGTCGTGATCGCCGCGCTTCGCAGGTCTCAGCCGCTGCTGCATGCGGCTGGACTTCGTGTCCTCCCAGCTACAAGACGTCGCGCCCATGTAGAGCGACTTGATGTCGAGGGCGGCAAAGCCGAACGGGTTGGCGCCCGTGAACCGGTGGAAATAGTAGTTCACGAACGACCAGTCGAACGCGGCGTTGAGCCCTACGAACACCGGTGTGCCGATCTTGTCTGTTGCTTTCGACACCCACGCGGCGAACCTCTGCATAGCAGCCGCCGGCTCCTCGCCACGGGCCTGAAGATCTTCCAGCGACAGGCCGGTGACCTCGAGCGCTTTCGAGTCGGCATTCGTGCTGATCGGCTTCAATGCCGCGCTGAAGGTGTTGGCATAATCGTCGACGAGGCACGCGCCGATCGTGAGCAGGCTGTACTGCCCCGGAATTGGCCCGGAGGTCTCGACATCTACGGAGACGAACACTTCTCGATTCGTGGTCATGGGATCAGCGGCTCCATCGGGACGAGAGGCGGACGGTTGCGGATCGCCGCCCAATGCTCGCGGAACAGGCGTCGCCGATCCTCGATCGACCCGGTGCTTGTCCAGTGATGCCCTGCGAGCGTCTCGATGTCGAAGGGATGTTTTGTATCCTTGCGGGCCAACACCATGACCGGCATGCCGCGGCCGAGCGCGTATCCCAGCTCGAGGAAGCAGTTGGGCCGCGAAGCGGTGATGTCGGCGATGATCACCGCACTGCGGTGAAGCTTGGCGAAAATCTCCTGGTCGATGCGCGGCTCATCGAAGGGCTGCTTGCCGTCGACGACTACCAGTTTGTAGCCCAGCTCAGCCTCGATCACCGGTTTGACCACAGCCGCGAAATAATTGTCGACAGCTTGATAATCCTCGTGCTCGGGATTGAGCAGCCGCACGCCGAATGCGGTAGGCCGCTCCAAGGCTTCTAGAAGGGCTACGATAGCTGTAACCTTCTCCGCCACCGTCCGACGCGCCGGGAAGTTAATGCGGTTGATCCAGCCATGCGGATCGAGACCCTCGAATGGCCGGAACAGTCGCGGCGTATTCGGGCTGGAAAGACCATAATCGAACAACCGGCGCGCGCCGACATTTGGCGCGCAGAGCGGGAGGTTCAGCGGCACCACCGGCTTGCCGGCATCGTGGTACAGGTTGGACAGGAACAGCACGCCCTCGCTGCCGCCGGCCGCGATCAAGATATCACCCCACCGCGCCTGCACCTCCATGCGCTTGCTGCCCATGTTCCAGTGCGCGGCGTTCTCGATCTTAACGAGATCGGAGCTGCGCAGAGCGTCCCACAGCTCCTGGAACTGCGCCGGAATTTGCTCCTCCGTCTTGTGATGCTGGACCGCGATGGCAAGCGGGCCGGGCGCCCCTGCCGGACGACGATGCAGATTGTCGCGGATCGTCTGCCAGATCAGCCAGTCGAAGCAGATCGGCTGGTTGTCGGCGGGACGCAGGTTCTCCTTGTCGACAGGCACAACGAAGGTCGCGCCGCGCGCGATCAGCTCGATCGTCAGCGCCGCAATGACCTCGCGGGCCGCGATCACTTCCGTCGTCGGCGCGTGGTCGAGGTCGGCCGGAATGCTGCCGGCAAGGTGAATGCGCCGGCCGAACAGGGACGATCTTGTCATCACGCATCCTCCATGACGGGCGATGCGCGCATGGTCTCGGCCGCTGCCTTCAGGTGTTCGAATTTGAGCGCCTCCTTGGGGAACGCGCTGGCGATGGCAGCCGGATAAAGGCGGGTGCGGATATCCGAGAACGTCCAGCCGGGGTTGCCATCGCGTGCGCCCGTCGCAGTCACCAGAGATCCGATCTGGTGGTCAGAGAGCCCGACGCCGGCGAGGTCCATGGCGAAAAGCTGGCGACGCTCGGTGTCATCCGGTCTGCGGAATTCTTCGACGATCGCCGCGCGGCGCTGCAATGCCGCATCCAGCACCGAGAGGCGGTTGGTGCAGAGGAACACTACCACCCGGCCGCCGAGCCGCCTGAGCTCGTCGATGCACTGGATGAGCGTGTTCACCGCCACCTTGTCCTCGTGGTGGCTGTGCTCCTGCGTTCGCGTCGCGGCCAGTGAATCGCCCTCGTCGATGATCAGCATCGCGGATCGAGTCTTGCCGGCAGCCTGCACGACCTTCTGGAAGGCCTGCGCCAGCAGGGTGCCCATTTCCCCGACCTTGCCGCTGCCACGGACGCGGTTGCTGAGCTTGAACAGCAGGCAATCCTCGACCTTGGCGTCCGCGACCAGCCGGTTGGCAATGCATTCCGCCGTGGCAGTCTTGCCGGTGCCGACGTCGCCGTGGAAGATCGCGAGCGGGTACTGCTCGGCCACCAGATCGCAGATCGCAAGCCTGCTGCCGTGATGCTTGGTGCTCCACGCCGCAAGCTCCCCTTGCTGCAGGAGGAGACGGAGCTGATCCCTGACCCGCTCGTATCGCCCGTCGAACCCGAGCAGCGTCTTCTGGCGTTTCGCGAGGCCGGCGTCGGGGAGGGGTGTCTCACTGTCGAAAATCCTGGCCTCGCTCATGACCCGAAATCCTTTCTCTGCATGCCGTATCCCTTGCTCGCGTAGTCACGGCCGCCGGAGGAGGAGAGGCCGGCATGGCTGGTATCAGCGTTGGTCGGGACCCAGCCGATCTTGAGACGTCCGGCCATGTCGGAGCGGGCGTCGTCGGTGTACTTGTCGGTGTAGTAGAGGACGACGCGAATCCAGGCGCCGTTGACCCGCGGCCACAAGACACCTCCCGGCCTGCTCATGGTCAGGTCGCCCGCCTCTGTGTTGACCTCGTAGCGCACGGCCCGCAGCTCAAGGCCCGACGAGCTGATCAAGGTGATGTCGGCCAGGCGCAAGTATCCCTTCTTGGCCAGCAGCTCGATGTCGTGGGCGTATTCGCGGGCTTTCGACTCGGCCATGGCGGCGCTGCTCGAGGCGATCATGAGGAGGTCGCCCAACACTCGCCGCATCACCGTCTCGATGTCGAGGACGGAGTAGGTCTCGGTACCCGACGCTGTTGCCGTGGCCGTGTAGCTCATGCTCAATCCTCGATCCTGAAACGCGGTCCAAAAATCTTCTTCCACTCCTCGAGATCGTTCTCGACGGAGGCGAAAGTGGCGATCTCCCAGTCCTGCTCTGCCCGCGCGACGATCTGCTTGCGCTCATCTTCCGTGATTCGCGCGGCGACGTTGTTGAGGCTGTAGACCGGATCGAGGATCACGACGGGACTCGTGAAGCTGCCGAAGGGCGCCTTGTTCTCGGGGAAGCGGATTTGCTCCTTGAGCCCGGACTGGGCGAGATACAGGAGGAACCGCCGGTATTTCTCGTCGATGGAGCCGGCAGCGCCATCACGCGCGAGCAGGTGAGCCATGATCAGCTCGACCACGAATGACTTGAGGGCCGTCAGCTCGGCGAAATTGCGCCAGCGCTTGCCAAGCCGGATCAGCGTGCGGAAATCCGCATCGATGTCCTTGCGGTCGCGTATGAACTGGATCTGGCACGGCGCGCAGGTCTGGATGCGCGTGCCGTCATGGATATCGAACTGCCAGCCATACCCTTCCCGCGACGGGTCCTCGATCACGGGCACGATGTCGACGCTCAGGCCTGTCCCCGCGAAGGTGACCGTCGCGGCCTTGCGCTGAATCTCGAAATCCTCGACCGCCTTGTTGGGATAGATCTCGATCAGCAGCTCGTAGATCGTGTCGCAGAGCAACTGGAGGGTCTCGCGGTCGACACTGCGGCCGGATACGTAGAAGACGAGGTCCACGTCGACCGGGTCCTCGGAGGTCTTGCGCAGGATGGTGAACTTGGCGAAGGTGCCGGCCTTCACGACGCGGGTGATCTTGATCTTCGTCTTGCCGCGCAGGCTCTTGTTGAGTTCGACGATCAGCCTGTCGACCTGGGCGTGATACTCGGTGCGCTTGTCCTGCGGCAGGCGCAGGACATTGCTGTCGTAGTAGCGAAACTGCGTATTGCTCAATGCCATGGGTCTGCTTCCCCCGCTCGTGCTGCGTCCTGAATTATGTCATGTTTAGTACGCCTACTCCGAACATGGAACGTAGTTACCAACATGCGCGTTATCAAGTACGGTCCATATCGCTACTCTGAACACGACGAGTGAGGGGAGTTACACCATGGCCACGTCCCTTGGAGACAGGCTGCGAGAGCTGCGAAAGAAGAAGGGCTTCACGCTCGACGAGCTGGCCGAGCGTTCGAAATCGAGCAAAAGCTACATCTGGGAGCTCGAAAACAAGGATCCGCCGCGCCCATCCGGAGAGAAGCTCGCGCTGATCGCCGAGGCTCTGGACGTGACCACGGACTACCTTCTCGGCGTCGAAGTCGAGGTCGAGAATGCCCAGGACAAGGCGTTTTTCCGCAAGTACCAGCAGCTGGACGCGCCGACGAAGTCGCAGATTCGCGAGATGCTGGACATCATCAACAAGAAGAAGCGATGACGGACCACGGCCGCAAGCCCGTTCGGTGGGCCAACGATCTCAATAAAATTCTTGCGGCCGCCTTCCGCGACGAGCGCTTTCCCGTGCCGGTCGAGCAGATCATCTGCGAATATTCGCAGATGAAGTTCCCGGCATCCCCCGTAGTTGCGGTCGAGGGACGGGCGCTCGGCAAGTTCGAAGGCGCGCTCTACCCCGTCCATGACGGCAAGGCATGGGCCGTCATCTACAATAACGACGTCTCGTACGGCCGGCGGCGGTTTACGCTGGCCCATGAGTTCGGCCACTATCTGATGCATAAGGCGTTGCTGCCGGACGGCATCGAATGCGGCGAGGAGGCGGTCACGTTCCGCGACGGCGCCGATCTCGAGGCGGAGGCCGATGAGTTCGCGGCCTATCTCTTGATGCCGTTCGACGATTTCCGGGCCCGGCTTGCCAACGACGCCGTGCCGGACATGGACGCGTTCAGCATCATGGCTGACCGCTACGGGGTCTCGCTGATCTCCTGCATCATCCGCTGGCTCGAGTACACGGCCAGACGATCAATGATCGTTGTCGCGCGCGACGGTTTCGTGCTGTGGGCTAAGTCCAGCGAGCCTGCCTTCAAGTCGGGCCGATACATCCGCACCAAAGGTGTGCCACCGCGAGAGGTGCCTTCCACCTCGCTCATCGACCGCAAGGACATTGCCGACATTGCCCGCGAGGGCATCGAGCACCCGGCAGGCGTCTGGTTCGATGAGCCATGCCGCCAGTTGAGCATCCGCTCCGACAAATACGATCAGATCATCACGGTCCTCCACTTCGGCAACCGGTCGACGGCAGCGTATGACGACGAGCCCGTAGAGGACACCTACGACCGGTTCAATCCGAAGCCACGCTACCGTTTCGAGTAGGGGGCTGCTCCCGCTGGTTTGCGCCGCGCGGACGCGGTACACCACAAACCGGACCACACCGACGGTCCCGCGCTCGGCCTCAGGCGGCGCGTCGCGACTGTCTGCTTCTGATGCTGTGGACGGCATCCACCCCTAGCCTGAACCCGATAAGGTTCTCGGCGAAGAGATGGAGGAAGCCCGATGGTCCAAGCGGTCACAGTTGGTCTCGATATCGCGAAGAACGTCTTCCACGCCTACGGTGTGAACGCTCAAGGTGAGAAGGTTTTCAGTCGTAAACTCCGACGCGCACAGGTCGAAATGCACTGGCGGTCGTCCTGCACGGAGTTTGCTGATGCTCGATTGCGTGTCCGAGGGTGCGCAGGGCGGTGCCGATGCCGATCAGAACCGGATTTACCATCGTGGTGGGGAGCCCCTCGCGAGCAAGATCGGCGAGGGTTGCGTTCCAATGCGCCGCGTGCGGCGTCGACACCGACGACATGGCGACGACCGGGGTTGCGGCGTCGAGCCCATGTTTGAGCAGTCGGTCAGCGAGCGCCGCCGACGTGCGTCGGCCCATGTAGACAACAAGGGTCGTGCGGGAGCAGGCGAGGCCGGACCAGGCGAGCTCCGTGGGAAGCTCGCCGGACCGGCCATGGCCGGTCAGAAAGCGGACTGACTGGGCACGGTCGCGATGGGTGAGCGAGAGGCGCAGTGCGGCGGCCATCGCAGAGGCAGCGGTGATTCCAGGCACAATGGAGCACGGCACACCTTCGCGCGCCAATTGGTCGATTTCCTCGCCCGCTCGGCCGAAGATCGTTGGGTCCCCGCACTTCAGCCGCACCACATGCTTGCCATGGCGAGCGAGTTTCATCATGAGCTCGTTGATGTCCTCTTGCGAGCAGCTTTCGCGTCCGCCGCGCTTGCCCACCATCATGCGCTTGGCCTCTCGGCGCGCCAGTTCGAGTACCTCGGTCGAGACGAGATCGTCGTAGAGCACGATGTCGGCCGACTGGAGTGCCCGCACGGCCTTCAGTGTCAGCAGTTCGGCATCGCCCGGGCCGGCGCCGACGAGCGTGACGCGGCCCTCGCCGGGGGATGTGCCCGCGCGCGTGTCCGCAATGAGAGTGGCGAGTTCGTCGGTGACGCCGGGTGATGGCGGGCCGGCGAAGGCCCGGTCGGCGAAGGCTTCCCAGAAGGACCGGCGCTGGGGGCCCTTCGCAAGACGCGCGCCGACTTCGGCCCTGATGCGGCGGGCGAGAGCGCCCCACTCCGAGAGCGACGGGGGGAGCACGGTCTCGATCCGCCGCCGGATCGCCTGGCCGAGGACGGGCGCCGCGCCGTCGGTCGAGATGGCGACCACCACGGGCGACCGATTGACGATCGATCCGAACTGGAAGCGGCAGAAGGCCGGCCGGTCGATGACGTTGCAGGGTACGCCGGCTTCTCGCGCGGCGCAGGCGAAGGCCCGGGCCTCGGCGTCGTCCTCCGCATCGGCAACGGCGATCGCGGCCCCGGTGAGCACGTCGCAGCTCCAGGGGCGATCATGAAGGATGATGCGTCCCGCTGCGGCACCGCGCTCCGCAAGGGCGCGCATTTCGGCGCCGGGGTCGGTTGCATAGACGTGGACATCTGCGCCGGCGGCGGCAATCAGCTCCGCCTTCCAGGCCGCGCCGGCCGAGCCACCCGCCAGCACGCACCGACGCCCCGCCAGATCGAGGAACACGGGTAGCTTGGCGAGGGCTCCCAGCGGCGGAGGAGCGGCTTCAGCCGGCTTTCGCGAGGCGAGCTTCATCGAGCAATCTCCCGATCTCTGAGCGACACGATCCGCAGTTGGTTCCGGCGCCCGTGCAGGCACCGACAGCCGCGACCGTGGCAGCACCGCCTTCGACGACGGCTGCAATGATCTCGTTGCGGCCCACTTCGAGGCAGGCGCAGACGACAGGGCCTTTCTCGGGGCGTCCCGGACCCGGCCGGCCAGCGAGGAAGCGCCAGCGCTCCTCGTTGCCGAGTTCGACGCCAAGCATCGAAGCTGCCCAGTCGCGCGCCATGACCAACGGACGGCGGCTGACGAAGATCGCAGCCGCAAGGCGGCCGTCCACACACACCGCGAGGCGGTGCTGGCCGGCGGAGGTGTCGATATAGGCAAGCAGATCAGCGGGCGCTTCGCCGGGGTCCGCCAGATCGCGCGCCAGTGCCTCCCAATGCGGCTCGTCCCCGGTGCCGGCGAGTTCGAGACGCCAGCCGGCCGTCACACGCGCCACGGTCGCGTAGCCGGCGAGCGTGGCCATGGCCGCGATCTCCGGCCGACGCGTCGACACGGCGAACGCATGCCAGCGCGCCGGGTAGCGCGCGAGAGCGGCAGCGGTGTGCTTCAGTTCGGGCTGGCCAGAGACCGGATCGGTGGCGGGGCCTGCTACGGCGCCGATGCGGCTCGCCGTGGCGTGCGTGCGGGTCCAGTGCATCGGGACGAACACGCTGGCGCGGGTCTGATCCCGGCTCTCGACCACGCGCGCCAGGGCACGACCATGGCGGCTGGTCAATTCCGCGATGTCACCGTCCGCGACACCGGCCTCGGCTGCATCGTCCGGGTGCACGACGACGAACGGCTCCGGCGCATGCGCCATCAGGCGGGCGGAGCGCTCCGTCCGCGTCATGGTGTGCCACTGATCGCGCAGGCGGCCGGTGTTGAGGATGAACGGATAACCGGGGCCCGGACGCTCCACCGGCAGGCGATAGGGCGTCGGCACGAAGCGCGCCCGACGGTCCGGCGTATAGAAGCCGCCGGACGCGAAAAAGCGCTCCGACGACGAGGCGCTCCCCGCCGGACGTGGCCACTGGAACGGCTGGAGGTCGTCGTAGGCCTCGCGTGTAATCTGCGCGAACGCGCCGAGATCGAGGTCGCGGGTGCCGTTGTTGGCGGTCGCCGTCAACGCCGCGTACTCGGCGAAGATCTCGGCGGGCGACGTCCATGCAAAAGCTGTCCCGAAACCGAGGCGGCGGGCCACCTCGGCGAACTGCCACCAGTCGGGCCGCACCTCACCGGGCAGCGGCAGGAAGGACCTCTGTCGCGAAATGCGGCGCTCGGAGTTGGTGACGGTGCCGTCCTTCTCGCCCCAGGCCGCGGACGGCAGGAGGACATCGGCGTAGGCCGTCGTGTCCGTCTCGCGCACCACATCGGAAACGACGACGAAAGGGCACGCCGCGAGCGCGCGCGCCACGGCATCGGCGTCAGGCAGGGTGGCGACCGGATTGGTGGCCATGATCCAGAGCGTCTTGATGCGCCCATCGCCGACGGCACGGAACAGATCGACGGCCTTCAGGCCCGGTCGTTCCGCGAGGCGCGGCGCGCCCCAGAAGTCGGCGACGATGCGGCGATGATCGGCGTCGGCAAGCTCCATGTGGGCCGCGAGCATGTTCGCAAGCCCGCCCGTCTCGCGGCCGCCCATGGCGTTCGGCTGGCCCGTGACCGAGAACGGGCCCATGCCGGGCTTGCCGATGCGACCCGTCACGAGATGGCAGTTGATGATCGCGTTGACCTTGTCGGTGCCCGCCGACGACTGATTGACGCCCTGGCTGTAGACGGTGGCGGCGAGCGGCGTTCCGGCGAACATCTCGTAGAACTCAGCGATCGCCGCGGGATCGAGGTCCGTGTCACGCGCCAGATCGCCGAGCGACACATCCTTGGCGACTGAGAGTGCGTCTTCGAGGCCGCGGGTGTGGTTCGTCACGTAGTCGCGGTCGACGTGGTCGGCTGCGACGAGGTGCGCAAAAAGGCCATTGAACAGCGCCACGTCAGCGCCCGGCCGGATGGCGAGATGCAGGTCGGCGATCTCCGTCGTCGGCGTGACGCGCGGATCGATCACGACGACCTTCGTGCCACGGGTCTCGCGCGCGGCGACGAGGCGCTGAAACAGCACCGGATGGCACCAGGCGAGGTTGGAGCCCACCAGCACGACGAGATCGGCGTAGTCGAGGTCCTCGTAGCAGCCCGGAACGGTGTCGCTGCCGAAGGCGCGCTTGTGGCCCGCGACGGAGGACGCCATGCAGAGCCGCGAGTTCGTATCGATGTTGGCCGAGCCGATGAAACCCTTCATCAGCTTGTTGGCTGCGTAGTAGTCCTCGGTCAGGATCTGGCCCGAGACGTAGAACGCGACGCTGTCGGGCCCGTAGGCCTCGATGGCCTCGCGGAAGCGGGCGGCCACGAGATCGAGGGCGGTGTCCCACGAGGCGCGCTCGCCCGCGATCTCGGGATGAAGGAGGCGGCCGTCGAGCGACATGGTCTCGCCGAGTGCGGCCCCCTTCGAGCAGAGGCGGCCAAAGTTCGCGGGATGCCTCGGGTCACCGGCGATGGCGACGGCTCCGCCAGGCCCGACGCTCGCCCGGATGCCGCAGCCGACCCCGCAATAGGGGCAGGTGGTCTTGGTGGCGGTCGCGTCTGTCATCAGTGCGGCTCCGTCCGGTCGTCACTGGGGCGCAGGTTCGTCGCCGCCGGAAAACGCGATGGCACTTGCCGCGAGGTGAATGCGGCCGTCCTCGACCTTGACGCGGAAGCAGGCGACGGAGCCCTCGTCGGCGCCTTCGGCGGTGCCGCTCTCAAGCGAGATGACCCAGTTGTGCAGCGGGCACGTCACCGAGGCGCCGTGGACGATGCCCTGGCTCAGCGGCCCGCCCTTGTGCGGGCAGCGGTCGTCGATCGCGAACACGCGATCGTCCGCAGTTCTGAAGACGGCGATGCAGCCTGATGGCGTGCGCACGATGCGCGCACCCTGTCGCGGCACGTCGTCGAGCGCGCCGATGTCGATCCAGCCGGTGTCCATGATCGTCATTCCGCAGCCTCTGCCCGTGCGAGATCCTTCATCGGCCGGAACTCGTGTGCGTCATGTCCGGCGACGCGTTCGGCCCAGGGATCGTTCTGGGAGAACTTCTGCGAGTAGACGAAGCGATCGAAGAGGGCCTGGCGCCGTTCGAGATCGTCGAGCACCTGCTTCCTGACGGTGTCGACGCCGACGCGCTTCGCCCATTTGTAGATGCGCTCGAGATAGCGGCCCTGCTCGCGATAGAGCTGCACCAGCGCGGCGATGACGACGATGGCCTCGTCCTCGGTCGTGACGTGGCCCAGAACCTCGGTGCCCTTGATGTCGAGGCCGGCGGCGCCCGCGAAGTGAATGTCGTAGCCGGACTCGACGCAGATGACGCCGACGTCCTTGCAGGTCGCCTCGGCACAGTTCCGCGGGCATCCGGACACGGCCATCTTGACTTTGGCCGGCGTCCACGAGCCCCACATGAACTTCTCGATGCGCACGCCGAGGCCGGTCGAATCCTGCGTGCCGAAGCGGCACCAGTCGGTGCCGACGCAGGTCTTCACCGTGCGCAGCCCCTTGGCGTAGGCCGCGCCCGACACCATGCCGGCCTTGCCGAGATCGGCCCAGACGGCGGGCAGATCCTCCTTCCTGACGCCCAGCATGTCGATGCGCTGGCCGCCCGTGACCTTCACCGCCGGAATGGCGAACTTGTCGACGATGTCGGCGATGGCGCGCAGCTCGGACGACGACGTCATGCCGCCCCACATGCGCGGGACGACGGAATAGGTGCCATCCTTCTGGATGTTGGCGTGGACACGCTCGTTGATGAACCGTGACTGGTTGTCGTCGACGTAATCGCCCGGCCAGGTCGCGATCAGATAGTAGTTCAGCGCCGGGCGGCACTTGGCGCACCCCGACGACGTGCGCCACTCGAGCGCCTGCATCACGGCAGGAATCGACTTCAGCGATTTGGCGACGATCAGGCGGCGCACCTCGTCATGACCGTGCGTGGTGCACGGACACATGGGCTGGACGGCGGCCGGGTTGTAGGCATCGCCCAGCTGCAGCTTGATGAGCTGCTCGACGAGCGGCGTACATGAGCCGCACGACGCCGATGCCTTGGTCTGTGTGCGCACCTCGTCGAGCGACTGCAGACCGAGGGTCGTGATGGCGCCGGTGATCCGCCCCTTGCAGACGCCGTTGCAGCCGCAGATCTCCGCCTCGTCAGGCAGCGCTGCAACGGCGGCCGTAGGGTCAGCGGCGTTTCCCCCCGCATAAGCCGGCCCGAATATCAGCGTCTCGCGCAGCTCGGAGATGTCCGCGCCCTTGCGGATCATGTCGAAGAACCACGCGCCATCGGCCGTGTCGCCATAGAGCACGGCGCCGAGGATACGGTCGTTCTTGAGGACGAGGCGCTTGTAGATACTGCGCGCGGCATCACGCAGCACTATCTCCTCGCGATCCTTGGCGTCGGCGAAGTCGCCGGCCGAGAACAGATTGATGCCGGTGACCTTCAGCTTCGTCGCGGTGACGCTCGGGTTGAAGATCGCGCTGGCGTCGCCCGCCAGACGAGAGGCCACGACGCCGGCCATCTCGTAGAGCGGGGCAACGAGACCAAACACCTGTCCGCCCGCCTCGGCGCATTCGCCGAGTGCGAAGATGTCGGGATCACTCGTCGCCATGCCGTCGTCGACGACGATGCCCCGGTTGACCGTCAGACCGGCTGACTTGGCGATGCCAGCATTGGGGCGGATGCCGACGGCCATGACGATGATGTCGGCCGGCAGCGTCGTTCCATCTTCAAGCTCGACGGCCTCGACATGGGCGGGGCCGAGACGGATATCGGAGCCGTGCAGCGCTTTGGTGTTGGCGCGCGTGATGACGCGGATACCGCGCGCCTCGACCGCCTTCTGGAGCAGATGGCCGGCAGCGGTGTCAAGCTGGCGCTCCATCAGGGTCGGCATCAGGTGGAGGACGGTGACGTCCATTCCCTGTTCACGGAGGCCGGCCGCCGCCTCCAGCCCGAGGAGACCGCCACCGATCACGACGGCGCGGCCACCCCGACGCGCGGCCAGCAGCATGGCGTGGACGTCGTCGAGGTCGCGGTAGGTCAACACGCCGGCGAGATCATGGCCGGGGACGGGAATGACGACGGGGAGCGATCCTGTCGCGACGATCAGCTTGTCGTAGGGAGCCGTGACCCCTTCGGCCGACGTGACGGTGCGCGCTGCGCGGTCGATCTCGACGACCTTGTGTCCCTTGTAGAGGGTCACACCGTTGGCGATGTACCAGCCGTCGCCATGGATGACGATGTCGTCGTAGGTCTTTTCGCCGGAAAGCAGAGGCGACAGCATGATGCGGTCGTAGTTGACGCGTGGCTCTGCATTGAAAATCGTGACGTCGTAACGGCCGGGAGCCAGCTCGAACAGCTGCTCCAGGGCTCGGCCGGGGGCCATGCCATTGCCGATGACGACGAGCTTTTCTCGGCTCATGTCGCTTTCTCCAGTCCGGAGTTCCAGTGGCTTGCCGACGCTATTCGGCTGCCAGCAACGCGGGGGCGGCGTGACGCTCGTAGAGGAATTTCAGGACGGCCTCGCGCGTCGCCAGATAGGTCGGGTGGGAGACGAGTTGCAGACGCTTTCGCGGCCGCGGCAGGTCAACCGTCAAGACCTCGCCGATGGTGGCCGCAGGACCGTTGGTCATCATGACGATGCGGTCCGACAGCAGCACCGCCTCGTCGACGTCGTGGGTGATCATGATGACCGTGTTGCCGAGGCGGGCGTGGATCTGCATCACGCTGTCCTGGAGATGCGCGCGCGTCAGGGCATCGAGGGCGCCGAACGGCTCGTCGAGCAGCAGGACCTTCGGCTCCATGGCAAGCGCGCGGGCGATGCCGACACGCTGCTTCATGCCGCCCGAGATCTCGGACGGACGTTTGTCGCGGGCATGGCCCATCTGGACGAGCTCCAGATTGTGCAGCACCCAGTCGCGCCGCTCGGAGCGGGATTTCTTGCCGCCGAACACCTTGTCGACGGCGAGCGCCACATTCTCATAGACGGTGAGCCAGGGCAGCAGCGAGTGGTTCTGGAAGACGACGGCGCGGTCGGGGCCGGGCTCGTTGACCTCGCGATCCTCGAGCAGGATGGCGCCGCTCGAGACCTGGGTCAGGCCGGCCACAAGGTTCAGCAGTGTGGACTTGCCGCACCCAGAGTGGCCGATAATGGAGACGTACTCGCCCTTCTCGATGCCGATACTGACGTCGCGCAGCACCTCGGTCGTCGTGTTGCCGCGGGCGAACGACTTCGCGATGCCGTCGACCTTGAGAAAGGAGCGGCCGACTGCGAAGGGGGTATCCTCGGTGTGCGAGCGAGGATCGACGGGAGCGATCATGGTCGAACTCCTTCAAGACGCCTGAGTGCCGCGAGTTGCGATGTTGCCAACGGCTGCCACGAGGCGATCGAGGATGAAGCCGACGACGCCGATGTAGGCGAGGGCGACCACGATGTCGGAGAGGCGGGAGGAGTTCCACGCGTCCCAGATGAAGAAGCCGATGCCGACGCCACCCGTCAGCATTTCGGCCGCCACGATGGCGAGCCAGGAGAGGCCGATGCCGATGCGCAGGCCGGTGAAGATGTAAGGCGCCGCCGACGGGATCATGATCCGCCAGAAGAACTCGATCGGATTGAGCCGCAGCACGGCCGCGACGTTCCGGTAGTCCGTCGGAATGTTGCGGATGCCGACTGCGGTGTTGATGATGATCGGCCAGATCGCCGTGATGAAAATGACGAAGATGGCCGAGGGATTGGCGTCACGGAATGCCGCGAGCGAGATCGGAAGCCAGGCGAGCGGCGGCACCGTGCGGAGCACCTGGAAGATCGGGTCGAGGCCGCGCATGGCCCAGATGCTCTGGCCGACGAGCGCACCGAGCAAAACGCCCACAATCGCCGCGAGGCTGAAGCCCATCGCTACACGCTCGAGCGAGGTGAGGACGCGGAGACCGAGGCCTATATCCTGCGGGCCGTTGACGAAGAACGGATCCACGATCAGGTCCTTCGAGTCCTCCCAGATCTTCGACGGCGACGGCAGCGATGCCTTGGGGCCCGAACTCGACATCTCCCAGATGAGCAGGAGAGCGGCAAGAACCAGCAATGGCGGCACGATGACCGTCAGCCAGCCGCCAACGAAGCTACCGACGCTGGCAAGACGGGTCTGTCGCGGCGGCTTCAACGGGACCACTTCGGCGGCCTTGGCCTTGAAGGGAGCGGCAATGCGCGCCCCCGCCTGGGCGACGAGTTGAGGGCGGACAGCTTGTGACGGCATCATTCAATCTCCCCGAGCTGAATCTCGATGGCGTGGATCAGGCGGCTTCGCGCTTGATCGAGAGAGATTTGAGGTAGGCCTGCGGATTGGACGGATCGAAAACCTTGCCGTCGAAGAACTTCTCGACGCCGCGGCTGTCGCCGGTCGGATAGCCGGTTAGGCCCATCGTCTTCGCCGCTTCGATCCAGAGGTCGGATCGGTTCGTCTTGGCGACGAGGGCCTTCACGTCGAGGGTCGGCTCGAACTTGCCCCAGCGGATGTTCTCGGTGATGAACCAGGCATCGAGACTCTTCCAGGGATAGGACGTCTCGCCCTTCTCGCCCCAGAACTTCATCTTGAGATCGGAGCCTTTCACTGTCTTGCCGCGGCCGTAGTTGATGTCGCCCGTGATGCGGCCGACGATGTCCGGCACGGGCACGTTGAACCACTGGCGACGGCCAATGATGGTCGCCATCTCCTGCTTGTTCTCAAGCTTTTCGCACCACTGCTGGGCCTCCATCGTCGCCATCACGATGGCGAGCGTCGCCTTGGGATTGGCGTCTACCCAATCGGCGCGCATGCCGAGGATCTTTTCGGGATGTTTGAACCAGATCTCGCCGGTGGTTGCGGCGGTGAATCCGATGTCCTGATTGACGAGCTGCTCGTTCCACGGCTCGCCGACGCAGAACGCGTCCATGTTTCCGACCTTCATGTTGGCCACCATCTGCGGCGGCGGCACAACGATGGTCGAGACGTCCTTGTCGGGATCGATGCCGGCTGCCGCGAGCCAGTAGCGGATCCACAGATCGTGGGTGCCACCGGGGAAAGTCATCGCGACCTTCACTTCCTTGCCGGCTGCCCGCTTCTTGGCGAAGGCCTCTTTGAGCGGGGAGGCATCGGTGCCGACCGGGAGATCCTTGTACTCGTTGGCGACCGAGAGGCCCTGACCGTCCTCATTGAGGTTCAGAAGGACGTACATCGGCAGCGGCTGGCTGTTCTGCATTACCTTGCCGGTTCCATAGAGATAGGGCTTTGGTCGCAGGATATGGCCGCCATCGATGCCGTTGGCCTTGGTGCCGAGCGCCATGTTGTCTCGCGTCGCGCCCCAGGATGCTTGCTTGGCGATGTCCATGTCGGGCAGACCGTACTTGGCGTAGAGGCCCTTTTCCTTGGCGATGATCAGCGGGGCGGCATCCGTGAGGGCGATGTAGCCGAGCTTCGTCCCCTTCACCTCGGGGCCCGCCGCCTGCGCGAAGGCGCCCGACGGAAAAGCCGCGCGGATCGACGAGATCAAGGCGGTCGTCGCCACCGTCGCTGCCGCCTGCCTGAGCATGGTGCGCCGATCGATGGCGGTCGCGATGCAGGATGTCGTGGACGAGGTCTTGCTCATGGCCGCTTCTCCGGTTCGCTTGTTCCGCGGCGTCGGGCTGCGGGCGTCGCGACGGGCCAGAGCGCGAAAAAAGAGAGCGCTGCTGCACTGGGTCGAAGCACGCGCACGCGGAGTGCGTCGCAACGATCAGTGTCGGCAGCGCTGCCGGAAGGCTCGCCATTGAGCCCGTCGAGACGCCGGAGTCCGGCGCTTGGTTAACTGAAAAGCATGAATTGTGCCAACTTGCGGAAATACGAATTATAAATTTTTTATCAATGTGTTACAGTAATATGCCCGGGCGCGTGACACGGCTTGCAACCAGTCGGCGACGCTACATTTCTAGGCGAGCGGCTGAGTTTTTGTGCGGCGCAACAGTCTCTGCGGAGCGTCAGCCGGTCGCCGAGCTGATCATCGCCTCTACGGTTGCAGGATCGAAGCGGCTGCCGTCGAAGAACGTAGCTGTGGGCGAATTGCCATCTTGAGCGGAGGTCTGTAGCGCTGGTGCCACGCCTTCGATGCGGCTGTCGGCAGTTGGCAATTGGATGCCGAGCGGCTGCAATGCCCGCCGATAACAATCCGGGCGGAACGTGGACCGCGCAGCGACCACGGTGGCCGCCGTCGCCTCGGCTTCGCCGCTCCGCACCATCTGCGCCAAGAACCACAGCGCCTGGCTTGTCCACGGGAACGTCGCGTCGCCGACCGCGAAAGTCAGCAAGCCTTCGACCCGTCGCGTGCAGCCGTCCGGGGCGACGAGATTGCGGGCGAGGCTCGCGGCGATGACCTCAGCCGGCAGGTTCACGGCGTCGTGCGCCGCAAGCAGCCTGGCCAGATCGTCGTGATGGGCGGGATCGTCGCACCACACGGCAGCCCGATACACAGCCCGAACGAGCGCGTCGAGGCGGTCGCGATCTTCATTTGCCCAGAGTTCGCGCACACCCAAGACCTTCTCCGGGCTGCCGCGCCAGATGCTGGCGTTGGTCGTCACGATCGCGCCAGCGCCGCTGGCGACCGCGACGCTGCCCCAGGGCTCGCCGGCGGTGAACGCGTCGATCTGGCCACCAGCCAGGGCGGCGGCGGTGAGCGGTGGCGGTACGACGACCAGCTCGACGTCGCGACCGAGTTCGACACCGGAAACCGCGAGCCAATAAGCGATCTGATATCGGTGAGCCGAGTGCGGGTGGACCACGGCGAGCGAGAGTTTCGGCGCGCCCTCTGCGGCACGCTGGCGGACGACCTCCCCGAACGCTTGCGCCGAGCGCGCCGCATCGAGGTCCGGCGTTGCCCCGAACGCCTCGAGACGCGACCACAAGCTGCGCGAAACGGTTAGCGTGTTGCCTCCGGTGCCGAGCGCGATCGGGGCGATCATGCGCACATTGAGTGGTCCGAGGCCCAGATTGGCAGCGATCGGCATCGGCGCCAGCATATGGGCGACATCAAGGTGGGCGACGGCGATGCGGTCGCGGACGGCGGCCCACGAGGTCTCGCGCCCGAGCTCGATCGACACGCCCTCCTGCTCGCCAAAGCCGAGGCGAGCGGCGACGATCAGAGGGGCAGCGTCGACCAGCGGTATGAAGCCCGCGCGGACAACCCGCGTTCTGCGACCGGCAGAGCGGGCGCTCATCCGCGTCATCTGCCATCCTCCTCGGATAAAAGGCCTGATGCGAGGATCAGGCTGTCAGCGATGTCGGTGATCCGCCGCCCCGTGTTCATGGCGGTACGGCGCAGGAGCGCGTAGGCCTCCTCCTCGCCGAGGCCTTTGGTGCGCATCAAAATCCCTTTCGCGCGGTCGATCGCCCTGCGGCCTGCGAGTTCACTGCGGGCCTGCTCTAAATCGCGCTGCAGCCGCTCGAAGGCGCGATAGCGCATGATTGCGGTGTCGAGGATCGGCTTCACACGCTCTTGTTTGAGCCCATCGACGACATAGGCGGAGACACCGGCAGCGATCGCAGCCTCGATCGAGGCCTGATCGGAACGGTCGACGAACATTGCGACCGGCCGTTGCGCGGCTCGGCTGACTTGGAAGGCGTATTCGAGCACATCGCGGTTGGGATTCTCAAGATCGATGACGATGACATCGGGATCGAGTTCAGCGATTCGCCGCATGAGTTCGCGCATGTCGGCAAGCACCGTGACGCGCGTGGCACCGTCACACACTAGCCCCTCCTCGATGATGGAGGCGCGATTTCGATCCTCATCTATGACCAGGACGTGCAGCGGTTTTTCGAGCATGCGGCCATCTTCGCCGCACTGCAGCATGATTTCAACCAGCAGTTCTTCCGCGAGGGGTGAACTGCCAGCTGCGACCGGCGCCCATCCTCAAACCTCGGTCGCTCCGGCAGCGCCAATTGCATCACCGAGCTCCGCTCTCGATGAAATGCGATAACCTATGGAGTAGGACCACCCCCCCCGCAGTGATCAAGCCCATTCGCGTGCCGTGCAACAAGGGCAAAGTCGGCGCCAAGCCGCCCCTGCGCCCGAGCCATGCCTGGTCGATCAGGACGAAGCTCCAGATCGAAGGCAAGAAGCGAGATCTTGCCCTCTTCAACTTGGCGATCGACAGCAAGCTACGCGGCTGTGACGTTGTCGCCGTTCGTGTCGATGACGTGGCCGCGAGTGGATACTCGATGGACCGTGCGACGATCCGGCAGAAGAAGACCGGCAGGCCCGTGCGGTTCGAAGTGACGATCAGACACGGATGCCCATCGACGACTACTTGAGGCCGACCACCGGAAGCCCGGTCAGTTTCTCTTCGCAGGCCGTGGCGACAAGGGTGGCCTGACGACCCGGCAGTACGCTCGGCTGGTGCAGGAGCGGGTCGCGAGCATCGGGCTCGATCGGCGAAGTTCGGCACCCATTCGTTGCGACGGGCGAAGGCAGTGCTGATTTATTGGCGAACCGGCAACCTCAGAGCCGTGCAGCTTCTGCTAGGCCATTCGAAGATCGAAAGCACCGTGCGCTACCTCGGCATCGAGGTCGACGACGCGATCGAGATCGCCGAGAAGATCGACATCTGATCCTCTGACGCGATACCCCTGAAACCGGACACGATCGGCGGCGCTTTCTGCGTCGCGGAATGCAGCAAGGCCAATGGCCGCTTGTGGGATTCATGGACTTCGCGAGACTGATGAGTGCCGCCGTATGGAGGAAAAGCTCGTCGTTGACGCCGACCACGAACAATAAGATGAAACATTCAATCTAACGGTAGGGACGGCTCCAGAACCGTTCCGGCCGCCAGGCGGCGGAGTAGCCTTGTGCCTGAACGGGCATCGACCGTCTCTTGCCGCTGCAGCGAACTTATTGGTGTCACTTGTCACGGCGACCGAGGGGAAGACCGAAACACCTGAGCGCCATGCTGCCACCATCGAGATGGGCGGCGGTCGTAGCAATCGGGGTCCTGGACGTGCATAACACTGTCCGCCATAGCGTATATGGACCGCCAACGGCGGATGGGCTCTTGAACGCTGTCGTGCCGAAAAGTGAAGTCTCCCATATCATTGCGGATCGGTGGAAATCGATCGCGGCGCAGGCAGGGCTCGTGCATGCGCTCTACTATCACAACCCGACCAAGGAAGAATTCAGCCGTCGCAAGCTTGAGGCGGTGTATCGCAGCGAGCAAGTCGAGACACTGATGCGACCGGGTGGGAATGCCAGGGCAAAATCCGAATCAACTGACATTTCCGGTCTTACTGCGAATCAGCGCGCCATGAGTTTAATCCGTCGGCACCGTTCCGAGATCCGTCAACAGATTGCAGCCGCTACGATTCAGTACATGTCTACTCCGCCAGACTCCCCATTGGGGCGCCTGTTTGTTCGCTACCTGAAAGCGGTGCAGCGCGATCTATCCCAGCTGGTCTGCCCGAACCCCGCACACCGGCACTGTCGAGCGGTGATCGCGATGAATTCTCATCAGGAACGGGAGGAGATCGAGAAGCTCGTGCTCGAAGCCGCGCTCGCTGCAGAGTGACGACGGAACGCGGCTCGATTTATTTTCAACGCTCTCATCGACGCCCGCTTCACGTATCGATCGAACTCGTCATCACCCGGTGTCGAGGCAATAAATGCGCAAGCAACTATTCCTGCGAGCCCAGCAATCGGCGCAGCCCCATTCGGAGGGCGGCACTATGAGCCGGCCTGGGGTCCTTCTGCCGGATCGTCGGTCTCTAGCCGGCTGCTTGAGTCTTATCGCAGCTCGGACCAGTCTCGACGGTTGTACCTGTCCGTGCGCCGCGGACCCCGCGCCGGAAACGACGCCTTCGGGGCTGCGCGGAATTCCAGATGCTGATGTAGCTGCCGATCCGCTCTCGGTCGCCCTCTGGTCACGTACCGCTGCCGGCACGATCACGCTATTCGTCGCGCCCCCCGACGGCGGCCACGGATATGCCGTCAGCACGCAGGCCTGGGCCGATGGAGTCCCCGGGTTCTTGCCCTGGGACACGTTGAAGACGGGCCGCCTCGTCGTCGCCCGCTCCTTGCTAGGGCACGGCTCATTGGAGGTCGAGATGGACGGGTACGCGATATTTGTCACGAAGGCGGAATTCAATCGCGCTCTCACGGCCCGACCGGCAGCGCGCGCAACCGTCCGCGCAGTCGTCCAGTCGGTTATCGACGCAGCCGAGTCGAGCGGCGAGAGACCAGCGGCGCGGGACCTGCTCCTGCGAGTTCAGCAGGATCCGCTTGTTCGCGCCGTCTCAGGGCGCCAAATCAGAGAAATCTTCAACCAGCTGAAGCCCAAGGAGTGGACCCGTCCGGGCCGGCGGAAAAGCTTGTGAACTGGTGAAGATGATGACGCCGGTCGACGCGTCGTACAGTATGATGCTCGCTCAAGTGAGCACCATCCACTACTGTCCACGACGCACTTTCCGGCGACGCTCCTTTAGGACGTGATGAAAGGCATGACCAGCCTGCATCGATCGGGCCATATTGTAATGTCGCTCAGTCGTCGCGAAGCTACGATGCCCCAAGATAGCCGCGGCCATGCGGACATTATCTGGGTCGTTGATCACGATCGACGTTGCTGCGCAGTCGCGGAACAGGTGAGGATTTACGGATATCCCGAAGGCTTTCTCAGTGTGCTCGACGATCTTCAACTGGATCGAGTGCGCGGCCTGAGGTGTGAAGCGGTAGCTTACCCAGAGGCGATCACCGGTGTATCTCTCTCCAGCAAGTAGCGGGCGGTATCGTTCGAGGTAGGCGTGCAGTTCGGGCACAAGATCATCGGGGAAGGGCACGTCGATCGGCTGTTTGGTCTTCGTTTCGCTCCGATCGATCACCAGCCTCCAATCGACACCCTCCCTCACGAGATGCTTGCCAATCTGCAGCGCGGCGAAATTTCTCTTGCGCAAAGGGCGTAGAGCCAGAAGCGCCAGCTGCAGGCCATCCCTGAACAAGGCCGCGTCCATGCGAGGATGCTGACGCAAACCTTTGGCCGCCTCCGCCATCAGCTGCCGGCCGAGAGCAAGCAGTCGCGACGGTTCCTGGAGCCGACCGCGCTTGCGCTGCTGATCAGCAACACCGGAGAGCCGCTTGACTGCGTTCTGAAGGTGCGAAAGATCCGCACCCCTCTCGATGACGGCCAGCGCACGCTCCAGCGATTTGAGGTCGTTGCAAATTGTTGCAGCGCTGAGACCGCGTGCTCGCATGCTGGCGAGGTAGGAGCGAAGCCGCTCCGCAGGCCAGCGCTCGGCAGCGGCCTGCTCGGGATCAAGCAACCTGTGCTGGGCGAGCCAGCACAGAGAGCGGCCATAACCATTCTCGACCCAGGCGATAGTAGCGGGACGCCACTTCGACGCTCCGCTGCGAGGTTCGAACGGGTCGTCATCATGCTGACCCTGCCGCCATAGTTCTCGGTCAGTGGCAGGCCATTCCGCCAGAGGAAGTGATCGTCTCCGATCAGGCATGATTGCCCTCCCTCCGACCGGTCCGGGCCGCCGGCAACGTCGTCAAGCGCCGATTCTGGATCAGAGTGTCATAGTGACGGACGGCGGCGCTCACCTCCATTCCCGCATAGAACCGCAGTGTCGTCTCGATCGATTTGTGGCCTAGCAAGCGTCGGACGACTTCATGTCCTCCGGGGTGCGACTTCAGGTAAATGAAGCCGGCCAGATGCCGGAATTGGTGCGCCGTGAGGCGCACGCCGACTTGCCTCTCGACCATCTCCGCAATCTGCGCGCTCAGCAACGCGCCGCACTTGTGCTCAGTGCCTTCGCCGGGGAACAGATACGCACTGCCCTTGCGAGCCAGCGTCGGCCTCACATGCTCCACATAGCAGTCGAGCAACGCGATCGTCGCGGACGGCAGCGGAAAATCCAAGTCGACGCCGTTCTTCACGTCGTTAGCGGGAAAATGTAGGTGCACTCGCCGTTTCCGTCCGGCACCCTCGTCAATCAGGTTCCTATCCAGCCGGATCGCCGACAGGTTACCGAGCCGGACGGGGGCCACGGTCAAGATTTCGATTGCGAGCGCCACCTGCAGGTCGACGGCTTGACTGATTTTCAGACAATCGAGGTCCCGGTGTCTACGCCACACCCGCTCCGGCACCGCGAGAAAAGCGTCGATCAGTCGGTCGTCCTCAAAGCAACGGAGCGTTGCCCGGTTTTTATCGGTCATCGCCGCTGGTCCACAGTCGACGCTGCTGCGGATTGCCTTGAGAGCGACAAGGCTCTCGTCCGGCACACCTACCCAATGCTCCGCAACGACGCAGATGTGGTTGGCAAAATTGCGCAGATTTGTGGTCTTTCGTCGTTCTCCTCGCTCATAAATGAAGCGCAGCGCTGCCTTGACCCGGTCGACCGAGACCAGCGACGAGATGCTGTCGAAGGACTTCGGATCATGGCCTTTGCGCACAAGAACGGACGCGAGCGCTCGCATCGTGTGCGCCCGCCGCTTGGCAGTTGCGCGCTTGATTGGCTTCGGGCTCGAGTCGCAGAACGGATCGGGGTCGATCACCGCGGCGACCATCGCGTCGACGTCCTCCTTGAAGGACGGGGGGAACACGTCCCACGGCAGCGAATAGTCCCGGCGCCGAGTCGCGGCGCTCACTTTAAATGCCGGCCAAGCGTTCGAGATGGTTCCTGCCGTATTCCAGGCCCTAACCAGACGAAGATAGGCGTGCCGGGGTTCGGCCCGCGCGCTGTTCTGAAGTGCTTGCTCGTAGCCTTCGAAGACCTGCAGGTCGACATCCTCAGGCGTGATGCCTTCGCGAGAGCAATAGCGAGCGAACGGACGAATGGCGAGCCTGTAGGGCTGCTCAGGGAGTGGCAGAAGCAGCGCGTACCACGCTGGCGCGATGGGTGTCGTGGACCGGCTCGGCAGGCGTGACACCTGCGCGAGATCCAACGACCTGAACACGAGGCTTGAGACATTGGTCCACCGCCCATGAGAGAGGCCGTGGCGGGCCGGCGCGACGTCCGAGAGAATCGCCCTCACGCTGGCGACGTCACACGGAAGCATGTCTAGCGGGCGACACATCAGCCGTCCGACCGTGCGGAGCGCAGACGCCCTGTCCCGACGCCCGGTGGCGCTCAGTCCGGGTGCGCGCAAGACGATCTCCAGAACATCGGCCAACGTCGCCGGGTCGGCACGCGCATCACGTGCAATATCCAGGTTTCGTGAAGCAGGTTTGGATGACATGGGATGCCTCGTTATGTCACGAAGAGATAAGCGATGAGATTCGTTACTGCAATACCTATTGATTGTGCATATATTATATACGACTGCAATAACGACGACACGCCATTTGCATGACAAGGAATGACAAACTGGGACGTGACGCATTTTCTACCGCCCCATATTGGCTAGGGCGCGGCGCGCCACCCGCACGCACCTGCCGAGTCGCTTCGCATCGAGGAGACCGGTCGATATCCACCGTCGGACTGTGCGCTCGGAGACCCTGAAGTGGTCGGAGACATCGCGCACCGTGTACCAGGGTCCGTCTGTATCCGCCGCTGAAACCGCGCAACTCGACGCCGAAGACTGATCGACAGGTGCATTAAGAACTCTGGTGTTGGGCTTGGCGGTGCAAGTCGCAGGCGCTTTTCGGCTGGACTGCTTGCTTATCCCTGCTTTTTCTAATCTGCTTTTCATTGTTCACGGCCTCTCGATGACATGAGAAGACGTTAGCGCCGGCTCGTCTGAAGTAAAACAGACGCGTCGCGGATCGTGAGACGAAAGCGAATCGAATTTGCGGTCATTACCGTAAAGGCGGTGGTTCAAGAAACGAGTCAGCCGGAATTCACTCTACAAAAATGTGTCTGGACCTCAATGTTTACAAAGGCAGATCCGACTATCGACTTGCATTCATTGCGCAAGTTTTCGCGTCGCGAATGCGCCGCACCGGATTTTCTGGCAACTTGAAAGCTGCCTGGGGAAGTTTCAACTCGTGGTGCGGCCGACGTGACTTCGAGAGCTTCAATCGCAAATGGACTTTCGGCCCACCCAGGGCTTTCAGAGAGGGAAGCGGCGATCTATCTTTCGCTCTCGCCTTCCTTCTTTCGCGAATTGGTTGAACAAGGAGTAATGCCGCGGCCACGGGTCGCTGGCGGGCGGCGCATCTGGGACATCAAGGAGTTGGACCTCGCGCTCCTGGCCAAGCTAGTCGGCAACTTCGAGGGGGCCATCGTCGCACCGGCCATGGTTCTTGAGCCAGATGGGGCCGAGGTCGCGGGCCAGCTGCTGATCACTGACAACTTGCAGAAGTGTCCGCCGATCAGTGCCGTCGAGATCGACGTGGTCGAGCGCTTCTTTGGCGACATTCTCGATGCCGTTCTGAGCAACCATCGTGCGTGAACACCCGATTGGGCTATAAGCGCCCTCAGGGTGATCAGACGTATCCGGAGGCGAAGATGGGCGCATCCAAACTGCAATCGCGGAACGCGGGTTCAGCGTTACGAGCAGCACTTTATCTGCGGGTGTCGACCGGTAGGCAAGCGGAGCACGATCTGTCGATCCCTGATCAGCGCGCTCAGACGACCACTTGGGCCAATGCGCGCAGCATGACGATAGTTGCCGAGTACATGGAGCCGGGCGCGTCGGCGACCGATGACCGGCGCCCGGAGTTCCAGCGCATGATCGAGCGGGCATGTGAGGGCGACCGGCCGTTCGACGTGATCGTTGTGCATTCGTTCTCGCGCTTCTTTCGCGATGCGTTCGGCCTCGAATTCTACGTGCGCAAGCTGGCCAAGCACGACGTCAAGCTCGTCTCCATCACGCAGGAGCTGGGTGACGATCCAGCACAGGTGATGATGCGCCAGGTGATTGCGCTCTTCGACGAGTACCAGTCGAAGGAGAACGCCAAGCACGTGCTCCGCTCCATGAAGGAGAATGCTCGGCAAGGCTTCTGGAACGGCGCAAGGCCTCCGTTCGGATATACGACCGTAGAGGTCGAGAGGCGCGGCAGCCGCGTCAAGAAGCGACTGGAGATCGACGAGGTCGAAGCCGAGCAGGTGCGCCTGATCTTCAAACTCATCCAGGGCGGCCACGACGGGCAGGGCCCGAAGGGCGTGAAGCAGATGGCGAACTGGCTCAACGATCGTGGGTATCGCACACGACAGGGCGGCATGTGGGGTATTGGAGCGCTGCATCAGCTAGTTACCAACCCGGTCTATGGCGGGCGGTGGCGCTTCAATACTGTCGAGGCGCGGACAGGCAAGCGCAAGGCAGATGCCGAACACATCTATGCCGATGCGCCGGCGATTATCGAGCCGGCCGAGTTCGAGGCAGTTCAGCAGATCCTGAAAAAGCGAAACCCGCGCGTCGAGGCACCGCGCGCCGTCACGGGGCCGATACTGTTGACCGGACTTGCCTTCTGCAGCCTCTGCAACGGCGCCATGACCCTGCGCACCGGCACATCAAAGTCCGGCAAGGTGCATCGGTACTACGCGTGCTCGACATGTGCACGGAAGGGCAAGAAGGCGTGCCCCGGCCGGACGGTGCCAATGGAACGGCTCGACACCCTCGTAACGACGGCGATGGCGGACAAGCTGCTTACGGGCGAGCGGGTCTGGGATCTGCTGTCATCGTTGGCGGCGAGGAGGGTCGAGCGAGCCGCGGCTGTCGACGCGCGATTGAATGCCCTGCAGAGAGAGGCTGACGCCGCGGAAGAGAAGCTGAAGCGTCTCTACAAGATGGTCGAGGACGGTATCGCTGAACTCGACGACCTGCTGAAAGAGCGGGTGGCGATACTGAAAGCCGATGGCGATCGCGCGAAGGAGGCGCTCAGCCGGGCGCGATGCGGCATCGAAGCCAGGGGGCTGGTGTCACCCGAGGCCGCGGAACGCTTCGGCGCGCTGATACGTCAGAGGCTCCTCGAAGGCGACACGCCCGCACGCAAGGCCTGGATCGGCGCCATCATCGATCGAATCGACGTCGACGACGGAATGATCCGCATCACTGGCCGGAAAGACGTGCTGGAGCATGCGGTTGCAAGCGGCGGGGTCATCACGCCGGGTGTTCGCACATGTGTACCGAAGTGGCGCGCCGGGAAGGATTCGAACCCACGACCTTCTGATCCGTAGTCAGACGCTCTATCCAGCTGAGCTACCGGCGCGCACCCGAAGCTTCGCTCCGGAACTCCAACGGATACCGCGTGATGCGGCCTCCTTTGTGAGGTTGCCTCTCATAGTCGGTCGCTTCATCGTTTGCAAGGCGAAATGGTGAACTCGCCGCGCAGTGACCGAGGCATCGCTGCGGAGGCGGTGGCCTTGGTGTCCAGTGGCAGTCACTACGCTCATCGGGGGGCAAATCGGGCCTATGCTCTTGCGACAGCACCTTGCTGCAACATGGCGACATGTCGGTTTCGCCATGACGTCGTCCGAGGAGGCTCGATGATCAGCTCGCGATCGCCATCCGCGTCGTGCAAGTTCGCTGCATGTCAGCTCAGGTTGTTGCGTAGCGCCGTATCATGTCGTGATCCAACTCCAGACCAAACCCGGGTCCCGCCGATATTGCCATGACGCCATTGCGAGGCGTTGGCCGATTGACCCACATGCGCTGCCAGACCGGATCACGCTCGGGATCGGCAAAACACTCGATGTATGTCCCGTGCGGAACAGCCGACAGCAGATGCTGCGCGATCTGGGATTCCTCGTGATGCGCGAGCTTCACGCCAGATGCCCAGCACAGCGCGGCGGAGCGCCGCCAGTCCGTCACGCCGCCGCACTCCGAGACGTCGACATTGACGAGATCAACGGCTTTGGCATCCAGGAGGCGGCGAACACCGTGGCTGGTGATCTCCGATTGCCCAGCATTGACCGGAATTCGGATCGCTTGCCGGACGCGCGCCATCTGGGCTGCATCGTCCGACCAGTGACAAGGTTCCTCGAACCAGGCGATATCGAGCGGCTCGATCAGACGGGCGAAGCGGATCGCATCCTCCGCCGACCAGCCGCGATTGGCATCGACCGCCAAGACGAAGTCCGTGCCCGCTGCCTTTCGGGCGACCTCGACACGCTTTGCGTCGTCCTCGGGCGAGAGTCCGCCTACCTTAAACTTGCAACCTGCCATACCTGCCGCCCGGTACATCTCCATCTCGCGTCCAATGTCGGCGTGGGTCTTGCCCTCCATGTAATAGCCACCGATCGAAATGATCGGATTGTCCTTCCGGTATCCGCCGAGCAGTTCACCGACTGAGCGCCCAACAGCCTTGCCCATAACGTCCCAGACCGCGCAGTCGACGCAGGCGATCGCCTCGAGCATTACTTTGCGGTCACCATTTGCGGTGGTGAAGGCGAACATGATCTCCCATATGCGCTCGACCGAGAAAATATCGAGGCCCTTCACTGCGGGTGCCAGGACGTCGTGGATCAAGCGGCAGATTTCAGGGCCGTCGGAGCGATTATCGCCATTGTAAACCTCGCTGATGAGGCCACCCTCGGTGCGCAGCCGCGTCACTACAGTGGATCGCTTCAGAACCGAGTACGTGGCTCCGCCGAAGTTGCGCGTCAAAGGGATGTCGACGGCGGTGGCCTCGATCGAGTGAATGCGCATGGCGTCTCCTCACGCGAGCTTGGCTTTACGCATTCCCTTCGCCGTGCGTGGGTGGCGAGCCGCTCGACCTCGCAAGACTGTCCGGCCTGGAATCACTGGTGTCAACTCGGCGTCCAAACCCAGCCTTGACCGTGCACGGCGTTGGCCCGCTACACTCGTCCCCAAGTGAACTCGCTCGCGACAGAAGGAAACGACATGGCGGCCAGGAGAGTACGACGGATGCCCGCGGGCGGCGAAACGCAAACGAGGCGCACATGAGCGTCGAGACGGGTATGCTCCCCTTGCCGCTCGCCGGCGTCACTGTGCTCGATCTGTCGCGCGTGCTCGCCGGTCCCTATTGCGGACTGATGCTGGCCGACATGGGCGCCGACGTCATCAAGATCGAGCACCCAGAGGGGGGCGACGATACACGTTCATTTCTTCATCCCAACTTGCACGGCATCTCGACCTATTTCCTGACCATCAATCGCAACAAACGCTCTGTCGCGCTCGATCTGAAGGCCCCTTCCGGGAAAGCGGCGTTTTTGAAGCTCGTGGCTCGCGCCGACGTCGTGGTTGAGAACTACCGGACCGGCGTGATGGAGCGCCTGGGTCTTGGCTACGAAACGCTGAAGGCGATCCGTCCCTCGCTGATCTACTGTGCTATCTCCGGTTATGGGCGATCGGGTCCCAATGTCGACGTTCCGGGCTACGATCCGATCGCCCAGGCCGAGGGCGGACTGATGTCCATGATCGGCGAGCCCGACGGGCGGCCTATGCGGGTGGGGCCATCAGTGGTGGATCTGGTGACGGGCCTTTACGCGGCGCAGGCCGTCGCGGCGTGCTTGCGCCACGTTGCGCTTGGCGGTGAAGGGCGGCTCATCGAGCTGGCCTTGCACGAGACGGCGATGAACATGCTTGCCAATCATGGCGGCGGATATCTGTTGACGGGCCGCAATCCAACCCGAACAGGCAACGCCAACCAAGTGGCGCAACCCGCCGACGTCTACGAGGCGCAGGACGGTCCGCTGGTCATGGCGTGCATCACGCAGGCTCAGTTCGTGGCGCTCTGCAATGACGTCATTGACCGTCCCGACCTCCTTGCGGACGAACGCTTCGCAAAAGGCGCTGGACGACTGGCGAACGTCGCTGAACTCGGCCGCATCCTTTCAGATGTATTTGCCACCGCGCCCCGCGATCACTGGATCTCGGCCCTGAGGGCCGCTGGCGTACCAGCGGGCGCGGTTGCCACAGTCGCGGAAGCGCTCTCCAGCGAGCTGGTCGAAGCGCGCGGCGCCGTCAGGGAGGTCGTGCATCGTACCGCTGGCGGCTATCGTGCCTTGACGACGCCCGCCCGACTGCACGATACGCAGCCGCTACCTCCGCAGGGCGCGCCAGAGCTCGGAGAGCATACGCGCGATGTGCTGGCGACGCTGGGCGGGCTCAGCGAGACTGAGATCGACGAGCTCACACGTAGCGGCGCAGTTCGTCAGGCGACTTGACGATGCGATCCGCCACCCATCGGTCGAGCGCTTCGCGCTCGGCTGACGAGAAACGAAGGCCGAGCTTGCTCCGACGCCAGAGGACATCGTCCGCCGTTCGCGCCCATTCCTCCTTCATGAGCCAGGCGACCTCGCACGCATAAAGGTCGGCACCGAAGTGTTGTCCAAGATCCGCGAGCGAACCGATGTCCCCCAAGATCTCGCGGGTCCTGGTTCCGTAGGCCCGCGCCAGACGACGGACAGTTGCTTCGGGGACAAATCCGAAGTCGTGGCTCAAGTCGCGGACGAGTGTCTCGAAGCCGGTGGCCGGAAACTCCCCCCCGGGCAGGGCTGCACCTTTGGTCCAGGCGCCGCCAGCCCCACCAAGCCACGGGGTGAGTTTCTCCAACGCCGCCTCGGCCAAACGGCGATAGGTCGTGATCTTGCCCCCAAAAACACTGAGCACGGGCGCTGAGCCTTGCGGCGCGTCGAGTTCCAGCACGAAGTCGCGTGTGACGCTCTGTGCCGACTCGCCATCGTCGTAGAGTGGGCGAACGCCGGAGAAGCTCCACACCACCTGGTCACGCGTCACAGGAGTCGCGAAATAGCTGCTTACGGCGTCACAAAGATACGTGATCTCGGCCGTATCGATCCTGACATTGGAGGCGTCCCCGGCGTAATCGACGTCGGTGGTGCCGATCAGGGTGTAGTCGTTCTCGTAGGGAATTGCGAAAACGATCCGGCCATCGCGGTTCTGGAAGATGTAGGCGCGATCGTGTGCGTAGAGCCGCGGAACGACGATATGACTGCCTTTGACAAGGCGCACACGGGCGCTTGCGTTGCTGCCAATCCGCGCGACCAGAACATCCTCGACCCAGGGACCTGCCGCATTGACGAGAATTCGGGCCCCTTCGTTGCGCTCTTCGCCCGTCGTCGAGTCACGTAGCCGGAGCACCCAATTCCCGGCTTCACGGCGCGCACCGACCAATTCGGTACCGACGCGAACGATCGCGCCTCGCCGGGCCGCATCCACCGCATTGAGGACGACGAGCCGCGCGTCTTGCACCCAGCAATCCGAATATTCGAAGCCACGCAGGAAATCGCGCTTCAGCGGCGCCCCCGCCGGATCATGTCCGAGATCGAGCCCCACGCTTCGTGGGAGCAACCGACGTCCGCCCATCCAGTCATAGAGTGCAAGCCCAAGGCGGATCATCCAGGCTGGCCGCAATCCTCGGTGATGTGGAAGGACGAATCGCATCGGCCATACGATGTGAGGCGCCATTTGCCAGAGCACCTCGCGCTCGCCCAAAGCTTCGGACACAAGTCGGAACTCGTAGTGCTCGAGATAGCGCAAGCCACCGTGAATGAGCTTGGTCGAGGCCGACGATGTTCCACTCGCCAGGTCCCCCTTCTCGACGAGGAGAACGGTCATGCCGCGGCCGGCTGCATCGCGAGCGATGCCGCAGCCGTTCACCCCGCCACCGATGATAGCCATGTCGAACATCAGGGAATTCTATCTCGAATCGGGGTCGCCAGCTTGTTCAGTCTCAGGAATGACCGCTTCCCATGAGCTTCATTCACAGCAAAAATCATTTCCACAACAATAGGTTGCACACTTTCTGTACAATATGAAGCTCAACGACGTTTGACAACGACCATCGTAAATATACGCAGGTGACACTGTGGGGAAATTCACTAAAACTTCCCTTTTGAAGCCTCTGGACGGCCAATCGATTGCTTTGCGATCCTAACCGTAGTGATATCTTAACAATAGTAGGCGTGGTTGGGGCCAAGGTTGATGTTAGTTCGTAAACTGGATGTCCGTCGCCATCACTTTCTCGGCGTGCCATTGGATTATGTTTCGTGGAACGACGCCGTCGACTTGGCGACCCGCGCCATGGGAGATCGGTTCCGGTTGCAGATGGGAGACGTCAACGTCTCCAAGGTCATCGATGCCCAGAGCGACCCTCACTTCCGCAAATGGCTCGAGGATAGTGACGTCGTCTGCGCTGACGGTGTGGGCGTCATCTGGGGCTGCCACCTGCTCGGAATTCCCGTCGCTGATCGCGTGACCGGCATCGACCTCATGACCCGTGTGATTGCCGTTTGCGAGCAACGCGGCTTCCGGCCCTACTTCCTCGGCGCAACCGAGACCGTTATCAAGGATCTGGTCAACCAATTGCAGCGCCGCCACCCCAATTTGAAGATCGCCGGATGGCGGAACGGCTACTTCCGACCCGAGGACGAGCCCGCGATCGTCGCCGAGATCAAAGCCAGCGGTGCGGACTGCCTGTTCGTCGGGATCTCCAGCCCGATCAAGGAGCGCTTCCTCAATCAGTATCGCGATGAATTCAACATACCTTTACAGATGGGTGTCGGAGGTTCATTCGACGTCCTGTCTGGCCACGTCAAGCGGGCCCCGCGACTGATGCAGCGGATAGGCCTGGAGTGGCTTTTCCGCGTCGCCCAGGAGCCGCGTCGACTGGCGCGCAGATACTATGTTTCGAACTCCAGATTCGTGCTCCTGCTGCTACGCAGTATATTGCCGCGCGTGCGTGAGCGGCTGGGTTTCTGACGCGCCCCGCGGGCCTCCGGTCGTGACGTCGGCCGGCTGGGTGGTGGGCGACATCCATGCCAGAAGCGACCCGATAGAACCTGTTGAGGATCGACCCAGGAATGTTGACCCATTTCATCAAGCGCGCGGTGGGCGACAGCGTACATGCTCGTGCGGCCGCGGCGCCTCCAGACGGCCCCGACCGCGTCGCCGACGTGCATCTCGATGCAGCTATAGGCTGGCTTCTGCGTTCGATCGAGGTCTGCGACGGAAAGGCGTCCTCGAAGGGCTACCGGTTCATGAAGGGGTGGATGCCCCCCTATCCTGAGACGACCGGCTATATCATTCCCACACTGCTGACCCTGGCCCGCGAGCACCGCTCGCCCGGCCTCGCTGCCACCGCCGAGGCCATGGGGACGTGGCTCGCCGGTATCCAGCGGCCGGACGGCGGTTTCGCTGGCCGCGAGTACGGAATCCAGAGCGAGCCGGACGTATTCGATACCGGCATGATCCTGCTCGGTTTCAACACCCTCGTGCACAAGGGGCTCGGGGAAACGTTTGCCTCGCCGGCGCGACGGGCAGCCGAGTTTCTCGTGTCGTCAATGGACGAAAGTGGCTGCTTCACCCGCAATATGAGCCATCAGATCCTGCACGCCTACAACGTGCGCTCGGCGTGGGCCCTCATGGCTGCCGGGCAGCTTCTCGGCGAGCCCCGCTTCGTCGACCGCGCGGCAGACTGCGCCCGCTGGACCATGGCACAGCAGAACGAGAACGGCTTCTATCTTTCGAACAACTTCAAGCCAGGCGGCAACGCCAATACACACGGAACGGCCTACGTCATGCGCGGGCTGTTGCAGATCCATTACCTCAGTGGCGACGAGGCGTGTCTCGCCTCGGTCCGTCGCGCTGCCGACGAGGTCTGCCGGCTGACGGAACGGCACGGCCGAATTGCCGCCGAACTCGGCCCCGAGTGGCAGTATCTCTCGTCCCACGTTTGCTTAACCGGCTATGCGCAGCTGGCCATCGTCCTCTACCGATTGTTTGCGATCGGCGGAGAGGCAAACTATCGAGTGACGGCAGACAAGCTGCTCAGCGAGGTTGCACGCTATCAGGCCCTCGAAGAGGGCATGCCGTGGCACGGCGCCATCTCGGGTTCATTCCCCATTTACGGGCGGTATGCGCCGCTCCAGTACCCGAACTGGGCCACCAAATTCTTTATAGACGCAATCCTGGCGCAGCGTCACGTCCACTCCGGCAAATCCACTTGGCCGGACCAGGATCTCTACGGCGGCTGAGGCCGGTCCGAGCGCCGGAACGCCCTGCCTCGCCCTCATCTCAACCCGGGACCGGGGCCGATGGATCGAGAAGCCGCTCGGCCTTGAGATCACTCCACAAAGACGCCGGGACCTTGGCGGTCATAGCGGCCACGTTGCGGCGCACCTCATCGGGATGGACCGCCCCGAGCGCGAGCGAAGACACTGCGGGATGCCCGAGCGGGAAGTGCATCGCGGCGGTCGCAAGCGGCACGCCGTGGCTTTGGCAGATGCGCTCGATTTTCTGCACCTTGGTGATGATCTCGGGTGGGGCCGGCGTGTAGTTGTAGCGGGCACCCGCCACGGGTCCCGTTGCCAAAATACCCGAGTTGAACACCCCACCGAGCAACACACCGATGTTCTTCTGCTGCGCGATCGGCAACACCTCGGCGAGCGCCGGTTGTTCGAGTAGCGAGTAGCGTCCGGCCATGAGGATGCAATCGAAGTCGCCGTCCCTCAAATATCGCGCCATGTAAGCGGGATCGTTGAGACCGAGACCAATCCCTTTGATCACACCCTCGCCCCTGAGCTTTTCGAGCGCGCGATAGGCGCCGTCCATGGCTTCTCGATACCGCTTCGGTCCTTCCTCCGGCCCGTGCGTCCAAGCATCGGCATCATGGATCAGCACGACGTCGACCGCCGGCAAGCCCAGCCTGTGAAGGGACTGCTCATGCGAGCGCATCGCCGCGTCGTAGCTGTAGTCGTTGGTCACATCGAACTCGAGCCCGCCGACGAAACGGCTCGTCTTGACCCGCCCCCTGGGCGCCGGTGTCAGCAACCGCCCGACTTTTGTCGACAGGACGAAACTCCCTTTGGGTCGGCGCCTGAGAGCCGTACCCATGCGGTGCTCCGCGCTGCCTTGCCCATAGAAAGGTGCCGTGTCGAATAGCGTGACACCCGCCGCAGCCGCTGTCTCGACGGTCTCGATCGCCACCCGATCGTCGAGCACCTCGTAAATGTCGCCGAGCGGCGCGCTGCCGAAACCGAGTGCGGTCACCTCAAGCCCGGTTCGGCCGAGCTTGCGTTTGGGAAGGCCCGTTGCACTGCTCACCAATTCTCTCCTCGGATGATCATGATCGAGACGCTTTTCGGAGCGTAGAGTGCAACGTGAGCAGTGGAAAGTGCGCAACGGTGCGCGCTTGTCGGACCGTTCAGGCGGCTGGCAAGATCACTCATTCGAGATGTCGTGCAGCGCGTTGAACATGTCGGGGAGGATACATGTCCGGAGCCGTCGACTACAACAGCCGCGACTGGCATCTCGAGACGAGAGCTGGCGAAGGCAAGCGGATCCTGTCGCTCGATGGCGGTGGAGTCCGTGGGCTGATCACGCTCGGCATCCTGCAGCGCATCGAGGAGACGCTGGCGCCGCGCTATCCGGGCAAGCGGGAGGATTTCCGACTCTGCCACTACTTCGACCTGATCGCGGGGACGTCCACGGGGGCGATCATCGCCAGTGCGTTGGCGTTGGGAATGTCTGTGGCCGAAGTCAGGGGCCATTACGAAAAAATGTGTCCGCGCATCTTCGCCAAGCGTCCAGACACAAGTTTGAAGGGGCGCTGGCTGCCGGAGGGGGCGCTGAGGGCCGTGTATGACGAGGGGGCGATCGAGGCGGTCTTGCGCCATATAGCCGGCGAGCGCGAGCTGCAATCGCCGGACATCAAGACCGGCCTCATGGTCTGCACCAAGCGCCTCGACACCGGAAGCCCTTGGATCCTCACCAACTCGCCAAGGGCCCCGTACTGGGAAAAAGGGCGCAACAAGGCCTACAAGCTGTGGCGGATTTTGAGAGCCAGCACGGCCGCGCCTATGCTGTTCGAGCCGCTGGAATTCGAGATTGCGACTCCGGACGGCATCTACGACGGCGAAGTCGGCATCTTCGTCGATGGCGCGGTCGCGGGTCTCAATAACCCCAGTTTACAGGCCTTTCTCACATCGACGTTGAAGCCGTACGGTTTCGGCTGGCCATGCGGGCCAAGCCATCTTTTCCTGGTTTCCATTGGCGCCGGAACCTGGCGCAACAAAGTTGATCGGCACAAATTCATGATGCAGGACAACTGGGAGAAGGCCAAGACGGCCATCCTCGGCATCATCCCCGACACTTCGCGTCAGGCCATCATCGCGTTGCAAGCGATGAGCAGTCCGCGCAAGTCATGGCATATCGACACCGAGATCCTCGACCTCGAGGGGCATCTGTGCCGCGACGAGGAACTGCTTTCGTTTCAGCGCTATGATGCGCACCTGGAAGAAGACGCTCTCAGGCGACTCTTCCCCGAAGCCAAGCTCGACGTGGAGCAGTTCCGCGACATCGGCAATACCGATCCGGATGTGCTTCGTCGGCTCTATGCCCTGGGACACGCCGTCGGTCGGGTCAGCCGTCCCGGCAAAGACGGCATCGAGGCGGAAGATTTTCCTGCGATTTTCGACCCACCGGGCTTCAGCGGCTCATAGCAGTTGAGGACGGGACTCGTGGACCGACTGGACCACGTCCTCCTGCCCGTCAATGGCCTGCCTTCTTCCCCCAGAGCACTTCCAGCCTCTGATCTCGCCCGCAACCATAGCGGTAGAACTTGTAGCGAACCGGGTTCGTGACATAGAAATTCTGGTGGTATTCCTCGGCAGCTGTGAACTGCCCCGCGTCGCGGATGGACGTCGCGACCGGCTGCTTGAGGGGACCCGACTTCTCGATCTCGGCCTTCGCAGCCTCGGCGATTTTCCGCTGCTCAGGCGAATGCGCGAAGATCGCCGTCGTGTAGCTTTCACCACGATCGCAGAATTGCCCACCGGCATCGTAGGGATCGATCGTCCTCCAGAAATGATCGACGAGCGTCTTGTACGACACCTTCGCGGGATCGAAAGTTATGCTGACGACCTCGATGTGTCCGGTCCCGCCGGCTGTCACCTGCTTATAGGTCGGGTTCGGCGTCGTCCCGCCCATGAACCCGGATACCGTCGAGACGACGCCCTCCACCTTGTCGAAATCAAACTCGACGCACCAGAAGCACCCGCCGGCAAACGTCGCGACCTCGGTCTTGACGGGGCGCTCGGCCGGAGCCGAGCCACCAGCCTGGCCGGATTGAGCCTTCGCCTCGAAGGCCGCACGGCCGGCGAACAATGCAACAGCGAACGCGGCGATCAAACCGATCGCCCCGAGAAAAGAACGCTTCATATCGTGGCCTCCAGACCTGGTCCGCGTCAGGACTTGCTGTCACCCTTGTCGGACACAACCGGGGCATCCGCCTTAGGCACGAACTTCATTGCGACGCCATTCATGCAGTAGCGTTGCCCGGTCGGTGGTGGCCCATCCGGGAAGACATGCCCGAGATGCCCGCCGCACGTCGCGCAATGGACTTCGGTGCGGGTCATGAAGAAGCTGCGGTCGGTGGTGGTCCCCACCGCATTCTCCACAGGCTTGAAGAAGCTCGGCCACCCGGTGCGGCTGTCGAACTTCGTATCTGATTTGAACAGCAGGCTCCCGCAACCGGCGCAATGGTATTCACCGGCTGCATACGTCTTATCGAGCGGGCTGGTAAAGGCGCGCTCCGTGCCATGTTGGCGCAAGACGTAATACTGCTCTTTGGTCAGGGAGCTTTTCCATTCCTCGTCGGACTTCTGCACTGGGAACACTCCTTTCGGGGCATCGGACGCCGCAACGGCCCGCGGAAGCAGGGCGGCGGCCGCAGTTGTAACGCTAGCAACGCTAAAGGTGCGTCTCGACACCATGTCCGGCTCGCTCCTCAAGTCTGTCATCTAGGCCGGCCCGGGCGCATGAAGCAATATTGGCCGGGTCAGATTCGAGATCCAGTCGAATAGGATCATGACTGGTACGTCATGACCGACGCCACGCCCAATCACGTCTGCTCACGAGTCCTCGATCATCGCCGCGCCGAGACAATGGAGCCGGTGACCTCGAACTGGTCCAAGGCGGGATGCCTCTCCTCACGCAAGCGATCGACCTCAGTGAGCCCCCAGTCGTGGGCACGACTCATCAACTCATGGTGACGCCCCCAATCGAGAATGCTCATGCCTGCCGGCAGCGGCGGCACCATCAGCAGATCCGTCGACTGCAGATGCCTCTCAAATTCATTGCGGTTGGCGAGCATGCTGCGCATCAGAACGGCGCCAAGACTCGGCGCATCGGGCAAAGGTGCACCGGAGAAGGGCAACAGCATTCTCCGCGCCAGAGCCCCTCGTGAGGGAAGCGAGCGATAATCGACGGCGAACCGTTCTAGCTGCGGCACCTCGAAAGCGACCACGACGTTCGGGCCAGACTTGATCTCACGCATCGAGCGCACAGGCACATTGTCGACAAGCGCTCCATCGACCAGCATCTCGCCGTCGCGAGTGTAAAAGGGCGGAAGCAGCGCTGGGATCGACCCAGAGGCGCGTACCGCCTCCCAAAGACTTCCACGTCGATGACAGGTGAGACCGTGACGCGAGAGATTGGTGGAGATCGCGAAGAACGGTACCCAAAGATCCTCGATCTCTACCCCGCCGTAGCAGCCTTCCAGCAGCCGGTCGAACCGCGTGTGATCGAGGATCGAATATCGCGGCAAGGTATAGCGGCGTAGGGCTCGCTGCTTGACGAATATGTCGTCGATCACGCGGTCGATCTCGTCGGGCGACTGACCCATCGCGAAGCCTGCCGCCATCGCGCTGCCGCCACTCGTCCCGCCCATGATGTCGAACGAAACCCCCTTCTCGACGAGCGCTTTATAAAGGCCCACGTGCGCCGCACAGAAGGCTCCGCCGCCGCACGTAACCAAGCCCACTGCGCGGCCGGTCACGAAGCGGGCGATCCGGTCCATGTCCGCTCGCTCACCGAGCACTGCATGGTGATGCATGCCGACGCCGCGCCCTTCCAACCAGTGCCGTGTTCCGCGAGGACCCCGCCGTCGAGGATGCAGAAGCACGAGCCGCTGCGCTGCGGCAGCCACAAGCCTGCCCGCGAACTGCTCGAGAAGATTTTCGGCAACTGGTGCCGTCGGGTCGCGACCGACGAGCCCGACCCGCAAGACGAGGTCTGCCTGACGGATGGCCTTCTCCGACCAGGCCGTCAGCAGCGGATCAGCCACGTAGATAACGGTGTCGTGGGCACTCTCGAGTGCGTTCAGCGCCTCTGTCGCCCCACTGCTGCCGAGATCCCGCTCTCCGATCACCGCGCGCACGTTGGCGCTGTCGACGAGCTGTGTCCGCCCCAGGCGGCCAAAGGCGGCAACAAGATCGGCGACGAAGCTCGCCGGCACCGGCTCGCTTCCGGACCGGATCACAGCGATCGTCCGCGGCACACTTTCGATCTGTTGTGCACGACCCGCCGTCTGGTCGGCGAGCCGTCGGGCGAGCGCGGCGGTCAACGTGCTCCAGATCCGTGGATTGCGGGCGCACAGGCGATCGAAGTGACTGCGCTCGAGGCGCACGACGAGGCTATCCCGGACTGCCGTCACGGTCGCGGTCCGCAAACCTCCGGCCAGAAAGGCAATCTCGCCAATCGGTGAGCCCGGACCGATCTCGGCCACCGGGGCCGCTCGGCCGGCAATGCGCACATCGAAACGGCCAGAGACCACGATGAAGAGGGCATCGGCTTCCTCACCCTGTCGGACCAGCACGTCTCCACGCGTCAACGGCATCGGTTCGAGCTCGGCCTCCATGGCCACCCGCTCCTCGTCCGTCAGATCGGCGAGGATGCCAATTCTGGCAAATCCGGTTGACAGCACACTTTGCGACATCGGCGATCCGGCCACTCCCGCTTCGGCTGCGCCCGCGCCGGACACATTGCCGACTGCCCATAGAAGCAGGGCCCGAGACACCATGCGAGGTCATTCACGAGCTGTTGTTAGTGGGTGAGAGGAATCCAGGCCAGATCTGAGCGTGGTTCACCTGCGCGCGAAGGCTTGGCTTGGTTCCGGCAGGTCTCGGCGCCATGCCTCGCCTTCACGCCCAAGGCGGCGTCCGACTTCGAACAGTGCCCGCTGGTAGACGGGATCGAAGGCCTGCTTGGATCGGCCGTCGAAATCAGGCGGGATAGACGCAAGCCTGAAATTGGCACCACTTTCGAGCGCCTGCTGACGAATTCGGAATAGGTCGCCGCGATCATGCGACTTGATCAAAGTCGAGATCGCCCGCGCGCCGATCGCGACGGCAGTCGGCTTCACGGGCTCGAACTCCGGCGTCATCTTCGCGTTCATGATGATGTAGATGTGCCGCTGCGGCTTCGTCCGGTACAAGCGGTCCAGCTGCGAAAAGTTGAGTTGGGCTGGCGCAACGAACACGTCACGCGTGGTGCCGCCGTCGACGTGCATCTCCTCAACGAGACGCCCCTCGCTCTCCACCTCGATCGAAACCGGTGGAAATGCGCCCGGGATCGCCGCAGAGGCGAGGATGATCTTGCGGAACAGCTCCAACTTGTCCGGATGACGGCTGGCCGCGATCTCGCCCATGTTCCAGTAGACAGGTCGCTCGGCATCGAGATTGGTCGTCCCGATCAGCAACATGCGGCCGCGGGCGTGCTCGGCCGCGATCAACCTGAGGAAGCGGCCGTCCACGAAGCGCTCGATGAGCTTGGCGAGGGGAGCCGTATCCGCGAGTGCCGGACCGCCAAGAATGCCGGGCACGATCTGCGCGATGATCAGCTCCGATGTCTCGTATTGCGTCCAGATCTCCTCGAGGTGACGGTCATAGGCGGGGCCGAGGAAGGCGAATGGTGCGATAATCGCGCCCGCCGACACCCCTGTCACCAGATCGAAGCGAGGCCGCGTCCCGCGCTCGGTCCATCCCGTAAGAAGGCCTGCACCAAACGCCCCTTTCGAGCCGCCACCCGAGAGGGCAAGGATGTAGACGTGTGGGCGCCCATCGATCACTCGGGCTGCCGCAGCGAGGCGTTTCACGCTCGGCATGTGGGTGTCGATGGCCGCTACGAGGTGCGGCGGCGCCTCATCGCCCCAGATGCGGGCGTGTGGGATGCCCGGCACAACGGCCCGGCTGGCGGCAAGGGCGTCCGAGGGTACATTTCGGGGCACGATCGACGCGCAACCGGCTGCCAACAGCGCGAGCGCCATCGCGAGCAACGCGCCGAACCGGCGTCCAGACTCCGAGAGAGCCACGCTTTCCCCCACCACCACGCTACCCACAAACTTCGGACATCGCTCAAACCGCCGTCCCCCGGCGATAGGAGCACCTGCAACAAGTCTACCATCCGTCGGCGCATGTGAGAAACATCCAATGCATGTGCCAAATCTGCATTGCCCACACAAAAGCGAACGGGGACCCTGCAAGGATCCCCGTCACATTACCGCGTCACTGGTCCAGATGATTTACTTCGCCTTGGAGGCCATCTCCTCGACGTAGTCCCAGTTGACCAAGCTGTCGACGAACGCCTCGAGGTACTTCGGGCGCATGTTGCGATAGTCGATGTAGTAGCTGTGCTCCCACACGTCGCAACCGAGGATCGGCGAAGCACCGTGCATGATCGGGTTCTCGCCGTTCGGCGTCTTCATGACCTCGAGCTTGCCGTTCTTGATGGCGAGCCAGCACCAGCCCGAGCCGAACTGCGTGACGCCGGCCTGGATGAAATCGGCCTTCATCTTGTCGTAGCCGCCGTAGTCCTTGACCAGACCTTCGATCTTGCCCGGCAGCTTGGTTCCGCCGCCGCCCTTCTTCATCCAGTTCCAGAAGTGCGTGTGATTGTAATGCTGGCCGATCTGATTGACGGCCGGCTGGTCCTTGCCGTCGAAAGCCATCTTGCAGATTTCTTCGAGGCTCTTGCCGGCATACTTGGTGCCGTCAGCGACCATCGGGTTGCCGGCGGTGACGTAGGCGTTGTGGTGCTTGTCGTGGTGGAACTCGAGCGTCTCCTTCGACATGTAGGGCTGGAGCGCATCATACGCGTACGGGAGGGGGGGAAGCGTGAGGGCCACCGGACTACTCCTTCAGTTGCGATTTGAATTTGGTCAACGGCACGTGTGCCGGGAAACTAGCGGCTAGGCACACACCCGACAAGCGCGGATGGATGGATGGGGGTTCCATCGTATCAGGAACCTGGTGCCGACGATTGCACCCTGCCACCGCAATACCGACCGCGACCAACAAGAAAGTTCAGCCTAAAGGCCCGTCGTCTCCCTGCAATGTCGCGCTGATAGCTGCTGCCAGTCGAGCACCTATCGCGCTGGAGAGAGACCATGAGACTGACGATCGCCGTCATCGCCCTGGCACTGGCGGGCCCGCCCGTCATCGCGCAGGAGCAGCCGAAGCGCTTTCCGGCAGTCCTCGCGGGGCACGCACTGATCCCTGCCGATGCGAGTGTTGCGCCCCCGGGAGACGCACCGGCAGACCTGGCGATCTCCGGGAAATTCACCGGCCCAGGCAACACACGAGCCGACAACGTCGGGACGATCGAGGGAACCTCGTTCCTGTCTGACAAGGCAGCACCCCGCAAAACCGGCTACCGGATGCCGATCAAGGGCCAGTCTCTGCAGGGTTTTTCCGGCATCAAGACTGTCGGCGACGGCACCTACTGGGTGCTCACGGACAACGGCTTCGGCACCAAGGCCAACTCGCCGGACTCGATGCTGATGTTCCACAGGGTCAAGCCAGACTGGGCCACTGGCAAGGTCGACGTCGTCTCGACGACGTTCCTTTCCGATCCTGATCGTAAAGTCCCGTTCCGGATCGCCAATGAAGCGACCGAGAAGCGCTATCTCACTGGCGCCGACTTCGACCTCGAGGCAATTCAGCCGATCGGCAACCAGATCTGGCTCGGCGAGGAATTCGGTCCCTACCTGATCAAAGCGGATCTATCGGGCAAAGTGCTGGCCGTTATCGAGACCCAAGTAGACGGTAAGCCCGCCCGTTCGCCCGACCACTACGCTGTGCTCACGCCTGCCGTGCCATCGGGCTCGGCTACTTTCAACATCCGCCGCTCGCGCGGCTACGAAGGCATGGCCGCCGCCAAGGACGGCAAAATGCTCTACCCGCTGCTGGAAGGTCCAATCTGGGATGCCGAGAAGAAGGACTGGGAGAAGGTCGACGGGAAAGAGGTCCTGCGCGTGCTCGAATTCTCAGTGGCCGAAAACAAGTGGACCGGACGGCACTGGAAATACCCGCTCGACGTCGCCGGTAACAACATCGGCGACTTCAACATGATCGACGCCACCACGGCCCTCGTCATCGAGCGCGACAACGGCGAGGGGACCGCTGACAAGGCCTGTCCCGACGGCAAGCCGGCGCCCGACTGCTTCAACGTGCCGGCCAAGTTCAAGCGGATCTACAAGATCGAGATGACCGACGCCAACGCCGGCGGGCTGGTGCGGAAGATCGGCTACATCGACCTGATGGACATTGCCGATCCAAAGGGCCTTGCACGGCAGGGCGGCGTGGCGGGCAAGCTGACATTCCCGTTCGTCACGATCGAAGATGTCGACGTCGTCGGTACCGCGCAGATCATCGTCGCCAACGATAACAACTTCCCCTACTCGGCTGGCCGTGAGCCGCAGAAGCAGGACGACAACGAGTTCATTCTGCTCGACGTCGCCGAGCTGCTGGCAGCGAAGTAGGCGCTCGCTGGAACGAAAAAGGGCTGCCGGCATCCGTCTGCCAGCAGCCCTATATCGCATCAGCAACGTCGTGGCTTTACTTGTCCAGCCACGCATTCTCCATGCGCCAGCTGTTGTAGAGCGAGTTGTTGTGGCTGGTCACACCCTTCACGTGCGGGTGCCAACAGGTGGCGGCACGGTTGTGCAGGATGATCGGCCGTGCGACCTCCTCGGCAATCAGACGCTCGGCCTGCCACAGCAGCTCCTTGCGCTTTGCCGGATCGGTCTCGCGGGACTGCGCGAAGATCAACCGGTCGACCTCCTCGTTGCAGTAGCCGGTGTAGTTTCGATCCGACTTGCAGGTGTAATTCTCGACGAGGTTGACGTCGGGATCGTCCACGCCAACACCGGTCGTATTGAGGCCGATCGCATAGTCCTTGCGCTGCACCTTGGCGTGCCAGATGGTGGTGTCGACCGGCTCCAACTCGCCATCGATATGGATCTTCTTCATCTGGTCGATGAAGATCACGGCCGGATCGCGGTAGAGGGGAATGTCGCGCGTAGCGACCTTCACTTTGAGCGGCTTCTCGGCGGAATAGCCGAGTTCCTCCATGATTTTCTTGGCCTCAGCCAGGTTCTTTGCCGTGTCGGCGCCATAGCCGGTGATCTTCTGCAGCTCGGCATCCGGCATCGCCCATTTGCCTTCCGGTGCGGGCAGCATCACGACGCCGATCGATGACTTGCCCTCGGCAAGAATCGTGTTGAAGGCCGCGCGGTCGAGCGCCATGGCCATCGCCCGGCGAATCTTCGGGTTGTCGAAAGGTGGCGCGCCCGCGTTGACGATCATGTTGATCGTGTTGTTCGAGGGCACGAACTGGCAAATCGCCTGGGGTGCCTTGGACTGCACGTCCTTGAGGCCCGCTACCGTGACGTCGGAGACGAACGTCATGTCCAGCTCGCCAGCGATGAACGCGAGAACGCGCGTCGACCGGCTGTTGATGATGCGATAGTCGATGCCGTCGAGATGCGGCAGGCCCTTTTTCCAGTATTCGGCGTTCTTGGCGAGACGCACGATCTCGCCGCGTTTCAGCTCGACGAACTTGTAGGGGCCGGTGCCGATCGGCTTGGCGCGCATGTCCTTCAACGCGACGTGGCAGGGATAGACAGGCGAATAGCCCGATGCCAACAGCGCAAGGAACGAAGGCTGCGGAGCGTTGAGGTGGAAGCTGACCTCCGCGGAGCCCGACGTCGTGATCTCCTTGACATTGTGGTACCAAACGCGGCGCGGATTCTTTCGGAAGTCGGCGGCAGTCCGGAGTCCGGCGACCAACTCGAACGTGCACTTGACGTCCTCGGCCGAGAACGGCTTTCCGTCATGCCAAGTGACGCCGTCCTGCAGCTTGAACGTCAGTTTCGTCTTGCTGTCGTCCCAGCTCCAGCTCTTGGCGAGGTCGGGAACGATGGTGTCTAGCGTCGCCTCGAGCTTGGTCTGGTCGAAGGCGACCAGGTTGTTGAACACCGGCATGAACGGGAACACCGTCGAGATGGTGGCTTCTTCGTGAATCGAAGCACTCGGCGGATTATCCCAAATGTAGGACTTCAGTGTGCCACCCGGTTTTTGCGCAAAGGCGGGTGCCATGGTGAGCGCGAAAAACGCGCCAGCGAGCGCGACTGCGCACGGTCTCTTCATTGACATGAATCCTCCCAAGGATTGAGGCGCTGACTATGGCACGTCGTTCCATGGCATGCGAATGCCCCTCGCGCGCCCCGTCTACGCAGCCTTAACGAGCCGCGCGGCATAAAAGCCATCCATGCCCGGCTGCCCCGGGGATGGTTCGTGGAACGGCAGCGTTCTCAGGTCCCCTGCTCGCGTCAGCCAGTCGATCGATCCCTTGAGTTCCGCGGGCGCAACCGCCTGCCGCCGGAACTCGGGCGAACTCGCGATGAATGCGTCGACCACACCCTCGCCCTCCTCCGGCTCGAGCGAGCACACGCAATAGATCAGCCGGCCGCCAGGCTTGACCAATCGCCCCGCGCGCTCGAGCAGAGCGCCTTGCAGAGCTACTATCCGTTCCAGATCGCTCGGGCGTTTGAGGTGGAGCAGATCGGGATGGCGACGGATCGTACCGGTCGACAGGCAGGGCGCATCGAGCAGTACGGCGTCGAACTGACGTCCCGGCTCCCAGTTCGCGATGTCGGCAGCGATCATCACCACCTGATCGCCAAGACCAAGCCTGGCAACGTTGTCCGCGAGCCGCTTCAGGCGTTCCTCGGACAGGTCAACCGCTGTGACACGCGCGCCGGCAACGGCAAGAGCCGCAGTCTTGCCCCCAGGAGCGGCGCAGAGATCGGCGACGTCGAGGCCGGCGACGTTCTCCAGGAGGCGAACAGGAAGAGCAGCCGCCGCATCCTGGACCCACCAAGCACCGTCCTTGAAACCCGCCAGCTCCTCGATCCTACCGGCTTCCGTCAATCGTATCGAGCCTGTCGCGAGAACCATGCCGCCGAGCCGCTCGGCCCACTTCGCCGCGTCCTCCTTGACCGAAAGGTCCAGCGGTGCCTCGGCAAGGCTGGTCGACGCGATGCGACGCGCAACCGGTTCGCCATATGCGGCAACCCACTTGCTCCACAGCCAGTCTGGAACATCGATCCGCGGCGTATCGAGGCTCGCGAGGATCGCGGGCCCTTCCGACGAGACCCGCCGCATCACGGCGTTGGCCAGCTTGTCGAAACGCTCGGCCTTCGGATCGCGCCGGCATTGCTCCACAGCCAGATTGATCGCCGCATGTGCCGGCGTTCCCAGGATCAGGATTTGTGCCGCTGCCGCCAGCAGGATCGACCGCGGACGTGGCTGGTTGATCGGCAGGGGGCGCTCCAGGAACCGCGACAGCACGGCATCGAGCGATCCGAGGCGCCTGAGCACGGTGGCCGCGATGAGCCGGGCAAAGCCACGGTCGCGCGGCTCCAGGCCAGAATAGGCCGGGTTCCGATCCGCCTTCTCCATGGCATCTTCGAGCGTGCGCGAGTCGACCAGCACCGCCTCGATCATCTGAACGGCCAGCCGCCGCGCACCAAGCCCGGCCGGCTCGACCGACGCGCCACGCGCGCCTGCCTTATCGCCCTTGGCTGCGGCATCCATCCCAGCGCGCCAAACCCGCATGCCTCCACTCGGCTTGACCGCCTTCGGTCGACCACCTCGCAGGGGCTTCTTCTTGTCTGTCACGTTCCGATCATCCCCATGGACCGCGCGGCTGGCTCCAAGGGCCGCCCCGACGGTCGTCTAGCTGACCGTCGTAGGGCACTCCGCGGCCATAGTCATGCGCCACCTGCGGCAAAGTTCCTGCCGCTGCCATTTCGTGAGCGAGCTTCTCGAGTTCTTGGATGCGGTTCTCCGTATTCGGATGCGTCGAGAAGAAGTTATCGAAACCCCGGCCCGTCAGTGGATTGATGATGAACAGGTGAGCCGTCGCCGGCACCGCCTCGGCCGTCTCGTTCGGCACGCGCCGCACGATCGACTGGATTTTCGACAGCGCCGAGGCCAGCCACAGCGGGTTGCCGCAGATCATCGCTCCCAGGCGGTCGGCCTGATACTCACGCGAGCGGCTGATCGCCATCTGGACCAGCATTGCGGCAACAGGCGCGACCAGCATCGCAGCGAGCGAGATCAACCAGTTGCCACCGCCATTGCGACGGTTGCCTCCGAACAGAACCGAAAACTGCATCCATTGAGCCAGCATCGAAATGGCACCGCCGATGGTTGCAGCTACTGTCATAGTCAGCGTGTCGCGATTTCGAATGTGTGCGAGTTCGTGCGCCATGACGCCCGCTACCTCCTCCGGCGTGAGCGCTTCGAGGAGCCCCGTCGAGGCACACACGGTCGCCTTGGATGGACTTCGGCCGGCCGCGAAGGCGTTGGGTTGGGCTTGCTGCATGATGCAAACCCGCGGCATCGGAAGGTCTGCCCGCTGCGCCAGCTCTTGCACCATGGCGTAGTATTGCGGGGCCTCCGCTGGCCCCACTTCTTGAGCCCCATGCAGCGAAAGAACGAGACTATCCGAGCGCCAGAGGGCGAACGCGTTCATGGCGAGTGCGATGAGAAAGGCCAGCACCATGCCCTCTTGCCCGCCGATCACGGATCCCATGCCGACGAAAATCAGGGTCAATACGGCGAGGAGCAGTGCGGTCTTGGCGAAATTGGTGGGCATCGCGGGTCTCCACAAAGCATCCCGGTGATCCGATCCGGGAGACGACGCCTATGGTATATGGTGAGATCTGCCGCAATGCAGCAGGGGCACAAAACGGGCGCGGCGACCATCTCGTCGCGAACGGAAGCGACAATCGGGCCGTACAAGGCCGGGAAGGAGAACGACGTGACCGCGAGCGAGACAACCGAGCCATCGCCTGCCTCGCATTCGGAGCCCGAGCCCCCGAAAAGGCCGCTCACGCCCGAGGCCCAGCGCGCCCTCGCCGAGGCCGAAGATCGCCGCCGGGTCCGCGACATGGAAGCCAAAGCGGCTGCCGAGCAGGCCGCCTCAGAACTTGGCGGCCGCAAGGGGCCCGATCCGGTTCGATACGGCGACTGGGAAAACGGTGGTATCGCATCCGATTTCTGAGTGCCCGATCTCGGCGGCTGACGCGCTCTGGAACACAATCGGTCGGATCGTGACGGTCCCAGGCGTCTCAGAATTGCACACACAGGGTCGAAGCGACCGCCCGGCTCGAGGCTCCGCCGGGGACACAACCTGCCCGGCCTTGCACTGACAGAGTGCATTTCGGCCGCCCACGCTACCACAGGATGTGTTTGCGGCCGATTTCGCTCCAGGCTGCTCCAGCCGTCAACGCTTCGTTAAGACTCGTCTCAAGGTTCCGGAGTTCAGGCCCGTCCTCGTATTGACCGTCCTCCTACCGGCATTCGCCTTGCAACTGCCCTGGCATGACCGCGCAAGCGTCTCAGGGAGTTTCATCGATGTTTGCCAGCATGCCGCAAGCCTTCAAGTCCGTCGCCCGCGACTTCGCCGCTGATGTGCGAGGCGCTATCGCGATCATTTTCGGCCTGAGCATCTTCGTCCTCATGCTGGTGACCGGCCTCGCTATCGATGTCGGCCGGGTGATGCACGCCGAGCGGTCGCTGGCTGCTGCCATAGACGCCGCTGCGCTGGCCGCCGCCAAGGGCCTGCGGGTTTCGAACCTTACGGATGCCGAGGTCCAAGACCTGGCCCAGCGCTACTTCGACGCCAACATGCAAGGCGCGGGCGCCAGCTACGCCAACGTCCAGAGCTTCTCGGTCACGGTCGATCGCTCCAACAACTCGGTCTCGATCGATGTCACGAGCGAGGTTCCGATGATCTTCGCCAACGTCGGCGGCATCTCGAGCATCCCCGTGCCCAAAGCCTCGGTCGCCATCTTCGACACCAAGGACATCGAGATCGGACTTCAGCTCGACGTCACGGGCTCGATGTGCATGCCATGCACGAAGATCGCGGCGCTCAAGGACGCCGTCGCCGGACCCAACGGTCTTCTCGACATCCTGATGCCCGATAGCGGCACCACCAACTCCGTCCGCATTGGACTTGCGCCGTTCGCCGCAGGCGTGAACGCAGGCAGCTACCTAGCCGCGGTCACCGGCGGCCGCACACCGGCCGATGGCTGCGTCTATGAGCGCCTGAACATCGCTCTGCAGCCGACTGAAGTGTCTCCCGCCGGCGCCGGCCGCTTCAAGGTCCGCTCCGAGGCTCCGGGCGCCAACCCTTGCCCGCGCCCTGAGAACAGGGTCGTCGCAATGACCGACAGCAAGAGCGACCTGCGTACCGCCGTCAACGGGCTCACGACGGATGGCGCCACGGCTGGTCACCTGGGCGCGGCCTGGGCCTGGGGTCTCATCTCTCCGGAATGGTCCAGCGTCTGGGGTGGGACAGCTCCCGCACCTTACAACGACGGCCGCACCGAGAAGTACGTGATCCTGATGACGGACGGCGACTACAACACCGTCGGCGGCGTCATGAGCAATGCCAATCAGGCCGTCTCGAACCAACATGCGGCGAACACCTGCACCGCGATCAAGAGCAACGGCGTGGTCGTCTTCACCATCGGCTTCCAGGTTTCGAATGCGGCCAAGACCCGGCTGCGCAGTTGTGCCAGTGGAAACAGCCGGTTCTACGACGCCGGCGACGCCCAGTCTCTGCGTGACGCCTTCCGGGCCATCGCCGAGGAAATCAACAGTCTTCGTCTGTCGAGCTGAGCCGAGACCCGGTTACTCGCTGGCAACCACCCCCCTGGGACCCAGCGAGAACGCGAGGGTGCGCCTCCCCCCGGCGCACCCTCGCTGCATTTCAGGGCCCGGTTTGCTCTGAATCTATCTTCGGTGCAGCGCTCCGTGTTAGGTTTTGCGTCACTGTCACGGTCGAGCGACCCGGAGGTGCGCGAAATGTACACCCAGGCTTTGAACGCCAAGGACGCAAGCGCCGGCACGCGCCTCGAGGACACCGGGCGTCTAGCCGTCTTCCAGTCCACGGTCGACGCCGAGGACAAGATCGAGCCGAACGACTGGATGCCGGACGGTTACCGCAAAACGCTGATCCGTCAGATCTCGCAGCATGCCCATTCCGAGGTGATCGGCATGCAACCCGAAGGGAACTGGATCACCCGAGCGCCGTCGCTGCGCCGCAAGGCGGCGCTCCTCGCCAAGATCCAGGACGAGGCCGGCCACGGGCTCTATCTCTATGCCGCCGCCGAGACGCTGGGTGTTTCCCGGGATGAACTCTACGAACAGCTGCTCTCGGGGAAGGCCAAATACTCCTCGATCTTCAATTATCCGACGCCGACCTGGGCCGACATCGGCATCATCGGCTGGCTCGTCGATGGCGCCGCGATCATGAACCAGATCCCGCTCTGCCGCTGCAGCTACGGTCCCTACGCCCGCGCCATGATCCGCGTGTGCAAGGAGGAGAGCTTCCACCAGCGCCAGGGCTACGAGATCATGCTCACGCTCTGCCGGGGCACGCCCGAGCAGAAGGCGATGGCGCAGGACGCCTTGAACCGCTGGTGGTGGCCCGTCCTTATGATGTTCGGCCCGTCCGACAAGGACAGCATGCACTCCGCCGACTCGACGCGGTGGAAGATCAAGCGCTTCTCGAACGACGATCTCCGCCAGAAGTTCGTCGACGCCACGGTGCCCCAGGGCCAGTTCCTCGGCCTGACCTTCCCAGACCCCGACCTCCGCCTCGACGAGGAGTCCGGTCACTGGCACTACGGCGAGATCGACTGGTCCGAGTTCAAGCGCGTCGTGGCGGGCGACGGTCCGATGAACAAGCAGCGCATGGCCCATCGCCGCCAGACCGAGGCCGATGGTGCCTGGGTCCGCGAGGCCGCCATGGCCCATGCGGAGAAGCGTCGGCAACGCGCGGCGGCAGCCAGGATCGCGGCGGAGTAGGCAACATGACCGACAAGACGCCGATGCCTCTCTGGGAGGTGTTCATCCGGGCCCGCTCTGGCCTTCCGCACAAGCATTGCGGTTCGGTGCACGCACCCGATGCGACGATGGCCGTGCAGGCCGCGCGCGACGTCTATACGCGGCGCGGAGAAAGCGTCTCGATCTGGGTGGTGCCCTCCGCGGCAATCATCGCGTCCGATCCGAATGAGAAAGACCAACTGTTCGAACCCACGTCGACGAAGGCCTACCGGCATCCGACGTTCTACGACATCCCCGACGAGGTAGGACATATGTAGCCAGTTGCGGGCAGGTCAGCGTAGCGATGTGAGTTCGCGAGCCCAACACCCCCGTCGACCACTCACTCCCGCCCCTTGCCAGCTCACGATTGCACCAGATCGCGAACCAACCCCGACGAGGCCGCACGTGTCCGCCGAGTTGACCGCCTATTCGATCTCACTCGCTGACGATGCCCTGGTCCTGGGGCACAGGCTTTCGCAGTGGTCGAGCCTCGGGCCGACGCTCGAGGAGGACATCGCGCTATCGAACCTGGCGCTCGATCTGATCGGGCAGGCGCGACTGTTCTATACGCTCGCTGGCCAGATCGAGGGCAAGGACCGGACCGAGGACGATTTCGCGTATTTCCGCGACGCGGGCGACTTCCGGAATGTCCTATTGGTGGAGCTGCCGAACGGCGATTTCGCTCACGCCATGGTGCGTCAGCTGGTCTACGCCGCCTTCGCCCATCCCTATCTCGATGCGCTGTCACGCTCGTCGCATTCCGGCTTGGCCGAGATCGCCGCCAAGGCCGTGAAGGAGATGGCCTATCATGTGCGCCATTCCGCCGAGTGGGTGATCCGTCTCGGAGACGGCACCGACGAGAGCCGTCGGCGCACCAACGCAGCGCTTGATGCGCTGTGGCCCTATGTCGACGAGCTGTTCGAGATGGATGCGGGAGAGCAAAGCTTGGTGGCAGCCAGCATCGCGCCCGATCGCGCTGCCATTCGACCAGTTTGGGACCGAACCATCGACAACGTGCTCCGTGAGGCGACTCTCGAACGGCCGTCCCAAGTCGCCGTTGCTCGCACCGGCGGGCGCTCCGGCCGCCATACGTCCGATCTAGCGGCGATGCTCGCCGACATGCAGGTGCTAGCTCGTGCGCATCCGGGAGTGACCTGGTGATGGCCACGAGCATCCCGAGCGTGACCACAACCGTCGACGACCCGGGGTTGATGCGCGCGCAAATGGCGGCCGGGAACGTGCCGGACCCCGAGATCCCAGTCGTCACCATCGAAGATCTGGGGATGCTGCGCGGTGTCGAACGTCGCAGCGACGGTTCCATCGTTGTCCGCCTATCGCCAACCTACACGGGATGTCCTGCTACGCTCGCGATCCGTCTCGACGTGGAGGCGGCGCTTCTTGCAGCCGGCCTCACTGATGCGTCCGTCGAGATCGTGCTGTCGCCGCCCTGGACCACCGACGACATCACCGAGGCCGGACGGCGCAAATTGCTCGACTACGGCATCGCGCCGCCGCCGCCGCGATCATCGAAGGGCAATCTGCTGTTCGGCAGTGATCCTGTGGCTTGTCCGCGCTGCGGGTCGAGCGAGACGTCGCGTATTTCCGAGTTCGGCTCGACGCCTTGCAAAGCGCTCTGGCGCTGCGAAAGCTGCCGTGAGCCGTTCGATGTCTTCAAGTGTCTCTGAGGGCGCATCCATGCACGACTTCCTGCCCCTCACGATCACCAGGACCCACCGCGAGACGGCCGACGCGCTGTCCATCTCCCTCGCCGTTCCAGAGGCGCACCGCGCAGCGTTCCGCTTTCAGCCAGGGCAGCATTTGGCTTTCCGAGCCGTGCTCGATGGCGCCGAAGTGCGGCGCACATACTCGATCAGCTCGGGACCAGACGACCCGGATTTGACGGTCACGATCAAGCGCGTTCCTGGAGGGCAGTTCTCCTGCTGGGCCTCGGAGACCTTACGGGCGGGCATGACGATCGATGCCATGTCGCCCGCTGGCCGCTTCGTCCTGCCCGAGACACTCGATGGCGACGCCCACATTCTCGCGTTCGTGGCTGGCTCTGGCATCACGCCGATCATGGCCATGGCCGAGCATTTGATGCGCCGTCATGCCGGCGTGCGCTTCACGCTGGTTTTCGGCAATCGCGACGTGGACAGCATCATCTTTCGCCAGCGACTCGAGGATTTGAAGGACAGTCATGTCGACCGCTTCACAGCGATCCATGTCCTCTCCCGCAACGAGGAAAGCGACACGCCGCTGCTGGAGGGGCGCATCACCGCCGAGAAAGTGAATGCTTTCGCCGGGCACCTGTTCGACGTCAGCGACATCGACCACGCCTATCTGTGCGGGCCAGGCACGATGATCCGCGACGTCCGCAACGCGCTGTTCGCGCTCGGGCTGCCCCGCGAGCGGGTTCATCACGAGTTCTTCGCCCCGATGGCGCGCACTCAGACGCGGTCAGACACTTCGGAAACGGAGAGACTTGGCGTCAGTCCCGCCGAGGCTTCGGCGTTGGTAGGCTCGACCGAGATCGCAGCTATCATCGACGGCACGCGCCATCGCTTCACCGCACGCCCCGGCGAGACTGTCGTAGACGCGGCTCTGCGCGCGGGCGTGCGCGCTCCTTACGCCTGCAAGGGCGGCATGTGCTCGACGTGCCGGGCGCGAGTCATCGAGGGGCGCGTGTCGATGCGCACCAACTACAGCCTCGAGCCCTGGGAGGTTGAAAAGGGCTTCGTGCTCACGTGCCAGGCCTTGCCCGAGACCGAGCGGCTCGTGGTCGATTACGACCAGATGTGACGATTGAGTTCGCCTCGCCGCTAGGCAGCGCCCTTCGCCTCGACGACGCCGTCCGACACGAGGCGGTCGATTTCTACGGCGGACATGCCAAGTTCGGACAGCACCACACGGGAGTGCTCGCCGACCAGCGGGCTGTGGGACAGGCGATGACCCGTTGCAGGGGCGGGCTGGCCGGCGACGGAGGCCATGGGGACGCGGCCGAGCGTCGGATCCTCGACCCAGGTCAGCGCGCCAACGGCTTTCACCTGCGGGTTCTCGAAGAGATCCTGGTGGGTGTGGATGGCGCCGTGCAGCACGTCGATGTCGGTGAAGGCGCGGCTCCACTCGGCAGTGGTGCGCGTCTCGACGATGGGGCGGATGAGAGCCATCAGCGCCTCACCGTTGGCGACGCGCGAACGCGGATCGGCGAAGCGTCGATCGGCGATCCACTCCTCGTGGCCGAGCAGGCGTGCGAATCGCTCGAACTGGGGCTGGCGGCGGGCATTGATCGACATGTAGCCGTCGCTTGTCCGGAAAGCGCCGACCGGCATGCCGATGGGCTCGACGTCGCCTTTCTGGAGGTGCGACTCGATGATGGCCGCCTCCTGCAGCACCAGCGCGGACTCGAGCAGGCTGGTCTTGATGTACGCCCCCTTGCCTTTCATGGCTTTGCGATAGAGCGCGGCCGAGACGGCCTGGAAGGCGTAGAGCCCGGTCGAGAAGTCGAGTGCCAGCATGTTGACGCGCTGGGGCATGCCGTCCTTGTCGCGGTTGATCGACATGAAGCCGGTGAAGGCCTGCATGACGCTGTCGGTGGCGGGAAGTTCGGCGTTGGGGCCCTCGGTGCCGAAGCCGGTAACCCAGGCGTAGACGACGGACGGGTTGGTTTTGCTGAGCGTCGGGTAGTCGAGGCCGAACGGGTCGATCTTGCCAATCCGATAGTTGTGAATGACGACATCGGCCTGGTCAGCGAGACGGCGTGCGATCGCAACACCGGCCGGTTTCTTGAGGTCGAGGGCGAGGCTGCGCTTGCCGCGATGCACGACGAGTGAGTGGGCCGTGTGGTCGCCGACCGACTTGCCGAGCTGGCGGCTCCAGCAGCCCGCGCCCGTCGGCTCGAGCTTGACGACGTCGGCGCCGTTGCGCGCCAGATGCATGGCGCAGTAGGGGCCGGCGACCCCCTGGCTCAGGTCCAGCACCCGCACACCCTCGAACGGCAGGTCGTCAGTGGTCATGCGGGGGCTCCGGGTTGTGGTGGGAAGTCATCATCGGAGACCATCGCATACTCAAAGGTCATCCCGGTGCTTGTCACCGGGGCCCATTTCTCAACACGCGCGGTCGTTACAGATTTGCGCCGCGCGGCCGAACATCCATCTCAACGATCCGACTCGCGGGACCATGGGTCCCGGTGACAAGCACCGGGAAGACACTTGATCAGGCACCTTCTCGCGTCACGGCTTCTCATTCGAAAAAATGATCGTGCCCGAGGCGGCGAACATGCCGCCGACGCCGTGGCAGACGGAGATCTTGGCGTCCTTGACCTGGGCGGGTGCAACGCCGCGCATCTGGCGGACGCTCTCCTGAAGGGCGTACATGCCGTACATGCCGGAGTGCATGTAGGAGAGGCCGCCGCCATTGGTGTTGCACGGCAGTTTGCCACCGATGGCCGTGTGGCGCTCGCCGATGAAGGCCGCCGCCTCGCCGCGGCCGACGAAGCCCAGATCTTCCAGGCCATAGAGCGGCAGATGCGCGAAGGCGTCGTAGATCATCAGGTGATCGACGTCGGAGTGCTTGATTCCGGCTTCCTCGAACGCCTTCTTGCCGGAGACGCGGAAGGCGCTCGACGATGTGAAATCGGCCATCTGGCTGATCATCGGACCCTCGACGGATTCACCCGTGCCGAGAATGTAGACGGGTTTGGTCGGGAAATCCTTGGCCCGCTCGGCGCTGGTCAGGATCAACGCGCCGCCGCCGTCCGTCACGAGGCAGCACATCAGGATGCGGAACGGGTAGGCGATCATGCGCGACTTCAAGACGTCATCGACCGTGATCGGGTCCTTGAACGTGGCGCGCGGGTTCTTCGCCGCCCATTCGCGCTGGACGACGGCGACCATCGCCAACTGCTCCTGCGTGATGCCGTAGGTCTTGAGGTAGCGCAGCACGGGAATCGTGAACATGGTCGGCGGGCCGAACACGCCATAGGGGGCCTCGAACTGGCCGGCGAGGCTGTCGGGATAGGGCGGACGCGGCGTCGGGGCGATGCGGGACTTGCCGCTTTCGCCGTGCGTGATGAGGACGGTCTTGCAAAGGCCTTCGTTGATGGCCGCCGCCGCATGGCGGACGTGCAGCATGAACGAGCAGCCACCGACCGCCGTGCCGTCGGCCCACGACGGCGTAATGCCGAGGTACTGAGCCAGCGCCATCGGCGTTTCGCCGGCGGTGGCGATGCCGTCGATATCGGAGGGCTTGAGGCCGCAATCGGCCATCGCGTTCAAGGCTGCGTCGGCATGAAGCTGGATCTGGCTCATGCCGGGGATGACGCCGAGCTCGGTGGTTTCCGCTGCGCCGACGACGGCGACTGACTTCTGTTTCATAGATTTCTCCTGCGCGCTTCGGATGACACTTCGCATCCGCGCGGGCCAAATCGAGGGGGCGGGAATGGATCGCGCTTGCGCTGCTTACTTCCCGGCCGGCTTGAACATGGGCAGCGTGATCTGGTCGTTCTGCTTCTCGAAGGTGACTTCGAGGTCCATGTCGAGTTGCAGGGCTTCGGGCGTCTGCGGGCAGCCGACGATATTGGTCATCATGCGCGGGCCTTCGGCCAGCTCGACGACGGCGATCGCGTAGCCTGGATCGAAGCCGGGCGCGGGGCGGGCATGGATGACGTAGGAATGGAGCTTGCCCTTGCCGGAGGCCTTCACGACCTTGACGCTGCGTGAACCGCACTTCGGGCAGAAGGGGCGCGGGGGGAAATAGATGTGGCTGCAGTCGTTGCAGGATTGCAGGCGCAGTTCACCGGCAGCGGCGCCTTCCCAGTAGTGCTGGGTCTCGGGCGTGGGCTTCGGCAGCGGACGTTTTCCTTCGGCCACGGGCTCCTCCTCGGGTGTTGTTGTGTGTGAAGCCAACTGTCGGACGGCCTGACGAGAATGTAAACTGCCGAGGCGGCCCGGGCCGCCGAAGGGTGTCCATGACGGGAGGCTAGGATGGCGGAAGCACCGAAGCGGGGTCTGGAAGAGCTGACGGCGCTATTCGAAAGGCTCGGTGCCCGAGATCCCGAACGGTGGGCGCGCTCGCAGCTCGAAGAGGGCATTCCCCAACTCGAGCGCTTCCTCTTTCTGAAACAAGCCTGGTCTCAGGTCGTCCCGGAAGGCGACGCCTCGTGGATCGAGAATTCGATCTCGGCCGCGACCAGGGATCCCAGCGGTCCATTTTCTGGCATCGGTCACGCGTTGCAGTCTCTGACTGCCAAGGGCGCCACCGCGGACGAACTCACGGCGCTGGCGAGAGGCATGCAGGCGGCTTTGCTGTTCGGTTTCTGCCACGTGCTGGAAGGTCCCGACGACGACGAGGTGGGCGGGAGCGCCGGCTGGGGTCTTTTCACCACCGATGCCCAGGACTTGCCCGTCCAGAGGCTCGTTGGGTTGCACGAATCGTTGCTGGAAACCGATCCCACCGGGCGCGAGATGCGACCTGGCGCCTAGCGCTGCCCTCCGCTTCCCGTGGCCGAGGCTGCTGCCGCGCCTTCCTTCCGCCGCCCGAATCAGTCGATAGGTGGTGCCTACAATCGATTCGCGGCACCTGATCGGAGAGGCAGCCATGACACAGCGGACAGGTGAGCGCCGCCGCAAGGCGAGCCAAGACGAGAACCCGGCAGGAGACGGCCATGTGACCGCGCCCGTGGCCAAAGCGGCGGTCGCGCCGAAGCGGGCCGGCCGGGCGGCGGCGGCGAAGCCTGCGTTCGAGAAAAAGGTGATCGCGCTCGTCTACGATTTCGACGGCACGCTCAGCCCGAAGCCGATGCAGGAGTACACGTTCCTGCCGAAGATCGGCGAGGACCCGAAGGCATTCTGGGCGGAGTCGAACAAGCTCGCCAAAGAGCAGGGCGCCGACAGCCTGATCACGTACATGCACCTGATGTACAAGAAGGCGAAAGCGGCGAACGTGCGCATCGACCGGAGCGACCTGGTGGCGCTGGGGCGGGACGTGGAGCTGTTCCCCGGCGTGGAGGGATGGTTCGACGAGATCTCGGAATACGTGCGCATCGCGGCGGAGACGCATGGCATCGAGCTGCGGCATTATCTCGTGTCATCGGGGCTGACGGAGATCATCGAGGGCACGCGCATTTATCCGCGGTTCCACAACGTATTCGCCTCGGAATACTGGTTCGACGCCTACGACCTGCCCTATCCGAAGCGGGTGATCACCGACACGGGGAAAACACAGTACCTGTTCCGCATCAACAAGGGCGTCGAGAACCTGGGCGACTCGATCAACGACCACATGCCGGAAGGTACGCGGCCGATCCCGTTCTCGAACATGATCTATTTCGGCGACGGCGACACGGACGTGCCGTCGATGGCGGTCATGCGCAAAAACGGCGGCTATGCAGTGGCCGTGCACGGGCCGGGCAAGCAGCGGCAGAAATGCGTGGACCTGTTCAAGGCCGGCCGCTGCGATTTCTTCGCGCAGGCGGATTACCGGCGCGGGTCGGATCTGTTTCGGCGGACGTGTTTGTTATTGGATCGGATACTGGCGGATATTCGCGTGCGGGAGGAAATGTGGCGGTTGGAGAAGGGGGTGAGGTAGGGAAGATGGAGCGAGCGCGGGCAGGGGTGCGGACGCAGCGATCACAGCCGTCGCACACCCACCGATGTCATTCCGGTGCTTGCCTGCCCCGGCGAAGGCCGGGGTCACCGGGACCCATCGCGCCGCAAGCTCTGTCCATTGAAGAGTACCGAGGCTTTGCAGCCGATGATTCGCCAGTCATTCCCGCGCAGCGTTCCATTACAACGCTCCGAGCAAGTTGAGAAATGGGTCCCGGTGACAAGCACCGGGATGACAACGAGCGAGTTGCGAGCGCGGTGGATCGGGGCTGGTGCGGAGGCGGCGGATGTTGGCCGGCGGCGGCAGGCCCTATCGCCCAGCGCATCCGTTCGGACGGTGCGCCGCACAAAGTTTCGCCATCATAGAAGCCGCCGGCCTCGGCGCGCACCAAATACAATCATGGGCCCTCGGCGTGCACGGTCGCTATTGAGGCTATTGCGTTGGCATCGCAATGGTTTTGATTGCGGATCGCTTTGACAACCAAGCCGTTGCAGCGATTTACTTTGGATTCGTTGCTGACCTGACTAGGTGCGGCAAGGCTGGCAAATCGGCTGGCATCCGGCGGCGAAAGCGGACATCGGCAGCTTCCAGGGATAATGTTGTGAATCTCCCAGACAATAAATATGGAGTTCGAAAGCTCTGGCTTGCCGGGATCGTCGCTGTGAACGTGCTGCCCGTATTGATCGCCGTAGTGCACAGCCCCACGGTGCTTTTTCGCGATCCGGGTCTCTTTGTGTTCTCGTTCATGTTCATGCTGATGCCGAATTGGCCGCTGCTGGTCATGCTTGTCGTCATCGAAAGAGCCCCGGACGACCAAATTGATAACGTTCGTCGTGGCGTCTTGGGTGTTGTGTTCGGCTTTGCGGCGATCAATCTCTTTTTGGGTATAATCTTTGCTGATTCCTTAACTCAGGGCACCAATTGGATTGGCGAAGGCGCTGTTCTTGTGCCTTTATCCCTTTTGTCGCCGATCGTGGCCATCATGGCATATTTTGCAGCAACACAGAAATGGCGTTAGGCACGTCTGCCGGTAGATCACCGAGCGTAGCCCGAGCGCGATACCCCTGCCCCAACTGTGGCAACGCTGCTTCGGACGATGGTGCGCATTGAAGTCGGCTTTTATCCGAACGAGGTTTTGGGATGATCGGCTCTTGCCGCAGTTGCTCACAGCCGCTCCGGGTCAATGGCACGTATTTCCGGCTGACTCGCCATTGCCGCACTACCCCCAATGCGGGCATGATCAGAAAGCGGCGCAGCCACGTCAATTCCCGACCGTCGCACAGCCGCTCCTGTATAAGAACGTCGATATCGATACACCACGGATACGCGCCGCGATCCCTTACTCTCTACCCCCGATAACCCGCAAACTGCCCCTTCGGCTGGTACTGCTCGAGGTATTGGGGGACGATGGTGGAGATGGCGTGAGGGGACGTGATGCCGAGGGCGGCGAGGGTGCGGCCTTCTTTCTGGGCGGCTTCGCTGACGACATTGTCGGATTTCAGCATGCGCACCTGATCGGTGGTGATCGGGCGCAGGCCGGACGGCAGAACGCACGACGCCGCGCCGACGAGGGACGCCATCCAGAACGGCATCGGCATCATGGCGCGGTCGCGTCCGGCGTACTCCTGGGTGCGCTCGATGAGGCGGCGGAAGGTCTGCACCTCGGGGCCGCCGAGTTCGTAAACGGTGCCGGGCTTGGCCTTGCCCTCGGCTGCAGCGACGATGGCCGAGGCGACATCGCCCACGTAGACCGGCTGGAACTTGGTGCGGCCACCGCCAACGAGCGGCAGCATCGGCCCTTGCGCGGCCATGGCGGCGAAGCGGTTGAAGAATTCGTCCTCGGGCCCGAAGATAATCGAGGGCCGCAGGATGATCGCCTCGGGGAACTCGGCCAGCACGGCGGCTTCGCCCTCGGCCTTGGTGCGGCCGTAGCGACCGGCCGAATCGCGATCGGCGCCGATGGCGGAGACGTGGACGAAATGCTCGACGCCGGCGGCCTTGGCGGCCTTGGCGACGGCCCGGGCGCCTTCGACGTGGACGGCCTCGAACGACTGGCGACCCGCGGAGACGAGCACACCGACGAGATTGACGGCCACGCGGGCGCCGTCGACGGCGCGGGCGATCGAGTCCGGATAGCGGAGGTTGGCCTGGACGGCCATGATCTGGCCGACGCCGCCCATGGGTTGCAGGTGCCCGGCGAGATCGGGGCGGCGGACGGCGGCGCGGACGCGCCAGCCTTTTCGCGCGAACGCACGGACGGTGTGGCGCCCGACGAATCCCGAGCCGCCGAACACCGTCGCCAGCGCTCCCTGCTCCCACGTATCCGCCATGGCTTGCCGCTCCCGCCCATCGTCTCGTCTGATGTTGCGAGATGAATACAGTGTGACCGGCTGCCCCTCAAGGGCGCGCCTCGGCGCACCCCGATGGCTGGCCGGGTGAGCCCTCGCCGCGCGACCGTCAGCGGGACGCATCTCGCAATTGACATTTGGCCGGCAGAGCCCTAGGTGTCGCGGCTCAAGCCCAGATGGCGGAATTGGTAGACGCACCAGTTTCAGGTACTGGCGCCGCGAGGCGTGGAGGTTCGAGTCCTCTTCTGGGCACCATCTTCGAGAATGGTTGTGGTTTGGTGGCGGGGTGGTGCTTCGTGCCGTAGGTTGCTGGCGCGGGCGGGATCTCGCACTGCTGGTGCGTGATCAGCATCGCGGATGTGACCAGGCGGTCCACCCGGAATTGGCACCACGCTCACACTGAAGACCGGCACACCGCAAACCGACGCCAAGCCCGACCGGTGAATTCAACGGTCTCTTGCGCGGGCCGGCATTCGATATTATAAAAACACCGTTCATTTAATGGCAAGCGTTCGCGAGATGCTGCATCACACGGTCGTGTGTGGCGGCGCGAATGCGGCGCGAGCACTTCTCGACCGGCGGGGCGGACGGTGCCGCAGCGCGCACTGCGGGTTTCGTGCGACCGGAGATACCGAATGTTCATCCTCGACGCGAAGGTGCTGCTGTTTCTCCAAGTCGTCGTGGTCGTCGGACTGCCTCTCATCCTCTGGGGGCCGCTCGGGCTCGGTCGCATCCTGCCGCTGCCGATCATCCAGATCTTCGCCGGCATCGCGCTCGGGCCATCGATCTTCGGCGCCCTCATGCCGTCCGCGTTCGGCATGATCTTCGGCAAGGATGTCGTCTATGGCGTCGAGACGCTAGCCAACGTGGCGCTCGTGTTGTTCGTCTTTCTGGCTGGGTGCGAGGCCGACCGGAACATCCTGCGCAAATCGGCAAGCATGGTCGTGCGGATCGGCGTTGCCGGCGTTACCGTGCCTTGGATCCTCGGCATTGCCATGGCTTTGCTCTTTCTGGTGCAGAATCCCGCGCCGGGGGTGCTCGGGCGGCTCGGCGATCCGTATCTCTTCGCGATAGCGTTCGGGCTGTGTCTGTCCGTGACGGCGCTGCCGGTGCTCGCCGTCGTGTTGCGCGAACTCGGGTTCAACCAAAAGCCGCTGGGAACGATCGCGCTGGCGGTCGGCGCAGTAGACGACGCCTTGCTGTGGCTGGCGCTGGCGATCCTGTTGCCGTTCACATCGGGTACGGGAAACTTCGCGCTGGCCTGCGGTACCGCGATCGCCAGCGGCCTCGCGACGGTTGCCGTTCTCTCGTTCGTGGTCACTCCGATCCTGGAGCGGCTGATCGCCAAGGATGTACAGGAGCGCATTCTCCTGTCGGCCGCCATCCTGGTGCTGTTCGCCGCCGCGGCGTTCAATCAGTCGGCGGGCCTGCACGCGGCCATTGGCGCGTTTCTGACGGGATTGCTGCTGCCCGACTCGATACGCGAGAAATGCGAAGACCGGCTCGATACGCCGGTGACACTGCTGCTGCTGCCGTTCCTGTTCCTTTCCACCGGACTCAAGACCGATTTCAGCTTCGCCGATCCGACCGTTTGGACGGTGGTCGCGGTGGCGCTGTCCGTGTGTCTGGCGGGCAAGTTCGTCGGAGACGGGCTCGCCGCCTTTGCGTCAGGCCAGTCCGTAGGTTTCTCAGTGACGCTGGCTACGGTTCTCCAATGCAAAGGCCTGATGGAGATCGTCATCGTGACGATCCTCTACCAGAAGGGCGTGATCGGGATCGCGACCTTCTCCGGTCTGGTGATCGTGGCGCTGCTGACAACGGCCCTGACCGTTCCGATGGCGCGGCTCGCACGCCGGGTGTTCGGGGAGGAGGCGCTGGTTGCCCGCGAGAAGCCCGAGGTGTCCGTCTCGGCCCCGGGGGCACCGCCGGCAAAGCCGTCGGCTGCGCCTTACCCCGTCCTCGATTTCGGAACCTCGATCGGGGCAGTGCCAATCACGGCGCGAGAGGCCGTCATCGGACGGCACAGCAAGGACGACGTTCGTATCGACGACGTGCGTGTGTCGCGGCATCACGCCCGACTGTCCCTCACCGACGCCGGCTGGCGCCTGGACAACCAGACGGCCGTCAGATCCGAGCCGAACCCCATTCTGGTCAACGGGGTCGAGACCGAGCATGCGCTGCTTAAGAGCGGCGACGTGATCTCTCTCGGTGGGCTGATTTTCACGTTTTGGGCCCCCAGTGCGCAACCGGCTTGAGCGGGTACGCCCTCAGAGGCGAGGGCGGACAGGCACTGGAACTCTTGGCGTCTCCTCGCCGTTGTCTCCTGAACAGCAAGGAGGACGGTACCGTGGGAATTCTGGCATGGATCGTGGTCGGACTCATCGCCGGGTGGCTCGCCGATCAGTTCACCGGCAGAGATCACGGGTTGATCAAGAACATGCTCGTCGGCATGGTCGGCGCGCTGGTGGGTGGGTTCCTATTCTCGAGCCTGCTCGGTTTCTCGTATTATCGCGGCGTGAACCTTGCGACGATTTTTGTCGCGACGGTCGGTGCCGTCGTATTTCTCTACCTGCTGGACTGGTTCCGCGGCCGAGACCGGCTGACAGATCGGCGCCGATGACGCGTCGGTCGATTGATCTTCTGTCGCACTACCTTCTTGCCGCCCCGGTCGAGTGCTAGCGTCGCCTTCGATTCGCCTGCGTTTGGCGGCCGGTGCTCGTCGCGTCGGTCTCACCGCGGGGCTCGATGAAGGGAACGAGGGCGGCATGGACAAGATCAATAGCCAGATCGCGCGCGAGCTTTCGGTGGGCGTCAATCAAGTCGCCGCTGCGGTCGAACTGCTGGGCGAGGGCAGCACGGTTCCGTTCATTGCCCGCTACAGAAAAGAGCGGACCGGAGGCCTCGACGATACCCAGCTGAGAAAGCTCGAGGAGAGGCTCGGATATCTCAGAGAACTGGAAGACCGGCGCGCGTCCGTGATCAAGAGCGTCGAGGAGCAGGGCAAGCTCACTCCTGAGCTTGCCAAGGCCATCGGTGGCGCCGAGACGAAGGTGGCGCTGGAGGATCTCTACGCGCCGTTCAAACCGAAGCGGCGCACCAAGGCGCAGATCGCGCGCGAGGCCGGGCTCGAGCCGTTGATCGACAAGATCATGCAGAATCCGGCACTGGCGCCGGAGACGGAAGCAGCCGGATTCGTCAATGCGGAAAAGGGAGTCGCCGACACCAAAGCTGCTCTCGACGGCGCGCGTGCGATCCTGATCGAGCGGATCGGGGAGAAACCGCAACTAGTCGGTGAACTCCGCGAGTGGCTGTGGACGGATGGCGACATCATCTCGAAAGTAATCAAAGGCAAGGAAGCGGAGGGCGCGAAGTTCTCCGACTACTTCGACTACCGACAAAAAGTGCGTGACATCCCCTCGCACCGGGCGTTGGCCCTGCTACGCGGTCGGAACGAGGGAATACTGGATATCGAGCTGGACGTTTCGCATCTGGAGGGCCAGCCGCATCCGGCCGAAGGCAAGATCCGCGTCGCGATGGCGCTCGCTGACAGGGGCCGGCCGGCTGACAAGTGGTTGGGCGAAGGCGTTCGGCTGGCCTGGAAGGCGAGACTGCATGTCTCGCTGGCCGTCGATCTGCTGACGCGAGTCAAGGACACCTCGGACGGTGAGGCGATCAAGGTGTTTTCGCGAAACCTCAAGGATCTGCTGCTGGCCGCGCCGGCCGGCCCACGTGTGACACTCGGACTCGATCCCGGAATCCGGACGGGGTGCAAAGTCGCGGTCGTCGACCAGACGGGCAAGGTGCTCGAGACGATCACAATCTACCCCCATGAGCCAAGGAACGATTGGCAGGGTTCGCTGGCGGCGCTCGGGGCGCTGGTGCTCAGGCACAAGGTCGAGATCATCGCCATCGGCAACGGCACGGCGAGCCGGGAGACCGACCGGCTGGTCGCCGACCTCATGAAGCGGATGCCCGATCAGCAGGTGACGAAAGTGATGGTTTCTGAAGCCGGCGCTTCGGTTTATTCCGCGTCCGAGCTGGCTGCGAACGAGTTCCCGGACCTCGACGTCTCGCTGAGGGGTGCCGTCTCGATCGCGCGGCGGCTGCAGGACCCCTTGGCAGAACTCGTCAAGATCGATCCCAAGTCGATCGGCGTCGGTCAATACCAGCATGACGTCGACCAGGCGAGTCTTGCCAAGTCGCTTGATGCGGTGGTGGAGGACTGCGTGAACTCGGTCGGAGTGGACGTGAACACGGCGTCGGCGCCGTTGCTCACGCGCGTTTCAGGGCTCAACCGAACACTCGCCGACAACATCGTTGCGTTCCGAAACGACAACGGCGCCTTCAAGACGCGAACGGCCTTGAAGAAAGTGCCACGCCTTGGACCGAAGGCGTTCGAGCAGGCGGCCGGATTCCTTCGCATCATGGACGGCAAAAACCCGCTCGATGGCTCGGCGGTTCATCCGGAAGCCTACGATCTCGTCGAGAAAATCGCGGAGCGCACCAAACGACCTCTCAAGGCGATGATCGGCGACCGCGCATTTCTCAAATCGGTGAAACCCAGCGAGTTCGCCGACGAGCGGTTCGGAATTCCTACCGTGACCGACATTCTCAGCGAGCTCGAAAAACCCGGCCGCGATCCGAGGCCAGAGTTCAAGACAGCGAGCTTCCAAGACGGTGTGGAGAAGATCGGCGATCTCAAACCCGGCATGAAGCTCGAGGGCGTCGTGACGAACGTGACGAACTTCGGCGCCTTCGTCGACATCGGGGTTCATCAGGACGGCCTCGTGCACGTGTCCGAACTGGCCGATCGCTTCGTCAAGGATCCGCACGAGGTGGTCAAGGCCGGCGATGTCGTCGAGGTGCGCGTCAAGGACGTGGACGTGCCGCGGAAGCGGATCGCCCTCACGATGCGGTCGGGCGCGATCGACAAGACCGCGCCTGCAAGCGGTGCATCGCGCGACCGGGGCGGCTCACCTGCCGCTGCCGGTGGTCGCTTCGAGGCGCGGCCACCCGAGGCGCAGAAGCAAGGGACGAAGGGAGGGACAGGCGACGCAGGCGGCAACGCCTTCGCAGCGGCGTTCAAGCGCGCTCAGGATGGCAAGCGCTAAGAGGCCCAGTTGCGACTGGAGCCAAGCCGTGCGGATGGAAAGCCGACGCTCTCCTCGCTCGCGGCTTTCCGTGGCTGCTCCAGATCAGCAATAACTGCCGTGGAGTGGGGACAATCTCTGGTGGCGATTCCCACAGATCGTGATTGGTTCTAGAGTCGACAGAGTGATTGATTCGGACTGCGCGTGTGGTCTGGACGTCGAGCGGTTTGTGCAAGTTTCAATCGAACATTTTTTACGCACCGACTTTCGGGTTGGTGTCGCGCTTGTTTATGTCGATATCCGGCTTTTCTTTCATCGAATCTACTTTCCCGTGCCAAATATGCGACAGTTCTCTTCGAAAATCGCGGCTTCTCTACTATGTCACTCATTGAATTGGTTAAAATGCGTTAGCTTTCGGTCACATCGAAATCAACGCGCATGCCGCGCCTGACCGCGAAGGAGATTTTGAATGTTCTCGCCACGGAAAGTCGAAAGTGTCGCCAACGGAGCCGCAGCCTCGATGGAGGCCGAGCGTGCTTTTCCGGCCCCTGCCTATTCACCGCCGAGCGCCAGCGCTTCCACGCGCTCTCGGGAGTCCAACTACTCGATCATCAACGAGTGGCTGAAGATGAAGGGCGACCTCGAGAGCGAGGGCGATATTCTCGTCAAAGGCAAGGTGCACGGCAACATCAAGTGCAACCTGCTGATTATCGATACCGACGCCTTCGTCGAGGGCGGAATCACCGCTGACGAGGTCGTCATTCGAGGCACGACCAAGGGTGTGATCAACGCCACGAAAGTGCGTCTCGAGAAAACGGCACACGTCGACAGCGAGATCTGCCACAACGTCTTTTCTGCAGAGGAAGGCGCACGCATCAAGGGCGCGCTGCATTACAAGGACAATCCGCTTGCCGATGCGCAGAAGAAGGCGGACGAGACGCTGAACTAGCTTCGGCGCGAGCACCGCGGATTTCGAGACACTCTCATCGGCGGCACGCGGGCCTTGGCTCGTTGCCGCCGAAGTCGTTCCATGCAGCCGGAGCGGATCACTCGCGCCTTCTGGAGCAAGTGTCGCTCCCGCCTTGCGCTTCGGCACGGGTAAGGCTTTGATCGCGCCACATCGATCGATCGTAGCTCAGGAGCCCGCGCGTGGACATCAAGACAGTCACCTTCATCGGCCTCGGCGTGATGGGCGAGGCCATGTGCCGGAACCTTGCGAAGAAGGGGACTTGGCGCGTCGTCGGGTTCGACATGAGGCCCGAGCCTTTGCAACGCCTCGCGGCGGATGGCGTTGTGGCCGCGCCGACACTTGAGGCGGCAGTGGCCAATAGCGACGTGGTGCTGATGTGCCTTCCCGGCGGTGCGGAAGTGGAAGCGGTGACGCGCGGCCCTGGCGGGCTGATCGGTCTCCTCAAGAAAGGCCAGACCCTCGTCGACATGTCGACGGCGCCGCCTCGCCTCATGCGCGAACTCGCCGCCGAACTTGCGGCCAAGGGCGTCGATTTCGCCGATGCGCCGGTGGCCAGAACGCGCCGGGCTGCCGTCGATGGTACACTGTGCATCATGGTTGGCGGGACGGCTGCCGTCTACGAGCGCATCAAGCCCATCCTCGGGACCATGGGAACCGAGATTCCGCACTGCGGTGCCGTCGGCGCGGGGCAGGTGGTGAAGATCATGAACAACATGGTGGTGTTCGAGACGACGCTCGCCATCGCCGAGGCGATCACCATCGCGGAAGCCGCCGGTGTGGACGGCAAGGTGCTCTACGACACCATGTCGAAGGGGTCGGCCGACAGTTTCGTCTTGCGCAACCATGGCATGAAACACCTGCTGCCGCAGGATTATCCCGAGCAGGCGTTCTCGGTGCGCTACGCCATTAAGGATCTCTCCTACGCTCGCGAGCTTGCCCGCGAGACGGGCGTCGAGGCGCGGGCTGCAGAACTCATGCACGAGGTCTTCGAGGAGGCGGTCAAACGAGGCGATGGCGATCGCTATACGCCCGTAATCCGTCGCGGGATGCTCAAGCCCCGCGGGTAGCTCGAGGAGACGCCCGCGTATGTATCGCATCGAGTTCATCGGCACTCGCCGACGGCGGCGCGTGATCGCTGAGACGGCGCTCGATGCGAACGAGTTCCGGCAGATCGCGGCGGACTTCGGTGTCGTTCCGAGGCGCGCACGCAAGACCGGCCTCGTCGCCGCGCGCAAGGCCGTCGGTGACGAGCGTGTCGAGACACGATGGAACGGCAAGGAAACCGAGGCGCGCGCTACGACCGGCGACTGGATCGCCACAACGCTCGACGCGAACCTCGCCCCATTGCGTGACGACCAGGGACACAAGAACGTCTATGTGATCAAGGCCGCGCGTTTTCCCGAACTCTACGAGCCGACAGGACAAACGGCGCCCGACGGCGCCATCTACCTATCGAAGGGCGTCGTGGAGGCGATCCGCGTCACGGGCGGGTTCGAAATCCGGGCACCGTGGGGCGAGACGCAACGAGCTTCCAACGGCTGGCTTCTGCTCAACGGCGGCGAGGTCTACGGCAATCACCGCGACACGTTCGCGGCAACGTACGAATTCGTCGAGCCGTAGCCGGACTCACGAAACTGGATCGCGGCATTCCTCGTCGGCCGGCAGGGGATCACAGTTGGTCTGGTAGGCGCACGTCTTCAGGGCGTCGCGCAGCTCGTCGGTGTAAATGCCGTCGAGGCGCCCGCGATAGAGCCCGCTGGCGGACAGGCCGCACTGATACAGCTTCACCATCCGTGAACCGCCGAGGATCATCGCCTGCTGGTAATCGGTGAACGCGCCCGCATGGTTGCCCATCGACTGGCGGATGTGAGCGCGGGTGTCCCAGGTGTGCTCGCTCATCGGGTTCAATCGCAGGGAGCGCTCGACGTCGGCGAGGCCTTCTGCACCGCGGCCCCACTTGAAATAGGCCCATGCGCGATTGTTCAACGCCACCGCGAAATTCGGGTTTATCGCGATCGCGGCATCATAGTCCTCGATGGCACGGCCGTAATCCTGCTTCAGCGAAAGTGACAACGCGCGCATCGAAAAGGCCTGCGCGCGCTCGGATTCGCTGGCGGTCGGGCTGTCGATAATCGCCGAGCAGCCGGCATAGCGGCGCTCATTGTCCTCGCTGAAACAATCGGTCGCCACCTCGGCCGTCGACGCGCCAGATAGCGCGACGAGCACCATGGCAGCCGCCACAGCCCTGAACACCGAACTGCGGCGCCCGATCGTCAAGTCTCTGATACTCCTCGAAATTCATCGTTCTCGCCCGAACCGGCGCACTCCCGCCCCCAATATGGAGAGAAAGGTGGCGTGATCAAGTCGCGAGCGCCGGTCCGGGATTGTCGGGCATCTCGACATCGAGGTCCAGGAGCAGGAAGCTCCAGGATTTGCCGTGAGAATCGAGACCGAGGGAGGTGTTCACGCCACCCTCCAGGGCATCCTCCATGACGAAATTCAGGCCATGGAGTTGATCCATCTCGTAGCGGCGAACCGGACCCTTCACCAAGCTCGGGAAGGCTTGCTTCACGCGATCGGCGGTGAGTTGGGCCTTCACCAACGGGTAATCGCCCGGATCGTACACCCAGACCGAGACATTCGACGTATTGCCTTTGTCACCGGCCCGGGCGTGGGCGATGTCGTGGAGTTTCACTTTGCGCATTCAAAATGCCTTCTTGGTGGCGCCAACCGACTCCGCTGGCGCGAAGCCGGCAGGTTGTCGCGAACGGTGTCGGGAGCCGGGAGAGCCTCGTGCGTTTGGATGCTCATGCGACCAGAACCTCGACGCGCGGCTTCACGCGATCGCGCTCGAGCAGTGCGGAGTGCGTGACGACGGAGGGCGTGATCTGGCCGCGATAACCGCCGCCGCCGGCAGGGCCACAGCAGAGTAGCGATTCGACCTCCCACATCATCGTCTCGCAGGCCGAGCGGTCGGCGGTGCGCATCGCGACGCGGATGCGGACGTCCTCTGCTTCCTGTCTGGGTTCATGCGCCGTCGCGTGCAACGCGTTCAGGCCGATCTGGTCGATGCGGATCGTCGTGCCGGCGCCGCCGATACCGGGTTCGCGGCCGAGACGTTCGCGCAGGATGTCGACGGCGAGACCGGCGCGGGCGGTGGCGTTGGGGCCGGCGTAACTCACGCCCGCCTCGGCGAGATAGCCGCCGTCGAAGCCGACAGTCACCTTCAGCGTGTCGGGGCGCTTGGTACCTCCCGCCTTGGCGACGCGGACGCGATCGCGGCCGTCCTCGGTCAGCTCGACCTTCGAAAAGTCCGCCGTCACGTCCGGTGTCAGGTAGCGGGCCGGATCGTGCACCTCGTACAGCAGCTGCTCTTTCACCGTGCGCGACGTCACCATGCCGCCCGCGTCGGCGAGCTTGGTGATCACGCAGCCGCCGTCCGCCGTCACCTCGGCGATCGGGTAGCCGCAGTCGGCGAGGCGCGGCACATCCTTGCGGCCCGGATCGGCGTAGTAGCCGCCGGTGATCTGCATGCCGCATTCCATCAGGTGGCCGACGAGCGTGCCCTTGCCGAGCGCCTGCCAGTCGTCATTGCGCCAGCCGTATTTGTGGGCGATCGGGGCGAGGAACAGCGACGGATCGGCGACGCGGCCCGTGATGATGACGTCGGCGCCCGACTCGAGCGCCGGCAAAATCGCGTCGAGGCCGAGGTAGGCGTTGGCGCTGGTGTACGGCAGCCCGATTTCGGCGATGCGCTTGTCGTGGTGGTCGAACAACTTGGTGTCGGGGCCGAGCAGGTCGGTCACCTCGTCGCCCATCACAGCGGCGACCTTCAGGCCTTTCAGGCCCAGCTCGCGCGCGACCTCGACGACGACCTTCGCCGCCTCGGGCACGTTGGCGACGCCCATGTTGGTCACGATGCGGGTGCCGTTCTCCTTGCAGGCCTTCAACACGCCGCGCATGCGGGCGCGGAGCTGCGGGTTGTAGCCGCGCTTCGGGTCGAGCTTGCGGTCGCGATGGGCGAAGGCCAGCGTGCGCTCGGCGCAGGTCTCGAACACGAGGTAGTCGAGGCGCCCCTTCTGCGCGAGATCGATGGCCGGGCCGAGCCGGTCCGACGAAAACCCTGCGCCACAGCCGATCCGAAGCATGGTGCCTCCCTCATTGGTTCATCGCCGCCCGCCACCGACCGGACGGTTGGCGGGGTTGGCAGCGTCTCGACGCCGGTCATGCGCACGACTCAGCATGTGCCGTTCGAGTTGGCAACCGGCAGCGTGATGGCGCACGGGCGCGCGGGGGCGTCACCGCGACCGTTCGGGGTCCGGAGTATGGATGATCGCACGGGGCGCGGAGCGGGACGGCCTCGCTCTTTGACATTGGATTTGGATGCGGCCCTCGCCGCTCCGCTGCGCATGACGGGGGTGGTCCCCCTGCGGACGACCGGTTCGCGGGCCACCGCGCATCCGTTTTGAACGGCGGCCCTTGCCGCTCAGGGCGTCTCACGACGGCCGTGCAGCTGCGAGATCCTTCGGAGGTGGCTGAGTACCTCCTCGCCGATCCGACGCGCGCCCATCTCCCAGAGGTCCCAGCTCGAGCCCCAGGGCCCCGCAACGAGACGGACGAGGCGGAGTGTATGGCAGGCCGAGGGGGCGGGGATAAGTTTGGCCCTCTGCACCCACCGATGTCATCCCGGTGCATGTCACCGGGACCCATCGCGCCGCGATTTCGGGCGCCGAGTTGTGCCCCGGTCTTGCAGCCGACTCTTTGCCGTTCATCCCCACCGCAGCGTCCCTTAGCAAGGCACCGAGCAAGTTGAGACATGGGTCCCGGGCACAAGGCCCGGGATGACAAGGAGAGAGCTGCGCGGACTGCGGCGGGGACCGGGTTTACGGAGGAACGGGCGACTGGCGGTATCGTTCGCGCCCCTGCTCTCGAGCGCCCTGTCATCCCCGCCGCGGATCATGTCCGGGGTAAACTTCGGCGGAGATCCACGTCGGCGTGAAAGTATTTCGACACCTATCGAGGATGCCCGCCTCCTCGGGCATGACGACGAGGAGGCGAGGCAGCGGAAAATGAGGATCGGCTCTAACGTCCGCGAGAGGCTATGGCAGAAGTGCAGTGCACCCGAGACTTACCGGTGGCGCCACTTCGGCTGCGAGCCACTTGCGGAAATTTCCAGACAGCCACTCGGTTTCATGCGCGTCAGGTCCTGAAAGTGGACAGACTATGCCACTAGGACTTATCTCCTGCGTACGAATGCACTGCACTGATTGCGAAGGCGATCGGATGGACACGTGGAAAACATGAACCGTCCTAAGGTCCAGTCCGCTGCGATCTACTTGATCGATGGCATGGCTTACATTGCGCCTTACAATGTCTCAGTCGAAGGCCTCAATGTTATGCAGAACCATGCCGTGTCGGCGCGCCTGGATGACCCGGCCCGCCTCGGCTCTGCGTTGCTCGACTGCTTCGAGCGCTGCGAGGCCGGCGTACCGCATGACATGAAGGACGCGAGGCGCGGAAAAGCCTTGCTGACGCTGACAAGAACTCGCTCATGGAAACGCCTCCAACAGCAATCCGTCAGCGTCTCTGCCGAGCGAAGGCTTGGCGCAGATGAAATCAGGCTCACGCCGATGCTCAAAGAGGGTCGGCATTCGACAGAGCTGAACGACAAGGAGATCACGTCATCCAACTCCCCAGTTCAGTTGGGATTAGCGATTAAGGCCGCCCTCGGAGAAGCCAAGTAATGGAACAGATCGTAATCGCCCCGTCAGGCTGGACCTGAAGAAGCGCTCTGGTGTGATTTTCGCAGATAGCGGCTATTCGCAAGCGCCTCTCCAGAGCCACGTCGTCGACAGGACGTGGCCGAAAGGCGAATCAGTTCCAACGGTCAATCCGTGCCACCGCGACGACTAAGCTGATCAAGGGCCGCGCAGTCTGTCGAAGTGCGAGTGACGGCGCCGGTCCAACGAGCATGCTGCAACTGCTCAGATGTCAGCTCAGGGTCTTGGCTGCGTGTAAACGCGGCGGCACGGAAGGACCACCCCTAAGCGGACGTGATCGAGTGCCGGCGCGCGCCCGGCCAACGTCCATCAGACCCACGTCCGCCCCTGCGCCACCCCCTACTTCAGCGTCACCCGATACGTGGCGTTGCCGCTGACTTGGATCTGGTCGGTGGTGCGGGAACCGCGGTGGACGTTGCTTTGGACGTTCAGGCGTTCGATGCGGCAGGTGGTGGCGATGGTCGACTGGAGGACTTTGCACTCGTTCGCGGCGATGCCGTAGAGCATGCGGCGACCGCTCTCCAGGGCTTCGGCCTGGGCCTTCTCGTCGTCCGACTTCAGCGGTATGGCGAGGCTGTAGTTCACCGCCACCGAAATCTCGCCCGGCAGTGCGCTGCCTTCCGCCGGCATGCGCAGGGGATAGGGCTGCTGCGCGTTGGCCGCGGACCCGATCGTGCAGGCGGCGAGGCCGAGCGCCAGTGCGAGCTTCCTGTTCATGCGAATGAGTTCCCCCGAGCTGTGCCGTCGTCTCCCGACGCGCGGCAGCTTAGCTCAGACCACGCATCAATTCGAGTGGCGGCGAAGACTGAGGTTGATCAGGGGTAAAAGGCAGCTTCGTTCCGGCGCCTCGACGACCGCAAGCGAGGCGCACGGCCATCTATCGGCCGTCCGCCGACGCGAGCGATGCCACCAGCCCCGAGACATCCGGCGCCGTTCGCAATCCCCGGCAGGCGGCCAAGCTCGCCTCGACCTGTTCCGACGACATCGGCGCCGACGGGGCCAAGGCCCGGACCTTCGCCTCGATCTCGGGCCAGCCGGTGCCAAGGCAGGCCGCGCCCTTCGGCACCAGCACTGTGCTCGTCACAGTGCGGCCGGTGGTCGTCTCGATGGTGACGGTGGCGCCCTGACGGTAGGCGGCGGGGTTCCCCGTCGGCGGCGGACCGACCCGCACCTTGTCGATCAGCGCGTGGATGACCGGATCGGCGATCTTCCCAGGGCCCGCGTGTTCCCAGCCGAAATGCTTGTCGCGCGCGCCGGCCGCCGTGAAGTACGTGGGGCTGTGCGCCATGTCGATCAGGTCGGTCGGATGCGCCGGACCCGGCAACTTCACCAGGCCCGGGCGTGAGACGACGATCGCGGCGATCTCGTCCGGGGCGATGTCGCCGTCGCGGGCCGCGTTGGCCGCCGCCTCGCCGAAGGCATGGAACGGGTGGCCGCCCGGGACGAGCTTGAAGGCGAGGTCCGTGGCGATGTCCCAGTCCCGGCCGAGATCACGGACGATGCCGGACGCGTCGGCGTCCGGGCCGCCGAACAGCTGACAGAAGCCACGGTCCATTTCGAGGATGGCCAATTCGCCCGTGTAGCCGCGTTGCGCCGCCAGGGCCGCTTCCATGCCGAGCATGGTGGCGTTGCCGGCGTGATATTCGCGCGCCACGCTCGTCGCCGCCGCCTTAGCGAGCCCGCCAATGGAGGTGGCGGTGAGTGCGATGGCGTGCGCCGTCTGGCGGGCGTCGAGGCGAAGAAGACGCGCCGCCGCTACTGCGGGTCCGAACGCCGCGCCCATGCAGCCGTGATGGCCGCGAAAGTCGAACCGCGGGATGATCGCCTCGCCGATCCGGCCCGCAGCCTCGTAGCCGACGACGATGGCGGCCAGCACGTCCGCGCCCGAGGCGCCGAGCTTTTCCGCCAGGGCCAGCGCCGTAGCCGTCAGCGGCGTGCCGGCGTGAACGATATTGCGCAGGTCACTGTCGTCGGAGGCGGCCGCGTCACTCAGCAGCGCGTTGACGCGCGCGGCACCGACCGCCGGTAATTTCGCCCCGCCCTCGAACCAGACCGAGGCATCGGCCCGGCCGCCGCGCTCGAGCTCGATATCGCGGATGATTTGCGCCGACCGGATGTGGCGCCCCGCAGCAGCGCTGGCGAGCGTGCTGGCGATGATCATGGCCGCGAGGTCGGTCGTCCGCTCGGGGAGGTCCTCGAAGCGGGTGGCAACGAGAAGTCCGGCGAGCGTTTCGGCGATGGTCATTGGCTAATTCCCGGCGGCAAGTGGGCGAGGCGGCTCAGTAAGGCAGCTCGCCGCGCGGTGCACAACAGGCGGGTCTGGCCGACGCCACTTGCCGCATCCGCTGGCGCGACGGCTCAGGGCTGCTAGTCTCATGGCCAGAAACGCTGAACCACGCGACGAGGCAACGCTCCATGAACCAGCCGATCCCCAATTCCGTGCGCCGCATGACTGGCGGCATGGCGCTCGCCGAGATGCTCAAGCTCACCGGCTGCGGCCCCATTTTCGGCATGGGCGGTTTCCAGCTGCTGCCGTTCTACGAGGCGTGCCGCGTGCTGTCGCTCAAGCACTACCTGATCAACGACGAGCGCTGCGGCGCCTTCGCGGCCGATGCCTGGGGCAAGGTGATGAACCGGCCGGCCGTGGCTGACGGAACGCTGGGGCCAGGCGCGACGAACCTGACGACGGGCCTGATCGAGAGCCTCAACGCGGGCATCCCGATGATCGCCATCGCAGGCGACGCCAATCGCGAGCACGCCTGGAAGAACATGACGCAGGAGGCGCGGCAGATCGAAATCCTGCGCCCAGCCGTGAAGGAGGTGATCCGCGTCGAGGTGATCAAGCGGCTGCCGGAGCATGTGCGGCGCGCCTTTGCCGTAGCGACCAGTGGGCGTCCCGGACCCGTGCTGCTCGACGTGCCGGAGGACATTGCGCATTCGGAGCACGACTTCGACGCGACGGATTTCTGGGTCGACCCCGAGACGCTCAAGGCGCAAGCACGGCGTACGCGACCCGATGGATCGAGCGTCGAGAAGGCCGCCGCTTTGATCGCCAAGGCCGAGCGACCGCTGATCCTGGCGGGTGGCGGCGTGCACATTTCGGAAGCGTGGGACGTCCTCACGCAGTTCGCCGAGGCCTACGGCGTTCCCGTCGCGCACACCATGAGCGGCAAGGGCGCGATCGCTTGCAATCACTCGCATTCGGCTGGCCTGTTCGGCCGGTACGACCGCATCGCCAACGCGCTGATCGGCGCATCGGACTGCCTGATCGTGGTCGGCTGCAAGCTCGGTGAAATCGCGACCAAGCGCTTCGCGCTGATCGCGCCCGGCAAGCCTGTGATCCACGTCGAGATCGAGCCGACCGAGATCGGCCGAACCACGCGTACCGACGTCGCCTTGGCCGGTGATGCCAAGCTGACACTGATGGACCTCGCCGCAGCGCTCGGCAACGGCAAGGCCGCGGCACAGACGCGCGCCGGTTACCTCGCCGAGATCCCCAAGCGCATGGCCGAGTGGCGCGAGGGCGCCAAGGACCGGCTGGAGTCGAAAGAGAGCCCGATCAACGTGGGTCGCCTCATGAACCAGCTCAACAAGCAGATGCCAGCCGATGCCATCCTCGTCGCCGATGGCGGCTTCGCGGGCCATTGGGGCGGGCTGATGTTCGATACCAAGGCTGCGGGCCGGCACTTCCTGCCTGACCGGGGATTCGCGTCGATCGGTTATGGCGTGCCCGGCGGCATCGGCGCCCAGCTCGCTGCCGGTCCGAAGCGGCGCGTCGTGACCATGTGCGGCGACGGTGGCTTCAACATGAGCCTCGGCGAGTTGGAGACCGCTCGGCGTCTCGGAACCAACTTCGTCGGAATTGTCTTCAACAATGCGGCCTCAGGCTACGTGAAAGCGCTACAGCACGCCGTCTACGGCCACGGCAACTACCAGTCTTCGGATCTGGTCGAGATGGACTACTCACAGATCGCCAAGGGCTTCGGCTGCCACGGCATTCGCGTGTCGGACCCGGAGAAACTGGAAGCCGCTATCCAGGAGGGCCTCGAGAACACGTCGACTCCGACGATTCTCGACGTGGTCGTCACGCGCGATCCGGCCAAGATGCTGCCCGCCGCCGACAACCGCGCAGCACTGACCGTCAAGAAGGGTGACCGCCCTGTCTAGACGCAACGCGAGTGCGATAGTCTCAATCGGAGCCTCCAATTCAGTGCTTCGATCGCGCAACTCCATGGAGCGGAACATTTTTTCGCCCCATCCTTTGGCGAGGCTTTGCGGGTTCGATTCGCGCTGGATCGGCCCGCCGTCTCTGAACCAACTCGGGGGAGTTGCCTCATGACGATGTTTTCGCGCCTACGCGGCGCCGTGCTCGTGCTCGCCACTGTGATGTGCGTGCCGACCGCTAGCCATGCCGATAACGGTTCCATGACGCTGACCATCTGGAAGGCCGGCTGGATCATCGGTGGCTCGGGCGGTGGCGGCAGTCTTTATTTTCGCGGACAGCGTTTCGGAGTCTCTGCCGGTGGCATCGATGCCGGCCTCGTTTTCGGCGGCTCCAAGACCGTGCTCTACGGCCGCGTCCGCAACATTTTCAAACCATCCGATGTGGAGGGGGTCTACGTCGCAGCCGGCGCGGGCCTCGCCGTCGGGGCTGGCGCGCGGGCGATCGTGCTGACCAATCCTAACGGCGTCGTGCTCGAACTGAGCGGCCAGCAGTACGGCCTGATGGCGAATGCGGATCTGAGCGGTCTGGCGATCACGCTGGATTGACGACGACAAAATATGCCGATGGGCCAAGTCGGCGACGTTTACCCCGCACGATCCGTGCTACTGTGCCTGCACTTGAGTGTTTGTCGTTTAGGCACCGAGGCTCGCCCCAGCGCCCCTCTGAAGGCCGTCAATCGCGCCTGAGACCTTATCTCCGAGAGGGACCAAAATCATGGCTAAAGGCCAACAAAAGGGCAATCGCGAAGTGCGAAAGCCCAAGTCAACAAAGACCAAGGCGCCGTCCAGTCAAGAGTCGCCATTCGCCGTTCGCTCCGGCATGGCCCCTGCGGCAAAGACCGGCGGCAAAAAAAAGTAACGTTGAGACGGGCCGGCGCAAATAGCGTGCTGCCGCCTCACCTGTGATCTCGATCAGGTTTGCTGTCGTCGGGAGCGTCACAGATGGCTTTATATGTGAAAGGGCGGCGGGCACGTCGCCCCCTCACGCGTGCCCACGGCCGACCACCGATTTTTTTCGGTTTTGGCGCGCAGCAAACAATCGGAATGCGCCTGAAACTTTATTCTGGCGTTTGCTTTTCCGAGATGCGTGACACGACATTGATGTCGAGGTCAGGCTTATGATGCGCCAAACTCAGTATTTTAACTGAGATGCCGGCCAAGAACCCTGACCCGATTTCGATTCTTGAGCTGATGCCAAAGAACGCCGATCGAGGCGCCAAGCGCCCGATGCTGTTCATATTTCCTCGCCTCCATCCTGCTTACCGAAATGATTTGGCCTGACTCGCCAAAACTCGACGATCGCGCATCCGCATGACCGCTGATCTGGCCGGCGCCGGCCCGTCGACCGCTTGCATCGGAAAAACCGATCGCTTGATCGGACCCGCCTATTGGAATTAGAGGCTTCGGTTTCTCACATGTCGATGAAGCGACAAGGGGCTGGCTCCGACCGAAAAACTGATCGGCTCAGCCCGGGTTATCCACCCGTGAGCCGCAGTGGTCCCGGCACCAAGGCGTTGGCCCCTCCGGTCGCACACTCGAGATGAAGGACACAAGCGATGTTCGACTTTGGTAAGATCACCGAAGCCCTCGGCGGGTTGTTCTCGAACAGCCAAGCTCAGGTGCCGAGTGACGTGGGCGGCATCATGGAACTCCTCTCCAACGCAGGGATTGATCCGTCTTTGCTCGACGGCTTGAACCAGGATGAAATCCTCGGCTTGCTCCAGCAGCACGGTATCGACACGAGCCTCCTGGATCCCAGCCAACTCACCGAGCTGATGCAAGGCAACGTATCCGGCTCGCTGGGCGAGATGGCACAGAGCTGGCTGTCGTCGCGCCAGAGCTGATCTGGGCGACACGGCCGGCCGACGTGCCTGTAAGGTCGGGGGGTGCGGGTAGTGAGGTTCGTGCAATGCGCGCACCTCGTCCCCCTCAAACCCGCACCCCCGGCTTCTTCCCACCGTTCCACTTGCCCTCGATCGCGCGCTCGACCTGTGCGGCGAGTTGCAGAAGCAGGCCGTCGTTGGCTTGCTTGGCTTGGGCCTGGATGCCGAGCGGCAATCCGTGGACCTGCGCACCGAGCGGCAATGAGATTCCTGGAATGCCGCAGAGGTTGGCGAGCGGCGTGTAAGCGAAGTTCTTCCAGAGATTGCCGAACCAGTCGCGCACTGACGGATTGTCACTGATGGTCAGGTATTCGGTCGTGCCCAGCCGGGGAGTCGGCAGTGCAGTCACAGGCGTCAGGATAACGTCCCAGTCCTCGAAGAAGGCGCCGAACGCGCGCGCCGTCGCGTTGAAGTTCGCCTGCATGCGGAACCGCTCGGTATAGCTTGTGCCAATGCCCGCCTCCCAGATGCGGATATTGATCGGCTCGATCAAGTCGGCCGGCGGTCGGTCCAGCCCTCGTGCCGCCAGCATGCCGGCGATGACCTGGGCAAAGTTGCTGATGTAACAGGTCGTCTGCGCCTCGAACGCCGCGACGAAATCAACCTCCGGCAATGCCCAGTCCACGTGGTGACCGAGACCTTCGAGGAAACGCCCAATCCGGGTCAACTCGTCGACGAATTCCGGCACCGCTCGGTAATCGCCCCACTCGTGCGAGAGCGCGATACGCAACCGCTTCGGATCTCGACGGATCAGTTCTGTGTAGGGCTCGGGCGGCATCCAGTACGGCATGAACTCCCCGGGCGCACCGCCACGACAGTGGTCGTAGAAGGCCGCCGTATCACGCACCGATCGCGTGAGGCAGCCTTGGCTTGAGACGAGCCCGGTGAGATCGGATAGGCCCGGCGCGATCGAGAACACGCCGCGGGACGGCTTCAGTCCGATCAGGCCGTTGACGCCCGCCGGAATGCGGATCGAACCGCCACCGTCCGAGCCGTGCGCCATCGGCACCATGCCGGCCGCCACCGCGACCGACGATCCTGCCGAAGATCCGCACGAGGTGAAGTCGGTGTTCCACGGGTTGCGCGTGACGTAGACGGCCGGGTTCTCCACCGAGCTGCACACACCGAACTCGGGTGTCGTGGTGCGCCCCATGATGTTGAGGCCCGCCTGCCGGATGCGCCCAGCGAGAAAGCTGTCGGCAGTCGCCCGATTGCGGCGCATGAACAGCGAGCCCATCTCCTGAAGCCGGCCCGCCAGCGTCGGGCCGAGGTCCTTCATCAGGTACGGCACGCCCGCGAACGGGCCGCCGAGATTGGTCTTGTTGGCGGCCGGATCGGCCACGGCATCGTCGAACACCTCGACGACGGCACCGAGCTTCGCGTCGACCTTCGCGACCGCCGCCGCCACCTGCCGGGCCAGTTCCGATGGCGTGACGTCACCTTTGCGCACGCGATCGGCCAGTCCGACGCCGTCGTGCGCGGCCCACTCGTCCCAGGTCATCGGCAGTGTCACGGGAGCGTCCTTGTCAATTGGCGGTGGCGATCGATGTCTCTCGAATCGTCGAGGGATAATCGCAACTTCGCACGGCGGCGTCAGCGCTTGTCCGGTGGGGGAGACGGGCTTTCGGCGCTGCCGGCCGTGGCGCCTGCGTCGACCGGATGGATGACGCCAGTGACCCATTTCGCCATGTCGGAGACGAGATAGAGCACGCCGTTGCCGACGTCCCAGCCGGTGCCCTCGGTCTCCAGCAGCGAGCGTTTGCGGCGAGCTTCGCGCAGCTCTTCGCTCATGCCATTGCCGCGTGCATAGACCATCGGCGTGTAGACCATGCCGGGCGCGATGCAGTTCACTCGGATTCCCTCGCGGCCGTGATGGGCGGCCATGGCGCGCGTCATGTTGACCACGGCGCCTTTCGATGTCGGATACATCAGGCCGGAATGCCCGCCCCTCACACCTGCCACCGATGCGATGTTGACGATGGCGCCGCCCTTCACCTTGCGCATCTCGGGGATGGCGTAACGGGCCATCAACATCATCGAGGTGACATTGATCCGCAGGTCGCGGTCCCAGGCCTCGAGGTCGAGATCGACGGCATTGCCGCCGGTTCCGCCGACGCCGACATTGTTGACGAGGATGTCGAGCCGGCCCCACGCAGCCACGGTTTTGGCGACGGCGGCCTCGCACGACTTCGGGTCGGTCACATCGCACGCGACGACCATGGAGGTGTTGCCCTCCTTGTCGATCATCGCTTTCGTCGCTTCGGCGTTGGCCGGCACGGCATCGATCAGCGCGACCTTGACGCCCTCGCGCGCCATCAGCATCGCCGCGGCGCGGCCGTTGCCGATGCCGTCCGCGCGCGAGCCCGCCCCCGTAACGATCGCGACTTTTCCCTTCAATCCCATGTCGGGCATCGAGCGTTCCTGTTCGTGACTGATTGACCGTTGTGATCAGGCTTTGAGCCGCGCCGCGACCATGGCGGCGACGAATTCGCGGGTGGACTGGCCGATGAGGCCGCCGTGGCGTCGCGCGGTGTCGTTGAGTGCGGAGATGTAGCCGTCGGCGAGTGTGGAGCGCCCATCGCCGATCCGGGCCGAGAAGGCCGAGACGCAGGCACCCGCGATACCGCGTTGATCGAGTGCCGGCAGGCGGGTGATGCCGGCGCCGTCGATACCGCGGTCGGCGTCGTTACAGACGCAGGCGAAGACGGGATACTTGATCGCCATCTCGGGACGGCCACCAAGTGCGCCGCCATGGCTTGCCGCCACAATGATGTGGCCATCGTCCTCGGGCTTCACGAGGCTCATCGAGTCGATGACGACGACCTTGACGCCGCCTCTGCCAAGCTCGGGCACTTCGAAGCGGGATTCCTCAAGCGGCGTGGGCTTCGGCGAGGGCTTGGGGGACGCCTTGTGCAGAAGCATCAGCGCCTCACGGCAGCTCTGGCCGGGCTTCAAGCCCAGCGCAGCGGCAGGACCATTGACGGTGGTGAGGATGCCGCGCTCGACGCCGTCCTTGCCTTCGCCGATGCGCGCCGACATGTGCGAGATCGCGGCGCCGGGCACCCCCAGGCCTTCGAGCAGCGTTAAGCCGGCCACGCCCGCGCGCTCGCGACCGATGCCGGCGTCGTTCAGGATGATGGCTGCGATGCCTTTGGAGGCTGCGTAGTAGGCCGCGTAGATCCCCGCATGGGAGCCGCAATACGAGACAGCGCCTTTGTGCTTGGCCTCGAAATGGGTGACGCTGTCGAGGACGACGATGTCATCGGGGAGTGAGGCCATGTGTGTGCTCCTCGTAAGGACGGGCGCCAGCCGCACTGCCGGCTCGACAAACTACCGCATGCCCGGCGAGGCTGCGCAAGGCAGTGAAAGAGGAGGGTTGTCGCATGGCCGTCTACGAACATCATGTACTTGCGTTCGGTCCGGGGCGCGTGGCCGAGGTGGGCGGTGCCATCGCCAATGCGGGGCGGGCGGCCGTCGAAGCGAAGGGCGGGCGGCTGTTCGGAGTTTGGAAGCCGCTCATCGGGCTCAACTTCAACTCCATCGTCAGCGTAACGGAATGGCCTGACGAGGCCTCTGCGGCGGCCCATGCCGATACTGCCGTCCACGGCATTGCCGGGATCACAAAGGCGCAGCACGACATCTGGCTGCCGACGTTGCGACCCAAAGCCGGCACCATCGCACGCACCGATCCGGGCTTCACCACGCACCGCTGGTACGATATCCGCGAGAGCGATTTCGAGCGCTTCCTCGAGCTGTCGTCGAACACCTGGGGCAACTGGGAGGGCACGCACGACAGCCAGGTTCAAGGGCTCTGGCGGCAGAAGGCGCCCGCCGGCCCGGGCCTCATTCGCATGCGGCTGATGGCCTGGTATCGCGATATGGGCGTGTGGGAGCGGTCGCGGCACTGGAAGGGCACCAAGGGTGCCGAGACCGCGAACCAAAACCTCGGCCAGCGTTACGACCTTACGCTCGACAGTGCCGTGTCGATCCTGATGACGGTGTGAGGCTCACACCGCCACGCGCAGCAGGACCAAGGCTGCGACCGTCACAACCAGCACATGCCAAGCCGCGAGCGCCAGTGCCGTTCGCATGACCGTTGCGTCGTCGCCGGGTTCGCGACTTGGCAGACATGCCAGCAGCACGGCTGCGACGGGGAGCGACGCCATTCCAACGTGACCGCTGGCCCCGTTCTGGAGCGCGGCAAAGATCGGCGTTGCATCGAACGCCATGCCTGCTGCAGCAGCGCTCGGCATGAACAGAGCGTTACCCGTCACGCCGGAGCCGGTGACGAACCCGCCCACGGCGCCGAGCACTGCGACAGCCACGACAGCACCATCCCGGCCAAGTCCGCTGATGCTCTCCGCGAGCGCCCCGATTGCACCGCACTCGACGAGGAGACGTGCCGCCAGCATGAAGAGCGCGATGGCCGCGACCGGTCGCCATCCGCGGCGTGCCACGGTCGCGATGAGCGTCGGCCGTATGTGAGATGCGGCAGCCAGCACCGTTGCCGCCAGCAGTGCCACACCCGGCGACGTGAGCAATGCGAATTCCACACGCTCCGTCCTCAGGACAGGAGAAAGCCCCGCGGCGGCCAGCGGGACGATCGCCAGCTTCTGCACGACGACGGCGACCAGCAGAACGAGATAGGGGATGAGGCCTGGAGCCATCAAGGCTGCGCCGAGGCTTCCGCTCCAGCGCGCCAGAAGGATCATCAAGACCATCACCGCGAGACCGCCCGCGACGCCTGCCACCTCGACACCGATATAGCGCGAAGCGAGCACGACCGATGCCGCGAGCACGACGCCAGCGAGCACGGCCACTCCACCGTCGGTCAGTTTCGCATGTCCCCCGAATACCAACGCCAAGGCCGGGAGACAGAAAGCGACCGGGCCGCTAACGGCTGCGATCCAGCCCTGCAAATTCTCGACTGGCACTCCGGAGAGCTTGGCGCCGACGTGCGCTGAAATAGCCAGTGCGCCCCAGGGCATCAGACTCATGCCGACGAGACCTATGCCGATGGCAGCGCGCTTCGCGAACAAAGACAGCAGCAACGGCATCGTCACCAGCAGGGAAACGCCCATGCCGGTCAGGCTCTCGACCATGACGCCGATACCGGCCGCGATGAGAATGGCGGCCTGCGGCTTCGGCAGGCCAGCGGCCGCGACGAGAGCTCCGATGGCCTCGGGTGATTTCCTGCCGCGTGTAGCCTCGACGAATAGGATTCCGGGTACGATCATGGCTGCGACCAAGGTCGTCAGAACGGCCGCGTCAGCCGATGCGCGCATCAACTGCGGTAGCGAAGCGGCGCCGAAGACCTGGAAGAGCCAGACCAGCATCGCAGTCGCGGCCGCAGCGGCGGCGGCGGTCAATCCTGACGCGCGAAAGCCCAGGACGACAACCAGAACGACAGCCGGAGGAAAGAGCGCAAAAGCAGACTGCATGATCTATGTCGTTGCTCGCGAGGAGACCGGAGTTTCAAGACGGCTTGCGGACCTATCGCGGCCGGCCGAGGTCGACGGGTACCGAGGGAAACTCGCCGCGGCTGAGCGTGGCGGCCAGCGGGGCGAGACCGGCCGGCCGTACGATCTCGTCGGTGGCGAGCAGGGCCTCAATGGTCCACCAGCCCAGGTCGCTCATCCAGCGCCTGTCGTTCTCGAGCCAGCCGCTCGCGTCGAGCGCATCGGTCGGAGAGCGACAAAAGAAGATGTGCTCCCGGGTGAGGTAGCGGCGGCCCTTCCAATCGTAGCCGGTCGTCCGGTGGGCGACCATGGTCAGCGGGGCAGGGACCCGGATACCCGTTTCCTCGGCAAGTTCGCGGCGCGCGGCCGCTTCCGCCGCCTCGCCGGGCTCGATGCCGCCACCCGGCAAGGCCAGAAAACTCGTGGCGTCGGGCAAGCGCTCCGGCTCGACGGAATGGCCGATCATGGCGCGAAAGAGGAGGATACGGTCGGCGGGATCCAGCACGATAATGCGTGCGGTCGGTCGCTCGATGACTGTTGCCGCACTCATGGGCTTCTCCGGCTTACTTGCCGCGAACCCTAGTTCAAACGACAAGGACCGCCAATATCAGTCGGCACTCGGAACGTGTCCGGGCCGGGATATGATCCCAGCCCGGCTCATTCTCGAAACGATTGGAAAACGCGCGCTATCAGACCGCTTCCTTCAGTTCCTTGGCGGCGCGGAAGGCGACCTTCTTCGACGCCTTGATCTTGATCTGCTCGCCGGTGGCGGGGTTGCGGCCCATGCGCGCCGGGCGCTTCTTGACCTGGAGAATGCCAAGGCCGCCGATGCGGATGCGGGCGCCTTTCTTCAGGTAGCCCGTGATCATGTCGATGGTCTGCGAGAGAATCTCGTTGGCCTGCTTCTTCGGAAGCTGATGCGTATCCGAGATCGCATTGCCGAGATGGCGAAGCGTGACCGTGTCGCCAGCGCCGAGCTTGACCGGCTTCGCTGCCTTCGCGGCCGGCTTCGCTACCTTTGCGGCCTTTGCGGCGGTCTTTGCAGGAGCCTTCGCGGGGGCCTTTGCCGTCTTCGCGGGCTTTGCGGATTTCAGAGCTTTCGCTGCCACTTTCGCTTGCATTGGGATGTCCTACCTGAGGGTTGTCGCCTAGGAACTTGTTATTTCGAATGAATTGGCTTGGTACGCATTAGGTAGATCGAATCAACGCTTTTCCAAAGCAGAAAGTCGCGAAATCACTGTTGGAAATGATGATTTGTGATTCTATTGCAACGCTTTCTGCGATTTCAGGTCGATTTCCGCTGCCGAAGGCTCGCTCTCCGCATGTTCGCCCAATTGCGAAGTATCCTACGACACTCAAGTTGCGGCCGTAATCTCGATGCTTCCGAGGCCTTCGAGTTCGAACTTGAAAGTTTCACCGGCGGCAATCGGCAGCGTCGGAATAACGCTCCCGGTAATCACCACTTGTCCAGCCTCGAGCGGCCTGCCGCGATCCGCGGCGAGGTTCACGCACCAGGCGAGCGCGCCCATGGGATCGTCGGTCCGACCTTCGCGGATGTCTCCCGGCATGCGCAGGCGCCCGACGAGGCCATTCAGTTCCAGCGACGCGGGCACCTCGACCGGCTTGCCGAGAACGATACCGGCGTTCCAGGCGTTATCGGCAATCAGCGTGGTGGGCCGGGTTTCCTTGTAGACGGCCTTGCGATCCTCGATCAGCTCGAAGGCGGGCATCACCTCGGTGATCTCGGCGCGGACCTCCTCGCGCGTCCAGGGCGTCGCCTTCTTCGACAGGGTGCGGCCGACGCGGACGGCGAGCTCGAATTCGAGCACGACGTGCATGTAACGGCTCATCCGAGGGACGTGGGGCGCCGCGTGCACATTCCGTGCGTAGATCATGCCACCGCAGGGATGGTCGATGCCCATCAGCTCCTGCATGACCTTCGTCGTGACCGCGATCTTGAGACCGGCAACGGGGCCGTGAAGTGGCTCCCACAGCTCGCGCAACGCTTCCTGCACAGCGTAGGCGTCAGCGATGGATGGTGGCTCAAGGGGGCCGGACAGATTGCGATAGGGCTGCCGGTTGGAATGCGCATCCGCGATGAAGCGCGCGGCCGCGGCAGGACTAAAGGTCGTGTTACTCATCGCTTTGTTCAACTCACTCTACGCTGTACACAAGGGACCTTCGGCGGGCACTTGTGCACCCGCCGAACTGCTGGTCATGCGGTCAGGCGTTCCATCTCCTTGACGATGGCCTGGCCCATCTCGGTGGTACCGACACGGCGCATGTTGGGCTGCATGATGTCAGCCGTCCGATAGCCCTGCTCGAGCGTGCCGGCGATGGCCTTGTCGATCAGATCGGCCTCCTTCGCCATATTGCAGGAGTAGCGCAGCGCCATGCCAAACGATGCGATCTCGGCGATCGGGTTGGCGACGCCCTGGCCTGCAATATCGGGGGCAGAGCCGTGGATCGGCTCGTAGAGGGCTTTCGGAATGCCCGTCTTCGGATCGGGTGCGCCGAGCGCTGCCGAGGGCAGCATGCCAAGCGAACCCGCCAGCATGGCCGCTTCGTCGGAGAGCATGTCTCCGAAAAGGTTGTCGCAGACGAGCACGTCGAACTGCTTGGGATTGCGCACGAGCTGCATGGCGCAGGCGTCCGCGAGAATGTGGTGCAGCTCGATGTCGGGGTACTCGTTCTTGTGGACCGCCGTTACGACCTGGTTCCAGAGCACGCCCGTGCGCATGACGTTACGCTTCTCGGCCGAATGGACCTTCTTTCCGCGCTTGCGAGCCAGATCGAAGGCGACGCGTGCGATACGCTCGATTTCGCGCGTGGTGTAGACCGTCGTGTCGACGGCGCGCTTCTGGCCGTCCTCCAGCGTGACGATCTCCTTCGGCTCACCGAAATAGGTGCCGCCCGTCAGCTCGCGCAGGATCAGGATGTCGAGGCCTTCGACCAGCTCGCGCTTCAGGCTCGAGGCCTCAGCAAGCGCCGGGTAGCAGATGGCCGGGCGCAGGTTGGCAAAGAGATCGAGTTCCTTCCGGAGCTTCAGGATGCCGGCCTCGGGGCGGATGTCGAAGGCGACCTTGTCCCACTTCGGGCCGCCGACGGAGCCAAAGATGATGGCGTCAGCGGCCTTGGCCTTGGCGAGTGCGGCATCCGTGAGCGGCGTGCCGTGCTTGTCGATGGAGCAGCCGCCGCAGAGATCCGTGTCGGTGCGGAACTCCGCATTGGCCTTTTTCGAGAGGAACGAGATGACTCGCTCAACCTCCACCATGACCTCGGGGCCGATGCCGTCGCCGGGCAGCAGGAGAAGGTTGTGGGTGGCCATAGATGCCTCGTTTTACAGGGTTTCAGAGAGGTTTGGGTGTATGCCCTTGCTCTAGACAAGCGAACAGCGACGCGCAAGGCATTGAGGCGCCGGACATCGACTTTTTCGGCAGACGCCCGCGTTAGGGCGCGTTTTGCGCTGCTTTCCGAGGGCTTTCCCGAGGGCGCCTTTGACTTCACACCGTCCCTGGCCGATAGCTCAATCGCGCTACACAGGATCGTACCGACGTGCCCGAGACGCGAAAATCAGGCGAAATCGAGAGCAAGGCCGCGGATGGAGGCGGATCGGTCGCGCGTGCTTCGCGGGTCGACTGGCCCGATGGCCTGAAGGCAACGCCGGAGTACGAGGCTGCGATCGACCACTTGCGGTCGGGCGAGGGCCATCTCTTCGTGACAGGCCGCGCCGGCACCGGAAAATCGACGCTGTTGCGCACTCTTGGAGAACTCGTGGCCGAGCCGATGGTGGTCGTGGCGCCGACCGGTCTCGCTGCGGTGAACGTGGGTGGCCAGACGATCCATTCGTTCTTCGGCTTGCCGCCACGGCTGGTCGGTCCAGACGACATCCGGCGGAGCCGCAACGGCGCCTTGATGCGCAAGCTGAAGCTGCTCGTGATCGACGAGGTTTCGATGGTGCGATCCGACCTAATGTGGGCGATCGACCAGTCGCTGCGCGTCAATCGCGGCCGACCGCGAGAGCCGTTCGGTGGCGTGCGGCTCGTCATGTTCGGCGATCTCCACCAGCTGCCGCCGGTGGTGCAGGAACACGAGGTGGCCGATCATCTCGAGAGCCGCCATGGGGGGCCGTTTTTCTTCTCCGTGGGCGCGCTTGCGGAAGGGGCCGGCACCGTGCGTCTCGAGTTGACCCAGGTGTTCCGCCAGAAGGAGGGCGCGCTGCTCGACGTTCTCAATCGCATCCGTGATGGCGAGGTGGGAGAGGACGAACTCGAGGTGTTGAACGATCGGGTCTCGCCCATACGCACACTCAGCGAGGGTGACCCGTACGTGATCCTGACGCCGACCAACGCCGCCGCGCACCGGATCAATGCCGCCTTCCTGAAAGCGCTGGCTGGCGAAGCGCGCCAGTACGCAGCCCAAGTGACGGGCGAGTTCGGGCAGGGTGCCCAGCCCACGGAAGCGACGCTGATGCTGAAGCCCGGTGCCAAAGTCATGCTTCTGCGCAATGACGCGGATCGACGGTGGGTCAACGGCACGATCGCCCGCGTCACCCGTCTCGGCGACGAGAACGTGCACGTCGAGATCGATGGGCGCGAGTATGAGATCGAGCCGGTGGCGTGGGAGAGCCGGCGGTACGCCTACGACCAGACCGCGCAGAAAATCGTCGAGACGGTCGCCGGGACTTTCAAGCAACTGCCGCTGCGGCTGGCGTGGGCCCTCACCATTCACAAGAGCCAGGGACTGACACTCGACAAGGTGTATATCGACCTTGGCCGGGGTACGTTTGCCCATGGGCAGGCCTATGTCGCGCTGTCGCGGTGCCGATCGCTGGAGGGGTTGTCCCTTGCCCGTCCCTTGAGACCACAGGACGTGCTGTTCGACCAGGCCGTGCTTGGCTATCGGGAAGTTTTTCCTTCTCTGGTCTAGTCACTTAGCGTCTCTGACAGGCCAACTCATATCGCACTGCACAATTCTTGTTGCAATGCACCATCGCATCGCTTATATCAGTGCCAACAGGCGGGCGCGCCCCGCCGCAGATATTCAGCACCCTCGACACTGGAGAGACAGATGAACGAGCACTTCACCCGTCAGGCCGAGCAATTCTTCAGCGCCGCCAAGGACGCTCGCGTTCCCGAGAACGTCAAGGCAATGGTCGCCGACGGCGTCGCCAAGACCCGCGATGTCTACGAGAAGGCCAGCACTGTCGCCAAGGACCAGGCGAAGGTCGCCGAGGAAATGATGCTCGCCAGCCAGGCCGGCGCCAAGACCCTCGGCAGCAAGATGATGGAGAACACCGCGGCGAACACCGAGGCGGTTTTCGATGCAGCCCAAGCCATGGTTCGCGCCGGCTCGCTGCCTGAGGCCGCGCGCATCCAGGCCGAGTTCATGCAGAAGCAAATGGCGCTGGCCGGCGCCCAGACCCGCGAGCTGTTCGAGCTTTCGACCCGCATCGCGCAGCAGACCTTCCAGACCTTCAACTCGGCAGCGACCAAGTCGTTCGAGACGATGAAGAAGGGCTGAGTTCACGAGAACAGGGACTGAGCCGCAAGGCCGGTCTCAAGTGGGGCAGGGAGCCCGGTGCCGAAAGGTGCCGGGCTCTTGTTTTTGCCCGCTAAGTGCGAATTGGGGCCACACCGCACCAATCGGCGACGAACAGGGCCATTGCCATCGTGATGCGCTCCAGAGACGCCAAGCTGACGCGCTCATCGAAACCGTGGATGTTCTCGGAAAGCGGCCCGTAGCATAAGGTCGGCACGCGATCGTAGAGGGCATAGACCCGAGCGTCCAAGTAGCCGGCGGTCATGAACGATTCCAGGGGGCGCCCCATCACCGCCTCGTGCGCAGCTGCCAGACAGGCCTCGGCATCGGAGCCCGGTTCGAGCACATAGCCCTCGGCATTGAAGCCGGTCCAGTGCACTGACGGGGGGTTGTTCGCGAGATATGGATCGCGACGGGCGAACACCGACAACCAGTTCTCGACCTCACGACGAGCCTCAGCGGCCGTCGTTCCAGGATAGAGGGCCAGACGGCACGAAACGCGGCACCAGGCCGGGACCGACGAGGCCCAGTCTCCGCCCTCGATTCGGCCGATGTTCAGGTTGATCGGATGGGGCTCATCGTCGAAATGCGGCCGGCCCGTCTTGCGCGTGTTCAGCTCAGCCTCGAGCCGGCGCAGCTCGCCGATCACCCGATACGCCGCGTCGATCGCGTTAGCACCCGCTCCCATCTCGCGCACGTGCACAGGAAGGCCGCGGACTTCGACATCGAACCAGAGAACGCCGACATTGGCGCGGACAAGCTTTTCATCCTCCGGCTCAGGGATCAGCACAGCATCCGCCTTGTAGCCGCGGAGGTGGGTCATCAGTGCGCCGTTGCCGGTCGATTCCTCCTCGACGACGGACTGCACGTAGACGGTGGCTGACGGCTCCAAGCCAATACGGCGTAGCGCTTCGAGACAGAAGATATTGGCGGCGTGGCCGGCCTTCATGTCGGCGCCGCCTCGCCCATAGAGCCAGTCGCCATCGATCACCGGATCGAACGGCGGATGGGTCCACATATCGAGCGGCCCGGTGGGAACGACATCGACGTGGCCCTGCAGAATGAGCGAGCGGCCGGTCTCTTTGGCCGGACGATGGATGCCGACGAGGATCGGCGCGCGCGAATGCTCGGATGTCACCGGGGCACCGCCGACGTGGGAAAGGAGCGCCTGCTCGTTCATCTCAAAGCGATCGACCTCGAGGCCGCGCTTGCGCATCTCGCGGAACATGAAGTCCTGAACGGCGTGCTCGGCGCCGCGTACAGACGGAAACCTCACGAGGTCCTGCGCGAAACGCACCTGCTCGGCAAAGCCCTCCTTGACCGAGGCGACGATACGGTTTCGCAAGTGATCGTCCATGGCCGTCAAGTCCTCCTTGTCACGCGCATCCATACGCGGACCGCCCGGAAGGACAAGACGTACTTGACTTGCCTTCGGACGAGCCAACACCCTAACGCCGTCGTTTCCAGATAGCTGCAAGAACGGACGCTGCCGATGAGCCTCTACCCGCCGCCAACCACCATTCGGGCCGAGGTGTTCTCGCGCATGCCGGATGAACTCAGGCGCAAAACGCGCACCGAATGGGCGGACTTCAACAAGCCGGGCCAGATCGTCGATTGCTTTCTCGAAGGGCCGAGCTTTGACAGGTCGGGCAATCTGATCGTGACCGACATCCCGCACGGGCGGGTGTTCCGCATCTCCAGCACTGGTGCGTGGACCCAGATCGCCGAGTACGACGGCTGGCCGAACGGTCTCAAGCTGCACAAAGACGGCCGCGCGTTCATTACCGACTACAAGCGCGGGATCATGGCGCTGGACCTCGCTTCGGGCACGATCACGCCGCTGATCCAGACCATGCGGTCGGAGAGCTTCAAGGGCGTCAACGACCTCCACTTCGCTGCGAACGGCGATCTCTACTTCACCGATCAAGGACAGACCGGGCTGCACGACCCGACGGGTCGCGTCTATCGCTACGGCACCGATGGGCGGCTCGTGGCGCTGGTCAATACGATCCCGAGCCCCAACGGACTTGTGCTGGATCTCCACGAGCGCGTGCTTTTCGTCGCCGTAACGCGCGCCAATGCCATCTGGCGCCTACCCATCATGCCGGACGGCGCAGTGTCCAAGGTCGGGGTCGCCATCCAGCTCACGGGTGGGCTTTCGGGTCCTGATGGTCTGGCTCTCGACGAGGAGGGCGGACTCGTCGTCGCCCATGCCGGCATGGGCGTCTGGCGCTTCGACCGTATGGGGCGGCCGACACACTTCATCGATCCTGTTGTTGCGCCGTTCGTCACCAACATCGCTTTCAAGGGCCGGCGCCTCTACATGACCGAGAGCGAGAGCGGTACCATTCTGACCGCCGAGCTGCCGGTGGGCGGCAAACCGATGTACGGCCTCAGTTGAGCTTCGGAGACTTGCCGCCATGGCCGTGCGCACTCTTCCCGGGCCCAACGCATTCAAGCTCGGCCTATTCGGGCTCAACACCGACGGCGGCATCGCGATCACCAAGGTGCCGGAGCGGTGGCGCGCGCGCTGGGACGATATCGCCGATGTGGTTCGGCTCGCCGACCGATCCGGGTTCGACTTCTTGTTGCCGATCGCGCGCTGGAAGGGCTACGGCGGCGAGACCAACGTGCGCAATGCCTGCTTCGAGACGCTGACCTACGGTGGCGCGCTCGCGGCGATGACCGAGCGATTGTTCATCTTCTCGACGGTGCATGTGCCTGTGGTTCATCCGGTGTTCGCGGCCAAAGCGCTCACGACCATCGATCACGTCAGCCACGGCCGCGCCGGCCTCAACATCGTGTGCGGTTGGCATCAGGCCGAGTTCGACATGTTCGGGCTTTCGCAGGGTGCTCACGACGACCGCTACGAGCGGGGGCGGGAGTGGACCGAGATCCTGACCCGCATCTATTCGGAGGACGGCCGGCCGTTCGACTACAAGGGCCGCTTCTACGATCTCAAGGGCGTAACCGGCGAGCCGGCACCCGTGCAGCGGCCTCGCCCCTTCACGATGTCGGCGGCCTCGTCCCCGACCGGACGCGCCTTTGCGATGGCGACGAGCGACATGCTGTTCGACACCTTCCGCGACATCGAGACGGGCAAGCGGCAGCTCGCGGGAATTGCGGAAGCCTCAGCCAAGGCCGGGCGCGCGGAGCCGCTCGGCGTATGCACCGCCTGTCATGTCGTCGCCAGGGAGACGCACGCCGAGGCCGAAGCCTACTATCGCCACTATGCCGACACCAACATGGATGCCGCCGCGGTAGATTTTCATGTCGGCACGACGAAGGCCAACCGCATCGTCGATGCGGCGATGATCGAGGACCGCGTGCGGCGGGCGGCGGGGCTGTCCAGCTACAAGCTGGTCGGAACGCCGGAGCACATTGCCGAGCAACTGATCGCCATCCATCGCGCGGGTTTCGCGGGCACGACGCTGTCGTTCGTCAACTTCAAGGACGAGCTGCCGTTCTTCATCGAGCGCGTGATGCCGCTTCTCCGGCGCGCGGGTCTGGTGGCCTGAGCGGTGGTTTCGGGCTATCTGCACTGATCCTGTGCCATGTCAGCGGGCCGGCTGTGTCGGCGCCAAAGCGAGGATTTCTCCCAATGACCAGCAGCAACTCAGCATCGCCCGCCTCGCGCACGATCGCCGATTTCGTTTGCGGCACCGCGCCTGGAGCTTTGCCGCCGGAGGTTCTGCACGAGGCCAAGCGGTCGCTCTTGAACTTCGTCGGTGGGGCGGTCGGCGTCGCCTACGCGCCGGTCGTCGAGACGGCGGTGCGGGTGCTGGAGCCATTCTCGGGGCCGCGCACGCATACACTCATCGGACGGCACGAACGTCTGGATCCTCTGTCGGCCTCCTTCATCAACGCGGTGTCGGCAAACCTGCTCGACTATGACGACACGCACCTGAGAACCGTGATCCACCCGACTGCGCCCGTGGCTCCCGTCGCACTCGCGCTCGCCGAGACTCGCCCGCTCACAGGCGCGCAAGTGCTCACCGCGTTCGCGCTCGGCGCCGAGATCGAATGCCGGATCGGCAACATGGTGACCGGGGGGCACTACGCGCGGGGCTGGCACATCACCTCGACATGCGGCGTCTACGGTGCGGCGGTTGCCGCCGGCTACCTGCTCGGGCTCTCGCCGGAGAAGCTCGCGCACGCGCTCGGAATCGCTGCAAGCCAGTCGGCCGGAATCGTGGAGAACCTGCCGACCGAGGCGAAGAACGTCGGCATGGGCAATGCGGCACGCGGTGGTCTGGTGGCGGCGCTGTTCGCTGAGGGAGGCTACGACAGCGCCCCGCGGGCCATCGACGGACCGCTCGGCTGGGCGCGGGCAGCAGGAGACGAACCCAACCTGGACGAGCTGCTCGGCGACCTCGGGACGCGATGGGAGCTGTTGAAGAACACCTACAAGCCCTATCCCGCCGGCATCGTGATGCATTCGATCATCGATGCGTGTCTCGATCTCAGGGCACGCCACACCATCGAGGCTGCGTCGATCGCGAGCGTCACGGTCAGCGGAGACGCACTGCTGCTGGCGCGCGGCGACCGCGAGGTGCGCAACGAGCGCGACGCGCGCGTCTCGATCCATCACAGCGTCGCGGCGCCTTTTCTCTGGGGCGCCTTCGGTGTGCGCGAACTCGACCGCGAGCGGGTCCTGTCGACAGAGGCCATGGCGCTCCGGGCCAAGGTTAAGGCCGAGCGTGACGACAAGATCCCCCAGGGTGGCGCCAAGGTCGTCGTGCGGCTTGCGGATGGCACCACGCAGGAGACGACCGTCCTCCACGCGCGCGGCAGCATCCAGAAGCCGATGACGGATGGCGAGATCGAGGACAAGGTTCGGTCGCTGGTTGCCCTCGCCGGCACCAACCTCGATGCCGAGAAGATCATCGCGGGCGTCTGGGGGCTCGATGTGGCGCCGGGTGTCATGGCCCTGATGGCCGCCACCGTAGCCCGTGTCGCTTAACGATCGCGGGGCCTGCGCTTGACTTGCGGGCGCTGGCATTACCAATCTCGGTCCGATCCATCCAGCGGGACTCGCAGGCTGCCCCCGGCGCAGTCTCAAGGCCCGTGACCGTACATTCGAACACAACCAAAACGAGGGACGACATGGCGAAGGTAGGCTTCATCGGACTTGGCAACATGGGCCTGCCCATGGCCGGTAATCTTGTCAAAAAAGGCCACGAAGTCAAAGGCTTCGACATCATGGAGGACAACCTGACGAAGGCCGCGCAGGCCGGCGTGAAGCGGGTTGCCAGCGCCGCCGAGGCCGCCAAGGACGTCGAGATCGTCGTTACCATGGTGCCGACCGGCAAAGAGACGCTCGCCGTCTACGAGGGCTCCGGCGTGTTCCAAGCTGCCAAGAAGGGCACGCTGTTCATCGACGCGTCGACGATCGACGTCGGGCAGGCCCGCAAGGCTCACGACATCGCCAAGGCCGCTGGGATGCTCTCGCTCGATGCGCCGGTCTCGGGCGGCACGGTGGGAGCAGACGGGGCGACACTCACCTTCATGTGCGGTGGCTCGAAGGAGGCGTTCGAGAAGGCGCGCCCGGTGCTGGAAGGCATGGGCCGCAAAGTCGTGCACTGCGGCGAGGCCGGTGCCGGCCAGGCCGTCAAGATCTGCAACAACATGATGATGGCGATCAACATGCTGGGCGTGTGCGAGGGGTTCGCGCTCGCCGAAAAGCTCGGCATCTCGCACCAGACGTTGTTCGACGTGGTCTCCACCTCGACCGGCAACAGCTTTGCACTGTCGGGCTACTGCCCGGTTCCGGGCCCCGTCCCGACGACGCCCGCCAACCGCGACTATGCGCCGGGCTTCATGACCAAGCTGATGGTCAAGGATCTCGCGCTCTCGCAGTCGTCGTCACAGGACGCCGGCGTCGCAACCCCAATGGGCGCGCAGGCCCATGCCATCCTGCGGCACTACATGAACATGGTCGAGGGTGCGCCCGAGAAGGACTTCTCCAGCGTCGCCAACTTCGTGCGCGTCGTGAAGAAGTAAATCGTTGCGATGGCGGCGCCGCCGGGCCGCATCGACCAGCATCAGCAGGAATGGCACCCCATGCCCACCATCGCCTACTACATGACGCTCAACTCGCCCTGGAGCTATCTCGGCAGCGCCAAGTTCGCCGAGATGGCCAAGCGGTTCGGGCAGACGGTCGACATCAAGCCGGTGAAGTTCGGCGTCATCTTTCCGCAGACCGGAGGCCTGCCACTCCCGAAGCGTGCGCCGGCACGGCAAGCCTATCGCCTGCAGGAGCTGGCGCGCTGGCGCGAGGTACGCGGACTGCCGCTGACGATCCAGCCGAAGCATTTTCCGTCCGATGAGACGGCAGGCACGCGCCTGCTGATCGCGGCGAAACTGCAAGGCAAGGATGCTCACCGACTCGCCACCGAGATGGGGCGCGCACTTTGGGAGCGCGAGGAGAATCTCGCCGACTGGGACGCCTTGAAGGCGGCGGCATCTCGGGCCGGGCTGGACGCGGATGCGATCAAGGCGGCCGCGCCCTCCGACGCCGAGATCGACAAGCAGCACGACGGCTATACGGCGGAAGCGCTCGATCGCGGCGTGTTCGGGGCGCCGACATACTATCTGGAGAGCGGCGAGTTCTTCTGGGGGCAGGACCGGCTGGAACTGCTCGAGCGCCAGCTCGCCAAGGGATGAGCGCCGGCTTGCACACGATCTCGTCCGAGGATCTCGAGCGGCTCGTCGCCGCGGCGCTCGAGACAGCCGGCACGAGTGCGCCCAACGCGTCCAGCGTCGCGCGGGCGCTGGTCGCGGCCGAGATCGACGGCCAATCGGGGCACGGTCTGTCGCGCGTCGCGAGCTATGTGGCGCAAGTCCGTGTCGGCAAGGTCGACGGCCGTGCCGTCCCGACCTGCGAGCGAACGCGGACGGCGACCCTTGCGATCGATGCAGCGCATGGTTTTGCCTATCCGGCACTCGATCTCGCGGTCTCCCATCTGCCCGCAGTCGCCCGCGAGACGGGGGTTGCCGCGGCTGGACTTCGGCGCTCGCATCATGCCGGAGCGCTCGGGCTCGTGGCCGAGCGTCTTGCCGACGCGGGTCTCGTCACACTGATGTTCGCCAATACCCCATCGGCCATGGCGCCGTACGGTGGCAAGCGCGCGCTCTTCGGCACGAATCCAATCGCGTTCGCCGCGCCACGTCGCGATGGCCCGCCGATCGTGATCGATCTCGCGCTGTCGGAGGTCGCACGCGGCAAGATCCTGGCCGCTGCCCAGAAGGGCGAGGCGATTCCGGCTGGCTGGGCGCTCGACAAGGATGGCCGGCCAACGACCGACCCGAAGGCGGCGCTCGCCGGGACACTTCTACCATCGGGAGGTGCCAAGGGCGCCGCGCTAGCGCTGATGGTCGAACTGCTGGCGGCTGCCATCACCGGTGCGCATTTTGCCAGTGAGGCCTCCGCATTTCTCGACGACAAGGGGCCGCCACCTGCGACGGGTCAGCTGATCATCGCCCTTGATGGCGGGGCGCTCGGTGCCAGCGATGGTCTGCCCGACCGGGTGGCCGTCTTGGCCGACGCGATCGAAGCGGAGTCCGGCGCGCGGGTGCCCGGCGCCCGCCGGCATGCCTTACGGGCCGAGGCGAGGCGCATTGGCTTGCGCGTCACGCCACGGGTCATCAAGGAGATCGAGGCGCTTGTGGTCGCCTGATGGCCGTCACCGCCAGTTGGCTCTTACTGCCAGAGCAGCACGAACGGCGTAATCAGGATCGTCTGGGCGCCCGGCTTGTCGACTACTCCCTCGCCCGCGGCGATCTCGGCCATGACGCCTGTCAGGGTTGCCGATGGGCGCATCCGAAAGATGACATCCGTGCGTTCGACGACGAGGGCGCCGTTCTGCCAAACGCGAATGATGCCGTCCTTCTGGCCAGGCGTATTCAGCACCAGTTCCTGATCAAGCTCGGCCCATTGGCCAGGCTGAAGTGCAAGCGTGCCGCGTTTACCGCCAAGCGAGCGGCTCTCGGTCAAGCCGGGCAATTGCGCGTAGATGTCGATCTCGCCGGACGTGTTCCAAGTGAAGCGGGTCGTGAACTCTCCCGCCCCCTCGGAGCCGTCCTGCTCCGATACGCCATAGAGGCCCGGGAGACGGCCGCCCCGTCCGAACTTGAAGCCTTCAGGCACGAACACGGAATAGCTCAGGCAAGCTGCCTTGGGCTTGCGGAAAGACTGTGGGACCCAGTTGAAGCCAGCGCCGGCGCGACCTGCAGAAGCATCCCTCGATGCAGACGGTACAGCGGCGAGATCCACCTCGATTGCGACTTTTGACGGGCCGGAGCTGAGCGTCACGATGTTGGCGGCCTCGATCAGACCCCAGTCGCTGTTGGCGGCCTGGCCTTGCAGATCGGAGGCGGTCATCAGTACGCCTTCGCGCTCCAACGAGAGGCGGGTCGCATTCTCGAAACGCTCCTTGCAGGACGCGAGCTGGTCTGGAGCGAAGATCGAGCGCAACACGACGCCGAGCGACGCGAGGCCGATGACGATCGCAGCTCCGTTAAGGAGCAGCGTCGTCGAATTCGGCAGCTGCATCTTGCTCATCCGCGTTCCCCTAGGCGTATCCGCTGCCTGACGAGCGACCAGGCCCGCACAGCACTTTCAGCCGACGCCGTCAGACACGGCCCCGACCAACGATCAATTTCACGAACGAGAATGCCAGAAATGGCTTAATGCGCTGTCAACCGCCGAGGTGTCAGCCCCGCTGACACGGGACGTTGATCGGCGCGCGGCGCCACTCAAGCGATGAGGATGGCATCCGAGGCCCAGGTGCTCGGGAGGCCGCCTCCTATGCCCGCCAGCAGGGCCACATCGACAAAGGCCCCGTCAACAAGAGCGGAGACCATGGTTCCCCCCGACACGACGGTCAGCTTGATCGCCTCGTCCTTCGGCATGGCATTGCCCTTGTAGAAGTCACGAAGATCCAAGGTATCAACCGAGGTAAAATCGGTAATGATGTCGACACCCAGGTGGGCACCATCACTGGCGATCACATCCTTGACCAGGAACTTGAAGGTGTCGTTGTCGGCTCCGCCCGTGAGCGTATCCGCCCCAGCGAGGCTTCGGATCTCGTCACTGCCGGCGGCGCCATTGAGAACGTTGTCGCGTTTGTCGCCCTTGATCACATCGGCATGATTCGTGCCGATCAAGTGTTCGATGCTCCACACCTCGGAGGTGCCGTTGCCGACTACCGTATGCTTCGAGAGATCGGCGACGATGCCCTGGGCAAAGCCGAGGAAACTCAAGGTATCGAAGCCGCTGCCGCCGTGGAAGTAATCGTCACCACCACCGGCTCGCAACGTGTCGTTGCCGGAGCCGCCGCTGACGAAATCATTGCCGAGGCCATCGTAGATGACGTCTTTGTCGGCGTCGCCGTAAAGCAGATCAACGCCATCATGGCCGTTGATGTTGTCGTTGCCACTGCCGCCGTAGATGACATCGTCGCCGCCCTCGCCCCAGAGCAGGTCATCGCCGCTGCCGCCCCTCAGGGTGTCGTTGCCCTGCTCTCCGCGCAGGGTATCCCGGCCGGCGCTGCCCTCGAGCAGGTCATCCCCGAGCCCGCCCCTCAGGGCGTCGTCGCCGTAGCCGCCCCGCAAGGTGTCGTTGCCGGCTTCACCCGACATGCGATCGTTGCCGGCGCCACCCTTCACGTAGTCGTCGCCGTCACCGGCGAGAACCGAATCATTGCCCGCCATGGCGTCAATCTGGTCCGGCTGCGGCGTACCGATGATCGTTTCAACCGCGTCCGTTCCGTTGATCTGCGCCACGTGCCTGCTCTCCCACTATTACCCGCGCGCCTCACAGCCGGCGCTGCTACTCTTGACCCGTCGATGCAAAACCCCGAATAAAATCCAGCGTTTTGCCGTCTATTTTTTCTCGTATTCGATCTCGACCATTTCGACCCTAGCAATAGCACTTGAACCTCTCGTTCTATTTCGAGCGCAAATTCTGGATAATTTTTGCAAGAATTATATCTAATTCTACAAACGAAAACGGCCACCCGTCGAAACGGGTGGCCGCATGTCAGCAGTTGGCAGTCGGTTCGTCAGACAAGAATCATGCCGTTGTCGTGCATGGTGGTCGCGTCGAAGCCCGTAACGCCCTCCAGCGTAACGACCTGCTGCCACTCGCCGCCGATGGCCGCGAAGACGTGAGACGACGCACCATCATCGACGACTTTGACAACTTCATCGATGCTCTTGAAGGAGCCGCTCTTGAACATCTTCGAGAAGTCGAGAACGTCTTCCTTCGAGAAGTCGGTGACGAGGTCGGCACCGAGGAGGTTTCCGCCGGCATCGACCACGTCCTTGGCGAGCCATTGGAACGTGTCCTTGCCTTCGCCACCCGTGAGGGTGTCGGCGCCGCCCAAGCCGCGAAGCACGTCGTTGCCGTCGCCGCCAACGAGATGCTCAGCGGTCTTCGAGCCCTTCATGTAGTCGTCGAACGAGGAACCGACGACTTTCTCGAAGTTCCAGAGCACGTCGTTGCCCATGCCGACGGCCGACTTTTTCGACAGGTCGATGCTCATCGAGCCTTGAGCCTGCGAGAAGTCGATTACGTCGTAATCGGCCGCACCGTTGTAGCTGTCGTCACCTTCGCCAGCCACGACGACATCGTCGCCGGAACCGCCGTCGACTTTGTCGTTGCCAGCCCCGTCGCGCAACTCGTCGTTGCCCGAGTTGCCCATCAACAGGTCGTTGCCGTCGCCGCCGTCGAGCGTGTCGTTGCCGGAGTTGCCGGCCAGCTCGTCGTCGCCTTTGCCACCGTCGACAAGGTCGTTGTCCTTGCCGCCCGAAATGACGTCATTGCCGGACTCACCGAACAACTGGTCGTCGCCGGAATTGCCCCACATCTGGTCGTTGCCGTCACCGCCGTACAGGACGTCGTTGTCGGCTACGGTCGTCACGTGCGGCTTGGTGCTCACGACGCCGGTCGGCTTGGTGCCGCCGTACATCATGTCGTCACCCTGACTGCCGACGAGCACGTCATTGCCGGCGTTGCCCTGCAGCTCGCTGCCGGGCGCTTTCGCCATCGTGACCTCGATCGTCGCAGTGGCCTGCAGTTTCGAGGAGCCAGTGGTGGACGCCGTGACAGAGAGCTTGAAGTTGCCGAGCGCCTCACCGGTGATCGTCAATCCAGCCAGATCCTCGACCGTCAGCGACCAGGACCCATTGCCGTTGTCCTGACCAGCCGACAGCTTGGCACCTGCCGGTACGGCGCCAATCAGGATCGACAACGTCTCCGAGCCGTTGGCATCGACGAGATCGACGCCGATCTCGAGCGGCACGGTGAAGCTCGTGCCGTTGCCAGCGACAATGTTGTCGTCACCGCCACGACCCGCGAGGTGATCGTTTCCAGTGGCACCGACGATCTTGTTGCCGTCCCGGTCGCCCTCGACAGTCATGCCCGGATCGAAATCGACAACGTCCTTGGCCGTCAGCACGAGAGCGTCGGCTTCCTTGCCCTTGTCACCAGGTCCCTTGCCGTTGTCCGTGTGGCCATCGTCATTGTGGTCACCATCGCCGTGGCCGCGACCGTCGTGCTTGTTGTCGTCGTTGTTCGGATCGCTATTGCCTGCGTGCTCCTTCTCGGCCTTTTCCTTGGCCTCGGACTCAGCCTTCTCCTTGGCTTCGTGCTCGGCCTTAGCCTTGGCTTCGTGCTCGGACTTTTCCTTGGCCTCGGACTCGGCCTTAGCCTTGGCCTCGGACTCGGCCTTCACCTGGGCTTCCAGCGCCGCCTTCGCCTTCAACTCGGCAACCTGCTTTTCGGCTGTGCCGTTAGCAATCGCAGTCGCATTCGCCTTGCCGACATGCAACGTCAGCACGGTGTCGTCGAAATCCTTGTCGCCGCCATTCTTCAGGTCTTCGAACCCGAGCTTGACAGTCCCGCTGGCAGCGTCGACGGACATCTTGACGTGGTTGAGACCATCGCCGTTCAGGCCCTTGCTCCCATCGTCCACGCTGTGGAAGATGGATGTTCCATAGGCCGACTTGACGACAGTTTCCTTGCCCGCATCGGATACATGCACGAGCTTGAGTTCGATGCCGCCATTGACGTTGCCGTCATTGCCTTTCGCGTCGACCAGCTTGAAGCTGCCCATCGTGTCGGACAGCAGCTTGTTCATTCCCGATTGGGAATAGCCATCGGGCACGATGAAGAAGCCAACTCTCTCACCAGCTCCGATATCGACGTCGAGAGCCGATTTGCCGGCCATCAGATCGCCACCGGAGTTCTTCAGCGATGCATTCGCGAAAACAATGCGAACATCGGTGATCGACCCATCGTCGGCGATCGTGTACATGCCGAGCGCATTTTTGAAGCCAGCGGATTCGCCTTGGAAGACGACCTTTCCGCTGTACTCCTCTACTGCGACGAGCGCAGGCGGCCCGCCATTTCCATTCTTATTTTTGCTCATCTCACCTCAGACTCCTGGCACACCCGCTCCGACAGGCCAAACAATGTGCTTCATACGCATCGACATCGATGGACGCGCAGCGCAGCGAATTGCGGACACTCTTCGACCCTGGACTCCGACAATAATCTTCGACTTCGAACATCCAGTTCATTCGTCCGTGTGCATGTTATTAAAATTTACTTCAACTTTTACGCATTTGACCACGAAAAAGCCGCCACGAATGGTGACGGCTTTCTCGGTTCTCAACGACTGATCTACCCTACCAAGCGATACCCTGATATTCCGTCCCGGCTGGCAACTCGCGGGACAGTCGGGCGAGGTCGAGTACATGCACGCCCGGATTGCGCTCCGCCACGGCAACTCGGAACTCCGGCGTCGCGTGGCTGACGACGACGACGTCCGACGTTGCGACCAGGGTCGCGGCATCCTCTACGACGAGATCGGACAGCGAGTCCATCAGCATCGCCTGAGCTGGGCTCGCGTGCTTCACGTAGTCGATCTGGCCTTGGAGATGCGGGCCGAAATCGAGATTCGGATCGTAGGCCGACAGCTTTTCGCCCTTGGCCAGCAATCGCGCCATCAGGGCCAGCGTCGGGCTCTCGCGCAAGTCGTCGGTATCGGGCTTGAAGGTTACACCCAAGAAGCCGATGCGCTTGCCGGTATGCGGCTCGAGCAGCCTGACGGCCTGATCGATGTGGGCCTCGTTCGAGACCATGAGGCTGTCGACCAAGGGCATGCTCACGCCTTGGCACTTGGCGATGTGGGAGACGGCGCGCACTTCCTTGGGCAGGCATGACCCGCCGAAGGCGAATCCCGGTCGGAGATAGTAAGGCGACAGGTTCAGTTTCTTGTCCTGGATGAAAATGTCCATGACGTCGTGACTATCGATGCCGAGAGACTTGCACAGCCGCCCGATCTCGTTGCCGAACGCGACCTTGGTGGCATGCCAGACATTGTCGGCATACTTGACCATCTCTGCCGCCTCGATGGACGTAAAGATGACGCGCTCGTCGACGGCGCCATAGATGGCTGCCACCTGCGCCGCGGTCTGCTCGTCGGAGGTTCCGACAACGGTTTTCGGCGGCGAGAAGAAATCGGCGACGGCGACGCCCTCGCGCAGGAACTCAGGATTGAAGCAGACGCCGAAGTCGCGTCCCAGCTTCTTGCCGGAGGCCTTCTCGATCTCCGGCACCACGACATCGAGCGTGGTTCCCGGGGGCACCGAGCAGCGCAGTACGACCACATGCCGGGCCGACTTCAGAGCCAGCGCCTGCCCGATTGCACGGCTCGCCTGACGGACGTAGCTGAAGTCGCAACCACCGTCAGCCGCGGTGGGAGTCCCAACCGACATGAACGTCACGTCCGTCTCGAGCACGGCGGCGATCAGGTTCTGGGTGGCATTGATGCGGCCCTTCTCGACGCCCTCGGCCAGCAGGTCGCCCAGTCGCGCTTCGACGATGGGTGCCCGGCCTTCCTTGATGGCGCGAACTTTCTCGAAGGAGACGTCGACGCCGACCATGCGGAAGCCAAGATGCGACAGGCAGGCCATCGACACCGCGCCGACATAGCCGAGGCCGATCACGCTAATCGACGGACGCAAAGCCTCGGTGCCCAGACCTTCGCACTGATTCGCAGTCTTCCCGACAACCCCGTCCGATGACGCCAGCACTGTCATACTTGTCCACGCTCCCGCTACTCGCCTGTCCACCACCGGACACGCAGGAGCCTTCTCGATGGGCGCCTGGCGTACCGGCGCGGGGGACTGCTGTCAGAGCCGACAGCGCACACGTCCCTCCGAATTCCCCGGACGGACAGATTTTCGCCGATAAACATCGGGGTTGGCTGAAGGAAACCAATCGGATTTTATCGATCTAACCGAAAACCAGAGATATTACGAGATCCAGGCTCGGGACAGTCAGTAACTCGGTGTAAATCATAACGACGAGAAGAAGCGAGCAGGCCGACAAAACAGTCAAATAAATCGCCATCGCGCCCCGAAACGTCTCGAGCGCAATGTCGCCGGTGGTGCCTTGCTTCTGATTTCCGCGGTTGGCCCACTTCTGCTTGGCTAGCCGCCACATCATGTAAATTTTCACGGCTGCATTCAGCAACTGATTGACGTAGAGACACCAAATATAATTCAGGTCCACGCGCCGGGCGTAGGTAAAGAGAACAATTGCCAGCAGTGCGCGCGTTATCGCAATGTAAAGGAAATAAGCAACGATGTAACCGCTGCCTAGCTTCAGTGCACCGGCCAGCGCGAGCATCGGGCTGAACAGCATCGTCCACATGGCGAGACGTTGGTCGATGCAGCACCACCAGATGAAGAACGGCATCGCCGTGGGGCCCAGCATAATGGCACGGTAGCCGTTGCGCAGCATATTGCCGGACCAGCGCCTGAGGTTTTCGACCATTCGTCTCACCCCGGATCCTTCCACCACCTCGATCGTGGTGCCGGATGCGTCGGGGACATAGGTCATCTTCACACCCCGCTTCAGGAGCGTGTACCAGGTGCTTTTGTCGTCTCCGGACAGAAATCGGAAGGTGCCCCAGAGCCAGTGGTCGAGATAGTCGGCTTCCTGCAGGCGGATAAACTCGTGGCTCGTGATGTGCTCCGCGCGGAACATCGAGCATCGCCCCGTCAACGTCAGCACCCGCTCGGACAAGGCATGTGAGCACATCGCAAGCCGACGTTGCGCGAAACGCATGTTCAGCCACGACTGCATCCAGCCGGGCCCACGCACGATGACGTGCTCGTCGGTCGTGAGTGCGTGAAGCTCAGGGTCGAGCGCGAACAGTGGCGTGCACTTCCTGACCAGGCCCGGATGAAAGACGAAGTCGCCGTCCATGAAAATGACGAGGTCGTCCTTGGCGAGCCCGGCTCGGGCCATCGCCCGCAAAATCAAAGCGATAGCGACGCGTTTGCCAGGCTGGTTCTGGCGGATGATGCGCAAAGTGATGTCGAGGTCGCTGCCCACGAGCTTCAGGTGGCGCGCGATCTTGTCCTCGTCCTCGCGTTCGCTCGAACCGAGCCAGATCGTTGCCGGTACGCCCGCCTCGCGGAACTCGCGACACAGCGATCGGATAACCGCCTCGCTGATTTCCCGGTGCTCGCGGAAAGTCGTCATCTGCACGTGGATATGGCGCGGACGCCAACCGGATTGCCAGAGTTCGGCAGCGAGGTCGCGTCGGCGCGGATAGGTGATGCGCTCATAAACGAGCGCCCGCATCCAGTGGTTGAACCACCATCCGTAGCGCCAGATTCCGAGAATGCCGATGACGTAGACGATCTCTCGTGCCTCAGGATCCCAGATTGAGTTGGGCAGCAACTGGAGGCCGATGATGCAGACGCTGATGTAAGCGAGGAGCCGCAATTGGACGGATGCCGACCATTTCTCGAATCGCGGCAGCGGCCGATCGGGCGAGTCGATCTCTGCGATAGCAGCTTGAAGACCGGCCATGCCACGCTGTCCTATCGGCTGGTGCCAGTCGCTTGGCCCAGCGAGGCGAAGATCGAATTGGTCGATCGCTGCGGGAAAATGACCACGACGGGCAGACCCGAGCGGTATCGGTCGGCATCAGCGACGCGTTTGGGATCGGAGAACGCCAGCGTCACCTTGGCCGTGCGATCGACAGGCCCCCGCCAGCGGTAGCCTGGATTGTGCGAGCGGTTCTGCTCATCGACGAACGAGGTCGTACGGTCGATACGCGTTACCGTCGCCTTGAGGGTCTCGTTGAGGGCCGGCACGAACAAGGTCGCCTCATCGCCCTGGCCCACACGCAGGACCTCGTCCTGGTTGAGCCAGGCGGTGACTTCTCGCTTCTTTCGCTGCTCAATGATTGCGATGACGTCGCCGCGGCGCACACTTGCGTCGTGAAGGCGCGGCAACTCGAGCACGACGCCGTCGAACGGCGCCCGCACCGCCAGACGGTCCTGATGGCGCAAGGATGCGATGTAGCGCTGCTGGGCCAGCTTGATCTCGTGCTCGCCAAGGCGAATGTCGGCCTCGATCTCGGCCATGCGACCCGTCAGATCAGCACTGCCAATCGCTTCATTGCCCGAATAAAGCCTCTTGCCGACATTCTGCTCGGACAATCGGATCCGCGTGTCCAGTTCGACGCGACGGACCTGCAGATCCTTGCGCAGAGAGATGACCTGACGTACGGCCTCCTCGAGCCTAGGTGCGGTTGCGTAGCCCTGCTGGTTCAACAGCCTCAGGCGCTGCTCCTGCTGGTTGGCGATCTTGAGCTGCTGCGACAGAGCCTGAAGTTCGAGTCTGGTCTGCTCGATATTCTTCATCTCGATTGCCGCATAGCCCCGAACACGATCAAGCTCCTCGAGATGACGCTGCTTGAGGTTGCCGAGCTTGGCCTTGCGCTCCTGCACGGCGATCTCGGCCAGTTCGAGTTCGCGCTGAAGCTGGCTGTCGACGAGCTTGACCACCACCTCCCCGGCCTTGACCGGGTCACCCGGCTTCACGTCGGTCCAGTCGACGCGACCGTCGGCGGTTGCGGTGACCGTCTCCAGAGGCGCCGTGATGACGGCTGTGCGGACCTCCATGCGGAAGAAGTTGGTGTACGAGAGAACCGCGGCGTAGCCGAAGATCAGCAGGCCGGCCACCGCATAAAAGGCCGACATGGCGAGCATTTTGGCTGGCCAACGCTTGACCGGCACCTGGTGCGAGGGATTTGGATCAGGTTTCAGGGATGCGGGGGTTACCGGGACGTCGATGCGCTGGATCGTGTCCTCGACATCCACCATCGAGCCGCGGACGAGCTCTTCCAGAAAGTGGCTCATCAGTTCGCGCTCGCGTTCACCGAGCTCGATAAAGCGGACGGCGACAGCGCGAGTGTCCGGGTTCGCTCGCACGACCTCCGCTTTCGCGTCGAAGGTCACGTCGAAACCCTGGAAAGGGAGCGTAAGGATCAGATCGAGCGGGGCGTGGACCGCGGGGATCTCGCCGGGGAAGCTCTCGATGCGCAGCCCGCCGAGGCTCCAGTCAGCTGCCTTTACGCGATGACCGGCCAGCGTTACGTAAAGCGGTGCGGTGACACGGTGGTGCCGCCGCTGGTCTGGCCGCTCCCTCCTGACCTTCACCGCCATCTACGCCCACCCAGATACGCAAAGCATCGCCGCACGGACTGACAGTCCATGACCACTCGATGGTTTCGCACGTCGAGGTTAACAATCGTCTTCCGCCCACCGACGATCGCGCGCGAGCGATCAAACTGCGGTCTGCATTGCACCGTTCGCATGGGTGAACTAGGTGTTAACGCCAGTTCCCCCGAGGTGCCGCGAGCAGCCGACCGGTACCTTGCAGGCGCCACCTCCGAGCCGAGAGATCAGACCATGACCGTTTTTCGATCCTTCCTGTTCGCTCCGGGCAACCATCCGCGACGCGTCGAGAAGGCCCTGAGCCTCGACGCAGATGCGACCATCCTCGATCTGGAGGACGCATGCCCGATCGCCGAGAAGGTGGCCACGCGGAGCGTGGTGGTGAAGGCGTATCAGGGTCCGCGCCGCTGCCTCGGCTACGTGCGTGTCAATGCCATGTCGACCGAGTGGGGCTACGGTGACATCGTCGCCGTTGTGCAAAAGGGCGTCGACGGGATCGTGCTCCCAAAGCTCGAGACGGTGGACGAGATCCGCGCCGCGGACTGGATGATCAGCAACCTCGAGCGCGAGCGTGGAATGCCCAAAGGCGCGATCGACGTCGTACCCATCATCGAAACGGGCAAGGGCCTCGCCAACATTCGCGCGATCTGTGCAGCCGGTACGCGCGTGAAGCGGATTGCGTTCGGAGCCGGCGATTTCACGCTCGACATGAATATGACCTGGTCGCGCGGCGAGGCCGAGTTGCTGCCTTACCGTACGGAATGTGTGCTCGCCTCGCGGGCGGGTGGCATCGAGCCGCCGATCGATACGGTGTGGGTCGATATCAAGGACGCCGAGGGCTTCCGGAGTTCTGTCGAGACTATCAAGGGGCTCGGTTTTCAGGGCAAGATGTGCATCTACCCCGACCAGGTACCGGTCGTTAACGAGGTGTCAAGCCCGAGCGCCGCCGAAGTGGCATGGTCACGCAAGGTGGTCGCAGCTTTCGCCGAGGCGGAGAAGGCGGGGTCCGCGTCGATCCAACTCGAGGGCAAGTTCATCGATTACCCGATCGTCTATCGTGCCGACCGGGTGATCGCGATGGCGGAGCGGATCGCGGGGAAAGCCAAGGCTTAACCGACACCCACCGCCTCGACACCAGCGACCGGGTGCGCGACCCCGCACCAACCCTATTCAGCGGCCTTTGCCGGGACAGGGGACCGCGGGGCCGTCTCCAGCACATACGGCGCCATGGATTGCTGGGCGGCCATGCGCCGCTCATGCCAGCGCTGGCCGCCGCCGTAATAGGCGAGGCTGCCGGGCTTGGCGTTGCCGTCGCCGTTGTAATAAGAGACGCAATCGCGCAGCGGCGCCGACAGTAAGTCCATTTCGGCGCAGTGCTGGGCGTACTCCTCCTCGGCTTCCCGCGTCACATCGATCGAGCGGGCGCCGCGATCTTTGATGGTCTGGATCGCCCAGACGACGTAGCTGGCGTGCATCTCGGAAACGCGCGTGAAATTGAACTGGCCGCCGCCACCTTGCGGACCGTTCATAATAAAGAGGTTCGGGAACCCGCTGGAATGCATTCCGAGAAATGTCTTCGTTCCCTCCGATTCCCATTTCTCCTTGAGGGTTCGTCCATCCCGGCCTCGGATCATGTTGAATGACCCGGTGCCCATCCACTCGAAGCCCGTCGCATAGATCAGCACGTCGAGGGGGTACTCCACGCCGTCGTGCACGACTCCGCGCTCGTTGATCTCCTTCACGCCGATTGGCGCGGTGTCCACCAGATGTACGTGGGGCAGATTGAAGGTCGGCAGATACTCGTCGTGGAAGGTCGGTCGCTTGCAGCCATAGGGATAGTAGGGCTTCAGCGCGGCCGCGGTCTTGGGGTCCTTCACGATCGCGTCGACCCTAGCGCGGATCTGCTCCATGATCCGGAAATTGCTTTCCAGCTGACGCTGGATCATCTCCTCGGGCGTCAGCTTCCGATTGTGCTGCCGACGTTCCCGATAATCCTGCACCTTGCCCGCGAGGAAATCATCATTGCCCTGGAGCGCCGTGCGACCGGCCGAGATGGTTGCGAGGCGTTCACGGCGCTGGACGGCCCAATTGGGTTCGTTCGGCCATGTCTCATACTCCTCCGGCGTCGTCGCACGCTGATCGCGCACATCGATCGAGGACGACGTGCGCTGGAAGACGTAGAGTTCCTTCACGACTTTCGCGATCTCGGGCACGACCTGCACCGCCGTGGCGCCAGTGCCGATGATGCCGACGCGCTTGTCCTTCAGGTCGACATGGTAGTTCCAACGCGAGGTGTGGAACGCCTCCCCCTTGAACGTCTCCATGCCCTTGATACGCGCCAACTTCGGCGTAGTGAGGATGCCGTTCGCGAGGACAACGTAGCGGGCGCGCATGGCGTCGCCGCGATCCGTGTTGATGATCCAGCGGCCGCTGGCCTCGTCCCAGTCCGTCTTCTCGACCGTGGTGTGGAACAAGCAACGATCGTAGAAGCCGAAGCGCTCGGCCATCGTCTGGCAGTACTCGAGGATCTCGAATCCCGAGGCGAACTTCATCGCGGGGATATGTCCCATCTCCTCGAGTAGCGGCAGGTAGCTGTAGCTTTCGACGTCGCAAGCGATCCCTGGATAGCGGTTCCAGTACCACGTGCCGCCGACGTCGCCGCCCTTCTCGCAGAAGCGCACGTCGGTGAAGCCGGCATCACGGAGGCGATACCAGAGCAGCAGGGCGCCGAAACCGGCACCGATCACCAGTATCTCGCACTCGTCGGTCAGCGCCTCGCGCGCCACGGGCGGCTCCGAGTAGACGTCCTCGAGGTATTTCGCGAACTCGCCTTCCAACCGCATGTAGTCGGCAGCGCCCTGGCGCACCTCCTTGTACTCGCGGTACTTGCGCTGCTCTTCGGCATTGAACACGGCGCCCGGCGGCGGCGGCGGCAATGTCTTCAGCCGCTCGTCGGCGACAATCGAATAGCCCTTGCCGGCAATCTTGTCGGTGGACTTGGCGGCACGCGTATTGAAGATCTTTCGACCCGTCGCAGGATCTATCCGGACAGCCGTGCTCATCGTCGTATCTGCTCCGAGAATGTCGTGATCATTCGCAAGCGTTGCGCATTCGAGCCGCCGTTGCAATCGGCGGTTACTTGTCGATCAGGTAGCCGCGCTCGTCACGTATTTCAGGCCCTTCGACGCGTGCCCGGCCGTCACCGAACTCGGCGTCGCGGGCCTTGAGAGCGGCCTTGAGGCCTTCGCCCTGCGCGAGCCGCCGGAATCGCTGCGTGCCCGGGGCGAGATGCGCGCGGCCGTCGTTTTCGGCAGCGAGCCGCTGCAGGGTTCGCGCGCCCATCAGCTCAAGGCCCAGATTGACGATGCGCTTGTTGGCGGCGAGCAGGTCAGGGTCAATCAAGGCCATCCTGGCTGCGAGGCCCTCGACTTCGTTCCTCAGGTGCTCCGAGGGGACGGCCTTCATGACCAGGCCGATAATCTGCGCCTCGCGACCCGTGATGGTGTCGCCCGTCAGCAATAGGCGCTTGGCCCACTGGGGACCGCAGTTGTAGACCCACATCTGGTTCGGGAGCGAGCCGAGGTCACGGGCCGGTGGGAAGCCTATGACAGCGTCGTCGGCGGCGATGACGATGTCGGCCAGAAGCGCGATGTCGCTACCGCCAGCGATGCAGTAGCCGTGCACCTCGGCAATCACCGGCTTGTGCATGTCGAACAGCACCATACGCAGCCGCTGGGCATACTCGAGCCGCCAGATGTCATCGTCGATGGTGGGGTTGTTGTAGATGCCGCCGCTCCGGTAGACCTTGGCCTCGGGGCCGGCGTTCGATGGAGGCTGGGGCGTGGGTGAGATGTCGTAGCCCGCGCAGAACGACTTGCCGGCGCCGCGCAGGATGACGCAGTGCACCGACTTGTCGCTGTCGGCCTCCCACAACGCGTCATTGAATTCCTTCAGCAGCGCGATGGATAGCGCGTTGCGCTTTTCGGGCCGGTTCAGGGTGATACGGGCGACGCCGTCGGCGACCTCGTAGAGGATGTGCTGGTAGGCGGTCATGAGCGGCTCCCGGTGGCTTGGCAGGCTTTCGGGAGATGATGGGCGAGGCTGAACGCAGCGTCAAAGGCTCCTGCACTTCCGCGACATCGCAAGTCCGATCTGGTATGACGCACGAAACGATCGCTTCAGAGCCAGATCGCGAGCATCATGACCGCTGTTCAGACCATTCGGACCGAGGCCCACGGCCTCCCTCCGGCAAAGCCGATTTTCTCGTACCGGCGCCACTGGGCGCACCGGTACGGTACCGCACCCTTCTTGCCGATGACGCGCGCGGAAATGGACGCGCTCGGCTGGGACGAGTGCGACATCATCCTCGTCACGGGCGATGCCTACGTCGACCATCCGAGCTTCGGGATGGCGATCGTGGGCCGGCTGCTCGAGGCGCAAGGCTTCCGCGTCGGAATGTTGGCGCAGCCGGACTGGCAATCGCCCGAGCCCTTCACGGCATTGGGCAAGCCGGCGCTGTTCTTCGGCATTACCGGCGGCAACATGGATTCCATGGTGAACCGCTACACGGCGGATCGCCGGCTTCGACACAACGACGCCTATACGCCCGGTGGCGAAGGCGGCAAGCGGCCGGACCGCTCGGTGATCGTCTATGCGCAACGGTGCCGGGAGGCGTTCAAGGACGCCGCGATCGTCGTCGGCGGGATCGAAGCGTCTCTGCGGCGGATCGCGCACTACGACTATTGGTCGGACAAGGTGCGCCGCTCGATCCTGGTCGACTCGAAGGCGGACCTGCTGATCTACGGCAATGCCGAACGGGCCGTCGTCGAGGTGGCGCACCGTTTGGCACGAGCCAAGGGCGATCATGCCGCCGCGTTTGCGGAGATGAACGATATTCGCGGCGTCGCGATGATGACGCGTGCCGTGCCGGAGGGGTGGACCGAGTTCTCCGCCGACGACGTGACGGATTCGGACGAAGGTGCGCGCATGACGCGCGACGGGCGCACGGTGATCCGCTTGCCGTCGTTCGAGCAGGTCTCGTCCGATGCCGAGACGTACGCACGGGCGAGCCGCGTGCTGCATCGCGAGTCGAACCCGGGCAACGCGCGTCCGCTGGTGCAGAAGCATGGCGACCGCGAATTGTGGGTGACGCCGCCGCCGATCCCGCTCACGACCGAGGAGATGGACCAGGTCTACGAGCTGCCCTATGCGCGCGGGCCGCATCCGGCCTATGGCGACGCCAAGATCCCAGCCTGGGAGATGATCCGGTTCTCGGTGACGATCATGCGGGGCTGTTTCGGCGGCTGCACGTTCTGCTCGATCACCGAGCATGAGGGGCGGATCATCCAAAACCGCTCGGAGAATTCCGTGCTGAAGGAGATCGAGGCGATCCGAGACAAGACGCCGGGGTTCACGGGCATCATCTCGGATATCGGTGGACCGACCGCCAACATGTACCGGATGGCTTGCAAGGACCCGAAGATCGAGGCGTCGTGCCGGCGCCTTTCGTGTGTCTATCCGGGCATCTGCCCGAACCTGAATACGAGCCACGAGGCGCTGATCTCGCTCTACCAGAAGGCGCGCGAATTGCCGGGCATCAAGAAGGTGCATGTGGCATCGGGCGTGCGCTACGACCTCGCGGTGACGAGCCCAGCCTACGTGAAGGAACTGGTGACGCACCACGTCGGCGGCTACCTGAAGATCGCGCCGGAGCATGTCGAGGAGGGGCCGCTCTCCAAGATGATGAAGCCCGGCATCGGCGCCTACGACCGGTTCAAGCAGCTGTTCGACGCGGCGGCGCAGCGGGCGGGGAAGGAATATTTCCTGATCCCCTATTTCATCGCGGCGCATCCGGGCACGACCGACCAGGACATGCTGCAGCTCGCGATGTGGCTGAAGAAGAACAAGTACCGTGCCGATCAGGTGCAGACGTTCCTTCCCTCACCCATGGCGCTGGCGACGGCGATGTACCATTCGGGCAAAAACCCGCTGAAGGCTGTGCGTCGCGGGGGCTCGGAAGAGGTCGAGACCGTGCGCGGCATGCGGCAGCGGCGGCTGCACAAGGCGTTCCTGCGCTACCACGATCCCGAGAACTGGCCGCTTCTACGTGAGACATTGAAGGAGATGGGCCGTGCGGATCTGATCGGTCCGGGCAAGCACCAGCTCGTGCCGGCGCATCAGCCATTGGGGACGGGCCGCACAGGCGGCGAAGGCATGCGCACCGGCAAGAAGCACGGGCACCAGACCTTCACGACCAAGGGTGTTCCGATGGTGAAGCGGAAGGCGGCGGCGCGTCCGAGGTGATACGCTCTAAGAGAATGTGGGATATGTTCACCCTCTTTGCGAACCGGCTGAACATACACTGCTCAACCAAAACGCCGCTGCGGTAGGCCATGCCGTTCTTCGAGCTTTCGCTGGGAAGTTTGGTCGGCACTATCACCCGTGCCGGAGAAGCCGCATGGAACCGGTTGCGTGGCCGCAAAGGGCAGCTAACGCCTAGTGACGTCGTGAAGTCGCGGGCCAAGTGGAAACCGGAATTCTCACACGAGATTGCGCAGCGGCGGAACAAGAGGCTTCGCTTTGACGTGATCGTTCGCGATGTGGCGCGCCTCGACGGCTATCCGAAGATTGACAAAACAGCCAAGGGGATCTCCCCGTGGTTTCGGGTCGGGCTGGTAGATACCTACAGCGAAGGGATAAGACTCGTCTTGGGTTGGTACGAGCTAGTGCCATCGGCGGTTGGGGGCTATCGTCGAAAGGGCTACAAGGGCGAAAGCGAAGAGCTTCCTTCCTTTGACGCCGCCCTGATTGGCTTTGTGCCTTACGAGCAAATCGTGCATGTGGACTGGGATGGGGATGAGTATTACGGCTTTCCCGTGATCTATTGTCACTTCGATGCGAGTCGCCGCACGCCTTATAGGCGGCGGGCGTACTGCATTTGCCGAACGCTCGAGCACTCCAACGGCGATCAAGAATTGTGGCACGAAATCGCCGACGCCGACGAGGTGCACAAATCCAGTCGCAATGCTGGCATTGCCTTCTAGGGATCTGCGAACTCAGCACAGCGACGTCTGTGCCTGCAATGGGCCTCGTTTGAGATCCCGGGCTCCTGAACCAGTTGCACCATGGGTCCCGGGCATAAAGCCCGGGATGACACCTGAGCGCTATTCAACTGGGAGCGTCGCTCGCTCATCGCACGTTCGTTCGCCGTGCCAGTTCTGCTTCCCAGGCCAGCGCTTGGCTCACGATCTTGTCGAGGTCGTCGTGGTGGGGCACCCAGCCGAGGTTGTCGCGAATTTTCGATGACGCCGCGACGATGGCGGCGGGATCGCCGGGGCGGCGGGGCGAGAAACGGACGTCCATTTCCTTGCCAGAGACGCGCTTGACCGCGTCGAGCACCTCGAGCACCGAATAGCCCTTGGAATAGCCGCAGTTGAAGACATCGGCCTTGCCGCCATTGCGCAAATGGGTGAGGGCGGCGACGTGAGCGCGTGCCAGGTCCTTGACGTGAATGAAGTCGCGGACGCAAGTGCCGTCACGCGTGGGGTAGTCGGTGCCGAAAACCTCCATGTGGCTGCGCTTGCCGAGCACCGTCTCGCAGGCAACCTTGATCAGGTGCGTCGCCTTGGGCGTTGATTGGCCCGAGCGGCCTTGTGGGTCGGCGCCGGCGACGTTGAAGTAGCGCAGCGCCACATAGCGGAAATCATGCGCGGCGGCTGTGTCGCGCAGCATGAGTTCGGTCATCAGCTTCGACCAGCCGTAGGGATTGATCGGCGCCAGCACGGCCGTCTCGCCGACGGGGTTCTCGGTCGGGTTGCCGTAGACGGCGGCGGTCGAGGAGAAAATGAACTGCTTGACGCCGTTCGCCACGGCCGCCGCGATGAGGCCGCGCGACTTCGCCGTGTTGTTCTCGTAGTACATCAGCGGGTTCGAGACCGACTCCGGCACCACGATCGAGCCCGCGAAGTGGATGATCGCCTCGACGTTCTTCTCCTTCAGGAGACGGTTCACCAACTCGGTATCACCGATGTCGCCGACGACCAGCTCGGCCGGCTCGGCGACGGCCCACTCGAAGCCCGTGGACAGGTTGTCGAGCACAACGACCTTCTCGCCCGCATCGACGAGTTCCAGCACCATGTGGCTGCCGATATAGCCGGCTCCGCCGGTGACCAGGATCGTCATGTCTCAACTCCCACTGCTAAAGGATGGGCTAGCACAGCTTCGTGAGAAAGCCCTTAACCGAAGACGGATGACTGCTCAACCTATTCATTTTGCGCTGTTTTTCTTATAATCGCGCCATTTCACCGTCGGGCGCTCACTTTCTCTCTCGTGTCCGGACAAATGTCGCGCTACGTTTTCCGAAGGCCCATTGATCACGCGTCCGTAAACGAGCCCCACGCCGGGCCTTCTCAAGGAGGACATTCCGATGCAGCTCAAAGTCGAGCCGACCCGCCAAAGCGACTGTTCCGATGCAGAATGGCAAGCCCGTGTCGATCTCGCCGCCGCGCACCGCCTCGCCTACATGCACGGCTTCAGCGAGGGCATTTTCAATCACTTGACCCTCATGGTTCCTGGCCGCAACGACCGGTACTACCAGATCCCATTCGGGACGCATTGGTCGGAGGTGTGTGCCTCGACCTTCATGGAGGTCGGGTTCGACGGCAAGGTGAAGCGCGGCTCGGGCGACGTCGAGCGCTCGGCCTATGCGATCCATATGCCGATGCACCGGTTCAACTCGAAGCACTGCGCCGCCGTGTTCCACACGCACATGCCCTACACGAGCGCGCTGACCCGCCTCGAGGACCCGCGCATCAAGGAGATCGGGCAGACCGAGGTGATCCTGATGAACAAGATCGCCTACGACGAGCATTACGAGGGCCCGGCCTGGGACCCCTCCGAGGGCGACCGGCTGGCCAAGATCCTCGGCGACAAGACCATCCTGTTCATGGCCAACCACGGTGTTACGACCGTTGGCGCCACGGTCGCCGAGGCCTACGACCGGCTCTACTACATCGAGCGCGTGGCACAGGTGCAGATCTTCGCCATGTGGACCGGGCAGCGGCTGAAGAAAATGCCGGAAGAGATCGTCAACCGGACGACCAAGAACAACGGCCAGGACAAGGCCGACGATGCGACGTTCCCGAAGTACGATCCGCCGCCGGCCATCCGCCATTTCGAGGCGCTGAAGCGGATTCTCGACCGCAAAGAGCCGGACTACAAGGATTGACGTCAACCGGTCGGGCCGGGCTCGTTGGCTCGGCCCAACCGCTACTCGTTGCCTCCCCCGTAGCGCCCGCCAACGGTGTCAGGTCGAAGCCCGGACACCGATCGAGAGCTTCCCATGACCGTCGCATCCTTGCAGCCCTTCCTCACGCCCCGATCGATCGCCATTCTCGGAGCCAGTCAGGACCCGAACAAGGTCGGTGGCCGGCCGCTGCATTACCTGATGAAGTACGGTTTCAAAGGACCGGTCTACCCGATCAATCCCGGGCGGCCGGAGGTGCAAGGGCTCCGGAGCTACAAGAGCCTCGATGAGTTGCCCGAGGTGCCGGAGCTCGCCGTTTGCGTGGTGGCGGGCGATCAGGCTGTGACCGCGGTCGAGGACGCCGCCAAGCGGGGCGTCAAGGCACTGATCTGCATCACGTCGGGCTTCGGCGAGACTTCGGACCCCGAAGGTGCGGTGAAGCAGAAGCGCATGGTGGATGCGGCGCGAGCCGGCGGTATGCGCATGGTAGGGCCCAACACGCAGGGCCTCGCCAACTTCTCGAACGGTTGCGTCGCCTCCTTCTCTACGATGTTCACGACGCTCGCTTGCAAGGACGGACCCATCGCGATGGTGAGCCAGTCCGGTGCCATGAGTGCGATCCCGATCGGATTGCTCGCCGAGAAAGGCCTCGGCGTCCGCTACTCGCTGGCGACCGGTAACGACGCCGACGTTTCGGTACTGGAGATGGCGTGCGCGGCGGCTGCCGATCCCGAGATGAAACTGCTGCTCGTCTATCTCGAGGGCATGCCGCATGCCGACAAGCTCGCCGACCTCGCGGAGATCGCGCATAAGAACGGCACGATGGTGGTGGCGCTGAAGTCGGGGCGCACGGCGGCGGGTGCCAGGGCCGCGGCCTCGCACACGGGGGCGCTCGCCAACGAGGATCGAGTCGTCGACGCAGCTTTCAAGCGGGTCGGCATCTGGCGGGCGCAGAACATCGCCGAGCTCGTGTCGACCGCCGAAATGTACCTCAAGGGCTGGAAGCCCAAGGGCCGACGGTTCGTCACGATCTCCGGCTCGGGCGCTACCGGCGTGATGTCCGCCGACCATGCGACAGAGGAAGGGCTCGAGGTCGTCAGCTTCGCGCCGGACACGCGCAAGAAGCTCGATGCCATCCTGCCGAGCTTCGCGAGCGCTGCAAACCCAATCGATCTCACGGCGGCGCTGCTGACCAACAACAGTCTGCTCGGCCAGATCCTGCCCGTGATCGCGGATGCCGACGCGGCCGACCTGTTCAAGGTGGATATGCCGGTGGCCGGGCCGGGCTATGACATGCCGGGCTTTGCCAAGGACATCGCCAACTTCAGCAAGGCGACGGGTCGTCCTGTCGTCGTGGCGGGCTGGCAGGGCGACATTCCATCGACATTCCGCAGTGCGGGTGTACCGGTGTTCCCGCTCGAGGCGGAGGCCATCAAGGGACTCGCGCAGCTCGTCGCGCACCACGAACTGGTGGATCTCGCCAAGGCACGGCCGCGGCCGGCCTGGCGGGCCTTCGACGCCTCCCGGACCCAGCGCAAGGAAGCGACGCTGAACGAGGCGGACAGCCTCGCGACGCTTGCAGCGGCAGGGCTACCTGTGGTGCCGCATCACCTCTGTCGAACGCCTGCGGAGGCGGCAACGGCTTGGCGCAACATGGGTGGCGCGGTCGCCGTGAAGGGCTGCTCGGCCGACCTGCCGCACAAGTCGGAATACGGCCTCGTGAAGCTCGGCCTCGACAACGAGGACGCGATCGGCGAGGCGTTCCGGGACATGGAGAAGGCCGTCGCCAAGGCCAACGCCCAATTCGACGGAGTGATCGTCGCGCGCATGGTGAAAGGGCGCCGCGAAATGCTGATCGGGGCGCATCGCGATCCGTTCTTCGGACCGGTGATCGCGATAGGCGAGGGCGGCAAGTACGTCGAGGCCATGCCGGACGTGGCGTTGCTGCTGCCGCCGTTCTCGAAAGAGGACGTGCTCAGGGCGCTGGACAGGCTGCGGAGCGCGGCGGTGCTGAAAGGCGTGCGGGGAGAGCCGCCGATGGACGTCGATGCGTTCGCGGACGCGGCCGTGAAGGTGGCCGAGTTGATGCTGAAGGATCCGGGCATCGCCAGCCTCGACATGAACCCGGTGATGATCGGCGACAAGGGGCGCGGCGTCGCGCTCGTCGACGCGGTGGTGGTCAGGTACGAGAGCTGAGGCGGCATGCCAGTCACGGTCCATCGGCTCGATCCCGCGCACTATCGCCGGACACCCTGGAAAAACGGGGCTGGTGAGCTGGTGGTCATTACCGCAGGCGGCGGCGACGGCTGGGCCGCCGGCGGTGTTGCGTGGCACTTCGGGCGGACCCAGATCGTCGCGCCAGGCCCGTTCTCGGACTTGGCAGGATTCGAGCGGCTGCAGGTCGTGATCAAAGGGGGCGGCCTCGTGCTCGTCACGCCGACGGGTGAGATCGACTTGAGGCACCCTTTCCGGCCGCAGCGCTACGACGGGGGCACACCAATCGTGACCCGACTGGACGATGGCCCGGTCGAGGTGGTGAACCTGATCGCGGATCGACGGCGCTTCAACATCGATCTTCGAGTCGGCGAGGCTGGCGAGACGATCAAACTCGGCGCTGGCGAGCACGTTGTGCATGCGCCGATCGAGGCGGTCGCGATCGAAATTGGTGCACAGCGCATGGAGCTTCCCGAGGATCACGCCGTGCAGGTCCGGGCCGAAGCCGGGACGGTGTTAAGGGTCATGGCCGGCCGCGCGCTGATCGGCTCCATCGCACCTGTCCGGAGTTGATGCACCCTTCAGCCTTGCTCGGGTGGCCGCCAACCGTAGACCCAATCATAGCCGGTCAAGACGCGCTCCCCTGAGAGCACGCGCATCGCGGTGTTACGGGCGAAGGCGGCAGGGCCGCTCAAGTGAAACACAAGGCCGTTGCGACGGGCTGCAGCAACGATCCGCCGACTGCGGTCGAGGCGCGCCGTCTCGTAGGCAGCGAGGGACGCCGCAATCTCGGCGGGGCCGCAGGCGCGGCCAACATAGGCGCCGAGCGTGACGGCATCCTCCAGCGCGAGCACGCCGCCCTGGGCAAGGAACGGCAGTGTGGGATGGGCGGCATCACCGAGGATCGTGACATGACCTTGTGACCATCGGGCCAACGGCTCGACCTCAAACAGCGCCCAGCGCCGCCAGTCGTGACCCGTCCCCAAGGCTCGGGCGAAGGCCGGCGCGACGCGTTCGAGAGTTGCCTCCATCTCCTGGGCGGAGACAGGCTCGGACCAGCCATGCGCCTTCCATGTCTCCGTCCGCACGACGACGACGGCGATCTCACGACCCGCTCGCACCGGGTAGTGGACGACGTGGGCGCCGGGTGCGAGCCAGACGCCGGTGGCATCGAGCAAGATTAAGTCGTCCGAGTTGGCCAAACCCGGCGCCGTGACGACCGTGCGTGCCGCGGTCCGCCCTGAAAACCGAGGCGCGCGCGGCGCGAAGAGCTGCTGGCGGATACGCGAGAACACACCGTCGGCTCCAACCAGCATTGCGCCTTCAAGACTGCGGCCATCACGCGCGTGGACCAGCGTGTGCTCGGCTCGGGCCTCGAAGGACGTCACCTCGAAGTCTTTTACGACGCTGATCAGCGGCTCGGACTCGACAGCGGCGACGAGGGCTGACTGGAGGTCGCGGCGATGAGCCAACCAATACGGTGCGCCGTGGCGAGCCGAGATCCAATCGCCGAGGGGGAGGCGCTGCAGGACGCGCGCGGTCGCGGCGTCTCTGACGACGATCTCGCGTGGGGATGCGACCACGCTCTCCAGCCCCGGCGCAACGCCTAGGCGCTGAAGGACGCGAACACCATTGGGTGAAAGCTGGATGCCTGCTCCGGCCTCGGACCATTCGGCTCGCCGCTCGACAACGATCGAGGGCCTTCCCGCCTGCGCGAGCGCGAGTGCCGCCGCCAGGCCACCTATGCCGCCTCCGGCAATGAGTGCGGGCTCGCGTTGCCCGTTCGCCATGGCGCCCCACTTCAACCGGCCCCGGGGCCGGCCCAGATCCTGCGATTAGTCGCTCGCTTCGACGAGGCCGTGCGTGGCAACGATGCAACCAGGAGGGTCGGACTCGATGGCCGAGATCTCCGGTACGTAGACATAAACGGTCGAGCAGTATGGGCACAGAATCTCGTTATCGGCACCCATGTCCAGGTAGACGTGTGGGTGATCGAAGGGGGGGCGGGCGCCCATGCAATTGAGCTCACGTACCCCGACCTTGATGCGATCGACGCCCATGTCGTTGGCGAAATGCGGAACCACGCTGGCGGCCATGCCTTGCTCCCAGATCGGCGCAGTTGATTGGCCGGCACCATACTGGCGCCGCAGCATGATTGACAGCCGTGAATTGGGTATGACACTGAGCGCCATTCAGTCGCGGGCGACGAGCCCCAACCGCAAGGACTTCCAACCGATGCCCCACTTCTCATCCGACGGCGTCGAAATCGCCTACCTGGACGAGGGGAACGGCGATCCGATACTGCTGATCCACGGTTTCGCATCAAGCGCACAGGTCAACTGGGTCGACACGGGGTGGGTCCGAGACCTCGTCAGGGCCGGGCGTCGGGTGATCGCGATCGACAACCGGGGGCACGGCCATTCCGAAAAGCTGCACGATCCGTCGCGCTACGGCGGACCCGTGATGGCGGAGGATGCGCGGCGGCTTCTGGATCACCTCTCGATCGAGCGCGCCGATGCCATGGGCTACTCGATGGGCGCACGGATCACGGCGTTTCTGGCGCTCGCGCATCCCGGCAGGGTGCGGAGTGCCATTTTCGCGGGGCTGGGCGGTAACATGGTGCGTCCGATGGCCGGAACGGGGCCCATTGCAGCAGCGCTGGAGGCGCCGAGCATCGACGATGTGAGCAACGCAACGGCGCGCACGTTCAGGGCCTTCGCCGAGCAAACCAAAAGCGATCTCAAGGCGTTGGCGGCTTGCATCCGCTCCTCGCGCGATCCGTTGACGCCGGAGGCTCTCGGAACGCTGACCTGTCCCGTGCTGGTGGCCGTCGGCAGCGACGACGTGATCGGCGGCAAGGCCGAGGCCCTCGCAAAGCTCATTCCTGGCGCCGCGGCCTTCGTGATCGAAGGACGGGACCACATGAAGGCCGTGGGGGACCGCAGCTACAAGGACGCCGTGATTGCCTTCCTGGCGCGGCGGCCATGATGCGCGGGACAGCCCATTAAGTTGCACAGCCCTGCGATTGACGCCCCCTCACGGCGTCAACCCGCCCTTAACCGCGATTGACGAATAGTCGCCCAGGCGTATCGCCTCGTGCCGCGTCGGCGCCCGTCTCGTTTCGGCAAACGGTTCTGCGGTTAGAGGGCGATCCCAAGTGAAATTGCAGGTGCACGATGCCTGGCACAGAGCCGGCATGGCGGCGCTATTGCTGCCGATGCCGCTGCTCGCCGGCACGGTCGCCCTGGCGCAATCGCCTGGAGGGCCGAGCCTCGGGCCGTGGCCGACTGTCACGCAGCCTGCCCCGCGCCCCCCGCTCCGGGCGACGTTGCCACCGGTCGAAGCGGACAGGCGGGCGGCTCCCGTGGCGCCAATTCGCCGTGCCGAGCCCGACGGCGACGATGCGCAACAGGCAGAGCAACCGGTCGAGCCAACGCCTGACGAGGCATCGAGAGAACCGCAGGCTCCGCAAGACGGTGTCCTACAGCCGGACGAGCCGCAGCCGGTCCTCGACGGGCTCGATCCAAACGCTCCCGACACGCGAGAGGAAGAGGACGTCCAGGCGTTCCGGCCGTCCGAACCCGCGGCCGGTTACGATCCCAGCCAGTTCACGATCGAGATCGAGCCCGTACTGGACCCCCGCACGGCGCAGTTCGCACGGCTCGATCCCTACGCTCCGACCGGCATTCGCGTCGGCACTTTCATGCTCTATCCCGAAGCCGAGATCGGAGCGGCGGCCTTCAACAACCTGCTGCGGACCGGTACGGACCGGCGCAGCGACGTTGCGCTCGAGGCACGGCCCAGCGCGCGGGTGATCTCCACGTGGGGCGTCCACGCACTTGAACTCGGAGCGAAGGGTCTCGCCTCATTCCACAACGAGTTACCCTCCGAAGATGATCGGGCCTGGGCGATCGACGCGCGCGGCCGGTTGGACCTCACGCGGCGCACAAATATCGAGAGTAGCCTCGGGCATGAGGTCACACAGGAGACCCGCGGGACGATCAACACACGGGCCGGTGCCGGCGGGCGGTCTGACGTGAGCACGGACCGGGCTGCCGTCGCGCTCAACCACCGCTTCAATCGCCTCGGTCTGCAATTGCGCGGTGCCGTGGCCGAGCGAGACTATGCGCCTGCAATCGAAGCCGGCGGCACGACACTCAGCAACGACGATCGCGATACGACGCAGCGGGAAGTCGCACTCCGGGCAACATGGGAGTTCAAGCCGCAACTCTCGGCCTTCGGCGAGGTCGGGACGGACGAACGCGACTACGGCGCGGTAAGCCGCAGCGACGGGTTGAGGCGTGACTCGAGCGGCGAGCGCTACCGGGTCGGCGTCTCGTTCGGGAACGCGGGCCAGATCGTCCGAGGAGAAGTGGCGATCGGTGCGCTTAAGCAGCATTTCGACGATCAGCGGTTGCCAGACATTTCTGGGGTGATCGTCGATGCCAACGTCGGCTGGCGGATCACAGGGCTGACGTCGCTGCTCGTGACGGCACGTTCGGACATCGGCGAATCCACCGTCGCCGGCTCAGGTGGCGCGATGGTGAGGTCCATCGGGACCGAGGTGCGGCACGCGTTCCGGCGGAACGTCGTTGGATCGGCCGGCGTCAGACTGACGCGGGCCGACTATGCGGGCATCGATCTGGTCGAGCAGGACGTCACAAGCTCGCTTGGGGTCGACTACTACCTGTCGCGCGAGGTCTCGCTTTTCGGCCGCTATGCGCATGTCGACTTCTCGTCGACCAGTCCGCAGGGCGATTATACGGCGGACGAGGTTCGTGTCGGCGTACGCGTGCGGCGGTAGGCCAAGCGATCAGCGCGTTCGACCAAGGCTCGGCACCACCAAAGGCAGAGGCACCTCGACCGGTCCGTCGAATATCGCCGTCTCGTTCTCGATCCGGACAGCGCCGGATGCAACCAGCCGCAATGCCAGCGGATAAATCTGATGTTCGGCTTCGAGCACACGTGCTGCCAGGGTCTCGGCCGTATCTCCGGGCAGGACCGCGACGGCCGCTTGAGCGAGAATCGGGCCCGAATCCATCTCCGTGCGAACGAAATGCACCGAGCAGCCGACGATCAGGGCGCCGGCATCGAGAGCGCGCTGGTGGGTGTCGAGGCCGGGGAACGCCGGGAGCAGCGACGGGTGGATGTTCATCAGCCGATCCCGCCAGCGGTCGACGAAGCCACCGGTCAGGAGCCGCATGAAGCCGGCGAGACAAACGAGCTCGGCGCCGTGGTCGAGTATGGCCTGATGCAGACGGGCTTCGAAGGCCATGCGGTTGGCATACTGGCGATGGTCGATGGCGACCGTGGCGATGCCCTGCTCGTCCGCCCAAGACAGTCCGAGCGCTTCTGGCCGGTTGGAGATGACGACCGCGGGCTCGGCGGGGAACTCCGGGTCGCCCATGGCGGCGACGAGCGACTGCATATTCGAACCGCGGCCGGAGATGAGAATGGCTGTGCGCTTTTTCATGGCGGACCCGCATAGCACAAGCATCATGGGATGAGTCGCTGCACCGTGCGGGTAGACGACTTCTCCAGTGGATTGCTCGCGCGGCAGGCTTACGCCTGCGGCGACGGAAGCAACAATGGCTTGACCGATCGCACCTTGGCCGGTGCATCGTAACCGGCCAGACGACGGCGGTATGCGGCGAGCGCGGGCGGGGCATGAGCGACCACAAATCGGCCGGGGACGGATCCGCTACGAGCGTGACCGTTGAAGCGGCGGCGGAGCGGTCCTTTCCGTCCGGGCCGCTCGCGACGACGCTTGCCGTCCAGACACTCTCCACCGCTGCCGCCTATTCGATCCCGGCGGTGGCGCCGGCCGTAGCGGGCGACGTCGGAGTGAACCCGGCGCTCGTCGGCTATTTCATCTCGGCCGTTTACGGCGTCGGCATCCTATCCGCCTTGTTCTCGCCGCCGCTGATCGGGCGGTACGGTGCGGTGATCGTCTCTCAGGCCGTCCTGGTCGCAACGGTCGCCATGCTGGGGACGGCGGCGACGGGAACACTGGCCGCCATCGCACTGAGTGCGGCGTTGATGGGGCTCGCCTATGGCGCGACGGCACCGGCATCGACGCACCTTCTGGTGCCGCGCACGCCTCCAGCCTTGATGAATTTGGTGCTGTCGCTCCGGCAGATCGGCGTTCCCCTGGGAGGTATGCTGGCAAGCCTCGCCATGCCGCCGCTGACTCTCGCTTTCGGATGGCGTACGTCGCTGCTGATGCAGTTGTTACCGGTGATCGCACTCGGGATCACCATTCACCTGCTCTGCCGGCACTGGGATGCGCCGCGGGCCACTGCAACGACGACAGCTCATCCGGGGTTGCTCGCGCCGCTACGGATGCTGAAGACGAGTTCGGCGCTCAGGCGGCTCTCTTTCGCGGCCTTTATTTATTCAGGACTGCAACTCTGCTTCATGGTGTTCATGACGACGCAGCTCACCACCAAGGCGGGCTTCGATCTCGTCCGAGCGGGACAAACACTGGCAGCCTATCAATTGGCCGGCGTCATCTCGCGGCCGATCTGGGGCTGGCTCTCCGATAATGTAATGGGCGCGCGCTGGTGGCTCGGCCTGCAAGGCGTCTTCATGTGCATGATGGCGGTGCTGGTCGGGACGTTCAGCGAGGCTTGGCCAGGCCCGATGGTGGTACTGGTCTCGATGGCCGCCGGCGCCACGGCATCGGGCTTCACCGGCATCGCCTACGGGGAATATGCCCGTCTCGGCGGCGCGAGACGCACGGAAGCGACGGGCGCAGGCGCGGCCTTCATGTTCGCTGGCGTGATGGTCCTGCCATCGATCATGAGCCTCGTCGTGACGCTGACGGGCAGCTACGAGGGGGCCTACGCAACGATCGGCGGCCTCGCGATGCTCGCCGGCCTCGGCATGATGGTGCGCTGGCGGGAGTGACCGTTGGCCGCTGGGGCCCATGGCCTTTTGCTTGATCCCGATCAAAACGTCAGCGACTTTCATCCGGAAAATCGGCCATTATGTCCGGACAATGCGGCGTCTACACCGCCACTCGCGGTCGAGCGTCGTCCTAAGCCGTCACAGGGAGAGGATCGAGATGACCGGGATGGAAGCGCTGAAAGACAAGACGGCGCGTGTGACCGAGCACTTCGACGTGCTCATCGTGGGGGCAGGCATCTCCGGCGTCGCCGCGGGCCGGCATCTCAACCAGCAGTGCCCAGACCGCGACTACGTGATCCTGGAAGTGCAGGAGAGCTTCGGCGGGACGTGGCTGACGCACAAGTATCCGGGCATTCGCTCCGACAGCGACCTTCATACCTTCGGCTACAGCTTCAAACCCTGGGTGGGGCCGCCCATCGCGACGGCGGAAGAGATCCGCAAGTACATGGGCGAGGTGATCGAGGAGAACGATCTCGCGCGTCGCATTCGCTACAGGCACCGGATCGATAGCGCTTCGTGGTCGACTCCCGACAAGCGCTGGACACTCGAAGTCACTCGGGTCGACACGGACGAGAAGCTGCGTTTCACCTGCAATTTCCTATGGATGGCCCAGGGCTATTACCGCCACTCCGAAGGCTACACGCCGGATTGGCCGGGCATGGCGCACTTCAAGGGTGTCATCAAGCATCCGCAGACGTGGGACCCGGACTTCGACTACACGGGCATGCGTGTCGTGGTGATCGGATCGGGTGCGACGGCGGCAACGGTCGTGCCGGCGATGGCCGACCGGGCAGCTCACGTGACCATGCTGCAGCGCTCGCCGACCTATTTCCGAACGGGGCGGAATGCGATCGAGATCGCGGAGGAGTTGCGCAAGCTGCAGATCGATGAGCACTGGATCCACGAGATCGTGCGCAAGAAGATCCTTTACGAGCAGGCCCAATTCTCCAAGCGGACGTTCGAGGAGCCCGACAAGGTCAAGCAGGAGCTGCTCGACAACGTGCGGCACTACCTCGGCCCCGATTACGACATCGACACGCATTTCACGCCGAAATACCGGCCGTGGCGGCAACGTCTGGCGTTCATTCCCGTTGCCGATCTGTTCAAGGGTATCGCCAGCGGCAAGGCGTCGGTGGTCACGGACGAAATCGAACGCTTCGTCGAGAATGGCATCCTGCTCAAATCCGGCAAGGTGCTGGAGGCCGACCTGATCGTGACGGCGACCGGCTTCAACATGAACGTGATGGGCGATATCGCGTTCGCGATCGACGGTACGCCGCTCAACTGGGCGGACACGGTGACCTATCGCGGCATGATGTTCACCGGCGTGCCCAATCTGGCCTGGGTGTTCGGCTACTTCCGGGCGAGCTGGACCTTGCGCTCGGATCTTATCGGCGACTTCGTGTGCAAGATGCTCAATCACATGAAAGCCAAAGGCGTGAAGCAGGTGACGCCTCAACTGCGGCCGGAAGATCACAACATGCCGCTCTTGCCGTTCATCGACGGTGAAAACTTCAATCCGGGCTATCTGCAGCGCGCGCTGCCGATTCTGCCGAAACGCGGCGACAAGCCGGAATGGATGCACAACCAGGACTATTGGGCCGAGAAGGACGAGATCCCGGCGACGAACCTGGACGACGATGCGTTCGCCTACGCCTGAGCGACGGGGGCACCGTTCATCTCCGCCCCTGGCATAATTCCAATCGCCTCACTCCGACCCTCTCCCCCAAGGGGAGAGGGGCAGGCATCACCCCTTGCACTTAGCCGGCTCGAGAAAGTCGAGACTGCGCAGGACGCCGCTGACCGCAAACTCGCCGTAGTCGATGAAGAGGCGCCGAGATACGCCGTTCTCGAAATAGAGAAAGGCCAGCTCGTAGGCCGGGACCGCATCCGTGGTGCCGGCTCCAACCTCGAAGTAACTGATGGAGATCGGCCAGCTTCGTAAGGCATCCAACGGCTTGCCGTTTTTGGCCTCAGCCAGGGTGCGGTTGTAGCCGGCTGGTTTGACCCGCCCGATGTACGACGCGGTGGTGAATACTTTCTCGCCCTTTTCCGACCCGTCGTAGAGATCGGCAATGAAAAACTGGTCGCCTCGGCGGGCTGCGGCCAGAAGTGCGATCGAATGCTGCACCGGGAAGAACGTATCACCCTTGAGGCTGATCGCCTTTTTGGCAGGCTTGGTGATGACGACCTTGACTTCACCTCCCGGTGCGGAGCGGGCCGCGTCGCCGTCGGTCGCCTCCTCGAGTTTCGTATCCTTGTATTGGCTCGAATTGAACCGGAAGGCCTTCGCAACGGCATCCTCCCAACTGGAGGAGCGCATGTCGCTGACGGTCGTTGCCCCCTCCTGGTTGGTCATGCGCGTGACGAAACGCATGTTCTGAGTGAAGCCCTGGCACGCCGATCCGGTCAGCTCGTAGACCATCCGCCCTGTCAACTCCGTGACACCGGAGCCGCCGCGGGAGTGGGCGAGGCTGATTTCATAAACGGCTCGATGCGGTGCCAGTTGCTCGGACGCGGCGACAGCGCCCTTCTGGGCACGCGCCTCTGCGACCATCCCCAACGACAGCAGAAGAGCCGCCGCGGGCGCCATTCGGATTGCTGCCCTCGTCCATCGAGACTGACTTGCGCCACTGCCTTGCGGCATACATGCTCCCCGCCTATGCGGCCGGCCGTCCAGATCGTCGGACCACCGCACGTCGACACCCTGCCGGCTGCAACCATTGCAAACGCGACCGGCGCGCGCCAAGAATGAGGTAACAGACTATCCCAGCGAGCCGCGACGGAAAAGGGGCACCCATGACGGAAACCATCGAGACAAAACTGGCTGCGCTCGGGCTGACCCTGCCAGCTGCTCCGGCCCCCGTCGCCAACTACGTGCCGACGTGCCTCGCGGGTGGACTTCTGTTCATCTCCGGCCAAGTGTCGCGGCGGGGCGATGGACAGGTTCTGACGGGCAAGCTGGGCGATGGGCTCGACGTCGCCGCCGGGCGAGAGGCCGCGAAGGTCTGCGCACTCAATATCCTGGCGCAGGCGAAGGCCGCTCTCGGCTCGCTCGATCGCATTGAGCGTGTGGTCAAGCTGACGGGCTTCGTCAATTCTTCGCCGACGTTCAATGGGCATCCCCAGGTGGTCAACGGTGCCTCAGACCTTCTCGTCGAGGTGTTGGGCGACAAGGGTCGGCACACCCGATCGGCCGTGGGCGTGGCCGCGCTTCCGGTCGACGCCGCAGTGGAGATCGAAGCCATCCTCGCTGTAAAGCCGGCCTGAACGTAGAGGCACGTGCGCATGCTGGACCGCTCGACGTTTCTGCGACCGATCGCTCACCGGGGGCTGCACAACGCGGCAGCCGGCATCATCGAGAATTCGGGCCCGGCGTTCGCGGCGGCCATCGCGGCGGGATACGGCATCGAGTGCGATCTTCAGCCCGCCAGCGACGGCACGGCGATGGTGTTCCACGACCAGTCATTGGCGCGGCTCGTCGACGCTCCGGGCCAGACGACGGACCACGGGCCGGCTGCTCTGGCGCGATTGTCCTACAAGGGCGACGCGAGCGCGCGTATCCTACGACTAGCCGAGCTTCTCGATCTTGTCGCAGGGCGGGTGCCCATTCTGGTCGAGGTCAAGAGCGCGTGGGAGGCACCGGACCCGCGGTTCATCGCTTCGATTGCCCGTGATCTCGCGGCCTACCGGGGACCGTACGCCATTATGTCGTTCGATCCGAGTGTGGTTGCAGTGCTCAAACCCCTGCTACCGGGCGCGCCGCGCGGGATCGTTTCGGGGCTTTATCAACCGAGCTGGTCGGACGGGAAACTCGACGCGGACCGGTCGTACCGGCTGTCGCACCTGATCGAGAGCCGCGCGGCGGAGCCCGATTTCTTCGCCTATCATGTCAAGGCGTTACCAACTCCTGTGACGCGATTCCTGCGGGAGGGGCTGGGCCTGCCACTGTTCACGTGGACCGTGCGATCGCGAGAAGACATCGCCACTGCGAGACAATGGGCCGACGCGCCGATCTTCGAAGGGATCGATCCGGCGAGCCCCGGCTGACAGCCGCTCGACGGGCCGACACGCCCCAGAGAAGCGCTTGTCACCGGATAGAGGATGGTTGGCCGCGAGAACTGCGGCAGATTTCGTGCGTTCTGCTCCCTAACTGCTTGTCGGAGGGAGCGACCATCCGCAATGAACGAACTGATGACGCTTGCCGCCGATCCCGCAGCGTGGGCCGCGCTTTTCACATTAATCGCCATGGAAGTGGTGCTCGGCATCGACAACCTCATCTTCATCGCCATTCTCACGAACAAGCTTCCAGAGGAGCGGCGGGAGATGGCGCGGCGCATCGGCATCGGGCTCGCGCTCGTCATGCGTCTGGTTCTGCTCGGAACAGTCGCCTGGATCGTCAGGCTGACGGCGCCGATCTTCACGATCCTGGGCAACGACCTGTCCTGGAGGGACATCATCCTGATCGCGGGCGGAGTGTTCCTGGTCTGGAAGGCGACGAAGGAGGTCCATCACCGGGTGGACCCGGACCCCGGGCCGGATGTCTTCAACCGGCGGACGGTCAGTCTCGGGTTTGCCGCAGCGCTCGTCCAGATCGTGGTTCTGGACCTCGTGTTCTCCATCGATAGCATCGTGACGGCAGTGGGCATGACAGAGCATTTGCCGATTATGGTGATTGCCGTCGTAATCACTGTGCTCGTGATGCTGTTCGCGGCGACGCCGCTCGCCAACTTCATCAACGCCAATCCGACTATCGTGATGCTGGCACTCGGCTTTCTTCTGATGATCGGCACGGCGCTGATCGCGGAGGGCTTCGGGGCCGAGATTCCCAAAGGCTACATCTATGCGGCGATGGCGTTCTCCGCGCTGATCGAGGGACTGAACATGATGGACCGGCGAGCGCGTCAGCGGCGCCGTCAAAACGGGATGAGCGCGCAGGAAAACCCGAGGAGCGACTGAACTGCGGGTCCAGTCGGACGCCGCTTCCGGAGAACGCGACCGTATGGGGTCAGCGAACCGTCTCGCCCGGGTAGACGCCCCAAAGCTGCTTCTGCTCGATATAGCCGCGATAATCTCCGATCGAGACGTAGCACCAGCGCGTGTCGCAACTCTTAATGTTGGCAATGACGCCGGCCTCCAGCATGGCCACAGGGGCCGAGCCCGGCTTGTCGTCCGAGAGGAGTTCGATTTTGGGCGCGCTGCCGCTTTTCATCTCCCAGGGCGTCACCAGGGCCGTCCGGCGGCCAGAGACGAGCGCTTGGAGCACCCAGCCCTCGGCTCCCTCGCTGTCGCGCACCTGGCGCCAACCTTCGAACTCCCTGATCACCTCAACCGGCAGCCCGGCGCGACGATAGACCCAAAGCACCTTATGGTCGGTGCCGGGGCCCTGGCGAGAATGCACACGGTCGGCCTTCAAGCTGACAAATCGGGGTACGGGTAGACCGCTACCGGCAATGACCTGCGGGCCCGGCGTGGCGTCCGCCGAGCGAAGCTGAGCCTGAGCTACGGCGCCAGCCGCTCCCAGGGCCGACAGAATGGGCACGATGGCCGCTATTCTTCTCCCAGCCCGGGTCAGCCGTAATCGCATGTATTGCCTCCCCATCCCTCAGGAGTCATCCCCCCGAATCTCAGTCGTGACTGTGTCTGATCCGTGGTAGCGAGGCAATCGTCGCCGGCTCACGCGCGTTGGAATGGAGATTGGCGCCAGCTTCTGTTAGAGACGAAGAGGATCAAGATAGCTCAAGCCCTTAAGCGTGCGCCTCGGCTTCGCCGGGACCACTGAATCCACGCCCTTCACGCCGGACCGTTTCCATGCCCCAGAGCGCCAAGCGACCCCTCGTCATCGTCACCCGCAAGCTGCCGGACGTGGTCGAAACGCGTATGCGCGAGCTGTTCGATGCGCGTTTGAATGTCGACGACCGCCCGATGACACAGGCGGAATTGGTTACGGCGGCACAAACCGCCGACGTTATCGTTCCGACCGTCACCGACCGCATCGACCGTGCTGTGCTGGCGCAATCGGGGCCAGGACTGAAACTGATCGCGAATTTCGGCACGGGCGTCGACAATATCGACCTCGACACGGCCCGTAACCGGGGCATCACGGTCACCAACACGCCCGGCGTGCTGACCGAGGACACGGCCGACATGACCATGGCGCTGATTCTGGCGGCGCCACGGCGCCTCGCCCAGGGTACCGCCTACCTCAAGGACCCCCGCAACCACTGGGCGGGATGGTCGCCGACGTGGATGCTGGGTCACCGGATCTGGGGCAAGCGGCTCGGCATTATCGGGATGGGCCGGATCGGGCAGGCCGTGGCGCGTCGGGCGAAGGCGTTTGGGTTGCAGATCCACTATCACAATCGCCGACGCCTCGGGGAAGAGATCGAGCAGGAACTCGAGGCGACCTACTGGGAGAGCCTCGACCAGATGCTCGCCCGGATGGACATCATTTCGGTCAACTGCCCGCATACGCCAGCGACGTACCACTTGCTCTCGGCGCGCCGGCTGAAGCTGCTGAAGCCGTCCGCCTATCTGGTCAACACGGCGCGTGGCGAGGTGATCGACGAGAACGAGCTGGCGCGTCTGATCGACGCCGGTGCCATCGCGGGTGCGGGGCTCGACGTGTTCGAACACGAGCCTGCCGTCAATCCGAAGCTGCTCGCGTCCGATCGGGTCGTCGCGCTGCCGCACATGGGGTCGGCGACGATCGAGGGCCGCATCGACATGGGCGAGAAGGTGATCATCAACATCAAGACCTTCCTCGATGGGCATTCGCCCCCCGATCGCGTGCACCCGGCAATGTTCTGAGGGCGTCATGACCTGGTCGATCATTGCGAAGGACGAAAGAACGGGGCGAATCGGGATTGCGGTGACCACTTGCGCCTTCGCCGTCGGGGCGCGCGTTCCGCACATCAAGACGAGTGTCGGCGCGGTGGCGACACAAGCGACGACCAACCAGTTGTTCGGGCCACGCGGGCTGGCGCTGCTTTCTGCCGGAGCATCGGCGGAGGATTGTGTCCGCTTGCTGCTTCAGGCCGACGAGGGGCGGGACCATCGCCAGGTTCATGTGATGGATCGTGAAGGGCGGTTTGCGGCGCGAACGGGTAGCGCTTGCGTGCCGTGGTGCGGGCATCTGGTCGAGCCGACGTTCTCGGTCGCCGGTAACATGCTCGCGGGCGAGGCGGTGATCCATGAGACGGCAAAAGCCTACAAGACCAGCGCTGATCTGCCTTTCGCGCGGCGGCTGATCGCAGCGCTGAAGGCTGGGCAGGCGGCGGGCGGCGACAAGCGTGGCAAGCAGTCGGCAGCGCTGCTGATCCACGACGACGAGGACCACGCAGCGCTCGATCTCCGCGTCGACGATCACGCCGAGCCGCTCGACGAACTCGGGCGGCTCGAGGAGATCGCGCGCGGAACATTCGTCCACACGCGACGGTTCGGTCCGACGCGGGCCAATCCCGCGGGACTTCTGGATCCGGAGGAGCGTGCCAAGGCGATCGAGCGCTCCATCGCGGAGGGTTACGAGTAACCTTGCAGCGACCCCAAGATCTCGACGTTGCGCGCCGTGTGCTCTATGCGGCGTGGATCTTATGATTGCGCAGATTTCAACCCGGGTGACGCCATGAAGCCGACCGCAATCCTGTTTCCCGTCATCGCGCAGGTCGTCTTGACGCTCGGGGTGCTGGTGGCCATGGGACCGGCGCGGTCGCAGTCGATGCGCGACAACGGCCAGAAGCTCACCGACGACGACGTCCGCATAGGGCAGAACAGCTGGTCGACGCAGGCGGTGAAGGTCTCGAAGAACTACGCCAACCAGTTCGAGCTACCGGTGTTGTTCTATGCCGTAGTGGCCTTCGCCCTGATCACCAGTGCGGTCGACCTACTGATGGTCGGACTCGCGTGGATCTTCGTGCTATCGCGGGTCGCGCACACGGCCATCCATATCGGGCCCAACGTCGTGATGTGGCGGGGGACGGCCTTTCTGGTCGGTTTCGTCGCGCTCGTCCTGATGTGGCTGAAACTCACCGTTCACATTCTCTGAACACTACCCGCGAAAGGCTCCGCTCCAATGCGCCCAGGCGCCCGCATATCCGCTGCCATCGAAGTGCTGACCGAGGTGATCGACCGGCACCGGCCGGTGTCGCTGGCGCTTGCCGACTGGGGCAAGGACCACCGCTTCGCCGGCTCCGGCGACCGATCGGCGATCGGCAATCTCGTTTATGACGCCCTGCGGCGACGGGCCTCGCTCGGATGGGCGATGGGGGCGGAAACGCCGCGGGCCATCGCGATCGGAGCGGCACCCGAGGCGCTCGGCGTCGAACCATCGGCAATCGCGGGACTTTGTACCGGCGAAGATCACACGCCGGCACCGCTGGAGCCGCGAGAAGCCCAAGGCCTCGAAGGGCCACCTGACGGCGCGCCACCACATGCGGCCGCCGACGTTCCGGATTGGCTGTGGGCCGAGTTCGAGCGGACGTTCGGGGAGCAGGCCGTCGCCGAGGGACGGGCGCTCACGCGGCGCGCTCCCGCCGACATCAGGGTCAATCTTCTGAAGGCGACGCGCGAGCGGGTTCTGAAGGCGCTCGCACCGTTCGGAGCGATCGAGACACCGATGTCGCCAATCGGCGTGCGCATCCCGGCACCTACCGGGCCGTCGCGGACGCCAAACCTGCAGGCCGAGGCCGCGTTCCAGGCCGGATGGTTCGAGGTTCAGGACGAAGGCAGCCAACTCGCCGCGCTGTTGACTGGCGCCGGTCCGCGGCTGCAGATCCTCGATCTGTGCGCGGGGGCCGGCGGCAAGTCGCTGGCCATGTCGGCTGCTACGCACAATACCGGTCAGATCTATGCCTACGACGACGACCGCGAGCGGTTGAAGCCAATCTACGAGCGCATCAAGCGGGCGTGGACGCGCAACATCCAGGTGCTACGGGCGCGGGACAAGGCCGCCTTGGAAGCGCTCGGGGACCGTTTCGACATCGTGCTCGTCGACGCGCCCTGCACGGGAACGGGTGTCTGGCGTCGACGCCCCGAAGCGAAGTGGCGATTGAAACCCGGCAACCTCGAGACGCGGATGCGCGAGCAAGTGGCGGTGCTCGACACGGCTGCCGGGCACGTGAAGCCGGGCGGGCGTCTCGTCTACGTCACCTGTTCGCTGCTGGCGCCCGAGAACACCGGGCAGATCGCTGCGTTCGTGGCACGGCACCCGACGTTCCGTGTCGTGCCCTACGGCGAAGTTTGGCGCGCGACCTTGAAGAGCGAGCCGCCGCGATCCGCCGACGGGAGCACCGAGACGCTGCTGCTCACGCCACACAGCCACGGCACCGACGGGTTCTTCATTGCCATCGTCGAGCGCGCGGCGTCGTAAATGTGTCGTACTGGCCGAGCTGGGCGACGCCTGACTCGAGGATGCGGGCGCTGGTTACCTCTGACTGGATCGCGAACGACGGTTCGCGATCAAAAACTGTTACGATCACGCGATTGCAACCAAATCGCATTTGACTCGTTTTTCCGCCGCTCTAAATGATCCGCCGCCGGGACCGAGTGGGGTCCTCGCCGCAGTTGAACGGTTGGGCCCATTTGGCAACCCCACCGGCACGGCTTCGGCTCATCCTTCGGGAGACTTCTCGTCCATCATGGCCATCGCTTCCAAGCCGAAGCGTCCGCGCCGGACGCCGCCCGCACGCTCCTGTCTCGGCCCTGTCGCCGATCTCGAGTCCCATCTCCCTTCAGAGTGGTGGCGCAAGCTCTTCAACGCGCTCTACGTCAAGACCGACGGCGATGTCGTCGAGAACGCCGAGAACACGAGGCGCGACGTTGATTTCATCGTGTCGGCGGCGGCCGTGCAGCCGCACAGCCAGATCCTCGATCTGTGCTGCGGGCAAGGGCGTCACTGCCTGGAACTGGCGCGCCGGGGCTTCCGCAATGTGACGGGCGTCGATCGGTCAAGATATCTTGTGCGGCTGGCGCGCAAGCGGGCGCAGGCGGAGGGACTGCAGGTCGTTTTCAAGGAAGGCGATGCGCGCAATCCACGGCTCAATGAGGCGAGCTACGACTGCGTTGCCATCATGGGCAACTCGTTCGGCTACTTCTCGAACCAGCAGGACGACGAGAAGGTGCTCACGACGGTCGGCAAGCTGCTCCGGCCGTCCGGCCAGGTCGTGCTCGACATCACCGACGGCGGCTATATGGCCGAGCACTTCGACCGGCGTTCATGGGAGTGGATCGACGAGCACCATTTCGTCTGCCGGGAGCGGACGATCAGCCAGGACAAGCAACGCCTGATCAGCCGTGAAGTCATCGTCAATGACGAGACGGGCGTGATCGCGGACCAATTCTACGCGGAGCGGCTTTACACGCGGGCGAGCATCACGAAGCTCCTGGAAAAGTGTGGCTTCCGCAACATCCGCCATCACGGCACGACCGAGGCCCTGTCGGATCGCGACCAGGATCTCGGCATGATGGCGCGGCGGCTGCTCCTCTCCGCCGACGCACCGCAGCTCCCGGCACGCAAGCCACGCGGCAAGCTGAGGCAGATCGATCTCACCGTCGTGATGGGTGATCCGCGGCTTCCGGACACGGTGAAACTCAACGGCCAGTTCAACGACGAGGATCACGAGACGATCCGTCGCCTCAAAGACGCGCTGGCGGAGCTGCCCAACTACAAAGTCCGTTATCTCGACAATCACGCGACCCTCGACCGCGATTTGTCGGAACTCAAGACGGACCTCGTGCTGAACCTCTGCGACGAGGGATTCAACAACGATCCCCTCAAGGAGCTGCACGTTCCGGCGCTGATGGAGATGCTCGAAATCCCCTACACCGGAGCGGGGCCGGGTGCGCTCGGGGCCTGCTACGACAAGGGGCTGGTGCGGGCTGTCGCGCAATCGCTCGATGTGCCGGTGCCGCTGGAAACCTACGTGCGCCCGGGAGACCAGGGTGCAACGCTGCCGAGCGTGTTTCCGGCGCTGCTCAAGCCTAACACTGGCGACAGCTCGCAGGGCATCACCAAGGACGCCGTGGTCGACAACGAACGCGCGCTGATCGATTACCTGGAGCGACTTAAGGCGCAGTTCCCGAAGCGTGGCGTGCTGGTGCAGGAGTTCCTGACCGGCGCGGAATACTCCGTCAGCTTGATCGGCAATCCGGACCAGGGCCTCCGCGCTCTACCCATTCTCGAAGTCGACTATTCGAGGCTTCAAGAAGGCCTGCCGCGCATTCTCGGCTACGAGTCGAAGTGGGAGCCGGACAGTCCCTACTGGACCCAGGTGAAGTACCATGAGGCGCATCTGCCGGACCACATCCAGCAGCAGTTGATCGAGAACTCAGCCCGTCTGTTCGAGCGGCTGGGGTGCCGGGACTACGCACGGTTCGACTTCCGCGCGGATGCCAACGGTGAGATCAAGCTGCTCGAGGTCAATCCGAACCCGGGATGGTGCTGGGACGGCAAGCTGAACCTGATGGCGAGCTTCCAGGGCATGCGCTACGCGGAGCTGCTCGGCCAAATCCTGGCGTCTGCCGAGGAACGTCTCGGCATCCAGGCCAAGCTGCACGCTGCAGCCGCGGCCGCAGCATCGGCGGCGTCGGTGCGAATGTAGAGCGGCATGAGGGCATGGCACCGTCGCGGACATTCCGGCTTCGCGACGGCCGACGGCTCGGTTGGGCCAGCTATGGCGCTGCGGACGGTCGCCCTGTGCTGGCGTTTCACGGGGCGCCGGCCTGCCGGCTGATGTTCGTGCCGGCTGACGAACCAGCCCAACGGCTCGGGCTCCACCTGATCGCGCCGGATCGTCCCGGTTACGGCCTTTCGGATTCCATGCCGGGCCGGACGCTCGCAGGCTGGGCCGGCGACGTCTCGCAGCTGATGGATCACCTGGGGATCGACCGCGCGCCGATCGTCGCGATTTCGGGCGGGGGGCCCTACGCGGTCGCATCCGCAGCACAACTCAGCCAGCGCATCGCTGGGCTCGCGTTGGTGTCTCCGTTGGGTGAAGTCGGTGCCGAGCGATCACGAGCATCGATGACACGGGCGCAGCGCGCGTTCTTCCTCGGATTTCCCCGCCACCCCAATCTGCTGAGGCGGAGCGCGGCGGCCGGCCGGGCTGCCTTTCTGGCGGCGCCGGAGTTCTCATATGCGGCGTTCCGGGTGCTGCTGGGCGAGCCCGACCGGGGGGTGCTCGCTGCGCCCGAGGCCCGCCGGGTTATGATCGACCTGACTCGAGAGGCTTTGCGCCACGGCGTCGAGGGGGCTGTGTCGGACATGGAAATCTACGGGCGGCCCTGGGACCTTGATCCTGGCTCGATCGGCTGTCCTTCGATGTTGTGGCAGGGCACGGCCGATCACATCGTCCCTTCCGAGGCGGCATTCGACCTTGGGCGTAGATTGTCGGGGTGCGTCGTCCATCGCCTCGAGGGCCATGGGCATTTCTGGGTGCTCGATCACGTGGACGAGGTCATGCGAGCCGTGGCTGGGATGGCGAAAGCGTAAAGGCCCGCACCTTTTCTGTCACACCGTCGGGCCGCCGGTCATGCCGAAGCGGGACTTGATGCGGTTGAAGAGGCGCTCGCGAACGGCTCGATAGCTTTCGAGGGTCTGTTCGCGGTTGCCCTGGCCGATCATCATGGACGCGTCGAATGTGGGCCAATACTCGACGTCGACGGCCATGGTGCGGGTCAGCTCCAGGGCCTGATGGTGGGCTTCAGGCGAGAGCGTGATGATCAAATCGAACGACGTATCGTGAAGATCGGCCAGGGTGTGAGGCACGTGCTGGGACATATCGATGCCGATCTCGTCCATGACGGCACCGACAAACGGATCAGCGTCGCCGGCGCGGACTCCTGCCGATTCGACATAGACTTGACGGCCGGCCAAGTGGCGCAGGATCGCGGCGGCCATCGGGGAACGGACGGCATTCATCGTGCACGCGAACAGCACCGATCCCGGCAGCCCGCGCCCAACCATCCAGAATCATCCTTTCCAGTGCAGCGCACAGATGAGCGTGAACAAACGGCGGGCCGTGTCGTGGTCGATCTCGACTTTGCCCTTGAGGCGCTCAACGAGCACGCGACTGCCTTCGTCGTGGAGGCCGCGACGCCCCATGTCGATGGCCTGGATGCGCGAGGGAGGGGCTGTCCTGATGGCCTGATAGTAGCTCTCGCAAACCATGAAATAGTCCTTAACGATACGGCGGAAGGGCGTCAGCGAGAGCATGTAGGTGACCGGGTTAGCGTTCTCGGCAGCGCCTCGCTCGCTGGCGATTCGCATCACCAACCGGTCTTCGACCAAGCCAAGATTGAGCGCATAAGGTCCGTCGTCACGTCCTTCCACCACAAAGTGGTTAGCGTCGAGAATGTCGTAGATGGCAACCTCGCGCTCGTGCTGCACGTTCGGATTCGAACGGCGAATGGAGTCCCGGTCGAGCGTTATGGATACCAGCCGGTTGGTCGCTCCCGTGCCGCTGGATGGCGGCGCTCCGTCCGTGCCAGACACGGCAGGATCGTCCGGGGTCGTCATCGCGGGCTCCCGTTGCCGAGGCGGATCTCCACCGACCTGCGGTGGGCCTCCAGTCCCTCCGCGCGGGCGAGCGCCATGGCGGTCGGGCCCAATACCTCGAGCGCATCCCTGCTCAGCGACAGGAGCGAGGTCCGCTTCATGAAGTCGAGCACGCCGAGTCCCGAGGAGAAGCGGGCGCTTCGAGCGGTGGGCAGAACGTGGTTCGAGCCGGCGATGTAGTCGCCGATCACCTCGGGTGTCATCTTGCCGAGGAAGATCGCACCGGCATTGCGGATGCGCGAGGCCAACGCCTCGGGATCGGCCGTGGCGATCTCGAGATGCTCGGCGGCGATACGGTCCGCCAGTGGGGGCGCCTCGTCGAGGGAGCGCAGAATGATTACGGCACCGAAGGTGCGCCAACTTTCTCCCGCAATGGCGGATTTAGGAAGATCGGCAAGCTGACGAACAACGGCGGCCTCCACGGCACGAGCCAGATCCTCGTCGTCGGTCATGAGGATGGATTGAGCGGCCGTGTCGTGCTCGGCCTGGGCAAGCAGATCAGCGGCCAACCATTCGGGATCGTTATCGCGGTCGGCGATGATGAGGACCTCGGAGGGGCCGGCGATTGAGTCGATGCCGACCGTGCCGAAGACCTGTCTCTTGGCCGCTGCGACGTAAGCATTGCCGGGACCGACGATTTTGGCAACGGGCGCGATGCTCTGGGTGCCGTAGGCGAGGGCGGCCACGGCCTGTGCGCCGCCGATACGGTAGACTTCGTCGATGCCGGCGAGACGGGCCGCTGCGAGAACAAGCGGATTGATCTCGCCGCCCGGAGCGGGCACCACCATGACGATGCGCTCGACGCCCGCGACCTTGGCCGGCACGGCGTTCATGAGCACCGAACTCGGGTAGGATGCAAGACCCCCGGGGACATAGAGGCCCACCGACTCGACCGCGGTCCAGCGGTGGCCGAGTTCTGCGCCTACGGCATCACGCCAGCGCACTTCAGCCTCGGGTTTCTGGCGCTGGTGAGCGGCCAGGATACGGTCACGCGCTATGCCCAGGGCGGTGAGAACCTCCCGATCGGAGACGGCGACGGCCGCGTCGATCTCAGCGTCGGTAATGCGAAGGCCGATCCGGGCTAGATCGCAGCGGTCGAAACGCAGGCTCAGCTCGTGCAGTGCCGCGTCACCGCGTGCCCGCACGTCGGCCACGATGGCGGCAACCGCCGTGACGACGTCCTCGGAGGCTTCCCTCTTCGTCGCCAAGAACCCATTAAATCCGCTCTCGAACGAGACGTCGTTCGTCCGCAATCTAATCGGCATCGGATGGCGCGCCTCCAGCGCAGCTTGGTCTTTGCGAACTGATGTGACTTATCAGCCGGAACGTGGCGACCCGGACTCGTCATCGACCGGGTGTCGAGGCCGCGCGCGCGCCGCCCAAGATGGGCCGAGATCCTTCATCTCGGCCTCGAGGCATTCGACCTCGAGCCTGATGGCGGCCTGTCCGGCGAACGTCAGCATAACCGTACCAGCCGGGTCTTCGGGTCCGTTCCTCTCGAACGAGAGAGCGAGCAGGACGAGCACCTCGTCGGTTCGCGCCACGTCGATGCCCGAGAGCTTGGCGCCCAGAACGCGCTCGAAGCGTAACGCCGTCCGTAATCGAGCCATTTCGGGCTCACCGCGACGAACGCCTTCGTCCGCAGCCGCCACGCGGGCCCAGTCGAAGCGATTCAAGATTGCCGCAAAGCGCTTCTCGCGCGGCAAAAGGGCCATATCGCCGACCCGCACGACCGCATCCTGCAAATGTGCAGACACGACGTTCAGATCCTCGTTATCGAAGGCTATGAGCTGGAGTCTGGTCATGATCGCCGATGCCCAACAGGGCGAAGGTTCTAAGCTTGTTCCGCTGCACTGATATAAGCGGTGCAGCATGGGCGCAACAGGCGTGGAGCCTAGGGACGCCTGGAAGCCAGCCATACGCCGGTCAGGATGAACGCAAAGCCAGCGAGATGGTAGACCTCGATGCGCTCGCCTAGAGCCACGCCGGCGATCAGGGCGCTGTAGAGCGGAATGAGGTGCAGGAAGACGCCTGCGCGTCCGGAGCCCAGCAACTCGACGCCACGACTCCACGCGGCGTAGGCCAGAAGACTTGGAAACAATGACACGTAGGCCAAAGCGACCAGCGACCCGGGGGTCAAGCGCAGGACGACGCCCGAGAGGTGTTCTGCCAGCCAGAACGGCATCGTGGCGAGCGCGGAGATGGTCGCCAGCAGGAAGGTGAACGACACCCAGTGCATTGTGCCGCGCTTGCGCAGCGACGCCGAGTAGATAGCCCACAACCCCATATTGAACAGGATAACGAGGTCGCCGGCATTGAAGCCCAGGCTTGAGATCGCCTCCGGTCGCCCCTTGGTGATGATGGCGAGCACCCCGGCGAACGACACGGCGATTCCGATGGCTTGGAGAGCACCGACCCGATCGGAGAAGAGCGCCCACCCCGCCGCGACGATGAAGACCGGCGCGACGGAGTTCAAGACCGAAACATTCAGCGCGGTCGTGTAGGTAAGGCCCACGTACTGCAATGTGCCGAATACGGCGCCGCCGATCAGTGAGAGCACCAGGATCGTCGGCCAGGTCCGCTTGATCTCGGGCCAATCGCGGCGAAGATGGGGCCCCGCGAACGGGGCCAGGATCAGCGCAGGCACAATCCAGCGGATGCTTCCCGTCGCCAGTGGCGGAACTTCGCCGGCAATGGCGCGCCCGACGATGTGGTTACCGGACCAGCATAGCGCGGCGAATGCCGCGAAGAGCGAGGCGACCAGCGGTGCACGACCATCCGGCCGCGCCGGTGCCTCGACTTTCGACACGAGAAATCCTTCAGCCCGGGGACAACCGCTCGATGGCGGCACCGCACCGTCCGAGCTTTTCCTCGAGGCGCTCGAAGCCGCGGTCGAGATGATAGACGCGATTTACGGTGGTCTCACCATCGGCGACGAGACCGGCGATCACGAGAGAGACGGATGCCCTCAGATCGGTCGCCATCACGGGGGCTCCCCGCAACTGCCGGACGCCGCGGATCGTGGCTGTATCGCCATGCAGTTGAATATCGGCACCGAGGCGCGCCAACTCCTGTACGTGCATGAACCTGTTCTCGAAGATGGTCTCGCGAATGACGCTGGTCCCGCGCGCCGTCGTCATAAGGGCCATGAGTTGGGCTTGCAGGTCGGTCGGGAAGCCGGGGAAGGGCTGCGTCTCCACTGTGATCGGCTCGACGCCGCTGCCATTGCGGCGAACGCGGATGCCGCCCGACTCCTCGGAAACCTCGGCGCCGGTCTGTTCCAGGGCCGCAAGAGCCGTCTCGAGCAGTGACCTGCGAGCGCCTTCCAGGAGGACATTGCCACCGGTGGCCGCGACCGCGAAGGCAAAGGTGCCAGCCTCGATCCGGTCCGGCAGGACGGAGTGCACGGCACCCTCCAGCCGGTCTCGCCCCTGGATGCGAAGCGTGGAGCTGCCGATGCCCTCGATCGTGACGCCCATCTTGACGAGGCAGCTGGCGACGTCACCCACCTCAGGCTCGCGTGCGGCATTCTCGATCAACGTCTCGCCCTTGGCCATAGCCGCGGCCAGGAGAACATTATGCGTGGCACCGACCGAAACCTTAGGAAAAAAGACGCGGGCACCGCGCAGCCCGCCACGGGGTGCCTTGGCGACGACATAACCAGCATCGATATCGATCTCGGCGCCGAGCGCCTTGAGGCCTGAGAGATGGAGATCGACCGGACGGGTGCCGATCGCGCAGCCACCCGGCAGCGAGACACGTGCTTCCCCCATGCGCGCCAGAATCGGGCCAAGTACCCAGAAGCTCGCGCGCATGCGCGAGACCATCTCGTAGGGGGCCGTCGTGTCGACGATGTCGCGTGCGGTCAGATGGAACGTCTCGCCCATGTACGGCGTGGAGGCGCGCTTGCCCTCAATCGAGTGATCGACGCCGTGGTTGCGAAGAATGCGAGCGAGAAGGGCGACATCGGCCAGATTCGGCACGTTCTTCAAAGTCAGACGATCGGCCGTCAGCAGGCTCGCGATCATCAAGGGGAGAGCGGCATTCTTGGCGCCCGAAATCGGAATCGTGCCCTCGAGTTTGCGGCCGCCAACGATCTTGATGCGATCCATCTCCGGTCTCCTCGTGGCGTGCGGGCAAGCGGTCAGGCTGCGAATCACCCGCACCTATCTCGTGTTGCTGTCGCAAATCGGCGAGACGGCGACAATAGCTGCGACAATTCAGCCGCAGGCCCCCTGCATCCGAATGCTGCACTCAACCGGCCAAGTCATCCTCGCCTTCGGCAGGTTTCGGAGACTCCGCGGCCGATTTCGCGGCGACGGCACGCGACCGGTCCTTGCGCCGATGGAGATTGCGGCGTAGCTCGGCTGCCAGACGTTCCGCGCGGCTGCTATCGCTTTTGACGCTGCCTTTGAGCCGATCGGCGTCTCGGTCGTTCATCGAAGGGCCCCCTTTCAAGTGCGGGTGCTACTCGTTCGCGGCGAAGCGCATCCTTTCCGGCGCGCAGGATCATCCTTTAGCACCCGGGTCGCGTCGAGCAAGAGACGGGCCGACTTCCCGGAGAGACCGTGAGACCGAGCGAATGAGAGCGAGATCCAACCAGAGCTCAGCGCTTCCCAGCGAGATCGCATGAGGGACGATCGCGCAGCCATAACATGGGTGGCGGCGGCCAGCGTCGCCGTCGCGCTGCTCGCCATGGGGATCAAATACCTTGCCTTCCTCGTCACAGGCAGCGTGGCGCTCTACTCGGACGCACTCGAGGGCATCGTCAATGTCATTACCGGGCTGCTGGCGCTGCTCGCCGTCAGGATCAGCTCGCGGCCGGCCGACAGACGCCACCAATTCGGGCATCACAAGGCCGAGTATTTCTCCGCAGTGATCGAGGGACTTTTGATCCTCGTCGCAGCCGTACTGATCCTGCGCGAGGCGTGGGACGCGATCCAGTCGCCGCGCAACCTGACCGAGCCTTGGCTCGGACTTGCGATCTCAGGCGCTGCGACCGCGCTCAACGCCGGATGGGCAATGTTCCTTATCCGTTGGGGCGGTGTCCGCCGATCGCCGGCTCTGGTTGCCGATGGTCGGCACATCATGACCGACGTGGCGACGAGCATCGGCGTGATCGTCGGGCTGGTCCTGGCCCAGACGACAGGATGGCCATTGCTGGACCCGTTGATCGCGGCTGCTGTGGCGGTCAACATCCTGTGGACGGGCTGGCGCATGACGCGCGCGTCCGTTTCCAGCTTGATGGACGAGTCCGTCAGCAGTGCCGAGTTGGCGCGGATACGCGCGGCGATCACGGCAAGCACGGCGGGCCTGGGCGCCATCGAGGTGCATGACCTCAGAACCCGAAACGCGGGTCCCGTGACGTTCATCGAGTTTCATCTGGTGGTGCCGGGAGACATGACCGTGGCGGCGTCGCATCGGATCTGCGACCGGCTCGAGGCCGCCATCGGATCGGTCGTGGAGGGGGCCGAGGTGCTCATCCATGTCGAGCCCGAAGGAGAAGCCGGTCGGCGCGGCGGCATCACGCTGTAGTCCGACGCCCTCGGGCGAGGTGACGCGCTGGCGTGGCTCGGAGCAGGGTGATAGGCAGAAAGTTGCGCCGAGAGACGGTTTGGCGCGATTTCGGACCATCAGGGGCGCGCTTGGCCAACGTACCGACCGACAGCAAGGACGACGGGACGGTCACCAAGCCGGCCTTGCGGCTGGATGCGGCCCAACGCAGCCTGCTTTCGCGCATTCTGTCGGACTGGGTGAAGCCGCGTTGGCGCCCGCTCGCCGGAGCCTTCGTCCTTATGGCGGCGCTGGCCGCGGTCAGTGGCTTCTATCCGCGTCTGATCAAGTATGCCTTCGACGTGATTCCGCTTGGACAAGTCAGCCAGATCTATCTGGTGGCCGGGTTGATCGTGCTCGCCACCAGTACGCGTGCGGTGCTGCTCTACCTGACGACCGTCGCGTCGAGCCGGATCGTCCTCGGCATCACGGTCGAGATGCAGAAGACCGCCGTTGCGCACCTGCTGAAGGCCGATTTTGCGCGACTGACCCGCGACGCGCCGGGAGAGCTGATCTCTCGGCTGACCAATGACGTGGACCGCATCCAGGTGGCGCTGCAAGCTGCGCTCAACACGGCGGTTCGTGACGGTCTCGTGATCATCGCACTGGCGACCTACATGGTGTGGAGCGATCCGCTGCTCTCGTTGATCGTGCTCGGCGTCTATCCGTTCGCAATCCTGCCGATCATGACCATTGGCAAGCGGTTGAAACGCGTAGCCCGCGTAACCCAGGAAGAGCTGGCTGGGATGCTGTCGCTGCTGGCCGAAAAGCTCGGCGGCGCGCGACTGATCAAGACCTTCCGACTCGAGGACTACGCGGCGGGACGCATGAACGGCTCGTTCGAGCAGATCCTGCGGCTCAGGATGAAGGCCGTCCGTAACAGGGCGCGATTGGACCCGTTGCTCGAGGCCCTCGGCGGGGTCGCCGTGGCCGGCGTGATCGCGCTCGCGACGTGGCGGATATCGACCGGGATCGCGACGATCGGCGACTTCATGGCGTTCGTCTCCGCGCTGGTGCTGGCGGCGCAGCCGACGCGCGGACTCGGCAATCTCTCGGTGAAAGTGCAGGAAGGCCTGGCGGCTGCCGAGCGACTTTATGCACTGTTGGACGAGCGGCCGAGGATCGTCGATGCGGCCGGCGCGCAAGCGCTGATCATCAAGGCCGGCGAGATTCGCTTCGAAGGCGTCCGTTTTGCCTATGACGCCGCGCCCGATGCGCCGGCGGTTCGAGATGTCTCTTTGACCGCCCCCGGTGGACGGACGATTGCTCTGGTCGGGCGTTCGGGTTCGGGCAAGTCGACACTGGTCAACCTCGTCCCGCGTCTCTTCGACGTCGACGCCGGACGCATCCTGATCGATGGACAGGACGTGCGCGGCGTGACGCTCGAGAGCCTGCGCGGACAAATTGCGATGGTCAGCCAAGACGTGACGCTGTTCGACGATACGATCCGCGCGAACATCGCCCTCGGGCGGTTGGACGCGACAGAAACCGAGATCGTGGCGGCGGCGCAGGCGGCGGCGGCGCACACCTTCATTCTCGAGCAACCGAAAGGCTACGACACCGTGATCGGCGATCGTGGATCGCGTCTATCAGGTGGTCAGAGGCAGAGGCTCGCGCTGGCACGCGCCATTCTGAAAGACGCACCAATCCTCTTGCTCGACGAGGCCACGAGCGCGCTCGACACGGACAGCGAGCGGCTCGTGCAGACTGCGCTGGCGCGTTTTACGCGCGGTCGGACGACGCTCGTCATCGCCCACCGCCTCTCCACTGTGCAAAATGCCGATCTCATTGCTGTGATGGAAGACGGACGGCTGGCCGAGATCGGCACACACGCCGCTTTGATGGCGCGCAACGGCATCTATGCCAGACTTGCGACGACGCAGCTCGTCGGCAGCGAGCCGCGCGACGCGGCGCAGTAGGCAGGTGAGCATGGGAGAGAACAAGACAAAGCCCACCGATCAATCGGTCGGCGCGTTCATCGGTGGCCTCGCGTCTGAGGCCAGGCAAGCCGAGGCCAGAACCCTGATCGACATGATGGCAGAGGCGACCGGCGAAGCCCCGCAGATGTGGGGGCAGTCGATCATCGGTTTCGGGACTTCGAGTTATGCCTACGCCAGCGGTCGGACGGGCACAACTCCCGTCATCAGTTTCTCGCCGCGCAAGGCTGCGATCGTGCTCTATGTCAGCATGGCCATGCCCCATATCGCCGATCTACTACTGGACCTCGGGAAGCATACGACCGGGAAGGGTTGCCTCTACGTCAAGCGGCTTGCCGACGTCGATCTCACGGTACTCAAGTCGATCCTTCAGGCGGAAGTCGCAGCCAGCCGAGAAAACAACAAAACCTGATCGGGCACACCCGGTGGCGCGAGGACCGCGATGGAGCATTTGTGGATCATCGCGAGCGTGGCCGCGGCCTTCTTCCAGGCGCTGCGCTATGCGGCGCTGAAGGAGCTGAACCAGCACCTCTCCGCAACGGTTACGACCTATGTGCGCATGCTGTTCGGACTACCGTTCCTGGTCGTCTACCTGGCTGCCGTGCTGAATGTGCAGGGCGTGTCGATACCCGAGACAAACCCGTGGTTCTGGGGGTATTGCGCGCTGACGGCGTTCCTGCAGTTCGGCATGACACTGCTGGTGGTTCGACTCTTTCATCACGGCAACTTCGCCGTGGGGCTGATGATCCAGCGGGCCGACGTGATCCTGACGGCCGTGATCGGGAGCGTGCTGTTCTCCGAGGCGATCAGCCGGCTCGGCTGGGTGGCCATCGCGATCACAGTCTGCGGCGTGCTCGCGGCATCGGCGGCGCGCATGGCCCCGTCGGCGTGGGGCAAAGGGGCAGCCGTTTCTGAGATCCTACTCGGGCCGGCAACGCGGCTCGGGCTGTCCAGCGCGCTGTGCGCGGCGATCTCGTATCTCGCGCTTCGCGAGGCGATCCTGACACTCGAACCGAGCGTAAACCCGCTCGTCAAGGGCGCAACGGCTGCTGTGGCCACGACCGCAGTCTCGTTCGTTCTGATCGGCCTTTGGCTTGCGTTGCGCGAGGGTCGCGAGCTGGCGCGCATCCGGCATTGGCCGTGGCTATGCACGCTCGCCGGATTTGCAAGCGCGGCGGGGACTGTCGGGTGGTTCACGGCCTCGGCGCTGACGAACGCGTCCTACGTGGCGGCCGTGGCGCAGGTGCAGATCGTGTTCGCGCTGCTGATCTCGCGCTATTGGTTCCGCGAGACGATCCGGCCGCTGGAGCTGGTCGGCATCGCGCTCATCGTCGGCGGCGTGATGATGTTCCGGATGGTTTAGGGCGCGGCTGCAGCCGATCCGCTGCATTACGCAATCCACAACCGATCTGACTCGCGGATGAATGGGTCCCGGGCACAAGGCCCGGGATGACAGACGAGGGTCTGTTCCGATCCCCTACTTCCGCTCGGCGTTCTTGGGAACGTCGCGGAAGGGGCGGTCGGTGTCGTTGCGAGGCTCCTTCGGCATATCGAGCACGCGCTCGGAAATGATGTTCTTCTGGATCTCGTCGGTCCCACCGGCGATGGAGATGGCCGGCGTCGAAATCAGGATCTCGGCGATGACGCCTCCCATGGTGCTGTCGGGCCCCGTGAGCATGGCGTCGGCGCCGCTGATCGTGGTGTGCACGCGATTTGCGGCACGTGCGATGTAGCTTGCGGCGAGCTTGCCGAGCGAGCCTTCAGGGCCTTGCGAGCGACCCATCTCCTGGGCCACGCGCGCGCGCCGCGCCGTCCAGTCGGCGGAGCGGGACATGATGAGGACTTTCGCGATCTCCTGCCGTGTCACCGGATCGGCGATCTTGCCCGTCTGCCGGGCGCGCTCGAGGATCAGGTCCACGCGCCCCATGCGCTGCGGGTACCAAGTATACGGTGCGAGCGCGCTGGCGATTTCCGCGTCTTCCTCCTGATAGATGCGCTCCGCTCGGCCCGATGGCTTCGGATAGCGTCGAAGACCGTCGGCGCCGCGCCGCTCGTGCATGAGCGTCGTGGTCGCGACCTTCCAGCCATCGCCGTCGTCGAGCAGCATCATTTCCGGCTCGACCTCGGCGTCCGTGAAGAACACCTGGTTGAACGAGGCATGGCCGTTCATCTGCTTAAGGGGGACCGCCTCGACGCCGGGCTGGCGCATGTTGATGATGAAGTAGGCGAGGCCCTTATGCTTCACGAGATCCATGTTGGTGCGGGCCAGCAGGAGACCCCAATCGGCCTTATGTGCGCTGGTGTTCCAGACTTTCTGGCCGTTGACGATCCACTTGTTGCCGCTCCGCTCGGCGCGCGTCAGGGCGCCGGCGAGATCGGAGCCTGATCCGGGCTCCGAGAAAAGCTGGCACCAGGTGTCCTCGCCGGTGAGGATGCGGCGCAGGAATTTCTGCTTATGCAGGTCAGTGCCGTGGGCGAGAATGGTCGCAGCGGCAAGCGAGCGGATGCCCATGCGGGCAACGCCCACCGCACCGATGCGCTCCATCTCCTCATCGACGACCGGCACGAGACCTACCGGCAGCTCACGGCCATACCATTGTTTTGGCCAGTGCGGCTCTCCCCAGCCTGAATCGATCAGCTTGTTGCGCCACTCGACCAGACCGAGGCTGGTGTCCCAGTTGGCCTCGAGCCATTGGCGCACGTCCTTGCGCACGGAATCGGCATCGTATTGGCTCATGGTGCTCTCCCTCACGCGCCGATGCTTTGCATGTAGCGCTCGCGATGGTGGTCGGCGCCGCCGAGGAAGACCTCGGAACTCTTGGCGCGCTTGAACCATAGGTGCGTGTCGTTATCCCAGGTGAAACCGATGCCGCCATGGATCTGGACGGCATGGATGGCGGTCTGCATGTAGGCCTCGGCCGCTGCGGCTTTGGCCAGCGAGGCAAGGGCCGGCACCTCGGCGTCTCCCTCGTCGGCGGCGGCGGCCGCGTAGTAGGCGGCAGACTTTGCCAGCTCGACCTCGAGCAGCATGTCGGCGGCCTTGTGCTTCAAGGATTGGAACGAGGCGATCGGGCGGCCGAACTGGTAGCGCTGGTTGGCGAAGGCGATAGCGTCCTCGCGCAGGCGTTCCGCGCCACCGACCATTTCGTGCGCTAGGCAGATCGCGGCGACGTCGAGCGTGGCAGCCAGCGGAGCGGCGGCGGCTCCTTCTTGGCCGAGCAATTCGGCCTCCACGCCCGAAAAGGTCAGGTGTGCGAGCTTGCGCGTCGGGTCCATCGACGAGAGCAAGCGGCGATCGAGGCCTTTGGCATCAGCTTTGACGGTGTAGAACGAGACGCCGTCGTTGCCCGCACTCCCGCCTTTACGCGCCACGACCACAATGAGCCCGGCGTTATGGCCATCGACGACGAAGCTCTTCGCGCCGTCGAGGCGGTATTTGCCGCCATCGGGTTTGGCCGTCATGGCGACGCCAGCCGCATCCCAGAGACCGCGGTCTTCCGCGATTGCCAACGCGGCGATCGTCTTGCCAGAGGCAATGCCGGGCAGGAGCGCTTTCTTCTGCTCCTCTGATCCAGCCTTCAGGATGGCTGTCGCCGCGAGGACGGTTGAGCCGAAGAACGGCGCGCACAGCAGCGTGCGGCCCATTTCCTCGGAGGCAATGGCCAGCTCGCTGACGCCAAAGCCTTGGCCGCCGTAGGCTTCTGGGATGTGGACGGCCGTTAGACCCAGCTCGTGGCCCAGGCTCTGCCAGACCTCCGGGTCATAGCCCTTGTCCGTCTCCATCAGGCGCCGAACGGCGGTCGTCGGCGACTTGTCCTCGAGGAACCGACGGACGACCGTCCGGAACTCCTGCTGCTCATCCGAGAAACTGAACTTCATGCTTCTTGCTCCGTCAGGGTCCAGCCCTCAATTCAGTCAGGCGCCCTTGCCAGCCATCACCTTGGCGATCTCGTCGGCGGAAAGGCCAGCCTCGGTGAGAACCTCGGCCGTGTGCTCGCCCAGGGATGCCGCAAAGCCGCCGGCCTTGGTCTCGGACTGCGTCAGGCGGAACGGCGGGTTGAGGGCCTTGAAGGTTCCGCCCTTGTCGTGGACATCCGTGAAGGCTTGGCGGTGCTCGAGCTGGGGATCGTCCATGACCTCCTTCACTGTGCGGTAGGGGGAGGCCGGAACGGCGTGGCGCTCGAGCGCGGCCAGCACGTCCTTGGACGGCAGCGTGCGCGACCAGTTCTCGAGCTCATCCATGAACTCGACCCAGTTCGAGCGCCGATCGAGGTACTTTTCGAAGCGGAGATCCGTGATCCAGTCCATGCGGCCGGCGGCCTCGGCGATGCCCTGGAAGGTGCGCTCACTGGCGATGGCGATGTGGATGTAGCCGTCCTTGGTCGCCACCGGGCTGAACATGTGGCGCTTGGGCGGCGGGGGAATCGCGAACTGGGCGGCCTGAATCTCGGTGAGCGTGAGCGTGAGCATGCTTTCCAGCATCGAAACATCGACTTGCTGGCCTTTGCCGGTGGCGTGACGCTGGTTGACGGCCGCCATGATGGCGCCGAAGGCGTAGGTGCCCGTCAGCACGTCAGCAATGTAGACGCCGCAGTTGTCGGGCTGGGTGCGGCCGGGTTGGTAGGACATGTGAGCCAAGTCGTAGCCCGAAGCCGCGTGGATGACAGGCGCATAGGCGGCCAATTCAGCCGAGGGGCCCGTCTGGCCGTAGCCCGAGATCGAGCCGTAGATCAGGCGCGGATTGAGCTCGGCAAGCTGAGAGTAGGCGAGGCCGAGCCGCTTGGTGACGCCGGGACGATAGTTCTCGACGAAAATGTCGGCCTTGGCGGCGAGGTTGCGCACGGCCTTCTGAGCCAGAGGGTTCTTGAGGTCGAGCACTGCCGATCGCTTGCCGGCATTGAGCTGGCCGAAACTCGACGAGGCGTTGGAGCGGAGCGGGGGCCGGGTGCGCATCATGTCGCCCTCGGGTCCCTCGATCTTGATCACGTCAGCCCCGAGGTCGGCGAGCAGCCGGGTGCAATGGGGCCCTGCGATGGTGGTGGTCACGTCGACGACCTTGAGCCCGGCCAGTGCCTTGCCTTGCATGCTGCCTCCCGTGTGCGCCCTTCGCGGCTTCAACCTGACGATCCGATCTTCCGTCGTAGGTTGCAAGAGGCGACGCTTGCCGGTGACGTGTTATCGCATCGGATCGACCAGCCCCAGCGCCTCGCGACGCTGCCAGCGGTGCATCATGAGGACGGCGACGACCGCGAGGCCGGTGGCGAGGCCGATCCATATGCCGGTGCCACCGAGGCCGGCGCCGAAACCCAGCACGACGCCGAGCGGAAGGCCGATCACCCAGTAGCCGACGAGAGCGAAGATCATCGGTGCGCGGGCATCATGCAGTCCGCGGAGCATACCACCGCCCGCGGCCTGGGCGCCGTCCGCGATCTGGAACAGAGCCGCCAGCAGCAAGTAGGTCGCGGCAAGGCTCACAACCTCGGCGTTGGCTGGGCTGCCGGTGTCCAGGAAAGCCGCAATGAGCGTGTGCGGGGCGAAGATCATGAGCAGCGACGTGAGTGTCATGAAGCCAGTCGCCAGCCAGAATGCAGCCCAGCCGGCGCGATGGATCCCGTCAAGATCGCGACGACCGTAGGCCAGGCCGACGCGCACCGTTGCCGCCTGACCGATGCCGAGTGGCACCATGAACGTGAGCGAGGCGATCTGAATGGCGATGGTATGTGCCGCGAGCGCTGCGGTGCCGATGAGACCCATCAGGAAGACGGCGGCGTTAAAAATCGTGACTTCGAAGACCAACGTCGCGGCCATCGGGAGACCGAGCCGCCATAGCCCGGCGAGGCGCGACCAGTCGGGCCTCCATAGACGGGCCAGGACTTCGAAACGCGAGAAGTGGCGATCGTAAACGACGACGATCGCCACCGCAGCGAGCATGAGGGTGCTGGCGAGCGTGGTCGCGATGCCCGAGCCGGCGATGCCGATCGGCTCGAAGCCGCAGCCGCCCAACATGAGGCACCAGTTTCCCGCCGCGTTGGCTGCGACGCCGACGAGCCCCACGACGAGAGCCCAGAAGGGCCGCTCAAGCACACTCATGAACGAGCGCAGTACAAGGTAGGCCCAGAATGGCAGCAGCGCCCACATCAGGGTCCGCACATAGATACCGGCATCCGCGGCCAGCGCCGCATTCTGACCCATGGCGAGAAGGATTTGCTCGCTCCACCAAAGGATAGCCCAGCACGGAAGGGCTAGCAGAAGGCAGGACCATAGGCCCTGTCGGACGGTGCGCGCGACGTCGTCCCGGGCCTCGGGGTCGCGGCCGAGGGCACGCGCTGCGATGGGTGCTACCGCATTGAGGAGGCCGATGCCGGCGAGAAGGGGGATGAAATAGAGATTAGCGCCGAGTGCGCCTGCCGCCATGGTCTCGGCGCCGAGACGGCCCATCATGATCACGTCGGTCGCGCTCATGGCCACTTGCGCCAGATTGGTCGCAGCGATCGGCCATGCCAGGGACGAAAGCGCGACGATCTCGCGCTTCCAGCCTTTGCCGCGCGTCTCGGTCGCTGTCGTCAAGTCCGCCATAGCGAGGGTGGTAGCGGGTGGGCGGCTCGGCGTCCAACGAATGACAGCCGGTCAAACGGTAATTCGCGTCAGATCAGGTTGATCACGCAGTCGTCGTATTCCGGCAGGGTGGCGATGAAGCCGCCGGAACGGAGGCTCTGGGCAAGACGGTCGAAGCCGGTGCGGGAAACGGTCGTGTCCGTGGCCCAGAGACGAGCCTGCCGATAGCGGGCGAAGGCCGAGACAAGGTCAGCCGGATCAACGCCGGGGTAGAACTCGCGCACCGCGCCGGCCAGTTCCTCGGCGCTATGCGTAGCCAGCCACGCCTGCGTGTGCCCCACCGCACGCGTCAGGGCCGAGAATGCGTCGCGGTTGCGATCGATGCTACCGCGGGTGGCGAGGAACGTGGTGTAGCAGGTCTCGCCACGGGCGCTGGCGGCATGGACGACACGGCCGGCGCCCTGTCGCTCGGCGTGGGCGGCGAAGGGCTCGAACATCTGGGCTACATCGAGTGAGCCGTCGGCCAAGGCAGCGAGATTGTCGGACATGGTCCGGTCCGGGATGCGTTTGAGCGAGGCGGGATCGATGCCCATTTCGCGCAGGTCGTGTTGCAGGCACAGCCAGGGGGTCGGCACCTCGGAGACGGAGGCGAAACGCAGGTGTGGCAGATCACCGAGCCCGAAGCGTTCAAGGTCAGGCCGGGCGACCAGATAGAACGGATCACGGCGAACGACCTCGCAGAAGGCCATCAGCGGCGGACCATTCGGCTCGTCACGGGCCTTCATGACGCGCATGGGGCCGCCCCAGCTCACGTCGAGGCTACCGTCGATCAGACCGGCAGCCGCAGCGCCAGCGGAAGGTGAGTCGACAAGCTCTACCTCGACGCCTTCGCGCTCGAAATGGCCCAGCGCCAACGTCGCGTAGAATGGAGCGTAGAAGACAGCGCGGAAGTTCTCGGACAGTCTGATCCTGGGCATGGGCCCTGCTCCCGTGGTACGCGCGTCGCCGATGAGCGCTCTCAGGAAGAGTGTAACCTGGATCACGGCCGCGTCACCGGCCCCGCTTGGAGAACCGACATGCAGCTCTTCTGGACGCCTGCCTCACCCTTCACGCGCAAGGTGTGCGTTGCCGCCCGCGAGCTTGGGCTTTGGGAGGCGATCGAGGTTCGCCCGACGACGTGGACGCTCGACTGGGGCTACACGACACCGCCGTTCACGCCGGGATTAGCTGAGGCCAATCCCGTGGCGCGCATCCCGACGCTGGTGACGGACGAGGGCGTGGCGCTCGGCGATTCGACGATCATCTGCCTGCACTTGAACGAGGTGGCTGCGCCGCGGACATTGATCCCGGCCGACAGGGTGGCGCGCCAGCGGATGTGGGCGGCCTATGCCATCGCCGACGGAGCGCTCGAGGCGCAGATCGCGATGCGGGCGGAGATGCTGCGCCCGGCCGAGGTGCGGTCGGAGAGCTTCCTCGAAAAGCAACGCGTCCGCATCCGGCGATGCTTCGATGCGCTGGAGCGCGACGTTGCCCACCTGGAGGGTCCGCTCGATCTCGCGCAGATCACGACGGGCATCGCACTCGGCTATCAGGATTGGCGTGAGTGGCTCGAGGACTACCGACCCGGGCGCCCGCGCCTCGCAGCGTGGTACGGGCGATTTGCCGAACTGCCGTCAATGAAGGCAACGGAGCCGAAGGAGACGCCGACGGCGTGAGCCGCGCGGGCGCCGATCATCAAACTGGGCATTCCTGACGGGCACGAGCCTCGGCGCGTTCCGCCATGCCGATGCCCAAGTCGGCGCCGGTTACGTTCGTCCAGAACGTGAGGAGCGGCATCTCCTCCTTCAGAATGGCGGCGAAGCACAGGCAGCGATCGGCCTTCAGTCCCGCGGCTTCACCCGCCGCACAGCCTTGCTGGACCAGCGCTATCGTCTGGCTGCGCATATAGAATGCCGAGCCGAAATAGAGCGCGGCAACGATACCGAGGAAATAGACGAGCTTTTTCACTTCTTTCCTCCCCTCGCACCGCACAAGGCGGCAGCCGCGGCCAGAATAGGCGTATGAGACAAAGATCGGATTAAGATCGATTGCTCAGAGCTGTGGAAGGATGCCGACGACTTGCCAGCTGGTGCCGGTGAAGGCCAACTCGGCGATGACGTCGGGTGTCGTTGCCGCGGGATCGCGGGCGATGCCAACCTCGAGAGCGAGGGGGCCGACGAGGCGGTAGCTCTTGACGTTGGCGAGGGTGAGCTTGCGGGGGCTGGCGGTAGAGTCGGGCTGACGTGGTTCGGGAGATCCGAGCACGGGCGGACGCGTCGGCTCACCTGCCCTGCCGGGCCTTTCCGATCGGCGGCTGCCGGCGTCTCCCGCTACGTCTTTCCACACGCGCCGCAGATCCTTGCCCTGGCGGACGACGCGGACCACATTCTCAGGCGTCAGAAACCGATCAATGGCCGCGTCGGCGATCTTGCCGCCCAGACTCTCTTGCAGCTGACCAGCAATGGCCGCTCCGAACGGGCCGGCCTTCTGCTTCAGGTCATCGAAAGTCCGCTGCATCTGGGCCGCGACCAGCGGCTTGGCGCGGGCGCGGACGCTCACGAAGTCGATTTTGCGCTCGAGGGCTGCAGGGTCGTTGGCCTCAATGGCATTGCGGATCTGGCGAGCCGTCCAAGCCGGCCAAGCGACGTAGAAGCCGGCGAGGGTCAGCACGATGATCAGTCCTGCTGCGAGCATGCGCCGCATCAAACCACGTCTCCGCCAGGGGCAATCGGCTCGACCAGCATCTACTCGCTGGCACCACAGGCGTTGTAGCCAAAGGCGGTCCGCATGAACAGCAGGCAGGGCGCATGGGTTGTCCACGGCCGCGACCCCGGCGCGCTGAGGCGGGGCGTGCGAATCACCTAGGGTAGCGATCCCAACGGACAATCTCAGGTCGCCTCCAGAGCCCATGGCCCATCGCAGCGCGCTCGCCATTGCCAAGCCCCGCTTCGGTTCGGAGACGCCGTCCATGCACGATGCGCAGCGCGTTCTCGAAACCGTGTTCGGATACAAGAGCTTCCGTCTCGAGCAGGGAGCCATCATCGAGACGCTGGTCGGCGGTAACGATGCGCTCGTGCTGATGCCGACCGGCGGCGGCAAGTCGCTTTGTTATCAGATTCCTGCGCTGGTCCGGCCCGGCGTCGGCATCGTCGTCTCGCCGCTGATCGCGCTGATGCAGGATCAGGTGGACGCGCTGAAAGAACTCGGCGTTAGGGCGGCATTCCTCAACTCGTCGCTTGAGGCGCGAGCGCAACGCGAGGTGGAGCAGGCCATCGGCTCCGGGACACTCGACGTGCTTTACGTGGCACCGGAGCGATTGGTGCAAGACCGGACGCTCGACATGCTGGCGCGATCGACGATCTCGGTGATCGCCATCGACGAAGCGCACTGCGTCTCGCAATGGGGGCACGATTTCCGGCCGGAATACAGGCGGCTCGGTCTCCTGGCGGAACGCTTCCCGAACGTTCCGCGCATTGCGCTCACCGCCACGGCAGACCAACGCACGCGCGAGGAGATCGCCAGCGAGTTGCGTTTAGAGGGAGCGCGCCGGTTCGTCGCCAGCTTCGACCGTCCGAACATCCGCTACATCATCGCCGAAATGGGCTCGATGGGAGCGCGCGAGCGGCTCTGGCAGTTCATCTCGACCGAGCACCCGGCGGATGCCGGCGTGGTCTATTGCCTGACGAGGAAAAGCGTCGAGGAAACAGCGCAGTGGCTGTCCCGCAAGGGCCGGCAGGCGGTTGCCTACCACGGCGGCATGGCAGCGGACGAGCGGCGGACCGCGCAACAGCGGTTCCTGAAAGAAGACGGGCTGATCGTGGTGGCGACGATCGCGTTCGGCATGGGCATCGACAAGCCGGACGTGCGCTTCGTGGCGCATCTCAACCTGCCGAAGTCGGTCGAAGCGTACTACCAGGAGACCGGCCGCGCGGGCCGCGACGGGGAGCCCGCGAACGCCTGGATGGCCTACGGGCTGCAGGACATCGTCACGCAGCGGCAGTGGCTGGCACAATCGGAGGCCAGCGAAGCCCACAAGGCGGTGCAGCGGCAAAAGCTCGACGCGTTGATCGGCCTCGGCGAGATGGCCGGGTGCCGGCGGCAGGCCCTTCTCGCGTATTTCGGGGAGACGCTGGGCGAGCCGTGCGGCAACTGCGACAACTGCCTCAACCCGCCGGCGACCATTGATGCGACGGACATGGCGCGGAAAGCATTGTCGGCCGTCTATCGCACGGGCCAGGGCTTCGGCGTCGGCTACGTCACCGACGTGCTGACAGGCAAGGACGACGAGCGCATCCAGCGCAACGGGCACGATAAGCTGTCCGTCTTCGGCGTGGGCAAGGACGTGGGTGCTGCCGAGTGGCGCCTGCTGTTCCGGCAACTGGTGGCGGCGGGGCATCTGGCCACCGACGAGGAGGGCCACGGGACACTTGGCCTAACCGACCGATCTCGTCCGCTGCTTCGCGGCGAGGAGACGTTCCGGATGCGCCGGCAGGCGGCGGTCGAGCCAGGAAAAAAGAACTCGCGCACGGGCCGGGGCACAAGCGAGGTCGCGGCGCGGGTCTCGGGCGCCGACGAGCCTCTTTATCAAGCGCTGAAGGCGCTGCGACTCAGGCTGGCCTCAGAGGGCAACCTACCGCCCTACGTCATCTGCCACGACAAGACGCTGGTGGAGCTGGCGCAGAAGCGGCCGGCGTCGGAGGCGCAGCTCGGCGATATCCTCGGGCTCGGGACGCGCAAGATCGCGCGCTACGGAGCGGCGCTGCTCCAGGTGATCGGCCAATTCAAGCGGCATTCGATGCTGGAGAATCGACTTTCGCCGACGGTGAACCAGACGCTGGCCCTGCATCTGGAGGGGCTCGACGCCGAGGCCATCGCCGCACGGCGCGGGATCGAGGTTTCCACTGTGCTCGGCCATTTCTCCGAGGCGATCGAGGCGGGACTGGTCGAGGCGCGGGCCGTGATCGGGCTGGAGGAGGCCGAGATCGACGAAATTCTGGCTGCCTTCGAGCGCTGCGGGACAGTGGACAGCGGGAAGCTCGGCCCGGCGCATGCGGCGCTCGATGGGCAATACAGCTATGGGCTGCTGAAGTGCCTGCTGGCTGAGGTGGGCTAGGCACCCTCGCTTCTGCCTCCTTGCCAGTCCAAAACACACCGCTCTGGTGTTATTTCGGACGGACGATGGCTTCGATCTCGAGTTCGACCTCGTCGTCGATCACCGACATGAATTTCGTCATGTTGAATTGGCTTCGCAGGATGCGTGTCTTTGCCACGAACCGCTGAGCGCCACGATCGTATTTGAGAGCTGGATTATCGTGAGGAGCGATGCTGACGTTCAGCGTGACTGGCCTGGTCATCCCGTTGATCGTTATCTCGCCTGAGATTTCTGCAGCGGACGGCGAACGCGGTTGGACGACGAGACTTTTGAATGAGATCACGGGAGCGGCCTTTACGTTGAAAAACGCGGCCCCCTTGAGTTCATTTTCGACGTAAGCTTCTCCAGCCGTAAGGCTAGCTGCATCGATTGACGCGCTGACCTTGCTTTTCTCCGGCGACGCCGGGTTGTAGTCGAGCGTGCCGCTCACCTTTGTAAAGCGACCTCTTTGCGTCGAATACGCCATCTTATAGGCGAAGCGGACCTCGGTTCGCTTTTGGTCGAACACATAGCGGGCGGCCTGGGCAGGCGACACGGAGAAGATCGAAATAACGGCAAGCAAGAAAAGACAAACGTACTGCGGCATGACGATCCGCATCTTCCGTCGCGCGATCTCGGCTCGCAGACGGACGGAGGGGGCGCTGCGCTCGATCAGAACCGTCGGTTTCATCTCTTGGTTTTTCACTTTGGCGCGTTTCCCATATTATATTAGACAATGATATTTACAGGCTACGCGCAGCAAGGTTGATATTCTCGTTTGGAGTTTTCTGCGCGATCTCTACTGTTCGTCTGAAAAGGCCAAGCAAGATTGGCGATAATTTGTTCGAGAAATCATCGATCTGATCCAATCGATGCCATAACAAGCGGTGCCTGCCGCTGGAACGCGGGCGTGCCGCGGGGATCGATTGCGGAATCTGCGACACGGGAGAGCTTCATCCCGGCGCTAGTCGATGCTTTCACCCGGCTCATTTGTTTGCTTGCTCGGAGCTTCGAGGCGAAACGCTTGGTCACCGCCGTGCCGGCTGGATGAGGTTGGGTAGGGACCCTCGTCCGCGCTGACCCGCGCCGGCGGGTGGAACTCGGCGCAATCCAGCGCCGTTGTGACACGATGATACGGGCGCTTCTCTGTCACAATCCCAACGCCGGGACCAAGGGCTACGATCGCGATAGCATCGAAGCCGCCTTGGCGCTCGGCGGCTACGACGTGCGCTACACATCGGTGAAAGACGACGATTTCGCCGCTGCCATGAAGAGGAACATCGATCTCATCGTAACCGCAGGTGGCGACGGCACGATTGCGAGAGTGCTGACCGCCATTCCAGACCGAAGCATTCCCGTGGCGATCCTGCCACTGGGGACGGCGAACAATTTCGCCCGGTCGCTCGGCATCGCGGGTACGCCGCAGGAGCTTGTCGAGACATGGGACACAAAGCACACGTGTCCCGTCTCACTCGCCTCCGTCACCGGCCATTGGGGCACCAGCCTCTTCGTGGAAGCCTATGGCGTGGGTGTCTTTGCGCAGTTCCTGCTCGACGCCGAGAAGGGTCGGAAACCAGAAGGCGCCCACAACCTGAGGCAAGGCCGTGAGCTGCTGAAGAAGGCGATCAAGCGCGCCGAGCCGATCGATATCGTCCTGCGGATCGGCGAGCAGCGCAAAGAGCTTTCCGTGCTTGGAATAGAGGTTTGCAACATCACTTTCACGGGACCTGGCTTACCGATCGCAGCCACGGCCGACGCCAGCGATGACAAGCTCGATGTGGTCATCTTCGACGCCGACAATCGTAAGGCGCTCATGGATTGGATCGAGACGCCACTGGACGGCAAGCCGCCGGTGACCAATCGCAAGGCAAGTCAAGTCGAGTTGACTTTCCACGACGCCCCGACGCGGCTCGATGACGACGCCTATGCAGCAACCGGCGGCAAGCACAGTATCGACCTGACTTGCGATGCAACACCGGTCCGCGTGGTGATCCCCCGCAGGCACCCCACGCAGAAGAAGCCCGAGAGACAGGCGAGCGCAGAATGACATCTCTCGAGGAACTCGTGGACCAAGGTGTCTCGCGCGATCTGCTGCGAGACATGGAACGGCTCGCCATCGAGCTCGCAGGCGTTGCAGGAGCAGAAATATCGAGAGCGCTCGGCGGCATGCTCGCGGTCAAATACAAGACCGGCACCGAGGAGGACGCATGGCGCGACCCGGTGTCTGAAGTCGACGACAAGGTCGAGCGGCTCATTCGAATGCGCGTCGGCGAGAGCTATCCCAACCACGATATCATCGGCGAGGAGATGGATGAACGCCCAGCGCCAGACGGCGATTTCATCTGGGTGATCGATCCGATCGACGGCACGTCGAATTTCGTCAACGGCTTCCCGCTGTTCTCGGCGTCGATCGGCATCCTGTACAAAGGACTGCCGGTGGTGGGCGCATTATGGTGTCCCGTCAGTCATGCGCTCAGGGCCGGCGTCTATCATTGCACACGCGGCGGAAAACTGCGTTTCGACGGCGCCGACGTCACGCCGAAGGTCAACCCGGCCGTCCGCCGACGACTGGTGGGTGTGCCTGTGGCGACGATGAGCGACAGCTTCTGGGAAACGCGCAAGACCGGCTCGGCCTCGTTCGAGTGCGCCATGGTTGCTGCGGGTCTGCTGCAGGCGGCGCGCTTCGCCACGCCCAACATCTGGGACATTGCGGGTGGCTTGGCGCTGGTCGCGGCAGGAGGTGGCGTCGTGCGGCGGCGCGAGGCCGAGGAGTGGGTCCCAATGGAGCGCTTCCAGCCCATCGGTGACCATCGCGATTTGCGATTGTGGCGAGGTGAGATCATCATCGGCGAGCCCGGCGCGGTCGACCGGATGTGCGAAGGCCAGCCGGGCGTGTGAGAGGCCAGTGTGGACTCTCCGCCGCCAACCTGCTGCGATAGGTCGAACAATCACCTGCACAGGAGCGCGCCGCCCATGATTATCGACTCACAGGTTCATGCCTACGAGGCGAATACGCCGAAGCGGCCTTGGCACAGCGTTCCGAACTGGCCGCCGCATGTGACGGGCGACGAGATGGTCGCGGCGATGGACGCAGTCGGGGTGGACGGGGCGATCTTCATCTCGGCGTTCTCGCTCTATCAGTACGACGACAGCTACGCGCGCGAGGTGCAGCGCCAGCATCCGGGTCGTATGGCGATCGTGAAGCCGGTCAATCCCGACGATCCGGCCGTCGAAGACGTGATCGCCGAGTGGAAGAAAGTGCCGGGCGCGGTCGGGGTGCGGATCATGATGTATCCGGAAGGCAAGCGTACCGCGACCGATCCGGGTCTCGACCGGATTTGCAAGGCCGTCGTGAAGCATGACCTGCCGCTCAACATGCTGTGCTGGGGCAATCTCGACGTCGGCACGTCGCTCGTCGATCGGCACCCCGACACCCGCTTCATCATCGATCATCTGGCGCTGATGCAGCCGCGGGTGCCCCCGGCGCCGGACAAGCCGTGGGCCGATCTACCGAAAGTGGTGGAGCTGGCGAAGCGGAAGAATGCGGTGATCAAAGTGTCGGGCGCGTGCACGCTTTCGAAGGAGCCGTATCCGTTCAACGACATCTGGGACCCACTGGCACGCGTGTTCGACGCATGGGGCTTCGAGCGGTGTCTCTGGGGGACGGACTGGACACGGGCGGCGGCGGTCGTGAACTATGAGCAGGCGGTCCGGCCGTTCGTCGAGACCAAGCGACTCTCCGATAGCGAACGCGCCATGTTGATGGGTGGCGCCTGTGCGAAGGCTTATCGCTGGGAACCAAAGAAGGCGTAAGGCTCAGAGGCGGGGACTTACCGCCTGTCGTGTGCGAAAAATCCCGGATGCTCGTGTTCCGTCCGGGAACTCGCTCGGAAGAAGCCTCAATACCTGATCACGGGCGCCAACCCGCTAGCTCCGGGACCGAGGATCTGGGGCAGAAGTTTCGGCGCATCGGCGAAGGCGATCTCGTCGGTGACAAGGGCATCGAGGCGGGCGTCGGCCAGTAGGCGTAGCGCGGCCTCGATACGGCGGCGATAGTCCCAACGCGGCCGGTGGCCAGGGGAGACGTGACCGACCTGGGACGAGACGAGCTTCATGCGCTGACTGTGGAAAGCGCCCCCGAGGCGGACTGGCACGTCGCGGTCCCCGTACCAGGACATTTCGACCACTGTGCCTTCCAGACCAGCGCAGGCGATGGCCGTGTTGAGGCCCGCTGCCGAGACCGAGGTGTGGAACACGACATCGGCGCCAAACGAAGCAGGCGAAGGGACGGTTTCAAAACGAGCACCAAAGCTCTCGACGATGGCCCGGCGATCCTCGGCCACGTCGATCACAGTGACGTCGGCGCCCGGGATGCGAGCCGTGAGCGCCGTGACCATCAGGCCAACGATGCCGGCTCCGACGACGACGATGCGGTCGGCCGGGCCCGCACCCGAGTCCCAAACGGCGTTCAGCGCCGTCTCCATGTTGGCGGCGAGGGTGGCGCGACGGGCGGGGATGCCGTCAGGGATAGGCACAAGCATGCCGACCGGCGCGACGAATTGATCCTGATGAGGATGGAGGCAGAAGACGGTACGCCCCATGAGGTCAGGCGGCCCGACCTCGACGGTGCCCACGGCGCAGTAGCCGTACTTGACCGGAAACGGGAACTCACCTTCCTGCATCGGCGCGCGCATCCGGGCACGTTCGGACTCCGGCACGGCACCGGCGAGGACGAGGCGTTCGGTGCCGCGGCTGATGCCGGTGAACAGTGTTTTAACCAGGGCCTGCCCTTCGCGGGGGGCGGAAAGCGGTGTCGTCCTCATTTCCGCCATGCCGGGTTGCGTATACCAGATCGACCGCGCCATGCGTCTTATCCCCGTCGAGCGGCGTTGGGGTATGCTCGCATTCTCATTCATGGGTCGTTCAGCGGCCTTGTGTTGGAAGAACCTGCGTTTCCAGACAGAGACTATCGATCCAGTCCCCAGCAGCAACGAACGGCCCGCGCACGATGACCGACAGTGCCGATACCGCACGCCCGCTTCCCGGACGCGCCATTCTCGCCTCGGCGAGCCATAGCGTACCCACGGGTCTCCAGGCAAACGCCGAGCTATCCCGCCGCCGCTGGCTGGTGATCGCGCTCAACGTGAGCACATGGCTCGCCATGATGTGGGCGGCGGCCGCCATCCTCGGAGCCGGAGGCTGGACTGTGCTCGATTACGTGCTGCTCGCGTGCTTCGCGATCGGCACGCCGTGGACCGTGCTCGGGTTCTGGAACGCCGCTATCGGCCTGTGGCTGCTGCACGTGCACAAGAACCCGATGCAGGAGGTGGCCCCGTTCGCCGCAGCGGGCGACCTGCCGACGCCGATCACGACGAAAACCGCGATTTTCATGACGGTGCGCAACGAGGATCCGGCGCGCGCGATCTTGCGCATGAAGACGATCAAGGCTTCGGTCGATGCCACGGGACAGGGTGGCGCCTTCAGCTATTTCATCCTCTCCGACACGAACGTCGCGGATGTGGCCGCGGCCGAGGAGAAGGGCGTCGCGGCATGGCAGGCCGAGGACCAGGACGGTGACCGCATCACGTATCGGCGGCGCACCGACAATTCCGGCTTCAAGGCCGGCAACGTGCGCGAGTTCTGCGACCGCTGGGGCCGCGACTTCGAGCTGATGGTGCCGCTCGACGCCGACAGCGTGATGTCCGGCGAGGCGATCGTGAAGATCGTGCGCATGATGCAGGCGCATCCGCGGCTGGGGCTCGTGCAGACACTGGTCGTGGGCATGCCGTCGTCATCGGCCTTCGCGCGCATCTTCCAGTTCGGCATGCGGCATGGCATGCGCTCTTACACAATGGGTCAAGCGTGGTGGGTCGGCGACTGTGGCCCGTTCTGGGGCCATAACGCGGTCGTGCGCATCAAACCGTTCGTCGAGGAGTGCGAGCTGCCGATCCTGCCCGGCAAGCCGCCGCTAGGCGGGCACGTGCTCTCTCATGACCAGGTCGAAGCAACGCTGATGCGCCGCGCCGGCTACGAGGTGCGCGTGCTGCCGTTCGAGGGCGGCTCGTGGGAGGAAAACCCCCCCACGATGCTCGACTTCGCCAAGCGCGATGTGCGCTGGTGCCAGGGCAACATGCAGTACGTGAAGCTCTTGGATCTACCGGGCCTGAAGCCGATGAGTCGGTTCCAGCTGGTGTGGGCGGTCCTGATGTTCCTGGGCCTGCCGGCGTGGACGTTCATGATCGGCTCGCTGCCACTTTCGGCCTGGGAGGCGCAGGGCATCGCCGACTACCCGACCGGCCTGGCGATCGGGCTCTATATCGTGTTCTTCGCAATGTACCTCAGCCCAAAGATCGCGGGCCTGATCGACGCGGTGCTGACCAAGGGCGGCGTGGCGACCTTCGGGGGGCCGCTGCGGTTCGCCGTGTCGGCAGCAATCGAGATCGTGTTCTCGTTCCTGCAGGGCGCCGTCTCGAGCTTCCGGACGACGGTATTCATGATCGGTCTCGCGTTTGGCAAATCGGTGGTCTGGGGCGGCCAGTCGCGTGACGCCTACGGCATCTCGTGGTCCACGGCGGCGGAGAACCTCTGGCCGCAGACGCTGTTCGGCATGGTGCTTTGCAGCCTGCTCTACTGGATCTCGCCAGCGGCGTTCTGGTGGAGCCTGCCGCTGACGGCCGGCTACCTGCTCGCCATTCCGTTCGCCGTGATCACGGCGTCACCAGCGCTCGGCCGCTGGATGCAGCGCAACGGCATCGCCGGCATCCCGGAAGATTTCGTGACACCGAAGGAAGTGAAGGCGGTGCTGGGCGCCGCGTGAGCGCGTCGTCGGTTTGTCAAATCGCTCGGTGAGAGCAGGCACCTCGGAGTTTCGGCTCCGAGGTGTTTTCAGTTCCACTTCCGAAAGCAATCGCACATGACCGTCACTCCGCTCTTGTCGGCATCGGCCGCGATTCAGATCCATGCCGCGGCTGCGATCATCGCGCTCATGCTCGGAATCTGGCAGCTCGCCGGACCAAAGGGCACGATCGCGCACCGCACGCTCGGGTATCTCTGGGTGGCCGTGATGGCGGTCATCGCGATCTCGTCATTCTGGATCCGAGGCCTGAACCAATGGAACGGCTTCAGCTGGATACACCTGCTCTCAATCTATGTGCTTGTGACGCTGCCGCTCGCGGTGATCGCGGCCCGTCGTGGCGACGTCCGTCGCCATCGCTTCAACATGATCGGGCTTTTCGTCGGCGCACTCGTGGTCGCAGGCTTCTTCACCCTGCTTCCCGGCCGCATCATGCATCAGGTCGTGTTCGGACTCTGACAGCGCACCGGCTTCGGCCGGTCAGTATCTTATCCGCCAACTGGTGCCGTCCCGTGACGATGACTTCGTTGCAGTTCACCGCAGATTGCGGTGCGCCCACGCGTCCGCCTTCGGCGTGTTTGGCTGATCGGCATCGCATCGAACGGTAACGCGCGGCTTCACCCGCGTCCAAATCGCTCATCCAGCCCCTGGTGATAAGGCAAGTCCACGATCTGGCAGAGGTCGGCGTAGGTGGCGGCGGATGGGGCGCCGGCGGGGGTGCCTGAGGCGTACAGGTGGGAGAGCGCGGTCTCGACGCCTTTGATGGCAGCAAAAAGGGCGGTCACGGCATAGAGCACGACCTGAAAGCCCATGCCTTCGAGGTCCCGGGCGGTGAGCTTGACCGTCTCATTGCCGTCGACGATGGAGACGACCTTCGGCCCGGGGACGCCTTTGGCCACCGCCTCGACCTCAGCAATCGTCTTGATGCCGTCGACGAACACGAGATCGATGCCTGCCTGCTGGTAGAGCTTCGCACGGCGGATGGCCTCTGCCGGGCCTGCCGCGGGCATTGCGTCGGTGCGCCCGATGATGAGGAGATCGTCCGTGCCACGTGCCTCGACGGCGCAACGCAGGCGGCCCGCGGCCTCCTCGGCGTCGATGAGCTTGATGCCGGCAAGCTGACCGCAGCGCTTCGGGGCCACTTGATCCTCGAGATGGATCGCCGCGACACCGGCCTGCACATATTCGCGGACGGTGCGGTGAATGTTGGATGGGCCTCCGTAGCCCGTATCGGCGTCGGCGATGATGGGGATCGAGACGGCGCGTGCCATGTTGCGGGCATGCTCGGTCATCTCGGTCTGGCTGAGCAGACCGATATCGGGGGTGCCGAGGCGACTGGCGGTGGCGCCGAGGCCGGTCATGTAGACCGCCGGGAAGTCCGCGCGCTCGACGAGACGGGCGGAAAGCGAGTCCATGGCACCGGGCGCCATTACGATCTTGCCGCCTGCGATGAGCGTTTTGAGCCTGGCTGCCGGTGTCATTGCTGGTCTCCTCTTGCCGCCGCGAGATAGCGACAAGACTGGGAGCCCTGGTCAAGCACGGAAAAGGCCGCGCCTGGAAAAGCGCGACCTTTAGACTGCCTGTGGCGCGATCCGACTAACTTGAAGAAAGCCGGCCGGTCGCGCGCGAACGGGGTGTTACTTCAACAGCCCGGTCATGACCGCCACGTCGAGTTCCTGGCGGGAGATCTTGCCGTCCTTGTCGGTGTCGATCTTGGCCATCTGCACCTTGAACGGCTCGAGTTCCTTGCCATCGATGTGGCCCGACTTGTCGGCGTCGGCGGCAGCGAACTTGGCGTCGACCGGATTCGGCAGCTTGGTCTGCGCGAAGGCAGGCGCGGCAACGAGAGCCATCGCGAGGGCGGCGGCGAGACCAGTGAGCTTGCTCATGTCATATCTCCTCAGTTCCGACGTTGTGGTGTCACGTCGGGTGACGGAGGCGTATGTAGGTGCTAGGGGATGAACCGAGGTAGAACACCTCATTCATTCGATATTCACGTGATTTCAACGAATTGAGGACATCGCGCGTACATCGCGACTGTTGGGACGGCGCTGGAGGATCGAGGCAAATGGCAGTGGCGACAGCGGTCGAGCGCGTGGTGGCGAAACTCAAGTCCGACCCGAGCCTGCTCGCTGTCCGGCGGTCGCTCGAGGTCTACTATGGCGAGCCGGATCGAGACGCCGCAATGGACCGTCTCTATGCGCGTTTCGTCAAACCAGGCGATCTGGCCTTCGATATCGGCAGCCACGTCGGAGACAGGATCGGCGCGTTCCGCCGACTGGGCGCGCGCGTGGTCGCGCTCGAACCGCAACCCGACTGTGCGCACTGCATTCAAGCGATCTACGCCGGGGACGCTGATGTAACGCTGGTGCAGGCTGCCTGCGGTCCACGACCGGGGATGCTGTCGCTGCACATCAATTCCGCAAATCCCACCGTGACGACAGCCTCGCCCGAGTTCGTGAAGGCGGCGGACGGCGCCGCAGGCTGGGAAGGACAGCAATGGGACCGCGTCATTGACGTACCGGTGACGACGATGGACGCACTCATTGCGCAACATGGCGCGCCGGACTTCGCCAAGATCGACGTCGAAGGCTTCGAGGCCGACGTTCTGGCCGGCTTGTCGCGACCGCTGAAAGCCCTCTCTTTCGAGTTCACGACCATCCAGCGCGACGTGGCGTCACGGTGCATCTCGCTGCTGTCGGCACTCGGTCCCTATCGGTTCGATGTCGCCCTCGGGGAGACGCAAGTGCTGACCTTCGACCGCTGGATCGAGGCCGGCGAGATGGCAGATCACATCGCGAAGCTCCCGCACGCGGCAAACTCCGGCGACGTCTACGCCGTCCTCGCCGACTGAGCTCTCGATACCGCTTGCCTCGTGGCCGGCGGACCACTACCTCCCTCACGCCGTAGCCAAGCCAGGAGCCTCCCGATGTTCGCCGTCGAAGTCCGCGACCGGATCATGATTGCACATTCGCTTCCACACCCGTTCTTCGGACCGGCGCAAGGCATGCACGGCGCGACGTTCGTCGTGGACGTCGCCTTTTTCCGTGAGACGATGACGGCGCAGAACGTCGTGGTGGACATAGGGGCCGCACTCGACGTGCTCTCGAAGACACTCAAGCCGCTCGCCTACAAGAACCTGGACGAGATCGCTGAATTCAAAGGCAAGCTGACCACAACCGAATTCCTGGCAAAGCACATTTTCGATCGCATTGCGGAGGCGGCGAAGACCGGCGGACTCGGTGAGGACGGTAAGGGATTGTCTCGCATCCGCGTGACCTTACATGAAACCGACCTTGCTCGCGCTTGGTACGAAGGTGCGCTGAGCTGAGTCGAGCGCGTTAAATTGTCCGTTGACTGTCACCGATGATCGATAGAGGCAATCTCGTTCCTCCAAGGCGTCGCTGATCTCATGGCGCCTTCATCCTCGCACCGTTCGACGGATTGCATGGCCAGCATTGCCTTTCTCATTCCCGGAGATCTCAGCCTACCGACCGGCGGGTACGCTTACGATCGTCGGACACTCAGCCTGCTCATGGCACGCGGTCTGGTGGCGCGGCATGTGGTGCTTCCAGGCTCCTATCCGGCTCCCACCGCCGCCGATATCGAGGAGACAGCCCGGATTATCGACGGGTTGCCGTCGGGCATGGCCCTCATGATCGATGGCCTCGCGCTCGGCGCCATGCCGGTAGAGCTGCTGCAAAGGTTCGGCCGTCCGGTCATTGGGCTTTGTCACCATCCCCTTGCGCTCGAAGCCGGGCTCACTCCCGAGCGTCAGGCCGAGTTGAAGGCGAGCGAAACCGCAGCTCTCGCTCTCTGCTCCGCTGTCATTGTCACGAGCCCGGCGACGCGCGTCTTGCTGATGCGCGACTTCGGAGTTCCGGCAGGGCGGATTACAGTGGCTCTACCCGGAACCGACCCGGCACCCCGCGCGCATGGCACTGGAAGCCCGCTACAGTTGCTGGCCGTCGGCTCGATCGTGCCGCGCAAGGGCTACGAGGTGCTGGTGCGGGCGCTCGACCGCCTGCGAGACCGGGATTGGAGGCTAACTATCGCCGGCGCGGACGATCGCAGCCCGGCGACCGCGGCGGCGCTGCGCACGCTCGTCGCGACCAGCGGTCTCGCAGAGCGCGTTGCGATCAAGGGCGCGATTTCAGACGGAAAGCTCAATCAGCTCTACTCGAGTGCTGATATCTTCCTGATGCCGTCGCTCTTCGAAGGTTACGGCATGGTTCTCGCCGAGGCGATGGCCCGAGGTCTGCCCATCGTGTGCACCACGGGCGGGGCAGCCGCGGAAACCGCTCCGGATGCAGCAGCCCTCAAAGTGCCACCCGGCGATGAGGTTGCGCTGGCAGAAGAGTTGAAGCGCGTCATTGACAGCAAACAGCTTCGCCAAGCCATGGCCAAGGCATCCTGGGTCGCGGGCCTCAGTCTGCCCCGCTGGGAGGATACCGCCCGCATTATCGCCGGCGTCATCAGAAAGGTTGCCCCATGAGCGGTTTCTCGCCGGAATGGCTGGCTCTGCGTGAGCCTGTCGACCACCGTTCGCGGGACCCGAGCATTGCACAACAGCTTCGCGAGCATTTCGCCCGGCGTAGCGCGATCCGCGTCGTCGATCTCGGCTGCGGGACGGGATCGAATTTGCGTGGGACATTCCACCTGCTACCGGCAGAGCAGAGTTGGACGCTGGTCGACTACGACCAGCGGCTGCTCGCGGCTGCGCGTGAGACGATCTCGGCCTGGGCCGACTCATGCGCGAGTGGAGACGGGATGGACGGCGATCTTGTCGTTACGAAAGACGGCAAGCGACTTCATCTGCGTTTTCGTCAGGCCGATCTCAATACCGAGCTCGATAGCGCGCTCGGCGATACGCCGGACCTCGTCACGGCCTCGGCCTTCTTCGACCTGTGCTCCGCCGAGTTCATCGGGCGACTGGCAGCGGCCGTGGCGTCGCGGCGTGCGGTGTTCTTCACGGTGCTCACGTACAACGGCCAGCAGGATTGGTCGCCGCGGCATCCGGCCGACGCTCGAATGCTACTGGCATTCACTGAGCATCAAGTTGGCGACAAGGGGTTTGGCGCATCAGCCGGCCCGGCCGCCGCGCCGGCACTGGGGGCGACGTTCCAGTCAGCCGGGTATGTTGTGCACGAGGGTGATAGCCCGTGGCGGCTCGAACACGGCGACCGACAGTTGATTGCCGATCTCGCAACCGGATTTGCCGCGGCGGTGGCCGAGACCGGGGCCGTGGACAGAGAAACACTCGCGTCGTGGTCCTCGGCGGTCCGGCTCGGGGCTGTTGTCGGTCACACCGATACGTTGGCGGTGCCGAGCGAGGCCTGAGCCTCAGAATCAAAAAGGCGGGCACGGGGCCCGCCTCTCGTCTTCGACAGCAGTCTCTCAGTTCGAGGCGGGAGCCGGGCGATCATTACTCGGCTGACCGTTCTCTGTGCCTCGCGACCGGCGGTCGGACATGAACTGGTCGAACTCGGCCTTGTCCTTGGCCATCCGGAGGCGCTCCAGGAACGAGTGAAAGTCCTTGGCCTCGTCCTCCAGGCGCTTCAGCGTGTCGGCGCGATATTCGTCGAAGGCTCGATTGCCCGTCGATGGGAAGCCCCGGTCACGCGAGCTGCCACCCCACGCCTCGAAGCGCTCGCGCATGCGCTCCATCTTGTTTTCGAACCGAGCCCGGCGGTCCTCGCTCGAGCCCCACATGCCACCGTGCCGTGATCCGCAACCCATGCGTCCGCTCCATAAAAGAAAGGCCAGGACCGCAAGACCCAGCGGCCAGAACAGGATGAACGCGACCACCATCAGGGCGATCCACCCCGGCCTGCCGTAGTCATCGATCCTTTCCACCATCTCGGTCATTCCCTACTCCCGACGTGTCCATTGCCGACGACGAGATCATTGCCTCGTCGATGTGAATGTAAGTTACATTCACATCGAGTCAAGGGTGCGGGGACGCGAAGAACTGCTGTTTATCCGTTCGGATCCGGCCGGGCTGTTGCAGAGGCCGCCTCGAGTTCTCGGCATCGCGTCACGACCCTGCCGTCGATGCGGGCGTTGACCTTCCAGCGGAGCGCCGAATGCGGATCGGCCACGAGGGGCCGGAGGGCGGGCTCAAGACCCGGCACCACATCGTCCTCGACGAAGGCGTCCCTGATCACGCACCAAGCCTGCCAGATGTCCTCCTCGTCGAGCCCTCCCCGCTTCAACAGGCGGCGCATCTCGCCAGCGAGATAGGCCTCACTCCGCGAAAGCTCTTGGTCGGTGACCGCCATCACGGAGGGATTGCGCCATATCAGCCATGAGAGACGCCACTCCTCCCGACTCGCCCAGGCCAGACCGCCTACAAACGCGAGCATCAAAGCTATCAATCCAAACAAGTACATGGTGCGATCAGCCCGGTTCCCCAAGACCCCTCAGATAGATCAGCGTTGAGGCCTCGAGCAATTCCTCTGGAGTCATCGGGATGGGGCGGCGGGCGCCATCAGCGCGACCGAACAGACTCGCTATCCCGTGGGCCTGCGCCCACAGATGGAGTGCCATCATGGTGACTGGAGGGCGATTTGCGGCCGGCATGGCGGCAACCACTGTCTCGACCGCGCCCCTCAGCACGCCAAACGCCCGTTCAGCCGCCGCATGCAGGTCGGGGTCAGACGAAACAGGCAGGCCCGATTCGAACATCGCCGCGTAGCAGGCAGGCTCAGTGCGCGCAAAAGCCAGAAAAGCGCGACCGACGGCGATGAGGGCGCGTGTCGGATCGGGACGACCGGCGTTCCAGCCTTCGTCCAGCGCGCGCTCCAGTTGCGTATACCCACGACGCGCGACCTCGGCCATCAGCGCGTCGCGATCGCGGAAATGGCGATACGGCGCAGCAGGGCTAACGCCCGCCTGACGCGCTGCCTCTGCGAAGGTGAAGCCGCCGGGCCCCTTGGCCGAGATCAGCGACAGAGCTGCCTCGATCAGAGCCTCTTTCAGGTTACCGTGGTGGTAGCCGCGTCTCAAATCCGTTTCCGCCTCTGTGGCACTCGCGACGCGAGCATAGCCTGTCGACCCATTTCCCGCATCTCGTGCCACCGCTTGCACTTAGAGTAGGGCGGCTTTAATCCGAGCACACAAACGCCGCAGCTGCCGAGGATGCCCCCATGACCACCGGGAAGACCCGCATCGAAACCGACACTTTCGGCCCCATCGAGGTGGACGCCACCCGCTACTGGGGTGCGCAGGCGCAGCGCTCGCTCGGCAACTTCAAGATCGGCTGGGAGAAGCAGCCGAAGCCGATCATCCGCGCGCTCGGCATCGTCAAGCGGGCGGCCGCGGAGGCTAACATGGGCCTCGGTAAGCTCGAGGCCAAGCTCGGCGAGACGATCGTGAAGGTCGCCCAGGAGGTGATCGACGGGAAGCACGACGAGCATTTCCCGCTGGTCGTCTGGCAGACAGGCTCGGGCACGCAGTCGAACATGAACGCCAACGAGGTGATCTCGAACCGCGCCATCGAGGTGCTCGGTGGTGAGATGGGCTCGAAGAAGCCGGTCCACCCGAACGACCACGTCAACATGAGCCAGTCGTCGAACGACACCTATCCGACGGCGATGCACATCGCCTGCGCGGAGCAGATCGTGCACGACCTGCTGCCGGCGCTGCGGAAGCTGCATGGCGCGCTGCATGCGAAGGCGGAGAGCTGGAAGGACATCATCAAGATCGGCCGGACGCACACGCAGGACGCGACGCCGGTGACGCTGGGCCAGGAATTCTCCGGCTACGCGATGCAGATCGCCAATGGCATCAAACGCATCGAAAGCACGATGCCGGCGCTGATGGAGCTGGCGCAAGGCGGCACGGCGGTGGGCACGGGCCTCGCCTCACCTGTCGGATTCGACCAGAAGGTGGCCGACCGTATCGCGGCCATTACGGGCTTGCCGTTCACGTCGGCACCGAACAAGTTCGAGGCGCTGGCGGCGCACGATGCGATGGTGATGACCCACGGCGCCATCACCACAGTCGCGATGAGCTGCTTCAAGATCGCGAACGACATCCGGTTCCTGGGCTCGGGGCCACGGGCCGGTCTCGGCGAGCTGTCGCTACCGGAGAACGAGCCCGGCTCGTCGATCATGCCCGGCAAGGTCAACCCGACGCAGTCGGAAGCGCTGACGCAAGTGGCCGTGCAGATCCACGGCAATAACGCTGCGATGACGTTCGCCGGCAGCCAGGGTCATTTCGAGCTCAACGTCTACAATCCGGTGATGGCCTACAATTTCCTGCAGTCGGTGCGCTTGCTCGCGGATGCGGCGGTCTCGTTCACGGACAACTGCGTGGTCGGCATCGAGCCGCGCCTCGAGAACATTGCGCAGGGGCTCGCCAACTCGCTGATGCTCGTCACGCCGCTCAAGGAGAAGTACGGCTACGATCGAGCGGCCAAGATCGCCAAGACGGCCCACAAGAACGGCACGACCTTGCGCGAAGAGGCGATCAAGGACGGCATACCGGCCGACGACTTTGACGCGATCGTGCGGCCAGAGCTGATGATCGGACCGGGGTAGAGGCTGCGGGACGGGCAACCACCTTGCTTTGCGTGGCGCAAGTGCAACACACGCAGATTACCGACGGGCAGCGGGCCAAAGGCGCCTGCTGATCTGATAGTGTTAACGGCGCGTAAACATCTCACCGCCAGAGGATGGTGGTGTGGGTTGCGGCTGGGGGACACATGCATCTCGGGTTGATCGGCAAGCGACTCGCGGCCGGGTTTCTCTTCAGCGTGTTCGGGCTATCGCCAGCGCTGGCAGGGGACTGGGGTTCGTCGAAGGACGAGCCGGCTTTCGGTGGTGTCACGCTCGGTGCACTGGCCATTGTCACGCCGAAGTACGAAGGCTCCTCCGATTATCGAGTGATGGGCGTGCCGATCATTGCGCCGTCATTCGGCCGAGGTGAGGGCCGGTTTCAGGTCAAAGGCGTGGACGACGTCCGGTTCCGCTTGTTCGAGCACAGCGGCTTCGAGGCGGGTCCGCTCGTCGGCTGGCGGTTCGGACGCGAGGAAGACGATGGCCCCCGCCTTCGCGGCATCGGTGACGTCGACGGCGGTCTCGTGATCGGCGGCTACATGGCCTACCGGATCGGCATGCTGAAACCGTTCCTGTCCTATCATCACCAAGTGACCGGCAACGACACTGCGGGCGTGCTGAGGCTCGGCACGGAAGCCAGATTCGACATCGCGCCAGGCGTCGAGGTGGTCGGGAGCGTGGGTGCCAGCTATGCCGACGACGACTACATGCAATCCTATTTCGGGTTGAGCGCGGCGCAAAGTGCGGCGTCTGTCGCGGGCCTGGGCGTCTACACCGCCGAAGCCGGGTTCAAGGACGTGTTCGTCGGCGCCACCGCCAAAGTCGCACTCAGCGAACTGTGGACACTGCAGCTCTCGGCACGCTACGCGCACCTGATCGGGGATGCCGGGGACAGCCCGCTGGTCGAGAGCGAGCACCAATGGACGGGCGGCGTCGGCGTTTCCTACCGCTTCGATTGGCGCTGAGCCGGAACTAGCGATCGCAACGGGCGGACTCGGCGGAGGCCTCGTCCCCGGGATCAGATCCGGGGTTGATCCTCTTGCGAGGGAACGAGGACACGTTTCGGGAGCGGGTGTTCCAGCTCAGTTGTTGCCGTAGCGGGCCTTGATCGCGTCGTTGCAGGGCGCCGAGAGCTTTACCGAGTTGGTGCGCAGGCACTGGGTAATGCCTTCGCCGCCTTTGGATTTTGCAGCGCTTGCGCAGTGGGTCTTGACGTCCGTCGCGCAAGCCTCGCGCATTGCCTTGGCTTTGACCTCGATATCGGCCAGCGCCGCTGTGCATTCGGGCGAGAGCTTGGCCGCATTCTCCTTCAAACACGCCGTCCGATTGCCCTGGCTGGCATCTGGGCAAATCTTGGCGACATCGGCGCGACAGGCGGCGAGACGCCGGCCACGGCCTTCCTTGCCGGGCTCTGTATCGCTTTTGGCATCCGCCGGTGCCGCCGGCTTCGCGGCCTCCACCGGAGGCGCTACCGGGGCGGTAGTCTGGGCCGCCGCAATGGTGGGCCCGAGGAACAGCAGCGCGGCGCCGAGCAGCGGGCGAAGCAGAACGGACATGAATGGAACTCCCTGGACGTGGAGGCACCCGGCTTGCGGAGCGAGCGGCTTGTGCGGCCTCGATGTAGATAACGCAGTCTGCGAACCGTTCCGTTGCATGCCGCGGCGAAAACTCTAAGTCTCGCGGCGCGTCTCGATCACAACGACTTCGCCGCTCTTCATGCCGAGCGCCAGCTCGCCGCGCTTCAAGCGCATGGCGTCGTTGCCGAAAAGCTCGCGGCGCCAGCCCTTGAGGGCGCCCACTTCCGGCTCCTTCTCGATGGCTATCCGCTCCAGGTCGTCGCTGTCGGCGATGAGGCGTGACGCCACGCCGTGACGGCCTGCAGCGGCTTTCAGCAGGACCCGAAGCAAGTCGATCATGGCGCCAGCCTCGGCAGGCAACGAGGGCCCGTTTTCGATTGCCGGAAGCGATTTCGGGTCGCGCGCGAGTCCGCGCTTCACCGCTTCGACGATCTCCTTGGCGCGGGAGGACCGAGCAAAGCCGTCAGACAAGGTGCGAAGCTCCGACAGCTTGGCCGTCTCGGTCGGCTGCTGGTTGGCGATGTCGTACAAGGCCTCGTCGCGGAGAACGCGGGCGCGGGGTACGTCCTGCGACTGGGCCGCCCGTTCGCGCCACGCGGCCAACTCTATCAGAACGCCCAAAGCCTTGCGGTTGCGGACCTTGAGCTTAAGACGGCGCCACGCGCCTTCCGGCTCCAGCTCGTAGGTGGCGGGATCGGTCAGCGCCGCCATCTCCTCGCTGAGCCAATGCGTGCGGCCGCTCTTCTCCAACTCGGCCTTCAGGTGGAGGTAGACGTCGCGCAGATGCGTCACATCGCCGAGGGCATAGACGAGTTGATGCTGCGAGAGCGGGCGGCGGCTCCAGTCGGTGAACCGAGAGGATTTGTCGAGGTCGCGGTTGGTGATCTTCTTGACGAGGTTCACATACGAGATCGAGTCACCGAAGCCGCAGACCATGGCAGCGACCTGCGTATCGAAGACGGGCGTCGGAACGAGGCCAGCCTTGTATTTGACGATCTCGATGTCCTGCCGTGCGGCGTGGAACACCTTTACGACGTTCTCGTCGGCCATGAGCCCAAAGAACGGCCCGAGATCCAGGCCATCCGCCTGCGGGTCGACGATGGCCTCCACGCCGGGGGAGGCTAGCTGAACAAGGCACAGCTTGGGCCAGAAGGTGGTCTCGCGCATGAACTCGGTGTCGACGGCCACGAAGGGGTGACGGGCGAGCTCGGTGCAGAGTGCGGTGAGGTCCGGGGTCGATGTAATGACACGCATGCGTTGAGGTATAGCGTAACCGACGGGGCACTGTCGTGTCTGAATCGCAACGAACACGGCTCTAAGACGGCTGCCACTCCGCACACGTTTCTCGACAACCGTAATTGGGACGGGTCTTGTCCCAGGGCGGTCGGCTGAGCGTGGCATGCTTGACAAGCCAACGACAGCCATGGATGACGGCCGGGCTTTCGCTGTGGGCACGTTTGCCCGCCGCCGCCCAGCCGGAGACTTGCCATGCACCGCTATCGCTCGCACACCTGCGGCGCGCTTCGAGCCGCCGACATCGGTTCAGAGACGCGCCTTTCGGGCTGGGTGCACCGTGTGCGCGACCACGGCGGCGTGCTGTTCATCGACTTGCGGGACCATTACGGGCTGACGCAGGTGGTGGCAGATCCGGATTCGCCAGCGTTCAAGATGGCTGAGCGTGTGCGTTCAGAGTGGGTGATCCGCATCGACGGGAAGGTGCGGCAGCGGCCGGAGGGGACCATCAACCCGGAGCTGCCGACCGGCGAGATCGAGGTGTATGCGGCCGAGATCGAGGTGCTGTCGGAGGCCAAAGAGGTGCCTGTCCCGGTGTTCGGCGAGCCGGATTATCCCGAGGATATGCGGCTCACGTACCGGTTTCTGGATCTCAGGCGTGAGAGCCTGCACGCCGTCATCATGAAGCGGCTGGCGATCACCAAATCGATCCGCGCGCGGATGCACGATGCGGGCTTCAACGAGTTCCCGACGCCGATCCTGACGGCCTCGTCGCCGGAGGGCGCGCGGGACTTCCTGGTGCCCTCGCGTATTCATGCGGGCAAGTTCTACGCGCTGCCGCAGGCGCCGCAGCAGTACAAGCAGCTTTTGATGATGGCGGGTTTCGACCGCTACTTCCAGATCGCGCCCTGTTTCCGCGACGAGGACCCGCGCGCCGACCGGCTGCCGGGCGAGTTCTATCAGCTCGACGTGGAAATGAGCTTCGTCGAGCAGGAGGACGTGTTCTCGACAATGGAGCCGGTGATCACGGCCGTGTTCGATGAATTTGCCGACGGCAAGCCGGTGACGAAGGGCTGGCCGCGCATTCCCTACGACACCGCGATCCAGATGTACGGCACGGACAAGCCGGATCTCCGCAACCCCATCGAGATGGCCGACGTGACCGAGCATTTTCGCGGCTCGGGCTTCAAGGTGTTCGCGCAGATGATCGAGCGCGATCCGAAGGTGCGCGTGTGGGCGATCCCGGCGAAGGGCGGCGGCTCGCGGGCCTTCTGCGACCGCATGAACGGCTGGGCGCAGAAGCAGGGTCAGCCAGGGCTCGGGTACATCATGTGGCGGGCCGAGGAGGGCGCGGCAGGGGCCGGTCCGATTGCCAAGAACGTGGGTCCAGAGCGGTCCGAGGCACTTTTCAAGCAGATGGGCCTCGCGATCGGCGATGCGTGCTTCTTCACGGCCGGTGATCCGGCGAAGTTCTACAAGTTCGCGGGTCTCGCGCGTGACGAGATCGGGCGCGAGTTGAAGTTGATCGACGAGGACCGGTTCGCGCTGGCGTGGATCGTCGACTTTCCGTTCTACGAGTGGAACGAGGACGAGAAGAAGATCGACTTCTCGCACAACCCGTTCTCGATGCCCCAAGGCGGGCTCGCGGCGCTGGAAGCGGCCGAGAAGGAAGGGCCCGAGGCGCTGCTCCGGCTCAAGGCGCACCAGTACGACATGGTGTGCAACGGCTACGAGATCGCGTCGGGCGGCATTCGCAATCACAAGCCCGATGCGATGGTGAAGGCGTTTGGCATCGCGGGGCTGTCAGCGGAGACCGTGGAGGCACGGTTCGGCGCGCTCTACCGGGCGTTCCAGTACGGTGCGCCGCCGCATGGTGGCATGGCGGCCGGCATCGAGCGGATCGTAATGCTGCTCACGGGATGCAAGACGGTGCGCGACGTGGCGCTGTTCCCGATGAACCAGCAGGCGAGCGACCTGCTCATGGGCGCACCGGCGGAGGCCTCGAACAAGCAGCTGCGCGAGTTGCACATTCGCGTCACGGCGGAGGCGAAGGGGTAGGGGTGGGCGCGAGGTCGTGTTGGGTTACGGCGACCAAGGGCAGGGGTCGCCTAACCCAACCTACGAGTGATATATTGCGTGTATGATCAGGGACGAAGCCATTGCCATCATCCAGCGGCGCCTCGAAGTGGCGGACGACGCCACGGTTCGGGCCTTGGCAGAGCAGCTGACGGCTACTTCGGAACCGGCGGCGGGCAGCGACGTATTGCGCCCCCTCACGGCGCGAGAGCTGGCACTTATCGAGCAATCGCGCGAGGACTTCCGTCAGGGGCGCACGATGACGCTCGACGAGGTGAGACAGTCGCTCGATGAGGCCATGGCTCGCCGACGCGCGCTGCGGGCAGTCATCCGACGGGCATGATGCGAACTCGTCTGTGATTGCTAGTGGCGAAGTGCGAAATCGCAGCTTCGACCATTGAATTAAATTCCGTCTCTAGGAATCCCTTTGCGTCCGGCCGTGTCTCTAGGTCTGTCACGATGACCAGCTCGGTATCCCACTGCCCTTCCTCGACAACCCATTCAATTCGTGCGTCTTTTACGTGCGGATGAATGACCATTGTGTACTCCATCGGACCGCGGGAAACGGTAAAGAAGCTGACTCTGATGGCGCTACCATGGCGAAGAGCTATAAGGATCTTCATAGATCTGGGTGCTGAGATCCGGTCTGTCAGGTTACGCCGGTGTCGCCTCTGTGACATGAGCCGCAATGCCGTGGCCGGCTAACCCAACCTACGGGGCTTTCTACTCACCGCGCCTTCGACCCGATGCTGCGTGCGATGCCGTGAGCCTCGACGAGGGCGTTGACGAGGCGGCGGGGCTGGAAGGCGTCGCCGATGACGTGGATGTTGCGGCGCTCGATGCCGGCGGCTTCGATCTCGGCGGCCAGAGTTGCGCCGTGGGGGATCGCGAGGCCGACCCAGACGACGGCGGCAACGTCCTCAATCATCTCCTCGCGACCGGTCAGGTAGTTGGCGAGCACCACCCGTCCGCTTTCGATCCTCTTGACGCCGGTGTTGGGCTTCAAACTGCCGCCGGCCTTGTCCACCTCGCGCAAGAAGGCGATGCGCGAGACGACCGGGATTTCGCGGACGACCTCGAAGAAGCGGGCGGCGATGACCGGAACGCGGCCCTGCGCCATGACGCTTTCGGCGACGGCGCTCGTCCAGTAGTAGCCGTCCTCATCCATGATGACGACATGACGTCCGGGAAGCGCGTCGAGGGGGACGGTGCCATCGGCTGTAAGGACCGGGACGGAGCCATCGCTCGGCAGATCGGGGACGCCGGGCTTGGCGCCCGTGGCGACGACGACGTGGTCCGGTTTCAAGGCAGCCACGGCCGGGCCATCGGCCGTCATGCCGGTTTTGATCTCGACGCCCGCCCGCTCGACCTCGGGAACCAGGAAATCGAGAACATGGCGCATCTCCTCGTGGTGGCGTACGGCGCCAGCATGACGAATGCGGCCGCCGAGGACGTCATCACGCTCGAGCAGAGTGACGCGATGGCCGCGCACTGCCGCGACGCGGGCCGCCTCGAGGCCACCGGGACCGCCGCCGACAATGACGACGTGACGGGAGATTTCGGCCCTGTCGCGCTCGAGTGGTCCCCACTGGTGCTCGCGGCCGGAGACGGGGTTCGTCGCGCAGGCGATCGGCTCGCCGGTCGAGATCCAGGCCCAACACTGGTTGCAGGCGATGCAGCGGCGGATGCGCTTGGCCTCGCCGCGCCTGGCCTTGGCGGGCCAGTCGGGATCGACGATGAGGGCGCGGCAGAGGCCGATCATGTCGGCTTCGCCGGAGGCGATGACGCTTTCGGCCTGTTCTGGGCCCTGAATGCGGGTGGACGCGATGACGGGCACACCGTTGGCCACGGCCTTGAATCGTCCATGCAGGCCGCGGAACGTCAGGATCGGCCAGTGACGGTCCGGCAGATGCTGTTCGATGGAGTTGAAGTTGCCCTGGGCGAGGGAGAGGTAGTCTGCAAGCCCTTCGGCGCAGAGCAGGCGTGCGATCTCGACCGTGTCGTCGATGGCGAGGCCGCCCTCGGTGAACTCCTCGACGCCCATGCGGTAGCCGACAATGGCGCGGCGGCCGACGCGACGTCGCACGCCTTCCAGGATCTCGCGTGCGAAGCGCATGCGGTTCTCGGGCGTGCCGCCGTACTCGTCCTCGCGCCGATTGGTGAAGGGTGAGAGGAACTGCTGGATCAGGTGGCCTTGGGCGCCGTGGATCTCGACCCCATCCATGCCGGCCTCAATGCAATGGACGGCACACATGACATAGGTCTCGATGGTCTCCTTCACCTCGCGCGTCGTCAGTGCGTGGGGAACTCCCCCAGAGCGCGGGCAAGGGATGGCGGACGGCGCGATGAGGTAGGGCACGACCCGCGATGCGAGGTGCTGGCGGCCACCCATGTTGAGCTGACCGATGAGGAGCGCGCCCTCGGCATGGCACGTGTCGGCAATGCGGCGGATGCCGTCGAGGCCGGCGCGATCGAACATCGTTATGGCTCCGGGACCGAACGGGTCTCGCGCATCGGTGCGCAGCGCCTCGGTGACGATAGTGCCGGTGCCGCCCTTGGCGAGGGTCCGATAGAACGCGAGCACCCGGTCGCCGACACGGTTTCGATCGGCGAGATTGGCGGTGGTGGCCACCCGCATGATGCGGTTCTTGGCCTCGCGCTCGCCGATGCGGACCGGGGCGAACAGGTGGGGGTAGAGGGTGGTCATGGGATCAACCAATCGACTGTGATCGAGAGAAATTCTCCCGCGATCCATTTGTCCGCGAACGTGGTTCCGGGAATTGCATGCGGCGCTTCAGTATCACGAGCAACCGTTCCAGCCTTTTCCGCGACGGGTCCCGGTGACAAGCACCGGGATGACATTCGAGTTTGCCTCACACCGCCATGGCCATGCCGTCGCGGCCGGGGTCGGCGCCGCCGTCGAGTTTGCCGTCGACGATGCGGATTGCGTGGACGCCGGCAAAGTGAAAGTTCATGGGCCAGCGCCGCACCGTGTATCCGCGCGATTTCAACTCGGATTCGGTTGAGCGCAGGATGCGGTTGGTGATGTCGAGGGTGTCGGAGGTGGCGTTGAAGCGCGGCGCGGCGACGGCCTCGGCTGCGGTCATGCCGAACTCGATGACGTTGAGCATGGCCTGCAGGATACCCATAGCGATGTAGGTGCCGCCGGGAGCGCCGATGGCGAGGAACGGCTTGTCGCCCTTGAACACGATCGTGGGCGCCAGTGACGAGAAGCGCGATTTGCCAGGCGCGAGCGAGCCGGGACGGCCGGGGCGCGGATCGAAGACCGCCATGGCGCCGTTGTACATGAAGCCAAGGCCTTCAGTGACGACGCCGGACGGCGTGCCGAGCGTGTGGGTCATGGTGGCGATGACGCCGTTCTCGTCGACGGCGACGACGTGGGTCGTGTCAGCGCTTTCCTTCTGCTTCGACTTGAGGCGGGGAACGCTGGTCTTTTCGCCGCGCTTGATGCGCGCGGCCAGCGGCTCGGCGTAGGCCTTGGAGATCAACTCGTCGAGGGGGACAGAGACGAAGCGCGGGTCGCCGACCTTGGCGTCCTTGTCGACGGTTGCGATCTTCATCGCCTCGGCGACAGTCGCGATGTAGTTGGGCGAGTTGTGGCCCATGGCCTTCAGGTCGAAGTGCTCGAGGATGTTGAGCATTTCGAGCAGCATCAGGCCGCCGCCGGGCGGACGGTTGGTGGAAATGCGCAAGCCGCGATAGGTACCCCACAGGGGCGGGTTGGCCTCGGGCTTCGCCTCGGCGAGGTCGGTTTCAGAGATCAGGCCGCCGTTGGCCTTCATGTCGGCTGTGATGCGCCGACCGATCTCGCCCGAATAGAAGTCGTTGACGCCATGATCGCGGACGCGACGCAGCGTTGCGCCCATGTCGGGGTTCTTCAGCGTCTCACCCATCTTGCGGAGCGTACCGTCGGACTTGGCGTAGATCTTCCGGGTAGCCGGGAGCGTGGTCAGCATCTCGGCATGCGGTGCGCGGCCCTCGGTCGGCACCTGGGCCCAGTAGGCGGCCACGTGCGGCCGGACCATGAAGCCTTGCTCGGCATAGTGGATGGCGGACGCGAGGAGATCACCAATGTTGCGGGTTCCATAGCGCTTCAGTGCTTCGTCGAAAGCGCGCAGCGTCATAGGCGAGGTGATGGCGCCGTAGCCGATCTCGTTGACCTTGCCCTCGAGCTGGAAGCCGAACCCGTCCTCGCTTTCGCCGATCAGAAGGTGCTCCCACATGTCCGGCTTTGTGGCGAGCGGTGCACGGCCATGGAAGTCGAGGCACTCGTGGATGCCCCGCTTGGGGTCGTAGACGTGCAGGGAGCCGAAGCCGGCGATGCCGCACATCTGAGGGTCAACCACGGTCTGGACCAGCGCCGTGGCAATGGCCGCATCGACCGCGTTGCCGCCCGCCTTCAGGGCTTCGAGCCCCGCCTCCACTGCCTCCGGCTGCGCTGCCGAGACCATGCCGTGCGTCATCGTCCGTCTCCGCCAGTTCGTGCGTTCGCGGCAAGGCTACCGGCAACGCGCAAGGTATGCGAGCTTCGTGAGCGAGAGACCCCGTTCACAGCGAGGAAAATCATGCGCACCGTCAAACTGAAGACCGGAGAGACGATCGCTCAGCTCGGTATCGGCACGTGGCACATGGGGGAGCGGCGGGGAGAGCGGGCTGCTGAGGCCAAAGCAGTCGCTGCAGCGATCGATCTGGGCATCACGCTGATCGACACGGCGGAGATGTATGGCGAGGGCGGGGCGGAGGAGGTCATCGCGGAGGCAACGGCTGGCCGGCGTGATGGGCTCTTCATCGTGTCGAAGGTGTATCCGCACAACGCCTCGCGGAGCGGGGCCATCGCGGCTTGCGAGCGAAGCCTGAAACGGCTGAAGACGGACCGGATCGACCTGTATCTTTTGCACTGGCGCGGATCGCATCCGCTGGCGGACACGGTCGCGGCCTTCGAGAAGCTGAAAGCGGACGGCAAGATCCGCCACTGGGGGGTGTCGAACTTCGACGTGGACGACATGGAGGAGCTGCGCGAGGTCCGGTCGGGTGGCAACTGCGTCTCCAACCAGGTGCTCTATCACCTGGGCTCGCGCGGGATCGACCATGACCTCGTCGCCGACTGCAAGGCGCACGATGAAATGATCATGGCTTACTCGCCGCTCGGGCAAGGTTCGATCTTGCGCAATGCGGCGCTCGCCAAAGTCGCGAAGAAACATGGTGTCTCGCCGGCGGCGGTCGCCATCGCCTGGACGATGCGGCACCCGCACGTCGTGTCGATCCCGAAGGCCTCAAATCTGGCGCACGTGACGGAGAACTTCGCCGCCGCCCAACTCGTGCTCGAGCCGGGAGACCTAGCGGAGCTCGACACGGCTTTTCCGCCGCCACGCGGGAAGCGGCCGCTTGGCATGCTTTGAGATTAGCAGCTCGGGCCGGTCAGAGTTCGCCCATGGCGCCGACGGAAACGGGGGGACTGGCGGGGCACCGCGCAGACTGAGCCTCAGTCTTGCACATCAACCTGGTTTTCGGATTTGCCGAAAGTGGACAGGAAAAGTAGGCAAAAGTAGCGAAGGTGCCTTCGCCGAAGCTGAGGAAATCGCAAGTCTCGCCGCCGGCGGATGCGGAGATGCAGGGTAACCGAGCGCCGTAATCGCAACGCACCAGCACGTGCTTTTCATCCTTCATGGCGAAGGCCGACGTGAGGACGGGGCGGTGATGGGCACGTCCCTGCTCCTCGTCGAGATAGCGAGCAATCGCCTTGAGGTATGGCGTCGCCTCCCGGTATCCATTCTGAGGGGGCTTCTGGCCGATCGGCTCCGTCAGGAAATACCCACCATGTCCAGTCGGGCCGTCGCACGTCGCGGTGGCGGAATAGATCGGAGTCCACATCCAGATGTTCCAGCCTACACGGTTCTCGTAGGACCATTCAGCGATCGCCCTGAAGGCGCGCTCCATGCGGTCGTAGCGCTTGCCCGTGCGGCACTCGGAAATGCCGACCTCGTGAAAGTAGAAGGGTTTCCCCGGCATTGCGTCGGCGTAGCGATCGTAGATTGCCGACATGCGCCGGCGAATGGAGGCGGGCGACAACTGGTCGAAGTAGACCAGCCGGGTATCGTCGGGTCGTCTCGCGCCATCCCAATAGAGGTGTGTGCTGAAGCCGTCGAAATTGTTCAGCTCGTTGTCGCGGTCGAGCGGCCGGAAGGGCATATTGTCCGGGCCCACGTGACCGAAGCGCAGGTAGCCGTCGTCATGGAAGACCATTGCGATGCCGGCGCGTAGGCGCGGATCGCGGACTTGGATTTCGGCCGGCAGACTGCCGAGCGTGCGCCGAACACGTTGGGCGTTGCGGCGGTAGGCAGCCTTGGTCATGGCGCAGCGCTTGCCGGTATCGTCATAACCGGCCTCGGAAAACAGGTAGAAGATGATGTTGTCGTGATGAGCGGACGTCGCGTCGAGCAACGCCATCGTGTATTTCAGGTACTCAGTCCATGCCGCCGGATGATCGTACCACGTGCAGAAATCATGGCGGGCGCCCTGGTCCCCCTTCCGCACCGCAATTTTGGGTAGCAGGTAGTCGGCTGCATACCCTCTGCCGAGCTGGCCGAGCGTGAGAATAACCTTGAGATTGTTGCGACGGGCCGTCTCGAGCATGTCCAGCATGAGTTCGACGTGACGAGGTTTCAGGACTTCCTGCGATGTCGCATCGAACCAAGAGGCCGTCGCCATAATGGCAACGGTGTTGAAACCTGCGGCCGCGATCCGCGAGGCCTCGTTGCGAAACTCGCCTGCGTAAACCTCCGGCTTCCACTCGGGATAGTTCGTATAGTACGTGACACTGCGAATGCGCGGGATGTGCGCAATCAGACGGTGACGATTGGCCGTGGCCTCGGGGTATGCGTCGCAGGACAGGCAAGCGGAGGATGAGCGATCGGCCCGGCGATTTGCGTTCGATCGTGATGGCGAGCCTGGAGGGACGTCAGTACGGGCCTTTCGATAATCGCCATCCGATGCGCTGCCGGCGCGATCGCGAATGCGGTGATCCTGAGCGAGGGCATATGGCAGAGCCACCAGCCAGCCGAGCACCGCGGTCACTGCGATGATCGAGTTCTGCCGCCATCGGTTCGCCCGCATCGAAAATCCTCGCTTCGCCGTCGTCTAGCGGCTTCAACCCGCCAGCCTGCCCATCGGCTCCGGATACGGACGGTCAACACGCCGTGAACGGCCGAAATGTGACCGAAAGGCAAAAGTTCCCCCCCCCCCGGGGGCCCGCTACCGCGAAGATCTCGAGGCGCGACGAGACAACCTCTGGCCGGCATCTTCCCGTCGCGCGGGACGCTTCCTACATGATGGCAGGAGCCAGCCTTCGGGGGGCTCCGGTTGATCAGCATCACGGCCGGACCTGCCGCTTCGGGGCATGGCTGGCGGGTGGAGGATACGCATGAACATCGAGAAGTATACGGACCGCGCCAAGGGTTTCATTCAGGCGGCTCAGAACCTCGCCCTTCGCGAGGGACATCAGCAATTGACGCCCGAGCATCTGCTCAAGGTGCTGCTCGACGACCCGGAAGGCTTGGCCTCCGGCCTCATCGACAAGTCTGGTGGCAACGCAGCACAGGCGGCGGCGGCCAACGAGCGCACGTTGCAGCGGCGACCCAAGGTTTCCGGCGGCGGCGCGGGGCAGGTTTATCTGGCGCAGGAATTGGCGCGGGTCTTGGATCAAGCCGAGAAAGTGGCCGACAAGGCGGGCGACAAGTTCGTGACGGTCGAGCGGTTGTTGCTGGCGATCGCGATCGAGGGGTCGTCTGAGGCGGCGCGGGCGCTCAAGGACGCGGGTGTCAATCCGCAGGCGCTCAACCAGGCCATCAACGAGGTTCGCAAGGGGCGCACGGCCGATTCGGCCTCGGCCGAGGAAGGTTATGACGCTCTGAAGCGCTATGCGCGCGACCTGACAGAGGCTGCTGCTCAGGGGAAGATCGACCCCGTGATCGGGCGCGACGAGGAAATCCGGCGCACGATTCAGGTGCTGTCTCGGCGCACCAAGAACAATCCCGTGCTGATTGGCGAGCCGGGCGTCGGCAAGACGGCCATTGCCGAGGGCTTGGCCCAGCGGATCATCAAGGGCGACGTGCCGGAAAGCCTCAAGGACAAGCGGCTTTTGTCGCTCGACATGGGCTCGCTGATCGCTGGAGCGAAGTACCGGGGTGAATTCGAGGAGCGACTGAAGAGCGTGCTCAAGGAGGTGCAGGCCGAGGAGGGACGCATCATCCTTTTCATCGACGAACTGCACACCATCGTCGGAGCGGGCAAGTCCGAGGGCTCCATGGATGCGGGCAACCTGCTGAAGCCTGCACTGGCTCGTGGCGAGCTGCACTGCGTCGGCGCTACCACGCTGGACGAGTATCGCAAGCACATCGAGAAAGATGCAGCGCTGGCACGGCGGTTCCAGCCGGTTTTCGTCAGCGAGCCAAGCGTCGAGGACACGATCTCGATCCTGCGCGGCTTGAAGGAGCGCTACGAGTTGCACCACGGTGTGCGCATCACCGATGCCGCGCTGGTTTCGGCCGCCACGCTTTCGAACCGGTACATCACCGACCGCTTCCTGCCAGACAAGGCGATCGACCTCGTCGACGAGGCTGCGTCGCGCCTGAAAATGGAGATCGACTCAAAGCCCGAGGAGCTTGACCGGATCGACCGCGACCTAATGCAGATGAAGATCGAACGGGAGGCGCTGAAAAAAGAGAGCGATCCCGGATCGAAGGATCGTCTGGCGCGACTCGAGAAGTCGATCGCCGAGCAAGAAGAGCAGTCTGCCGCCATGACGCGTCGCTGGGAGGCCGAAAAAGGCCGGCTGGGCGATGCGCAGAAGCTGAAGGAGGAATTGGACGGGCTCAGGACGGAGCTTGCCAGGGCGCAGCGTCGCGGTGACCTCGCGCGGGCTGGCGAGCTTGCGTACGGGCGGATTCCCGAAATCGAGAAGAAGCTAGCGGCGATGGAAGGCGGAGACGGTAAGTCTGCGGTCATGGTCGAGGAAGCCGTGACACCCGACCACATCGCCGGCGTCGTCTCGCGATGGACGGGCGTTCCCGTCGACCGGATGCTGGAGGGCGAGAAAGACAAGCTGCTGCGCATGGAGGAGGCAATCGCCAAACGCGTCGTCGGGCAAGAAGAGGCGGTCAAGGCTGTCTCGACCGCGGTGCGGCGCGCCCGGGCCGGATTGCAGGACCCGAACCGGCCGATCGGCTCGTTCATGTTTCTCGGACCGACGGGTGTCGGCAAGACCGAGCTGACGAAGGCGCTGGCGTCGTTCCTGTTCGACGACGAGAGCGCCATGGTCCGCATCGACATGTCCGAATACATGGAGAAGCACTCCGTCGCTCGTCTGATCGGCGCGCCTCCGGGCTACGTCGGCTATGAGGAAGGCGGCTCGTTGACCGAAGCCGTGCGCCGCCGGCCCTATCAGGTGATCCTGTTCGACGAGATCGAGAAGGCGCACCCGGACGTGTTCAACGTGCTGCTGCAGGTGCTGGACGACGGGCGTCTGACAGACGGGCAGGGGCGCACGGTCGACTTCAAGAATACGCTGATCATCCTGACGTCGAACATCGGCGCCGAGTATCTCGTCGCGGTGAAAGACGGCGGCGACATGCAGCAGGCCAAAGAGTACGTGCTGGCGGAGGTGAAGACGAAGTTCCGGCCCGAGTTCATCAACCGGCTCGACGAGATCATCGTCTTCCACCGGCTCCAGCGCACTGAGATGGGTCGTATCGTCGACATCCAGATTGGCCGGTTGCAGAGGCTCCTCGCCGACAGAAAGATCACGCTGGTGCTCGACGATGCTGCGCGTACCTGGCTCGCCAACAGCGGCTACGACCCGGCCTATGGGGCGCGGCCCCTCAAGCGGGTGATTCAGAAGAACGTGCAGGATGGGCTTGCCGAGCGCATCCTGGCGGGAGACGTCAAGGACGGTGATGCCGTGCGACTGACTGTGCGGGATGGAGCCATCGTCGTGGCTGCGGAGACGGCCAAAGCCGCCGCCTGATCCTCAGCGACGGCTTAGGCCTTTTGATCAAGACAAAAGTGGCAAGGGCGGCTCGGGACACCGGGCCGCCCTTTCCGCATTAATCTCTTCGAAGGTCTCGTACCTTAGTCTGTCGTTGGAATGTCGAAATTAAGCCACATCTGCGCGCGCATTCTGGCAACGGCCGCCGATATCCACAGGCTGATCATTGACCGGTGCAACTCGGCGCGCGACACTTAAATGATAGAATGCCTGCGAATCAGAACGGGCGCCGAGGGGAGCGAAGTCAACCAAGAGCGGCAATACATGCTTGCCAGACAAGAGGATCTGTTTCTCCGGGACGTCGAAGCGGCCATCCGCAAATGTTGCGGCGTGGAGGCGACACGGTCTCAGAGCGGTATCACCGTCAAGGCGTCGGGACCAAACGGCTTCGATATGGTCGTCGTGGTCGAGGATGGCCGCTATGCACTTTACTTCGACAACTGGGTCGAAGAGTTCGACAACGATGAAATAGCCCGCCGAACCTTCGAGGCTGCCTTAGCCGGCGAGGCCCGCCTTCGAGTCGACATGCTGTCGGGGCGACGCTGGCGGTGGACGCTGGAAACCCTCGGTGAGGATGGCCAGTGGGTGCCAGAGAGCACGATCGGGCACGTCACCTGGCGCTTCTGGGGGCGGCCATCGAGCCTCTACCTGAGGAACTCGTTTCCTCGACAAACGCCCGCCATCCGCGAGAGTGATTTGAGGTCACACGCGCGCTGATCGGCCGAACCGCGCGCCATCATCATTTCTCGTACGTGTACTCGAAGTCGCAGTGGCTGGCGCCCTGCATGATCGTTTGCGTGCGGGAAAGCTTGAGCTTGGGATCGTAACCTTCGCAAAAGGTCCCATCGCGCTGGCATGACAACAGATGACCGATCTCGCCGAGGCCCATCTCCCGGTACATGCGTGCATACTCGCAGCGCGTAACCTTGAAGGCGAAGCGCGACCTGCTCGCCTCGTCGATCTCGACGGTCAGCGCACCACCACGCGTCCACGGCTCCTGAGCGGCTATGAAGGTCTCGAGGGAGGTCTTGCCGCCCTGCGCCGCCGCAATCTCTGCACCCTGTTCGACTGCCGCGCGCCGGACGCTCTCCCCGATGATCCGGGCGGCAGTCTCCTTCCCATGGCTCTCAGCCAAGGTCGCATAGACGTGGGCCAGCAGCTTGGCTTCGACACGGCGCCGCTCCAACATCCCCCCAGTCTCGGTATCGGCCATCAGTCACTCCCGGTCACAAGGGTCAGGGCTTCGGCTTATCAGCCTCGGTCGCCTCGACAACAACGACGTCGCTCGCATTTTCACGACCACTGCCGATTGCGGTGCGCCGAGGATGCAGCGGGATGCCTGAGTCGGACGCCATCGCAGAACTGGCTGGCGCTTTTGGATCCGTCACGGGCTGCACCTCGACCGTGATCGGCCGCTCGGTTTCGGCGGTGCGCATCCTCAGGCCGGAGGAAGGAGCCTCTCGCGGCGGTGGCTGGTTTTCGCCATCGGAGCCGAGAGGGGGCTTCGACGCCGAACGGTCGGGGTCTTCCCGCTCCGTTGCGCTGGACGGGGGACGCGTCCCGAGAAGCACCAACTCCTCGATTTTTTTCAAGGCCAAGGCGGCCTCGCTCTCGCCGGTCGCCTCCGGCGGCACCTTCCACTGAAACACGTCGAGAGCGCCGGTGGCAGGTGAGGTCGGAAGCCACCGATCCGAGACAATGCCGTCGGCGGTCCAAGCCGGATCGCGCGGCGCGTCGGCAGCACGGCCAAGCCACTCGCGCACCCGACCGGTATCGTTGCTTTCCTCGCCCTCGATGCGCGCCATCAGCGTGCAAACCCGCTGCGAGAGGTCGTCCTCGAGCAATGGTGCGAGGGCTTGGCGAGCTTCCTGCCATTCGCGCGCCTCGATGGCGGCGGTGGCCAGTGCGATCTGGGCTTCAGGGGCGTGCGACGCCATCCCAGCAAGGCGACGCACCCGTACGAGACGGTCGCGCGGACTGTCACCGGGCCGGGCATAGGCATAAACGAGGGCCAGCTCAGGGTGTTGGGCGAGCTTCCAGGTTCGCTCGACCACCTTGGCGACCTTGGCCGTCGCCCCCCTCGAGGCGTGTTGCCGCCCAGCGATTACCGCAGCGGGAATGAGATCCGGAGCCAGATTATGTGCCTCGGCCGCAAACTCGAGGGCCTTGGCACCGTTGGTATCCTCCAGCTCCTGGGCCCGCGCCGTCAGCAACACGGCGCGGCGGCGATCGGCAGCGGCCTTGTCAAAGTGGCCGTGCTTCTTCGCCGTCGCCAGCGTGTCCAGGGCCTCATCCCACCGACCTTCGCGACATTGCCGGCCGAACAAGGCTTCTATCGGCCAGCCCAGACGCGGGTTCAGACGCATGGCGCGCTCGGCGAACTGCTGCGCGGCTTCGGCCTCGCCCTCGCGCTCGGCCTCGAGGAACAGGCCACGCAAACCGAGCTGCTCGGTATCGGACTGGCCCAACATGGCCTCGAAGATGCGGCGGGAGGTGGCGCGATCACCCGACAACTGGGCGGCCTGGGCGCGGAGGAGGTGAGTCAGCGGCTCATTGGGCAGGGCTTTGCGTGCCTGGACCGCATACATCGACGCCAGCGAACGGTCGCCTGCGCCAATGGCGATCATGCCGCTCGACAGCGCATCGAGACCACGCTCCTGGCGGCGGCGTGTGAAGTAGTTACCGAGGATCGCCGGGCTGGTCCAGATGTGGCGCAGCAAGGACCACGCGAACAGCGCCGTTGCGATCAACAACGCAAGCAGGACGACGGCCCGGAAAACGCTGGTCTCGACCTCGTAGCCTTCCCAGTTGATGACGAGGCTGCCGGGCCGATCAGCCATCCAAGACAGGCCGGTGGCGAGGGCCGCTACGCCGACCAGGTACAGAACAACGCGGATCATGGCTGGCCCTTTTTCTGCGCGGGCGGCGCGGGCGACGCCGCGGGACCAGCGCCGAGTGATGCCTTCAGCGCCTCATCGATTGATTTCAGCGCTGTATCGACGGCCTGGCGCGCCTCGACAGTCGCGATCCATTCCTTCGCGATCTCAGGGGGACGTTCGAGTGACTTGGCCTCAGCCACGACATCTCCGAGACGGCCAGCTCTCAAAGCGTCCTCGATCCGCGCGACGATGGCCTCCGGGCTGCTGTCTCCGCTCGCATGGGTCGTCTTGCGGACCCGAACGAACGTCTTGGCTCCCGACAGGAGGCGATCGACGACCGATCCGTCACTCTTTTCGGAGTCGGCGTCGAGAATGGCATGGGCAACAGGACGAAACGAACTGGCCAGCTCGGACAAGGTCGGGACACCCTTCCTGCGATATGCCTCAAGCGGTCGCAAGTCGATGCGCGTGCCGGACACCTTGGCGACCTCGGCGAGCTCGCGGTCGTAGGGGACGCCGCGCTCCATGGCCCGCTTCAGATTGCCCAGCTCGAGCGACAGCACGATGCGCTCCGCGGTGGCGTTGCGCTCGCCCTCGCTCTGCACGACGGTGGTCAGATTCCGCTCCAGAGCGCCGAGCTTGCTCACCAACGGCGATACCGCAGCACTCACATCGTCCGGCTTGGCCATCGATGCGATACGGCTTTCCAACTCGCGGCGCACGCCATCGACGGAGCCGGCGAGCTTGGCGGTGTCGTCGCCTGCAGCCTTCAGCGCGAGCTGCAATCGCTCCGTGTCGGTCTTGACCTTGTCCAAGCCGGTGGCCAGCCGATTGGTCTCGCCCTTCAGGGTGCCCAGCTCGCGGTCGATGCGCTGCGTCGCCGATCGAGCCGCCTCGCTGGCTTCCGAGACCGGCGCAATACGCGTTTCAATTTCGCGCGCAGCGTCCTTCCTGAGCTCGCCGGCACGGGCAACGAGCGCGGCCTCGAGGTCGGAGATACGACCAGTCATCGCCGCGAGCTGCGGAATGCGACCCGCGCGATCCGGCTCGGTTCGGGCGGCGGCGCCGAGTTCCGTCAGCTGCTGCTCGAGGGTAACGAGTCGCTCGCCGACATCGGCAATGGGCGGCTCCTTGGAGAGGCGCTGCTCGAGATCGCCGGCGAGCTTGAGAGCGCGCGTCTGCATCTCGCCAACTGCCGCGAGTTGCGCCTGCAGTGCATCAATGCGCTTGCGATTGGCCTCCGCAGTTGCATTGGCACGAGCCGGATCGTTCTCGGGCGAGGGTGGCGCGGCGGGCGTGGCGGCCTTTTTCTCGAGCGTGGCAATGCGCTGGACGAATTCCGGCGGCAAGGACGCGACTGGAGGTGGCACGCCGGCCTCCTCCCACAGATGACTCGCGATCGGAGAGATCAGTGGGGCAGCAAGCAGCGCCAACACGCCGCCGGCGACACCCGAGAGGAGGTACCGACCGATACCGCTACCTGCATGCTTACCGCTGGCGGCCGGCGGTGGCGCGCCGCGATCGCCTGATGCCGCAGCCGAGGTCGCGGCAGCGGATGCAGCGGCAGCCGTCGCGCCGGCTGGAGACGCCGATGCGGCGCCCAACGGCTTGACTGCCGACGGGGAGCCACTCGGTGGTACACCTTTGCCGGCGGCGGACGCCTGGGCTGCGGCCGCCACTTTTCGCGCGGCCTCCGCTTGGTTGTGGGGGGTTGCCGCCTGAGGCGCCTTCGGCGTCGGCGGCTCCGCCGCCTTGGGCGGAACGGGGCCGGCGCTGGTAGAATCAGGCCGCACTTCGACTGCCTTCAGGTCGATCATTGCGTGAGGGCGTTTGGCGGCGCTGTCGGCGGCAGGGCGATCGCCAGCCTTTGCGGGTCCATCTTTCTGGCCCGGGCCGTCTTTCTTGTCGGTCATCGAGGCTTGATCCTCTGCCAAAACGCAAACTTTATGCTCCAGAACGACGCATGAGCCATGCGCCGATCGAGCGGCCTGGGAAAGCCGAGCAGTTTCCACGGGTAAACTGCTATTCCCCCAATTTTGCCGCAGCGGCATCTACTAGGGCAAGCATTTCTTCGAGGGTCGGACGAACGGCCGCCTCGATCTCCACGCCGCCCAACGGCGCAAGCCGACGCGCAACCGCGTCCGACAAACATAGATGCAGCATGTCGCGAACCGAGTCCTCGAGGTGATGCGCGGCGACGAGCCGCGTCCAGGTGTGCGCTGCCTGCTGCGACATGAGCACGACAGCATCGATCTCGTGAGCCCCTATGGCTGTGACCGCGTGCAACGGCAGGGCTCGAGCATGCTCCATCCGGTAGACGACGCGACTGTCGACGCGAACGCCGAGTTCCTGCAGCTCGCCCGCGAGATCGTGAGCCAGCCGGTCTCCAGCCAGATAAAGCAGCATCTCCTCGGCCGGATCGACGAGCGAAGCAATCAGAGGTCCGAGATCTGCCGCCGTCCCGGGCCCCTTGACGACGCGCGAAAAGCCCATCCGCCGTGCCTCGTCGGCCGTGGCGCCACCAACGGCGAACACCGTGCGGTTGCGTGCGGCGGCCAATGCGTCCGAGCCGACGAGGGCCCGCAAGGCGTTGCGGCTGGTGGCGACGAGACCCGTTATCCCTTCGAGGGCCTCCGCTTCGAGGCCGAGTGACACGAACGACGACAGCGGCGCCGCCAAGGCCTCGTGGCCGTGCTGCTCCAGAAGCCCAACGAGCTTCAGGCTATCTGGCTCTGGACGGGTAACGAGGACGTGCATGAAAACCTCCGGCGCTGCAGACTGACGCCGCGTCTCAGACCGAAAAAAAGCCGGGCCCGCCCCTGGACCTGAGCTCGTCGGCGGCGTCAACAGCAAGCGCGAGCCGGTCGGCGACCGGCCCCGTGCGTTCAGCTCGCAACGAGACGCGACCGTCCGGCGTTAGGATTTCGCCGCGCAAGGTGATTTCCGTGTCCGAGAGGATCGCGAGCGCCGCGATCGGCGTGCGGCATGATCCTTCCAGGCGGGCCAGAAACGCACGCTCGGCATCGACGACCAGCGCACTCGGCCGGTCGTCGAGCGGGGCGACGAGCGCGGCCGTTGCCGGGTCGCCGGCGCGGATCTCGATGCCGATGGCGCCCTGCGCGACGGCTGGCAGCATCTCCTCGGGCTCGACCGCACGCGTGATCCGATCGGTCTTGCCCAACCGGCGGAGACCGGCGCAAGCAAGAAACGTGGCGTCGGCCACGCCGTCGGCGAGCTTTGCCAATCGGGTCTCGACGTTGCCGCGGAAGCCGACGATCTCGAGATCGGGCCGCAGACCTTTGACCTGGGCGGCCCGACGAAGAGACGACGTGCCTATCCGGGCACCCGAAGGCATCGCCGCAAGCGATGACCATGCGAGCGATATGAACGCGTCGCGCGCATCCTCGCGCGGGAGAATAGCCGCAATGGCAAGTCCATCGGGGAGCGCCGTCGGCATGTCCTTCATGGAATGGACTGCAAGATCGATTTCGGCACTCAACAACGCCTCCTCGATCTCCTTGGTAAATAGACCTTTACCACCTGCCTCGGCGAGCGGCCTGTCCTGGATGCGATCGCCGGTGGTCTTTATGACGACGATTTCGAGGCTCGCTTCCGGCAGACCGTGGGCGGCCATCAGGCGTTGGCGCACCTCGTGGGCTTGAGCCAGCGCCAGTGGTGACCCGCGCGTGCCGATACGAGCCTTCCGTGCTTGCAAATTGCCTCTCCAAGGGTATAGCCGGTGCGTCGAGGCGTGCATTCGCGGCCTCGGACACGCTTATGCGCTCTCCTTCCGACGAGCGCAAACTCCAAGGTCGAACTGTGACGAGTCCGAGCGCGATCGAAGCGGCAGGTCTGGGCGAGGACAAGGGCCGGTCGCTGGTTCTCGGCATCGAAACGAGCTGCGACGAGACGGCAGCCGCCGTCATTTCCCGGCACAGGGACGGCACCGGACTCATCCTGTCGAACGTGGTGCGATCGCAGTGGGACGCGCATCGGGCCTATGGCGGGGTGGTCCCCGAGATCGCTGCACGGGCCCATGTAGAATGCCTCGACGCTATCATCGGGGCCGCCATGGTCGAGGCGGGCGTCGGATGGCCTGACCTGAATGGCGTCGCAGCAACGGCCGGACCCGGTCTCGTCGGCGGATTGATCGTGGGCCTGACCACGGCGAAAATGATTGCGCTGGTGCACGGGCTGCCGCTGTTCGCGATCAACCATCTCGAGGCGCATGCTTTGACGGTCGGGCTAACCGACGGTCTCCGGCCTCCGTACCTGTTGCTGCTGGTTTCCGGCGGCCACACGCAGCTTATCGATGTGCGCGACGTCGGCCGCTACGACCGTCTCGGCACCACTATCGACGATGCGCTCGGTGAGGCTTTCGACAAGACGGCGAAGCTGCTCGGGCTCGGTTTTCCGGGCGGACCAGCCGTTGAAGCCGCGGCACGCCACGGTGACGGCCGACGATTTCCGCTACCGCGACCGATGATCGGGAGGGCGGAGCCGAACTTCTCCTTCGCCGGCCTGAAAACCGCGGTGCGGACTGCTGCCACGGCTATTGCCCCATTGAGCGAGCAAGACGTCGCTGACATCGCGACGGCGTTCGAGACGACGGCCGCGGCCGCCGTCGTCGACCGTGTCCGTCGCGCGATGGCGCTCGTCGAGAACCGGCGACAGATGCCGCCACAGGGGCACGTGCTGGTGGTCGCAGGCGGTGTTGCCGCCAACGTGCGGCTGCGGTCGGCGCTGGAGGATCTCACCAAAGGCGATGGCTGGCGCCTCGCCCTGCCACCGATCGCGCTCTGCACCGACAATGCCGCGATGGTCGCCTGGGCCGGGGCCGAGCGCCTCGCGCGCGGCGACGGTCCGGACAACCTCGACGCGCCCGTGCGGGCCCGCTGGCCGCTCGATCCGACCTCTCCGCCCGCCCTCGGCTCAGGCCGTCAAGGTGCCAAGGCCTGATTGACCCGGACCGCCATCGGATGTCGACCGATCGCCGCAACGTGGCGCACCGCACCGGGCCAGCATCAATTCCAGAAATATTTCGGTGGACTACCTCGCTGCGCAAGCCACTTCGCGCATCGAGGGGGCCATCAACGTCGAACGAATCATTTAAGTGCTGATCGAGGGGATTGTTACGCGCCTCGTCACACGAGGCTGCGATTCAAAGGGGGATGCGATGTCGCTTTTTGGAGCGTTGAGCGAGCTTGTCGGAGGCGCCGCGCTGGCTTCCGCACCGGCTTGCGATCTGGCTCTCCCGGATTCAACGATTGAAAATCAGGCCGGATTCGTCAGCTGGATCGCCGGACGTGACGAGATGCGAGAAATTCGCGCCATCGTCGAGGCCATCGGCGGCGAAGTCTGGGTCGGCACCGAGACCCGAGGGCTCGCCCAACGCGATCTCGATCAACACGTGCGCGCCGCTGCCCGGCTGGTGGCCCGGCACCGGCCGTCGGCCGCTCTGCTCGCCGAGATCGCCGCTGCGGCTCGTGCCTCGAAGCCGACCGCGTCGCACTCGGGAGACTCCATAGGCAGGCGCATCGCGAGTGACATCATGGCGCGTGCGCGTGCCAGCGGTGCCTTCGCGGGCGGTCTCTCAGCCGTCCCGGCCGACATTCCAATTCGAGAGGACGTGGTCCTTTTTCTTCTCGACCGCACCTTTGCGCACGTGGTCGACGGCGAGCGGCGGCTGCTGCGCCTCGGTACAGCACTCTCCGAGTTCGCCGACGCTCAGTCACCGGGAGGCGGCAAGACGAGCCAGGGAACGCCGGGCGGTCTTGCCGGACTTGGCATCTCTCGATCCTTCATGATCCAGATCGAACAGGCCGGAGGTACCAGCTTTCTCGCCGGTATCTCCGAGCGGTTCGGCCTCGCCGAGCGATCGGTTCGTCGCGCGGTAGCGCTGGTGGACAGCCAGGCTGGTGACGGGGAGGGCCGCATTGCGCGATTGCAGTCGCTAGCCCAATGGCTGGCCGACGTGCGCGCGCAGTTGATGCGTCCGTCGAACGACGACGCCGAAATCCGACGCCTCAAGACGGCCGCTGCGACGGCTTTGGCGGACGGTGACTTCGAGGCAGCGATGGATGCGCTGCGGCTGGTGCGGCGGGAAATGCGCGAGACGCGGCGTCGGACCGAAGAGAGGCTGCAGGACGAGGCACTCGCACTGCGGACGCAGATGGTCGAGGAAGCCCGTGCCACGGGTCGGCTGGCGGAGCTGCTTGCGGCGCGTGGCGAGCATGCCCAAGCGGCCGATCTCTTTGCCGAAGCCGCTATGGCCCTGCCGCGGGCCGAGCGCGAGACGGCATGGCGTTTCAACCTGCAGCGGGCCGAGGCTTTGTTGCAGCACTCGCGGGAGCGGGGCGACGCTTCTGCGCTTTCCGAGGCGCTCGCGGCGTACGGCGGCCTCGTGCGGCAAGCGGCAGAGACGACGAACACGAAGGCCCTGGCCGAAGCCTGCCTCGGACACGGCGACGCGTTGTTTGTCGCCGGCGAGCGCGACCCTGGCGGCAACCGCCTCAAGGATGCGATCACGATCTACCAGAAGGCGATCCAGCTGCTCGAGCGCGAGCGGGACCAGACCAGTCTGATGCGGGCACGCATGGCACTGGCTCGGGCCATGGCGCGGCAGGGCGAGCGAGAAGGCTCAGTCGAGGCTCTGCGTCAGGCCGCCCAGGCATTCCGCGACGCGGCGGCTGTCGTCTCGGCCGATAAGCTGCCCGGCGATCACGCGAGCATCCAGATGAGCCTCGGCGGTGTGCTTCTCGCGATCGAGGAACGCGAAGGTGGCGCTGCACTGCTCGACGAAGCCGCCACGGCCTATCGTACCGCGATCGGATTGATGGACAGCGAGGCGGACTCGGATCGATGGGGCGAGGCGCAGTTGAACCTTGGCCTCGCGCTGCTGGGCCTAGGAGAACAAACGCGATCGGCACCGCAGCTCGAGGACGCCATCGCAGCCTTCCGGGCGGCCATCGAGGCGACACCCCGAGTCAAGGTCCCGCGCAGGTGGGCACTGACCCAGATGAACCTCGGCAACGCGCTCGCCGCCCTCGGAGATCGCGATGAGACAGGCACCGCGCTGCTTGACGAAGCCATCGAAGCCTACAATCTCGCGCTCGAGGAGCTGCTGTCAGAGGCGGAGCCGCTCAAGTGGGCGATCACGCAGATGAATCTCGGGACGGCGCTGATCCGGCTGGGGGAGCGCAAGGACCGGCGCCGCTACTGGCTGGCTGCTGCGGCAGCACTGGTTCCGGCGCTCGAGGTCTTCGAGCAGCAGGGGGCCGACAATCTCGCGGAGATGACGCGGCAAAATCTGCGGCGCTTCCAGGACAGCTGGGACAGCTTTCTCGCGCCACAGGGTGCGTCACCTGGTGCCACCGAGACCCCCAAGACGACGCCGGAGCGGCCACGACTGGCGCAGGCCGGCTGAGCGGACTGGGTGCGCCGGAGGCCGGACGCCTTGTGCTGGACGACGGTTTGGTCGAAATTGCGCGCCCGGCCACATTCGCCGTCGACTGGGACGCCATGAAGATCGTGCTCGCGCTCATTCTGATGCTGCTTACCGGGTTCGGTCTTCCCGTTACGCCGGCGCGCGGGCAGACGGGCGAGTCCGGGAGCGTGCTGGATCCGTTTCCCGAGGGCGACCGGTATCGCGTGCAAACCTGGGGCGACCAGATGGCCGCGGGCTTGCTCGAGGGGCTTTCCGAGCAGTTGGCCGACGAGCCACGCCTCCAAATCGAACCCAAGCAGCGATGGCTCAACGGGCTCATCAGGGTCGACGTCGACCAGGAAGCCGTGACGATCGACCGCGCGCTCGCCAGCGGCGCGCCGCACATCGTGGTGTTGATGCTCGGGGCGGAGGATCGGCTGGCACTGCGGCGCGCTAATGGGCGGCGGATGGCGGTCGGCAGTGATGAATGGAAAGCCGAATACGCGCGCCGTATCGACGTGATCATGCGCGTCCTGCGCAAGCGCTCCGTGGCGGTGTTCTGGGTGGGCCTGCCTATCATGCGCCGCCAGGACGCGACGGACGACGCGGAGATGATCAACGAGCTGGTTCGCAACCGCGCGCTCGCGAACGGTGTGCGTTTCATCGACATTTTCGGCAGCTTCGCCGATGCGGATCGCAACTACAGCTCTCACGGACCGGATCTTGCGGGCAAGATGCGCCTGCTGCGCGACCAGGACGGCGTGCATTTTTCGGGGGCGGGTTACCGCAAGCTCGCCTATTTCGTAGAGCGTGAGCTCAAGCGGGCGGCGGCGCAGGCCTGGGATGAGAGAATGATCCCATTGGCCGGCACCGAAGCCGAGCAGGCACGTGTGCGACCACCGGCAACGGTCAAGCTGGCTCCGCTGGCCGCCTCCGGCGCAAGAACCGGCACGCCGGGTGTTGACGGAGGGCGCGCGGCCCGCGCAGGTCCAGACGATGCAGGCGGTGGAGTCAGGGCCGAGACCAGCCGGGTCACCTTGCGCACGATCGGAGCGCAGGGGCGGGAGGAGAGCGTCACGCTCGAGATCGTGAGGCCCGCGATCCCGGCATCGGTCATCTCGCTGATGACGCGTCGGGAATCCAATGACAAGCCGACCCATGTCGGCGATTCCGTAATGACCGAGATCCTCGGAGGATTGACCGTCGTATCCTCGGTCACGTCGCTCGGTGGAGCCGGCGAGCGGCGAAGGCTGGGAACGGACCTGACGACGCCGATGCACCGCGTCCTGCTGCGCGGCGAGAGCCTGCCGCCCAAGCCGGGACGGTCCGATGACATGCCGTGGCCGCGACCTGAACCCGTGCTCGATCCCCGGCTGTCACGACCGCTGACCGCCGAGCCGACGGCCGCGATCGATACGGCAAGTGTACCGGCGGCGCGCAAAGCTCCTGATCCGGTCTATGGGCCCCCGCTGCCGCGGCGGCCCAGTACAGGCTTCGATGCTGAACGCAGGTAAAGATAGCGCGTGGCCGTTCCGCTCGAGAGGGTCAATGACCTTGCTTTAGAGCATCCCACCAGGCGCAGTGACCGCTCGAACCAAGGTGGTAGTTGCCTTCGGCCACCTGTACGGGCTGGCGCAGCCCGGCTTCGGCGGCACGAGCGCGGGCCTCGCGGCGGGCAGCCAGTATCTCAGGTGACGCGGAGACGGGATCGTGGCCCCAGAGGCTGCCGCCATAGGACATCTCCGACGGTGACCACGCCTCAATGTCGATCAAGCGTCCTCCCCACCCATACTCGATCAGGAAATCATCCGGCGTGCTGGCGTAGAACGAGGTCATCAGATCGTTGGTGTGGCGGCCGAGGCTGACGGCCAGGCGGTCGTGAAGATTGGCGAGATCCAAGGCCTGCCCCACGTCGTCGAGCATGCCCACCTCCATCATGATGTGATGGATGCCTTCGCGGCCGGTCTGCAGGAGCGCGAGGCTGTGCTGGCGCGGATTGAGGTGAAAGAAGTAGGCCGTGAACGGCTTCACCATGTAGTCGCTGATCCGGAATCCGAGCACGTCGCGATAGAACGGCACGAGATCCTCGGCCTTTTTCACGTGCAGCACGGCGTGGCCCATGCCCAGCGCGCCAGTGCGGAAACCGGAAATCGATCGACCGGGCTTGAACGGTTGATCGATGCCGATCGGCCCATGGAAGGCTTCGAGAGCGTTACCAACCGGATCGGAGAAGCGAATCGCAGACGTCACGCCGCGCAACTCAGCGTCTGCGTCGGAAACACGACGGACCTTGACCTGACGAGCCTCCAGCCGTGCCGCCAATTGATCCAACGCGGATGCGTCGGGCACCTCGAAGCCGAACGCCGTCACATCGGCGTCGGTCGAGGATACGAGGATGCGCTGGCGCCGATCGTCCATCCTGAGCTTGAGGGTCGTGGGCGTGCGCTCGACCACTTCGAGGCCGAGGAACTTGGGACCGTACTCGGCCCAATCATCGAGCTTCTGAGAACGTACACCGAAGTAGCCGAACGACTGGATTTCCATTGGTCGCCTCCTACCGAACCGGGCCACTCCGACCCCGCGTCTATTCCGCTGCCTGCGTTCCGAAATAGCGAACTTTCGCCCCACGCTGGTTCTCGTAGATCGACCCCTGCGCTTTCGCCGGCGGCAGCGGTATACGAACCGGCGCCGGCCTGACCCGAGGCTCGACGGTCGGGTTGCCGAGAACGATGCGGCTGTTGAACTCGGCGAAGTCGGTGACTCCCATGAGCGGCCAAGCATCTGCGGCCGCATATTCGAACAGCAGCAAGCGACGCGATTTCGTCGACGTGTTCTGAGCGGACCCGTGCAGCGTGCGGGCATGATGGATCGACATCGAGCCGGCCTTGCCGGTCATCGGGACCGCCTTGTCGAATGCGATCTGGTTCAGTTCGCCGGTGATGGCGCCGCAGAAAGCGCCTTCGGCGTGGTGGTCGTACAGACGGCCGCGATGCGAGCCCGGGATCATGAGCATCGGCCCATTCTCCAGATCGCAATCGTCGAGCAGGATGCCGGTCGCGAGGACATCGTCGTTGGTGTGGGGATAGAACGCCCAATCCTGGTGCCACTCGACGGGAGCGCCGTAGCCGGCCGACTTCATGTTGAGCTTCGAACCGTGGAGGCGGATGTTGGGCCCGATCAACGCTGCGAGCGTCGCGGTCAACCCGGGATGGCGGACGAGATCGCGGAAATAATCGAAGTGCTTGTGCGGCGTCTTGATGCGGCGGACCTTCGGGCTCTGCCGGGTGTGGCCGTCCTCGAGATCGTAAATGTCGGTGTGGCCCGTGACGTCGGCGGCGCCAGCGACGATCTCGTCGACGACACGGCGTAGCTCGGCGACCTCGGCGGGGCTCAACGCGTCAGGCACCAAGAGGTAGCCGTTCTCACTATAGAAATCGACCTGCTCCGGCGTCAGCATCGGCGTCTCCTGCATATTATTGCCGTAAGGCTAGCACCACTCGCGCGGGCCGGGAAATGGGATGTTGGGGAGTTGGTGGCCGACGTGCTATCGACGGGCCGTTGTGCACCGCAATGAGCAGCCTGGAGACACGCGCATGCGCCGTGAACGCAAAGCCAAGATCATCGCGACCCTGGGTCCAGCCAGCTCCGATCCGGCGATGATCGAGAAGCTGTTCGATGCCGGCGCCGACGTGTTTCGGTTGAATTTCAGCCACGGCACCAAGGACGATCACAAGCATCGCCTCGACATCATCCGAGCGCTCGAGACGAAAAAGGGCCGGCCGATTGGCATTCTGCAGGATCTGCAGGGGCCGAAGATCCGCATCGGCACGCTGAAAGCCGGTCCAGTGACACTGGTCAGGGGCGAGGAACTGGAGTTCCGGCTCGATCGGGAACCCGGCGACGCCAAATCGGTGGCGCTGCCGCATCCGGAAGTGTTCGAGAACATGATGCCGGGACACCGCATCATGATCGACGACGGCAAGTTGCAGCTCGAGTGCATCGGTTGCGAGAGCGACCGAATCCGGGCGCGCATCGTGATCGGTGGCTTGCTGTCCGACCGCAAGGGCGTGAATCTGCCGCAGACGGAACTCGCCATATCGCCGCTGACGCCGAAGGATCGCGAGGACCTGGCGTTCGGCCTCGACATGGGCGTCGACTGGGTGGCGCTGTCCTTCGTGCAGCGGCCTTCGGACGTGATCGAGGCGCAGGCCCTGATCAAGGGGCGTGCGGGTGTCATGGCCAAGATCGAGAAGCCGGCGGCGCTGGGGCGGATGGACGACATCGTGGCGTTGGTCGATGCCGTGATGGTGGCTCGTGGCGATCTCGGCGTCGAAATCCCGCCTGAGGATGTACCGGGCCGGCAGAAGGAGCTGGTGAGGCTCTGCCGTCATGCCGGCAAGCCGGTGGTGGTGGCGACCCAGATGCTCGAATCGATGATCAAGTCGCCGTCGCCGACGCGAGCCGAGGCTTCTGACGTTGCCACCGCGATTTATGACAGCGCGGACGCGGTGATGCTTTCGGCCGAGTCCGCCTCGGGCGACTGGCCGGTCGAGGCGGTGTCGATGATGAGCCGGATCATCGAGCATACCGAGCAGCACAAGCTCTATCGGTCGATCATCGAAGCGTTGCAGCCGAGCCCGGAAAGTACGACGCCGCATGCGGTCGCCGCAGCGGCCGCCGATATCGCCGATGCGATCGGGGCGACGGCGATCGTCGCCTACACGGCGAGCGGGACAACAGCCATGCGGGCTGCCCGCAAGCGGCCGAAAGTGCCGATCCTCAGCCTATCACCGACCGCGCTGACGGCCCGCCAGCTCGCGCTGCTCTGGGGCAACCACAGCGTAGTTTCTGAGGAAATGACGAGCTACGACGACATGGTCGAGCGCGCCAAAGCGCACGCCGTGGAGGAGGGTTTCGCCGCGATCGGGGATCGGATCGTGATCGTCGCGGGCTTCCCGGTGGGACGGCCGGGATCGACCAACAACGTGCGGGTGGTGAGGATTTAGAGCCACCCGCTGCGCGTCTGAACTCGCACTGACAGCCCCCTCACTCTAACCCTCTCCCCGAGGGGAGAGGGGACGAGCACGCCCTTGAAGGGAGAGCGATTGGGCCTGCCTAAGCCTTCGCCAGCTTGGCGAGGTCGTCGGTGCACTCGGTGAGGGCCTTGGCGTACCGCTCGGTGGCCTCGTCGGCCTCGGCCCGGGTCATCGAGAGCGGCGGCGAGAACGACGTCGCCTCGATGTAGGGGAGCGCGCGCGACAGCACGCCATGTTCGAAAGCCTTTGCGGATAGCACGCGGTGGGCGCCGACCTTGGGGTCAAAGAAGCGCTTCGTCGCCTTGTCGGCCACGAGTTCGGCCGCGATCATCTGACCAGCGCCGCGCACATCGCCGATGAAGGGATTGTTGCCAATCCGCTCGCGCAGGATCTTCAGGAAATAGGGACCGACCTCGGCCGCCTGCTCGACCAGCTCGTCGCGCTCCATGATGTCGATGTTGACGAGGCCCAGCGACGCGCCGACCGGATGGCCAGAGTACGTGAAGCCATGCATGACCGGGCCGAACTCGGGCGAGGCCGAAGCGAGCACGTCCCAGATCTTCGATGAGATGACAGAGGCGGAGACGGGGAAGTAGGCGCTGGTGATGCCTTTCGCCAGGGTGACAATGTCGGGCTTCAGCTTCATACCGCCGGTCGCGAACCAGTGGCCGGTCCGTCCGAAGCCGGTGATGACCTCGTCAGCGACGAAGAGAATGTCGTGGCGCTGCAGGAGCGGCTGCAGCTTTTCGAAGTAGCCCTTGGGCGGGATCAGCACACCGCCGGTGCCCATGATCGGCTCGGCGATGAAGGCGCCGATGGTTTCCGCGCCCTCGCGCGTGATGACGCCTTCGATCTCGGCGATCAAGCGGTCGGTGAACTGCTCCTCACTCTCACCGGCCTTTCCGAACCGGTAGTAGTGAGGGCACGAGACGTGGATGACGTCGTGCATCGGGAGGTCCCACGCCTTATGATAGACGGGGATGCCGGTGAGGCTGGCGGCGGCGAAGGTGAGGCCGTGGTAGCCGCCGAGGCGTGAGATGAACTTCTTCTTCTCGGGCTTGCCGCGAAGATGGTTGTAGTAGCGGACGAGCTTGTAGTTGGTGTCGTTGGCGTCCGAGCCGCCCATACCGAAGAACACCTTCGAGAGGTGCGGGGCATCGGACTTTTCGTGGAACAACTTGAGAACACGCTCGGCGAGGCGGATGGCAGGCTCGTTAGAGGCGCCGCCGAAGATGTGATGGTAGGCGAGGCTCTCAACGGCCTTCTTGGCCGCCTCGGCCATCTCGGGCCGTCCGTAGCCGATGTTGACGCACCAGAGACCAGCGCCGCAGTCGATGATATCGCGGCCCTTCTGGTCGCGGATACGGACGCCGCGGCCGTCAGAGAAGATCACCGGGCCCTTCTTCATATGGTCGGCAATCGACGTATTGGGGTGGAACAGGCACTCGCGATCGATGTCCTCGAGCGGGAAATTCCTCTGAGCGTCGTCCATCAGGTGCTCTCCTCGGGATTGTAGATGCCGGGCCGCGATGCCGCACCGCGCGCGCCGTAGAGTTCGGAGTGGCGGCAGATTAAGGTGGGGGAAGGGCCGGGTACAGCGAAATCGGGGCCTGAAGATATGGCAAGGGCGGCTCACACGTGTCCGTGCGCATGGCGCGCTTGACCAACGGCGCCCGAGAGGTGCACCGACCGGGCACCCAACCCGTTGACAACCCGGCAGCACTCGACCATGTTGCGTGGCAATATCTGGATCTTTGCGACCAGAGCAACCGTGTCGACTCGGGTGGACCCTGTGCCCCCCGTCATCGCGGTCAACGTCCGCCAGCGAAGGCTCGCTCGCGGACGCTTTACGCTTTGGACGACGCAGCGATCCCGATCAAGGCCCTGCCGCCGCTTTGCGCCTGCCGCAATCGGGCGTTCTACTGACGCGAACCGGTATGGCTCTATCGAGGACTGGGAATGCTCAAGGTCTGGGGACGGAATACGTCGATCAACGTGCAAAAGGTGATGTTTGCCGTTGGAGAGCTCGGGCTCGAGCATGAGCGGTACGACGTCGGCGGGCCATTCGGCAAGCTCGACACACCCGAGTACGGCATGCTGAACCCCAACCGGCTGGTCCCGACGATCGACGATAATGGCTTCGTTCTCTGGGAATCGAACGCGATCATCCGCCACTTGGCGCAGCGATATGGGCGCGGGACGTTATCGCCGGCCGACGAGATGACGTTCGCCAAGGCGGATGCCTGGATGGATTGGTCGCTGACGTCGCTCTACAGCGACATCATCACAACCTGCTTCCTGCAACTCGTGCGTACGCCCGCCAAGGCTCGCGACGTGTCGGCGGTGGACGCTGCGGCACGGCGGGTGGGCCAGAAGCTCGATGTCCTCAACCGCCAGCTGGCGGGCCGGGCCTATATCGTCGCCGAGCACCCGACGATTGCCGACGTAGCAGTCGGCACGCTGATGTACCGCTATTTCAATCTGGCGGTGCCGCGGCCGCCGCTGCCGAACGTCGAAGCCTGGTACGAGCGGCTGAAGTCACGGCCGGCCTATCGCCAGCACGTGATGATCGATTTCAAGCCGATGCTGGTGGACGGCGCCTGATGGCCGCCGACGTGAGCCGCACGACGCCGATGCCGATGCCAGCAGAAACAGACATGCCAACCGGAACGCCGGGAGCCTGAGACGCATGGCCGAGCTTTTTCAATCATTGTCGAGCCGTCTGAGCGGTGTATTCGACAAGCTGACAGGTCGGGGTTCGCTTTCCGAGAGCGACGTCAACGAGGCGATGCGCGAGGTGCGCCGAGCGCTGCTCGAAGCGGACGTGGCGCTCGACGTGGTGCGCTCGTTCACCGACAAAGTGCGAGCGAAGGCCGTCGGCGCGACCGTCCTGCGCGCGATCAAGCCCGGCCAGATGGTGGTCAAGATCGTCAATGACGAACTTGTCGCCATGCTGGGTTCGGATGCGGAGCCGATCGACCTGATGGCGGCGCCACCGGTCGGCATCCTGATGGTCGGCCTGCAAGGCTCGGGCAAGACGACGACCTCGGCGAAGATCGCCTACCGCCTGAAGACGCGCGACAAGAAAAAAGTGCTGATGGCGTCGCTCGATACGCGACGGCCGGCGGCGCAGGAGCAGTTGCGCGTACTCGGCACGCAGGTCGAGGTCGAGACGCTGCCGATCGTCGCCGGGCAGACGCCGTTGCAGATCGCACGGCGGGCGCAGGAGGCGGCCCGGCTGGGCGGCTACGACGTGATCATCTTCGACACGGCCGGCCGCACGACCATCGACGAGGAGTTGATGGGCGAAGTCGCTCAGGTGAAGACGATGGTCGGGCCGCACGAGGTGCTGCTCGTCGCGGATGCGCTGACGGGCCAGGACGCGGTCAACACGGCGAAGGCATTCGACTCCCGCGTCGGCGTGACGGGCATCGTGCTGACGCGCGTCGACGGCGATGGACGTGGCGGCGCCGCGCTTTCGATGCGTGCCGTGACGGGCAAGCCGATCAAGCTGATGGGCGTCGGCGAGCGGTGGGACGCACTCGAGGATTTCCATCCGAGTCGTGTTGCGAGCCGCATCCTCGGCATGGGCGACGTCGTCAGCCTTGTCGAAAAGGCCGCCGAGAATCTCGACGTCGAGAAGGCGCAAGAGATCGCGCGCAAGATGCGCAAGGGCGCCTTCGATCTCGAAGACCTCGGCGAGCAGCTCAAACAGATGCAGAAGCTCGGCGGCATGGGCGGCGTCATGGGCATGCTGCCCGGCATGGGCAAGATGAAAGAGCAGATGAAGAGCGCCAACCTGGATGACCGCGTCATCAAAAGGCAGGGCGCCATCATCTCGTCGATGACGCCGTTCGAGCGGCGCAACCCGAAGGCGCTCGACGCCAAGCGCAAGCGGCGCATCGCAGCGGGCTCGGGGACGAAAGTCGAGGACATCAACCGGCTCATCAAGATGCACCGGCAGATGGCCGACATGATGAAAATGATGGGCAACAACCGGGGCATGATGCAGCGCATGGCCGGGGCGCTCGGACTCGGTGGTGGCGGCATGGGTGGTGCGCCGAGTGCGGCCGACGTCGAGCGCATGCAGGCCGAGCTTGCGCGCATGGATCCGAAGGCGCTGGAGCAGCTGCCGCCGGAGGTGCGCGAGATGCTTCCGGGGGCGGGCGGCAAAGGGGGCGCGAAGCAGCCTGCGGCTCCGGCCAAGGGACCTCTGCCCGGCCTCGCCGGCGGGTTGCGCTTGCCAGGCCTGCCCGGGCTCGGCGGCGGTGCGATGCCGAGGCTGCCCGGATTGCCGAGCAAAAAGAAATGAGCATCGCGCCCACCATCGAGACACCGAGGCTGACGCTGCGCGAATTTCGCGCGGCCGATCACGCGCCTTACGCCGATTACCTCGCCAACGAGCGCATGATGCGGTTTCTCGGTGGCGTCGCGTCGGCGGACGATGCGTGGCGCCGGCTGTCGATGCTGGCGGGGCACCGGGTGCTCAGGGGATATGGCCCGTTCGCGATCGAGGAGCGATCTTCGGCGCGCTTTGCCGGATATGCCGGCCCCTGGTTTCCCTACGGATGGCCTGAGCCCGAGATCCTGTGGGGATTGCATCAGGACTTCCACGGCAAGGGCTATGCGACCGAGGCGGCCGCTGCGGCGCGGGACTGGGCCTATCGGGTGCTCGGGTGGACGACGGCGATCAGCCTCATCCATCCCGACAACCGCGCCTCTGTGGGGGTGGCCGAGCGCCTGGGCGCGCGGCCGGATGGCGAAACGACACTTCGCGGGCAGACGGTGGGCATCCACCGGCATCCCGCAGCATCGCACGACAACAACCAAAACTGACTTCAAACCAGGAGAAGACGATGTCCGTGAAGATCCGACTGTCGCGTGGCGGCACCAAGAAGAAGCCCTACTATTACATCGTCGTCGCCGAGGCGACGGCGCCGCGCGACGGCCGCTACATCGAGCAGATCGGCACGCACAATCCGATGCTGCCGAAGGACCATGCCGACCGGGTCAAGATCGATCTGGATCGCGCCAAGCACTGGATCTCCGTCGGCGCGCAGCCGACCGATCGCGTGGCTCGCTTCCTCGACAAGGCGGGTCTGCTGAAGCGCGCGGCAAAGAACAATCCCGAGAAGGCGAAGCCCGGCAAGAAGCGCCTGGAGCGCGAGGCCGCCGCCGCCGAGAAGGCCAAGGCCGCCGCCGAGTCGGGCGAGAGCGCGGCGTAAGCTGGTTGTCACAATCGGCTGTCAGAGTGGCTGCTTCTCCGGCGAGAACGCTCTCGCAAAGCGAGGCCACTCCGGTAGCCGTGCTTTCCGCAAGCGATCCCGGCCCTCCGCAGCGCGCCACCAGTGGGTGGCGTCTGCTACGGTCGGGACCGCAACGTCTTTTGGACCGCGCCTGTTGGTAGGGTCGACCCATGACGAGCCTCATCGCCCCGCGACGCATCTCTGTGCCGGTCAACGTCGGCGGCGTGATGGTTGGCGGTGGTGCGCCGATCGTCGTGCAGTCGATGACGAATACGGACACGGCCGACATCGAGGGAACGGCGAGCCAGATCGCCAGCCTCGCAAGGGCCGGGTCCGAGATCGTGCGCATCACGGTCGACCGCGACGAGGCTGCGGCGGCGGTGCCGCACATCCGCGACCGGCTGGCCAGGCGCGGCGTCAAGGTGCCGATCGTCGGCGACTTCCACTACAACGGCCACAAGCTGCTGGGCGACCATCCGGCCTGCGGCGAGGCGCTGGACAAGTTGCGCATCAACCCCGGCAACGTCGGGTTCAAGGACAAGAAGGACCGCCAGTTCGGGGCGATCGTGGAGACGGCGCTGCGATACGGGAAGCCGGTGCGGATCGGCGTCAACTGGGGTTCACTCGATCAGGAGCTGCTGACGCACCTGATGGACGAGAATGCCAAGAGCGCGTCACCGAAGCCGGCGCGAGCCGTGATGCACGAGGCGATCGTGCAATCGGCGATCCTGTCGGCCGAGCGCGCGGAAGAGATGGGGCTGGGCGCGGACCGGATCGTACTGTCGGCGAAGGTTTCGGCGGTGCAGGACCTGATCGCGGTCAACACGCTGCTGGCCCAGCGCTGCCGTTATGCGCTGCATCTCGGGTTGACCGAGGCGGGCATGGGCTCGAAGGGCATCGTCGCGTCGTCAGCGGCGATGGGAATCGTGCTGCAGATGGGCATCGGTGACACCATCCGCTACTCGCTGACGCCGGAGCCGGGCGGGGATCGCACGCTGGAAGTGCGGGCGGCGCAGGAGTTGCTGCAGACGATGGGGCTGCGCTCGTTCTCGCCGATCGTGACGGCGTGTCCCGGGTGCGGGCGGACGACGTCGGCCGTGTTCCAGGAGCTAGCGCGGGACGTGCAGAATATGATCCGCGAGCGGATGCCGGAGTGGCGTCAGCGGTATCCCGGCGTCGAGGCGCTGAACTTCGCCGTGATGGGCTGCATCGTGAACGGGCCGGGTGAGTCGAAGCACGCGGACATCGGCATCTCGCTGCCCGGTACGGGCGAGCAGCCGGCAGCGCCGGTATTCATCGACGGCAAGAAGGCGATGACGCTGCGCGGGCCGAACATCACGACCGAGTTCAAGGCGATCGTGGAAGATTACATCGAAAAGCGGTTCGGGGCTGGGGCGGGGGAGACAGTGTAGGGCGGGGTGGTGGTGGTGGCATGGGGTCGCGATTGTGCGGGGGCGGAAGTCGGTCAGACGCAGCGTCGGCGCGGGCACTTCACTATTGGAGCATGCCCGCGGCTGAGGGAGGTTCGGCCGAAAGGTGACGGGAGCAGAAGCGTGCAGGTGACCCACCGCGTCTTTGCTCTCGACGGCAGCTTTGACGGTCGAGCTTCTCAGCAGCAGAAGTAGTAGCGCTCACTCTCCGGACGCTCGAAGCTGGAGTAGACATCACGCGGCTGAACGGGCTCGCATTGCCTGCTTGAGGACGCGCGCGTAGTTCTCGCTGGCAATCAACCGGATGCGTTTCTCGGGCACCTTGCGCGTCTGCCAACCCTCAATCACGCGCCGCACGTCGACAAAGTTGTTCAACGTGGCATGGGTGCCGAGGCCGTTGATATCGGTGCCGAAGCCCACATGCGCGTCGCCGAGCCAGTCGGCCATCTCCAACAGGCGCTGTCCATAGACCGCAGTATCGGTGCCAACGTCTGGCTTGAAAGCCCACAGCCCAACGACGCCGCCGGACTTGGCAATTTCCTGCGCCCTTGCGACGGTGAGTTGGCGGGCTTTCCACGTGATCATCTTCCAGTTCGGTTCCGGCCCCGCCGTCACGGAACCGTGCGACCAAACAACCGGCGACTTCGACGCAGCAATCGAGGCCGTCACTGCCTGAGGCGTCATGTGGGCGAGGTCGACGAGGATGCCAAGCCGATTGCACTCGGCAATTATTACCTTGCCGAGGTCGGTGAGGCCGCCGAGCGTCGGCGCCTCGGTTTGAAAATCCGCTATCGGATTGCGAATGTAGTGGACGAGCTGCATGTGACGGATGCCGAGGTCGTAGGCGACCTTCACTCGCGACGGATCGTTTTCGACGAAGGACGAGCCTTCGACTGAAAGTACGATGTGCGGCTCCCCGGCAAGGGCGAGGTCCACGTCATGCGGCTTCAGAGCAAGCTTCAGGTTCTGTTCGGCGAGATGCGTCTTGATCCATCCAGCATATTGGCGAAGGCGGGCCAGCGCCTGGCCGGGACCGGGTTCACCGGTCTGCTTGTGCGGCGGCAGCTGCGCGATCCAGGGACCATCGCCGACGATCTTCCAGGCGACGAGCGTTGCTCGGCCATCAGCAAGTGTCTTGCCCATCGGGCGAGAGTGGTACGGCGTGTCACCGAAGAATGAATGGAAGTGCATATCCGCGATGTAAACGGGCGCCGCCTGCGCGTGTGCCTTCTGTCCGATCGCAGCCGTCGCAGCGAGTACCGTGGAGACAAATGTCCGACGATCCAAGGGTGCCTCCTGGGCAATACTGTCCAACTGGGCTGAACCCCAGTCTCGCTTGCGCATATACGTATGATGGGCGTCAAAACTGGCGTTCACGCAAGCTCGAACCCGCGGATCAGCAAGCTTCTTTTCCCATTGTTTGCAGTCACGGCGTGGTCTGCTGCGGTACTAGGCTGAGCGAGAAACGCGGCGCCACTCCCGCTCATGGCCCGAGGCCGAAGTTGACCGGACGGTCGGTCTCCGGGGAACCACTGCCGTACCGCCAAGCCAAGGCTAGGCTGACCTGAGACGACAGTCCAATGTCCGCTCCCTCCGCATCTCCACCGTCATGCCCGCAGCGGGCATCGCGCCGCCACGCTACCGCGTGGTGATGACGAAGTCGGTGTTGGGGCCGGTTTCGCCGAGGCCGAAGTCGGAGACGATAATCGAGGCGCCGGGCCAGAGCCGCTCGCTCAGTAGCTGACGAACATCGGCGGGAAGGTCGATGCGGTCGAGGGCGCTCGACGGAGAGGCGCCGGCTCGGGCTGAACCTGACGCCGATCGCGTGGCGGTGTCGCCACCGCTGGTCGGGACCGAGACGACGACCCAGCGCATCTCGGCGTCGCCGAATTCCTCGACGGCGGTGTAGACGTGGGTGCCGAGCGGGCGATCCGGCTCGGCGATCGAGACCGGCGCTGCCAGGATCTCGTGGAAACCCTGGCGGACGTAGACCTGTCCGGTGTGGCGCGACACGTAAACCGAGATGGGTGATGTGGCCCTGCGGGCGAGGGTCAACTCGTCGTTGGCCGCCTCCGACACCTCGTCGGCCTCGCGGGCGGCACGAGCGGCTGCGAAAGCCTCGCTGGAGGTGGTGGCCTCGATCCGCTTCAGCTTCTCGTGTGCCTCGCGCGCTGCCTCGACGCCTGCCGCCGCTTCGCGAATGCGTGCGAGCACGGCTGCTTCGCCGACCTCGGTCTGGACGGTGGCCATGCCGAGATTCTCGAGCGCAAGGTGCTCCTCGGCCTCGGCCAGAATGCTCGCCGACGCCCTCAGCGCGGCAGCGGCGCGATGCGCTTCCGCCGACTTCGCCTGGGCGAGATCGTAGGCGGGCTTGACGGCCTTGGCCGCCTCGGACTTCGCCGCGGTCGCCTCCGCCAGACGAAGCTCGGCCGCCTGGAACGGAAGTAGCGCGCGGTTTTCGCCACCGCCAATGCCATCTGCCGTCGCGGCCACCTTGACCAGTGAGGCCACACGCGGTTGCGGGGCTTTCATGGGAGCCGGCAGTCGTGGATGGGCGAAACCGACCGGCGTCACGCTGGAGGGCGAGACCACGACACGCATGCCGATACGCCCCATCGACCACAGCGACGAGGCAAAGGCGCGCGGCAGCCGGATGCAGCCATGCGAAGCGCGATACCCTGGGAGGTGGCCCTCGTGCAGCGCGATGCCCGACCACGTCAGGCGCTGCATGAATGGCATCGGCGCATTCGAGTAGAGGTTGGACTCGTGATAGCGATTGCGCTGCAGGATGCTGAAGACGCCCGGCGGAGTCGAATGCCCGGGCTTGCCGCTGGAGATGCGAGAGCCGGAGATCCGGCCGCGAGGGCCGTAGACGTCGATCCTCTGGTCGGCGATGGACACGACCGTAATCAGCGGTTCCGGCGGTCCGGAGCGTGATGTGGCTTCGATCGAGGTTCGCGACTCGCGGGATCTCTGGGTTGCATCGACCGTGCCCGTCGATGCGGCCAGCCAGAGGGCCGCAGCCGAAAGCGTGATTGCCGATCGAGCGCTCGCCCGCAGAAAGGACCGAAATTCGTCCGAACCACCCACGACAACACCCCCTACGCCACCAACTCCGTCGCGCGCGCCGAAACGTCTCGCGCACACGAACATCATAGGCGGCTTGCGCTCGCGTTCCTGTACCCGTCAGGCAACAGCGACCGGCAAACGAAGGTGAGGGGGTTCAGTGCTCGCGATCGAGCTGGAATAGCGCGGCTTGCCGAAGAGGGTCGGCAGCTTCGCCGAACGGGGCCAGAGCGGCGAGGGCTGCGTCGACGGCCGCTGCCAGATGCTCGCGCGCCGCCTCGACGCCCGCGACAGCCACCAGCGTGGCCTTGCCGAGCGCCAGATCCTTGCCAACGGCCTTGCCGACCGTCGCCTCGTCGCCGGTGACGTCGAGCAGATCGTCCGAGATCTGGAACGCCAGGCCGATCGCCTCGCCGTAGGTGCGCGCATTCGCGATCGCCTCGGGCGAGCCACCTGCTGCAATCGCGCCGGCCTCGGCCGCGAACGCGATGAGGGCTCCGGTCTTCATGGCCTGAAGGCGGCGAACATGGTGCTCGTCGGGCAGCGCGGGCTGGCCGAGCTTCTCGGCCTCGAGGTCGAGCATCTGGCCGCCGACCATGCCGGTGGGGCCGGCGGCGGCTGCCAGTCGCGCAACGAGGCGGGCGCGGGTCGCCGGAGGCAAGCCCGAGCCCGGCGCAGAGTCGAACGAGCCGTGGCCGGCCAGGATCTCGAATGCGAGCGTCAGAAGGGCGTCGCCGGCAAGGATAGCCGTCCATTCGTCGAACGCCTTCCAAACCGTCGGCTGGCCGCGGCGGAGTTCATCGTTGTCCATGGCCGGCAGGTCGTCGTGGACGAGACTGTAGGCGTGGAGGCATTCGAGAGCGGCGGCGACGTCAAGGGCGTTTGCGGCCGCCTCACGGCCCCCGAGCAACCGGGCCATCTCGAGCACGAGGAACGGTCGAAATCGCTTGCCCCCGGCCAAGACCGCATGGCGCATGGATGCCAGAAGACGCGGCGGGGTGCCGGTTACGCCGGCTTGATCCAGGTGCAGAGCCAAGCGCGCCTCGACCTCTCGTGCCGTCCGTGCGAGCCCAGCCGTAAAGAGAGAGTTGCCTGCAGCCACCATTGCGCGCTCCATTGCGCCGGGATCAGTGTCGTTCTGCCCCGGATATCGCGCGTTCCGGCGCCCTACAATGCCTCAAAACGGGGTCCCGTCGAACGGATCTGCGATTACCAACCTCAGGTCGTAGGGAGCGAAACTGCCCCAGCGCGTCGGATGACCGACGACGGCGGACGAGATACGACAGAGGCGCTGGTCAGGCATCCGGAATGCCGCTATAAGCGGCGCTTCGTCCGCACCTTCCGGCCCCACGAGGGTGGTTGCGTGCGACCAACATTCAGTCTACGCGTCATCCGACGGCTCAGCCGGTCGGGACGCCCGAACAAGGCTCTCGCGGAGAGCACCGAAGGAGCACGACAATGGCTGTCCCGAGAAAGAAAACGTCGCGCATGAAGCGCGGATTTCGCCGATCGGCCGATGCGCTGTCGGCACCGATCTACGTCGAGGACAAGGAGTCGGGCAATCTGCGCCGGCCGCACCACATCGACCTGAAGTCGGGCAAGTATCGCAAGCGCCAGATTCTGGACGTGGTCAAGGCCGAGTCCTGATCTGCCATTGCAGGTGTCGACTGGGCTCGTACGCTGGACGGGGTCGTTGCCCGGCGGATCCGGGGTACCAGTAGGGACTGGCTCGTCCAGGGTGGTGCCGACCGGATCGGTAGCCGAGGACGTCGTTAGGGGGATATCGCATGTCGCTTCGTGTCATTCCGCTGCTGGTGATCTCGTTCATCGTTTACAACGTCGTCGTCCTTTTCGGCGGGGATGCCACGGCCGAGGCGATCCTGTCGCGACAGCTCTTCTCGATGCCGATGGTCAGCGGCGCCCGATGGGTGTTCACCATCGGCGACCTGATCATCCTGCTGACGATGGTGCTTCTCTTCGCCGAGCTGATCAAATCGACCTACACCTCCAGCTCGCAAATGGTGGACCATGGGCTGTCGATGATCGTTTTCATCGCCTGTCTGGTGGAGTTCCTGCTGGTGCCCAAGGCGACCTCGTCGGTGTTCTTTTTCATCCTGATCGCCGCGCTGATCGACGTCGTCGCGGGCGCCTTGATCGGAATTAGGACGGCCCGCCGCGATCTCAATCTCGGTGGCGGCGAATAGGTTGTCGCGCCGCCTCGCGTGTCGATCCTCGGACCGGGCATGGGGCCGCCCAAAAGGCGGCTCCAGTCGTTTCCAAGGCTCGTATGGGGCAGCGTTCCATTTTAGAAGTTGTTAATTCGTCATAGATACATTTCAGAAAAGGCATGCTGCCATCAGGCGGCGGCGGGCGACCGGTGCTTTCCGAGCCGAGGGGATTCACGAGCTGTGCCTTCGCCTTCCGACATGAAGACTCTGGCGGTATCCGAGCGGGTCGCAGCCGAGGATCAAGACGAACAATCACCAGCACCTGTCACGGCGCTTGCCGACGTGCCGGTCGAGGGCTGCTCACTGGATCTCATCGGCATCCTATCGTCGGTGCAGGAGACAGCTTACCTCTGGGATATTGTCGCCGATCGCATCGAATGGGAAAGCAACGCGGCCGAGGTTCTCGGCATGCGGTCCTTAGCCGAGATCGCGAACAGCTCCGGGTTTAACTTCCTGGTGGCACCCGAGCACGTCCAACGCCGGCTCGACGCGATCACCGACATTGCTGCGATCGACGCAAGCCGAGGCGCCCACTACAGGGTGCAGTATAAATTCACGCCGCTAGGCCGCCGCAGCGACAGTTCGCTTTGGCTCGAAGACCACGGCCGATGCTGGTTCGACGAGAGCGGAAAGCCGATCCGGGCGCGCGGCATCATACGCGTGATCAACGAGCGCTATCTCGAGGAGCAGCGCCTCCTCTATCGCTCGGACCATGACGAGCTGACGGGTCAGCTCAATCGCATCCGGCTGACCGATGCGCTCGGGGCCGTCGCGGCGAGAGCCGAGCGAACAAAACAGAGCTGTGCGTTCCTGATGGTCTCGGTCAACAACCTCGCCGTCATCAACGAGACGTTCGGCTTCGACGTCGGCGACGAAGCGATCGCGGCCGTAGCCCGGGTGATCCGCTCCAAGCTGCGCGGCGGAGACACGATCGGGCGCTATTCGTCGAACAAGTTCGGCATCATCCTCAACGACTGCGGACCCGGCGCGATGCGGATTGCCGCCGAGCGCTTCATCAAGGCGGTTCGCGAGGCGACAATCGATACGTCGGCCTGCCCCCTGTCCGCCTCCATCGCTGTGGGAGCGGTATTATTGCCCGACCACGCGCGGACGGCACATCAAGCGCTCAGCCATTCGCTGCAGGCCCTCGAGCAGGCCAAGCGCAGCCGGAACGAGGCTTTCACCGCCTACGAGCCAAGCGCTGCCAAGGAATCAACGCGCAAGCGCAATATCACGATCGCCGAGGAAGTGATCACGGCTCTCGACGAGAACCGGATGCTGATCGCGCTGCAGCCAATCGTCTCGACGAAGGATTATCAGCCCGCGCTCTACGAGTGCCTGCTGCGCATGGAGCGGCCCGACGGGATGCTCGTTTCGGCCGGCGAGTTCATCGCCGTGGCCGAGCAGCTCGGCCTGTCACGGCTGATCGACCGTCGGACGCTGGAGCTGTCCATTGAAGTGCTGGTCAAGCATCCGGACATCCACCTTTCGGTCAACGTGTCCAGCCTGACGGCGAGCGACCACGAGTGGCTCGTGACGTTGCATCGGCTGACGGGCGGGCGGAGAGCGTTGACTGAGCGGCTGACCATCGAGATCACCGAGACGGCGGCGATCCACGATCTGGACCTGTCGATCAACTTCGTCGACACGCTGAAGGAGCTCGGCTGCAAGGTGGCCATCGACGACTTCGGCGCCGGTTATACCTCCTTCAAGAACCTCAAGATTCTCGACGTCGACATGGTCAAGATCGACGGCTCGTTCGTGAAGAACCTGCTGGAGGAACCGACCAACCGCGTGTTCATCAAGACGCTGGTCGAGATTGCGCAGACATTCGGACTGGACACGGTTGCCGAATGGGTGGCCGACGAAGAGACGGCCCGGATCTGCGCCGAGTGCGGCATCACGCACATGCAAGGGTTCTATTTCGGGCATCCGCTAATGGCGAGCGATCTCGATCCCAGGACGGTCTCGCGCGACCAGCGTTCGAGTTGAAACAGACGCAATTCGGCTGACGGGTTGACTTTCGTGGCGGCTCCCGCCTTCGATGCGCAAGAAGCATCGAACGCCTGTGAGAGCCCCATGCCCCTCAGAATTGCCTGCCAGATGGACCCGATCGACCGCATCGACATCCAGGGCGACTCGACGTTCGCCTTGTTGCTCGAGGCACAGCGGAGGGGGCACGAACTCTTCTACTATACCCCGCCCCACCTGACGCTCGATGGACGGCATCTCGTGGCGCGCGGGCAGACCCTGACCGTCGAGGACAAGGCCGGCGACCATTACCGCCTGTCAGACCCGCGGCGGGTGGACCTCGCCGAATGGGACGTCGTACTGCTGCGGCAGGATCCGCCATTCGATATGGGCTACATCACGACCACCCATTTGCTGGAGCGCATCCATCCCAAGACGCTGGTGGTGAACGATCCGGCGCACGTGCGCAATGCACCCGAGAAGGTCTGGGTCCTCGAGTTCCAGGACCTGATGCCCCCGACCATGGTGACCCGGAATATCGAGGACGTCCGCGATTTCCAGACGCGCCACAAGGACATCATCATCAAGCCGCTCTACGGCAACGGCGGAGCCAGCGTGTTCCGTATTCAGCCAGGAGACTCGAACCTCAACTCATTGGTCGAGCTGTTTCAGACCGTGTTCCGCGAGCCATTCATGGTGCAGCAGTACCGCCCAGAGGTGCGTGGCGGCGACAAGCGAATCATCCTGGTGGACGGCGAGGTTGCAGGCGCCATCAACCGCGTGCCGGCCGAGGGTGAAACCCGCTCGAACATGCACGTCGGAGGCACTCCAAAACCCACGGAGCTGACGCCGCGCGACAAGGAGATCTGCGCGCGATTGGGGCCGCACCTCAAGGAGCGCGGTCTGATCTTCGTTGGGATAGACGTGATCGGACCATATCTTACCGAGATCAACGTCACGTCGCCGACGGGCATCCGTCAAGTCAAGGCGTTCGGTGGCAACGATATCGCCGCGATGATCTGGGATACGATCGAAGCGAAAAGGGCCGCGATCGCATAGTTTTTCTTCGCCCTATCAGACTTTACGCGTTAACCATTTGTCTGGTTTAAGGGTTTTATCCACAACCCCTTCCGGCTAGCGAACTTGTCGACCCTACGGGTCAACGGGGAAACCGGGGTGCGCGCGATGCACCCCCCCAAAGCCAGAAGGAGCGATCCCATGCATGGACGTCGTCCGGGCGTGCTCGCACTTGCTGTCGCGGCCGTTGCCGTCGGCACACTGACGTTAATTCCCGATGAGCTGGATGCTTCCAGCTCGTGCTTGCCCGGCGAATTGAAGTCGCGCCTCGCACAGATCAACAGCAAGTTCGGGAAGGTCTCGGTTATCTCGACCTATCGGGGCGGGGCGCGCATGCCGAACGGCCGCTCCAGCTTCCATGCTTCATGCCGAGCCGTGGATTTCAAGCCACCGAGGGGCCGGTACTCGGAGGTCGCGAATTGGCTCAAGGCCAATCACGGCGGTGGTGTCGGGACCTACAGCTGCGGGATGCATCACATCCACATCGACAACGGGCCGCGCGTCCGTTTCCATCACTGCCAGAGTGCATCGGCCGGCGAGGAGATGGATGGAGAGGCGATCCGTGCCGCCAAGGCTGAATGGGAGACGAGGCCCGGACAAGGCTCATGGCCGCTCGTCCTGCCGGCCGCCGGCGCCCCCGACGTGAAGCTCTGAACTGACCACGCAATCGACTCGGGGCGCGGCTCGTCGCGTCCCGGCTCTATCTATCCAACTACCAGGCGATTTCGAGAATTTCCCTGACGTCGCCCGCGGACTTGATCGGCCGCGGATTGATGCGCACGGGCTTATAGGCCAAGGCCCGCGTCGCGATCTCGTCGAGCCGATCGCGGGTTATGCCGACATCCCGCAGGCTGGTCGGCTGATCGAGACCGGCGATCAATTGTTTGACGAGTGCTCCAGCCGGCTGGTCCGGGGCGTCCATCGCCGCCGAGAGCGCCTTCTGACGTTCGCCGTTGACGACCGCGTTCCAGGTCAGCACCGCCGGAAGCATGACGCACGAGGTGTGGCCGTGCGGCACTCCGAACGTCGCTCCGAGGGCGTAGCCAATTCCATGGCTGGCGCCCGTCCCGACGCCCGACACGGAAGGGGCGATCGACTGCCACATGCCGAACTGCGCCTCGAGACGGGCTTCGAGGCTTGTCGGTTCGCGCTTGATACGCGGGAGAGCGCGCGACAAGAGGCGCAGACCCTGCAGCGAGTGTGCCTCAGTGGCGAGGTTGGCGACCGGGTTACAGTAGCTTTCGACGGCGTGGTCGACGGCGCGGATACCTGTCGCGAACAGCAGCCACATGGGCGTGTCGAGAGTCGCAGCCGGGTCGAGGATGACGGAACGGGGGGCAAACGCGCGGTGGAGGAACGACTGCTTAGTGTTGGTGGCCGAAAGCGTGATGCCGGCGGTAGAGGTGAACTCCGAGGCCGAGAAGGTCGTCGAGACGGCCAGCATCCGGATGGGGTCGGCAGGTGCTTGGATCCGCCGGCCTTCGGCACCATCGATGCCGGCGCGGTAGGGCTCCATCGAGTCGATGGTCTCGAGGTCCAGCCAGAGGCACATGAGCATAGCCTTGGTGGCGTCGATGACGGACCCGCCGCCGATGGCCACGAGCAGATCGGCCTTCGCAGCGCGCGCCTTGGCGGCCCCAGCGATGACGTCTTCACGAGGGCTGTGGGAGGCGATCTCAGCGTGGGTGCCGACGTGCATTGCACCGAGCGCGCGCTCGGCCCTCTGAAGGGGACCGTTATCGAGCCTGGCCAGAGAGCGGGTCGAGGTGAGGAAGACACGACTCGCGCCGTAGCGTCTGGCTTCGGCGACGATCGCCTCCTCGAGCGGCTGACCGAAGACGATGCGTTCGGTGGCGGAGATGTTGAAGTGGCCGACGGGAAGCTTGGCAGCGGACATCGTTGGAACTCCGGCATGACGCGTCCGGCGAACCTATCAGGCTACCGGCTCTTTTCCACCGGGCAAGGTCTGGACGTCGCTTCGCCGCTCACCTACCGCGATCGCGCCATCGTTTTCGAGCACCGCATATCGCACCCGCGAAAGCGTCGTGATTCCCTCCTTCCTGAGGGCTTCGAAAAGTTCAGAACGCGTGATCTGCTCCGCCGCCATGGCCGCCTCGTCGATCACGCCGTGTCGGACCAGAATCCGGGGCTTGCCGTCGAGGACACGCTCCGCCGCCTTGAAGCGCCACGCCACATAGCTGACGATTTGACTGACACCGAACAGAACGCCGGCGGCCAAGACCCCTCCCGTGAGTGATTTCTCATCGCCGATCATGGCGTTCTGTACGGTTTCGCTGAGCATCAGCAGAACCACGAGATCGAACGGAGCAAGCTCGCCCGCGTGGCGCTTTCCGATGATACGCATCATGACGAAAAGAAAGGCATAGATCGCGACCACCCGTGCCAAGATCTCGAATGGGCTCGTGCTCATGGTTAGCATACGACGTCTCCAAGGCTGCGCCGGCTCGGCCAGTGAACTCGCCGATCGTCATTGACGTTCGCCGTCGCAAACCGTTCCCTCCCTGACGACCCGGTCCGGATAAAGTGCGGCGTTGGACGAGACTTGCCGCGTTGGTCCGGCGCTTGACACGCCTCGCGCTGTGCAGTCCCCTTCTGTGTCGAACCGCCAACGAGCCGGAGCCGCCCCATGAGCGCCAACTGGAATATCGCGATCGTCGGAGCGGGCGCGCTCGGCGGCCACGTCGGCGCCTACCTGACGCGGGCGGGCCAGCGCATCACGTTCATCGACCCGTGGCCCGAGCACGTCGAGAAGATGCGGAGCGAGGGGTTGACGCTACGCGGACAGACGGGACCGGAAAACTTCACGGTACCCGTGAACGCGATCCACCTCACCGAACTGCAGGACACGATCAAGGGCGAGCCGTTCGACCTCGCGTTCGTCGCGATGAAGTCCTACGACACGATCTGGGCGACGGAAATGATCAAGCCCTATCTCTCGGCCGAGGGCTTCGTCGCCTCGCTGCAGAACTCGATCAACGAGGAGCGGATCGCGTCGGTGGTCGGCTGGGGGCGCACGGTCGGCGTGATTGCGGCGACGATCGCGGTCGAGCTGATGGAGCCGGGCTTAGTCCGTCGCAACGTAGCGCTCGGCGGCGACAAGCGGCTGATTTTCCGAGTGGGTGAACCGCACGGGCGCATCACGCCGCGTGTCGAGCGGATCGCCGAGATGTTGCGCGTCGTCGACAGCTCGAAGGCGACCGAGAACCTCTGGGGTGAGCGCTGGTCGAAGCTGGCGGTCAACGCCATGCGCAATCCGGTGTCGGCGGCGACAGGCCGTGGCGGGAATGCCAACGACAAGGACGACAAGACGCGGCTGCTCGCGATCCGTCTCGCCGCCGAGGCGTGCAAAGTTGGCCAAGCGCACGGCTATCAGATCGAGAAGGTCTATGGCATTGCGCCGGAGCAATTGATCGCGGCGGTCGACGGCGACAAGGGCGCGATGGCGGCGTGCGAGAAGATCCTGCTCGACAACACGTTGTTTCGTAATGACGATCAACGACCGTCGATGGGACAAGACATCCAGAAGGGGCGCCGGACCGAGATCGACTACATCAACGGTCTGGTGGCCGAAAAGGCGAAGGAAGCAGGCCTCGACGTTCCGGCGAACCTCGGCATCATCCAGGCCGTGCGGAAGATCGAGCGCGGGCAGGCGAAGCCGTCACCGGAGCTGGTGTACGGAATATAGGCTACGCGGAGTGCGCGTGGCTCAAGTCGCTGGCTGCTTCGTGACCTCCGGGTCCCGCACCATCGTTCCGGCGTTGGCGGGGGGATCGAGGTGCGTGCCCATCAGCCGATCCCAAAAGGTGAAGTACTGACCGAAATTGTGGTTGAAACGCGTGTGGTGCAGGTCGTGATGCACGACGGCGGCGAGGAACCAGAGGCGCGGATTTTGCCGGATCGAGCGCGACACCAGCTCGTGACCGGAGTGGCCCGCCGCGTTCAGCAGTCCGTCGAACATGAGATAAGCAAAGAGTGACGCTGGATGCATCGGCACGAGCCAAATCAACACGGCGAAGAACGCGAACTGAGGCACTGTCTCGAGAGGATCGAACGAGAGGATCGCCCATGGCGTCGGCGTGATCGATCTATGGTGGCCGGCGTGCATGAACCGGAAGACGCTCGGCAGGTGCATCACGCGGTGGGTCCAATAGAACCACGTGTCATGAAATACGGCCGCCGCGGCCACGCTCACCGGGAGCCACCAGAGCGGATATGACGACACATCCCAGTAGACCGCGGTGAGGCCTGCCTCGTAGGCCCAAAACAGTGGCACACAATAGGCTGCGAACAACACGAGCGCGACCAGCGACTGACGGACCTCACGCACCACGTCGCTGCGACGCGGGCGGCGGCTCTGGAGACGCGCGGCTTCGATCTCGGCGGTCGGTCTTACGTGCACGATCCAATGCAGGATGCCCGCAGGCACCAGATAGGCGGCCACCAGCAGGAATGCGAAGCACATCAGAAACTGCTGAAATGCCGAGACCATTGCGCGTATGATTCCCACTTGCCGCGATCTGGACGAGACTACCAGTACGGTTCACGAACCGCGCTACTCGCGATGCCGCACCGGCACGAGCAAAACGGAAGGGAAGCGTGAGAATGACCGACAAGCCATTTGCGACCGGACACTGCCTTTGCGGGGATGTGTCCTTCACGATCAAGGCGGCGCCGCAGATGACCGGACAGTGCCACTGCAAGGACTGCCAGCGGGCTTCCGGCACGGGACACATGTCGCTCGCCTTCTTCAAGCGCGACGACATCGACATTCGGGGTCAGACCGCCAGCTTCGCCGCAACCGCCGACAGCGGTAACGTCAACACGCGTCACTTCTGCCCGAAGTGCGGCGGTCGGGTGTACGGCGAGAACTCGGCCCGGCCGGGTGTGGTCGGCATCGCGGTCGGAGCGATCGACGACAACACATGGTTCAAGGCGCAACGGGTGGTCTATGTAAAGGACCAGCCGCCATGGGACGTGACGCCGACCGACGTTCCCCGGTTCGACATGATGCCACCGCCGCCGCCGAAGAACTGACGAGTTCGCGGCAGCGGCGGGTGGCTATTCTTCCTCGCTTGCATCGAGGGGATCCATGCCCCAGGCCTCGCGGGCCATGGCGCAGGCTTCATCGCCGGGCATGCATGCCCGGCACACCTCGGGTCGAACGGCGTAGATCGAGCATTGCGTCGCCTCGCCGACGATGCCGACGAGGGCTTGGCAGCGGTCGCCGTCGCAGGCCATCGCAGTCCCCTCCTCGTTGACGAGGTTGGGTGGGATCAGCGCGATGGCCTCGTCGGAGTCCGTCCAGAAGCGTGGCCACGTGGCATCGTAGGCACAACAGGCGCCGCAGCTGGTGCATGGGGAGACGGGGGAGGATGAAGCAAGATTTGGCACTGACTTTACCCCCGTCTTCCCAGGGCTTGTCCCCGGGACCCATCGTGCAACGGGCATAGAGCAAGCGATCGAGATCGCTGCTTCGCCTCAGGCCGAACTTGAGCGTTCGAGACTGCGGGAAAATGGGTCCCGAGAACAAACCCCGGGATGACACCCCATGTATCGCGCAGCAACGATACCTCAACCGCGCGGATGAGCTTTATCATAGACCTCGAGCAGGCGCTCGCGATCGACCTCGGTGTAGATCTGGGTCGTCGAGAGACTGGCGTGGCCGAGCAGCTCCTGGATCTGGCGCAGGTCCGCGCCGGCCGAGAGCAGGTGGGTTGCGAACGAGTGGCGGAGCGCGTGTGGCGTCGCCGTTTCGGGAAGCCCGAGCGCCTCGCGAGCGCGCGCGACGACGAGCTGGATGATGCGGGGCGAGAGCGGTCCGCCTTTGGCGCCCAAGAATAGCGGGCCGTCCGGTGTGAGTGGGTAGGGACAGAGCTTGCGATAGCGGGCGACCGCCTCGATGGTGACCGGCAAGGCGGGAACCAGACGCTCCTTGCCGCCTTTGCCATCGATTCTCAGCACGTCGCGGAGGGCGGTCGGGGCGTCTTTAGTCCGGAGGCTCAGGGCCTCGGAGATGCGCAGACCGGAGCCGTAGAGCAGCAGCAGCACGGCCATGTCGCGGGCGGCGATCCAGTCGAGCTTCGACGTGAAATCGTCCTCGACCAGCGCGGCCGCCTTTTCGCGCGTGAGCGGCTTGGGGACTCCACGCGGCACCTTCGGCATGGCGACAGAGAAAACGGCGCGGGAGGCGGCGATCTCTTCCTTCTCGAGGAACCGATAGAATCCGCGCAAAGCCGACATGGTGCGCGCGAGTGAGCGGCTTTCTAGGCCCGCGCGGCGCCGGCTCGCCATGAAGCGGCGGAAGGCGCGCATGTCCAGGCTGGTGGTGTCTGCCAGCGTTGCGGCCTGGCCGACCTCACTCGACAACCAATCGAGGAACTGCGTCATGTCGCGTCGATAGGCGACGATGGTCGCATCGGACGCGTCGCGCTCGACTGAGAGGCGATCGAGCCAGTCATCGACGAGGGCCGCAAGCTCGGGAGCGGCGACGGGTGACGGGTCGGCAATGATGGGCTGCATCCGCTTCTCGCAGTCATTTACGTCTGATCTGACGTCGATTCGCCCAACAAACCGTAAACCCGCTCGAAGCTCGTGTGGCGCCCATCGAGACCTGGGAGCGACACGCCTGTCCCGACCAGATTGACTTCCCTGCCTCGTTCGCGCGACCCTTGGCGGTGCATGGCCGTGTCCTTCGGGTGCGGTCGTAGACGTTTGAGAAGACCGTAACACACGCGAGGGAGGTTCGGAGGACACATGTCACTGAAAGGCAAGGCTTATATCGTCGGGGCATGGGAGCATCCCACGCGCAAAGCGCCCGACATCTCCCTCATGCAGCTGCATGCCGAATGCGCCAAGGGCGCGCTCGACGACGCCGGTCTCTCGGTGAAGGATGTCGATGGCTACTTCTGCGCCGCGGGCGACACGCCCGGTCTCGGCGGCATGTCGATGGCCGAGTACATGGGCCTCCGACTGAAGCACTACGATTCGACCGACAGCGGCGGCTCTTCCTACAATCTGCACGTCGGCCACGCGCTGATGGCGATCGCGACCGGGCGCTGCAACGTCGCGCTGGTTACTCTCGCCGGCCGTCCGCGGTCCGAGGGTGTGCAAACGGGCACGGCACCGCGCATGGGAAATGTGCAACAGGCCGAGCTGCAGTTCGAATTCCCCTACGGCCCGGCGACCGCGAACATGTACGCGATGGCGGCGCGCCGGCACATGCACGAGTTCGGCACGACGTCCGAGCAGCTGGCCTGGGTGAAGGTCGCAGCCTCACACCACGCGCAGTACAATCCGCACGCGATGCTGCCCAAAGTCGTAACGGTCGAGGACGTGGTCAACTCGCCGATGGTCGCGGATCCGCTGCATCGGCTCGACTGCTGCGTCATCTCCGATGGTGGCGGCGCGCTCGTCATCACCAAGCCCGAAATCGCCAAGTCGCTGAAGCGGCCGCTGGTCAAGGTGATCGGCACGGGCGAGGCCAACAAGGCGCAGTGGGGCGGCAGAAATCTCGACCTCACGTACTCGGCCGGTCGCGAGTCCGGCGCAGCCGCATTCGAGATGGCCGGCGTCAAGCCGTCCGACGTGAAATACGCGTCGATCTACGACTCGTTCACGATCACCGTTGTGATGCAGATCGAGGATCTCGGTTTCTGCAAGAAGGGCGAGGGCGGCAAGTTCGTCTCCGACGGCAACCTGATCTCGGGCGTCGGCAAGCTGCCGTTCAACACGGACGGCGGTGGGCTGTGCTCGAACCATCCGGGCAATCGCGGCGGCATGACGAAAGTGATCGAGGCCGTTCGTCAGGCACGTGGGGAAGCGCACCCGAAGGTGCAGGTGAAGGATCACTCGATCGTTCTGGCGCACGGCACGGGCGGTTCGCTCGGCACCCGCCACGTCGGGTCCACGGTCATCCTCGAGCGGGAGTGAGAGAATCCAATGAGCGAGAGAGTTTATCAGTTCGTCGGCACGACGCCCGGCACCGAGCCCTATTGGGACGCGGCGAAAGAAGGCAAGCTGCTGCTGCGCTACAACAAGGACGACGGCCAGCCGCACTACTATCCGCGGCAGATCTGCCCTTACACGCTTTCGACCAATCTCGAGTGGCGTGAGGCGAAGGGCACCGGCGTCATCTACACGTACTCGATCATGCATGCGGCGAAGCCTGCCTATGTGATCGCCTACGTGACGCTCGACGAGGGCGTATCGATGATGACCAACATCGTCGACACCCCGTTCGACCAGATCAAGGTCGGCCAGAAGGTGAAAGTCGTCTTCAAGGATATGGACGACGGCCACAAGCTGCCGTGTTTCAAGGTGGCTTGATCTCGCGGGTGCGAGACTGAATTGTCGCCGCGTATTGTCCGGTGATCGGAAACCGTGTCAGGCTCACGCTTGGCACGGTTCTTTGTTGTGCCGGTCGTCTTGGGGGTAGCCACACAATGCGTCAGCGCCTGTTTCTCGCCGTTCTGATGATGATCTCCAGCGTCAGTCTCGCGCTTGCGCAATGGCCCGAAAAGCCCGTCAAACTGCTAGTGCCCTACCCGGCTGGCGGTGCCGCCGATCTGCCGGCAAGGCTTGTCGCGGAAGGTCTGACGAAAAAATTCGGCAAGCCGTTCATCGTGGAGAACCGGGCGGGAGCCGCGGGTCAAATCGGTACCGAGCAGGTCGTGCGATCCGCGCCAGACGGCTATACGATCTATTGCGGGCCGAACGCGCCGTACGTGCTGCTGCCGATGCTACGGCCAACGAGCTACAAGACTTCCGATCTGGTGCCGATCGCGCCGTTTGGCGAGCTGGTCTATGGGTTCGGTGTTCTCAAGGACAGGCCGTACAGCAACTTGAAGGAGCTGCAGGCGTTCGCGAAAGCCAATCCTGGCAAGCTCGCCTATTCGTCACCGGGTGTCGGCTCAGCGAGCCATCTGCGCGGCGAGGCATTCAAGATCGTCGCCGGGGTCGACATAACCCATATTCCCTATCGTACCGGCGCCGAAGCATTGCCCGACCTGCTCGCCGGGCGTCTCGACGTGATGCAGGACAACTTGTTCTTTCCGCAGGTACGCTCGGGAGAAGTCAAAATGCTCGGCATGATCAGCCGGGTGAGGCACCCTGAGTTTCCGGATGTGGCGACATTCGCCGAGCAAGGATTTGCGGTCGATCTACCGGTTTGGGGCGGACTGCTTGGCCCTGTGGGACTGCCTCAGCCCGTCACCGATGCACTGGTGAAAGCCATGGGTGAACTCGTGCGAGACGCCGATTTCACGGCCCGGATGCTCAAGATCGGTTTCGTGACCTACTCGGCGACGCAGCAGGAACTCGCCGATCAGGTCGCGAAGGAAGCCGCCATCTATCAGGACTTCGTCAAGAAGGCGAACATCAAACTGGAGTAATGCAGCACTTCGAGTTCCCGGACGAAGCAAGGCGCCACGGCGCCGAAGCGGAGATCCGGGATCTTTCGCTTATCGAGGCGTGCAAAGGCCCCGGGTCTCGGCACACCGGCGGTGTGCTCTGGCCGGGGACGCGGAGTATTAGATCGAGCGGCGGCTTCAATCAGGCCTCATTGGCCAACGCTTCGGCCCGCGCCGTGGCATGGGAAGCTTGACGTGGAATGGGTCGAGACCGCCCAGCGAGAGATCGATGCCTTCGGCCGACAGCGTGAGGGTACCCCAAGTGCCCGCCGCTTGTCCGCCGGACGTGAAACTTTCCGAGAGCGATTGAATCGTCAGGTGCGGAATGCCCGCGATCCGGATGAAGGTGTTCCAATGCACATGACCGGAAAGCCACGCGATCGGTGCTGAGGCATTATCGAGAATCCCGAGCACTTCGTCGCGGTTGGGATACGTCGAGAACTCCGCGCGTCCCTGAAAGTAGTAGTTGCTTTCCATAGAGTGGCCAGAGACGGGCACATGACTTACGACGAGGGACGGCTGATCGCTTGAAACCAGAACATTTCTCAGCCAAGCAAGATCCGCTGCGCCGATCGGCGCGAAACCACCGGGACGCCTTATCTCGACGGTGGGCTGAAACACCACCATCCGCCAGACTCCAAGGTCACGGACCTGATGCGCGACGCTCGTTCCAAGCGCCTCCTCGTTCGCCTCGCGGTCCATGAAGCACATGTCGTGATTGCCCAGAAGGTGCACGCGCGGTGCCGTAATCCGGCGGAACACATTTCCGACCTCGCGCGCCAACCTTCGATCCGTCTGGGGGTCGATGTCGTTGATGCGATCACCCATGTCCAGCACGAGATCCGGCATATCGACCTCTATCGCACGCACGACGTCATCGAGAAGCGAAAGGGCCCGCTCACCCCGTTTCGTGGCTGTCGGTGGCCCGTGATGCACGTCTCCGACCACAGCTATTCTCGCAGACTTCATGGTGTTTCACGCTCCTCGTACGCAATGCCTGGTCAGATGCGTCGTCCGCCTGGCTGATAAGCGCGGCCGTCAGTCAGTGAATGCGTGCTACGCGGCGAAGGCCCCGAGCGGATAAGTGCTGCGGGGGGCTGAGGTCGCACCCGGTTCGGTGTGACACCCCTCACACCTTCAGCGCCTCGTGCTTCGGGTTGGGGGGCAGTTCGGCGCCATTCACGGTCATGGCGAGCATCGCGTAGTAGCCGATGCAGGTCGTGAGTTGCACGTACTGGTCGGACCCGAGCCGCGCGAGGACCGCCTGCGCGAGAGGTTCGTCGACGCGGTTCTTTCGGAGCAGTTGCCGCGTGAAATCGACAATCTGCAGGTCGTCAGGCGGGATGCCGTCGGAGTGCTCGTCACGGATCGCGTCGATGGTCGAGCGAGGGATGCCGCGATCGGCGCCGATGACGCCCTGGATGCCCCACACGTACTGCGCCTGGAAGTGCCGACCAACCACCAGAGCCGCGAGTGTGCGAATTCGCTTGTCGAGCGTGCCTTCGAAGCGAACCAGCGTGCCCAGGTGCGCGACACGCTCGGCCCACTCCGGCGCGTGCATCCAGACCGAGAACGGACCTTCGAGTGACTTCCTCGTGTCGACGATTTTTTCCGCGATGCGGCGGCCATCGCCGGTCAGCTCGTCGGGAGATTTCAGGATCTTGACGCGGGCCATGTGACGTTCCTCAGGTGTAAAGGCCCCGGATCGGCGCTCGCCTGACAGCTCGCTTCGTCCGGGGCTCCGAAACTCATTCTCAATCGTCGATCTTCGCCCACCACAGGGAATGCTTCTCCATGCGGCCGTGATACTTGCGGAGCGGCGGGCGGAGGACCATCAGGTCCCCTTCGAAGCTGACATCGCGAACCTGGTCCGAGCCGATGCGGTCCTGGTCGATCGAGGTATCGACGCGTGTGACGAGCTGCTTGCCATCGTACGTGTAGATGCCGCTGTAGAAGCTGCGCTGGCGCTGCTCGCCTGCGGGGATCTCGGGGCGTCCGTCCATGATCGCGCCCATCATGCGGCCGTTCGCTCCGAGCACGAGACGGCCGATGACGTGTTCTCCGCCGAACGGGGGCGGCAAAGGCGAGCCGTCCTCGGCCTCGGCCTTGCTGCGGATGAGCTTCCAGGTTCCGGTGATCTTCATGGGGGCACTCTCGTGTCGGGGGGCGTCTGTGATGACGCCCATGATCGGGACTTCCGAGGGTGAATGTCCAGGCCCGATGAGTCGAGGGGGGCGTGGATCCCCGATCTCCGCCCGCGGTCACGCGCGCACTGTCTGGGATGACGCCGAGAGAGAATGCGCAGTGTCCTCGCCACGTTGCCGCGCGAGGGTCTGTTTCGAGCAATGCACCTCCACGCCGGATGCCCCTGCGGTCATGACTCCGCCGTGACGTGGGCACCGAAGGCACCAGGAGAAAGAGGGGGACGGGGCTCTCGCCGTCCGATGGGTCGCACGTTCAGATGGCGGCGAGCCGCCCCGTCTTGCCGCTTGCTTTGCCAAACCGCTGCGGGACCGTCGGCAACAGTCCGGCTCACGGCGATCCGTGACAGCGGCCGGCCGGGATCGGGCAGAGCCTACCGAGGGAGCGTGACGGCACGCCGGAGCACCTCCGAGGTTCAGGCCCGGCCCCTCGCCGGGAGCGGCATCCGCATCCACTCGCCAGACGCTTCCGGAAGCGCCCCCTCGTGATGCGGACGAGGGGATCGTAACCCAGCCAAAGGGACCGGGGATAAGTCTGGCTGCTATACGCAGCAGCTCGCCGCGTTTCGCGTCGGCGCGTCATCGATCATCGGGTTCCTGTCAAAGAAGCCGGATGGCATCAGCTTGAAGCCGCACATGACCACGGGCTGAACCGGGAAATCCTCGAGGCGGACCGGGTGGTGCAGGCCGAAGACGTGCCAGACGACGATGTCCGTGTTCTCGACGGGGCGATCGGCGTCGGTCCACTGTGGCAGGCCCAGGCCGGGCTCCGACTGGTTGACGTAGTCGCCCGCCGGATAGCGCTCGTCGGGGGCGAACGGCGTGACCCAGAGGTGGTTATAGATGAAGCCACCGCGCTGGCCCGAGCGGCTGCCAGGGTCGGTGAATATGGTCACAGTGTGCGTCGGCTCGAGCTTGTAGGCGGTGGGCTTGCCGACCGCGTTGCGCGTGTCCGGATTGATGATCTTCCAATAGCGCATGGTTGCCGGGTTCGCACGGCGCGCCGCTGCCTTCTCGGTCGCGAGGACAGTCTGCTCCTCGTAGAAGACATTGCCTTGCGGGTTCTCTGCGCCGAGTGGGGGCACGACGACGTTGCACTCGACCACCGAGTTCGCGGGGCCGTCGACTTCCATGTCGAGCCTTGCGCAAAACAGGTGCTGGTGGATCTGGCCCATCACACCGGGCATCACCTCGCTGCCATACTTGCTCGGTTTTCCCGGCTCGCACCCGACCGTATTGATGATGCCGGTGGCCTTCATCTCGAACTCGATGCCGCCATGCTGATAGAGGTACCAGTACGAGGCGTACTCGTAGTTGCCGACGGTCGAGATCGAGGAGATCACGAGGCGGCGCAGGCGGCGGACCTCGGCCACGTCCGTGCGCCAATCCCAGTGCTTCCAGCCGAGGCCTTGGTCTTCCTCGTGGATGCAGATGGCGTTCTCTATTTTGACGGGTGTGCCGTCGATGCCGTTCACCCAGGCGTCCATGTAGTGGATGGCGCCGAGGCAATCGCAGCCGAGCTTGAGCGAGTTGGCGAGCTTACCGAGGCCGTACTCGCCGATATCGAACACGTTCTTCCGGTAGTGCGCGCGCTCCGGGCTGCCGTAGGGTACGACCATCTCGGCGATCGAGGCGCGGTGCATGATTTTGCGACGAGCGCCATCCACCGAATGGCCGATGTCGTGCAGGATGAGCCCTTCGCGGCTATTGAAGCCGACGAGCACATCCCAACCCATCCAGCGCAGGCGCCGGCCTTCGACCGTGAAGCTCGGCCCGTCCGGCTGCACGATGTCGAGAACCTTGCCCGATGACGTGAACCGTTCCTTGAAGCGGGCATCGTACTCGTTTCGCGTCATGGGTACGGGCAGCGGGTCGCGCCCCTCGTAATGATCGTCGACGCGCAGCACCTCCATGCTGTCGATATCGACGACCGCGTTCACGCCCTCGATCGGGTGGGCGTAGTAGTTGCTGTCGGGGCGCGTTCGCAGCCACGAGAACGTGTGCGACAGACGCCGGCCTTCCTCGCCGGGAATGTCGAACGAACCGGCGGACCATGGGTCGACGCAGACCATGCTCACGTCATCGATGCCGCGCCGCCTGCAGGCCGCGATGAAGCGCGGGTCGGCTTTGACGGCCTGCTCCACCTCGAGGAACTCCTCGAGCATGATCATTGGCCGAGCGGTCGGAAGATCCCGCGATGTGAGGATGCGGCCCTGGTCCAGCGACAGGACACCTTCGGTGACCCCGATGCGGCCGCGACGGAAAATGGCGAACCGGGCCTGCCGGTCAAATGCGTCGCCCGGTTTCCAATAGCGGAGAAGGGCCTTATCGGGCTCGGCGATCTCGATGCGCTCGAAGCGCACCGGCTCGGTCTTGGCGAAGGCCTCGTTGATGATGGCGGCTGCGCGGCTGAGTTCACCGCCGTCGAGAGGATCGAGCGGGTGGCGGACTTGCGATGAACCGGCCGACGTGTGGCAACACGTGTTGTCCGATGGAGGCGAAGGATTGAGGTCGTCGCGTGCCGCTGCCATGGCGTCCTCGTCGTGTGCTTGGTTGAAGCACAAACAGTGGACCGGCTCATGGCGAGAGGCAACAGGCAGCTCCCGGCACGTTGCCGGGAGTTCGGGCATCGGCAGACGGGGATAGGTGCGGCGGAACGGATGCCTCAATGCAACATCAGGCCCGCCAAACCTGGAAAGCGCCTCAGAATACGAACTCGGGGCCGGGGAGGTATTTGAACCTGTCGAGTGCATCGGACCGCAATGTGAAGCCGAGGCCGGGGCGGTCGGGGGCATGGACGGTGCCGTCGGGACGGATGTCGAAGGGCTCGTTCAGCAACTCCCACATCATCGGCATGTAGCCCTGCGTCACCTCGAGGATGTGGCAGTTGGGCGCCGACATCGCGGTGTGGATCGAGGCTGCAAACAGAATGCCGCTGCCCCAGGCGTGCGGCGCGAGGCGGACGCCATAGGTCGAGGTCAGCGCTGCGATGCGGCGGATCTCGGTGAGGCCGCCGGCACGGGCGACATCGGGTTGCGCGATATCGAGGGCGCGCTTCTCCAAGAGATCGGCGAAGTCGAAGCGGGTGAACTCTCGCTCGCCCGACGCGATGGGGATTGTGGTGGCGCGACGCACTTCGGCCTGGCCGGCGTGATCGTCAGGCGTCACCGGCTCCTCGAACCAGGCGATGTCATAGGGCTCCACCGCCTTGGCCAGCTTGATGGCGACCGCGACCTCGAGCGAGCCGTGGGCGTCCACCATCAGCTCGACCTTGGGGCCAATGCCGCGACGGGCGGCTTCGACGCGCTTCAGGCATTTCTCAATGGAAAACCCGTCTCGGCCGACGACACGCATCTTGCAGGCCGTGAAGCCTTTCGACGCATAACCCCCTAGTTCAGCTTCAGCCTCGTCGCCGGGGGCCCAGCCACCGCTGGCGTAGCCGCGCACCGACGATCTCACCGCGCCCAGCGCCTGATAGAGCGGAATGCCGAGCGCCTGGGCCTTGACGTCCCACACGGCGATATCGACACCGGCAATCGCCTCCATCGCCATGCCGCGGCGGCGGCTCTCGTCGGCCTGCGTCACACCACGTGCGAGTGCGGGCTCGGCACGTGAGCCGTTGTACATCTTCTCGAAGATCAGTTCGGAGAACAGCGGGTTCTCGCCCTCGACCTCGGGGGCAAGCTCGTGCTCGACGATGGCTTTGACCACGGGTGGCGAGCCGAGCGCGGCGCCGATGCCGACGAGGCCGTTGTCCGTCTCGACGCGGATCAGCGTGGCATCACTTTTCACCTTGGTGCCGAGGTCCGTACGGTGGCGCTTGTCGACTGGAACAGGGACCGACATGGGAATGGCGGAAACCTTGGTGATCTTCATCGGAAACTCCTTGGTTGCGCGAGGCGACTCCCCTGCGGGGAGCCGGCCGCCTCGCGCGTGGACTGCCGCGCGCGGTTCGGCGTTGCGCCTCGTGTGCGATCCAGAGAATACTAGGCACGCGACAAGCCGAACCGCAAAGACACCGATACCGAACACCACCGCGAGACGCGCAGGACGTCGATCCATCGCTGCCCTGCACCGTGCGGTCCGACACTTTCAACTGCCTCGAAGTCACGCGTCCAAGGAGGAAGCCCAATGTCATTCTATCGCGGCATGACCTGCCAGAACGTCACGCTCAAGGGCGACGGCGGCACGTCCATCACGGCCTACACCGCCAAGCCCGAGGGCAAAGGCCCGTTCCCCGGCGTGGTGCTGATCCACCATCTTCCCGGCTGGAGCGAGTACTACATCGAGACCACGCGCCGCTTTGCGCATCACGGCTTCCTGGCGATCTGCGCCAACCTCTATGAGCGGGCCGGTGCCGGCAATCCGGACGACGTGGCCGCCAAGGTGCGCGCCGACGGCGGCATTCCCGACGCGCAGATGGTCGGCGACACGGCCGCGGCGGTCGCCTGGATGCGGGCGCAGCCGGAGCACAACGGCAAGGTCGGCCTGATCGGCTCGTGCTCGGGTGGCCGCCACGCCTTCATTTACGGCTGCCAGCGCAAGGACGTCGACGCGATCGTCGAGCAATGGGGCGGCCGCGTCGTGATGGGCGCCGAAGAACTCAACGCCAAGACGCCGAAAGCGCCGATCGAGATGACGGCCGGGCTCTCCGCTCCGCTGCTCGGCATTTTCGGCAACGACGATCGCGCGCCGTCGCCCGAGCAGGTCGACCAGCACGAGGCCGAGCTGAAGAAGGCCGGCAAGACCTACGAGTTCCACCGCTACGACGGCGCCGGCCACGGCTTCACGTACTGGCACCGTCCGCTCTATCGGCCGGAAGCCGCAATGGACAGCTGGGGCAAGGTGTTCGCGTTCTTCGGCAAGCATCTCGCGAAGTAAGGAGCGCCCCATGTGCACATCGATCGTCGAGGTGGTGCGCGCGGAGGGCATGGCGAAGCGTGGCGAGGACTGGTTCGAGGTGAACCAGTCCGTCGTCGCCTACGATCATGCGCGACACGCCCACCTGGGTGACGTGATCACCCTCGACTTCACCAACACGACCCTGGAGCCCGGTGCCCGCGCCGCCGTGGAGCTGACGCTGGAAACGGCGAAGGAACTGCGCGCGGCCTTGGATCGCGCCATCGCCGCTGCCGAGGAAGAGGAGGCGGAGTTGGCCGAACGTGGGGCGCCGGCGGGAAGAGGGGTGAGGTTGGTGCGGGTGGCGTAGCGACTGCGCCGAGCGTCGAGATTTGCAGCCGCGGGCCATGAATGTTCGCGGCTGTTTTGCGGAGGAAGCGGACTTGACGGGAACGAGGGGTCCTTGCCAGGCGGAGCGCTAAGTCCAGCTTCCGCTGTCTCTCCGACAGCAGCCGGTAGCGCGCAAGCGACTGGCCATCTAATCAGTGGATAGTCGCTGCTATGATATTGTCAGAATCACTGGAATGTGTGGCCTTTGCCTGCAATGCTGGGCGAAGCGTTGCGGGCGATAGGAATGGCGGATTTCAAAGAACTCGAAAAGCTGGTCGCTGCTATTCAAAAGCAGTTGGCACCAGATTCTGAGGTTCAACACAATGTCAAACTTGACGGTCGCCGTAGCGGAGTGAAGCGTCAGATTGACGTTCTCGTTTCGCAGAGGGTGGGTCAGTATGAAATACGCATTATCATCGACTGCAAGGATCACAAAACCCCGATTGATGTAAAAGGTGTTGAGGAATTCTACGGCCTGTTCCGCGATGTCGACGCTCACAAGGGCGTGCTCGTATGTCCCACAGGCTTTACACAGGCTGTTAAAAATCTCGCCCAGGACAAGCTGTTAGATCTGTACAGCCCCGTCGATACCGGCCTGCACAAATGGCGCGCCAAAGCTGTCATTCCAGCGATCTGCGACTTCCGAGAAGCCGCTATCGGATTTGGCTTTCAAATGAGCGCGCCCTATCCGTTTATGATGCAATTAGACTTTTTTTCAGCCAATGTCGCTTACGATGCAGCTGGCAATGAACTTGGAACGGCTGCAGCAACTGCGTTTAAGAGATGGAACGCAGGCGAGTACCCGATTGAACCCGGCGAACATGAGAGCGTTCCGATTTTCCATGTCCCTGAAGTGCATACTGACAACGGCTATGGCCAGCGTGTCCCGGTCACCCTAACCGTCAACTTGGCTGTCGCGAGGCATCTGTATTTCGGCCATTTTCCAATCACTAAAATGTCAGGCTTCAAGGACGAAATCAAAGGCGGTGTCATTACGAATGCCTTCGAGGTCGGCTTGCTCGATCCCGAGACGATAGCTCGGAAGTGGACGAAAATTGATACCGCTGAGCAAGCGCCTATCCAGCCTGTCTTAAAGATGGTTGGCCTCTATGGGTGGCCAGAGTAGAGGGGTAATGTCGGTGTGTCGGAAGCTGTCGCGGCACCTCCATGTCCGGACATCGTTGATGGCGGCTTTCATGTTGCCAATCTAAAAGCGGTGGACGACCGCTCCTGTATAAGACCGCCTTTGGCCCTGCATTTCGCCCTCACCAAATCACCTTCGACCCCAGCCCCGCGATCGCGGGGTCGGCGGTAACGACGGTTAGCCGGTCGGTGAGGGCTTGGCCGACGATCATGCGGTCGAAGGGGTCTTTGTGGAGGCTTGGCGGCTCTGCCCACGGTCAACGTCAGTTGCCTTCGCCGCCGAACCGGGCACAATGGGTCGGGACAACCGCAGAAACTCGCACCAACGCTTCGCAGAGACACGATGGCCATCAACAAGATCGTTCAATCCATGGCCGACGCCATGGCGGGTATCAAGGACGGGTCGACCGTGCTGGTCGCTGGTTTCGGGGCCGTCGGCCAGCCGAACCAGCTGATCGACGCGCTGACCGAGCAGGGCGCCACCAACCTGACCGTCGTGTGCAACAACGCCGGCACGGGTCGCAAGGGCCTTGCCGGGCTGATGGCTGCGGGGCGGGTTCGCAAGATCATCTGCTCGTTCCCGCGTTCGGCAGGGTCGGTGGTGTTCGAGGAGTTGCAAGCGGCCGGCAAGCTCGAGCTGGAGCTGGTGGCGCAGGGCACGATGGCCGAGCGCATGCGGGCGGGCGGCGCCGGCATCCCGGCCTTCTATACGGCCACCGCCTATGGCACCTACATCGGCGAAGGCAAGGAAGTACGGGAGTTCAACGGCCGCAAGTACATCATGGAGGAGGCGATCAAGGCCGACGTGGCGTTGATCGAGGCGTGGCAGGCGGATCGCTGGGGCAACCTGCGCTACCGGACCAGCGCGCGGAACTTCAACCCCGTGATGGCGACGGCGGCGGATCTCACCATTTGCCAGACGCAGCATGTGGTGGAGTTGGGTGCGCTCGGACCTGACGACATCCACACGCCCGGCATCTATGTCGATCGCGTGATCCACGTTCCCTACGGCGATCCGCCGCCTGCGATGAAGAACGAGAGCTGACGCGATACTCGGCCGAGTTCCCGGACGGAGCGCGAGCGAACGCGAAGCGCGAAGATCCGGGATCTTCCCCGGTCGAGATGGGTAAAGACCCCGGATCTCGACGCACCTGCGGTGCGCTCCGTCCAGGGACTCGGAGAAGAGTGGAGACATCCCGATGACGACCGCCGCCGCAACTGCCGCCGCCGCTCCCACCGCCGACAACGTGCGCGGCTGGAGCCGCAAGGAGATGGCCAAGCGCCTCGCCGACGACATTCCGGAGGGCTGGTACGTCAACCTCGGCATCGGCATTCCGCTGGCCGTGGGTGATTTCATTCCGGCCGACCGCGAGGTGGTGCTGCAGTCCGAGAACGGCATCGTCGGCATGGGACCGCTGCAGACGGCGGACAATCTCGACACCTGGATCGTCAACGCCGGCAAGCAGAACGTGACGCTGCGCACGGGCGCCTCGATCGTTTCGCACTCGGATTCGTTCGCGATGATCCGCGGGGGACACCTGGACCTCTGCGTGCTCGGCTCTTTCGAGGTCGCGGCGAACGGCGACTTCGCCAACTGGACGGTTTCGCTGAAATCAGTGCCGGCGGTCGGCGGCGCGATGGATCTCGCGGTCGGCGCCAAGCGCATCTGGCTGATCATGGAGCACACGTCGAAGGACGGAAAGCCGCGCCTGCTCGAGACGTGCACCATGCCGCTGACGGCGCCGGGAGTCGTGAAGCGCGTCTACACGAACCTCGCCGTCATCGACGTGACGCCAAAGGGCTTCGAGCTCGTCGAGATGAACCCCGAGATCACGTTCGAGGCGCTGCAGGCGCGGACCGGCGCGAAGCTGCACCGGAAGGCGGCGTAACTTCTGCCTCTTTCCGGCTACTGGGTGCTGCCTGATTCCCCCCTCCATCGAGGGGAGAGGAGAAGGAAAAAGCGACCGGCAAGGGCTCGCCCGATTAGGGACGGACCCATCGCCCTCAAACTCCCCAAACAAACAATGGGCAGTCCCGTTCCCGGGACCGCCCACTTCGCACGCGCGGATCAAACCGACGTATGGCCAGCGCCAGCTGAACCGCGGCGCGCGTCTCGGTGCATCAGACCGACGACTGAGCCTGAGCCTCGATCTGCTTCGGCGCACCGTTGCCGATGGAGATCGTGCGGGGCTTCAGGCGCTCAGGCACGTTGCGCACCAAGTCGACGTGGAGCAGACCGTCCTTCATGTCGGCTCCTGTGACCTCGACGTGGTCGGCGAGCTGGAAACGACGCTCGAAGGCACGCGTGGCGATGCCACGATGCAGGAACTGCCGCTCCTTATCCTCGGGCTTCTTCTCGCCCTTGATGGTGAGGGACTGTTCCTTGACCTCGATCTTGATGTCGTCCTGGGAGAAACCGGCGACCGCCATGGTGATGCGGTACTGGCTCTCGCCCATGCGCTCGATGTTGTAGGGCGGGAAGGCCGGCACATCGGCGTCAGGACCGGAAACGCTGTCCAGAAGCTGGACGAGACGGTCGAAGCCAACGGTGGACCGATAGAGCGGAGCGAAATCAAAGGGTCGCATTGCACATCCTCCTGAGGAAGCGACGTGGTTCATGTTGCCGTCCCATCGCGGGCCCGGCAGCTTCAAGTGCGCACCCGAACGTGGCGTGCGCAAACCGTGATTTAGGGTGCGATCCGGCGGGTTCAAGGCCCCTCGACTGTCATCCCGGTGCTTGTCAGCGGGACCCATCGGGCAGTCTCGTGAGATGCATCGAAAATAGCGCTTGGCGGCGCCTTGCCCGATCCCAGCCATCCGAATGTGCTGATGGATGAATCCCGGGCACAAGGCCCGGGATGACATGGGGGAAGCAGGTCAGCCCGCCAACACCTCTCGCAACGCCTTGTTGTAGGCGTCGGGTTGCTCGTACATGACCCAATGTCCGGCGTCGGGCACCGTGCGCGTGATCAGCTCGGGATGGCCCTGGCGAATGACGTCGTAGCGTGCCTCGATGGACGGCCAAGCCGTTTGGTCCTCGGCGCCCCAGACCGCCTTCACCGGGATCTGGACCTCAGGCAAGTGCTGGGCGATTTCGGGGATGCGCGCGAATGGACGCGAGCGGAAACGGGCGCGCCGGACGTTCTCGGACTGGAGATAGACGGCGAGCGGATCGATGCGCGACGGCTCCTTGAACATCAGGACTTCGAGCAGGCCGCGGTGGACCTCCATTCGCTCGGCGTCGCTCATGCCTTCCATTTCGCGCGGCATCTCCTTGCCCGGCCCCTGAGGCAGACCCAGCGCCGCAGCACCCGTGAGGGTGAAGTCAGCGACATGATCCTGCAGGTGGAGCAGGGCGTGCGTCGAGACATGAGCCCCGAACGAGAACGCGACGACATGGGCCCGTGCCTCCCGGGGAATCAAACTTTTCAGGCCGAGCGCCAGCATCGTGCCGCTGGTCGCGGGGATCTGCGGAACCGGCGGCATGTCGCTGTCGCCCAGGCCCGGCATGTCGACGGCCCAGACCTCGTAATCGCGCTTGAAAGCCGGTATCTGCTTGATCCAATGGGTCCAAGAGCCCGAGCCGCCATGAACCAACACAATGGGCCGGCCCTTGCCCCATCGGCGCCAGACGAGGTCGCCGTCGCCGCACGGGGTCTTGATCACCTCGGCATCGGAAGCGATCTCGGCGGTGATGGCCTCAGGTGTCAGGCCGCGGGACAAAAGCTCGGCGAGCGGGTCGTTCGGTGTCATGGAAATCCGTTTTGCGATGAGGGTGGCTGGCGCCATTATCGGTAGAGGCAGGTCCCCGGATCAAGCGTCACGCGAGGATGGCGGAGGGATGCCGATGCCGACCCAACTTTAGGATCAACCAGCGAGGCGCCGAGACACCATGCAGCCGATCGATCCAGCAACTGCCTCGCCCGAGGTGAAAGCCGTCTTCGACGACATCAAAGCTACGCGAAAAGTCAACGAACTCAATAATTTCTGGCTCTACCTCGCAAACGAGCCGCGCATGCTGAAGCATACCTGGGAGAGCTTGAAGGCGATCATGGGCAATGGCGCGCTCGATCCGCTGACCAAAGAGCTGATCTACGTGGCCGTCTCCGTCACCAACAACTGCGAGTACTGCATGGCTTCACATTCGGCGGCAGCGCGCGCCAAGGGCGCCACCGAGGCCCAGATCAACGAGCTGTATGCGGTCGTCGGGCTTGCCAACATGACCAATCGCCTCGCCAATGCCTACAAGGTGCCCGTCGACGATGCGTTCAAGCGGGATTGAAACAGCGTTCGGATACAGGCGATTGCCTGCGCCCAGCGATCATAATTTCGATCAGGAGACGTCGCAGGTTGCCTTGGGTTTGCCGCTTGCGGAGACTAGAATGAGGATAACCGCGTTCTCGCGGTTGACATCGAGTAGCGGGCGCGTTCCGTGAATTGCGAGAAGCGGTCATCGGCTTCGCCGGGATGGCACGGCGGGTAGGGCGCGGAAGGCCAAGCAGACGGACAGCATGGCGGACAACAATCAGCCGATCGAGTGGTATCTGGCGCGGGACGGCCAACAGCACGGCCCGGTGTCCGATATCGAGTTCAGGAAGATCGTCGAACTCGGCTTCCTTCGGCCGACCGATCTCGTCTGGCGCGAAGGCATGGTCGAGTGGGCGCCTGCGGAGACCGTCGTCGAAATGAAGCGACCGGCGCCGCCGGCAGCTTCCGTTACGCGTCAGCCGTCAGTCACGGTCGATGCCAACCGCCGACAGGTGGCACAACCGCGACGCGAGCCGGAGCCGGAGCCCGTGGGCGCGCCTCAGCGCTCGACCGGCGCAACGACCGGGGGCCGCCCGGCCGCCGCCCAGACGAGTGCTGCGCCGATCAGTGCACAACAACTGCAGCGGCCGCAGGGTGCACCGGGTCACCAAGGAGGCAGCCCTATCGCCGGCTCGGTTACCGCGAGGGGGCCTGTCCCTGCTCCGGTCCGGCCCCAGAGGGAGCCTTCTCCGTCCGCCGTCCAGCACGATGTCTACAGTGAGCCCGAGCGTCGCAGCTTTCCCTGGCGTGCGGCTGCCGTGCTCGTCGTTCTGGCGGGTCTCGCCGGGGGCGGGTGGGCTCTGTACCGGGCAGGCGCCCTCAGCGAGCTGCCATTCCTCGCTGCTCCCGTCACCTCCGAAAGCATTCCCGTCATCAGTCGGCCGAGCCAATCAGCGCGGGACGGCAGCGCTGCTGCTACAGCTGCGATCTCGACCCCATCGGCGGGCCAGGAGCCCATCGACGGGAGTCTTCAGAAGTCGCCCTTGTGGCGACTTCTGAAGCGCGATTTCCCCGAGTGGTACGATGAGCGTCTCGGCGAAATCACGAGGCTTTCCGGCGAGAGCCGGAGTGAGCGCGAAATTCAGTCGGCCACGGTGCGCGCGATCGTCGACCTGCGTCGACGCCATCACGCCGATGCGCTGGCGGCCAGCCCGGAGCGACTTAAGGCTATGGCGGTGGCTTTCATCGAAAATCTCGCCCAACTCTCTCGGGTTAGTACGTCCGCCTGTTACGGCTACATTTCTCAAGGCGAGGCGAGCGCAGCGGTGGCCGATCTCAAGTCGCCCGAGCACCGGGCGGCGATCGATGCCCAGCTCGCGACGATATTCGAAGCGGTTGCCGATGGGCGGAAATCGCCAACTCGCCGCGATGCGCCGCGACGCGAGGACTATGACGTGCTGTCGGCCGAGCTCGGCAAGCGCGGTTGGTCGGCAGCCGATCTGCAGTTGTTCACGGATGCACGTGCGCTGTCGCGCGCCGCACCGGAAAAAGTGTGCCAGATGGTGCAGGACTGGTTCGCCGCACAGCTCGCGGTGCAAGACGAAGCTGCCAAGCTTCGGCTGCTGGGCGAGGCACTCAAGCCGGTCGTCGCCGGCTGACGGCGGTTTCGCGCCCGTACTCGCGCTGGTCGGCGTTCCGCTCAGGCTTGCGCCAGCCCACCGACCATGCCGCACGCGAGAAACATGACGGACAAGAGCGCGGCCTGTCTCGCGAAGCGCAAATAAACCTCACGTAGCGCCGTTGAAATAAGTCGCTGTGCGACCGACGCGTCGGGCCGTTCGTCCGGCTTCAGCATGACCCAAAGCTCGGTGCGCCGATAAGGCTGTCGGGTCGCAAGGCCTGCCTTCAAAAGCAGAACTGTACAGGCGAGAAGCGTCAGGTAGCCGGCGCTTTTGAATGCCGCCACGGGATCCGACGACATGCCGATGAAGAACGTGAGGATGCCTAGGGCGGCGAATCCGCAGCCGCGTGCGACGCTGACGTGGGCGAGATGCTCGATACGCTCAATCATTGATGCGATGCCAACTTCCCGCTGTTCTGATGTGGCGCCACCAGAGTAGCGCTACGTTCACGCAGGCGGCAACGCCATAGCCGGGCGACAGTTTCATAACTTCGGACGACGCGCCCGGACGGCTACTCGATATCGAAGTAGCCCGCGGCTCCCAGAATGCCTGGGAGTGCCAGCAGCAAAGTCGCCGCGAACCAGATGCCAATCGAAATGGGTGAGCTTTCCGCGTGACCGCGGACCCGCTCGTAGATCGCGGCTGGGATTCCGGCGATCAGCAGCGTCATGACCGAGATGAAAATGGAGGTCAGATAGAAGAGAACGAGCGGGCCTGACAGCAACGGCGCAACAAAGGGCCGCAGCAAAAAGAAAACTGGATCGAACAACGGCGAGAAATGCATGCCGTTGACCAGTGAAGCGGAGGCGGCGGCAACCAGGAGCACGTCGCTCTGCATGGTGCGTTCGCGTTGGTGCAGCTCATCCATCGTCTAGCCTCCGATGCTCGGTCGCATGCCGGCTGCGACACAGGTGAGGAACCAGAACATGCGGCTGGCCATGAGCCAGCAGATGGCGAAAACCACGACGAGGCCGTCGGGAGCAATGCGGGGCGTGATCAGCCTGACGAGACGCACGACGGGATCAGTGATCGTGCGGAACACGTTGAGGATGACGGCGTCCGGTTTGCTGGCGAGAAACAGCTCGAGCACGTAACGGCCGATCAAGCTGTAAATCATCGCCGCCATCAGAAGATTGGGGACGTGAAAGTACCAATGCTCGAAGAAGCTTTGGGTGGGTGTCATGGATCCCTTCCGGAGCCTCGCGGGTGGCGGCGGACTGTGCCTAAACGAAAGGCGGGGCACAAGGCCCCGCCTTCCAATTTCGAACCGATCGCGTCGCCTCAATGGGCGACTGCACCTTTATCCTTGATGATGGTCTCGCCGCGCGGACGACGGGTCGCGTCGACCATATCCATCACCGCCTGCGACGGTGCCGGGGTCAGCAGCGACACGATCCAGATGGCGAGGAAGCCAATCGGCAAGCCGAACAGCGCGGCCGAGATGTTACGGACACCCCACCAGCTGGCGATCGTCTGAGCGTGCTTGTCGAGCGCTGCCCATGCTGCCGCCTTGCCAGCCTCGGGAGCCGCAATCCAAGCCTGTTTCAGAGTCGCAAACTGGTCGAGTTGTGCCTTCGACGCCGTTCCGAGCCAGCCCCACAGTTCCTGGAACGAGACCGCGAAGTAGCGCGTGCCGACCAGGTAATAGACGCAGACGCCGAACCCGAGGATCATGCCAGCGATCGCACCGGCCGTGTTGGCCCGCTTCCACCATACGCCCATGACGAGCGCGGGGAAGATGCCGGCTGCCGCGAGCGAGAACGCCCAAGCCACCATCGACAGAATATCTGCCGGCTTGGTCGACGCGGTGTAGGCCGCCAGCACCGCCACAATGACAAGCAGAATGCGGGCGATGACGAGGCGGGTCGACGTCGACGCATTCGGGTTGACCATCTTGTAGTAGATGTCGTGGCTGAGCGCGTTGGCGATGGCGAGCAGCAGACCGTCGGCGGTCGACAGGGCGGCGGCAAGGCCACCTGCGGCGACGAGGCCGGCGATCACGTAGGGCATGCCCGCGATCTCGGGTGTCGAGAGCACGATCACGTCCGGGTTGATGTTGAGGTCCTGCATACGCAGCACGCCCGGGTGGTTGGCGATTTTACCGCATGCGGCCATCACCTCCTGGGCCGTCATGACGTCGACGCCACACACCTTGACAAGGCCGAGCTTGCCGTACGTGTACATCCACGCGGGCATGTCGGCGAGCTGGGTGCCCTTAGCAATGAGGGAGTAAACCTCGAGCTTCGCGAACGCGGCATAGGCCGGTGCCGTGAAGTAGAGCAGGAAGATGAAGAACAGCGACCAGGCCACGGACGAGCGAGCCTCACGCACCGACGGGGTGGTGAAGTAGCGCATCAGGATGTGTGGCAGGGAAGCCGTGCCGACCATCAGACACAGGATCAGCGCGAAGTAGTTGAGTGGATCGTAGGTGGTGAACGGCTTGATATGAGGCTTGGCCGCCACCGCATTGCCCGCCGCATCCTTTGCCGAGGCGATCAATCCCTTGGCCGCCATCTGGTTCTCCAGGTTGGTAATGTCCTGGATGGCCTGACCGTAGGTGAGCTGCGGCAATGGGAGGCCGTACTTCTTGGCCGACAGGATGATGACCGGAATGAGGTAGGCCACGATCAGCACAATGTACTGAGCCACCTGAGTCCAGGTCACGGCCTTCATGCCGCCGAGCATCGAACAGAGCAGGATGCCGATGAGGCCGACGTACACGGCCACCGTGAAGTCCATGTCGAGGAAGCGTGAGGCGATGATGCCCGTCGCGAAAATCTGCGCCGTCACGTAGGTGAACGAACAGGCCAGCAGAACGATCACGGCGAGGAAGCGAGCGAAGTTACCGCCGTAACGCTCCGAGAAGAAGTCGGGAACCGTGTAGGCGCCGAATTTTCTCAGGAAGGGAGCGATCAGGATCGCGACGAGCACATAGCCGCCGGTCCAGCCGAGAACGAAGGCGAGGCCGTCATAGCCGAGAAGGAAGAGCGTGCCGGCCATGCCGACGAACGAGGCGCCGGACATCCAGTCGGCGCCCGTGGCCATACCATTGTAGAAGGCGGGAACCGACCGCCCGGCCACGTAGTACTCACCGACCTCTTGCGTGCGCGACAAAATGCCGATGGCCGCATAAACGGCGATCGTGAGGAACACGAAGCCGTAGCCGATAATGCGGTTCGGCACGCCCATCTGCTCGAGCAGAGCCAGAAAGAGCACAAAACCGAAGAAGCCGCCGGTGTAGTAGGTGTAGATCTTCCCGAGGTTGTCGAGGAAGCCCTTGCCGCCGACGGAAGTATCCTTTGTCGTTGCCATCAAGTCCTCCCCTAGTCCTCAGCCTGGCCTTCTTCGCGGTCGATGACATCTTGCCGGTGGGCAAAGATGAACAGCATGACCACGAAAGCGATCAGCGAACCTTGAGCCGCCATGTAGAATCCCAGCGGAAAGCCGAGGAGCTTGATGGTGTTCAGACTATCGACGAAGAAATGCACTCCGAAGCTGAAGATCAGCCACAGCACGAACATCGTCCACATCAGGCCGCTGGTTCTAGACCAGTGCCGTTCTCCATTGTCTTGAGCCATCCTTCAGTCTCTCCCGTGATGGAGCGAGGGTGAGATCCCTCGTTGCTGGCTTTCTGTGACCACGATCAGAATCATGTCGCGATCGGCCACAGTAAAAATTACGTTACTGCACGCTTAAGTAGTTGGCTATGAGGCTATTTGCCGGTTTCAAGATGCCTGATTCGAGACGTTTCGTCGCAACAGTCTGTCCTGCGACGACTTGACGGATTGAAGAGACGCATTCCCCGGTGCCCTTCGCTGATCTCCCCACGCAACGCCCCGAGGCACCTTGACCCCAAGTCTCACCCCAACCTCGCATCCGCCGGGCCCGCCTCTGCCGATGCGGGAATTCGTTGCCCTCCTGGCTTGGCTCATGGCGCTGACGGCGCTTTCGATCGACATCATGCTCCCCGCGCTGCCCGACATCGGACGCAGCTTCAACATCACGACCGACAACGATCGCCAGATGGTGGTGACGGCCTATCTGGTCGGGTTGGCCGTCGGGCAACTGATCTGGGGCCATCTGTCGGACAGGGCCGGCAGGCGCCTGCCCCTGATGGTCGGGCTCGGCATCTACGTGGTCGGGAGCATCGCGGCGTTGCTCGCGCCTTCGTTTCTGCTGCTGATCGTGGCGCGTGTGTGCCAGGGCTTCGGCGGCGCGGCGGCACGCACCATCGGCACCGCGATCGTGCGCGACTCGTTCTCCGGCCGGGACATGGCCCGCACCATGTCGTTCGTGATGATGGTCTTCATCATCGTTCCAATGCTCGCGCCGAGCGTTGGCCAAGGACTGCTGCACGTCGGCAATTGGAGGTGGGGTTTCGCCGTGCTGCTGATGTCGGGCGTCGTGGCCAGCCTCTGGGTCGGGCTGCGACTGCCGGAGACGTGGCACGGGGGCAAAAGCACCGGCAGCCGCCCGCTTGGCCTCGGCGGCTCGATCATCGCCGTCCTGTCGAGCAGCCTCACCCGTGGCTACGGGCTCGCCGCCGGATTGATGTTCGGTTGTCTCGTTGCCTACATTTCGAGTGCGCAGCAGATCTTCGTTGACGTCTACGGGCTCGGAAACATGTTCCCGCTGGCGTTCGGCGCGATTGCCTCGGCGATGGCGGTGGCAGCCTTTACCAATGCCATGATGGTGAAGCGCCTTGGCATGCGCCGACTGTCGCACGCGGCGCTCGTCGCGTTCATCGTGACGAGCGTGGCGCTAGCGGCGTTGTGTCTTGCCGGACGCCCGCCGCTTTGGGCGCTGATGATCCTGCTCGGGCTCTGCTTCTATCTCTTCGCGCTGATGCAATCGAACTTCAACTCGATCGCGATGCAGCCGGTCGGGCACGTGGCGGGAATGGCGTCGTCGCTGCTCGGCGCTTTCGTGACGGGTGCGGGCGTCGTGTGCGGCACCATTATCGGCCGGGCCTTCGACGGGACGCCGTTACCGCTCGCCCTGGGCTTCGCGGCGCTCGGCATCTGTGCTTTCCTGGCCGTCCTCTGGGTCGAAGGGCCGCGCGGGTTGTTCCGCGGCGAGTAGGCCAATCACGCACGCAACCGAATGGACGAAAGGCGACACGCCATGAAAGCAGCCGTACTGGGAACGAGCGGGATCGAGGTTCGCGAGGTCGCCGCACCGAAGCCGGGGCCGGAGCAGGTGCTTGTCAAGGTTCGCGCCGCCGGTCTGAACCGGGCCGACCTGATCGTCGCCTCGGGGCGGATGCACGGGCCCTCGGGCGGGCCGGGAACCATTCTCGGCCTAGAGTGCGCCGGTGAAGTGGCCGAGGTCGGGGCGAGCGTGACTCACGTGAAACCCGGCGACCGGGTGATGACGTCGGCCGGCGCGACATACGCCGAGTATGCGGTCGCAGACATGGGCCGCGTCCACAAGATTCCAGCCAACAACATGAGCTACGAGCAGGCGGCGACGCTGCCCGTCGGGCTGCAGACGATGCACAACGCGGTGGTGACCGCCGGGCGGTTGCAGGCGGGCGAAACGGTGCTGATCCAGGGCGCGAGCTCCGGCGTGGGCCTCATCGCGCAGCAGATCGCCAAGGCGAAAGGCGCGAAGCTCGTCATCGGCTCGTCCACGAATGCGGAGCGTCGCGACAAGCTGAAAGAGCACGGCGCCGACCTGACGATCGACTCGAAGGACCCCAAGTGGCACGAGCAAGTGCTCGAGGCGACCGGGGGCAAGGGCGTCGACCTGATCGTGGACCAGATCTCAGGGTACGTCGCGAACCAGAACCTGCTGGCGACGAAGGTGCTCGGGCGGATCGTCAACGTGGGGCGTCTGGGTGGTTTCCATGGCGACTTCGATTTCGACACGCACGCGCTGCGGCGGATCGACTACATCGGCGTGACGTTCCGGACGCGGAGCGTCGAGGAGGTTCGCGAGATCAACCGACTGATGCGCGCCGACATCTGGGGCGATGTGGAGGCGGGGAAGATCGCGTTGCCGATCGACCGGACATTCCCGCTCGACCAGGCCGCCGCCGCGCTCGACCACATGAAGACCAATGCGCACTTCGGCAAAATCGTGCTGGTGATGTGAGGGGAGCGACACGAACCCTGGCGGCCGCACGCGTGTCGGGTGTGGCCGCCGCAAAATAACTCCGCCCTGACCGGCTCCTACGCTCCCCGTGCCCATCGCGCCGTCTAGTTCCTGGGCAGCGCTGCCTTTACCAGCGGATATCCTCGCTTTTCCCAATCCGCCATGTTCACAATCACCGCGACCACGTTTGTGAAACCGATGTCTTTCAACTGTTTGGCAGCCAGCGTCGCCCGCCCCCCCGTAGCGCACTGCACGTAGATTCGGCGGCCGGTATCAACCGGTGTCGGGTAGCCAAATGCACGCCATATTCTGAATTCCAGACGCCCGCGCGAAATGTTAATAGCCGCAGGCACCATGCCCGCCTTCAGTTCGTCCTCGTCTCTCACATCAATGATCGTAGCGTCTCTGGAATTCTTCACGACGTCCAGATAGTCATCCATCCCGATGGTATTTACGAGCTTACGGACCTCCATAACGTGATCATTTAAGGCGTCAGGCCAATTCTCAGCCGACATTCCAGGGCGCACGTAGACCGCCGAGTTCATGGCCAATGCGGCGAATGTTGTGACGAGGAGTCTCAAATCGATCTCCGTCCCTCGAGAGAAGCGTACGTGCCTAGCCTTCACTGCCGCTCCGTCGCTCGCGAAGCTTGGTCAAACACTCCTTTGATGGACATGACCGCGATCAAACAGATCTCGAGTGGCCTTCCATGAATGTCGGAGCTGCAGCGGCTCGTTGGGGGTCATCTGAGCCGGCCACGACTCCGCCGAACGTCGGTACTCAGCGGGACCAACCAGTCGTCGACAACCCGCGCGCTTTCGGCTATCACACGGCCTTCGCTTCCAGCCCCTCACAGGGTGAGCCTGCTTTGGCAGGCCTGCATGAGCCGACCGCATCGCCCGCTCGACGGGTGCCGCAGCCGGTTCCTCTGCTCATGATGTAAACCAAGGGCAACCAACAATGAACATCATTCAAGAGCTCGAAAAAGAGCAGATGAAGGCCGTGCTGGCCAAGCGCGGCGTTCCAGAATTCGGGCCTGGCGACACGCTCAAGGTGATGGTGCGGGTCTCGGAAGGCGCGCCGGAGCCGGTGAAGGGCAAGGCCCCCAAGGGCAAGAAGCCCGGCGACGCCGGTAAAGAAACATTCCGCCTGCAGGCCTACGAGGGTGTCTGCATCGCGCGATCCGGCCAGGGGCTCAACGAGAGCTTCACGGTGCGCAAGATTTCCTATGGCGAGGGCGTGGAGCGTGTGTTCCCGATCTACTCGCCGTTCATTGCCGAGATCGAGGTGGTACGGCGCGGCCGGGTGCGGCGCGCGAAGCTCTATTACCTGCGCGGTCGCCGCGGCAAGGCCGCGCGCATCCTGGAGCGCACGGACGCCCGCGCCCGTCGTCTCGCCGCCGCCTGGAAAGGCTTCAAGAAGCCGAAGGGCGAGGCCGACGACCTGACCAAGATCAACGGCATTTCCGCCGACCTCGCTGGGCGACTGTTGCAGCTCGGTTGCATCAAGTACGAGCAGATCGCGAATTTCTCGGATGACGACATCGCCAACGTCGACGAGGCGCTCAAGCTGGAAGGCGCCATCGAGAAGGGCGACTGGGTCGCGCAGGCCCAGCGCCTGATGGCCGAGACGACCGTGAGCGAGGCAACCGGCGAAGCCGCAGCCGGCTGACGTATTGCATTCGGCAATCGCACAAGAGCGCTCGACCTCAGGCCGGGCGCTTTTGCTTTTTTACAACCGCAGCGATTGCCCGATTGGGCTTTTCGACTACATTCGTCTCGAACCCCCAGGGCAGAACGATCGGCGTCTCCTCATGTCGAACCTCGACTACACTCGCACCGTCCAGCAGAGAGAGAAGGAGGGCAAGGTTCGGCTGCACGGACCGGACGCCTTCGCCGGCATGCGCAAAGCGGGGCAAATGGCGGCTTCAGCGCTCGATCTGCTGACCAAGTACGTGGTGCCCGGGGTGACGACTGAGCGCCTCGATGACCTCATTTTCGAATTTGCCATGGATCACGGCGCGCTGCCGGCGACGCTCAACTATCGTGGCTTCACGCACTCGATCTGCACCTCCGTCAATCATGTCGTATGCCACGGCATTCCGGGCCCCAAGCCGCTGCGGGAAGGCGACATCGTCAATATCGACGTGACGCTGATCGTCGATGGCTGGCACGGCGATACCAGCCGAATGTATACGGTCGGCGCCGTCTCGCGGCGCGCGGAGCGGCTGATCGACGTGACGTTCGAGGCGCTTCACCGGGGCATCGCGGCGGTCAAGCCCGGCCACACGACAGGGCATATCGGTCACGCAATCCAAACCTTCGCCGAGGCCGAGCGGTGCAGCGTCGTACGCGACTTCTGCGGACACGGCCTCGGCCAGTTGTTCCACGACCGACCGAACATCCTCCACTACGGCGAGCCCGGCGAGGGTGTCGTGCTGCAGCCGGGCATGCTGTTCACGATCGAGCCGATGATCAATCTCGGCAAGGCAGCGGTGAAGATCCTCCCGGATGGCTGGACCGCAGTGACGCGTGACCGCGAGCTGTCCGCGCAGTTCGAGCATACGGTGGGCGTGACCGTCGACGGCTGCGAAGTCTTCACCTATTCGCCCGCCGGTCTGCACCGGCCTCCCTACGGACAGCTTCACTCCTGAGGCACAGCGCATGGGGGGACGGGGCGGCTCGCGAAGCGAGGGCAAGGATCGCGGGCGCGAGGATCAGCCTGCGCAAGGGAGCTTCCTTGAGCAGGCGGTCACGCAGCCTGAGCCTGACGACCGAAGCGGGCATCGGGCACGGCTCAGGCATCGTTTTCGCTCCGCCGGCGCGGACGCGGTCGCCGACTACGAACTGATCGAGATGATCCTGTTTCGGGTCTTCCCAAGGGGCGATACCAAGCCGATCGCCAAGCGCCTGCTCGCACGCTTCGGTTCGTTCGCGGACGTCATCAACGCACCACCCGAGCGGCTGAGAGAGGTGGAAGGGGTCGGTGAACGGGCCGTCGACGAGTTGAAGCTGATCCGCGCGGCGACCCTCAGGCTCATGCAGGGGGAGATCAAGGGCCGCAAGGTGCTCGGCTCGTGGAATGCCGTGCTGGAGTACTGCCGCGCCGCGCAAGGGTTCGATGATCGTGAGCGGTTCCGCATCCTGTTTCTGGACAAGAAGAACCAACTCATCGCCGACGAGGTGCAGCAGGAAGGCACCGTCGACCACACGCCCGTCTACGTGCGCGAGGTGGTAAAGCGCGCACTGGAGCTTTCGGCGACCGCGCTGATCCTGGTGCACAACCATCCATCGGGCGACCCGACGCCGTCACGCGCAGACGTCGACATGACGCGGATGATCGTCGAGGCCGCCAAGCCGCTCGGCGTCGCCATTCACGACCACATCATCGTCGGACGAGCCGGGCACGTCAGCCTCAAGGGACTGAAGCTGATGTGACCGACGATCGGTCAGCCCGACTGACCTCACATGCGGCCGGTACGGACATCCTCCTCGGGATTGGCGCCGATTTTGTGAATGGCGAGGTCCGCACCGATGCGCTCATCGTCCGGGGACAGGCGGAAGGTGAAGAGGAAGTCCACCACCGTGTAGATAATGAAGCCCGTCAGCAATCCGGCGCCTGCACCGAGCAGGCTGCCGACGAGCTGTGTCATGAAGCTGACGCCGCCGAGGCCCCCCAGCGCCTTCAAGCCGAAGATGCCGCAAGCGACGCCGCCCCAGAGGCCGCACAGGCCATGCAGGGGCCACACGCCGAGCACGTCGTCGAGTTTCCAGGTGTTGGTCATGACCTGGAACATCTGGACGAAGATGAACCCGGCCACACCGCCGACCACGAGGGCGCCGATCGGGTGCATGATGTCCGAGCCGGCGCAGACTGCGACCAAGCCCGCGAGTGCACCGTTGTGCACAAATCCCGGGTCATTTCGGCCGACAAGGAGCGCGACCAGGATACCGCCGCACATGGCCATCAGCGAGTTCATGGCGACCAATCCTGTCACCGCCTTAAGAGACTGCGCGCTCATGACATTGAAGCCGAACCAACCGATGCAGAGCAGCCACGACCCCATGGCGAGCCAAGGGATCGACGACGGCGGCGTGGCCACCGATCGACCCTTCGAATACCGCCCGTTGCGCGCGCCGAGCCGCCACACCGCCGCGAGTGCGATCCAGCCGCCGAAGGCATGGACGACGATGGAGCCCGCGAAGTCCTTCAATTCGGCGCCGAACGTCGCCGCGAAGAACGACTGGAGACCAAGGTTCTTGTTCCAGACCAGTCCTTCGAAGAACGGGTAGAAGAGCCCGACGATCAGGCCGGTCGCAACGCACTGCGGCAGGAAGCGCGCCCGCTCGGCGATACCGCCGGAGACGATCGCCGGGACCGCGGCCGCGAACGTAGCCAGGAAGAAGAATTTGACCAGCGATAAGCCTTGTGCGTCGAAGCCCTTGGCGCCGCCAGTGAGGCCCTCCGCGCTGACCAGGAACGAAATTCCGTAGGCGATCGAATAGCCGACGAAGAAGTAAGCAACGGTCGATATCGCGAAGTCGACGAGGATTTTTACGAGAGCATTGACCTGGTTCTTGTGGCGGACGGTGCCGACTTCGAGAAATGCGAACCCGCCATGCATGGCGAAGACGAGGATCGCGCCAATCAGAAGGAAAAAGACATCCGAGCTGTTCTGCAATTGCTCCATAGTGCGACGTTCCCCCGTGACGGATTGTTATGCGGTCGCACCGCTCCAACAGCGCACGACGTGCCGAGTTTGCATGCATTTTGCCCAGCCACAGTGCGATATGATCAATTTTCGTGCCAACTTGAGACAAACGGAGACAATCCATTTGTTTCAATGCTGTACGACTAGGCGGCGCCGTGAGCCGCAGACATCTGCGATGACTTATCAGTCAAGCAGGGCGCCTGTTTGCCTGTTTTTTGGTCGACACTTCGGCTGTTCTTGGGAACTGGAGCCCTACCGCACCCGGCGCGGGTTCATGTAGAGGTCGCTCTCCTGGCGCTGGAGCTTCGGCACGTGCTTGCCGTGCATAACGTCGTAATAGAGGTTCTTGACGTGCCGCCGGGCGCTTCGATTGAAAGGTAGCATGCCGCAAAACATCTGCAGCACCATGACCAGGCGTGCGCTGGCGTATTCGGTGCGGATGGCGCAGTTCCAATAGCCTGTCAGCGTGAAAAGGCGACCCGAGATACGCGCAACCAGGTTATCACGCTCGTCGAAAAGCGCGTAGTCACCACCCAGGTTGATGAGAGCGCGGCGCAGGCGATAAAAGCGCGGTTGGCCTTCGTCCATCAGGAAGAACGCATAGTTCTCGGGCAGCAGCGGCCACTTGTTGGCTGAGCGCTCGAGATGCACGACATACTCGTGATCGCCGATATTCATGGCGTAGGAGACGACCGGCTCGCCGCGGGCGCCGAGAGTTTGCTGCAGCGAGCGGGCAATCATCAGGTCCATGGAGGCGCGCCAGTTCAGGCTCTCGTTGAAGAGCTTCATGACGAGGCGGCGCTCCATGCCAGCGCTCTTCTGCCAGAGTTCCTGGCGATAGCCGATCAAACCGGTCCGCTCGCCGTTCTCGATGACCTCGGCATAGATGTCCATGTCCGAGGTGAACTGGCGCGACTTGGCCTTGTTGCGGCTGTGGCGATAGATGCCGAACTCGACAGTGTTTAAATCCGTGAGCCAAACGTTGACCTCGAACTCGTGCCAAGCCTTGCCGGCCTTCACTTGACGCGAGGCGCGGTTGTGCCTGGGGCCCTTGGCGTCGACGCCGGCCCGCTCGAGGACCTCATTGCGTGCCTCGCTGGCGGCTTCCGCGGCCGCGGCGTCAGCTTCGCGCTGGATCGTGTCGGGCTTTCCGCTGCCATCGGCCATGGTGGTCTCCGTTCTCGAGCAGCGTCGGACGCAATACGAGACGGGGGACGCCTGGCGCGATGCTCGCGCCGAATCAATCGCGCAACTTTAGCAGCGTTGGTGGCGGAAATCGGGACGGGGCTGTGGACAGTGCGCTTGCTCAGCCGCGATGGCCGAATATCGCCGAGCCTACGCGGACGTGAGTGGCGCCGAGGTTCACGGCGGTCGCGTAGTCGGCGCTCATGCCCATCGACAGCTTTTCGAGGCCCAGTTCCTTGGCCAACTTGGCGAGCAGCGCGAAATGCAGCGCGGGCTCCTCGTCCTGGGGCGGGATGCACATCAGGCCGATGACGGGGAGCTTCAGCTCGTCGCGCGCAAGCCGAACCAGCTCGGCGGCATCGCGGGGGAGAGCGCCGGCCTTCTGCGGCTCCTCGCCGGTGTTGACCTCGACGAACAGCGACGGTCGGCGGCCGACTTTCTGCATCTCGGCGGCGAGCGTGTGCGCGATCTTCGGGCGATCGACCGTATGGATGCAATCGAACAGCTCGACCGCCTCGCGGGCCTTGTTCGACTGGAGAGGGCCGATCAAGTGGACCTCGGCGTCGGGGAATTCCGACTTCAAGAGCGGCCACTTGGCCTTCGCCTCCTGCACGCGGTTCTCACCGAAGACGCGCTGACCGGTCTGGAGAACCGGACGAATGTGCTCCACGTCGAAGGTCTTGGAGACGGCGACGAGGGTGACCGATGCCGGATCGCGGCCTGCTTCGCGGGCAGCGGCGACAATATGCGCACGCACGGTCGCGAGGCGTTGGGCGGCGGTGGCTGTGTCGAGAACGACGGCTTGGGTCACGGCTCACTCGATCGGTTAGGCGCGCTGGACGACGCAACATGCGCTCTTGCGCGCATTCTTGGCAATGACGCGGCGCAATCGCGATCGTCGCGCCTCGTCAAAGGGAGCGGAAGCAGATTCGTCAGCATTCGCTGCTCAGTCCATCTCCGGCGTGATGACATTCTGCGGCTTGTTGGATAGCAGCGCGGCGCGGATCGTCTCGGCGGCTTTGACGCGGGTGTCGTGCTCGGCCTGGGGCGAGTAGTAGGCCGCGTGCGGGGTGATGACGAGACGGCCCGTAAGCCACGGCTCGCGGGCGCGATAGGTAGCGAGAAGTCGCGGGATCGGCTCCACCGGCGGCTCGACCGGCACGACATCGAGGCCGGCGGCCGCGAGGTGGCCGCCTTTCAGGGCGTCGTAGACGGCGTCGATATCGACGATGGGGCCGCGTGCCGTGTTCACGAGGACGGCGCTCGGCTTCAGGCGAGCCAGCTCGGCGGCGCCGATAAGACCGCGTGTCTCGCGGGTGAGGGGCGTGTGAATCGACAGGACGTCGGTTTCGGACAGCAGGGCCTCGAGCGTTCGCGTGCGTCCGACGCCGATCGCCAGCTCAGACCCGTTCGGCAGGTGCGGATCGTAGAACATGACGCGGAAGCCCAGCGCCTTGGCGCGCAACGCTGCCGCGGTTCCGATGCGGCCGAGACCGACGATGCCGAAGGTCTGCACGCCGAGACGGCGGACGAGACCGCCCGTGGTCAGTGGACGCCATGGGCCGATTTCGCTGCCACGCTGCGTATCGTGATAGTGGAGGATGCCGCGACGCAACGTGAGCGCCAGGGTGATGGCATGGTCGGCAACCTCGGACGTTCCATAGTCGGGGACGTTGCAGACGATCACATTGCGTTCGGCAGCCGCGGCACGATCGATACGGTCGTAGCCGACGCCCATGCGCACGATGCACTTCAGGTTGGGCAGGCGGGCGATATCCTCGCGGCCGACGAAGAAGCGCAGAATCATGAGGCCGTCGACCTTGGCGCAATCCTCGGGCGAGAGGTCGGCGAGCGAATTTACGGCGCGACGCATGATGGTGATGCCGTCACCGAAGACTTCGCGCTCGATGCTGTCGTCGGGGTAGCGGTCTTCGGGGTAGAGCACGGTCGGCATCTGGGGCTCCGGGGTGGTGGGATGTCTCTGAGCCAGACGATGGCATGGTGCCTGCGTGTGGTCCACGGTTGTCGCCCGCGATTGGCCGTGGCAGCCTTCCGCCACGCCCGCCGAGGAGCCACGCCATGTCCAAGCCCCGACTCGAAGAGCTTTACGACGACCTGCCGATCGTCGATGCGCACCATCACTTGTGGGACCTCGCGGGTGATCTCACCTACCCGTGGCATACGAATACCGAGCACAGTTACATGGGCGATAACTCGGCTTTGCGGCGCACGTACATGCCGCCCGAGTTCCGGCGCGACTCGGCGCTGCACAACGTCATTGCGACGGTGCACATCGAGGCCGAGTGCGACCGCAGCAGGCAGGTTCGCGAGACCGAGTGGCTGACGAAGGTGGCCGCGGAATTCGGAATGCCGAATGCGATCGTAGCGCATGCGTGGATCGACGAGCCGAGCAGCGAGGAGATCCTGCTCGCCCACAAGCAATTCCCGCTGGTGCGCGGCATTCGGACAAAGCCGATCATCTCCAAGGGGCCTGGCGACAGCGTGCGCGGACAGCCGCGCAGCATGCAGGACCCGAAGTGGCGGAAGGGCATCGGGCTCCTTGCGAAGCACGATCTCTCCTGGGATCTGCGCGTGACGTGGTGGCATCTCGAGGAAGCGGCGGACGTAGTGCGCGAGCACCCCGATTTGCGCGTCGTGCTCAATCACACTGGCTATCCGCTGGACCGGTCGCCGGAGGCGTTGAAGGTGTGGCGGCGTGGCATGGAGGCGCTGGCAGCGCTACCAAACAACGTGCATTGCAAGATCTCGGGCCTGACCGTGCTCGGCGAACCGTGGACGCTTCAGGCGAACAAGCCGATCATTCGCGACGCGATTTCCATTTTCGGCGCCGACCGCTGCATGTTCGCATCGAATTTCCCGGTCGATGGGCTCAAGGGATCGTGGGACTATCTCTATTCCTGCTTCAAGGCCGCGGTGTCCGACATGCCCCTCGCCGACCGCCGGAAGATGTTCGCGGAGAATGCGCTCAGGTTTTATGGGATCAAGGTGTGAGGGCGAGTGGGGGGGGGGGGACGTGGCATCCTTGCCCCGGGGCGAGTCCGGGCCAGACATGGCGTCGGGAATGCGAAGATTGCGGAGGTTGGCCAGCGGCCGGACCCGACCTGACGTAAGCGGAGCACCAAGCAGAAGTGCGCTGGAAACCCACCGTAGGGTGTCGCCAAACTCACAACGTTCGTGGCAGCTGATGAGGGGATCACCGACCGGTTGGGAGTTCTCACCCTTGTTTCGTTCAGCTCATCAGGAGCCGCTCCAAGCGGCGCTGCCAGTACTCGGCTTCGGAGCGATTCTCGTAACAACCTAATGCCAGCGGCAAGTTGCCAGTCCACTCCATCCGAACTTCGTAAAGATCGCCGTCCATTTCACGTTCTATACACTTGATGACGGGCTGTTGCAGTGCGTCGAAGTTGGTGTCTATCGACCGCAACAGCCAAAGCCTGCCGCGCACACTGCCGTGTACACGCCTCTTTTCCGCATCAAACCGGAGATACTGCGGCTGAACCCCCGCATAGGCGATCAGCCCCGCAATTGAGCTGAATCCAGCGAAAGCCAGCAACGTCAAAAGGCCCGCCACCTTGCCGCCATGCCAAGGCCAACTCCAAACCTCGGGGAGGAAAGCCGCCGTGGCAAACAGAAATCCGGCACTGAATAATGCGATAATGACACTGAACAACGGCTCGGAACCTTCCAGGTAAACGATACCTTTCTGATCCTCGGAGAAGTATTCGGGCAGGTTGGTTTTCATGAGCGGTTAACCCGACTATTAGCTCAGACGAACTGGCAGGCGTGGCGACCCAATTCGGAGCTGTGGCCGCAATTCGCCGGGCATAACAGAGGCTTGAGTTAATGCGGACTAGATCGAGCGTCGACCTGATCGCCTGACAGCAGCGTACGTGAGCTTTATCAATGGAGTACGAACACGCAATCGGTTCGCTTCTGAGAAAAGCGACCGTGGCATTGGATGAGGAGAACACTGTCTCTACGGGTCACGTGCACGCATCACAGGCTGCACGGCCTCGGCAGAACCACCCCCCCGTTTGCGGACATGATCCGCCTACGGCATGTGCGCGGCACGTCGCGTCGCCCCACAGCCGCGCCTGCCTAAGCAGCGCCTTCGCTCCCGCCCTCAATTCACCCCCACCGCCTTGCTCAGCGTTGTCGGCAGTGATGACGAGGTCGGCGATGGCGTCCTGGTCGGTGGGGTGAAGGGGTCGTGGGACTATCTCTATTCCTGCTTCAAGGCGAGGGTGGCCGACCGCCGGAAGATATTCGCGGAGAATGCTTTGAGGTTTATTGGATCAAGGTGTGACGGCTCTTCCGAGCCCGGGAGTCGGTCAAGCAAAACCGGCTTTCGTCGGGATTCCCATCTTCTTGAGCGCCGCGACGACCGGGCATAAGCCGGTGAACGATGCCTGGATAAGATGGACGCCCATCACGCCGGTGAGCCACAGCCAGTTCTTCGAGTGGTAGACAGCCAGCAGCGTGCTAGCCAGCACGACGATGCCGACCACCAACAAAATCGTTCTCTCAACTGTCATGATCGCTCCTCCTTCGGAAACCTCTCAGCCGCGGAACGCCCCGGCGGATACGTTCATTGGCTGCCTCCCGACTCTCAGTCGATAGAGAGGGACGGAGATCCCTTAGCGAACGATCTGACCCAATATTGCAAAGCTTCGAAAATACCCGCAATAACTCGACCTCCGTCCCCCATTCAGTGTCAGGCATCAGGCCGTAGTTCGCGCCTCCTAGGCTGAAGGCCGCGAATTTCAGGCCCTTGTCTCTTGTCGGGACACACGCGTGCAACACCAGCCATTCAACGCTGATAATTCCGACCGGGGAACTATTCTTTGGCTATGAAATGATAGCCCAGGGTTATCATTGCGCCGGACTAAGATAGCCGGAGGCTGCAGCAAGCGAGGCACCCATGGAGATGGCGCAGATCAAGTACGTCCTGGCTGCGGCAAGAGTGCTGAATTTCACGAAGGCTGCACAGGACTGCAACGTCTCTCAGCCGGCTCTCACCAAAGGGATCAAAGCGCTCGAGGAGGAACTCGGCGGGCTAATCTTTCATCGAGAAGGTAAGCGCATCCTGGTCAGCGAATTCGGCCGATCGATGCTTACGCGACTCCAGCGCGTCTTTGACGAGGCCGAGGCGGCACGAGCACTCGCGAACAACTACCGCCTATTGAAGCGGACTCCGGTCCGCCTGGGCGTCATGTCGACGATCGGCTACGGGCGGCTGGCCAGGTTCATCGGCAAGGTGGAGAAAGCTCACGAGGGACTGGAACTGTCCGTGAGCGAGCTGCGTCTGCCGGAGCTGACGCAAAAGCTCGACGCCGGAGATATCGATCTGGCGATACTCAATCCGACGCCTGGGCTCGACACCAAATACCGCATCTCGAAGCTCTACGACGAGGCTTACGTCGTCGCTCTGCCGCCGGGCCATCGCTTTTCCGAGAAAAGTACCATTTCGTTGGCGGACCTCGCTGGCGAAGCCTACGTCGACAGACTCGCCTGCGAAATGCGGGAGGCGGTCATGGCTGCGTGCTCTGACAAGAAGGTCGAACTCTATGCGCGCTTTCGATCCGAACGAGAGGACTGGGTGCAGGCCATGGTGAGGGAAGGTATCGGTTTTGCTTTCGTCCCAGAGCATAACGTCACTGTGCAAGGACTCGTGCAGCGGCCCCTGGTCGATCCAAAAGTTTCGCGGACGGTCGCTCTTGCATCTGTGATCGGCCGCCAATTCGGTTCCGGTGTCAGGGCGTTCGTGCAGGCAGCCCACGCTTATCCATGGCAGGAGTAGTGTTTAACCACTGCCACCACTAGTTCACCCCCACCGCCTTGCTCAGCGTCGCCCCGATCTCGGCGTTGATGACGAGGTCGGCGATGTCGTCCTGGTCAGTCGGCTCTCGGTTGACGATGACGTACTTGGCGCCGAGGCGCTTGGCCATGACGGGGAAGCCGGCAGCGGGGTAGACCACCAGCGACGAGCCGATGGTGATCATCAGGTCGGCCTCGAGGGTGGCCTCGTGGGCGCGCTCCATGGCGTCCTCGGGCATAGCCTGGCCGAACGAAATGGTAGCCGTCTTCAGCATGCCGCCGCAGGCCATGCACTTCGGCAGCGTCTCGTTGTCGTCGAAGATCTGCTTGACCCAATCGAGCTCGTGGCGGCGTTTGCAGTCGAGGCAGGCGACGTAAGTGGAGTTGCCGTGCAGCTCGATGACCTTGTCGTCGGGAATGCCCGAGGCCTGATGCAACCCGTCTATGTTCTGGGTGATAACGGCGAGCATCTTGCCCTCGTCGACGAGGCGCGCGAGGGCGCGGTGGCCGGCGTTGGGCTCGGCCTTGCGCATTGTCTCGTCGGTTGCGAACTTGCGGCGCCAGCTCTCGCGGCGCATTTCCTCGGAGGCGAGGAAGTCCTGGAACTCGATGGGCCGGTATTTGGTCCAGATGCCACCCGGCGAGCGGAAATCGGGGATGCCGCTCTCGGTCGAGATGCCGGCGCCGGTGAAGGCGACGATGCGGCGGGCACCGGCGATCATTCGTTTCAGCTCATCGACCTCGGACATGGGGGCTCCGTCAGGCTGGCAAGTGCCGTTTCGGGTGTGCGCAGACCTCCGATTCACGTGGAACACGGGCAACTGCTCCGAGATCCGCTCGTCGATCCGACATGATTCTCATTTTTCACGGTATCTCGAGTCAACGGATTCCATCAGGGTCATGGGCTTCGGCTCATGGCGCCCACCTTGACCGGCACCCCTATTCGGCCGCATTACGGCGCCAAATCACTGGATCGACACGGGAACGCCCCATGGCAACCGAACGCTACAACGCGCCTGAGCGCGAGCAGCACTGGCAGAAGGTGTGGGAGGAGCAAGAAACCTTCCGTACCGCGACCGATACGTCGCGGCCGAAGTGCTATGTGCTCGAGATGTTCCCCTATCCGTCCGGTCGCATCCACATGGGGCACGTGCGGAACTACACGATGGGCGATGTGCTGGCGCGGTTCAAGCGGGCGCAAGGCTTCAACGTGCTGCATCCCATGGGCTGGGACGCGTTCGGCATGCCGGCCGAGAACGCCGCCATGGAGCGCAAGACGCATCCGGCGAAATGGACCTACGAAAACATCGCCGCGATGAAGGGACAGCTCAAGAGCATGGGGCTGTCGCTGGATTGGTCGCGCGAGGTCGCGACGTGCGATCCGTCCTACTACGTACATCAGCAGCGCATCTTCCTCGACATGCTGGCGAAGGACCTCGCCTACCGGCGCAAGGCGAAGGTGAATTGGGATCCGGTGGACCAGACCGTGCTCGCCAACGAGCAGGTGATCGATGGGCGCGGCTGGCGCTCCGGCGCCCTTGTCGAGCAGCGCGACCTCGCGCAATGGGCGTTCCGGATCACACATTATACACAAGACCTGCTGGAAGCTCTCGGGACGCTGGAGAAGTGGCCCGAGAAAGTGCGCCTGATGCAGGAGAACTGGATCGGGCGATCCGAGGGCCTGATGATGCGGTGGCGGCTCGCTGCGGGAACCGCACCCGCCGGACATTCCGAACTGGAGATCTTCACGACGCGCCCGGACACGTTGTTCGGTGCCTCGTTCATGGCGATCGCGCCGGACCACCCACTGGCGAAAGCGGCAGCCGAGAAGAACGCGAAGCTCGCCGCTTTCTGCGAGGAATGCCGGCGCATGGGTACGTCGGTCGCCGAGATCGAAAGCGCGGAGAAGATGGGCTTCGACACGGGCATCAAGGCGGCGCATCCGTTCGATCCCAACTGGCAGGTGCCGGTCTTTGTGGCGAACTTCATCCTGATGGACTACGGCACGGGCGCGATTTTCGGCTGCCCCGCACATGATCAGCGCGACATCGAGTTCGCAAAGAAATATGGCCTGCCGATCATCCCGGTCGTGGCGCCAAAAGCCGAGCCGCGGCGGGGCGAGGCAATCGCCAAGATCCACGAAGGCGTGGCGTTCCTCGACGACGGCGAGATGATCAACTCGAAGTTCCTCGATGGATTGAGCCCTACGGCTGCGTTCGACGCGGTGGCGACGCGGCTCGAAGGGGAGAAGCTCGGCGGCAAGCCCGTTGCCGAGCGCAAGGTCAATTATCGGCTCCGTGACTGGGGCATCTCTCGCCAGCGCTACTGGGGCTGTCCGATCCCGGTCGTGCACTGCGGCGATTGCGGAATCGTGCCGGTGCCTCGCGAGCAGCTACCGGTCGTGCTGCCGGACGATGCGAGCTTTGATCTGCCCGGCAATCCGCTGGACCGGCACCCGACCTGGAAGCATGTCGATTGTCCGAAGTGCGGAAAGGCCGCGACCCGCGAGACGGACACGATGGACACGTTCGTCGATTCATCGTGGTATTTCGCGCGCTTCACGGCGCCGGATGCGGCTACGCCGACCGATCGCGCGGCGCTCGACTACTGGATGCCCGTCGACCAGTACATCGGTGGCATCGAGCATGCGATCCTGCATCTGCTCTATTCGCGATTCTTCTACCGTGCGATGGGCGAGACGGGCCACGGCGGCTCCACCAATCTGCGCGAGCCGTTCGCGGCGCTGTTTACGCAAGGCATGGTCGTGCACGAGACCTATCGCCGGGCCGGAATCGAGCCACCGCAGTGGTTGCTGCCCACCGAGGTGGACATCAAGGGCGATGGCGACAAGCGCCAGGCGACCGAGTTGGCGACGGGAAAGCCGGCGGTGATCGGCTCGATCGAGAAGATGTCGAAGTCGAAGAAGAACCTCGTGGACCCCGACGACATCATTGCGAACTTCGGCGCCGATTGCGCGCGCTGGTTCATGCTTTCGGACAGCCCACCCGAGCGCGACGTGATCTGGACGGAAGCTGGCGTGTCGAGCGCCGGGCGCTTCATGCAGCGCGTGTGGCGTCTCGTCGACCAGACGACCGAGAAGGCTGTCGCGAAAGATGCGATGAAGCCGGGCAAATTCGGACCCGAAGCGATGGCTCTCCGGCGTGCGGCACACAAAGCGCTTGATCAGGTGGCGCGCAACATCGAGGCGCTACGCTTCAACGTGGCCGTTGCGCAGTTGTATGAGCTATCCAATGCGCTGTCCGAGTCGTTCGGCAAATCGGGAGACGGGCTTGCCTGGGCCCAGCGCGAGGCTACCGAGTTGCTGGTGCAAATGCTCGGTCCGATGATGCCGCATCTGGGCGAGGAGTGCTGGACGCGACTTGGATACAACACCCTTCTGGCAGAAGCGCCCTGGCCCAAGTTGGAGGCCGCCCTGCTCGTTGACGATACTGTCGTCATTGCCGTACAGGTCAATGGTAAACGCCGGGATGAGCTGACCGTCAGCCGCACCGCCGGCAATGGCGAAGTGGAAGCCGCTGCGATGAGGCTGGACTCGGTGGTGAGAGCCCTCGAAGGGCGAACGCCGAAGAAGGTGATCGTGGTGCCGCAGAGGATCGTCAATGTGGTCGTGTGACCCGCGTGCCGCTCTGGACCGTTACCCGTTCGCCCGGGTGGTTGGGCGCGTGGCTGTGGCCCTCACCCTCGTTTCGCTTGCAGGCTGCGCCGGGGGCGATGGCTTTCGGCCTATGTATGCGCCCGACGCAACTGGCGCGAGCGTGCAATACCGGATGGCGAAGGTCGATGTGGCGCCTATTCCCAGCCGTGTCGGTCAACGCGTCCGCAACGAGCTGATATTCCAGAAGACCGGTGGCGGCGAGGCAGAGAGCCCGGAGTATCGACTCGACATCACGATCCGCGAGGCGCTGGCTTCGACTCTCGTAAAGAACACTGGCGAGGCGCTCAGCCAGATCTACACGCTGGATGCCAACTTCAAGCTCATCCGACTCAGCGACAAGCAGGTGGTGCTCCAGGGAGCGAGCCACGGCAGAGCCGGTTTCGAGCGATTCCAGCAGATCTACTCCAACGTGCGCGCTCGCGAAGATGCCGAGAACCGCGCAGCTCGTACCGTGGCGGACGACATCAAGACGCGATTGGCGGCCGTGCTTTCGAGCAGCAAGATCTGATCCGCCGTCACCGGGTATCGCCAAGACGATCATTCTAGGGCACGACTGCGGTTCGACGCGCGTGCTCGATCGGCAAGAGCGCGGCGTCACCTGCAGGGTCCCCGTCATGGTCGCCATCTCCGGTGCTCAGGTCACCAGCTTCCTCGCCAAGCCGGACCCCAAGATCAGGGCCGTCCTGCTCTATGGGCCGGATGCAGGGCTCGTCAGCGAGCGCGCGCAGAAACTGGCGGCTCTGCTTGCTGCGCGTGATACGCCCGCCGGTGAGATCGTACGGATCGACGACAGCGACCTCGATGGCAATCCCGAGCGGCTCAGCCTGGAACTGCTCACCGTGCCGATGTTCGGCGGCGCGAAGATTGTGCGCACGAGTACGGGTCGCCGTGTGAACACTGCCTCTCTACAGCCGCTGGTCGAGGGAGGCAGCCTTGCCGGAGTGCTTATCGTGGAGGCCGGTGCACTCCGGAAAGACGACAAGCTGAAGGCCCTCTTCGAGAAGAGCCCAATTGCCGGTGCGGTCGTCTGTTATCCGGATGAGGGCGCCTCGCTCGACGGGTTGGTCAGCGACGTGCTCAAGGCCGCGAACCTCACCATAGCGCCCGAGGCCCGGCAAGAGCTGGTTGCGCGACTCGGCGCAGACAGGGTCCTGTCACGCGCAGAAATCGAGAAGCTGGCGCTCTATACGCATGGTGCGACGCGAATAGAGCTCGCGGACGTGGAGGCCATCGTCGGGGATGCCTCGGACCTGACCATCGATCTAGCCGTCATGGCGGCGGCATCAGGCGATCTGTCGCGAGCGCTGGCCGAGTGCGACCGGGCCGTCGCGAGCGGTGAGAGCCCGCAATCGGTGATCCTGGCGGCAGAGCGGCACTTTCACAGGTTGCATAAACTCCGAGCAGGCGTCGACGCGGGTCGTCCCCTCGACGAGCTGACTCGCTTCATGCGACCGCCGCTGCCGCAGAAAGTCAAATTCGAGCTGGAGCGCCAAGCGCGGACCTGGACGACGCAACGGGCGGCATCCGCGATCGGGCGCATTGCCGAAGCCGTGCGGCAGGCGCGGACCACGGGCGCGGACGAAGCCGCGGTCGCCGAGAGGCTGATGATGGAGATCGCCAGGCTTGCGCGCTCCGGGGGAGCCGTGCGCCGCACTGGTTAGAATGGTGGATTGAATCAAACGGCCGTTTTTTCTTCTGGACAACCGCACCAAGCGGATCGCGGCGCTGTTGGCCTGATCATCAGGACTCAAACCCCTCATAGGGGTGCCGGGAGCCCGTATTTGCGGGCTCAACGGGGTGCGTGAACTCATTCCTCATTGTTCTGATCTTTTGTTTATCGCGCGTTTGTTTTCCACACGGGGTGCCCGATCCGAGTCTTGAAGCGCCGCGATCATCTCGGTCTATGTGAGGTGTAGGTGCAGATGTGAGTCGCTCCTGGAGTCTCGGTTCGGAGACGAGGGGGTCGCATGTCGACTGGGGGATGACGTGAACAACAAACTCATCGCTGTCTTTCTGGCGGCTGGGCTGATGTGTCTCGTGGGCAGTGCTCAAGCCTACGAACCGGGTCGGCGGGACTGGGCGACCCGGGCTTTCCAGGGCCAGTACGAACCTAACGAGAAGATCCACCGGCGCTATCGGCCAGCCACCGTCAAGCACCGGCATAAACCTCGGCACCGTGTTGCGTCTCGGCCGCCGCAGGTCAGGGCCTGGGCGAAGAGACACCACCCGCACACGCCGATTCCCGACAGGTCTGGAAACGTCAGACGCGATGCGACCGGCGACGTGCAGTGCTGGCCGCACGTCGAGGCCTGGAGCGTGGAGGCCAACACGGAAGACGGGGCATGGCGCGATGCTCAAAGGAACTGGGAGAACCAGGTGCGCGCAATGTACGGCGAGCGCTTCATGGACATCGCCCATGCGAAAGAGGGCGGCGAGCGGCAGTGCTGGGTCAGTAGTGGGAATCAATCCGTCGCGGGTCGCGTCGCAGAGACGGTGGGCCGCGTCGTCGGTGGAGACTCGGTCGATGGGCGCAAGCACCGCTGTCGCGTCATGCTGCGGCCCTGTCAGGCCCCCAAGGACTTCAATCCTCAGACCAAGGCCGACCGCTAGTAAGATGAGCGGTCGTCATCGACGAGGCGGGACCGATCAGGTGGAAGCGTTCGGTCCGGGACACCGCTGCGGCTTGTCTGGCCTGTGCCTCACCCTATAGTGCCCGCCGGATAACGAGGGACACACCCATGGCGGACACCACCTACGACGTCGTCGGCATCGGCAATGCGATCGTCGACATCATCGGACGCTGCAGCGATGCGTTCCTGACGGAGCATGGCGCCACCAAGGGCCACATGCGGTTGGTCGATGCTGAAACAGTGGTTTCGCTCTACAAGGCCATGGGACCGGCGATCGAAATCTCGGGTGGGTCGGCGGCGAACACGATGGCCGGTATTGCGTCGTTTGGCGGGAAGGCCGGCTTCATAGGCAAAGTGGCCGACGACGAACTCGGCCGCATCTTCGGCCACGACATCCGAGCGGTCGGCGTGACATTTCGGACGCCGCCGACGGCTGGCGGGAACCCAACCGCTCGCTCTCTCATCCTGGTCACGCCGGACGGCGAGCGGACCATGAACACATTCCTCGGCGTCAGCCCGGAGCTTGATCACGGCGAGGTCGACGCGAACCTAGTGACGGCGGCAAAGGTGGTCTACCTCGAGGGCTATCTGTTCGACCGCCCGGAGGCGAAGGCTGCGTTCCGGCAGGCCGCGAAGCTCGCCAAGGGAGCGGGGCGCAAGGTGGCGCTAACACTCTCGGACTCGTTCTGCGTCGAGCGGCACCGGGCGGAGTTCCTCGACCTGATCCGCGGAGACGTCGACATTCTATTCGCCAACGAGTCCGAGATCACAGCGCTTTACCGGGTCGCAAGCTTCGACGAGGCCGCACGGCTGGCGCGTGTCGATAGCGAACTTGCCATTCTTACCCGCAGCGCCAAGGGTTCATTGATCCTGTCCGGGGAGAAGGCCGTTTCGGTGGCACCCGAGCCGGTGGCGCGGGTCGTCGATACGACTGGGGCGGGAGATCTCTACGCGGCTGGCTTCCTCTTCGGATATACGGCGGGTAAGTCGCTCGACATTTGCGGACGGCTCGGCAGCCTCGCCGCTGCGGAGATCATCAGCCATGTCGGCGCGAGGCCAGAGACTGCTCTCGCGAAACTGGCGGCCGCGAAAGGGCTGTGACCTCGGTCTCGTCGCACCGGACCCAGTCGTGACGGGCGGAATCGCTGGTCTATTGCCTCTACATCAAGCGACAGCATTTCGTTGACAGCTCCTGTCACGTCGGCGTCTCCTCTCGAGACAATTCAAAAAAGCTCGGAGGAATGCCCATGCAGCGACTTTGCTCGCTCGTGCTGATGCTCGTGCTCGGCTTCGTCGCCGGTAGCGCAACCGCTCAGGATTATCCGAAGAAGCCGATCCATCTCGTCGTGCCCTACCCGCCGGGCGGGCCGACCGATCTCGTCGGGCGAACCTATGCCGCCAAGATGCAGGAGCTTTGGGGGCAACCGGTGGTCGTCGAGAACCGCTCCGGGGCCAACGGCAACATCGCGTCGCAGTTGGTCGCGAAGGCTGCCGGCGACGGTCACACCTTGCTCCTTCACGCCTCGTCGTTCGTGATCAATCCGCATCTCTACAAAGCGCCGGGATACGAACCTTTCACTCAGTTCACGCCGGTCAGCCTGCTGTTCGACTACAAGCTGATCGTGGTCGTGCATCCGGCGTTTCCGGCGAACAGCCTCGGCGAACTCGTGGCAGCGGCAAAAGCCAAGCCCGGATCGATCAATTTCGCATCAGCGGGTGGCGTCGGTGCTCCCACGCACCTATCAGTTGAGATGTTCAAGCAGCGGGCCGGCATCGATCTCGTGCACGTGCCGTATCAGGGTGGAGCCCCCGCGGTGAACGATCTGCTGGCTGGCCATGTCTCGTTGATGTTCAACAACCCAACGCAGTCCCTGGGGCATATCAAGGCCGGGAAGCTCCGGGCGCTGGCGACGACCGGCGCGCAGCGCATGTCCCAGATGCCCGATCTCCCGACCGTCGCCGAGCTGGGTTATCCGGACTTCGATGTGGGCACTTGGTTCGCCCTCTGGGCGCCGACCGGAACTCCCGAAGCCGTCGTCGAGAAGCTCAATGCGGCGGTCAAGCAGATCTCGGCAATGCCGGATGTGGTGGCGAAGCTCAACGAAGTGGGGCTCACCGTCATCGGCTCAAGTGCCGCGGAACTCGCCGCCTTCCAGAAATCGGAGAGCGAGCGGTGGTCGAAGGTCATCAAGGATGCCGGCGTTGAACCGAATTGAGCCGGTGGCGACGACCTGGCGCTGACGTTCTCCTTCAGATGCGGCGGAGGGCGACGCTTTCGATGCGATGGCTGGCGCCCTTTCTCAGGATGAGTTTGGCGCGCTGGCGCGTCGGCAGGATGTTCTCCTCGAGGTTGACCTTGTTGATGGTCGACCAGATCTCGAAGGCGCGCGCCTCGGCCGCGTCATCGCTGAGTTGTGCATACCGGTGGAAGTAGGCGGCCGGGTCGCGGAAAGCTGTCTTGCGCAAGCGCATGAAGCGCGTGACGTACCACCTCTCGATCACGGCCGGGTCGGCGTCGATGTAGATCGAGAAGTCGAAGAAGTCCGAGACGAAGGGTATGGCCGTGCCGTCCTTGGGCAGACGCGCCGGCTGGAGGACGTTGAGGCCCTCCACGATCAGGATGTCCGGATGCTCGACCACGGTCTCCTGCCCCGGAACGATGTCGTAGTGGAAGTGCGAATAAACGGGGGCACTGACACGACCGACTCCCGCCTTCACATCACCGAGGAAGTTCAGCAGGCGGCTCAGATCGAAGCTCTCCGGGAATCCCTTGCGATGCATGATGCCGCGCGTCTCCAGCTCCGCATTGGGGAGGAGGAAGCCGTCAGTGGTGATGAGATCGACGCGCGGATGATCGGGCCAGCGGGCAAGCAACGCTTTCAGCACGCGTGCGGTCGTGCTCTTGCCGACGGCGACCGAGCCGGCGCACCCGATGATGAAGGGAACCCGCCCATCCTTACGGCCCAGGAAACGCGAAGTCACGGCATGCAACTCTTGCGATGCCGCGACGTAGAGATTGAGGAGGCGCGATAGAGGGAGGTAGATGTCTTCAACCTCCGCAATCGAAAGCTCCTCGATGACGCCCGAAAGAGACTCGAGATCGCGCGGCACGAGGGTCATGGGCGTGTCGGCGCGCAGTCGCGCCCATTCCTCGCGCGAGAAATGGCGATAGGGCGAATACTGCAGCCCGGCTAACAGGTCCGGTCGCATGGCCTCCACCTCGAGCAGATCCTGCACGGAACTCGATCCTCTCGTTGTGACATCAGGGCCGATCACGACCCACGCGACGCTTTCTCATCGACACCCGAGGTGCCTGCCCGTCTATCGAGAATCGCGAGAACGTCGGCGAACCCGATGTTGCGCGATTCGAGTAGAACGAGCAGATGATAAAGGAGATCCGCGGCTTCCGCCTTCAGCGCATCATCATCCTGATGAACGGCTGCGATCACGGTCTCGACGGCTTCCTCACCGAGCTTCCGGGCACAGCGCGCCGGGCCGGCGTCCAGGAGCTGGCGCGTGTAGGACCGATCCGACGCTGCGTCCCTGCGCGATCGTATCGTCGCCTCGAGCCGCTCCAGTGTGTTGCTTGCCATACGTCTCCGCCTCGGATCGCCCGACGATCGAGGCGCTATCGAGACGAGGCGCGCCCCTATCGTCAAGAGGGATTGCGGAAAAAGGAAAAGGGACGGCCGCGCGAGGTCCCGACCCGGCCGGCGCCCGCCCCGTTTTATTCGCCATTGACCCCGAGGATGCGGAGGCGAAGGTAGTCAAGCTGGTCGAAATTGCCGTACTTGATGTGGAGCACGCCGCTTTCGCCTGAGCCCCGCTTGATCTCGACCTTGAGTCCGAGACTGTCGGCGAGTTCCTTCTCGAAGGCGCGCGTATCGGCATCTTTTTCACGCTTGCCGCGCCCCTCGTTGGGGTTCTCCAGAGCGTGGACGAGCGCCTCGACCTCGCGCACGTTCATGTCTCGGGCGACGATGCGATCGGCGAGAGCCTCGGCATCCTCCCGGCCGACGAGCGCGCGGGCGTGGCCGGCCGTCAGCTTGCCTTCGCGTACGAAGGTTCGGACCTTATCGGGCAGTTTCAGAAGGCGCAGCGTGTTGGCAACATGACTGCGGCTCTTGCCGATCACCTCGGCCAAGCGCTCCTGCGTGTAGTTGAAGCGGTCCATCAGGTCATTGTAACCGGAGGCCTCCTCGATGGCATTGAGGTCGGAGCGCTGGACGTTCTCGATGATGGCGAGTTCGAGCATCTCCTGATCGTTGAGTTCGCGGACGATCACAGGAATCGTATGCATGCCCGCTCGCTGGGCCGCTCGCCAGCGCCGCTCGCCGGCGACGATCTCATAGCCCCCGGTCTCGGCAGGGCGAACGATGATCGGCTGGACGAGGCCTTTCTGCCGGATCGACTCGGCCAACTCTGTCAGGTCCGCCTCGTCGAAGTCCTTGCGCGGGTTCAACGCGCTCGAAGCGATCATGTCGATGGCCACGACTTTCTGTTCGCCTTCCGGCGGCAAGCGCGGCTGCTGGCCGACGCTCGTCGTTTCCCCGATCAACGATGCCAGACCGCGACCGAGCCTGCTTCTCTGTACCGGCAATGGCGCCGACGACATGCCGTCTCTCCTCCCCGCCCAATCGTTCATTCCCAGCCCCGGAACCGTCGGCGCCTCACGCCGCACGCAAATCGCGCTCGCGCGCGATCACCTCGCGAGCCAGATCCATGTAGGCTTCCGAGCCCTTGCACTTGTGGTCGTAGACCAGGATCGGCATGCCGTGAGAGGGCGCCTCGGCGACCTTGATGTTCCGCGGAATGATGGTGCCGTAGACCTTGGCGCCGAAAACTTCGCGAACGTTGTCGGCGACCTCGCGCGAGAACTGCATACGCTCGTCGTGCATGGTGAGGACCACGCCTTGGATGTCGAGCGTCGGGTTGAGCGTGGCGCGGACCTGCTCGATCGTGTCCGAGAGTTGCGAGATACCTTCCAGCGCGAAGAACTCCGTCTGAACCGGTACGAGGACCGCATTGGCCGCCACGAGAGCGTTCAAGGTCAGCAAATTGAGCGAGGGCGGGCAGTCGATCAGGATATAGCCGTAAGCCCCATCAACCGGGGGATGCGCTGAGAGCGCCGCGATGGCGTCACGCAGGCGGAACGGCTTAGAGTTATCGCCCCAGAGGTCCGTGTCGAGGCCGACGAGATCGGAATTGGCCGGGACGATGGCGAGGCCAGGGACCGCCGTGCGAAGACTGGCACCAGCCAGCGAGGTCGCGCCCATGAGCACGTCATACGTCGTCACCGAGCGGTGCTGGGGTGGGATGCCGACGCCGGTGGAGGCATTGCCTTGTGGATCGAGGTCGATGATCAGAACGCGCTCGCCCACGGCCGCGAGGGCCGTACCGAGATTGATCGCGGTGGTGGTCTTGCCCACACCGCCCTTCTGGTTGGCGACTGCCAACACCCGCGGCGCCCGATTGCCTGCACCTGTCACGATCTCAGCCCTCCGCTCTGACCGCTGGGCCTCGCATCACGACGATGCCAGCCTCAGGCTCGGTCCGACTCGGTACCAGCTCGTACGAGAACTCGAAGGAACGCTTGGCTGCGGCCAGCTCGGCCTCGACGCCACGACCTTTCAGGAACAGTCCGCAACCCGACGACGTCAACAGGGGCGAGGCCAGCTCAATCAGCTTGTCGAGCGGCGCGAGAGCGCGTGCCGATACGACATCAGCCGCTGCAAGCATACCGCGAGTCGTTTCCGACTCGATGCGCATGCACAGGATGTCCACAGAGATCGCCGAAGCAAGATCTGTTCGACGGACGACCTCGCCGAGAAAAGCCGCCTTGCGCTGATCACTTTCGATGAGGACGACGCGCGGCGGGTCAGAGCGCTCGGCCAGGAGGATGGCGACGACGAGCCCAGGGAAGCCGGCACCACTACCGAGATCGGCCCACGTTTTGATCGATTGCGGAGCAAGGCTCAGGATCTGCGCGCTGTCGGCGAAATGCCGGTGCCAGATATCGTCGACCGTACTCGGGGCGACGAGGTTGATCCGCTTCTGCCAGAGCTCGAGAGTCGCGGCGTAGGCCGCCAGGCGCTCGATCGACCGAGCTGATGCTTCGAATGCCGTTGCGAAGGCAGCGGATCCGGAAATGTGAGGCAGCACGGGTTTCGACTTCGGTGGATTGCCACTGGTCATGCGGACCTACGGCTCGGACGCTTGGCGTGAGCAAGGAGGAGGAACAGAGCCGCGGGCGTCATGCCGTCGATGCGGGCGGCCTCGGCCAGCGTCGCGGGACGACGCGCGACCAGTTTTTGCCGAAGCTCGGCGGACAAGCCCGCGATGGTGGCGAGATCCAATTCCGCGGGGATGGCGGTTGCCTCGTCCCGTCGCAATGCAGCGACATCGGCGTCCTGCCGATCGACGTAAGCGGCATAGCGCGCGTCGGTCTCGAGCTGAGCGGCGATCAGCGGTGGGATCTCGGCCAAGTCCGGCCAGACCGCAGCGAGGCGGGCGAGATCGATACCGGGCAGTGCCATCAGCTCGAAGGCAGTGCGGCGGCGACCATCGCGGTTGACCTCGAATCCGTGGCGCGAGGCTTCGTTGGGCGTCAGGGAAAGCGCGCCGAGACGGGCGCGACCAGTGTCGAGTTCGGCCGACTTTGCTGCATAAGCCGAGGCCCGTTCCGAGCCGACGCAACCCAAATCGAGTCCAATGGGCGTCAAACGCTGGTCGGCGTTGTCTGCGCGAAGACGCAGCCGGAACTCGGCGCGCGATGTAAACATGCGGTAGGGCTCGGTCACGCCGCGCGTGACGAGGTCGTCGATCATCACGCCCACATACGCGTCGGCTCTGGAAACGACCAAGCCAGCGCGTCGGCCCGAGGCCCTCACTGCCGCGTTGATGCCGGCGACAATGCCTTGGGCGCCGGCTTCCTCATAACCCGTCGTCCCGTTGATTTGTCCGGCCAGGTAGAGCCGTGGCAAGCGGCGGACCTCCAGCGTGGGGTCGAGCTCGCGCGGATCGACGTAGTCGTACTCGATGGCATAGCCGGGTCGGATGACGGCGACCTGCTCGAGGCCGGGAATGGTTCGCAGAAACGCGTCCTGCACCTCGGCCGGGAGCGAGGTCGAGATGCCATTGGGATAGACGGTGGGGTCGTCGAGACCCTCGGGTTCGAGGAAGATCTGATGCGAGGCCCGGTCCGCAAATCGCACGACTTTGTCCTCGATCGACGGGCAATAGCGTGGCCCGGTCGAACGTATGCGGCCGGAGTACATGGCCGAGCGATCGAGATTGGCGCGAATGATGGCGTGGGTCGCCTCGGTGGTGCCGGTCACGCCACATTCGATTTGTGGGGTCGTGATGTGACTGGTCAGGAACGAGAAGGGGACCGGCGGGTCGTCACCGGCCTGCATCTCCAGCCGATCCCAGCCAATGGTGCGTCCATCAAGGCGCGCGGGCGTGCCCGTCTTAAGGCGGCCTAGCTTGAGGCCCAAGGCTTCGATGCGCTCAGCGAGAGCGACGGCCGGCGCTTCGCCAACCCGGCCGGCCGGAATCTGGATCTCACCCATGTGAATGAGGCCACGCAGGAACGTCCCGGTGGTGAGGACGACCGCGCCAGCACGGATCTCGCGGCCATCGGTAAGCCGGATACCGGCCACCTCGCCGGTCTCGACCATCAGGTCGTCGACGCTCCCCTCGATCACGGTGAGGTTGCGGGTCGCCCGAATGGCTGACTGCATGGCCTGGCGATAGAGCTTGCGATCGGCTTGGGTGCGGGGGCCTTGGACAGCCGGTCCCTTGGAACGATTGAGCAGACGGAACTGGATTCCCGCTGCGTCGGCGACTTGCCCCATGAGACCGTCGAGAGCGTCGATCTCGCGGACGAGGTGTCCCTTGCCGAGGCCGCCGATCGCCGGGTTGCACGACATCTCGCCGATTTTGGCGAACGCGTGCGTCACCAGGGCCGTTCGGGCACCCATGCGTGCGGAGGCTGCTGCGGCCTCGGTACCCGCATGGCCGCCGCCAACGATGACGACATCGAAGGCCTGCTCTTTGGAATTTCTGATCGCTACCTCGGTCATGGGTGCGTTCTAGCTGAGAGGCGTGCTTTGCGCATCATCTGTGCGTCGTGCTGGCGGGCGATCAGCGATTTCGCACCGTGCGGATGGTCAGACTCGGGCGTTGAACGGCGTGTTTCACGTGAATCAATGGTTACGCGCTCATTTTTCCCCAAGTTGTTTCACGTGAATCATCGCTCATACACAGACTTCAGCAGCGCGACTCGATGACCCGACAGAATGACTCTTGACGTTTCACGTGAAACATGGGCCGAGAATCACACTTTTACTTACCTATGCAGAACCGTCCGAAGATCTTCCCAAGCACTTCTTCAGCATCAATACGTCCCGTGATCCGGCCTAAAGCATCTGCAGCGAGGCGTAGATCTTCCGCAGCGAGTTCCGGCGGCGGCGCTGGCAGCGATAGAAAGCGGACCAGAGCATCGGCGCATGCCTTCATTGCAACGCGGTGGCGCTCCTGGGTCGGTGCGATCGTGCCTGCAGCTTCGTCTACACTCTGGGCGACCCGTGCGGCGATCCGGTCGAGCAAGTCCGGAAGGCCGGCGCCGGTCAGAGCCGAAATGTTCAGCGGGGCCTGATAAGATGTGAGAGTGCCTGACTGCCCTCGGGGATCGACAAGGTCGGACTTGTTAGCGACCGTGAGAATGTGCGTCTCGCCGGTAACCAAGTCTGCCGGTGGGGTGACTGGTGCCGTCGCATCAGCGACCCAGACGACCAAATCGGCCGCGCGAGCTCTCTCGCGGGTCCGGCGTACGCCCTCACGCTCGACAGTCCCTTCGGCCTCCCGAAGCCCGGCTGTGTCGGCCACCACGACAGCATAGCCGCCGAGATCGAGATGGACCTCCAGCACGTCGCGCGTCGTGCCCGGTTCGGACGAGACGATCGCGACGTCTCTCCGCGCCAGGGCGTTCATGAGGCTGGATTTTCCGACATTCGGCGGCCCTGCCAGGACGACTCGGAAACCGTCTCGGACGATCTCGCCGCGGTGGGCGCCCGAGAGATGGCGCTGCACGTCGGTGAGCAGGGGCCGGGCCAGGTTGCGGGCTCGCTCGAGGGCGTCGGCGGCAACGTCCGACTCGTCCGAGAAATCGATGGCCGCCTCGGCGAGGGCTCGCGCTTCCAAAAGTTGCTGGCGCCAACCGTCGCAGAGGCGCGCAAAGGCGCCTCCAGCCTGAGCCAGCGCTTGGCGCCGCTGCGCGTCGGTTTCGGCGTCGATCAGGTCTGCGAGGCCTTCAGCGGCGGTCAGGTCGATCTTTCCGTTCAAAAACGCACGGCGCGCGAACTCGCCTGGCTCGGCCAGACGGCAATCTGGCATGGTGGCCAAAGTCCGGAGCACGCTCGCGACGACGGCCGGGCTGCCGTGAAGCTGCAACTCGGCGATGTCCTCGCCAGTCTCGCTCGATGGGCCAGCGAAGAAGAGGACCAGCGCGGCGTCCAGCAGTTCGCCGGTCTTGGGCTCGATGATCTTGCGGAACGCAGCGCGGCGGGCCGGCGGGCATGGGGCGGCCATGCGCTCCAGGATCAGACGGGCCGACGGGCCCGAGATCCGGATCACGGCGACGCCTGCCCGGCCGCGACCGCTGGACAGGGCGAATATGGTTGGCTGTTCAGTCATTGTCGCCTCACCTTGCATCGGTTGGGCCTCGGTCCGCTTTCCAATAGGTGTCGGCGGTGAGGATGACCAGTCGTGGCGCTTGATCAACCCGCCATCAGTGGCTCTATTCGGCCGATGCGCAGATCTGCTCCAGTACCAATCTCTGACGTCCAAACGCGGCCCCCTCATGCTGCGGCCGGCCAGCGAATCGGGCTGCTCGGCGGCTCGTTCAATCCGCCACATGGCGCGCACCGGCTGATCACGGACATCGCGTTGAAGCGGCTGGGGCTCGACCGGGTCTGGTGGCTGGTCACGCCCGGCAACCCTCTGAAAAGCCGATCTGAACTCCTGCCTCTGGCGAATCGGGTTCAACTTTCGAGGGAGCTAGTCGACGATCCGCGCGTCGTCGTCACCGACTTCGAGAAGGGGCTCGGCACCACATTCACCGCGGCCACGCTCGCCCACCTGAAGTCACGATCGCAGGGAGTGCATTTCGTCTGGCTGATGGGAGCGGACTGCCTCGCCGAGTTCCATCGCTGGCGCAACTGGCGGCAGATTTTCGAGATGATGCCTGTTGCCGTCGTCGACCGCCCGAGCTGGCGGCTGCGAGCGCTGTCTTCCCAATGTAGCCGTGCCTTCGCCGGCTGCCGGCTGCCGGAGAGCAGTGCGCGACGACTGCCGGTCTCGACACCCCCATGCTGGACGTATCTGACGGGGCCGACACTGCGTCTTTCATCGACCGAGATCCGGCTCGCAGCCAAGATCGGAGTGGCGTCACGCAAAGTATCGGACACCACACGTGCGCGCGGCACTTGAAAGGTGCGCCAAGGTCAGCATATGATTCTTACTGGCGAGGACGTTTGTCCGTGCCGGATCAAGGCCGTTCCCGATGGTCGGGCGGCCTCTGCACATCAACCCAACGGATTGTTCCGAAGGGGTGGGATGCCGAATAGGATATTCAGCCAAAGATGAGAACCGCCACAGAGGCAGCCCGCGAGGGCACGCCTCCCACCGAGGTCATGTCCACCGCAAGGGCCTCGGAAGACCTGCTCAAGCGGATCCTGGCTTGGCTCGACGAGGCCAAAGCCGAGGAGATCGTCACGATCGATCTCAAGAGCAAATCGTCGATTGGTGACTTCATGATCATCGCCTCCGGGCGCTCGGATCGACATGTCGGTGCGATCGCCGATATGCTGCAGCGCAGTCTGAAGGACGAGGGTCACGGGCGTGTTCGTGCCGAGGGTATGCCCCAGTGCGACTGGGTGCTGATCGATACCGGCGACATCATCGTCCACGTCTTCCGGCCCGAGGTACGCCAGTTCTACAACCTCGAGAAGATGTGGTCGGCAGACCGCAGCGGTGACGCCACTGCGCATTGAGGTGTGGGGCGGTGTGTTCGGGTTGTCGTCAGGACCGTCGGGCAACGATAAAGTGCGCCCGCGTCGAATTCGGCACTGCGATGCGCGGCGCATCACGGCCCGCGCTTCACCTCCGGAGCGTGCGGAGACATGGGTCCCTGTGCCACGCACCGGGATGACAGTGACATGCGCATTTCCATCATCGGCGTCGGACGATTGAAGGACGATGCCGAGCGGGTGCTGGTCGATCGCTATCTCGAGCGGCTCAAGGGTGCGCGCGGGATCGGGCTTGGTCCGTTTTCCGAGAAGGAACTTCCGGAAGCCCGGCAGCCGACGGCTACCGAGCGGCAAAGTTTCGAGGCGCAGCGCCTGCTCAAGCTGGCGGATGGCGCCGAGGCTGTCGTGGTGCTCGACGAGCAGGGCAAGTCCCTGACCAGCCACGCTTTTGCGAACTGGATCGGCGCCGAGCGCGATCGTGGCGTCAAGCATATGGCGTTCGTGCTGGGCGGGCCTGATGGGCACGGCGCGGAAGTGCTTGCTGCTGCAAGTCTGCGACTCTCACTCGGCTCGATGACCCTGCCGCACGGCCTTGCCCGCGCGGTGCTGGCGGAACAGATCTACCGAGCCAGCACGATCCTGGCGGGGCACCCGTATCATCGGGGGTGAGGCGGCGGCGGGCGTGGGCCAGGAGCTGACTTCGTAACTCCGGCGACCGCTTCGCTTGAAACCGAAACGCTCCAGGCGGGTTCCTTGACGACTCCATGACCCTGCGAGGCGTCTGCGCTGCCTCTCGAGGATGAAATCCAGGAGCTGCTAGGCGCAATACGGCCAGGTCGGACTGCCTGACGCCGAGCTTATTTCGGAGGGAAGCCGCACCGTCATGGACCCCTATATCGTCGTCCTCGCCGGTTTCGGGGTGGTGGTTCTGCTGACGGCATGGCTTCCCATGGTGCTCAAGGAGCTGCCGCTCTCGCTACCCATTTTTTGCGTCGCGCTCGGCGCAGCAATCTTCGCCCTGCCCAACGTCCCGGGCGTGGCCCCTCATCCTCAGGACCATCTCAAGCTGACTGAGCGGCTGACGGAACTCGTAGTCATTGTGGCACTCATGGGAGCGGGGCTAAAACTCGATCGCCCCCTGGCGTGGGCAAC